>Ga0210409_10000077_pt1 | contig 223832 bp, 187 predicted proteins | sample IncBWH17MmetaG_FD_161649 | JGI IMG/M metagenome (GOLD analysis project Ga0210409, IMG submission 161649) | Forest soil microbial communities from Barre Woods Harvard Forest LTER site, Petersham, Massachusetts, United States - Inc-BW-H-17-M | ecosystem: Environmental > Terrestrial > Soil >... | reverse complement strand
TGGCAAAACCCCGTTGACCGGCAACCAGATTTTTTTGTTCGTCGTGGCTGTATGCCAGCAGCACGTTGTAACCGTCTTTATCCAGATCGCCGAAGCCTTTGGAGATGCCGACATTGAAACTCTTGCCGCCCGCTTTCGTCGGCGCATTGTAAGTGGCAGTGACGTCAGTTGAGGTTGAATTTTTCTTGAGAATGAAGTTGACAACACCGGCAATCGCGTCGGAACCGTACAGTGCGGAAGCGCCGTCGGTCAGGATTTCGACGCGCTCCACGGCTGCCAGCGGAATACTCGCCAGATTGACCGCGTAGTCGTTGTTGTTGATCGCCGATTTGGCCATCCGCCGTCCATTCAGCAGCACCAGGGTATAGCCCGAGCCCAGGCTATGGATCGAAGCTGTCTCAACGCCAGCGCCGCTACCGTTGACAGAATTCGACGAAGGAACGAAGCCCTGCATCGCAGGCAGAGCCTGAATCAGATCGGCAACGCTTTGGGCGCCGGTCTTTGCAATATCTTCCTTGGTGAGCGTCTGTACCGGCAGCGCTCCTTCTTTGGTAATCCGCTTGATGGATGAGCCAGTAATTTCGACTCGTTGCATTTGTTGCGGTCCATCGTCTGCCTTCGTCTCCTGTGCCTGCACCGAGTGAGCCAACAACCCCACCCCAACCACTACGCTGCCGGAAAACATCAGTCGTAGCAAATGCGGCAATCTTCTTTCTTTTATCATAACAACTCCCTATGGGTAAGTTTCAGAGTAGAAATTTACAGTTTTGTAAAAACCAAACAGATTTGTTAATCGCCTTCTGAGCGATGCCTCGGAAACCCTTGCGAAACTGAAAACAGGTTTCTTCCGCGGTCATGCTATTTCTTGCGGAGCCGTTCTCGAATGGCAATTTGTGATGCCACTTGAGAATATTTCCACAGACACACTAAGCAACAAACATGCCACAAAACATATCAACACTGAGACCATGCCTCTCCAAGTGAAACATCGGCAACTGCGCGCCAGCCTTGGAGGAGCGATCGCTCGGCGCTTAAATTACAGCAAGGAAATTATTTTTGGTAAGGGAAGAATGCAGGTGTAATCGGCAAGCAACAATTCGCCCTCGAAACAGTAACAAGAGTAAAAGTTGTGCCATTCGGAAATGATTTGGTGCATAGTATGGCCCCCGAGCGGGAGCCCGGGGCCTGATCGCTGACAGCTCGACAACAGTTGTCGTTTTGTATCAGTGCATGTCAACGAGTCATATCAACGAGTATCAACGCTTGGTTCTTCATTGATTTTGAATCGGTCGGCAAGATGGAACTCGCAACCGTAATGAAAATTAAGCGGGCAATTTTGAGGGCGCGCCCAAAATTGGGAATGGAAAATGCACCGAAAAGATCGTTCCGCCCGCGGCGCCAGGCTCGACAGTAATTCTGGCGCCATGATCTTTGGTGATGTCGCGCACAATCGCCAGGCCTAAGCCATTGCCGGCAACGCTATCGTCAAGACGATGGAAGCGGTTGAAAATCAACTCTTGCTCGGACGGCGCAATTCCCGGGCCGGAATCCTCCACCGCAAAGATGCCTCCGTCCTTGCCATGCTGCGAGCTGACGGTCACCCTGCCGCCGCGGGGAGAATAGCGGATCGCATTGTCGATCAGGTTGTCGATCAGATCACGCAGCAGGAAATGATCGCCCATCACCCGTGTCGGCTGCAGGTCGAAACCGAGGTCGATATTCTTCTTGTGCGCCTGTTCGACAAAATGCTGGATCGACTCCTCCACCAGCTTGTTGAGTTCGACCACCCGCAAGCGCTCTTTTTCGAACTTGGCCGGCTCGGCGCGCGCCAGCGTTAACAGCTGGTTGGTCTGGCGGATCATGCGCTCGGTGGAAGAAGTCATCAGCACGATCGAATGCGCGCTTTCCGGTTCGTCGACATGCTTCTGCAGCAGCCATTCGAGCTGGGTCCGGAAACCGGCCAGCGGCGTGCGTAACTGATGTGCAACATTGGCAAGAAAATTCTGCTGCGCCTTGGCATCCTGCTGCACCTTGTCGAGCAGGCCATTGATGGCTTTGACGACTGGACTGAGCTCGAACGGCACATGCCGTTCATCCAGCGCCGACAAATCATCGCCGCTGCGCGCGTTCAGATCCACCTTCATCTTCTTCAGCGGCAGCAAACCCTTGCTGACCGCCAGCCAGATGGTGGCAATCAGCAACAGCGCCAGCCCACCTTCCAGCAGCAGCAGCGCCAGGAAAATCTCCGAACGGATATGCGTGCGCTTGCGCAAGGTTTCGGCGACACCGATGAACACCGGCTGGTTGCCGATCATGGTTTTCAAGGCCACGATACGCACCGGCTCGCCCCGCATGAAACCGTCATAGGGCGTCGGATCGTTGAGCTGCTCACGCTGCGGCAGCACCGGAAAATCGGCGTCGCCCGCCAGCAGCTTACCTTGGCGGTCGCGCACCACCAGAAAAATCGCGTCGAAATGATCGACCCGCAATACCTGCTCGGCTTGCTTGGACAAATCGATTTCAACTTCTGCGCCCGCCTCATGCAAGCGCGGGATCATGGCCCAGCCGGCGTCCGCCAGGCTCTGGTCGAAGGCAATCTGGGCCGGAATCCAGGCTAGCCAGTAGGTCACGCCGGCGCCGACGACATTGACAATCAACAGCGGCACAATCAGCCACTTCAGCAGACTAATGCGAATGCTGGACATGCTCATGCCTCGATTTTTTCCAGCATGTAGCCAAAGCCGCGTATGGTCCGGATCTCAATCCCGGCGTCGGCAATTTTCAAGCGGATTCGCGATATGTAGACCTCAACCGCATTCAGGGTCAGTTCCGCGCCCCAGGGCAGAATCGCATCGATAATCTGCTGCCGGGATACCACGCGCGAAGCTTGCTGCAACAGATATTCCAGCACCGCCCACTCGCGCACCGACAGATCGACGGTCTTGCCATTGATTTTTGCGCGCCGCGACGAGGTATTCAGCGACAAGCCGCCCAGATGCATCTCCAGCGGTTGCGGCGCGCTACGGCGCAGCAGCGCGCGTACCCTGGCTACCAGCTCTTGCGTCGCGAACGGTTTCACCAGGTAATCATCGGCCCCCAGCTCCAGGCCGTAGACCCGGTCTTGCACTGAGTCGCGTGCGGTCAGCAACAGCACCGGGACGTGGCTGCCGCGCGCGCGCAGGCGGCGGATCACTTCAAAACCGTCGATACCGGGCAAACCGATGTCCAGCACCACCACCGAAATTTCCGTGCGTTGCAACAGTGCGTCGGCGTCGTTACCGTTCTGCACCACATCGACCACCATGCCGTGGCCTTTGAAGATGCGCAAAATGCCATCTGCCAGCACCGAATCGTCTTCTACCAAAAGAATATGCATTGCATCCTTCATCATTCCTGAAATCCGCCCCAAATCGGGGCTTGGCCGACTGGCCATCAGATATTGCTTTTATTGCAAAATCTTATGCATTCTTTATGAACAGCACTAATTTTAATCGGTCGCTGCTGCATGCAACGTGGTCCTGCGATAATAAACGCTTGACCTAGAGTGCACTCTAACTTCTAAACTTTATTCCATGGCCACTTCCATCACGATCCAACAAGCTGCGACAGCCACCGGACTCAGCATCCACACTTTGCGCTATTACGAAAAGATAGGTTTGATCGATCCTGTCCCGAGGCAAAGCAATCAACATCGCCTGTACCGCCAGGAAGACCTGCGCTGGATTGAATTCCTGCTCAGGTTGCGCGCTACAGGCATGTCGATACAACAGATGCTGCGTTATGCGGAATTGCGCAGATTGGGGGAACAACTTGGCAGTGTGTCTGAGCGCAAGGTATTGCTGGAACAGCATACGGAAGCGTTGCAAGCTGAACTGTTGGAGTTGCAGGACACCCTGGAGATGTTACGCGGCAAAGTTGCGTTTTATGCCAGCCTGGAACAAAAACTGAAAGTATCCGACTACACATAATTCATTTGGGGAATCGCATGGAACAAAGCATTTACGAAAGAGGTTTACAACGGCTCAAGGAAGTCGACGATATTGCCGGCGAAAAGGTGATCGACAGTCTGGCCGATATATCTCCCGACCTGGGGCGTTATGTCATCGAATTCGGTTTCGGCGAAATTTATTCCCGGCCTGGCCTAAGCTTGCAGCAACGTGAACTGGCGACAGTAGCGGCGCTGACCGCAATGGGTACCGCGCAGCCGCAATTGAAGGTGCATCTGGCAGCTGCCTTGAACGTCGGCCTGTCGCGTCAGGAAATCACCGAAACGATTATCCAGATGGCGCTGTATGCTGGCTTTCCTGCGGCATTGAACGGCATGTTTGCAGCGAAGGAAGTATTTGCTGAACACGATAAGCTGGCTCGCTCCGCTTGATCAGGACGGAGCCGCAGCACAGATTCCAGGCAACACTGCAGCAGATAGCGAGCCATGTGCGATTTTCAATACGGTTCCTGGAACGATAATCCGGGAAACATCTTGCATGTGAACACTCGATAAAGTGTCCGGTTGCCAGACGCTGCGGCCATGTTGGCGGCCCTCGCAGCACGCGCTGTCTTCTGCTGTGAATGAAGTCTAAGGGAGCTGCGCGGCGAGCAGGAAATACTGATTCGGGATACGGGTATAAGAAAAAACGATGGGGTGGCCTCCTTGGTGACGCCGCACCATCGTCAACCGCAGTCAAGCTGGCCGCGCCAGGATCTTTGCGTGCAGCCATTCACCGCTGCGGCACAACTCATCCGTCACTTCCAGCACCAGACGCTCGACCGCCGCTGCTGCCGTCGTCAGCGGGATATTCTTCGAAGAACATAGAGCCAGCGTGCGCGACATCTTTTCGCCGCTGATCGAGTATGCCGTCATCTCACCACGCTTGATCTCCGGCAGCAGCGGCGCTACCGGCAAGATAGTGGCGCCGATATCCGCCAGGATGGCCGATTTCATGATCGTCACCGAACTGATTTCGATCACGTTGCCGAGCGCCAGACCCGCGGCCCTGGCGACGCTCTCGATGCGCGGCCGCACGCCGTGCTGCATGCCGGGCAGTATCAGCCTGGCCTTGACAGCACGCGCGAAAGTCACCGAACGGCGGCTGGTCGCATACTGAGAACCGGTGCGCGTGATAAACATCATCTCTTCTTCTACCAGCGGTGTAGTGGCAAACGAAGTCAGCTGGCCGTCGTCGAACAATACCGCCAGGTTGATGCGCCCGGTCTTCAATTGTTCGATCAGATTGCCGGTCAGTTCTTCCGTCAATTGCAGCGAGATGTCCGGATATCTGGCGCGCATTGCCGTCAGCAAAGGCAAGGCCAGGATGCCGGAGGCGCTTTGCGGGATGCCGAGGGCGACGGTGCCGGCCGGCTTGTCGGTTGATTGAGCGACAGCCGATCTGGCGTCGATCACCTGTTTCAGGATCGCCTGTGCATGCTCATAAAAAATCTTGCCGGCGTCGGTGGCAATCACGCCCTGTGCGGAGCGATGCAATAGTTGCGCAGCCAGTTCATCTTCCAGTTGTTTGATCTGCTGCGTCAAGGCCGGCTGGGCGATATGCAAAACCCGCGCGGCGCGCGACAGCGAACCATGATCGACGATGGCGACAAAATAGCGCAGTTGACGCAATTCCATAAAACGCGGACCTCAAGATGTGTGAAGACGGTATTTAACAGCGCGGTATTTAACAGCGCGGCATTTAGCAGCGTGTTGCAGTGTAAACGACTTCCTCCTGCCGGAATGGCATCGCCTCGTAGCCATTCCGTTGCTGTGCGACTACAATGCATTTCAGCTAACCAGCCAGGCTGAAATCTTCAGCTGTCGTTTCTTACAACTAAACCAATAACAGGTAGAGAGACATGTCAGATAATTCAAGCGCAACCAGCACACCCGCCAGCAGCGCATTCGAAACCGCGACCTACGCCAAAGTAACCTGGCGCCTGCTGCCCATGCTATTCCTTTGCTATGTCGCCTCCTATCTGGATCGCGTGAATGTCGGCTTCGCCAAGCTGCAAATGCTCAACGACCTGAAGTTCAGCGAAACCGTCTACGGCCTGGGTGCAGGGATTTTCTTTCTCGGCTATTTCATCTTTGAAATACCCAGCAATATGATTCTGCACCGGGTCGGTGCCCGGCTCTGGATCGCCCGCATCATGATCACCTGGGGCATCGTCTCCGGCGCCATGATCTTTGTCGACAGCCCCACCACATTTTATGTGATGCGCTTTTTGCTTGGCGTTGCCGAAGCCGGCTTCTTCCCTGGCGTCATCCTGTATCTGACCTATTGGTACCCAGCCCATCGGCGCGGCAAGATGACCGCGCTATTCATGACCGGGGTGCCGATATCCGGCGTCATCGGCGGCCCGTTGTCTGGCTGGATCATGAAAGCCATGCCAGGCGTACATGGCCTGGCCGGCTGGCAATGGATGTTTATCCTGGAAGCGATTCCGTCCCTGCTGCTGGGCGTTGTCGTGATCTTTTATCTGCAAGACCGGATTCGCGGCGCCAACTGGCTGAGCGAGGCGGAAAAGCAATTGCTGGAATCGCAGATACAGGTTGAAAGCAGCCAGAAACACCAAGCTTCGCTGGGCCAGATGTTCGCCAACCCGCGCGTGTGGCTGATGGCGCTGATCTACTTTTGTTTCGTCATGGGCCTGTACGGCGTCAGCTTCTGGCTGCCGACCATCATCAAGACTACCGGCGTCACCGACACCTTCAACATCGGCCTGCTGACGGCGATTCCCTACGCTAGCGCAGCCATCGCCATGATCCTGATCGGCCACAGCGCCGACAAGCGGCGCGAACGGCGCTGGCATGTGGCGATTCCGGCGCTGCTAGGCAGCATCGGCCTGATCCTGAGCACTGTGTATGACCACAACACGCTGCTAGCCATGTCGGCACTGACTCTGGCGACCATAGGCATCATTACCGTATTGCCCTTGTTCTGGAGTTTGCCGACCGCGTTCCTCGGCGGTATGGCGGCGGCGGCCGGGATTGCGTTGATCAATTCGCTGGGCAATCTGGCCGGTTTCGTCAGCCCTTACCTGGTCGGCTGGCTGAAAGACCAGACCCACAGCACCAATAGCGGCATGTTTGTGCTGGCGGCGTCGCTGGTGCTCGGCGCTTTGCTGACGCTCTCGGTGCCGAAACATCTCGTGAACAAATAATTGCGGCAAGCAATCGCAGCAAAATAAGAAAACCGCAAAGTGCTTGCATTCAAAGTCGGCTTGGATAATAATTTAAATGAGAATCATTACTATTTAAATCACTCGATCAAGGAGTCGCCGATGAACCACAGTTCGCGCAATGCAGCAGATCCAAATTCGATCTCGGCCGAGGACTATCGTACGCCGCCAGAGCTCCTGATCTCGGCGGTGCTGCATCTGATCTCTCAATACAATATGCACAACCTGGCAAACGATGCCTGCGTACAGTCGGCCAGGACAATTGAGCGGCACTTGCGCACCCTGTCGGACTGGCCTGAACTGGCGCCGGTGCTGCGCGCCACTTGTCAGCAACTGTCAGAGCAATGGACCTCGATGATCGAGCGCGCCTTGCCGAAACAAAAGACTGAGCGTTCGGCATTTATCACGCGCCTGATTTCCGGCACTCGCGCCCTGTAGCGTAATGCGTAATGCTTCTTGTTTTAAGCGGGTTTCAGCAGGATTATGAAACCGCAAAAGTATTCCCCGGGAAGGGAGTAAATCCGTCTCTTGCCTGCTCTGAAATGGTTGTCGCCAACGACCTGCCCGTTGCTGACGATGGCCGCCAAGTTTCAGTTCGTGCATCTGACGGAGTGTGTGTCCTTATCGGCATTAGCCAACACTGTAACGGTCTCTCCTCCTGAAACAGTCGATAGCCAAGCCGTTTTTTTCCTTCAGAATCAGTGCAATCCTACGCTGCCGGGCGGTGTTGTCCTACAATGGAAAAGCCGCGGGCGACGTACCATCGAATCAAATGCAAGCTCATTCAACACTCAAAAAAAGGAGCGAATATGTTTACCACTCTGCACCTGACCCCCATCGTTTCGCTGATCGCCGGGGTATTGATTCTGGTGATTCCGCGCCTCTTGAACTACATCATCGCCTTGTATCTGATCGTCATCGGCTTGATTGGCTTGTTCGGCACGCGCTAGGGCGTTCCATGGCGAGATGCCAGATCAACACGGATTTATCGATATTTTGGGCCTTGCATCAAGCGGCGCTTGACAAGCCCTGACTTTATCTCTTACATTAAGTCCATGTTTTCCACCCGCATCCAATCCCGCTCTCTACCGCACATTGCCGGCGCCCTGCCAGCAATGCTGCTAGTGCCGCTACTAGCGCTATCGCTACTACGCGCACTATGATCTCGCCCCCGTTCTGACGGGGACTCCAGGCAACAGCGCCTGACAAAGAAATCAACGGTAGTAAAACTGAGATTCGTGAATGAATCTCGATTTTAAAGAGCAAGATTCCATGTACTCCAAGCCACTCCGCAATACCTGCACTACTTTCTTCCGCTACAGCAACGCGTTCGCCGTCAAGCGTCTGCTGGCCTTGCCACTGCTACTGCTACTGCTATCGCTAGCGATCGGTTGCCTGGCCTCGCGTTAATTTCCGAGTGGCAGTCAGGCTAGCTTCCAGCCACCGCAAAATCCCGTTTGGTTTTTTTTCAGCACAATCACTAGCTCCCAGAGAGGCTTACCATGATGTTGCACAACCCCGCTGTCAAGTATCGCCCGTTCCCGCCGATTCCATTGAGTGATCGCACCTGGCCCAATCAAATTATCAGCGCTCCGCCGATCTGGATGAGCACCGATTTACGCGATGGCAATCAAGCCTTGATCGAACCCATGGACGCCGATCGCAAGCTGCGTTTCTTCAAGTTGCTGGTGAAGATCGGACTCAAGGAAATCGAAGTAGGTTTCCCGTCCGGCTCGCAAACCGATTTCGATTTTGTCCGCAAACTGATCGAAGAAAACCACATTCCGGACGACGTCACCATCATCGTCTTGACCCAATCGCGCGAAGACCTGATCCGCCGCACCGTCGATTCGCTCAAGAATGCCAAGCAAGCCATCGTCCACCTGTATAACCCGATCGCTCCGGCCTGGCGCCGTATTGTGTTCGACAAGAGCCGCGAAGAGGTCAAGGAAATCGCCGTTTCAGGTACGCGCCTGATCAAGGAATTGACCGACGCCCGCCCGGAAACCCAATGGCGCTACGAATATTCGCCGGAAACCTTCAGCATGGCCGAGCTGGATTTCTCGAAAGAAGTCTGCGACGCCGTGGTCGAAGCCTGGCAAGCCAGCCCGACGCGCAAAGTCATCCTCAATTTGCCGACCACGGTCGAATGCAGCACACCGAATGTATTTGCCGACCAGATCGAATGGATGCACCGCAACCTGGCCCGGCGCGACGCCGCTATCATCAGCGTCCATCCGCACAACGACCGCGGCACCGGCGTCGCCGCCGCCGAGCTGGCTGTGATGGCCGGCGCTGACCGAGTCGAGGGCTGTTTGTTCGGCAATGGCGAGCGCACCGGCAACGTCGATCTGGTGACCTTGGCTTTGAACCTGTACACCCAGGGCGTCAATCCGGGGCTTGATTTTTCCGACATCGACGAAGTGCGTCAATGCGTCGAAGACTGCAACCAGATTCCGGTCCACCCGCGCCATCCGTATGTCGGCGACCTGGTATTTACCGCGTTCTCCGGTTCGCATCAGGATGCGATCAAGAAAGGCTTCGCCGCGCAAAAAGCCGACGCTATCTGGGAAATCCCTTACTTGCCTATCGATCCCGCCGATCTCGGCCGCAGTTACGATGCCGTGATCCGCGTCAACAGCCAGTCCGGCAAAGGCGGCATGGCTTATCTGCTGGAACAGGAATACGGCTTGGCCATGCCGCGCCGCCTGCAAATCGAGTTCAGCCGTGCGATCCAGAAAGCGGCCGATGCGACCGGTAAGGAAATTGCCGCCAGCGACATCTACAGCATCTTCAAGCAAGAGTATCTGGACAAACAAACGCCGTATGTATATCGCGGCCACCGCATGAGCGAAGATTCGAGCCAGGCGCAAGCGGTCAAGATCGAAATCGATATCATGCGCGACGGCCAGGTCCAAACTTCCAGCGGCCACGGCAACGGCCCGATCGACGCTTTCGTCAATGCGCTGGGCCTGGATATCAAGCTGATGGATTTCCATGAACACGCGATCAGCGCCGGCGCCGATGCACAAGCCGCCAGTTACATAGAACTGCGCCTCAACGACGCCCCCACCGGTTTCGGCGTCGGCATCGACGCCAATACCTTGACAGCATCGTTCAAGGCGATATTGAGCGCGGTGAACCGCCAAATTGAAATTGCCGGCAACGCGGCCAATCAGGAAATCGTCAGCAGCGTTGCAGCGGCCTAGTTTTATTTGATTGTCGTGGCAATCCCACGGCAATCACTTTGCAATAGCCTGGGTATTATCGTACTGCAGGCTTGCATCAGGGTTGCAGGATGCCAGTTACAAGCTGGTTCCTGCGCACTACTAGCGACACTGTTTTATCTCGAGCTGCTCGGCATTGCTTCCATTCGCTTCCACAGCATCATGGCCTGCCATCGATTGGTATAGCGCCTTCCAAGAAAATCATTCCCGGCATGATTCTCAATACATCATGTAGCAAATATGTTGAGCTGCCCGTAGACTAAATTGCCCCAACCGAGGCATAGTCATGCATCATTTCCAGGGCCATCCAAGATAGAAAAATGACAATGCGAAATACTGATGCGACACAACAAACGACATCGTATTAAAGCCATTGGCTGGCTACGTGCCGCGGTCCTCGGGGCTAATGACGGCATCATATCGACTGCAAGTCTCATTCTTGGCGTGGCCTCAGCTCATGCCGCACACGGACACATCCTGCTCACAGGCGTTACCGGACTGGTTGCTGGCGCCATGTCGATGGCAACAGGAGAATATGTCTCGGTACACTCACAGGCCGACACGGAAAAAGCGGCCTTGGCTGAAGAGAGCGCCGAACTCAAAGAAGATTTCCAAAGCGAGCACCGGGAGTTGACTGCGATCTATGTGCGTCGTGGTCTCGATCTGCCGCTTGCAAAACAGGTGGCCGAACAGTTGATGGCCCACGATGCACTAGGCGCTCACGCCCGTGATGAATTAGGCATTTCTCAAACCACCAGAGCGCGGCCCTTGCAAGCGGCATTCGCTTCTGCCTGCAGCTTTATCACGGGCGCCGCCTTGCCGCTGATCGTTGCCGCAATTGCCCCGCACGCGCAACTTATTCCTGCGGTGGCCATTGCGGCATTGTTATCTCTGGCCTTTTTAGGCGGCCTGGCGGCAAAAGCCGGTGGCGCGAAAATTTTCCCTAGCGTGATGCGCATAACCTTCTGGAGTGTCTTGGCGATGGCGGTAACATCAGGCATCGGCGCTCTGTTTGGCGTTGCCGCATAAATAATCTGATAGTGATAACGACACCAACCCCGCTCCAATTTGAAGCGGCAGATCTTAACGGTACAATACCTGACGTTTACGCGGTCGTAACAGGAGGAACCAGATACGTAAAATTCTAGCCGGACGCTGCTGCCCATCCGCCTTGTCAGTACCATAACGATGTTTCATATTTTTCTCGAAAAAATGCAAACCATAAAAACCCCTGTGTACTCCGCGCCAGCGAAAGTTTTTCACTGGTTGACCGTGCTTCTACTTGCAATCCAGTACTCTATCGGTTGGTTGATGCCTGACATAGGCCGCGATACTCAGCCAATCGGTTTGATCAGTTGGCACCTGTCAATCGGTGCGTTGATCGTACTGCTGGTTCTGCTACGGTTGCTATGGCGCTGGACGCACCCTGCACCCCCAGTGCCGCAAATGCTGTCGCCGCTGTTGAATATGATTGCACGAACTACCCACTGGCTGCTTTACTTTCTGTTGATTGCATTTCCTTTAATGGGATGGGCCAATGCATCGTCGCGTGGCTGGTCTGTATCGTTGTTCGGCGTAGTACCGTTGCCGCCGCTGTCATCAAAGGGCTCGCAACTCGGCCATACACTTGGCGATATGCACCAACTGTTTGTGTGGGTACTAATCGCCGTAGTCGCATTGCATGTTGCGGCCGCGCTGTATCACCACTTCATCGTCAAAGACGACACTATGCGGCGCATGCTGCCTGGGGGTTAGCGCTCCCCGCCGGATCAGGAATTACCCTCGACATCCGCGCAAGCGAATCTCGACGCCCTAAATTGTTTAGCAAGAAATTCTTCTTGAGCCAGGTACCAGCATGTCCGCCAACTATCTACCAAAAGTACGGGATCAGTATGAATCCCTGCCTTACCCGCCTTGCAATCCGCAAGACGAAAAAAAACGATTGATAAAAACATGGCTGGAAAGCCTGCCGATGATCAACCACTATTGTTTTTCAGGAAAACAATCGTTTAAGAATCACTTTCGAGTCTTGGTAGCAGGTGGCGGAACTGGGGACGCAACAATTTATCTGGCCGAACAATTGCGCGACACCGACGCTGAAATCGTGCATGTGGATTTGAGCCAGGCGAGCATAGCGATTGCCCGAGAGCGGGCAGATATAAGGGGGCTGAAAAATATCACCTGGATCCAGGATTCACTGTTGAACCTGCCCGAACTTCAATTGGGCAAGTTCGATTACATCAACTGCAGCGGCGTCCTGCACCATCTTGAAAATCCCGATGCCGGCTTGAAGATGCTGCGTGCAGTGCTCAAAGACACTGGAGCCATGGGCATCATGGTGTATGCCACCCATGGCCGAACCGGCATCTACCAGATGCAAGAGTTGATGCGTTTAGTCAATCGCGATGAATCCGACGCAAACGCCAAGATCGACAATACGAAAGAGATTTTAAACACCTTGCCTGCTTCGAATTGGTTCAGGCGTGGCGAGGAACTGCACCATGACCATAAACTAGGCGATGCCGGCATCTACGATCTGTTGTTGCACTCTCAAGACAGAGCGTACACAGTGGGAGAATTGTTTGACTGGATCCAGGATACGCATGGTCTTCACCTGGAGCTTACAGACGTTGGACGAGGACGCTCACCTTACCTCCCACATATGGTCTTAGGCAAAAAGCCGCCAAAGAATCTAGAGATTATCAAGAAGCAAGCACTCCGCAGGCAATATGAAATGGGCGAGCTGCTGATTGGTAACGTCATCACCCATTCATTTTATGTTACCCGATCGGAAGCTTGCAAAGCGCCATACGGCGACGCCGATTATGTTCCGTTTTTCTTTCACGAACCTTTAACCGGCCCGCTGCTGGCCCAGATATTTAGCACAAACAAGGGGCGCCCTTTCGCTCTTAACCATCAGCACTCAGGAGTTGGGCTGACGGTAAACCCCGGAAAATATGGCGCAAAAATCTTGCGTCACATCGACGGCAAGAACACCTTCCAACAGATCTTCGACAGCATCAGGGCAGAACCGGAATTTAGCCACGCAGCGCCGAGCAATCAGGATTTTTTCGCCGATTTCTTTGAGTCGTTCGACACGCTGAATGCATTGGAGCGACTGTTACTGCGGCACGTAAGCGGTTGATCAAGACTGCAACGAAAGAACATAAAATACTCTCAACCACTTCGTCTCAATCTAGGAGCCTGCCGTTTGCCCACTCCAACCTGGCAAATGCGAAGCTGCCTGACTGTGCGCAAGCTGCATCGCTTCCGCCAAGGCTTGGCTCTGCTGGTTCCTAATCATCTTGGCTGAAATACGGCGACGAAAAAAATCCGCCCACAAAAATTCGGAAAACGGCTGCTGATCTTTCGGGAAACCTCCCGCCTGCCGGACCTCGCCTGCGAGGCTTCGATAGGGATCATCGACCAATTCAGTGATTTTTTTGGGTATTGCGTCGAAGCCGCATCGTTGACCCTTGGCGTCGTAAGGATGCACCCATTGATTGTGATCCATTACCACCCAAAATTCATCGATATTCAGTGCACTCAAATCTTTGAGCATGATCAGCTTTACGGTTTTTATGTCTTCTTCAATCAGAGATAAACCCAAGTGATGATGATCAACGATGTAATAGCGATCTTTGGGGCCAAGTACGCCGGGAAAACAATGGTTTTCCATATAGGCTTTGCGATATTCCGCTTCAAGATTTTTCCAATATAGGCGTTTCTGCTCTACCTCGGCCATTCCTACCGTGATTTGTGTGGGACGAAGTGATTTCAGATCTACCTCAATCAAATGCGAGTGATGTGCGTGCATAAATTTTCCTCTTCAAGTAAGGTCAAAATGACAGTGCAAAATCAAATTGCAATCTGCCGCCCGATCAAAATCACGCTATCCTTCGGTAGCCGGAAGTAATCGCTGACGTGCATGGAATTCCGCTCCATCAGCGCAAAAGTACTCCCCTGCCACTCCGCCAATCCTTGCCCATCTTCGCGTGGGACAACTTCAATATGGCCGACGTAATATACGGCATCATCAAAATCCAGGCTGTGATTTTGTAAACAAGCTTTTTTCAACACAGCCGGAATATCCGGCCTCTCCATAAAGCCAAACCTTGCTTTTGCACGCCAATAATTAGGCTGAACCTCGGTTATTGTCAAACGTTCCGATTCATCAATCCAAGGTATCGATTCAGTAATGGCGTTCACGACAAACAGGTTTTCGTGCAAAGCCCGATTATGTTTTACATCCCATATCATGACGGGCGGCGTAGCGCTGTCGGTCCTGGACAAGAACACAGCGGTGCCTGGCACGCGGGGAATATTGCGTGACTTTAGCGATGCCATGAATTCATCCAGCGGAACCGCCTGTTGATCCAGGTTTTGCAAGACGGCGCTGGAGCCGCGATGCCATATCAGCATCGTTCCAAAGACCAGCGACGCCAGTAACAGCGGAACGTAGCCGCCGTCTGCAACCTTAGTCAGATTAGCCAGGAAAAAGGCTGTATCGACGCAGATGAATGCTCCTGCAACAACGCCGCTCCTGAATAAACCCCAGCCCCAGATTTCGCGCATGGCGATGAACAGCAATCCGGAAGTGAGCAACATGGTGGCCGCGACTGCAATGCCGTATGCGGAAGCCAGATTGTCGGATTTTCGGAAAGTCAAGACAAGACCGACCGTAACAATCATCAGCAGCCAGTTAACAATGCCGACATATATCTGGCCGTATCCCTCCTCCGAGGTTTGCTTGATGCGCAAACGTGGCAGCCAGCCGAGCTGGATTGCTTGCCGGGTCATCGAAAATGCGCCGGTAATGATCGATTGGCTGGCGATAATGGTAGCGACTGTGGCCAGCACGACAAATGGAATCACCAAGAAATCCGGGCATAAGCGGAAGAAGATATTGTCGGTGGTCGGAGTGCCCTCAAGGACCATGGCGGTCTGGCCGGCATAATTAAGCAACAAGCTGGGCAGCACCACCCCCGACCAGGCGAAGCGGATCGGGCGTGAGCCAAAATGCCCCATGTCTGCATACAGTGCTTCTGCTCCGGTCACACAAAGGAAAACACCGCCCAAGATGAGAAAGCTTGTATAGCTGTTCGAGAACAGGTAGCGCAAGCCATACAGCGGATTCAAAGCCGCCAGCACGGCTGGATGGCGGGTAATCCCTATAACACCCAGCACCGCCATGGCAACGAACCATAACAGCATGATGGGGCCAAAGGTTTTACCAATACGCGCGGTACCGAGCGGTTGAATCGCGAATAATGCGATGAGTATCGCCACCGCCGCAGGCACTATATAAGGCTCAACTGCTGGCGTCGCAATCTTCAGCCCTTCCAGCGCAGAGAGTACCGAAATAGCAGGTGTGATCGCGCCGTCGCCATAGATTAATGCAGCGCCGAATAAACCAAGGGCCACGATAAGTGGCCGCTGGTGTTTTTTGATGCCGAGCAGGGACATCAACGCAAGAATACCGCCCTCGCCATCGTTATCGATACTCATGGCGAATATGACATATTTCACCGAAGTGATCATAATCAGCGTCCAGACGATGAGCGACAGTACGCCGAGCACGACATCATGAGTGGGCGCCCCGCCCGTCATGCCCAGCACAGTCTTAAGCGTATATAAGGGGCTGGTGCCGATATCGCCAAAAACAATGCCCAATGCGGACAACCCTAATGCCGATACGCCGGAGCGACGAATCGAATTGCTGGATGCAGGCACGGATGGTTGGTTCATAGCGCTAAATTTTTCCAATAAAATGAAAAGCATTACGTAGCATTGAGGACTATTCACAGTGCAAACGCACTCTATCATTTGATCAGACAGAGCTGACGCTGCGCGGCATCTTCCAAATGCAAAAACCCCGCCTTCGCAAAAAGACGGGGTTCATCAACAGTCTGCGCGCTACCAAGTAGCGGGTTTCTATTCAAATCTAACCAATCAAGCCATTGCCACTGCGCTAGTCAGATCGCCGATACGTGTGCGCGCTGCGGCAAAGCCCGCCTCTTTCGCTTCGGGACCGTAGTTCAGGCCATCGGCGCGAACCACTTCGATCTCGGTGATTCCGATAAAACCGAACACCAGTTTCAGGTAGTCTTCATGGGCGACGCCGGTAGGGCCGCCTGCATGTTTGCCGCCGGTGGTCGAGACGATCACGACGCGTTTACCCTTGGCCAGACCTTCCGGACCTTTTTCGCTATAGCGGAAAGTAACGCCGGCAACACAAATCTGATCGATCCAGGCTTTGAGCTGGGTCGGCACGGTGAAGTTGTACATGGGCGCGCCCAGTACGATCACGTCGGCCGCCAGGAATTCGTTGAGAATCGCTTCGTTCAGTTCCACTTCGAGCTTTTGCGACAGATTGCGTTTTTCCTCTGGCGTGCCCTTGGCTGCAAAGGTGGCGCCGCTCAAATGGGCGGTGACGTCTTTGCTGAGGTCGCGGTAAGTCAGTTCAAGATCGGAATCCGCCGCTTGCAGCGTTGCCACCACTTCACGGGTCAGTTGGCGCGAAGCCGAAGCGTCGCCGAGGATGCTGGAATCAATATGTAAGAGTTTCATGATATATGCCGTTCGATTAAATTAAGAGTGGGTCAAAATCTATAGCGATCCGTATATCCCGATGCCAAAAGAGTTTGATTTACCTGGTTCTCAGAACCATTGAACGCATCCTACCCGCGCATCTAAAATAGAACTAGATAGCAAAAACAAGATATATTGTTCCACATACAGAACAGTGGACAACCATCATGCAAGATCTGAACGACCTATATTTTTTCGCCAACGTAGTGCAGGAAGGCGGTTTCACGGCCGCCGGGCGCAGCCTGGGCATCCCCAAATCGCGCTTGTCCAGACGCATCTCCGAACTGGAAAGTCGCCTGGGCGCTCGCTTGCTACAACGCAACACACGTGGCATCGCCTTGACCGACCTCGGCAATCGCTACTACCAACATTGCCAGGTCGTGATTGCTGCGGCAGAGGCGGCTGAGCTGGCGGTTACCAGCTCATTGGCTGAGCCAAGCGGCACGGTACGGGTAGCTTGCGTGGTGCCGATTGCGCAATCTGAAGTGGCCACAGCACTGCCGGCGTTTCTGGAACGCTACCCGAAAGTGAATATCGATTTACTGTTCACCAACCGCCGCGTCAATCTGCTGGAAGAAGGAGTGGACGTCGCGGTACGGGTAAGAGCCACCGATGACGAAGATCCCAATCTGGCAACCCGGCGGCTGCGTGCCGCCTCCGCCGTGCTGGTGGCGACGCCGGAACTGATGTCCAGATATCCGCTTCCGCAGCATCCGCGCGACTTGGCGAAACTGCCCTTCCTGGGCGCCGCCGAACGCGATCGCCGGGTCCATCTTTTGCTCGACGGTCCGAATAAAGAACGCTACGAACTGGTGGCGGAACCGAGATTGGCGGTGGAAGATTTTGCGCTACGCAAACGGGCGGCGCTGCGCAGCCTGGGTTTAACCATGCTGCCGGCCGATTATTGTGTCGAAGAGTTAGAACAAGCTGCGCTTATCCGTGTCTTGCCGAACTGGACCATGCCTGCCGGCCATGTGCAAGTGGTCTATCCGACCCAGAGAGGTTTATTACCGGCCGTGCGCGTGTTTGTGGATTTCCTGATCGAACATTTAAGCACGCAGCAGACCGCTGCTGATGCTGGTCCGCGCTGACTCAAGATGATTCAAGTTGACTCAAGAACGCGCCAGGCGAATCCCGCTGAACTGCCAGCGTGCAGTTGCCGGAAAAAAATTGCGATAACTCAGGCGCGCGTGGCCGTCAGGCGTGGCAGATGAAGAACCGCGCAATACATACTGATTCACCATGAATTTGCCGTTGTATTCGCCCACCGCTCCCGGCAGCGCGCCATACCCTGGATATGGCGCATAACTGCTGCTGGTCCATTGCCAGGCCACGCCAAAATAGTCTGCTCCGTGATCCGCTCCTGGCTCTTTTCCTTGACTGGCTGCCGCACACTCCCATTCCGCCTCGCTAGGCAAGCGCGCACCAGCCCAGCGCGCATAAGCCTCCGCTTCGAAAAAGGAAAGGTGGCTGACTGCCTCATGCAAGGCCAGCGGCTGCAGGCCGTACAAGGTAAATTCGCGCCAGGCAGAGTCGAACTGCGCATGCGCAGTTTGCCAATAGAGCGGCCGCGTCAATTTTTGCTGTTGCACCCACTCCCAGCCGGCCGCCAGCCACAATAGAGAATTCCGGTAGCCGCCGTCCTCGACAAAAGCCAGGTATTCACCGTTGCTGACCAGCCGCGACGCCATGGAAAAGGGTTCGACAAACTGGCGATGACGCGGCGTTTCGTTATCGAAGAAAAATCCCTGCCCGGCATGCCCGATCTCGACAATGCCAGCCTCGAATGACTGCCATTGCAAAGCTGCGGCTGTAGCTGCAGCGGCCCTATCGCTCGCTTCCGCCGCCGCATTGGATGGAAAATAGGGAGGAAGCAAAGGATTCATGGCCAGCAAATGCTTGATATCGGTCAGCAATAATTCCTGATGCTGCTGCTCATGCTGCATGCCAAGCTCGACCAGTTCAGACACCTGCTGCGCCTGCTCCGGCGCCAGCGTTTGCCCTAGCAAAGCCAGCAGCCGTTGATCGACATTCTGCCGATAGGCTTGCACTTCGGCCAGCGAGGGTCGGGTTATCAGGCCGCGTTGCGCGCGCGGGTGCTGCTCGCCGACTCCCTCATAATAAGAATTGAACAGAATCCGGAAGGCAGGATGGAAGGGCTGGAAGTTGGTTTCAAACCGTTCCAGAATGAAGGTTTCAAAAAACCAGGTGGTATGCGCCAGATGCCACTTCGCCGGGCTGGCGTCAGGCATCGATTGCACGCAGCAATCTTCCGTCGACAGCGGCTGCACCAGCTTGCCGGTCTGATCGCGGATCGTGGAAAAATTTTTTGCCAGCTTGTGCATCGCGCTCCTGTCTGTGTATTTTTTCTTAGGCCGCCTGGGCATGGCAAACCATGAACCAGTTGTGCGGATCAAACCAGGTCTGCACTTTGCCGAATCCGGCTTGTTGCAGCATGTCGATAAATCCTTGCCGGGTGTATTTATAACTGCTTTCGGTATGGATGCTCTCGCCCCGCGCAAAACACCGCATGCCGCCGTGCCGCCAATGGACGGCGAGCTCATGCCTGGCTTCCAGATGCATTTCTATGCGATGTTGCTGGCTATTGTAGAAAGCCCGATGACGCCAGTCACGCGGATCGAAATCGGCATCCAGCAAACGATTCAGATGATGCAGAAGATTCAGGTTGAATGCTGCGGTGACGCCCAGTGAATCATCGTAGGCGGCATCCAGGATCGCCTTGTCCTTGACCAGATCGACCCCGATCAGCAGGCCGCCGCTATCGCTGCCGCCCGCGATAGCTTTGCGGATCCGCCGCAGGAACATCAGTGCCTCCAGCGGCGCGAAATTACCTATCGACGATCCCGGATAAAAAAACTGCCGGCCATCCAGCTCCAGCGCCGCCGGCAGTTCCAGTTCGGCAGAAAAATCCATGCCAAGGCAAGTCATCTCAATCTGCGGGAACTGCTGCTGTAGCGCGCTCACCGCTTCCGTCAGGAACTGCACCGAGATATCGATCGCCACATATTGCCTGGGTTGCAGGCTCGGGAACAGCCCGGCCGCCTTGCTGCAATTGCCAGCCCCCAGATCGATCAGAATCGCATCGGGTCCGACGGCGTCGGCAATCTGCTGCGCATGCAGCGCGAATATGGCAGCTTCGGTGCGGGTCGGATAATACTCAGGCAGCTCGCAGATGGCTGCAAACAAGCGTGAACCGAGAACGTCGTAGAGATATTTAGGTGAGGTATGTGCGTGCGCTGCCAGCAGGCCGGCCGCCAGTTGCTGTTGAACCTCATCCTGTGCCAGGCAGTTTTGCGCCACTTGCGGCAATTGAGCCAAAGGATTCTCCTGGGATGCAATTATTAAAATTACGCATTCGACTACGGGAATTCAAGTTCGCTCCATCGAGATCCTGCGCTATCGCGCAACATCCACTACACTAGCAAGCTGCTTTCAGAGCTAAGCACGCTGTACAAAGTATATCGATATTCTATTAAGGGTTGAAGTTCCCGTTCAAGAGAATGCGCACTTAGCCCGCACTTAACCGATCCGTAGCCGATCTCTTTACCGATTGCAATACAAATGCATGAAATATTGGCACAAACACATTTCCCCGCTGGGTCTTTTCCTTGTATCAGCGTTGCCAGACGCAAGCTTGCTGTAAATTGCGTGACCCACCATTGCTTACCAACATGACAATCAACACTTCCAAAGAACCTCAAAAACGCAGCCTGGGTACGCTCATCGGACTGCTTCCCTTCCTAGCCCCGTATAAACGGCAGTTTGTGATGGCCGGCCTGGCCCTGCTGGTGGCAGCCGGGGCTACTCTGGCGATTCCCTATGCGTTCCGGCAAATGATCGACCTCGGCTTCAGCACCGGCGGTATCCAGGGCGCCAATCATATCGACCTGTATTTCCTGGCCTTGTTCGGCGTCGCCTGTGTGTTGGGTGTGGCCACCGCAGCCCGCTTCTACATGGTGTCCTGGCTTGGCGAGCGGGTCACGGCCGATCTGCGTAGCGCGGTCTATTCACACGTTGTGATACAGAGCCCGCAGTTCTTTGAAACCACCAAGACCGGAGAAGTGCTGTCGCGCATCACCACCGACACCACCTTGATCCAGGCGCTGGTCGGCACCAGTATTTCAATGGCCCTGCGCAACGCCCTGCTGTTCACCGGCGGCATGATCATGTTGTTCATCACCAGCGCCAAGCTGAGCGCGATCATCCTGGTCATGCTGGCGCTGGTGGTGCTGCCGATAGTCTGGTACGGCCGCCGCGTACGCAAGCTGTCGCGCGCATCGCAGGACCGGGTCGCCGATGCTTCGGCGATGGCTGGCGAGATCCTGAATGCGATGCCGACCGTGCAGGCCTTCACCCACGAGCATATTGAAGCGCAGCGTTTCGATATCTCGATTGAAAACGCTTTCGGCACAGCGATGGAACGCATACGTGCGCGTTCTCTGCTGACCATGATGGCGATCCTGCTGGTGTTCGGCGCCATCGTGTTTGTACTCTGGCTGGGCGCCCACGCCGTGGTCCAGGGCCGCATGAGCGGTGGCGAGCTCGGCCAGTTTATCTTGTACGCTGCCTTGCTGGCCGGCTCCATCGGCGCCCTGGCCGAAGTCATGGGCGACGCCCAGCGCGCCGCCGGCGCTACCGAGCGGCTGCTGGAATTATTGGCGGCGCAGTCGCCGGTGCAATCCGTGCTGCTGCCGGATACGCTGCCGCCGCGCACCGCCCAAGGCGCTGCACTGACCATGGAAAACATCAGTTTCCGCTATCCGTCACGACCGGAAAATGCCGCGCTGTCCGCTATCTCGCTAGACGTCCGGCCGGGTGAAACCGTTGCCCTGGTCGGCCCTTCGGGCGCCGGCAAAACCACCCTGTTCCAGCTGCTGCTGCGCTTCTACGATCCGCAACACGGCAGCATCAAGCTCGATGGCGTCGATATCAAATACCTTGAGCTGCATACCCTGCGCAACGCCATCGGCATCGTGCCGCAAGAGACCATCATTTTCTCAGCCAATGCGATGGAAAACATCCGTTACGGCAGGGTCGGCGCCAGCGACGCAGAAGTCATCGCTGCGGCAAAAATGGCGGCCGCCCACGAATTCATCGAGCGCCTGCCTGAGGGCTACCAGGCCTTCCTCGGCGAACGCGGCGTGCGTCTATCCGGCGGCCAGCGGCAGCGGATTGCGATTGCCCGTGCGCTGTTGAAAAACCCGCCGCTGTTGCTGCTGGACGAAGCCACCAGCGCGCTCGACGCCGAATCTGAACGTGCGGTACAGGGCGCGTTGGAAGCAGCGATGATCGGCCGCACCACCCTGGTCATCGCCCATCGCCTGGCCACCGTGCAGCGCGCCGACCGCATCATCGTGCTGGAACACGGGCATATAGTCGAAACCGGTACGCATACCGAACTGGTTGCGCAAAACGGCTTGTACGCAAGCCTGGCGGCGTTACAGTTCAACGGCCTGGTCGACGCATAAGCCGACGCATAAGCAAACTCACAGGATAACCATATGAGCTTTTTATTTTCTCCACTGAAGTTACGCAGTGTGACGTTGGCGAACCGGATTGCCGTCGCCCCGATGTGCCAATACTCGGCGCAAGACGGCTTCGCCAATGACTGGCATCTGGTGCATCTTGGCAGTCGCGCAGTCGGCGGCGCCGGCCTGATTATCTTCGAAGCCAGCGCGGTGCTGCCGCAGGGCCGGATTTCGCCGCAGGATCTCGGCATCTGGAAAGATGAACATATCGCGCCGCTACGCCGCATCACCCACTTTATCGAGCAACAGGGTGTGGTGGCCGGCATCCAGCTGGCGCATGCCGGCCGCAAGGCTAGTGTCTGGCGTCCTTGGGAAGAACAGCAGGGCCGTGTCGATCCTGACCAGGGCGGCTGGCAAACCGACGGGCCGTCGGCAATTCCGTTTGACGCCAGCTATACCACGCCCAACGCGCTCACCATCGATGGCATCCACGCCATCGTCAAGGCGTTTGCCGATGCCGCGGTGCGCGCTGAGCAAGCCGGTTTCAAGCTGGTCGAGATCCACGCTGCGCATGGTTATCTGCTGCATCAGTTCCTGTCGCCGATCAGCAATCACCGCACCGACCAATATGGCGGCTCGTTTGAAAATCGCGTACGGCTGACGCTGGAGGTGGTAGCTGCGGTGCGCCAGGTCTGGCCGGAACAACTGCCATTGCTGGTGCGCCTGTCGGCTACCGACTGGATCGACGGCGGTTGGAATGCCGATGAAACCGTGGCCTTGAGCCGCCTGTTGCGCGACGCCGGGGTTGACTTGATCGACGTCTCCAGCGGCGGCAATATCGCTGCCGCCACTATCCCGGTGGGGCCCGGCTATCAGACCCAGTTCGCAGCCAGAGTCAAGCATGAAGCAGGCATCGCCAGCGGCACCGTCGGCATGATTACCGATCCCGGCCAGGCCGAGCACGTGCTGCGCACCGAACAAGCCGATCTGGTGCTGATGGCGCGTGAACTTTTGCGCGATCCTTACTGGCCGCTGCACGCTGCCGACGCCCTGCACGATGTGACCTCATGGCCGCCGCAATACATGCGTGCAACTTCGCGCAAATCGCCGCAGCGACCGAGCATCGAGTACGGCGAAAATTGAAGTAAAGCTTGAAATAACAGCAGGGATAAGGATACAGCGAGGATTCAACGAGGATTCACAGCAAGGATTCAGCGCCGGGTCCGCCTCTGTAAGCCATCGCAGGATTTACAGGGCGGGCTGACTCTGTTTTTTTCCCGATTTGCCCAGATCGGCCGACACCTCGGCAATCAGGCGCCGCAGCCACACCACATCCGGCGCCACGTGTGAGCGCGCATGCCACAGCATGTAAAAACGCATCTTCGGCATGTCGAACGGCAACGTAAACATGCCGATCGGCCAATCCTCGACAATCCGCTCGGCAAACTGCCGGCCGGTGGTAAAAATCAAATCCGATTTCGCCAGCACATGCGGCACCAGCGCGAAATACGGGATCGTCACCTGCACGTTACGCTTCAAACCTTGCTCGGCCAGAGCGGCGTCGATGCCGCTGCGATGTCCTTCGATATAAGGTGTCGGCGCCAGATGCGGCATTTCCAGATAATATTTCAGGGTCAGGCCCTTCTTGGCTACCGGGTGGTCGCGATGCATCATGCACACCACATCGTCATCGAATAATTGCGCCAGATGCAGATGCTCGGGCGGATCAGGCCAGTTGCCGATCACTAGGTCAAAGCGGCCATTTTCCAGTGCGTTGGCGTAATCCAGATTGGCGTCCAGCGCATGCACCATCAGGCTGGCGCCGGGCGCGCGCCGGCGCAACTGCTCGATGATGGATGGGATCAGCAACATGTTCAGGTAATCCGGCGTGGCAATATGAAATACCCGCGCCGTGCTATCGGCTTCAAAGGCCGCGACCGGCGCCGCGATTCTCTCGATGACTTCCAATCCCTGCTTCGCCAGCGCCAGCAATTCCTGCCCGCGTTCGGTAGGCACCATGCCGGTCTTGCCACGCACCAGGATGGCGTCGCCGGTCAGCTCACGCAAGCGCTTGAGCGTATTGCTGATGGTCGGCTGCGATTGTCCCAGCTTGATGGCGGTGCGCGACACACTTTTTTCTACCAGCAAAGTGTGCAAAACGCGTAGCAAGTAGGTATCGAGATGGTGGTTGGTACGGGATGTCATGGGCGGCGCTAAAGTTGAAATGGGGATGCGAACGTTCAGACAAGAAAATTGCACAATAAACCTCACTAGCATAACGGATATGCATAAGCGTGGGTAGCCGTCGCAAAAGCATGACAGGCGTGACCTCAGGTATCGAATCGGCATGGCTCTGATATTGCACGGAAGCAAAATCCAGCCAATTAGACGACTGGTCTAATTTGAGCTAGAATAGACAAATCATGAGAGCAAAATACGACACCACCAAGCGCCATATCCTGGACGCCGGACAAAAAATCATTGCTGTCAAAGGATTCTCCGGCGTCGGACTCAGTGAGATATTGAGTGCGGCGGCAATACCCAAAGGTTCCTTCTATCACTACTTCGGATCGAAGGAACAATACGGCCGGGAGTTGATGCAGCAGTATGTCGACGACTACCAGCAGGCGCTGGAACAAGTCCTGCAAATTGCAGTAAAGCCGGCGCAGGAGCCGGCCCGCGAACGGTTGCTGCGTTACTGGAGCCATTGGCGCGATACGCAATCCGGCGCAGAAGCGATGGACAAATGCCTGGTGGTCAAGCTCAGCGCCGAGGTCGCCGATTTATCGGACGACATGCGCCGGGTGTTGTGCGAAGGCACACGACAAGTGATGGCCAGGCTGGCCGATTGCATCGCCGAAGGAATAGCCGACGGCTCTCTGCGGCTCGAACTGGAACCGCAAGAAACCGCGCAAATGCTTTACCAGTTGTGGTTGGGAGCCAGCCTGCTCGCCAAACTCCAGCGTGATCGCAGTCCTCTCGAGAGCGCCATGTGCATCACTTTAAATGTCCTGACACCACCTGCATCAAGCTAAGGCGCGCTACAAGTTCGCACATTATTTTTACCGCTCGACTCATCGAGCGCTCTACTTCCCAAGGAACCCGTATGCTGAATTTTGAATTCTACAATCCTACCAAAATCGTCTTTGGCCGCGACACCATCGCCAAACTGGACCAGCTGGTGCCCCACAACGCGCGTGTGCTGATACTATACGGCGGCTCCAGCGCCCAGAAGACCGGCACCCTGGCCGAAGTCAAGGCCGCGCTCGGCAAACGCGAAATCCATGAATTCGCCGGCATCGAACCCAATCCGAGTTATGAAACACTGATGCAGGCCGTGGCGCAAGTGCGCGCCGAGAAAATCGACTTCCTGCTGGCGGTGGGCGGCGGCTCGGTGATCGACGGCACCAAGTTTGTCGCTGCTGCGGCAAATTTCGATGGCGAGCCGTGGGACATCGCAGTCAAGCGCGGCGCCAACATCCGCAGCGCCCTGCCCTTCGGCAGCGTGCTGACCTTGCCGGCAACCGGTTCAGAAATGAATAACGGCGGCGTCGTTACCCGCAAATCGATACAAGCCAAGCTGGCGTTCCACAGCCCGCTGGTATTTCCGCAATTTTCGATTCTCGATCCGAGCAAGACCTTCACCCTGCCGCCACGCCAGATCGCCAACGGCGTGGTCGATGCTTTTGTCCACACCGTCGAGCAATACCTGACCTATCCGGTGCAAGGCCAGGTGCAAGATCGTTTTGCCGAAGGGCTGCTGCTGACTCTGATCGAAACCGGACCACGCGTGCTGGCCGAGCCGGACGACTACGACGCCCGCGCCAACCTGATGTGGGTAGCCACCCTGGCGCTCAACGGCCTGATCGGCGCCGGCGTGCCGCAAGACTGGGCCACCCATATGCTGGGCCATGAATTGACCGCGCAATACGATATCGATCATGCCCGTACCCTGGCCATCGTGCTGCCGTCGTTGCTATCGGTCCGGCGCGAAAGCAAACGCGCCAAACTGCTGCAATACGCCGAGCGCGTCTGGCAAATCACCGAGGGTGACGAAGATGCACGCATCGACCTCGCGATCGAGCGCACTCGTGATTTCTTCGAAAGCCTGGGTATCAAGACCCGACTGTCCGACTACGAGCTGGGCCAGGCAGCGGTCGAAACAGTACTGGTGCAACTCGAACAGCACGGCATGACCAGGCTCGGCGAACACCAGGACCACACGCTCGCGGTCAGCCGCAAGATCCTCGAAGCGGCGCTATGAGATCGACGCTTAACTGATTCTGCACGCGCCGGCAAAACAGCGCCGGCATTCATTCCACTCTAGGAGTAGCGAACATGCCACAAAGCAAAACCGTCAACCGCCGCATCTTGCTAGCCTCGCGTCCGCACGGCGCGCCGACTGCCGAGAATTTCAAGCTCGATCAAAGCCCGCCGCCTGTACCCGCCGCGGGTCAGGTTTTGCTGCGCACCGTCTACCTCTCGCTCGATCCGTATATGCGCGGCCGCATGAGCGATGCACCTTCCTATGCGCCGCCGGTCGAAGTCGGCGAAGTCATGGTCGGCGGCACGGTATCACAGGTAGAAGCATCAGAAAATCCTGCCTACACGGCTGGCGAGCTGGTGCTGAGTTACAGCGGCTGGCAAGACTATGCGCTGTCCGACGGCAAAGACCTGACCAAGCTGGATCCGAAACTGGGCAAGCCATCCTATGCGCTGGGCCTGCTCGGCATGCCCGGTTTCACCGCTTACATGGGCTTGCTCGACATCGGCCAGCCGCAAGCCGGCGAAACCGTGGTGGTGGCAGCCGCCACTGGCGCGGTCGGCTCGGTGGTCGGGCAGATTGCCAAGCTCAAGGGATGCCGCGTGGTCGGCATCGCCGGCGGCGCCGACAAATGCAAATACGCAGTGGAAGAACTGGGGTTCGACGCTTGCGTCGACCATCGCAACGCCGATTTCCCGCAGCAGCTCGCAGCGGCCTGCGAAAAAGGTATCGACGTGTATTTTGAAAACGTTGGCGGCGCCGTATTCGAAGCCGTACTGCCCTTGCTGAACCTGCACGCCCGGGTGCCGGTATGCGGCCTGATCGCCAACTATAACGCCACTGGCAAACCGGAAGGATCTGACCATCTGCCAGGACTGATGAGCAAGTTGCTGGTACGCCGCATCAAGATGCAAGGCTTCATCATCTTTGACTACTACCCTCGCTATCTGGAATTTTTCAAGGAAATGAGCGGTTGGGTCGCCGCCGGGAAAATCAAATACCGGGAAGATATCGTCGGCGGCCTGGAAAATGCACCGCAAGCCTTTATCGGTCTGCTGGAAGGTAAGAACTTCGGCAAGCTGGTGATACGCACCGGCGACGAATGAGCGTTCCGACTATTGCTAAATAAAAAGGAATTCGCATGAACATATTAATGGTACTGACCTCGCACGATCAACTGGGCGACACGGGTAAGAAGACCGGCTTCTGGCTGGAAGAATTCGCCGCCCCCTACTATGCTTTCCTGGACGCCGGCGCCGATATCACGCTGGCGTCGCCGCACGGCGGCCAGCCGCCGCTGGATCCGAAAAGCGATGAACCGGACGCCCAGACCGAAGCCACTGACCGCTTCCGCAAAGACAGCGTCGCACAAGCCGCACTGGCCGCGACTATCAAACTGTCGACAGCGCAAGCGAAGGATTATGACGCTGTGTTTTACCCAGGCGGTCACGGCCCTCTGTGGGATCTGGCGGAAGACAAGGATTCGATCGCACTGATCGAAACCATGCATGCAGCAGGTAAGCCAGTCTCGGCAGTCTGTCATGCGCCCGGCGTTCTGCGTCATGCGCGCGCCGCTGACGGCACACCGCTGGTCAAGGGCAAAAAGGTCACCGGTTTTTCAGACAGCGAAGAAGCCGCTGTGCAACTGACCGATATCGTGCCGTTCCTGGTGGAAGCCGAACTGAAACGCCTGGGCGGTAATTACAGCAAGGGAGCGGACTGGAGCAGCTATGCGGTAGTCGACGGCAACCTGATCACCGGCCAGAATCCGGCGTCTTCGGTTGCGGTGGCGGAGCTGGTGTTGAAACTGCTGGGTTAATGTCGTAGCTGGAAATAGCGACCGCAATCGGATGTACTCCGTGGTCCGTTAAAAGGGGGGCAGAGTAATTTTCGCAAAATGCCGCAAAAAAAACTCTGTCCCCATTTAACTAGGGCTTATTTAGTGCCGAATATGCGGTCGCCGGCATCGCCCAATCCAGGGACGATGTACGCGTGCTCGTCCAGATGTGAATCCAGGCTAGCCACATACAGCTTGACCCCGGGATGCGCATCCTGGAACACCTGCACGCCTTCGGGTGCAGCCACCAGCGCCAGGAAAATGATTTGCTCGTCGCTGACGCCGCGCTTCTTCAACACATCGACCGCGTGGACTGCCGAATTACCAGTCGCCACCATCGGATCGCACACGATAAAGATCCGCTCCGCCAGATCCGGCAAACGCACCAGATACTCAACCGGCTGATGCGTTTCCGGATCGCGATATACCCCGATATGGCCGACCCGCGCCGACGGCACCAGATCCAGCAAGCCATCACTCATGCCGATCCCGGCGCGTAACACCGGCACCACCGCCAGCTTGCGGCCGGCAATCACCGGCGCCTCCATGCTTTGCATCGGCGTCTCGATGTGCTGCGTGGTCAAAGGCAGGTCGCGCGTGATTTCATAGCCCATCAACAGCGTGATTTCGCGTAGCAACTGACGGAAGGTGCGGGTTGATGTTTCTTTGCTCCGCATGTGCGTCAGCTTATGCTGAATCAGCGGATGATTGAGAATGAAAAGATTGGGGAAACGTGGGTCGCTGAGCATGATCGGCAAATGGGTAAAATTGGCGGATGGAGAACAGACAGGACGAAATCCGGGTTCAACATCCTAAATAAAAAAGGGAGATTTCTCTCCCTCGTTTCTGCAACATTCATTCAACTGTTTGTTCTACCTTGGGTATCAGCAAAGCCAGTATCTGCTCTAGTTCGTGACGCACTTCGACCAGATTGACTTCGTTTTGCTTAGCCTCGGCGGCGGGTTCGACTTCAGCTGCGCCGCCAAGGCGGCCATCGAGCTTGTTGCGAGCACCGCTGATGGTGAAACCATGCTCATACAATAATTCGCGGATGCGGCGAATCAGCAGCACCTCGTGATGCTGGTAATAACGACGATTGCCACGTCGTTTGACCGGCTTAAGCTGGGTGAATTCCTGTTCCCAGTAACGCAGCACATGCGGCTTGACGCCACACAGCTCGCTTACTTCGCCTATGGTGAAATAGCGTTTGGCCGGAATCGGCGGCAATACGACAAGCTCGGACTTACTAATGCGATCGTTCATGAATTAGCTGGGAGAGCGGCGGCAAACTGTTGGATAGGCTGGATTGGTTGCAGGCTTGCGGCTTCAACCATGCCCTTGAGTTTTTGACTGGCGTGAAACGTGACCACTCGGCGCGCAGTGATCGGAATTTCTTCCCCGGTTTTAGGATTCCGGCCCGGGCGTTGCGGCTTGTCGCGCAACTGGAAATTGCCGAAACCCGACAATTTCACCGACTCGCCGCGTTCCAGCGCGTCCCGGATTTCATCGAAAAACGTTTCAACCATGTCCTTGGCTTCACGCTTGTTGAGGCCAACCTGTTCAAACAAAAGTTCAGCCAGTTCCGCCTTGGTCAATGTCGGCAAATTCTTTTCTGCCTGCGAACGAGCTTGCGCTTCGCGCATCGCCCGATTCAGATCGGCGTCCAGAACGGATTCAAATTCTACTGTCTGCATATTGTTCATTCTGTTGTTACGCCCCTGTCTTTTTGGGATTGCTGCTGCCGGCGCGGCTGCCGGCATTTGCTGCAGGTTTTATTGTCACGAGAGCCACTTAACTGCGTCACCTAACCACAGATCAAGTGCGCAATTTCGCTGTTGGCACCTTGCTGACAGCAGCGATCAAAGCCGCCATTGCGGCCTCTACGGTGTCATCTTGAAGGGTGTTTTCAGTATCTTGCAAGGTAAAACGGAAAGCAAGACTTTTTTCGTCATTTTCCAGTCCTTTGCCATGATATTCATCAAATAAAACAATGGCTTGCAGAATCCGGCAGGCGGGATTGCCCTGCTGCTCGGCAGCAAAAACATCCAATAAATCCTGCGCATAAACAGCTTGTTTTACCACCACGGCAAGATCACGCACCACGGCTGGAAATTTCGAAATTTCAACATAGGCCGGCACTTGCCGTTGCTGCAACGCCAAGCCGTCGACTTCGAACAAAACCGGCGCCAAAGGCAGTTCATATTTCTGTTGCAGACGCGGATGCAGCTCACCGATGAAACCGACTACCTGGTCACCCAGCAGCACTTGCGCCGAACGGCCAGGGTGCAACGCCGGGTGTTCGATTTTGGCGAAACGCAAAGTCGCAGGTGCAAACAAGGCTTCCAGATCCGCCTTCACATCGAAGAAGTCGACAGTACGGCTTGCCTGCCCCCATTGCTCGTCGGCTTGCGGGCCGTAAGCCAGGCAGGCTACGCGCTTAGGCTGCTCGAACCCAGCCACCTGCAGCGGGCCGTTCTGGACTTCCTGGTTACGCATGTAGACGGCGCCGGTTTCAAAAATCCGGACCCGGTTCAGCTTGCGGTTGAGATTATATTTGACGTTGGCAATCAAGCTTCCGATCAGCGTCGAACGCATCACGCCCATCTGGCTGGCGATCGGATTGAGCACCTTGATCGGCGCCAGATTGCCGGCGAAATCGGCTTCCCAGGCTTCTTCAACGAAGCTGAAATTGATCACTTCCTGATAATCCAGGTCCGCCAGTTGACGACGGGTGGTGAACAACGAGCGCTGGTTTTCCGGCGCGATATACATGGCGTTCGGCGCCACCGGCGGCAAGGCCGGGATATTTTCAAAGCCGTAGACGCGGGCGATTTCTTCGATCAGGTCTTCCTCGATCTCGATATCGAAACGATACGACGGCGGCGTCACTGAAAACACACCGTTTTCTTGCGTGAACGCCAGTCCCAGACGCGTAAAGATATCGGCGATCTGGCTATCCGACAAAGGCACGCCGATAACCCGGATCGCGCGCGAAGTACGCACCTTGACCGGATCACGTTTTGGCAGGTTGACGCTTTGATCGTCGATCGGGCCGACCTGGGTTTCAGGCGTACCGCAAATCTCGATCAGCAAGGCGGTGATGCGTTCGATGTGTTCAACCGTGGTCGCGAAATCGACGCCGCGCTCGAAACGATGGCCGGCGTCGGTCGAGAAGTTGAAGCGACGGGCGCGGCCCTGAATCGCTTGCGGCCACCAGAATGCTGCTTCCAGATAGATATTTTGCGTTTCCAGCGAGACCGCGGTGGCGTCGCCGCCCATGATGCCGGCCAGCGATTCGATTTGACGATCGTCGGAAATCACACCGATCCAGTCGTCGACGCTAACGGTATTACCGTTCAACAGTTTCAACGATTCGCCTGCCTTGCCCCAACGGACATCGAGGCCGCCGTGGATCTTGTCGAGATCGAACACGTGGGTTGGACGGCCCAGTTCCAGCATCACGTAATTGGAAATATCCACCAAGGCCGAGATCGGGCGCTGGCCGCTGCGCTCCAGGCGCTGCTTCATCCATTGCGGGGTTGCCGCCTTGGCGTTCAAGCCGCGGATCACGCGGCCCGAGAAACGGCCGCACAAATCCGGCGCCGAAATCTTCACTGGCAATGTTTCAGCGCTGGTCGCAGCGACCGCCTTGAACACAGGTTGCTTCAGCGCTGTACCGGTGAGCGCCGATACTTCGCGCGCCACACCCAGCACCGACAGGCAATCCGCCTTGTTCGGCGTCAGCTTGATGGTGAATTTAAGATCGTTCAGTTGGTAATAATCGCGGAAATTCTGACCGACCGGCGCATCTTCAGGCAATTCCAGCAAACCGCCCTGGTCGTCCGACAGTTTCAGCTCGCGTGCCGAGCACAGCATGCCTTGCGACTCAACACCGCGCAATTGGCCGAGTTTGATCTCGAACGGTTTGCCATCCGCACCCGGCGGCAGGATGGCGCCAACCATCGCGCAAGGCACTTTGAGGCCAGGCCGCACGTTCGGCGCGCCACACACGATATTGAGCATGGCGCTGGCGCCGACGTCGACCTGGCAAACGTTGAGGCGATCGGCATTCGGATGCTTGGCAGTCTCGACCACCAGGCCGACCACGACATGGGTAAAGGGCGGCGCAACCGGCTCGACCTCTTCCACTTCGAGACCTGACATGGTCAGCAGATGGGATAATTCGTCCGAAGTCATCTTCGGATCGACCATGGAACGCAGCCAGCTTTCAGAGAATTGCATAGGTAAAACCTTCAAAAACCTTTAGTCACAGAAGCAAGGAACGCTGGATTATCGAGGCACGATGGCAAATCAATCTCAGCGTCTTCGGCGTGGAGCTCGCTTCAAAAATCAGCTCAGCTCACAGCTTAATTCACAGCTCAATTAAATTGTTTCAGGAAGCGCAAATCGCCTTCATAGAACAGGCGCAGATCGTTGATGCCGTAGCGTAGCATCGTCAGGCGTTCGATACCGGAACCGAACGCGAAACCGATGAACTGTTCCGGATCCAGCCCCATGTTGCGCACCACATTCGGATGCACCTGCCCGGCGCCGGATACTTCCAGCCAGCGCCCTTTGAGCGGACCACTGCCGAACGCAATATCGATCTCAGCCGAAGGTTCGGTGAACGGGAAATAGGACGGACGGAAACGCACTTGCAAATCGTCGGTTTCAAAGAACGCCTTGACGAAATTCAGGTACACGCCCTTGAGGTCGGCGAAACTGATGTCTTCGGCAATCCACAGGCCTTCGACCTGATGGAACATCGGCGAATGGGTGGCGTCGCTGTCGACGCGGTAGGTACGGCCCGGCGCGATGACCTTGATCGGCGGCTTGTTCATGCGCGCATAACGCACCTGCATCGGGCTGGTATGAGTGCGCAGCAGCAGTTGCTTGCCTTCGCTATCCTTGCCATCGATATAGAAGGTGTCCTGCATCGAGCGCGCCGGATGATTTTCCGGGCTGTTCAACGCGGTAAAGTTGGTCCAGTCGGTTTCGATCTCGGGGCCGTCGGCCACATCGAAACCGATCGAACGGAAAATTTCTTCGATACGCTGCCACGAGCGCATCACCGGATGGATGCCGCCGACGCCACGGCCACGGCCCGGCAAGGTGACGTCGATCGCTTCCGCATTCAGACGCTCTTGCATCTGCGCGTTGGCCAGTGCATCACGGCGCGCATTCAGCGCGGCTTCGATCTGCTCTTTGGCGTTGTTGATGACTGCGCCCTGGACTTTGCGCTCGTCCGGCGCCAGCTTGCCCAGTCCCTTCATCTGCTCGGTGATCTGGCCGGTCTTGCCGAGATACTTGGCCTTGGCATTTTCCAGCGCGGCGGCATCGATAGCGGCAGTGAAATCAGCTTGGGCTTGCGTTACTAGTTGTTCTAGGGAGTTCATGCAGTTTTCCTGCTCCAGTGGAAGCCGAAATACGCCAACAAACAAATTGGCGGTTAAAAACACAAACGGGGCACAAGGTGTTGACCTCTGCCCCGCTCGGGATTGCCGCGCCGCAGAACTATGCGGCGGTGGCAAAACTACGCACTAAGTTACGTAAATGAGTTACGCAAATAACTTACGCAGCGATGTTGGCCTTGACTTGATTGACAATCGCAGCAAACGCTGGCTTGTCCATCACTGCCATATCAGCCAGAACCTTACGGTCCAGTTCGATCGAAGCACGCTTCAGACCGTTCATGAATACGCTGTAGGTAACGCCATGCTCACGCGAAGCGGCGTTGATACGAGCGATCCACAATGCACGGAATACGCGCTTCTTGTTACGACGGTCACGGTATGCGTATTGACCAGCGCGCATGACTGCTTGCTTGGCAACACGGTAGACTTTACTGCGGCGACCGCGGTAACCCTTGGCAAGGGCGAGAACTTTTTTATGACGGGCACGAGCTGTAACCCCACGTTTTACTCTAGGCATAATAACTCCTTAGTATGAGGTTAAGCGTTCGGCAACATGCGCGAAACGGATACCATGTTGTGGTCATTGACCCCAACGGAACCGCGCAATTGACGTTTGTTTTTGGTGGTTTTCTTGGTCAGGATGTGGCGTTTGAACGCTTGACCGCGCTTAACAGTTCCACCCGGACGCACACGAAAGCGCTTTTTGGCGCTGCTTTTCGTTTTCATTTTTGGCATGACACTATCTGTCCTCTGAGGACAGCTCCTTTTTTAACATGATTGCAGGTGGCAACATATCGTTACGCTTGGATGCCTGCTCTCACTTGTTTAAACCCAGCAGCACAATAACCACAGCTGGATTTCGCAGCAGAATCTGGTCTGCTGCTTTTGGGTGATCCAGATGATTGCTCATCCGGATCGCCTAAAATCTTACTTTTTCTTTTTAGGGCCAATGATCATGATCATCTGACGCCCTTCCATCTTCGGCCACTGCTCGACCTGTCCGTACGGTTCCAGATCCAGCTTCAGACGTTCCAACATGCGCACACCGATATCCTGGTGAGCCATTTCACGGCCGCGGAAACGCAGCGTGATCTTGACTTTATCGCCGTCCTCATCCAGGAAGCGGGTCAAATTGCGCAGCTTGATGTTGTAATCCCCATCATCGGTACCTGGGCGGAATTTGACTTCCTTGACCAGAATGACCTTCTGCTTCAACTTGGCTTCGTGCGCCTTCTTCTGCTCCTGGTACTTGAACTTGCCGTAGTCCATCAAACGGGCTACTGGCGGCTGTGCAGTCGGTGCGATTTCCACCAGATCAACGTTTGCCTCTTCCGCCAAACGGAAGGCCTCAGCCAGACTGACGATACCGAGTGCTTCGTTCTCGACACCAGATAGGCGCAATTCTGCCGCAGTAATTTCGCCGTTGATGCGATGTGACTTGTCCGTAGCTATTGCAGTTTCCTTTAAAAATCAAATAATTAAGCCGTGCTCTTGCGCTTGGGGGTTACCCCGTTCAGGCCTTGGTTTCAACCTCGCTCTTGAGGCGCTCCACCAGTACGTCAATAGGCATCACACCCAGATCGACATTGCCCCGCGCTCGCACGGCCACTGTGTTTGCATCCCGCTCTTTATCACCGACAACCAGTATATAAGGCGGCTTCTGCAAAGAATGCTGCCGTATTTTATAGGTAATCTTCTCATTACGCAAATCGCTCTCAACTCTAAACCCTTGTTTTTTCAGCGTTTGCGCAACATTCTTTACATATTCCGACTGAGCATCGGAGATATTCAAAATAACAACTTGCACCGGAGCAAGCCACAATGGCATGGCGCCGGCGTGATTTTCGATCAGAATGCCGATAAAACGCTCCAGCGAACCGACAATCGCCCGATGTAACATGACCGGCACCTTGCGGCCGTTCTCTTCCGTCACATATTCCGAACCGAGCCGACCCGGCATCGAAAAGTCGACCTGCATGGTGCCGCACTGCCAGGAGCGGCCGATCGAATCTTTCAGGTGATACTCGATTTTCGGTCCGTAGAACGCGCCCTCGCCTGGCAATTCTTCCCACTCTGTGCCGGAAGCCCGGATCGCTTCACGCAAAGCGCTTTCCGCCTTATCCCAGACCTCGTCTTCGCCGACCCGCTTTTCCGGGCGCAAAGCCAGTTTCACCGCCACTTCGGTAAAACCGAAATCGGTGTACACCTGACGCACCACTTTATCGAACGCCGCCACCTCTTCCTGCACTTGCTCTTCTGTACAGAAAATATGGCCGTCATCCTGGGTAAAGCCGCGCACCCGCATCATGCCGTGCAAGGCGCCGGACGGCTCGTTGCGGTGGCATTGGCCGAATTCGCCATAGCGCAGAGGCAGGTCGCGGTAGCTATGCAAGCCTGAATTGAAGATCTGGATATGGCCGGGACAGTTCATCGGCTTCAGCGCATAACTGCGGCTTTCCGATTCCGTCGTAAACATGTTGTCACGGTAGTTTTCCCAGTGACCGGTTTTCTCCCACAAGGAGCGATCCAGGATTTGCGGCGCCTTGACTTCCTGATAGCCATTGTCTTGATAAACACGGCGCATGAATTGTTCGACCTGTTGCCAGATAGTCCAGCCCTTTGGATGCCAGAAAATCAAACCCGGCGCCTCATCCTGGAAATGGAACAAGTCAAGCGCACGCCCCAGCTTGCGATGGTCGCGCTTTTCCGCCTCCTCCAGCATGTGCAGATACGCTTCCTGCTCATCCTTCTTGGCCCAGGCCGTGCCATACACACGCTGCAACATTTCATTTTTTGCATCGCCACGCCAGTAGGCGCCGGCCAGCTTCATCAGCTTGAACACCTTCAGCTTGCCAGTTGACGGCACGTGCGGACCGCGGCACAAGTCGGTGAATTTGCCTTCGGTATACAGGGAGACTTCCTGATCCTGGGGAATCGAAGCGATCAATTCTGCCTTGTAAGCCTCACCGATGGATTCGAAATAGGCGATCGCTTCGTCACGCGCCACCACCTTGCGTGTAACCGGCTCATCCTTCTTGGCCAACTCGGCCATTTTCTTTTCAATTTCCAGCAAGTCTTCCGGAGTAAACGGGCGCTTGTAGGCAAAATCATAGTAGAAGCCGTTTTCAATCACCGGCCCGATAGTCACCTGCGCATCCGGAAACAACTCCTTGACCGCGTACGCCAGCAAATGAGCGGTCGAATGGCGAATCACTTCCAGGCCGTCGGCATCCTTGTCGGTCACGATAGCCAACTCGACATCGCGCTCGATCAGGAAAGAAGTATCCACCAGTTTGCCATCGACCTTGCCGGCCAATGCCGCCTTGGCCAGGCCGGCGCCGATACTGGCGGCGACCTGCGCCACAGTCAGCGGCGCTTCGAATTGACGCTGTGAACCATCGGGAAGTTTGACTGCTATCATTTGGAGCCCCATATCGGTGAGCGCGGTGAGCGCCACTATCGATGGCGCTCGCGGATTGAATGAAATTAATTTGTTTTACAAAAATGCGGACGAAAAAAAACGCGGACCAGCCGCGCTTTTTTCAACAGGAAAAAGGCCTCGACTAGTGTCGCTCACAGATTGTGGTGGTAGTTCGCGGTGTCATAACCGGGATGCCTTTCTCGCTCTTACAGATGTTGAATTGGTTTTAACTTGCCTGCCGCAAATGGTAACAACGGCGACGACAACAGAATGCTGCCGATCATACCAGAAAATGGCTGCAACATGGCAAGTGCGCGAGCAGCCATGTTGCTTATTTGCCTAAATGCCGGCCCGCCGGATCAGCCGGGCCAATTTATCTGGCGGCAGTACTGGACGCAGGCTCGCTGCGATTCCACCAGCCCCCTCCTAAAGCCTGAAACAAGGCCGCCGTATCGGCAAACCGCGCCGCCTGCGCCAGCGCCAGATTGATCACCGCTTGCTGATAGGTTTGTTGCGCCGCCAATAGTGTCTGCGGGCTGGCAGCGCCCAGTTGCACCGACTTGCGCGAAATCTCCAGGCTATGCGCAGCAGCACGCTCAGCAACGTCCTGCGCTTGCAAGGCGTCGGCATCGTATTGCAAGGCGCGCAGACTGTCGGCGACGTTCTGGAAGGCCAGGATCACCGTGCTTTTATACTGCGCCGCGGCCTGGTCCAGCAGGGCTTCCGAGGCACGCTTCTTATGCAGCAGCGCACCGCCGGTAAACAGCGGTTGCGTCAGACCGCCAACCAACCCCCACAAGCCCGTACCCGAGGTAAACAAATTTCCCATTTCCGCCGCAGCGCTACCGATATTCGCGCTCAGGGTGATCTGCGGCAGCATGTTCGCGCTAGCGACACCGACTGCAGCACTGGCAGCATGCAACTGCGCCTCGGCCGCACGCACGTCCGGCCGCTGTTGCACCAGGCTGGATGGCAGGCTGAGCGGCAACTGCTGTGGCAGAGTAAGGCTGGCGAGGTCAAATTTCTGCTCCAGTTCCTGGCTCGGAAAACGTCCAGCCAACGCCGTCAACCGATCGCGTTGCTGCGCCAGGGATTTCTGCAAAGGCGGCAAACTGGCCTGGGTCTGCGCCAGTGCGGCCTGTTGCGTCAGAACATCCGCCTGGGCGACGTCGCCCAGCGCATACTGACGCTGCAACAAAACCAGCAATTCGCCCTGAATCTTGAGCACCTCCTGGGTCGCAGCGATCTGCGCGCGCAATCCGGCTTCCTGCACCGCGGCTGCCACCAGATTCGAGGTCAGCGTCAGATAAGCCGCCTCCAGCAGAAATTTCTGCTGTTCCGCCTGCGCCTGCAAGCCCTCTACCTGGCGTCGGTTGCCGCCGAAAGCATCCAGTGTGTAAGACACGCTGACTTGCGCCGTGTGCAAATTGAACGGCGAACTGCCCTGCCCGGCAGACACCGGCTGCTTCTGCCGGGTCGGCGCCAGACTGGCGTTGACGCTTGGGAAAAACGCGCCCTGCTGCACCGATACCTGCTCCTGCGCCGCACGCAAGGCGGCTTGCGCCGATTGCAAATCGGGACTGGCCTTGAGCGCCTCTTCAATCACCGCATTCAACGCCGGAGAATTGAACAGCGTCCACCACTGGGCGGGAATATCCATGCCCTCGACAAATTGCTGGGCGTCGCCGCCAAGCGTCGCCGCGGAAGCGGTTTTTGCTTGCAACGGCTCTTTGGTATACCCCTGCAGCTGGGGCGCCTCCGGCCGCTTGAAATCCGGCCCAGCGGCACAGCCCGTCAGCGCCAGCAGCGCAGCCAGCGCTGAGGTCTTCAGTTGCAATGCGAATTTGAAATCTATTCTGCTCATGTTTTTACCTGCTCAAGATTTGGTCGACGCCGCCGCAACGGCTGGCATTGCGGCGGAGGATAACGTTTTGCTCGCCCGCCCTAGCGGTCGTCAGGTTCCTCGCTTATCCCACGACGTTTCTCAATCCAGTTCTCCAGCGAGTAATAAAAGGCTGGCAGAACGAATAAAGTCAGCATGGTGGCCACAATCAAACCGCCCACCACTACCGTCGCCAGGCCACGCTGGACGTCGGTGCCGACGCCGGTCGCCAAGGCTGCCGGCAACATGCCGACCGACGCTACCGTCGCCGTCATCAGCACCGGTCGGAAACGTTCGAAGGCGCCCGCCTGCACCGCCTCCAGCAAGGCCACGCCTTGACGCCGGACCCGATTGATATTGGATACCATGATGATGCCGTTCTGCACCGCCACGCCAAACAGCGCGATGAAGCCGACCCCGGTAGCCACATTGATCGTGCCATTGGTAACCCGCAGTGCGATCAAGCCACCTAGTGCGGCCAGCGGCACCACGCCCAGGATCAGCAATGCTTGCCGCAATTTGCCGAAACCCGCATATAAAATAATCGCCATCAAGCCCAGCACCAGGCCGAACACCAGTATCAGACGCGATTGCGCCCGCTCCTGGTTCTCGAATTGCCCGGCCCATTCGAGACGACATTTGGTTTTATCGAAATGCACCTTCTGCGCCACCTGAGCCTGCGCATCTTTGTAATACGACAGCAAATCGCGATCCGCATAATCCAGGCGCACGGTCAGTTGGCGATGCGTGTTCTCATGCGCAATCGTGCTCTCGCCGGTGGTGGTCCGGATATGCGCTACTTGCGACAGGGGAATCCGCGCGCCGCCGGCAGTCGTCAACAACAAGTTGCCCAACGCCTCCGGATTGTCACGGCTGCTCTTGGGGAAGCGCACCGTGACGTTATGCACCTTATCCGCCAGATACAACTGGGTAACCGGCGCGCCGCCAATGCCAGTCTGGATCAGATTGGCGATATCGGCAACGTTAATTCCCAACCTGGCGGTAGCAGCACGGTCAATCTCGATAGCCACCTGCGGCACCGGCGGCTCCTGGAAAATCGCCACGTCAGCCGATCCTTTCACGCCATTCAACACCTCGACGATTTGATTGCCGATACGCCGCAGCTCCTTGAAATCATCGCCATACACGCGAATCACCAAAGGACTATGTGCACCACCCACGGCATCGTTGACGCCATCGCTGATCGGCTGGCTGATGCCGATGGAAAAACCGGGCAGTTGCGACAGGCGGGCGTTGAGCCTGCGTACAAACTGTTCCTTGGTTTCACCGCTGGGCCAGGTGCTGTATGGCTTCAACCCTACCGGCACCTCCATGTGCGACGGCGTCCAGGGATCGGTGCCGTCATCGCTGCGGCCGAGCTGGGTCACGGCATAGGACACTTCAGGGAATTCCAGCAGCGTGCGACGCAATTCACTGGCCATCTCGCTACCCTTTTCCAGCGACAGGCCGGACGGCATTTGCACCTGCAGCCAAAGCGTTCCCTCATCCAGGTTCGGCATGAATTCACGGCCGGTAGCGGCGCCCAGCACGATCACGCCGGCCAGCGCCGCCGCCCCAATCCCGTACGAAACCACGGGATTATTCAACAAGCGGCCCAGGGTTTTGCGATAGCCGGCGCTCAGCCATTCAAGCGGCTTGTTGTGAAAAATCCGGCGCGGCTTGTGCAACGCCATGTAAGCCAGGCCGGGCACCAGCACGATGCTGCACAGCAGAGCGCCGATCAAGGCGTAGGCTACCGTGAAAGCCATAGGCGATAACAGCTTGCCTTCGGCGCGTTCGAAAGCGAACAGCGGCAGATAGGCAACGATGATAATCAGGGTTGCAAAGAAAATCGGCCGTATTACCTCGGTGGTGGCGTCACGCACATCGGTTTCGGTCAGCTCTGCTTCAGGCCGGGCTTCACGGCGACGCAAGATCGCTTCGGTCACCACAATCGCGCCATCGACAATAATGCCGAAATCAATCGCTCCCAAAGAGAACAGATTGGCGGGCATCTTGGTCAGGTACATCATGATGAACACGGTCACCAGCGCCAGTGGGATCGTCACCGCAGCCACCAGCGCGCTGCGCGGGCTGCCGAGAAACAGGATCAGGACGATACACACCAGGCCGATGCCTTCCATCACGGTATGGCCGACCTTGTGTATGGTCAGCTGGATCAAGTCATCGCGATCGATATACGGCACGATCTTGACATCCATCGCCGCCAGCTGCTTTTGCAACTGATCGACCTTGCTGTGCACATCCTTGATGACTTCCGAGGCGTTCTGATATTTCAGCAGCTTGACGACACCCTGGATAGTGTCGGGATTATTATCCTTGCCAAGGATGCCCTGCCTTTCCTGATGGCTGTATTGCAGCTTGCCGAGATCACGCACCAGCACCGGCACGCCATTGGTTTGCTTGACTACCACGTTGCCGAGATCGGTCAGGCTGCGCATGTAGCCGATGCCACGCACTACATAACCTTGTTCGCCGCGCGTGATACGGCTGCCGCCGGCGTTGGCGTTATTGTTGCTTATGGCAGTCGTCACATCCGACAGGGAAACGCTAAAGCGCTCCAGCTGTTTCTGGTCGACTTCCAGTTGATATTCCATCGTCAAACCGCCAAAATTGCCGACTTCGGCGATGCCAGGCACCTGCTGCAGCTCCGGGATCACGATCCAGCGCTGGATCTCCGACAGCTCCATCAGATTCTTGCTGTCCGATTCCAGCGTATAGCGATAGATTTCCCCGGCAGGACTGGTGACTGAATCCAGGCTGGGCGTGATACCGGCAGGCAGCCCCGCTTGCGCCATACGCTCGGTGACACGCTGGCGCTGCCAGTAATCTTCCGCACCATCCTTGAATGTCAGCGTGATCAGCGACAAGCCGAAAGTACTGGACGAGCGCATGTGTACCAGGCCGGGTGTACCGCTCAACTGGCGCTCTAGTGGAATAGTTATCTGCTGCTCGATTTCCTCGGCGGCCAAACCCGGCGCCTGGGTGGTCACCTGTGCGGTCACATCCGATAACTCGGGGTAAGCTTCGACCGCCATCCGGGTCCACGAGTAGTAGCCGAACAGTGTCACCATCAGTGTCACCAGAATCACTGCATAGCGTTTTTGCAGGCAATAACGAACGATCTTGTTAATCATTGAGCAGCACTCCGCCCTTGATCACAACCCGGTCGCCAAGCTGCAAACCCTTTACGATCCGCACACTGCCGTCTTCTTCGTTGCCGGTTTCTATCGTGCGCCGGACAAACGTCCAGGGCGCGGTTTCGACGAATACCGTCGTGTTTTCGTTATTCATCAGCAGCGCCGACGGCGGGATTGCCGGCGCCGAGGCCTGCGCCACGGCAAAAGATGCGTTGGCGAACATGTTCGGCTTGAACTTTCCATCCGCATTAGAGACGCTGATCCGCACCAGCGCCCTACGTGTGTCCGCCTGCAGCACGTCGCTGACGAAAGACACATTGCCGTGGAACTGCTCGCCAGGATAGGCCGGCAAGCCAATATTTACCGCCTGCCCTTTCTTGATCGACGACAGCATGTTTTCCGGTACGCTGGCGGTAATCCAGACACTCTCCAGATTGGCAATCGTCATCAAGACGGCATTCGGATCGTTGGCGGATTGCCCTGCGCCGATGGCCAGGGTGGTGATGCTGCCGGAACTCGGTGCGATCAGATTCAAGCGCTGGCCGCCGCTGTCGGCGGCGCTGGCGCCGCTGGCGCTAAGTGACCTAAGGCGGGTATCGGCGCGCGCGAACTCAGCCTGCGCCTGAACATAAGCGCTTTCGCTTTGCTCCAGATCCTTGGCCGCAGCGGCGCCGGCCTGTTGCACACCGCGTTGCCGCTCCAGCACCCGCTTAGTCAATTGCATTGCGTCGCGCGATTTTTGCAGATCAGAGGTAGCCTGGGCAAAATCACCGGAAGTCATCACCAGCAACAACTGCCCTTTGCGAACCCGATCGCCAAGACCGACCTTCAGTTCAAGCACTTTACCCGCAACCGGCGGCAGGATATTAATGGTGCGCGCCGGATCGGCCTCGACTTGCGCCGGCAACTCAAGCGCGTGGGCGGCATCCAGCGCTGTCACCGTTTCTACAGCAAGACGCTGCCGTAATGGCGAACGCGCCGGAATAGTGATGCGATCACCCTGCCTGATGAAATTCGCAACTGCTTCATTATCGGCACCGGCGGCGTGAGCCGAAACCTTGCTGCCGGATTCGACGAAGGCAAGTCCGCCGACAATAAGTACGCTGACGACAGCAATCGCCAAAGATTTTCGTTGGGAAAAAAGATTATTCATGATCGTGCTCGGGATAAGAGATTGTTTGTCACGTCAGCTCCTAGCTACGTCGCTATGCGGAGCACTGGATGCCATTTTTTCAACCGGGATGCGCCAGACACGGCCGGCGATACCGGTTTAAATCAACGCGGCTGGAGAGCGGGGCAAGGAACGCACGACATTGTCGCTTCCTGCGCCTGCGCTGAAGGCCAGGCGGCAGTCAGCGTCAGCAGCAATGGGATAACCGGGGCTTGGCGCCAAAACAATAAAGTATTCTTGAACATCGGAAGTGGCGCCAATAAGTGGTCAGTAAACCGTCAATAAGCAGTCAATATGTAGTCAATAGCGATTTGACACATGCCATCGCTACAGGAACAGGATGTGGTCCCAAACTGGAATTCGTACAGAATACAGGCCGATTCTGTCAAAAACCTGAACCAAAGCTGACAAAATCCTGACAAACCGGATCTCCCCCTCGGATTCATCTAAAGGGGCGGTGCGCTATAGCGTCCGTGACGACAAATTTTGCCGCTCAGTCGGATCAGTGAGGCAGGAAACGCCAGATGGCGGGTGGACGATTCCATGGATTGCACCAGACGCAGCCGAATGTAATTAATTGCATCATTATTTGTTTTTTAAATAATCATAGGTATAGTTGGCGGCACTCAACATCACTCGACACCACTCGAAAATGACTATGAAACGCATGCTGTGCGCAGTTGCCCTCGTCGCCGTCAGTACCACCGCTCTATTGCCAGCCCAGGCGATGGCGCAAGTCGGCGTAAACATCATTATTGGCACGCCGCCACCGCCGCCAAGATACGAAGCAGTGCCGCCGCCACGCTATGGTTATATGTGGGCGCCCGGATATTGGAACTGGGACGGCCGTCGCCATGTCTGGGCCGGCGGTCACTGGGTACGAGCACGTAACGGTTATATGTATGACCGGCCGGAATGGCGCCACGGGCGCAACGGCTGGGAATTACGCCGCGGCGGCTGGCGGCGCGGCGACCATCGCGGGCGGCATGACGACCGACGCGATCATCATCGCGGCGATGGCTGGCGTCATCGTTAAGCTGCGCGTCTGATCTGCACGACAGCAGGCAAACACCAGGCAGGCGCCTGGATTCACATAAAACACGAACTTAGTGACAACCCTTAATGACAACCATGAAAATCAAAAAAATCCTTGCGATTGCGGCACTCCTGATGACAGCGGACCTTGCCACCGCTCAGGCACAAGAACCCGGCTCGCGCGTATCGCTCGATGCAGCAAAACCGCAAGCCAGCGAGGAATGCCGGCGCTTGCAGGAGCGTGTCGCTGAACTCGACAGAATGGACGACGAGCGTATTGCCCGCGCCGGACAAACCGGTGCACAGCAAAGCCCGGTACAGACCAAGGCATGGATAGACAAAGAACGTAAAGACGCCAAGACAAAAATGTTCTTTGCAAAGTGCTAGAACTCAGGAAGCTGACAGCCTGAGCAAGCAGCAAAATACGCAGCACCACGCGCAGCACGAAGTTCAAGTAAGCTTGAAGCCGATAACATTTCGAGGAAATCGAATGAGCGAGATATTGATCACTATCGGCGAACTGGCGAAACGATCCGGCGTGGCTGCGAGCGCCTTGCGGTTTTATGAAGAACAGGGATTGCTCAGCAGTAAGCGCGAAACTGGACGACAGCGGCAATTCTCCAGAGATGTATTGCGCCGGGTGGCCTTCATCCGCGTGGCGCAGACGGTCGGTCTCAGTCTCGATGAAATCAAGGTCGCCCTATCGACATTGCCGCAGCAGCGCACGCCGACCAAGCAAGACTGGGAACGGCTCTCGCGCTCCTGGCACCCTCTGCTGCAACAGCGCATAGATACCCTGACGGCGCTGCGCGATCAACTTACCTCGTGTATTGGCTGCGGCTGCCTGTCGCTTAAAAAATGTGCGCTATACAATCCCGAAGACGCCGCAAAACGGCGCGGCTCGGGGCCGCGTTATTTATTGGGCGACAATGCTGCGACAGTTCTCGCCGAGGATGACTCAAGCAGAGACAGCTAGCGTCAACGAAGCATCTGCGATGCCGATGCGCGGATTAAGGCGAGAGTAAATCCAGAAATTCCGCGGATGGCCGCGCACCATACGGAAATTGCGCAGCAAACCCTCGCATTGAAAACCACATTTTTCCAGTACTCTGACAGAGCGCGTATTCGAGTCGAGCGCAGTAGCTTGGATCCGAACCAGGCCAAGATGCGAAAAACCCCAGTCCACCATGACATCGCACACCGATGGCGCGATGCCTTTGCCCCAAACACTTGGGGCCAGGTCGTAGGCAATTTCCGCGCTCTTGTTCAGCACTGACACGCTGTGAAAGCCGACAGTCCCGACCAGCACGTCGGAGTCGCGCAAAACAATCCCCATGCGGATTTCCGAAGCAGGATCAATCGACTCCAAAGCATCGAATTTCCGCATCAGTTCGTCGATGGAGCGCAAATCCCAACTCGTATGCTCCAGCACATGCGGCTTGCTCAGATATTCGTACCAAGCAGGCGCATCCGCGCGGCTCAGCGGACGCAAGTAAACCAGTTTGTGTACAAACTCTGGCAGGTCGGGATAGTGCATAGATTTAGATTGCGCTTTGTACGAAAAGGGCTAGCTTTATACGCTAGACAGTCCCTCTCCATTCATTTAATTTGCTCCAAACCGAGCCGTCATTCGCTCAGTTTGAATGACTCCAACTCTCCGCTGTAACGTTCGGTACGAACACCGCCGTTGCCATAATATTCCTCAACTGATTTAACCCAGCGCTTAACTTCCGGGACATACCAGAACGCTTTGTAGGTTCTGCCAGTTGCCGGCAAGGCTGTAGTTTTTTGTATCTGAGTGACCATGGTGGTTCCACCCTGCCCCACTTGCGCCCCTTGCACAACACTCTGGCCGGGTTCCATCTCCGCATTCCATCGGCCTTCTTCTTCGATCTTGATAGCCTTGAATTTTCCTGCCGGCACTTCAACCGTTTCAAAGCCAATAACCGTAAACTTGTTGTTCCATTGCTCAAATCTGTGTGCTTTATTGGGGTGCTGTTCAGTGTACTGAATCTCCCATGTTTTCCCTGCGCTCAATGGAAATGACAACGGCTTGTTAACCACCGTCTCCTTGCCGTTCACATCGCGACTCCGGCTCCAGTCGGCGCCTGCAAACGTTTCATTTGGGGCTTGTGTAGATCCGCTTTGTTTGGTTGAGTAATAAATGCTGGAAGAAGTGACATGGGATACCGTGACTTCAGAACGGCTCTGCCCCCATCCTGTCGGCCCTTTCTCTACCGTAGTCCGATAAATCCAGCTGTCGCCTGCTTTGACCGAAGGAGCATCAATGGATTGTGCAAAGCTAGGCAAGGAGAAGACCACGCCCATCAAACCGAAAACGATATTTTTCATAGCGAATTATTGCAGTGGGGAAAAATTCCATAATAGCGATTTCGATCCGCGGCGTCATCTTTAACTAATAGCAAGTAAAAAGCTGCAGGTTCAAAGCCAAGGCGCCAATCCCGCCCCTACGGCTTTACGCCTCTTGTCGCGATAAAGCTCGGCATAAATTTCTCGATCTCAAACCGTGGCTTGGGTTGCTTCTCTTCCAGCAATCCCGCCAGCACGAATCCGGCGGCGAGCTCGCCGCCGATCTGGCTTGCCAGGCTATGACCGAAGATCAGGGCTTCGCCGCGCTCCTGTTTGCCTGCCAATGCGGCGCCGTCCAAATTTTCCAGGTCCGAATACGGGACAGCAAAGCGAGGCCGCATCACACCTTGGGCGGCATAGGCCGGATCACGGTCTGCAATAAATATGACCGGATTAAAAAAGCTCGCCAGCAATGCACCGCCCTTACGCAGTACCCGGAAACATTCATCCCATACCGGCTGGATGTCGGGGACGTACTGGACTGTCGGACAGGGCTTGTTGATCCCACGCTGCGGCGTTGTGGGCAAGCCAATCGAAGGGGATTGGTCGCGGCATGGGTAATACTCCTGGTGGTTAGGCTTGCGACCCGATCAATCGGGGAATCAAGGCCGTGTCAGGCACGGCAGTATCAAATGCTCATGTCGAAAAATTCTGTTGAAAAATGCGATTCATTATATCCGGATACATAAGCGGATACATGAGCGATGAGCGGCGCTTAAGCCAGCGTGACTGCGATTCCCATTTTGCGATACGGCGCAATCAAGCTTTCCGCCACTCCGGCATTGACCACTATTTCACTGACTTGCGTCAGGGGCGCAATCTGAAATGGCGATGCGGTATCGAGCTTTTCCGGCGACGCCAGCACCACAGTCTTCAAAGCCGCATTGCAGAGCGCGCGCTTGACGCACGCCTCTTCGTAATCGCCAGTACTGATGCCCGCCTCGGGATGCAAGCTGCACACTCCCATGAAGTACAGATCGGCGCGAATCTGACCGATGGCCTCGATCGCAGCGGCTCCCACGCTGACGATCGAATGCTTGAACAAACGACCGCCGATCATGATGACTTCAATTTGCGGATGTTCAAGCAGCTCCAGCGCGATGGACGGACTATGCGTCACCACCGTCGCCCTTAACGCGGGCGGCAACTGCCGCGCCAGTTGCACGGCGGTGGTGCCGCCATCAATGAACACCACTTGACCCGGCTGAATCATGGCGGCGGCGGCGCGGCCGATGGCGGGCTTGGCAGCGCTAGAAATCTGCTGCCGTTCAACGAAGGTAGCCGTCGCCGGCGATGCCGGCAAAGCGCCGCCGTGGACACGCTGTAGCAAGCCCTCTTTCGCCAGCTGGCGCAGGTCGCGTCGGATGGTGTCTTCCGACAGGCCGAGCTGTTCGCTCAGCAGTTTGGCGACGATCTGTCCGTCGCGCTCCAGGATTTCCAGCAAATGTTGTTTGCGTTGCAGAGTCAGCATGATTTTTTTCAGCGTGGTTTTTGCACGTTTTTTCTTGATATTTAACGATATTGCATGATAAATTCCCGAAACGCAAGTTCATCGCAACACCGACCGGAGATCCGCCATGCAAGATGACAGAGTCAAGATCCACAACGTCGAAGTATTGTCGAACGATTGGTATTTGCTGCAGAAAACCACTTTCGATTACCGCCGCAGCGATGGCAGCTGGCAAACCTTGACCCGCGAAACCTATGATCGCGGCAACGGCGCCACCATCCTCCTGTACAACCGCGAACGCCGCAGCGTGATCCTGATCCGCCAGTTCCGCTTCCCTACCTACGGCAACGGCCACGACGGTTTTCTGATCGAAACCGCAGCCGGATTGCTCGACCAGGCCAGCCCCGAGGAAAGGATCAAAGCAGAAGTGGAAGAAGAGACCGGTTATCGGGTGGCCGACGTGCACAAGGTATTTGAAGCCTTCATGAGTCCGGGCTCGGTCACCGAAAAGCTGTATTTTTTTGTAGCCGAATACGACCCGGCTTCACGCATCGGCGATGGCGGCGGCCTGCAAGCGGAAGGCGAGGATATCCAGGTGCTGGAGCTGCCGCTGGATCAAGCGCTGCAAATGGTAAGCAGCGGTGAAATCGCCGACGGCAAGACCATCATGCTGCTGCAATATGCGCAACTGCATTTGCTGCCGTCGCTGGCCATCGCGGATTGAATTGATGATTCATGTCGGCTAAACCGGGTGCTTGAGCATCAATTTCATCATGAGCACTTCAGCGTTTGATTCCGTCTCGTCAGGAACAAACCCCAGGCTCGAATAAATGGCATAGGCTGCGGGGTTGTCACGATAAACCCGCAGTGTCACGGCCTCGGCGGCGGTCGCATCGCCTGCTTCATCGATCAGCAAACGGCATAGCGACTTGCCCAGACCTTGGCCGCGCGCCTCAGGTGCGACGATGATGCGACACAGGTGAACCGTGCCGGGCTGGCGTAGCCGATATTGACCGAATCCAAGCCGTCCGGCATTAGCGTGACAGAGCACGTGGCTGGCGCCCTGCTCTACTTCCAGCAATCGGGGAAGTTCACTGGCGTTAAATGGATACGCCAGCTTCGGACCGGCCCAGCGGGCGCATGCCGAGGCGTCAGGGATCCATGAGCCGATGGCATCGTAATCAGCTGCTACCGCCGGCCTCAACATTAAAACGGTCATACGCTCTCTTTCAGACAACTGCGCAAGATGGCAAAGTGCTCGAAGCATGTTGCCACGGAAGAATTGGCAAAGCAACGTCGCACTCCGGCCATATCCCAACTGTAGAGTCAAGGTGTAAGCTGAGACTTGAAAATCCACTAATGCAAGAACCAGACGCATCCTTTGTAAGGAAATCCAGACTTTGTCGACTAATCACCAGTTCTGCAAAACTTACCATATCGAAGAGGATGAGCATCATGGACAATTTATCAACTAAAGCGAAACCGCACTCAGCCGCCATACCTTGGGCCAAGGGCATGCTGACGGCGTGCGGGCTCGGGCTGATTCTGCTGCTTGGCCAGAATCTCGCGTTTTCATCGGAGACGGCAAAAATCGTCCCCCCGGCAGTGAGCGACGAGCAGGTGTCCGGCAGCGAGCACGCGGCGACAGCAGTCTTCGCAGGCGGTTGTTTCTGGGGTGTACAGGGTGTTTTTCAACACGTGCGCGGGGTAACTGACGTGGTATCCGGTTATGCCGGCGGCAGCCGCGATACGGCGCAGTACAATCGGGTCAGCGAGGGCGATACCGGACATGCAGAATCCGTGCAAATCACTTACGATCCCACGCAAATCACTTATGGCAAGCTGCTACAGATATTTTTCTCGGTGGCACATGATCCGACCGAACTGAATCGTCAGGGCCCGGACTCCGGCACCCAATACCGTTCGGCAGTTTTCCCCGCCAACGATATGCAACGCAAGATTGCACAGGCGTATATCGGGCAGATCGACAAAAGCAAAGTGTTCGGCGCAGCGCTGGCAACCCGTGTAGAAACCTTGCACGGCTTCTATCCTGCCGAAGCCTACCATCAGAATTTCTTGACGCGCAATCCAGGCTACCCTTACATCGTCATCAACGACCTGCCCAAAATCGATGATCTGAAGCGCCTGTTTCCAACCCTGTATCGGGCCCAGCCGGCGCTTACCAAGGTCGCATCCCGTTAGATCGAACACCGCGCTTTAGATTGGCGCGCCGTCTGTGATAAATTCGGTGTGGGCTTCAGTCGCCCCCACCTATTTTTTTATCACAGCCGGATTCAACTAATGACCAGACCCAAGCCTTTTTCGATGATCCGCGAATTCCACCTCGCCGATTGGTTCACGCTCAGCAATGCGTTTTGCGGCGTCGGCTCCTTGTTTTCCGTAATGACGTATCTGCAAACGCGCGAAGTGCTGCACATTCTTCTGGCATGCAGCTTGATTCCGGCAGCACTGGTGTTTGATGTACTCGATGGACGGATTGCACGCTGGCGCGCGCAAAGCTCGGCCATGGGGCGCGAACTGGATTCGCTGGCCGATATCATTTCCTTCGGCGTGGCGCCGGCGATCATTGCCTACGGCTGCGGCATGCAAGGGTTGGTGGACCGCATCATCCTGGTATTTTTTGTCGCTTGCGGCGTATCGCGCCTGGCGCGCTACAACGTCACCTCTGAAAAGCTTTCTGAAGGTGGCGAGAAAGTGAAATATTTTGAAGGCACGCCGATTCCAACTTCCATGCTATTGGTCATGGTGCTGGCCGCTGCCGCCTGGCACGACGCCTTGGGCGAACAACTGTGGCTAGGCGTAGTGTATGTCGCGGGTTTTCAGTTTCATCCCCTGGTATTGATGTTCGCCCTGTCCGGCGCCTTGATGGTGAGCCGGATCCGGATTCCGAAACTGTAAGATGCAAGCGCGGCAGCAGACACCACAGCAGCTGCCGCGCGATAAAACTGCCGGAGATCCCCACCGGCAGGCGCAATAGGTCTACACTCATAGTTAGCGCAACGCGGGAGTGACATCATGACCGACATTGATCCCAAGAGCAGTTTCCGGGGGCTGCCGTTGACCCCGGAGCAAGACGCAGAGGTGAGGCACTACATCACGGTAAAAAAACGCCATGGCGAACCGTGGGATACGCCGGAACTGAACGCCATGCTGAAAGACATGCTGGAACCGCCGAGCGACGACGATGAAGAAGAATTCGGCGCCAGCCTGGACCCGACCAAAGCCGTCGCCGAGCGAGCGGCCGCAAGCATCGAAGACATCATCGACCCCATCGAAGCCAGCGAGGAACGCAATGCGGCGATGGAATCCGAAGCAATGAAGGCGCAATCGCGCTAACCCCACGGCGGCGCATCGACCGCCGCCGCTCTGCATCCGGCCATTCTTGAATTTGGTTTCGATGACAAATTGATATTCGTCATTTTTGTCATGGGAACTAATCATCCATTAATCCGCCATACATAACATGCATCTACAAAATCATGACTACGACTTTGCCGCCGATGCCTTGTTTCTGGACTTCGACAATACGCTGGTCGATTTCGCTCCGCTACCGGAGAGCGTGGTGGTTCCGCCAGATTTAATTACAAGCTTGCAATACTTGCAACAAGCTGCCAGCGGTGCGCTGGCCATCGTCAGCGGCCGCCCGCTAACGCAGATCGACCATTTCCTCGCGCCGCTACGTTTGCCTGCGGCAGGTGTGCACGGCGCCGAGCGGCGCAGCGCCGACGGCCGCATGACGCAACTGCCGGTGCCCGATATCGAACGTTTGCTGATGTATCTGCAGCCGCTGGCGGCGCAGCATGCGGGCTTGCTGCTGGAAGTCAAACGCGGCGCCTTGGCCTTGCATTACCGGCGCGCTCCGCATCTGGAACAAATATGCGTACAAGCAATGAGCGAAGCCTTGGCCCACGAACCAGGATTTGCGCTACTGCGCGGCAGCATGGTGGTCGAAGCCAAGGCCGCCGATATCAGCAAAGGCGACGCAATTGCAGCATTCATGAACGAAGCGCCGTTTGCCGGCCGCCGGCCGCTATTCATCGGCGACGACATCACCGATGAAGCCGGTTTTGCCTGGGTCCAATCGCCGTCGGCAGGCGGCCTCGGCATCAAGGTGGGCCCCGGCCCCAGCCTGGCGCGCGCACGTATCGCCAACCCGGCTGCTGTGCGCAGCATGTTAGCGCAAGTGCTAGAACAACAGCGTTAGAGCAACAACCATAAACTCGAAGGAAATCATGACCAAGCCAACTACAGAAACGCTGGTCGCTGCCGCGGTGATTGAGAACGGCGCAATACCAACCACTTCCTCCCTCGACCTCGGAGTCGTCGGCAACTGCTCCCTTAACGCCTTGATAGATAAACTGGGGCGCGTGGTCTGGTGTTGCCTGCCCCGCTTTGACGGCGACCCGGTATTCAATGCCCTGCTCGACCCCACTGAAGACGGTAGTCTATGGAGTTTCCAGCTGGAGAATTTTTCGCATAGTGAGCAATGGTATGAACCAAACACGGCGGTGCTGCATACCCGCCTGTTCGACACCTCGGGGCAAGGCGTCGAGATTACCGATTTTGCACCGCGTTTTCCCAGCCGCGGCCGCTTCTTCCGCCCCTTGACCCTGGTGCGCCGCTTGCAAGCGCTGAGCGGCGCGCCACGTCTGCGCGTAATACTGCGCCCGCGTTTCGACTGGGGCCGCGAAATACCGGTGGTCACGCGCGGCAGCAATCATCTGCGCTATGTCGGTTCGGAACAGACCTTGCGCCTGAATACCGACGCACCTGTCAGTTATCTGCTGGCGGAAACCTCGTTTGTGATCAGCCGGCCATACAACTTCATCCTGGGGCCGGATGAAACCCTGAACAATGGCATCGGCGACACCGCCCGCACCTTTGAACAAGAAACCCTGACCTACTGGCGCAGCTGGAGCCGGGCTCTGGCGACGCCGCTGGAATGGCAAGCCCCTGTCATCCGTGCCGCGATCACATTGAAACTGTCGCTCTACGAAGACACCGGCGCGATCGTCGCCGCGATGACTACCAGCATACCGGAAGCGCCTGGCAGCGCGCGCAACTGGGACTATCGTTATTGCTGGTTGCGCGATTCGTTTTTTGTGGTGCGTGCGCTCAACAGTTTGTCCGAATTGGGCACCATGGAAGATTATCTGCGCTGGCTAGGCAATGTCGTCGTCAGGAGTGCCGGCGGCCATGTGCAACCTTTGTACGGCATCGGCCTGGAACAGGAGCTGCCGGAAATAACGCTCGGTCATTTGCCCGGCTATCGGCATCATGCGCCGGTGCGCGTCGGCAATCAGGCTTACGAACATTTCCAGCACGACGTCTACGGCAATATCGTGCTCGGTGCGGCACAATCGTTTCACGATGAACGCCTGTTGCATCGTTCGGGCGTCGAACAATTCCGGCATCTGGAGGCATGCGGCGAACGCGCCTTTGCGCTCTATGACCAGCCAGACGCCGGCATGTGGGAGTTACGCACCCGCTCGCGCATCCACACTTCATCGGCTCTGATGAGCTGGGCCGCCTGCGACCGCCTGGCCAAGATCGCCGCCAAACTGGAACTCGCGGAACGCGCCGCCTACTGGCAAGAACGCGCCGCAACCATCGCAGAACGGATCCTGAGCGAAGCCTGGAATGAAGAGCGCCAGGCCTATGCCGAGAGTTTCGGCGGCCGCGATCTCGACGCCAGCGTGCTGCTGATGGTGGAGGTAGGCCTGGTCGCGCCTACCGACAAACGCTTTATCGCCACCGTCGACGCCTTGGAAAAATATCTATGCGACGGCCCTTACATGCGGCGCTACGAAGCGCCCGACGATTTCGGCCGGCCCGAAACGGCATTCAATATCTGTACCTTCTGGCGCATCGACGCGCTGGCGCGCATAGGCCGCAAAGAACAAGCACGCGAAATTTTCGAAGCCATGCTGGCTACCCGCAATCATCTCGGCCTGCTGTCGGAAGATACCCATCCTGTCACCGGCGAGATGTGGGGCAACTTCCCTCAAACCTATTCCATGGTCGGCATCATCAACTGCGCCATGCGTTTGTCTGCGGCCTGGGAGAGTGCTATCTGAACACATCGGGCAAATACCAGCTTCCGTGCACTATCCGCATTCAAAACAAGAAAGGAAACTGTCCATGTCACGCCTAGTAGTAGTATCCAACCGACTCGCCGATCCGCGTAAGCCGGCAGCAGGAGGTCTAGCGGTGGCGTTGGGCGAAACCCTGAAGAAAACCGGCGGCCTCTGGCTCGGCTGGAGCGGCGCTGTGATCAAGGACGGCACACCCGGCGAAGGAGAATTACGTGTGCATCAAGCCGGGCCGGTGACACTGGCTGAAATAGATTTGTGCCAGCAAGATCACGATGCGTATTACCGTGGTTACGCCAACGGCGTGCTGTGGCCGATATTCCATTACCGGCTCGACCTGGCCAATCTGGAATCCGGTTATCTGGCCGGCTATCGGCGCGTCAACCACCTGTTTGCACGCAAGCTGATGCCGCTGCTTAAGCCAGACGATCTGATCTGGATTCACGACTATCACCTGATCCCGCTGGCGGCGGAATTGCGGGCCATGGGCTGCAGCAATCGGATTGGCTTCTTTTTGCATATCCCGCTGCCGCCACAACAGATCCTGGCCGCGATCCCATCGCACGAATGGCTGATGCGCGCCTTGTTTGCCTATGATCTGGTGGGCTTTCAAAGCGAGGCCGATTTGCTGAATTTTGCACATTATGTGAAAGCCGAAGCCACCGCGGAAACTGTCGGCGTCAGCCAGTTTCGCGCCTTCAACAGCACCGTGCAAGCCGGCGCGTTTCCGATCGGGATCGACGTTGACGATTTCCAGCGCCTGGGACGCGCACGCGAGTCGCGAGAAACGTATGAGACCACGTGCAGCGAATTTTCGCGACGGCGGCTGCTGATCGGCGTTGACCGCCTCGATTATTCGAAAGGATTGCCACAACGCATCCGGGCATTCGGCGAATTGCTCAATGCCTATCCGGAAAACCGCCATAGCGCGACCTTGCTGCAGATAGCAGCGCCTAGCCGCGAAGATGTCGACGCATATACCGACATCCAGCATGAACTGGAAAGCCTGTGCGGCGCCATCAATGGCAACTACGGCGATCTCGACTGGATGCCGATACGCTATATCCACCGCGCCGTTGCACGGCGCCGCCTGCCCGGTTTATACCGGGCTTGCGATGTGGCGCTGGTTACACCGCTGCGCGACGGCATGAACCTGGTCGCCAAGGAGTTCATCGCGGCACAGGATGAAGCCGATCCGGGAGTGCTGGTGTTGTCCCGTTTCGCCGGCGCTGCGGAACAGTTGAAAGATGCGCTGTTGGTCAATCCCTATGATATTCCCGGCACCGCGCAGGCAATTCAGCGCGCCCTGCAGATGCCGCTGGCCGAACGCCAGACGCGCCATGCCGAGCTATTGGCCAATGTTCGCAAGTACGATGTGCATTGGTGGTGCGGGCAGTTCTTGGAATCGTTGGCAAATCTTCGCTGATCAATAGAGGGATCGGAATGGTCGCGCTAAAATAATGTGGACATCGAACAGTTAGCCGCCTATATTTATTTCAACAACTTTCTTGGCTAAACCGGAAATTTAGGAGGATACTCATTGATGTTGTTAGCATGAAATATGACAACAGTGCTGACAACAGCGGCGTATGTAGGTATTGAGTGAAAAATCTCACTCCTGCTACTAATGTGATGTGTAATTATTTGAGAGATTACTATGGCAACGGGTACCGTTAAGTGGTTCAACGACTCCAAAGGCTTCGGCTTCATTACTCCGGACGATGGCGGCGAAGATTTGTTCGCTCACTTCTCCGCAATTCAGATGGATGGCTTCAAGACGCTCAAAGAAGGCCAAAAAGTGAAATTCGATGTTACGGACGGCCCCAAGGGCAAGCAGGCATCCAACATTCAAAATCCCTGAAAATCGATTACGAGTGGAACACCTCGCAAGCTTTTCTGTAGCTTGCGAATAAGAAGCCTGACGTCGAAAGATCCGCCGCAACAAGGCTGGGTGGGTTGGATTTTTCGCACCGATTTCGAAGGCATGCGGATCGCACCAATGGATCCAGGTATGGCATGCAGCAAACAAGATTGGAAGCCGCAATACGCTTCCACTGTTAGGCTTTTCGCCCATCGATTTGCACGCCACGGGATTTTCTCCTTCGGCTCCGGCACTTCCACTATCCAGCAAATTCAAACCTTTGAGGACGAGAGCCCATGACACTCGGATTCCTGCTGACCACCTTGATCATTGTCGCATCGCCTGGCACCGGGGTGATCTACACCTTGTCCGCCGGCCTTTCACGCGGAGCAAAAGCCAGCGTCCTGGCCGCATTCAGTTGTACGCTAGGGATTCTGCCGCACCTCGGCGCCGCCATGTTTGGATTAGCCGCGATTTTGCATGCTAGTGCGCTGGCCTTCAACGCCGTCAAATATGCGGGCATCGCCTATCTGCTGTTCATGGCCTGGAACTCCTTGCGGGAAAAAGGCGCATTGCACGTAGACAGTGCCGAAGACAAACGCTCCGATTTTCGCGTGATCGTCGATGGCGTCCTCATCAATATTCTCAATCCGAAGTTATCCATCTTCTTCGTCGCGTTTTTGCCACAGTTTGTCAGCCCTCAAGAAGTCCATCCGCTGCTGCGCATGCTGGAGTTGTCCAGTACGTTCATGCTGGCTACCTTCGTCATTTTTTCAAGCTATGGCGTGTTTGCCGCCGTCATGCGCGATCGCGTGATATCACGGCCTGGCGTCATGACCTGGATGCGCCGCAGTTTCGCTGCGGCGTTTGGCGCCCTGGCGGTTAAGCTGGCATTGACCGAAAGGTAGGAAACTCTTCACATGGCGCGGTCCCGACATGAGTCCGGCAGCATGCCAATTTGCTATAACAGGAAAACTGTCTAGTCGTTAAAATCTGCGGCCAACAAAGTTACGCCGTTGCGACGCCCTGTTGCTCTCAGCTTGTGGGCAAGTGCCATCTGAATCTCGAGCCTGTGACCACGATAAGTGGCAAGCAGGTCTTCCGGCTGCGGCCCGGCATAGAATTTATTGTCCAGACATTCTTTGCTGACATTGCATTTTGTCAGCTTGTTATCAATCACAACCGGGATGATGATGCTGTCGGAATTGGGATCGTGAACTATCGCACCGAGAAAGGAAATACGCATTTTCTTCTCTCCTGAAAATAGGTGGAAAACCAGCAACTCCCATTTCAGCATTGCTGTCGCGTTTGTCATAGAAGTCACTGACGCTTGCGATGGGATTGATAGATTGAGACATCACTCTCAATTCGCAAGTTCAAATTTCGAGGCACTTCATATTGACCAAATGCCGGAGAGTTACATATTAACCATCTATCAACACAGAAGCGTTTTGAGCGACGACTTTGAGCCGATCTGCAACACCGGAGAATATTGCAGATCGGACCACGTTGATTCCCAAACCCGGTACATCTTACTTGCGATCCGGCACACTCAATTCTCGCAGCACCCCGCCTTCAAGTACGCTGCCACTGGTCGTACCTTCACCATTTATACGACGCTGACACGCATCCCTGTCATCCACTGGCAAGGCATTGCATCTTAACAAGGCATTTTGCTGATCTGCCGTTTGATCGTCAGTCAGATGGCCCCTTCTGGACTCTTGCAAAGCCGCCCCAGCCTCTCTCAGGCAAGTCGCGCGAGGCTGATTCGACTGCCCGTTCATGCAGGCTGCCCGTTCTGCCTGATAACGTGCGTTCGCATCTTGCGAATTGTTGGCGGCCATCGCTGCCAACGAGGCACTTGATACGAACAGCACCAGCAACAGCCACATTGCCTTGCGATTGAAATACGTGGACGCTGAACTAAAAAGATTCCGGTTATTTGGCATGATAATCTCCAAACTAAAATTTGAATCTACCGGATGCACCAGCTGCCGTATGTGCGTTACCGAGCTTTGCGAATATTCATGAACGGCGCCGCCAGCGAGAATTTTTACCTCATTTGCCGCCATCTCCCTTGCTGAACTATTTATCGATCTCGCGGCGCATTTTGGCAACACTGCACTCATGGTCGGACTGTTGCGCCGGCCAGAAAAACTCAACGAATACCCACCAATGAAAATAAGGTAATTCCTGTTTTTATGTAAGGATTTCCTTGTTTCTTGATTCGAGAAATCCATGGTTATTTTCGATATTTTTGCAGGTAGAATAATTTACAGAAAGGAACAATCTTTCTCGCAAGATGCTGCAGCCGGATGCCGTCCTTGACGAGCCGAAGAGAGTTCTGTCGGCAAGCAAGGGCTTGAATATGCCATCGGCATTTCCGCAGGATGGGCTCTGGCGCAGGAGCCCGGACTGATACATCTTCCTATTCCAGCCATTCCAGGTCTGCAGTATCAAAATCCAATTCCCTTTACATGGAGCCCGTATGTTGTTGAGCCCGATCAGATTTTTCACAATACTAGCTGTCGCCGGATTGGCAAATGCGCATGCCGCCGGCACGCCCGTCAGTACGCAATGGGGGCAAGTCTCTGAGCCTGCATTTCCCGCCACTGTCTGCAGCACACTGGCAGCTACGCTGACGCCGGTCAACGGTTCGGTCGATTCGCTGGACGGCGATCCGTCCCGCTCGCAGCCCGATACGTCGCTTATCCAGGATAAAATCGACGCTTGCCCGGCCGGGCAGGCGGTCAGGCTGGTTGCCGGTTCGGCAGGACAAACTGCATTCCTGAGTGGTCCGTTAAATCTCAAGTCCGGCGTTACGCTATGGATCGATACCGGCGTCACGCTTTTTGCCTCGCGCAACCCGAAGGACTACGACAATGGCGTTGGCACCTGTGGTACGGCTACTAAATCCAGCATCAAATCGTGCAAGCCGCTGATCCTGGCGGACAAGACGGCGCAAAGTGGCGTCGTAGGCGGCGGCATCATCGACGGGCGCGGCGGCAGCGTAGTCACCAGCGGGGCAAACGCCAACATGCGTACATGGTGGGATGTAGCCTGGCAGAACCGCACTTCCGGCCTGAACCAGCAGAATCCGCGCATACTGCAGATTCAGAACGGCAGTAACTTTACGCTGCACGGCATCACGCTGCAGAACTCCCCCAATTTCCATATCTGGGCCTATGGTGTGACCGGATTGACAGCCTGGGGCATCAAGATACTGACGCCGAGTCTGGCCTATACCAAGAACGGCTACGTGTGCCCGGCCGGCACCACGCCTGATGTCGTCACGCCTGCCACCTGCTTCACGCCGGACACGGCTGTGAACACAGACGGTTTCGACACGGGCTACTCCAGCAAGGTGCTGCTCGCTTACTCCTACATCAGCGTGGGTGATGACCATGTGGCGATCAAGTCGAGCTCCGGTGCAGGAGCCCACAATCACACCTACGCGCATAACCACTTCTATTACGGACACGCGCTGTCCATCGGCAGCGAAACTAATGCAGGCGTGAGCAACATCGCGGTTACCGACCTGACGCTGGACGGTTTCAACAGCGGCACCAGCGGCGGTCTGCGCATCAAGTCGGACCAGTCGCGCGGGGGTGCAGTCTCAAACGTGAGCTATAGCCAGATCTGCATGCGCAACGTCAGCCAGCCGCTCACCTTTGATCCGTTCTATAGCAACTCGAAAGGAACCCTGTATCCGAGCTTCACCAACATCACGGTCCGGAATTTCCATGACCTGGGAAGCAGCAAGTATGCAGGAGGCAGACTGACCTTTTCGGGATACGCTATCAATGGTCAGAACAATCCCCTGACGATAACGCTGGACAATGTGGTCTTCGACGCTACGCAACCGACGTTTACCGCAGCCCACAACGGCGGACCGGTCACCCCCGCTGCCACCCACTTCACGCTGGGCCCAGGGCCGGTAAGTTTTGCATCGTCTATCGTCACGTCGTCCTCCAACGGCGTGACCGTCAGCGGCACGCCGGGCAGCGGCAGCGCGGTGAATTGCAGCTCCGCGTTCGTGCCATTCAAATCAGTCTTGCCAACGTCTCCGATCTGACGCTGAAGGGAAGTTCTAAAAGCTCCGTCGTCCCTGCGTTCGCGGGAATGACGGGGCCGACGAGGTGAGACCGCCGAGACGGGGCTCCTAGACGTAATGTTTTTTTCGAGCTTCCCTGAACAACACTAAAAGCGAGTAGTGAACTGCAGGCCGAAGATACGCGGATTGGTGTCGTTGACAAAGCCTGTCAGGTTATTGAAATCGAGGCCGCCGATCAACTGCACGCGATTGGTGATGTTACGGCCGAACAGCGCTAGTTCGTAACGCTCATGGTCCCACTTGTAACCGAGGCGCAGGCCGCCGGTCAGCAAAGGCTTGCCGACATATTCGGCGGAACGGTAAAGCGTGAAGTTGACCGCGCTGCGATATACCCAATCGGTGTAGGCGAAGAATTCACCGTTCTTGTATGGCAATCCGTAACGCAAAGTGAAGTTGGCGACCCAGCGTGGCGCTTGCGGCAGAGGATTACCGTCGATGCGCACCAAGGTGGCGCCGGCGGCATTCACGAAGGTCGGGTTCTGTATGGTACAGGCTGCACATGCGCCGACGGCAAGGTCCTTATCTTCGATCTTGGTGAAGTTATAGCTGCCGCCGAGCGTCATCAGCAAATTTTCCGTAAGGTAGGCTTCGAGGTCCAGTTCCGCACCCCGTCCCACGCTCTTCCTGGCATTGAGAAGAATGGTCGAGTTGGAACTGCCTCCCACGGCGCTCAGCTGTTGGTTCTTGACCTCGTAATTGTAGATGTCGAAGTTAAGGCGCGCGCGCCGGGAAAACAGGTCGGACTTGAATCCGACTTCGTATGACGTGACCGTTTCCGGATTGGCGACCGACATCGGATTGAAGGAGCCGGCCGGCTGGATGGTCGCGCCGCGGAAACCGGTGGCGATGCGGGAATAGAGATTGCTTGTCTCGCTCAGCTTGTAGACACCGCTCAGGTCCCAGTTGATTTTTGAAACGCTGGTCGAGGCGCTCAGCCCGTTCGATTTGTCAAGATCGGAGCCGCCGTCAGGCTTGTTGATGGCAGCCGTGTCCAGATCCTTCTTGTCGTGGGTATAGCGCAGGCCGGCGCGCAGGTCGATGCGATCGCTCAATGCATAGTTGAGCGAACCGAACACGGCCAAGGCATCGTTTTTCTGCTGCGACCTGACGTCGCCGGTCAGCACGCCGTTGGCCAGAGAGTTGTAGCTGTAGCTGTCGACATTATATTTCTCGTCGAAGAAAAAAAGGCCGGACTGCCAGCTCAGCTTCTGCCTGCGGTCCGACTCCAAACGGAATTCCTGAGTGAATTGATGATGGCCGGACGTGCCGTCGGCAGATTCGACCGGAAAAGGAATCAAGCCGGGACCGGACGGCGGTGCGAATACCGCGCCATAACCGCCATCGACGTCGCCGCGGCTGAACATGCGCACGGTCTCGTAGCCAGTGGTCGAATGCAAGGTGTAATCCCCCAGTTTCCATTGCAGACGCAAGCTGCCGCCGTAATTATCGAGATGCTGGCCGTTCTGGCCATCCGTCGCGATATTGTTTTTGTCGAAACCGGGAATCAGGTTATCCGTGCCCTTTTGAATGATATTTGCGCGGAACAGCGATGCGCTGCCGTTCATCGTGCGCTCATGCAGATTGGCCAGGGCGCTGAAATCGGCATTGGGCTTGTAGAGCAGCTGCAGCCTGGCCGCGTTGTCGTTGTAGCCGCCGTATTGATCGGTTTTTCCGGTATGGGAATTGCCGACCCAGTCGTCGCGATGCTGGTCGAGCACGGAAATACGCGCCGCCAGCTCGCCGTTGATGGGCAGGTTGATAGCGGCCTCCAGATTGGCCGTGTTGTAGGTGGCGTCGGAAACGTTGACGTATCCCTCCTGCTTGAAAGATGGCTTGACCGAATCGAACTTGACCACGCCGGCTGGCGTGTTGCGCCCGAATAGCGAGCCCTGCGGGCCGCGCAGCACTTCAATCCGATCCAGGTCGAACGCCGGAAAACCTTTAAGTACAGGGCTTTCGAGAACGATGTCGTCATACACCAGCGACACCGGCTGTGAAGCATTCTGATGGAAATCGACGTTGCCGTAGCCGCGAATATAAAACCGCGGAAATGCTCTTCCGAGAGAGGATTCGACATTCAGGCTCGGTACCCGGCCAGCCAGCATTTGCATATCCTGACCGCTGGAATTGAGTACATTGAGCGCTTCATCGCTGATGATCGATGCCGACACGGGGACATTCCTGAGGTTTTCCTCGCGACGCTCGGCGCTGACGGTCACCGATTGCAATTGTCCCGCAGCGGGCGCCTGAGCGGGCGCTGCCGGGTTGGTCTGGGCATAGACACCGATGCCCGGTGCGAACAATCCTGCCACCAGGCTGAGTTTGAGGGAAAAACGCTTTGCTGCAAGTTCTCGCATGATTGCTCCAGTTTCAGATTAAGGTTGTCCGGTCAACGCAACATCAAACAGCGCCCACGGTGGGAGTAACCAGTTCACATGCAAATTTCACGCCATAGTGGTACGCACCAGATGCATGCAGACTCGCGCCGGCATTTAGCCGCTAATCGGGATAAATACCTTGATTGTGGTGCCGACATTGGGCACGCTGATGATGTCCGCGTCGCCATCGAGCATGCTAGCCCGCTCGCGGATGCCGACCAGGCCGAATGACTTCTTTTTGCGCACGGCGGGATCGAACCCCTTGCCGTTGTCGCACACCTCCAGCAGATAATGCGGATCTCTTCTCTTCAGCCGGATTTCCACCTGGCTCGCTTCCGCATGACGGCCGATATTGGTCAGGGATTCCTGCACAATGCGAAAAATGGTCGTCGCTCGTTTCTCATCCAGGGCGATTGTTTCCTCGCAGACGCGCAACGTACATGGTATGCCGGTGCTTTCTGAAAACTCCTCCACCAGCCATTCCAGCGCCGACACTATCCCCATGTCCAGCGCCCCCGGACGTAACGCGGAGACGATGTCGCGAACCACCTTGATGGTGCCGTCGACCAGCGATACCAGGCGCTGTATTTTTCCTTGCAGCGACGGATTTTTCTCTCCAAACTCCATGCCTACCACTGAAACCCCCATGCGCAGCGCCGACAAATATTGACCTAGTTCGTCGTGAATTTCGCGCGTCAGGTGCTTGCGCTCCTCCTCCCGCGACAATTCAAGCTCATAGGCGCGCTCACGCTCCAATCGCGCCATCAACTGCTGCTTGGCGAGCAGTCTGCGGGCGCGATGGCGCTCTATCAAAAACAGCAGCAGAAGAAGAAGGACACCACAGGCGACATAGACTGTCGTGGTCTTCCACCAAGGGGGGAGGATCACGATCCCGACCTCAGCCGTCGGCGAAAACGCCTGCATGGCGAGATTATCGGCGGCCACCTGGAGGCTATAGTGTCCCGGCGGTAAAGCCGAGTAACGGACTTCGGGGATGGCAGTCTTCGACCAGTCCCGCTCCAGCCCCTTCAATCGGTAACGAAATTGGACTGCCTCGCGATTCTGATACGAAAGTACCGCCAGCTTGAAGTTGAGCGGACCGGTCGTCCATGGCAGGCGAATCGGCTTATCAGCGGCAAGCACCTGACCGTCACCGATCATGCTTGCCACTCGCACTTCCAGGTGTACCGGAGCAAAAAGCGATTCAGGATGCAAAATATGAGAGGCGCCATTGCTGGTTCCCACCCAAATCGAAGCATCGCTATCTTCATACAAAGCGTACTGGTTGCTGTCGTTCCAGACCATGCCGCTTTCCTGATTGAAAAATCGCCATTGCGCGCGATTCCAGACTGCGATTCCGGTATCGGTAGCTAGCCACAGCCAGCCACGCCGGTCTTCAAGCAATGACAGTATTGCCTGGTTTAGCAACGGCGCTGGGGTCGCGTCGCTGATCTCCAGCGCATCGCCCTGCTCCCTGGCACGCCAAAGCCCGCCGCCGCCGGTACCGAACCACAACTCGCCATTGGCCGAGCAGACGATGGACTCCAGCCTGGCAACAGGAGCTGCCGGACTCAGTCGAAGCTTGTGCCAACCGCCACCGTCAAAACGCAACACCCCTTTATTGGAGACAAACCAGAGCGCTCCGGATTTACTTTGACATCCATGAAAAAGCCGGATGTCCTTATTCCCTGTCATTGACGAAAATTCTGTTACTTGCAACGGCACGGCGTTCGCATCGGCTTGCTTGATGACATAGAGCCCACGCCGCGTACATATCCAGAGTTGACCTGAACGATCAAAGAACAATCTCACGATCTTGGGCAGCTTGGCGACGACGACGTCCCGCTTTGCTCCGGGATCGCGGCGCACCAGGAATCCTGAAAGCGAGCTGGCCCAGATACGGCCTTGGCTATCCTGGACCATGCTGTCCCATTGGTGGGACCGACCGCCGTAGCGCCCCGGGAAAATGGAAAAGCGACCGGTTTTCTGTAGCACCGCGGATCCGGAAGCCGTGCCGACATGGAGAGAACCTTCCCGATCACGCAGAAAAGACCATACGACATTGTTGGGCAAGCCTTGTGTTGACGTCCAGTTCTCCCAGTTTGGATAACCCAGCCAGTGAATCAAGCCGTGGCCGAAGGATCCAAGCCAGACTCCGTCGTCGCGGTCGACCAGGATCGAGTTGATGCCGCCGCCGATCGTCAAGCCATTCGATTCGGTAAAGGATTCCCAGCCATTGCCTTGCCACCGAATGATGCCGCTATCCTGCTGGCTTAGAATCCTTCCGCTGGCATCCGCGACAAGAAGCGGAACCCGCCCCGCCTTTTTCTGTTCGTCCTGCGCCGGAGAGCGGTCCAGGAAACCATTCGCGTCCGCCGGCAACGCAAATACATGGCGCTCGCCACGCAGCCACAATGTCCCCTGCCGATCATGGAGCATGGCCACCCAACGCTCGGCAGGCAATCCTTCCTTCTTGCCCAAGACAAGCAGCCTGCCTTGCGCATAATGACAGAGCGATTGGCTGCAACCGATCCACAAATCCCCCTTCGGCCCCACATGGATACTACGAAGGGAATGCATTTCCGGATGCTGCGCCAGTTGCTCGGCGCTAAAAAATGGGTGTGCCTGCCATGTCACTCCCTGGTCCGCCGATTGCACCAGCCACAACTGGTCCTGGCTTAGCGCCAGAAAACGATTCGATCCCAAGGAGGCAAAAACCTGTCCCTTTTCAAACGTGAGCCGTGTGTTCTGAAATTGGGTGAGAACGAAGCGCTGCCCCTGCAACTGATGCAAGCCGTTTGCAGTGCCGGCCCATAAATGGTCATCCGTGTCCACATGCAATGCGGAGATATTAGGGGCGGCAACCCCATCGCCCAGTTCAAACCGTTCGAAGCGCGCGCCGTCGTAGCGGAACAAGCCGTTTTCCGTGCCGATCCAGATATAGCCGCTTCTCTCCTGCACAAGAGCGTTAACAGCCAGATTTCCCAAGCCATCCACTTGTTTGTAATAGCGTAAAGGCAGTTGCTGGCAGATGGCCAGCAACGGGAAGGAAAGCAGCCAGAGCAGTATGATAATTCGAGGGCGACAACGCAAGACCATCACAACTCCGGATTCCCCGTTTTAGGGTGGGCTGCTATCTATTTCGTCTAAAGCATGGAAGCGGCCCATGCGATAAAGGAAACGTCAAGCCAGGTTGCCGTAGCGAGTTGCGACCCCATCCGCTTCTCCGCGAGCAACGGCTGCATTGAAGAGAATGGTCAATCAAATTTCCTTTGATGCAAATCAGGATATTCCTGTTTTCGCGTAGGGATTTCCCTGCGCCTCATTGCGGACAGCGCCACGACCTCAGCCGACCTTCTCAGCCGGTCTTCTCAACATTCGTCAGAACGGCTTCCGCGCGACAACGGTTGGAAACATGCAGCCGCGATCATCAATGAACCGAATCTCGGCAAAACCGGCATCAACCAGTTGCGCCATGGTCTGTGCATGGCTACGAAACGCGCTCCATTTCGCCTCGATGACGCGTACAAACAGAAGATACTGAAGCGATAACGACTCCTGGTCGATTTCCGCCATATTCCACGGAGATTCCGCGGACAGGCTGGGCGGCGGCGTCAGGAAATTGGTGACCAGCGTGCCACCCGGTTTCAGCATGTCGAAGAACGAACCATACAGTGCCGTTACACGGGTATTGTCCGGCTCATAGATATTGAGGCCGTTACTCGTCAACACGTCGATCTCGCCTTTCAGACCCGGAGCCCAGGCGTCCTCGCAACGCAGCGACAGACGGTCGGCCAAGCCGCGTTCTCGCGCCAGTTCCAATGCGCCGTTCAAAGCCTGTTGATCCAGATCTATGCCCACCAGCGTGATATCCGGCTGCTGATCATAGTCAAGCAACAGCAATTCTCCCATCAAGCCGCAGGGGACTGACGCCAGAACAAGCCCTGGCCTGAGCAACGCTTGCAGTTGCTGCCGGAAAATCCCAAAACGTTCCCGGGTTGCCAGTACTGCCGGCAACTTCTCAAATATCCGGTACTCCAAGTCGGACACTGAATCTGCTGACGCCTGTCCTGGACGGTAGGTCACCAATTGGTGTGTCCAATAGGCATTCAGGCCACGATTCTCCAGCAAAAAGCGGCCGAGTTCGAAAGCGGACAATTCATCAAGCAAGCGAATTTGCTGCTCAACTGTGACGCCAGGAAAATCCCCCGCCAAGCTTAGCCTTGACCTGATGGACTCCAGCAGATCGGCATAGCCATTTTGTGGATCAACACCGTGAGAAATCAGTTGATGGCGACTGGTGGCGTCGGCCACGGGTGCATTTGCATTCTTCATTCTTTCCCCATAAGAAAACGTAGCTGGAATTGGCGATCAACCTTGGTAGCATCACGCTAGTCCGGATATCGTCAAGGCGATGACCGGGAAGCGCATTTCCCAGTGCCCTCAGTTGCTAAAACTCCTGGCGGCGATGGCTTGGTGATCGGATACGACTTCATCAATAATGCTACGAAATATTCGCTGTGCAAGAGATGCGTTCACGCCGTATCGGTTTGCCAAAACCTCATATCGCCGCATCTGTTGAGACTCTCGCCCGGGATCGGCCGCACGTAATTTCAGCTGCGCCTTGAGAGATCCAATTTCTGCCGTCACACGGAACCGGGCGGATAACAGCTCGAGGAGTAGTTCATCAATCTTGTCTATCTCATCCCGAAGGAGTTGGAGATCAAAGGCTTCCATAATGGTATTTTCCTATCAACGTATTTCGGATGAGCGGAAAAACACACGATTACTGCCGAAAAGATTATAAGAGAACGCTTTCAGCTTGCATTGCCGTCTCGACACAATCCTTTGCTTCTTTTGCATCGCCAGACTCGGGTCCGAAAACTCCGCCGCGCGCATGAACTCCGACTAGCCGCTCTGCGGACATGTCATTAGGAAAGCGCAGAAAACGTAATGACGGCGCGAGGTCAAATTAATTTTCGGAACTAGCAGCATAGGCTGAACTACTCTCGTGATTTCAAGGAAGCGGACTTCTCGCACCGTCATCATTGCCGGCACCTGGATCACCGCTTGCGTTTGGAGCGCCTCATTTTCGCATCCAACGATGATGCGACAAATATGCAGAATTACTCTTGTGAGGATATTCACGGCATATAGGAGATGCTATGGGATTGTGTATTTCCAAACCGAGAACGGGTGGCGCCGAATATGAGAAAAGCGGCGACAGCGAACGCGCCGCAAGTGAATCGTCGGCCGCGGGCTCGCCGGCTCGTCGTCCGTCCTCGTATCATCTGGAGAATTTGCCAAAGAGAGCGCGTGGTAAAGCAAGGGCACTGGAGGATTCCGTCAAGAATTCGTCCGTCGCAAATACGCATCCTCAGTTGGCCGCCTATGCGGACGCCGTCCTCCGCGCAGCAAGTAGCGATGGGGTGAATCCGGAGATATCTGCGCACGATGTTCAGAATCTTGAAGCGTTGGCGGACACATATAATGCGAGGCATCCCAATCTAAAACTCCAATGCTTTGCCTCCCCCGAAGCGTTCCTCGGAAAGCTCTACACCTCTGGCGAGCCGGCATGGCGCGCATTGTTCCGCTTGAGCAACGAAAAGACTCACCGGATAGCTGCGGATATTAGAACGCATCCTGATGGCGAGAAGACAGTGCTGCTCTTGGAGTCGGCGCTCTCTCACACCTGGGATCAGAACAAAGGGCAGCATGTTTTTATTTCCGGCTTTCAGTCTTTGCAGCGAAATGTTGATACCCACTTCAACAACTGCAAAATGGCCGTCATCGACGTGGAGGCCCAAAAATCGAAGATTGGCTGCATGATGTTCTCGCTCAATTTTGCATTGAACGCTTACCAGAAAGACGATTTTTTTAACAACCTCCATGGCAGGCTAAATGAAAATGGACGCTGCTTTGACGGCCACGAATCGCAAATCATCGGTGAGATGGAGTATATCGAGGGAACCAAGATGCTTCCGGCCGTTTTCTATAAACACGCCCAATCGCGCGGGACGATGGACGAAGTTGTCGCAAACCAACCAGACCTGCGCGACAGGAACGTAAGCAGCAGCCGTTCGAGTCCCCACGAGACTTTGCAGGATCGTGTCCAGAATTTTCGGATCACGCGCGGGGAGCTCTCTTATAGTATGTCGATCGAGGCATCGCGCATGCGAAAAATCAGGAAGGCTATTGAAGATTCTTGACTCGGGACTAACGGTTCGGTCCTTTTAGCAATTGCTGTCTTCGGCCTCAATTGCAGCCCTGGCGGCCTGCTGGAATGGGGTGGGCGGAGACCGGCTCAGTCATTTCCGAGCGTAGGTAGCATATTGAGAAATTTCGACGGCTAGTGCAGAAAACACGGACGGGTGAAAGCCGCGCGGCTCGACACAACGGTGCCGGCGGCAATCCACGATCACCGACCGCTACCGCAAGGTGGCGCCACCTTGCGCGAGATACTGACCCAGGAGGCGGGCAAATTGTCCACCGTCAGTGTTGATCGAGGTCTGGAACCCGCCCCCTGAGCTGAAGACGATTGCGAAGGTATGGGTGTCGCCGTATTCCTGCGTGTTGCGCAGCATGTAGTCGACATGGTTGTCGCGATAATGCTGATTGGTGCCGCCAGGCGTGACGGACGGCACGCCCATCGGCGTCTGCCACCACAGGATCGGGAGTCCATTGCCCAGAGCAGTGCGATAGTCTGAGATCGCGCTTTGCGACTGGTGGAAGGTCGGTGTGGCGATATTGTTTTCGTCCCAATAGAACGGGCCGGTTCGTCCTGCGCATTCCGCTGGAGGCGATGCGACCTCCATGCAGCCTGCGTCTCGGTCGCTGGTCTGGGCAACGATGAAATCCGCCAGATGTGCTCCGACCGCGTGCATTTCGGCGCCAATCGCGGTCGGGGAGCCAGCCCAGAACGAAGGCGGAAATCCGAGCAATGCGTTGGGCGCGATCTTCCTGCCCATCTGCACCAGGCACTGGCCGATGCCGGCGGCGGTATTCGGCAGCCCGCTGCATTCCGCCTGGTTGCTTACGACGGCTGGCATCTGCGCTGGATCATGCCCCGGCGCCTGCCCCCATACAAAGCCCCAGAAATCCGGTTCCAGATTGATCAGAACGGGTGCATTGAGCGCGGCAATGCGTTGATACATTAACCGAGCCTGTCCCCAGTAGTTGTTCATGAACGTCGCATCGTTGATTCCGCTCAAGTTGCCGCCACCGTTCTGGGCCATCTGATAAAACGTGAACATCGGGGTTGCGCCGTAGGCCTGGACAGCCTGCGCGGTATATGTGATGTACGCGCCGTCAGGACTGTTCCAAGTAGGCCACGCGCCCGCGCCGACGCCCACCAGGTAGGTATCGACGATATCCGGATGAACGCTCTGGCTTTGCATTTGCGCCAACGAATTGCCCGCGCCAAGTCCGACCAGCACCCGAGAAGGTTTGCCGAGTTTGGCCACCAAAGTGGCGGTCGCCGGGGCAGCTGAAGTGCTTCCCGATGTGCTTCCCGATGTGCTTCCCGATGTGCTTCCCGATGTACTACCTGATGTACTACCTGATGTGCCACCTGATGTACTACCTGATGTACTACCTGATGTACTACCTGATGTACTACCTGATGTGTTGCCACCTTGAGTGCCATCGGTTCCGCCACCGCAACCGAAGAGGAGGAATGCGAGCAGTAGTGCAGCAGTGTGTCGAAAGCGAAATACCGTCATCCAAAACCCCTTGAAATATTTGTGTCGAAGGATTTGCGCTGTATTACCTGGCATGATCTTCATCGGCTTTGACACGTAGAGCACGAACCATGCCTGCTTTTTCAACAAAGCCAGACGCCCCGCTTCGCCCAACAGGTGACGCAAGCATCGACCCGGCTTCGCAGTACGATAGTTGGATGCCTTATTTTGTCCAGAAAGTGACGTAAAGCATCCCTCCATGTCCTGAACAGTTACAGAAAATGTACATGCTCCCTGACTGTTGACATCCTCGAAAAACTACCGACTTGGCCCCCACAGTCGCATTTATGTCTCGCTCTGAGTAGTGGTCAGGTGCAGCCACTTGCCAGCATTGATTGCCTGCCTTCATTCAGATAGTAAGTCTTGCGCCACTCCTTCGAATGCGCCGCATGCTCTGACAAGGTATTCATCAGATCAAGTGCCGATATCTGTCCAATAGGAATACGCCGCGCCAGCAGAACATGCCGGGTTTCGAAGTTGATCGTAAATACTGGTGTATTCACACCATGCATAGACAAATTTATTTCCAATAGGCGTTCTAGTACATCGGCACGATTTTTTGCCGGCAGCGCACCAAAATCGCAGTACATGGCCAGGCCTTCTTCTTGTTCAGTGCTACCGTCAATCAAAGTGAAATTGACGCCGTCGACGGTCAGATCGGCAGTCGTATAAAACAACTTCGGATCCGCGATTTTTGCGATCGCACATACTTCATCTATCAGTTTCCGATAATTTTCGGATGCCATATATTTCTCCAGTTCTGTTGCAGGAAGTTATCGATCGTCCACGAATACAATCCGGCTTCAACGCGGCTTCGGAATCAGCGGCAGCGGCGATTCGCGGATATCATGCGCTACGTATTGCCCGCTCGTGTCATCGGAGATGTTTAGAGCCCTATCAGGTTGTGCCCTTTCATTTTTCATTTGCGCCAACTCTTTCTGCTTGCCCTCGGCTTTCTCGAACGCCGCCCTCGCCTTTGAAGCTGCAATTCCGTCCCGCGGCATAAAGGCCATTCCCTTGAAACCCAGCTTCAGCGCATCCAGACAATAAGTGGACAGCGATTTGATGCTGACACCGACATAGGGATACGCTCCCTGTGCGGTCGCTTCACGAATTTTGCGGCGCTCGTCCAGTTTATTGTTTTGATAAACGGTTTCCGATATGGACGATGTCGGTCCAGAGGCGACCTGCCCCCACAATTTGCCCAGCGGCTTGGTTTTGGCGTTCGCAACCTGGTATGCGGCAGCGACATTGACCAGCACCGCGCTCATGGTGACGCCTAAGGAGAGGTATCGCTCCCAGAGAGGTTCATGGTAGGTCGGGTCGTAGGTCTTTTTCTGAGCACTGACCAAGCCCAGCAAGGAGTTGATCATCAATGAGCCGTTTATGCCTGCGACCCCCAATTGGAATGCGCGCCAGGACGCCGCACCATAAGTCGCCGAGACCTCATCCGGCAAGCCGCTGCGTGTGTTGCCGGCCTTGACGAATCCCACCTTGAATTCCGGTGAGAGCTCGAACAAATTCGTGTGTTCCGTGACTTGCATGCCATCATGGACGGTGCGTTTGTTATCGTTGTAATCGGAAACCTCTGTAAACCGTCCCTCGCGTACGTGCTGAGGATCGTGGCGGGTCGACTCCCAGGCAGAGACAAGCGTATCGAATTTGCTCTTCTGGCTATCCGGCAAACTGCCGGAGGCCGTCTCGATCTTATTGCTCAATTGTTGCAGCTGCGCTTGCTCCTCATCACTCAATGGCGGTTGCTTGTCCGCCTGAGCTTGAAGGCTGGTGTACTTCTTGAAAACGCCGACATCGATCTTTAACTTGCCGGCAATGACCGCATGCAATTCGTCCGCGCGTTCATAATTCCGAACGGCCATCGCGGACGCCAATTCGATCTCGAACGCTTGCACCTCGGCCTGCGCGGCAGCTCCTAAGGATGCAAAAGCAGTGCTCCTGATGTCGCTCACGGCTGCTAGCCGCGCCGGGTATTCAGCGCGATCCTTAAGCGTCACGTGAGTCCGCCATTCGTTCGGTCCGTTGGCACCCAAATTCAATGTATCTGCAATCTGTTGTTCCAGTTCCCGGACCTGCCCCGTGAATATCTGATCCAGTGTCTTTACCCGTATTTGCAACGGGCTGCGCATGAGTTCCTTGAATTTTCCCGGATCATCCGCCGTCAGCATTTTCAGATCGATCATCAGATTCTGCTTGTCTACCTCGTCGGATGGCGCGACCAGCCGCTGCAACACCAATTGCGAGACGGACGTCGCTATCTGGATCCCGGCCGCGACGCGGGGATCCTTCGCAATATAGCCGCCCCACCCAGCCAAAAGATTGCCGTAGAATTTCAGTGTCTGCAAACATGACTGCCGTTGCAGCCCTTCGAAATAGACACGATTGAGCTGGCAGCGCGTAGTGTAATGATTGATGGCGTGATCAAGTGTCTTTGCAACTTCATCTACGGCGTGATTCGCCGCTTCCCTGAGCTCATGATTATCCGGATCTGCGACGGACCGTGTTAACAGCTCCTGCAGTCTGGGAGATTCATCCTGCACATGTTGCAGCACCTGTTTCAATTCCGTTTCGATCTTGTCGAATGTCGGGGTATTCAATTCCGGAGCAATATCGGCCGCGTTTCGAAACGCCATATCCTGATACGGTGTTACGTGCAGCAAGGTATAGGTATTTATCAGGCTGCTGACGGTGGAAGCCGCCATCACGCTGCCAAAGTAGCCCGCTGCCAGGTTCCGCGCAGGAACCGGCGCCTTGCCATGCGCCTTAAAGGTAAAAATTGTAGGCAGCAGGGACAGTATCGAGGCAGGAGCATTGCGCCAGGAATACGCTTTCCCGCCTTCCCTGAACCCTGCGTCCATAGTTTTCTGGTCCAGATTCAGCATCGTGTGAAAGCATTGTTTTGCCTGAGTCCAGTCACCTGTTTTAAGCGCCTGCGCCCGAGCTTCGACGAATGCCTGGACATGTTCCGGATTCAGTACAACCCGGTCCTCATCGATAAAGGCCTTGCTATGCGCCATCAAGTCTCGATGCAGCTCGTGCTCGCTCGGCATATCGATCACCGTGGCATTCCCGGCTTCACCGAGCGGGCTTATACGAGATGAAGCGTTTTCCGCGGTAATTTCTTCATGGTGAATCGCGGCATGCGGACCGATTGAATGGGAACTTGAAGCGATATCTTGCGTGTGTTGCGGCAACACCTTAGTAGTGTGAATCGCGACAGGCGGTTTTAATCTGTTCGCAGACAACCGCGGTCGTTGCGATGTCGTCGCGCTATCCGATTCCCCCGTACCTGAACTGCCGGCAACGTCTGTGGTCGAATTGCGCAATGACCCCAGAACTCTCAACGCAGCGCTTGGCTCACTCGACGAACGTCGCACGGAACGAAGGTCTGCTTCGTCACCTGCGCCAGATCGCTCATGTGATACCACATCATCGGCAGCCGCCGATTTGCTCGTGGATGGAGGGATATGCATAATGGCTTTCGTTTTTTTTCGACGATTGCAGATTACTGGTTTGACATGATCCCTGTTATTGCGCCGCGAAACACAGTGCGTTCTTACGAAATTTTTCGCAAACCGTAAAGAATTCTCATCATCGCCACGGCAATAGTCATCTGGGGTCAGAGTCAACTTTCGCATTGCTTCATCGCGAAACTTGACTCTGACCCCACATGACGGATTCGGAGAAAGACAGAGCGCATTCCGCGGTCTTGTTCTTTCTTCACGATGAGGCAGGCACTCCGTGGCCCGCTAAGTGGGGTCAGAGTGAAGTTTCTGCAAAAAGCGCGCAGAAAGTTCACTCTGACCCCAGTTAGCTGCGTTTGTCAGGCGCAACCGGGCAAGGACATTGTCATGTTTTATGAAACTCTCAATAGATAGAATATTCATCTCATCGGTTCATCGTTTCGCGCAAATCGCCGACGAACGGTTGAGATACCGCCACCCCTTACGCTATCGAGGCGACTGCCCGGTTGCCGTAATCATTCACACAACAATGAAGGAAATGCCTACCTTCAATTCAGGAAGGTCTGATTGAAATTGCATTGGAATCTGGCAATTATGCAAAAACGGAAAGCGTATTCAATACGCATTAATACGAATCAGAGTTGGCGCTTGAATAATTAGCACGGAAAAAATTTTGCACTGCATGCATCATCTTTCGCACGAAATGGTACTCACTGAGAGAAAACAACTTTGTTCCAGAACACGGCTTTCACAATAAACGGTCGTGGCGCGGGAAGAAAAGGAACAGATGTTCGATAGATCATCCGACGTCCGATGCCGGTTTGCCTGCATCGGAAAATTTCAGAAATGCTCAATCACCGTTTCAAGGTGATTCCGATAGAGGATTAGGCATGCGATTTGCAATTTTGACTGACGATTCAGTTTTAGCGCAGAAACTAGCGAAATATTTCGAGAAGTATTCAATCACCATAGACGCTTACTGTACTGAGCTGCTGATACTGCGTGCGATGCGCACAATCACCTATGACCTAGTGCTGCTTGACGCCAAGAGCACCGTCGGACTGGCCAGCAGCTTGCTTTCATGGCGAAGCTGCAACGCTGATTTTTATACCCCGGCGATCATATTAACCTCGCTCCTGACATGGAACGTGATGCAGGATTGGATCGAAGCCGGCGCGCACGACGTCGTAAGCCGCGCAGACATTGATCAGATCGGGCTGAGGGTATGTGTTGCCCTGAGGCGCCTGGCGCATTGCACCCGGGTTGACAGGATACAGATTGGCGATTACGTCTTGAATCGCGGCAGCGACATGGTTACCTGCGGCGGCATTGACGTCATTCTCACTCCGCGCGAATTCTCTATCGCATGGCTGCTCTTCTCCAATCCGGGAAAATTCCTGAGCCGGTCACAGATCACTACAAGCGTCTGGGGAAATTCCGAAGAGGTTGCAGCCCGCTCGCTGGAACAGCATATTTATAAGCTGCGCAAGAAATTGGGCCTATCGTCTACCGCTGCCGGCGCCAGCTTGAGAACGGTGTACGCGCTAGGCTACAAACTAGAGATATCTCCAGACCTGCGGCAAACTGAAAAATCCGCTCCAGGACAACTTCCGGCGACGGTTCTGGCAGAGGGTGAGGATAGAGCGATGTTTGTAACTCCCTGACAGCCTGATCAGGTCGCATCAGCTCCGCGCGCGATCCCGTATATTTATCCATTTCTCCCACAGCCGATAGTGTGCGGCTGAATCGTTGCTGCTTATCTTGGCACCCTTGGAAAAGCCGGATGGGCCAATTATCTATAGCTGCCGATCCGCTGATTGACCTTGCCGAGCAGCGCTTGCGCGTCATTGAAGAGCGACATGCTTAGTGGGGCTTGCTTGACGATACTTTCCAGATCTTGCGCAATCGCGCTGGCTTGTTTGAGTTGAGTTGCCAATGCAAGAATCTGCTGCCGGGTTGCTGCACCAGGGGCCGCTCTATCGCTATCGCGCAGATTCTTGATTTCGCTGCGGGTTACCTGCATGAATTGCTGTATTTTCCCTAAATCATGCGGCGCAGATCGATTGTTTTCGATCAAGCCATGCAGCGATTGCAGATTGGTTGTCAGGCTGGCGCGTTTATCATGCAGAGTCTGAAGATTGTTTTTTTTGCTGGTGAAAAACCCCAACTCAGGCATCGACAGCTTTTGCGCTACACCGCTATTCGTACGTCGGAACATGATTGGCGCATCCCGGTACTGCAAATGCAGTTGCTTGAATTCGGCTGGCGTACCGCCAAAAGGTATCGGCGGTGCCGGCCGCGACGGTGTTGCCAGCCCTTGAGCACGTGCCTGTTGCACCGACAGTTTCGGCACGGCGGCGCGGCGTGCCGGTGCGGCCGCCGCATGCGTGGGGCCTGGGGATTTTTTCAGTTCTTGCAAAAGCGTATGCAAATCGGCGACGGGCTCCGGTTTTGACTGAACCGGGGAGTGTTTCAACGCTTCAAACCGTGCAAACAATTCTGCCTGGGAGGGCACAGGGCCGCCTTTCAATGCCTGAAACCGGGTAAGTATCTCGGGGCTCAGTCCGCTACTCTCGGCCAGCCCGGCACCAGCGTCAGGCCGAACCGGCCGCGACTGAACGGCGACGGGCTCCGGTTTTGACCGAACCGAGGAGTGTTTCAACGCTTCAAACCGCGCAAACAATTCTGCCTGGGAGGGTACAGGGCCGCCTTTCAATGCCTGAAACCGGGTAAGTATCTCGGGGCTCAGTCCGCTACTCTCGGCCAGCCCGGCACGCCCAGCGCCAGACTGAGTCGGCCGCGACTGAACGGAGCGGCCGGCGAGATGAATTGCATGCCTTGCGGTGCTCGTGCTGTCGCTTTTGTGTCCATTCACCCGCTTCGCCAGAACATTCAATAAGGGGTGACTTTTCCGAGCCGGTTTCTCGCCGGCAGGCGGAGCTTGCGGTTTTACATGCTGCGTGACACCGGGTGACAGGAATCCGGGGAGACCGAATTTCGGAAGCTTCATGATGCGCACCTTGGAAATGTTTGATGCCATTGTAGAAGCTGTCCGGGCGCATCCGATCCGTTACGCGAAATTCCGGTATGGATAGCGAAGTTCCTGTTTGTCGGAAGTTACCGCTGCCGGACCAACTTCCAGACTGAGGCTGGGCTGGGTTATTGCCGATAGAGATTGCGGCCGGCGCCCAGCGCGCAGGTCTAGCTCACGGCCTTGCCCTTTTCCTGAGCGCCTGCTGGCGCCGGCAAACCATTTGATCATCCGGCACATTCTGGTTTGCCGGCAAGCGGCACTGAACCAAGACGTGACAGGCTTACAGCCGCTTTCCGAAAACCTGGCGAACCATGTCATCGGAATATCTATAGTTCCATCTGAGTTCAACCCCGGCGGGAATATCGCGGGTGGCAAAAAACGCACGGATCGAAAATTTTCCACCGATATCCGACTCGACGTCAAAAACCACCGGCTCGGCATTGTAAGCGTCGGGCGATTGCCTGGCGCAACAGCCGGATTCATCATATTCGAGCGAAGTGTTCATCATCGCCAGGATATTTTCGCCATCCAGGAACGAGACTGCGGTACCACTGATCGACGAAATCGCAAACGAGTCGGAACGCAACATGAAATACGTTGCAGGCGTCATCAGACGGCCGCCGTAAACCCCGACGCACTCGCCTTTTTGCAGCGGACGGATCGCAAAAACGCCTCTTTCGCCGACCAGGCTCGATTCCCTTGGGTCCTGCAGGTCGCCGGCTTCGATGAGCCGGCATTGAAGCATCGAATGATAATGCGCCATTCTCGCTTGCGCAGTTGCCAGCGGGTCAATCAACGGCCAGACTGCATCGGGTGAATATACTTCCCCCGACGCCGTGGGCTGCGATTGCCATATTTTTCGAATCATCACAGGTCGGGATTCGGCGTCGCGGAAAGGATATCTGCCGTCCAACTCGGGAGAATACGGCAGGCGCTCGATTGCGCAGTGTGCTTGCAACATATGGAATTCCTTGAGCAGCCGGTGTGCCCCGTAGCGTACCAGCAACCACATTTCGCAAGCTCTCTCAAGTTCGGCGTTACCGCTGAAATTGTCTATGATGTCGCAGCGGATGCTGTTCCCGTCGTCAGTCAATTCTCCTTCAACCTGGGCGCCCGCCTCCCAGCTGACGTCAACACCGGCAGCTTGCAGCGCCGCGCGCATTGCCGGCGTGAGTATCCCTTGGATTTCGCCGCGCAGAGCTGGCACCATTTCGAACAGAAACTCATGCTGTTCCGCCAGGTTGGAAAATTCATCAACATCATTCAGGCGCAGATGGATGTATTCGCGCAGTTTTCTGCATTCGGTCGCGATCCGTGATGCGCGTACGCTGTTTTCACTAATTGAAATTACAGCACTCATAACAATTCTCCTTGCCTCTTTTTGAACTACGGTTTCACGTTTAATTTTTGAGCGGCTGCCCGGCGTTGATCCGCGGCAGCTGGCGGGATTTCACCCCAGGCGGCGACGATGCGCTGGATACGCTGCGCATATGCGTCACGTTCCGGCAGCGTCTCCGAATGATAGGCGCCGACCGCCTTCCAGCTGTTGCCGTATTTGCTCACCATCCGTCGCAGATGCCAGGCCGCGATGTAAACGTTCTGGCAAGGTTGCAGCAAGGTCTGCCGGTGCACGCCGTACCTGGCGAGTTCGGCCAGATGAATCGAGTTGATCTGCATGACGCCATAGTCGGTAGAGCCATTCGCGTTGACGTGAATCGCGTCGGCCCTGTTATGCGATTCTTGCCAGGCAATTGCCCGCAGTATGGTCGGATTCACGTTATGGTAAAGCGCCGCGTCGTCGAAGCAATCGGCGCGTGCGACGTCAGTCGGCAGCAGCATCGACGCCAGAGCGGACAAGACGATCCAGCCGATGCGGCAAGCAGCACAATTTTTTTTTATTTTCACTATTGGTCTACGCTGTCATGTACTTAGATGAAAACTGAAATGGGGGCATAAAAAAGCAGGTGACGCGTTCTTCGGTATCACGACACGGTCGATGTGCGGATTCCGAAGACTGACGCGATCGCTATCGCGCCCGGTCACCTGCTGGCCCAGCTCAGATGGCGATCTTGCCATCGACGTTTTTGCTTCTCAAGCGATCTCTCAGCCGATTCTTCAGCCGATGGCTATGCTCGATCAACAGCACGCGATCGTCGCCAGCACCGCATTTCGGCAACTCTACTTCGAAGCACGCCGTTTCGTCGAAGATCGAAGTGAATTCAACCTGGCGATACGGCCTCAAATGGATGCTGTCAAAACGCATCTGGATCCTCGGCCTTAAGATCCGCATTTACTTCTTTCGCTTGCTGTATCGATTTCTGCATGAGAGAGATAGCGAAGTTAACTATCAAAGCATTCAGCTCGTCCTGATTCTGATTCTGGGTACTGGAATCATCTTTCTTTTTCTTTCCAGTTTCGTCAGGTTTGTGCGTAGTATCAGGTTGGTGCGTCGTATGTGTCGGACTATTACTTACGGAATGGTGAGCCATATAAATCTCCAATAGTTAGCAGGAACTCAAAGATCGCAGATTGACGCCGCGGCCGGCATGCAAGCACGAATGCAGGGACCGCAAAACGAAACTGAAAGCGCTGCCCGGCATTGCCTGGATATTCGACATTTTTCTTAAAGGGAAAAAACCTGAAAATGCACATGACCGCATCATGCTTTTTGCTTTCCTGGCGCTGTCATATCGTCCGCCGGCACAGCGGGACTGCCGCCTAGCGCTGCGAATTTATCCACCAAGGCTTGTTCCCACACCATGTAGGAAGAGGTTTGCGCAAACCCCTTGAGTTTGGCCAGCAACTGGTCGACAGTGTTTTTCTCTGCCTTGCCAGCCGACAGGTGGCTGCTGCCATCCGCCTTGGTCGCCAGCTTGTACTGGCGGTCGCCGGCATAGGCAGCACGGTGCAACACATGCAAGAGATTGCCAGCGCTATGCCCCTCGCCGCTGACATCCATTTTCAGCGCCGTATGCTTGCCGTCCTGGTTGCGAATCGCATAAAACCCATCGTCGCCGACGCCTATCATTACGGCCGGCTCTGCATGTAGCGACACTTTGTCGTAGGTCTTGTTTATGTCGACTCGGCTATCCATGTCAATTTCATGTCCGGCCTCGGCCCCGCCCCTGATCCTGACCATGCTGATTGGCTTGCGCAACATGCTGGCGGCGGTCCAGGCCAGCATTTCGCCCGGCATGCCGCCGGTGGCCGTCAAGATCTGCTCGGAACGGTCAGGGAAGGCCGCAGAAATATCGGCTGCCTGTTTTCGGACGGCAGCCTTTTGCTCCACTTCACGGACGCCGGTTGGCGTTTCGTAGTAGCCGTTCAACAGCCGGAAATGCTCGTGATGGATATTCTTGGTCGCGTCATCCAGATGCGCAACGATGGGATCGCCGCGCAAGATCGCGGCATGGATCGCGTCCTTGGTGGTACGCGGCGAGAAATCCGAGGTATAGGGATGCCGCCAGCGCGCATGCTGGGTGCTCGGCTCAGAACTTTCGAGAGGCTTGCCAAGAAAATAGTTTTTGGTCGGCGCGACATAGACGGCTTGCCCGCTTTTGGCATCGTAAGTGTGGAAATGCCCGGATTCAGGATGAACCATTGAGGCGCCGTCATCGGCTTCAGTCAATTTTCCCTCAAGAAAATCGCAATATCTTTTTTCCAGTTTCCCGGTATCGATGCTATCCATGTACACCACCTGGCCGATGTCTTTTTTCAGATCCTGCGATTCGCCGGGCTGGAGTTGCGGTTTAGGCGGCGACTTGTCGACATGCCGGATGCTGTACAGGGCGCCTGGCAAGACAATCACTTCGGCTTGTCCCAGATCGGATTCAGCAGAAATATTCAGCGCCGTTTGCTGACGCATCACCAGCCGTTGATTTTGTGCTTTTGGCGCAGCGCCAAAGCCAAGCGCTTGCCCGAATGCCGCTGCCAGGCGGCTCGACATCGAGGCCGACAATATTTCAGTCAGCGTGGCCACGTCGCCAGTGGCAACATGCCAATCAGGGGTATCTGCGGTTTTGCGCTCTACGTAGGGAGCTTCGGTAACCACGGCACGCTGCACGATGGCGGGAAATTTTTTTGAATGCAATGCGCCCAGATTGATATGGATCGCCTCGATCGGGTCGAAATGCTCTTCACCGCCCATCCGATGACTCTCTGACGGACCCTCGGTATTGCCCGGCTTGTTCATGATGTTGTAGACAAAGTCGATGCCCGGCACTACCGGCTGATGCTTGGCCTGCCCGGTGCTTTCCCAGCGCAGCGGATAATGAAAATACTGCGATTCGATGGTGTAGTCGCGCACTGCCTGCATGATGTTTTTCTGCAGCTCGTGGGACAGCTCCGGCTTGGAGCTACGCATGGAATCAAGTCCCGGCCCTTTCAACATCGCTTCGTGCGTCGGCAAAGCATAGGCTTGCGCGTTCCAGCTCCAGGTGGTGAGCGTCTTGGGAATCTTTGCCGAATCGCTCAGGCCGAACGGCGCTGCGGTGGCGCCCGCGGGATGGGCCTTGCCGTCGAAGCTGAGGTTAACCGGATAGGCGCTGTAGCCCGGCGTGTCCTTGGTCGCCTGTTGCATATACAGCGTGTGATCCTGGTCCAGCCGGGCCATGTAGGCGGCCGACTTCGGCGGCAATTGACTACGATTGTTTTGCACCGGCTGCGCCGTCGGCGTATTGCCAGGCCCTGGCTGGCTGCTGCTGGAAGCTCCCTGCGCGGTCAGGTTGGCAACCATCTCAGTCATCGTCTGCTCCAGTTGCTCCAGATATTCCTGTTGCTGCTGCGGCTCCAACTGGTGAAACTCGATAGCGTCCTGTACCGCCTTGATTTCGCCGTCTATCCGTCCTTTTGGCTTGAGCATGATGCGGTTGCTCCACTGCTTGACTTGTTCGAGGCTGTCGGTAACGGAAAAAACAGCGTCGCGAATCTTTTTGATGTCGCCAAAATGGGCTCCCATCCGGTCGCCGGCGGCCGCGACGTCGTTGGCAAAGCCAAGCAGCACTGAAATGGCGTTATTGAAGCCGCGTTCGCGCTCGATCTGGCCGTCATAGGCGCTGGCATTGCGTCCCACGATGCCCAGACTATTGAGCACCGTTGCCACGATGGGCAACACCAGCTTGTCCAGGCTGCGGGTTGCCAGGCGCGTCACGATAGCTTCGCGATAGTCGGCGACAACCGTATCCGGATTGAATTTCGTCGAATTATAGGTATTGCCCAGCGAGCGGAACGTAACGTCGTTGATGAAGCGCACTATCGCTCTTGCACTGTGCGCAGCCGGATGGTTTTCTTCTTCGCCGACACGATTTTTCCACAACTGGTCGATGCCGGCATTGACCAGCGAGGCGGCCAGCAGCCCGGCGACGTCTGCCTTGCTGCCACGGTTGAAGCCGAAACCTTTCTGCACCAGGAGATTGCTGACCAGGCGGGTGAACTCTGGAATGGCAGGCACCAGCAAATCATTCAGCAGAACGGAGGCCTTGGTTTCGCGGTCTTTGCTCTGCGCCGGAACAAATTTGCTGACGAAAGAAAAGACATGGGTCAGCGCTTCTTGCACCACGACCATCGACGTGATCGCACAAAACAACACTTCGGGGCTGACGCTTTGTCCGCCAGCCGCACTGAAGCCGTGCGAACCGCCCGCAATGGCGCCATTCGGCGAGTGTTTGTAGAATTTGAGCGCATCGTTGAGTCCGACCACAACGGCGGCGGTGACAAACGATTTGGTCGCCAGGTTCAAGGTATACGTGACTGCCCCCCTGCCGCCGGCCAGCGTCGGCGCCATGGTTGCCGCTCCTAGCATCAGTTTGGCCAATGATTGCCCATGTCCGGCCAGCACCTCGGTTGCAGCGGTCGCAGCGTCGGCTACGGTGTCGCCGGTAAACCGCCTGATGCCACCGGCGGCAGACGCCAATGCGGCGGCTGGCGGGCCTTTCAGCAAAGGCCCGGCCTTGAGCTTGTCGCCGGTGGACAAGATCAATTCCGAATCGGGAAAACCATCCTTGCTGCCGGTCTTGCCGGTATCGCGGCCTTGATACGAATAGAGGTCGACATCAACCCGTGCGTGCACTGTCTCATCCAGGCCAAACGCCCTGCCCGACGCATGGCCTGACAGCGCCGGCTGCGGGTTGATGAGCGACATCTTGATGCCGTTGTCGCCGAGCACAAGCCGGTGCACGGCCTCATCTTCCGTGGTGATATGCAGCGTGACATCAGCACGTGGCGCGGGGCCGCGTTCCAGATCGGCCCAACTGCGCAGCTTGGCGCCCTTGACGCCCATCTCCTGCCCGGCCGGCCCCATCACTTCGATGTGTTTGATACCTTGAATGTCGGCCAGCACCGCGCCATCCATATTGACCGAAGTCGGATGGCCGGCTTCGTTCTTGCCGGGGGTTACCTGCTTTTCTTTCTTGAAGATCAGCAAATGGTTTTCAATCTTGTTGTGATCCATATAGATGGGGAAAAACCCGTCCCCATCGCGCGTCCCGACGCCGTGCGGCATGGCATGCTCGGCATTGGCCCAAGTGCTTCTGCGCGGCAGCGGCGAAGGATTCGGCGGCAGCAGCATGAACTTGTCGTCGGATTCCTTGCTGTCCCTGCGAGCCGACAGCGGCGAACGCTCGGATAGAGTCATGATTGCGCTGCGCAAGGGCGTTTCCATTTCGGTGGCCGCAGCCTTTCCCTTGCCTTTGACGGCAGCACCCGGCGCTGCGTTGATTTCATCCAGCGCGAGATCCAGTTCTTCCAGTTTGACAGGCCGGCCGCCATAGCCCACCACAAATAAGCGCTGCTCGGTCCCGGTATTACTAACGCGCACGGTGTCAGCCACCACTTTCAGCCTTTCCATCACGGTGAACCGGCCGTCCCTTGCCGGGATCATCAGCACGCCGGCGGCATCATTGAGGCTGCGCAAATCCCGTCCGGCAGAGGCGGATGGCGAGAACACTGCCTGATGCTTGCTCATGAATTGATCAAACCTGGCCTGCGTGACGCTGTGATCGCTTTTCTCCTGATCCAGTGCGGTGGGCATTGCATCCGGGACAGCAGCAGCGGCAGCAGGAGCGGCCGCAGACCTGATAAAGATGGAGCTGGTGAAGATCGAGCCGGCGAAATTGGCGATCGAATGGTAGGCGGCGTCAAGCGCCTGGCCACTCTGCGCGACGGCGTTCCAGCCACCGCTTGAAAGCGCCCTCAGGTGGCTGCGCGGCGCCAGGGAGGAGATAGCCGTGACACTGCGCTGGAGATAGCTGGCCGGCAAACCGGTTGCGCTTGACGCTGATTCGGATGAACGCTCACGGGCTCTGCCCGCTCCGCTCTCAGATTGCGCTTCGGCATGGCTGGGGGTAGTTTGGATCAGCAAAGGCGCTGGCGAACTGATTCGATCGATGGTCATGAGTAAAGTGAAGACGTGGCTTTTGGTCACGACCCCAGACATAGTTAATCGGATTGATTAACTCTAGCTTCAGGCGCCACGTACCCACGGTGATCGCAACGAAGGCAGTTATCTTCCAGCGAAACTACATGCCGCCCGCATGCGGGCCGACCTGGTGAGTAAGCCTCGGGATAATATGTGCCGGCGCCCGACCAATCTCAATTCAGCTACGCTAGAGGAAATTGCGCCGCGGTGCGTTGTCCATCAACCGTAGCGACACTTTGCACTCGCAATCCATAGTTGAGGCCAAGATTTGTTGCCTCCTTGCCCTTTTCCCGGACGATCAGCATTAACGGACGCCACGTAGCCGGTTGCTGCAAAACGGCATCAGCCAGTTTTACTTTTTCGTTCACTCGGCCCGCATCGCCAAGCATTTCAGCCAGCTCGCCGACCAGCCGAGCGCCATCGATGCGTGCGGATGCCTGGGGCCGCATTGAGTAATTGACGTTGAACTGGCAATACTTGCCCTCTGCTTCCAAGGCCACGATATCCTTTTCAAACTGGGCAAGCAGTCTCTGAGCCTCAGCGCGATTCTCCGGCGTGTCCTTGGTTCCGTTCACTTCCGGCAGCGTCTCCAAGGCACGCGCGCACCACTGGTCACGGTTTGCGGAAATTTCCGCCAGCATCTCCTTGGCGCCGAAGTAGTGCCGGTCAAGGTCGCCATCCTGCTTGTCATTGATGCGGAACGGCGACAATCCATGTTTCTGCAGGTGCTGGGCAAACTCCCTTTCAAACGAGAAGTCAATGGGCAGACTGCCTCCGCCCAATGCACCTCTCTTATCAGGCGACGAGGGACTTGCATCTGCATTGTGCGGTACCGATAAGGGAAGTGCGTGTGTATCGTGCGGTAGCGGCAAGGACAGGGTTTTTGCATTACGCGGTAGCGGCAACTGCACATCCAGTGAAGCGCTGAAAGTCTGCTTGCCCGTGCTTGATTTGTCGGCCACCACATATACCGCTGCTTTGTCTTCCGTCCGGTATTCAAACGCCCTTTGTGCTTTCGCCTTGGTGGTCAATATCGCACCAAGGCCGTATTCAGCGCCACGGCTGTCTGGCTTGGTTTGAAGCCGGGCCCCGGCGCTTGCTCTTGCCTCGCCCTGGGTTGCGACAGATCCGGCGTCAAATCCGGTAACCACCGCGTCCGGCAGTCGAGAAAGAATGGCCTCCATCGGCCCAGAGAAACCTGCGTCGCTTTTAGTGGGTTTCAGGTCCTTCCACAACACAGTGGATTCCCATGTTTTCAGCATATTCTGACGCTGAGCCTCATCCTGGCCTCGTGCACGTAGAAAACGTACTACAGTGCCATTCATCTTCATGCGCTCGTGAGTCGCAGCAATCGTCGCCGTTCCCCCGGCATAGAGGTGCTTGCCACGCGTCTTGCCGACTGCAACACCCATACTGCCTTCCGTGGTTTTGGTCTTGCTTTCACCCACCATCATCTCGAATCCAAGAATGGGCTGGAAGAATTGAACAAAGGCTTCCTGTTTCTGAGAGTAGCCGGCAGTTAGCAAAGGGGTGACAATCTTGGGCGATATATAAGGCAGTAGCGGCAGGCCTAGTCCCAGAGTCCCGCCATTTGATGTCTTTAATTTATTGCGCAGTCCCCATTGCGCGAACATCGGCCTGTAAAACTTGACCAGGTCCTGGTTATCGTCGAGGCGCAATTTCTGCCCCTGCCCGTAACGTGAAATGTGGGAAAGGCGGAAATTATCCTGAACCTCTGATGCGTCCAAACCAAGCCCGCCAACGATAGAATCAATCTGTTGCGGACTCAAGTGTTCGGCATTCTTTTGCAGAAATTGCTCTGACACATCGCGCAGGACGGATTCTGCGCTGACGCCGATATTGGCTTTACGCCGCAAAGGAAGGGAGCTGCTGCTGCGCGCCATGGCATTGGCTTCGGCGGCATGTTCCTCCAATGGCTCAGGCAGAGCTTGCTGCTTCGCCGTTGTGCCGGCGGCGGCTGTTGGCAGCGCTTGATTGAAGCGTTTTCTGATCGCATCGAAATCCGCCGGCGTCAATGCGCGAAGCTCGCTGAAGTTTTCCCTTATGTGATCGCATAAAACCGTCACAGCCAGGCAATGCATCTGTCCATCGCCGTTTAGGGCGCTCGCCGGCAAGCTTTTGGCAGCTTCACCTAGTGACGAAGCTGCCGCCGAGATCGCGGCGGCGACCTTGCTCGCATGCGTCGTAATGCCGAAACGCTCGGCCATTGCTGCCGTATTTGTCAGAGCGTGAGATGTAAACGGTGTTTTTGCGCGGGACGGAGTGAGTCCCCGCAACAGGCCTTCGCCATAGCGGCCCAGCCTGCGTTGCATCCATTCTTCGCCGACTTTGCGCAACTCCTTGTCGCGAGCATCGTAGGGCGAGCCAGGCTCATTGCTGACATAGCCGTTTCGAACCGCATTGTAAGCGCCCAGCTGGCGCTCGCCGAACCGTTCAGACAAATGCTGGTCCGGGTCGGCCTCGGTATTCAGGTGCAACCTTTCCGCAGCTACCAATTTGGCGTCGTTTAGCCACGCCATGACCGGCGCAGATTTTGACTCGGAAATTGTCTTGTCGGCTTGCCAATACACCCGCAACGCAACCAGCTGTTTGCTGGCAAGGACTTCACCAGCGTTATTGCCTAGCGATTGCAATACTTCGATTCCTCGCGGCATGCCGGCCATCAGATGGAATAACGCCTTGATGTCGGCCGAGGTTTGCCCCGCCGATGAGCTGGACGCTCCTGCGCCATCTTCCCGCATGACCATGGACAAGGTGGGGCGTGCCCTCAACTCCCGCAACAGCACGATGGCGCGTTGGGCGTCACCGCCGCTCACGATCGCCAAGGCATACGAAAGGCTCTCGGCAGTATCCGTCTTCGGCAGCGCGTCGGCTGCTGGATTCGCCGGTATCGCATTGATTGCGATATTCAATTCCCGGCTTAAAGCCCGAAGCGATTCCGAGGCTCCGAAGCCTGGCGGGTGCAGCAGCAATTTGCCGACTGACTCTGCGCTCACATCATCCGATATTGAGTGAATCTTCTGGTTCTCGGTGGTCGCGACGCCAAGCCGTTCCTCAACATCAACCTTGGCTGAGGCAAGCGCTTCCTGTGCTTTTCCAGCCCCCTGGATGCCCGTCTGTGCGGTGTGAAGGCCGCGCATCACCACATCCAGTTGTCCAAGAACCCGTTCCGCCTCGCCAACCATGTGCTCGACACGCTCTTCCGCAGAGGTGACCAGGGTTCCGATTTCTGCAATCAAGCCGTTAAGGACCTGTTCCAGCTGGCCGAAATGGGCGCACTCAGCCCGGATCGAGCTCAGCTCATCGGCATTGGCCTCAGGCTGCCCGGAAATAGCCGTCAAACGTTGTTGTAAAGTGTTTTTATGTCCAACTACCAAGCTTAGGTCGTTCTTGAGGGAGGCCTGAGTATGCTGTTGCACGGTGCATTCGGTTTGCACCAATTGCAGGTTTTCACATATCTGCTGATGCGCCTCTACCAGCGCTCCAAGAGCAGGTTCCAGGCTGGCCTTGTCAGTCTCGCATTGCTTGAGCAGTTCCTGAGAAATATCGCTTAGCCGGCCCAATTCCGCTTGAGTAAAGTCCAGGTGCTTGACAGTGATGTCTGACGCCAGCACGGCTCCAGCTATGTCATTTACCTCACTGGGCGTCACCAGTGCATGCAGGCGTGAGGCTGCATGCAACATCCTTTTTTCAGCTTGCGAGCTTGCGTCTGCCGCAATTTGTTCGCTCTGCAGCAATGGCGCCAAGCGCCTGCTGTGGGACGATTGTTGCAATCGACATTGCTGAAGCTGCGCTTCCAGGCGCTCGGCTTCATGTCTCAGGCTTGCCACCTCCATCCGTTGCGGGGAAAAGCTTGGCGCGTGCTGCGCGGCCATCACCCGGTTTTGGATGTTGTCTATGTCCTGCCCTGCTTTTTCACTCAAAGGGGTCAGCATGGCAATCTTCTCTTCGAGCGCTTCACGCTGCGCCGTCAATTGCTGATGCTCACTTGCCAGCTCTTGCCAATCCGTGCGTGCCGCCTGGTATTCCTGCCCAAGTCCCTGCAAGTTTTGCGCTAAACGGGTTTTGATGGATTCGGCTTCGCCAGTCGTCAACATACTTGAAGAATTGGATCGCTTCAAGGGCTTTGCCTGGAGCGTCTGCATTTTCGGCACTGCATGCGGTTGCAGCAGTGGGAAGCATTCGACCAATTTTTCCCAGGCGGTAGTCGCGCCACCCGGTCTGTCCGACAGGCTGTGGGATGGTTGCGTCAGACGTTGCTGCAAGGACTTCGCTTGCTGGGCAATGTCATCAAACTTGCTTGGAATATCCTGAGGTTCAGATGGGGAAGCTTGCTCGGCATTCTTATTGAGCTGACTTCTGGACGGGCGTTCCAATGCCACAGAAGTGCCAGGTAAAGGCCCGCCAACGCTAATTGGCCGCGCCGCGATTGTCTTGACCCCCGCACGATAACCGCTACGGATGCTTTTTATCGGCGCGAAGAAAGAACTCGACGAATTCTTCCTGGTCCTGGAGTTTTTCTCGCCCGCCGCATCTGTCGTCGCTACTTTATCCGGCGAGACGGGAGATTCGGTCGTTATGGGAACTGATTTCCGTGTAATGAAAGTGAATCCAGGCATCCCCACCCCCTCCAATTTATCAAACTTGTCAGCATGCGCGGCACACGCAGCGCTCTTTTCCAACTCCTTGTGGAAAACATAGCTTCATGCAACCGACCTATCTTCTGATGTGCGAAAAACATGCTCAACGTGCGAAGCAATTGGCATGCGCTGCAGCTTCGAACCTCGCCTCGTGCGTGACGTGGCGCTGCGCTGAAAGAGTCATCTGGGGTCAGAGTCAACTTTCGCAGTGCTTCATCGCGAAACTTGACTCTGACCCTACATGACGGATTCGGAGAAAGGCAGAGCGCACCAGGTGGTCTTGTACTTCATCAGCGATGAGACAGTACTCCGTAGCCCGCTAAGTGGGGTCAGAGTGAAGTTTCTGCAAAAAGCGCGCAGAAAATTCACTCTGATCCCAGTTAGCTGCGTTTGTTAAGCGCATACCGGGCAAGGAGATTGAAATGGGAAGGCTTCGTATCCCGCAATATAGATTCGGCAGAATTAAGGTTGCGGGAAGAAAAAAGAGTGACCATTTACCGTGCGAGGTTGTTGGAAAGCCGGAAAGCTCTGCGAAGTCCTGGAGTGAGAGCCAGGTTGGCTTGGCAACCGCGACATAACGTAACCAGAGGATAATCATGCACGCAAATCACACCAATGTTTTTTTCGCGACGCGGTCGGGCGACATTTTGAAGGTATCCAAGCCCGGCGCCGGCGCAATTGAAATTCCGATCAACGACTGCGCAATTCACACCAGATTGAGCGGCGTCCATCTGCACGGCGGACCGTATTTCCAGATCGGGCCGCTGACCTGCGACGAACTGACGATGCTGCGTCATTTAGGCGTCAGGGAACCCAATCTGGAGTTGATCGACATTGTTCGTCACTGAAAAAAAAGCCCCGTGCATCGCGTTGTTTTGCACGGGGCTTATTGATGAAATGCGTTTTCGCATCGAGAGCATTACCCCGGAAGCCCCGGAATAGCGGCGCCTGCCGCCTGGTCGATCCGCTGCCAAAGACGTTCAAGGCCCCGTGCCGCGTCAGGCTCCAGGACCCGGCCATTGCTCATTTCCGCGAACAGCGCACTCTGAAATTGGTATTCTGTCCGGCAATCTGCGCACTCTCGCAAATGCACTTCGACCATGCTGCGCTCCGCAACGGATGCGCGCCCATTGATTACCCAAGGCAATAGCTCCAACACTTTCTCGTGACAAGCATTGACATCGGTCGAATCGCTCAATATTTCTTCTCCAAAAGACCTCCCAGTTTTGGCAAGGTGCTGCGCAGCGTGACGCGGGCGCGAAACATCCTTGCTTTTATTGTGCTGACGGGACACTCCATAATCTCGGCGATCTCTTCCTGCGAGTACCCCATCCAGTACGCCAGCTCCAACGTCAGCCGCTGATCGATCGGCAACAGGACCAGCCCTTTGGCGACCCAGTCGAACACCTCATGGTCGTCGAAAGGAGAAGTGACCGACAAATCGCCGCCTGGCGCTGTTTTTTCCCACAAAGCCTGCCCCGTTCTACGCAACGACTTGAGCGCAGTGCGGTAAGCGATTCCCATGATCCAGGTCGACACCAGCGCCTCCCCGCGAAATTCACAGGCTTTTTGCCAGACGATCAGGAATGTGTCGTTAATCGCCTCCTCAATCGCCTCTTCGCAATACGTCACTCGCCCGAGGAACCGACTTAACCTGCGGTGATACTTCAGGTACAGGGACGATAAGGATTGCCGGTCCCCAGCAGCGATGCGAAGCAGCGAACCAAGGTCGTCATTATCTGCTGGCTGTGGCTGGCGCGTCAAATTATTAGAGATTAGTGTCATGGCCATCGAATGTAATTAGACTGGATTAATGGCAGGTGGTCGAAGTGAAAGTCTGGCGCCGGAATAGACATCAGCTTTGTCGCTCTTACCGTATTTGATTTTCTTTTGATTTTGGTAAAAACGCCGCACCGGATTGCGCACAACAAGCGACGTCCCCGGTGCGGACTGTCGACGGCATCGATACGCAAAACCGGGGCGGAAAATCGCCAGCCTGCACCTGGCGACAATGAACGCCAGATTTCAGTGCGACGGATCGGTAATTCTCAGTAACAGCTCTTTCAGTTGATCGTTCAAGCGGTCCGAGCATTCGCGCAGGAAATTATAAAAAAGCAATCCGAACAGCGCTATCGATATCCCTAAGGCAGTCGCATAGAGCGCCGTACCGATCCCCTTGGATACGCCGGATGGATCCGAAATGCCGGATGAAGCCAGCACCGCAAACGTATCGATGATCCCGAGGATAGTGCCGACCAGCCCCAGCAACGGCGCCGCAGTCACAATCGTATCCAATATCCATAAGCGGGCGATTACACGCGATCTGCTGGACAGATAAATGGCTTCCGAAAGATCTTCCAGGCGAGCCGGGCCAAGCTTCGCCTCGCGCGACTGCATTGCTTCACGCAGCAGCTGCGCGGGAGTTGATTTGCGCTCCAGAAACGCGGCCGGGACCCGCGTTGCATCGTTGTCCGAGGCGGCCATAAGACGCAGGATGGCGCTGGCGTCGCGTCTGCCGGTCATGTAAAAAATTTGCCGTTCAATGATGACAAATACGGCCAGCGCAGCGGCGCCGTACATCGCGTAAAACGTCAGACTATGGAATAGTTCAATGTAGTTCATATGGGTACCTGGTCAAGATGATATGCCGCATGGGGCGCGGCATCCGGTTGAAACAAGATTTCATTACTGGATTAGAAATCCGTGCTCAAAGCTATTTGCAAAGTGCGCGGCGCACCGGCATAAAACGATGGCGAGGTCGGATTACCGGTTGCGGATAGATTTCCAGCGACAGTGCCTTGCGCTGTCACTACCGGATTCACGTTGCTTGTAAACGACGAGCCGCTGTTACCGGTCATGCTCAGATATTGCCTGCTGAACAGATTGGATACGGTCAGGCGAATCGTCGGCGTCTTCATGAAAGCAGTTGGTGCAAAGCGATAACCGGCGCCGATATCGAATAAGGTATAGCCGCCGACCTGATCGTCATTGACCAGCGAGGTATAGCGGGCGCCGACATAGCGCCCCTGGATCGACGAATAAAACGATCCGTAGCTGTACTGCAGGGACAGCGACGCCAGCCATTTCGGCGTATCCGGCATTTGTTTTCCCGAGGTCGGCAACGCGGCCGAACCGCCGTTGGTGGTTTTGGCGAAGACCTTGTCTTCCAGCATGGTCGACTCCGTGCGCGTCAGCGAACTGTATACGTTCCAGTTGCTGTTCACCTTGTAACCTGCTTCCAGTTCAAGCCCGACGGTTCTGGATTTTCCGACGTTGAACTGGGTGCTCAGATTGGTGCTGGGATCGTATTGGCTGGAAAGACGATCTTTAAAATCGACATAGAAGGCGGAACCGGAGAACGTCAGTTGCTCCCCGGCGAAGCGGTAGCCTAGATCGAAGTTGTTGGATTTTTCAGGTTTGACGTTGACCGCCAGGATGTTGACCGGAATCAGATTGCCCGCTGCATCTTTGGCTACCATGACGCCGTTGACGATCGAGGTTGAATAATTCTTGCCGGTCAATTGAGCCAATCCCGTGTTCGCACTATTTTCAGGAGCGCGGGCGTTCTGGCCGGCGTTAAAAAACGCCGATTGCTTATCCGTGAACTGATAGCGCAGGCCGAGGTTGGCCAGGTTATCCGAGAAATCCTGATGCTCGCTGTAGTTCACGCCATTGGCATTGACGCCCGAACCGCTGGCATAGTTGTTAAAGTCACGCGCTACGGTCTGACGCTTCAAGCCTAGCAATACATTTAATTTATCGTTGAGCAGGCCGAAGCTATCCTGCAGGAACAAGGTATGTGCATCGACCTTGGTGTTCCAGTTTCTTGAGGCGTTATATGGCGTGCCGTCCTGATATTGCAAATAGGCAGAGCTGTTCCTGAGCCAGTAGTCGGCGGAATTGCCACTATTGTCAATTGCGACCACCGGGCTGTATTGCTTGGAAGTGCCTCGGTCAAACCAGATACCGCCACTCACATTGTGGATGCCGAGCTGGTAGTTGGCCTTGGCGGTAATGCCCCTGCGCTCGGTCTGGCTGACGTTGCTGCCATACATGGCAACCGTGTCGCGGGTGTCGCCGTCGCCATTGGCGTCGCGGATACCTCCATGCAGTGCGGTGCTTGCCTTGGACTCTGTCACGGTAGTCAACTGGTTGCCGCCAGTGCCGTAACCGTAAATGTAGTAAGGATTCACATCGATGCTCGCCTTGGGAGAAATCTGCCAGTGATTCTGCAGTGCTATCTGGTAATTCTCGAACGGGTTGTTGTTGAAACCGGCGTACTGCGCACCGGATGCGCCGAAGATGCCGGCATTCGGCGCATAGGTCGTATCGTTTTGGGTGGTTCCGGCCACCGCAGGCTGATGTACCGGCGCACGGGTGCCGAACTCGAGGTCGTAACCGCCGTTGGCAATATCGTTTTTGCTGACGGTGCGATAGTTCGCGTTGTTCATTTTATTGTAGAGGCCGGTAAGCTTCGAAAAGCTGCCGCCATCGAAATTAAACACTGCCTTGGCGTCAAGATGCTCGCGGTCGGCCTTGCCGTCGCCCTTGAATTTATCGGCGCCGGCTTGCGACAGTGAAACAAAGAATTTGGCGCGATCGTTCATGAAGCGTCCTGAATCGAAGCGAACAAACTCTTTGTGATAACTATTGCTGCCCACAGCGAATACGGCCTTGCCGCCAAGCTTGTCTTTCGGATCGCAGGTCGAAATGCCGATATTTCCGCCGCTGGCGCCAACATGCGGCGCGTCGATGTCGGTACTGCCTTGGGTCAGGAAAACTTCGCAGGTGTTTTCCGGATCGGCAAATTCCTGGATATTGATCGTATAGTTGAGCGAATCGTTCAACGGCACACCATCCAGCGTCAGGCCCATCTGGTTACTGTTGAATCCGCGTACCCGCAATGTGCCGCCGAACAAGCCGGTGCCATCCTGGTCGAACGTAGAAACGCCCGGCAGCGCTTCGATCATCTGGAATGCGGTCGAGCTCGGTGTCTTTTTTTCAATCCCCGCCGCTGTCACCGAACTACGCGCTTTCGGCGATTCTTCTTGCTGTATCAAACCGGTGCTGGTGCCGCCGGGAAGGCCCTGCACATTGATTTGTCCCAGATCGGTGGTGTCGGCTGCCTGCGCAGCCGGCATGTTGCTCAAGAAAAGGCCAGACACGATCAGCGCCAGCCGGTTGATTTTGAATTGCATTTAACTTCCCCTTGATTGCGTTCGATGAATTGCTTTGATATTTCGGTCATGCATTGCATTTGCGCACTTGAATTTGCATCGTCAATTAGCCGGCCTGAACTGCAAGTCCACGCTAAAACGATGCGTTTCCTGATCTGCCATGAACTGTTCCGGAAAACCGGGGAACGTCGCTCTGCTGACAGTCTTGCGTGCTGCTTCATCGAGTAATGCCGAGTTCGATGATTGTTCAATGCCGCTATCCGCCAGAGATCCGTCGCGGCGTAGCACGAACCAGATCTTCACCGTCCCTTCGGGCCGCAGCTGGCTCGCCTCGCGACCGCTGGGATAGCGTTTTATCGAATTCAGGTAGCTTCGGATCCGTGCGATGTATTCGCCGTCGAGGTTCGGCTTGGCGGCAGCAACCGGCGCCGGTTCAGACGGTTTTGAGGGTGAGACCGTCTCGGCGGGAGCCGCTGGAGCTTGCAGCACTGGCGCTGGCGTAAGTGTCGCAGCCGGGCTCGCTGGCGCTGGCGGCTGCAGGGTATGCGCTAGTTCCGGCGGGGCTTGCTTTAGCGGCTGTGGCGGCAGGGGTGGCTGCGGCCGTTGCGGCGCCGCCGCCTCCTGTTTCGTTTCCGTTCTGGGCGATACCGGTGCTGGCGCCGGTGCCGGCATCTCGACCAGTTCCAGCTTGACCGGCTCGTCGTAGTTCGGTTTAAGCGGACGCACTGTGCTGATCATCCCGAATAGCAGAAAGACCAGCAGCGAAGCCGAGGGCAAGGCTGCGATCACATTCCGGTTAACATAAAACATGGACATGGCTTACTTCCGTTTTGTCACAAATGAGATCGCTTCAAAACCCTTGCCCTTGAGGGTATCCATCAGATCTATGACATGTTGAAACTCAACCTTTTGATCAGCATTGACCAGCAGCACCAGCTTCTTTTTAGGTTCTTTCGCCTCCATCAATTTCAGGCGTGAAACCAGGTTTTCGGCAGTAACCGCCTGCCCTTCCAGCTGCATTTCGGCGGACGCTGTCAGGGTGATGCGGGCCAGATTCTGGGTCTGCAGATCCTTGGCGGTCGACGACGACGGCAACGCTGTCTTCACGCCCAAGGCTGGGATCACGTTCAAACTCAACAGCACGAAGAACACCAGCAGGAACATCATGACGTCGATCATCGGGATGATCTCGATGCGGGCCTTGCGGTTTTCCGGCTCTTCCCATTTACGCATAGCGGCAACTCTCTTTATTTATCTGATTAATTGATTGAATTTCGTAAAACCAGGTACAGCACGAACACAGCGTCCAGCGCCAGCACGGCCGCCGTCACCTTTTGCGGCCGCCGCAGCGCGGCGGCAATCAGCGTGTACGCAAAGCAGCCAAACGCCATGCCCACCATCAGGTCGGTGGTGAGAACTGTGACCAGCGTCATCAATAGCGGCGGCAGGCTGGCTTCGAGATGCGACAAGTCGATCTCGCGCAATCCTTCCATCATCAGCAATCCGACCAGCACCAGCACCGGGGCCGTGGCTTGCACCGGAACAATCGTGATCAACGGTGCTAAAAATATGCTCAGTGCAAACAGAGCCGCTACCGTTACTCCCGTCAATCCCGTGCGCCCGCCCGCCTCGACGCCGGCGACCGATTCGACATAGGCGGTAACAGTGGAGGTGCCGACCGCCGCGCCGACCACGCTAGCCAGCGCATCCGCTGCAAACGCTGCCCGCGCGTCCGGCAGATTGCCGGATGCGGTCAACAGGTTGGCGCGCCTGCTTACCCCAAACAGGGTTGCGGTGCCGGCAAAAAATTCCGACAGCAGGAAATACAGCGTGACCGGCAACAGCAAATAGAATTTCGATAGAAATTCATGGAAATCGAAAGCGCCAATCAAGTCCGTCTTGAAAGCGGGCATGGCCACCATATGCTCCGGCCACACCGTGAGAACCTTGCCGTCGGCGCCGTGTATGAAAGAGCCGGCTACCGTGATGGCGATAATCGACAACAACAGCGCGCCCGGAATCCGCCGTCCAACCAGCATCGGCGTTGCCACGATGCCACCCAACGCCAGCAAGGCAGCATGGTCGCCGAGATTCCCGAGCCCTGCGATAGAACCGGGAACCGCCACCACCAAGCCTGCGCTTTTCAGTCCCAGATACGCGACAAATGCGCCGATGGAACATTGCATGCCAAGTTTGATCGGCTCTGGAAATGCTGCGATGATGCGTTCGCGCCAGCGCGTTAGCGATAACACCAGGAAGATGATGGCGTTCAAAAACACCATGGTCAGCCCGGTCTGCCACGACACGCCCATCTGCGCCACCAGTATCTGAGCGAATACGATGTTGGTGCCCATGCCGGGCGCCAGCGCAATCGGCAGATTCGCCCACAGAGCCATGATCAGGGTGCCGACCACCGCCGAGACGACGGTGGCCAGCAGCAAACCCTGCTTATCCATGCCTGTCGCGGATAAGATCATCGGATTGACGACGACGATATAACTCATCGCGGCAAAGGTCGTCATACCGGCGACCATTTCACGGCCGGCGGTCGTACCGCGACTATGCAGATGAAAAAATCGATCAAGGAGCCGGTGAATTTTCAAAGGTTTCTCGCTCAGGTGAGGATTGATGGCTTATAGGTCTGCTTATAGGTCAAAGACTTGCCGGCAGATCGCCGCGCATTTTTCAAGATCGAACTGATCGTCGGTACGCACGCCAGATTCCATGTCGATCCAGTACGCGACGCGCGGCGCTAACGGGAAGGCGTCCAGCAGCGCTGCTATGTTGGTGGGGGAAAAGCCGCCCGAATACCCGCATAGCGGATGGTCGGCATCCAGCAGCGGCCACATTTTTGGCTGAACGCCGGTGCCGAAAGACATGTCGTACAGCCAATCCACGCGCGTATCCGAGGGGAAATCGCCCTGGCACTGCAGCGCCGCGCGCATGCCGTAGCGTGCGGCGTAGGTATGGCTGTTGCGTATTTCGATATCGCTGCTGCCGAGGAAGCCATGGTTGATCTGAATCCGCGAAAAACCCGCCAGATCGAGTTCCGGCGATTGCCCCGCCACGATCGCGCGCGCAGCCTGGCCGCATACGTGCGCCGACAGGCGCAGACCGGAACAGCGGATTGCCTGCCGCACAGCGGCAACCGGAAATCGTGGCTGACCTTCGCGCGCGTCATCAAACAAGACTCCCCATTCGACCGGATAACGTGCGGCGAGCGCTTGCATGCCAGGTATCAGGTCGACGCGATCCACTCCTGTGAAAGTAATGAAAGCTGGAGATTTTTTTGTAAACGTCATGAAAATTCCGTTAGTTGGTTAGGTTGAGTAGTTAGTTGAATAATTGAGTTGAATAATTGAGTTGAATAAGGCAGTAGGAGAGCGGGCCGTATCAATAATCGATCGATTGATCAGGGGCAGCCAGCAAGGCTGACACCGCCTCGCTATCGGGAAAGCCGGAGCGCGCCCCGATTGCCGTCACCGAGATGGATGCGGCGGCGCAGGCAAAGCGCGTTGCCTGCATCAGCGAGCGGCCTTCCAGCAGCGCCGCGATAAACGCGCCGTTGAAGCAATCGCCGGCGCCGGTGGTATCGACAACTTGCGCCCGAAAAGCGGATTGCTCGACCGTCTGCTTGCGACTGACCGCTATGGCGCCTGCGGCCCCGCGCGTCACCACGACCAGCTCCGGGCCGCGCTCAAGCAGTGCGCGAACGTTGGCGGCTGTGAGGGGATTTTTTAATATATCGCAGAAGCTCCGCTCGTTCATGAACACCAGATCGGACAAGGCTAGCAGTGCGTCGAGACGAGCTGGCCCATGCACCATCGCTGTTTCAATGTCGATCGAAACCGCCGTGCCTGTGCCATGCGCCCATTTGCTTAGTTCAAAAAATTCTTCGAGATCGTAGGGCATCGCATGCACCACACGGCTATCGACCAGGGCTTGCGATATGGTTTTCGGATCCAGTACCGGGCCCGGCATGGGTTCATACACCACCGCCTTTTCGCCGCATTTATCCAACATGATCAGTGCATTGGCTGAAGCTGTTCCGGGCATGCTGCGCAGATATGCTGTCGATACGCCGACGCGTTGAAATTCGGACCGCAAAAACTCGCCGGCCGCATCATCGCCTGTGCGGCCGTAGCTTGCCGCTGGTATGCACAAGCGGCTGGCTGCGCACGCAACATTGGCGACGGTGCCGCCGGCAAACGAATCGAGCCGTCGTCCCAGGCATTTCTGATCAGCTCTTGGCACTGCGTCGACCGCGATGACCGTATCCAGGTTGGGGTCGCCAAATGCCAGCAATCCAAAGCGGCGCGCTTCGTTGTTTCTCAAGATATCGATCATTGCGCTTGCGCTCTTTCTCTATTCACGGTTTGGGAACGAGTAAGAAGGTCGACCGTCAATTGTTCGAAACGCGGCACATCGATTTCTTGAATCACCAGCACCGGCCGTTCGCCGAGTTGCGGACCTTTGCCCAACGCCCAGCTCAGCGTGTTGCCATACCCGGCAGTAAAACTGGTATCGACGTCGACCAGCATGGTCGAGCTTCTTTTCACGATGCTGGGGTCGATCCACACCATCGCCGCCAATTCATCCCACATTGGAAGCGGCTGTCCATACTGTCTGATATAGCTTGCGAAGGGGGTCTTTCCGTTCGCAATCCGAGCCAATAACTCGGGCCGGAAAAATGTTGCCGTGGTCGGATCAACGGGAATCTGCAACACCTGTTTCCACGGTTCATGCAGCACTATCGAGGCCGCTTCGGGATCCCAGCGCAGATTGAATTCAAGCCGGGTGTTATGCCGATATTCGTCAGCGAATGCGTTAGCGGCAGGCAGCGGGCGGAAACTCCCGCCCATGAAAACGAGTTCCTTGGCGAGCGATGAAAATGAGGAATCAAGGCGAGCCGCCACGGCCAGGTCGGTTAGCGGACCGGCTGCCCAAATCGTCACCTGCCCCGGGAATTCATGCACCTTGCGAATCATGAATGCGACACCGGATTCTGCCGCCGGCTTTATCGTAGCCATTCCTTCAGGCAGTGCGGGAATCACATAAGGATCGGCGTGACGTTTTTTGTCGGTCGGCTCCGACCATGCTCCCTTATATGACAATTCCCCGTACATGCGCTCCCAGCGCTGCGTTTTTTCGGCACTGTTCAGCAACGGAAACACCGTCCCGGCATACACCGGCACCTCGCTACGGCCCGCAATCTCCAATAAACGCAATGTGTGCTGGATGTTTTCGTCGCGCCAGCCATCGCCGCTGCCGACCACGATGCCTAGCACGTCGACGTCTGGCGCCTGCAACAGCATCAATATCGATTGCATATTAGTGCCGCCAGGCCCGTACGCATCCTGGCTGATAATCAGCTTGCGCCTGCCGGTATCGGCGTTCGCAGGCAACGCCAATATCACCATCGCAAGCGACGCCATCAGCCAGAGCAATGCCCGATCCAAAGTTGTTTTCATTTCCGCACTTTCATATATTGACCATCGATGCCAGCAAAGGCCGACTTTCGACACACGGCATCAATCAGCAATATTTATGCCAACGTGGTACGAACCACTTTTTTATATAAATAGCAAATAGTCCAGCATGGCGATATATATAAACGTCATAGGCACAAACAAATCTTACAAGACAAATGTGACAATATCATGACTGGTACGAACCATTGATGACGATTTTTTTACCTGACAAAAAATATTCGTGCATGTGCGATGCATGGCCGCACCATTGCCGTGCAGTGTTATCAAAATAGGGAAAGGAGGAGTTTTCGTTATCGGGTGTTGCTTGATGCACCACCACAGCCAGCTCATGGCTTGCAAGCCATGAGCTGGCTCACATCAGGAAATCTCTGCGGCGAAGCGCTATTTGCAGCGCTCCGGCACAGTTGGCGCGACTACGCGCTTGATGATATATTTTTGAGCAACATGAATATTGCAATCTGAATCGAGGGTGAGCAGATGTCCGGCAGCTTAAAGGAGATTTCGATTGTTGACAATTGGTACGTACCAACTTACCATGAGGCGATATGATGAAAATTGACGATACAACAGCACTAACCGTGCCGCGCTACAAATGGCTTGCCAATATTATTGGCACTACGATCAGCCAGGGCCTGCTCGCTGACAACCAGGCCTTACCTTCCGAGCGCGAACTGGCGGAGCGCTATGAGGTCAGTCGCGACACCGTCCGCAAAGCGGTACGCTATATGGAGGAGCGCGGCATCATATACAGCGGACACGGCCGTGGCACTTTTGTGGCGCCGGCCATCGTGCGTGGTACCACGCGTTTTATTGACAGCTTTTCGCAAGATGCAAATAGCCGGGGCAGCGTCGCCGGCCAGCGCGTTCTGAGCGTAGAGCAGGTTGCGGCATCGATGGCGGTTGCAGGCCTGCTGAACGTGAGGCCGGGCGATCCCTTGATCCGTGTACATCGGATCCGCCTGATGGACAATGTTCCGGTTGGTTTGCACGACGCCTATTTCGTATTGCCGCCGGGAGCAAAAATGACAATCTCCCAGATCGAGCGAGCCGGCTCCTTATACAAGCTACTAACTGAAAAATTCGGCTTTACCCCAGCCGAAGCGGTCGAAAACCTCAGTGCTGGCGCCGCCGAGCAGGAAGATGCGCGTTTATTGGGCATCCAAAAAGGCGATCCTTTGCTTATCTGCGAAAGAGTCACCCTGTCGGATCGTCGCGAGCCTATTGAATATTGCTTAATGAAGTATTTATCGAGCTATCGCTATAAAACGCGCATCGCAAAACGCAGCGGCGATTGATTTTTCACTCACTCATGTTTCGATCAAAAGATGGGGGCTCCGCTTTGTCCCTTGCGTATAAAACATTCCTGACAGCCTCCTTTTACATCCAAACATGTATCCTATGCCGCACGGTAAATTGACAACGGCCGCACGTTCCATCAGACAGTGCGGGTGGCTGGCGGCGATGATCTTGCTGGGAAGCCTGAGCGCTTGCACCAGCATGACCCCGGAGCCGATGATTGCCGACGCGCAGGTCGATGCCGCCTGGGTCATAATCGGCGCCGGCAATCAGGCGATCGCCCGCGCAAACACTAAGTCAGCAGACTGTCCGCTCATCAACATCGACGACAAGCTTACACGCATGACCCTGCGTGCTGCGGCTGGAACTATCCCGTTGCGGCCGACTGCCAGTAATGCAGCCGACTCCAAGCCATCTACCTTCTCGACCAACACCTGTGAAGCCTTGCTGCCGCCAGACGCAAGGCATGTGGCTATCGGCTCCCGTGTATTACCGGCGCCCAAGGCTAATCCGCAACGCATCGTGATATTGGGTGATACCGGTTGCCGCATGAAAAAAACCGACAATCTCTATCAAGGATGCTCAGATCCCGTCGCCTGGCCGTTTCCAACGATCGCAGCAGCCGCCGCCCGCCTGAAGCCGGATCTGGTGTTGCATGTCGGCGATTATCACTATCGCGAAACCCGATGCGCTGCCGGAATTGAGGGCTGCCAGGACAGCCCCTGGGGTTACGGATCGGATACCTGGGATGCCGACTTGCTGCAGCCGGGTGCGCCGTTGCTGGCTGCCGCCCCCTGGATCGCAGTACGCGGCAACCACGAGGAATGCGCAAGAGCCGGTCAAGGATGGTTCCGCTATCTCGACCCCAATCCGTATGAGAAGAAGCGTAGTTGCGACGAACAAGCCAATGACGATGAAGCCAATTACACGGAACCGTACGCCGTAAGTCTCGGCATCGATACGCAATTGATCGTATTCGATTCCGCCAAATCCGGCCAAACCGCCTTGCCTCCTGTCGATCCGCAATATATCAAGTATCGCGCGCAGTTCGAATCGGTTGGCCGCTTCGCCGCCAAGCCAGGAGTGATGAGCATTTTCACCAGTCACCATCCCGTCCTCGGCTTTGTGCAATACAAGGGATCTGCCCCCAGCGGATTTGGGGCGGCATTCCAATCCGTACTGAAATCGCTGTATCCAGGCAGGTATTTTCCACCTGAGGTGCAGATCGCCATTCACGGACATGTGCATGGTTTCCAGGCGATCAATTTCTCCTCTGCGCATCCGGCCACCTTTGTGGCCGGCAACGGCGGCGACCATGCTGACCCCAGCTTTCCCGACCCGTTCCCGGCCAATGCCAGCCCGGCCGTCGGCGTCACGGTCGAAAGCATTATCCACAGCCGGAAATACGGTTTTATGGTGATGGAGAGAGAGGGTTCGAGCTGGGTGTACCAAGCCTATGACCGTGACAGCGTGCTGATGGCGCGCTGTTCAATGGCTGCCAGCGTGGCCGCCAGCGCCAAGATTCACTGCGAAAAGACGGCGGCCCTGGCCCCGTAACAGAACAACGCCCTTGCCCGGTTGCACTTAACAAACGCAGCTAACTGGGGTCAGAGTCAAGTTCCGCGATGAAGCGCTGCGAAAGTTGACTCCGACCCCAGATGACTCTTTCAGTGATATTTCTGCCTAACTTGCCAGCCGGGTACCACTCGACAACGCAAAAAAATCCTCTTTTGCACTATCCAGCGGCGTACCCGGGCCTTCTTCATGAAAGCCGTTGCACCACGCGAAATAGGCCAGTTTCAAGTGCGGCAACAGCGCGGCGCCGGGATTGCGCGCCAACGCTACCGCAGCGAGTATCGCTTTGGCCGGAATGGTCGCGCGGTATGCACCGGCTGCCAATGGCTCAGCAATTTCGGTGCGTTCATGCGGCGGCAGCATGCGTTGCGCGAGTTCGGTAGTTTCGCCGATATTGCGCGGCACCAGCATATCGAGCGGAGCGACTGCGATCAGATAGTTGGCGGTCCGTAGCGCTTGCTTTTCAGCCTCGCTTCGAATACTGGATGAGTTCGGCCTGGCGTCCCGGACAGGCGTCTCAAGTAGGGCTTTCAGAGCTGCCGCACCGGTGACGCTGCCTGCCAGCACACGCGCCAGGTGAAAAGCATCCCCGCTAGCGGCTAACGGCTTGCGCGCCATGATCAGACTATGGAGAGCCTCCAGCGCCGCGGCACAATTGCTGCCGAAAAGCAGATTCAACTTGCGTACGACAAGCTCCAGATGCAGGCCCGATGCGAGACCGTCGGCGACGCCTGCGCTGGACAATTTATCGAGCCGCGCATGCAACAGATCGGCCATCTCGCGCACGCTGCCAAGGCGTGCAATGGCGTCGCCCGGGTTGAACAGCCCAGCGATCGTTGCCTCGATGTCTGTTACGGGCAGGATTGCCGCGATCGGGGCAGTCGTTGCCGTGCCGGCGGAGGAACGGTAGCACGATGGGAAATGCAAGGACATAGCAAGCGCCATAAGAAGTTGAGAGTATGGCTGGCAGCTTGACAGTTGCACCTAGCCGCTCGTCCTGCCGCAGCGAAACTTCGGACCGGTTTCCGAAGTGGTGCGTCGCGCCACCCGGCGCTTCGTCATTGACGACGATTTTAAATGATGCCGTCACCGTGCAACAGCCGGAGTGAAGGCCGCTTCGGATGCACGCCTCTAACTTCGCTGTTACGGACTACTCCGCAACTCCAAATCCCCTAACCTGTGCAAGGTATCACGCAGCCGTGCGACGCCGTGGCGGCACGCATCACCGCAATTTATTCAAATTCTAGCCAAGGAGGTAAGTGCCGCTTTGAAAAAAAGACAGGAAATTATTTAACCGCATCGTTAAATGCAGGGCTACGCCTCGCATTCTGGTAATCAATCTAATGGGGAAACATCATGAGCATTTTTTCAAAAATCAAACACGCCTTTGAGAAGGTCGGGCATGACATCGAAAATGTAGCCAAGGCCGCCATCCACGACGTCGAAGGCGTCGTCAAAACGATGGAAAAAGACGTTGAACACATCTTGCAAGATACGATGAAGATGACTGAAGCGCTGATGGAGGGTCATTTCAAGGAAGCCTTGCAGGACTTCCTGAAGACTACGGATGACGTAGTCAAGGGCGCCGGCGACCTGGTCACGAAGGAAGCCACTCTGGCGATGAGCGCGCTTGGCGATTTACATATATCCAAAGGCTTGGACAAATTCGTCAGCGGCGCTGAAAAAGAGCTCAAGACAGTCACCGACGATGTCGAGAAAGGGATTGACTCGACGGTCAAGACGCTGGCCGACTCCACAGTCGGCATCGCCACCGGTTCGGTACAGATGCTGAAAGATCTTGCCCATGGAAACTTGAAGGCGGCGATGGGCGACATGATGAAGGTGGGTGAAGACCTGGCAACCGTGGCGGCCGATCTGACGCCGGAAGGACTGGCGGTAGACATGGCGAGCCAGGTAATGGTTGCCGCACATATCGGCAACGCCAAGATCGACGACCTGGTGGCCGGCGCAATGCATGGCAATGTAGGCGAGATGGTGAAAGGCGTCGAACAAACCGTCAAAAGTGAAGTGGTTTCGAAGCTTGAAGATTACGCGACGTCAAAACTGGCGTCGAATCCGAAAACTTCGGACGCGATTTCGAATGTCCTACCGTTTGTGGCATTGGCGCCTGATGTCAGCCGTAATCAGAAAAACACGGACAACAACCGCTCCTCGCATCACCAGCATTCATTCGCATGATCGACAATTGATCGATGCAGGCAACGCTGCGTCAAGACTGACTCGGATAAGCCAAAAGCATCCTTCCTGCGAAAGCAAGAAGGATGCTTTTTTTTGAAGCTGCCGGCTATTTCAAGGTCGATTTTTAGAAAATCACCAGCAAAGCCAAACCGAGCTAACTGGGGTCAGAGTGAACTTTCTGCGCGCCCTTTGCAGAAACTTCACTCTGACCCCACTTAGCGGACCACGGAGTACCAGCCTCATCGCTGAAGAGGTACAAGACCACCTGGTGCGCTGGGTCTTTCTCCGAACCCGTCATGTGGGGTCAGCGTCAAGTTTCGCGATGAAGCATTGCGAAAGTTGACGCTGACCCCAGATGACTCTTGCCTCGATAAGTTAAGACCCAGGACGCTAGCGCACCGAACTGGTCGAAACGTTCGCCGCGGACGGGCCTGACACAGCGATGATCCGCGGCGTCAACAGGAACAGCCGTTGGAAACGCTGGCCCTGGTGGTGCTTGAAACGGAACAGGCCGCCAATCAACGGGATTTTCGACAAACCTGGCACAGCAGTTTCTGCATGGTCATCCTGATCGACGGAGTAACCGGCAATCAGCAAACTCTCGCCGTTGTTGATCAGCGCCTGGGTGTCTATGGTACTGTTGTTGACAACCGGCAGCGTCCCAACCTGCTGCGTGCTCAACTGGCCATCCTCGATATGCACATTAAGGTGAATCTGCTCAGTGCTTGAAGTGGGCACGATCATCGGCAATACCCTGAGCGAAACGCCGGCCGATACGCTATACAGGTCCGCAGACTGGTAGCCGGAAACCGGTACATAGAAGGTTTGCTTGTTGTCCATGATTGCTTCGACATTATCCAGCGTCTCAACCTTGGGGCTGGCAGTGACGCGCGCCTGATCGCTTTGCTGGAGTGCGCTGACCCGCCCCAGCAAGTAACGCCCGGCGCCGCCGATCACCGCCGTCAGGACACCGCCTGCCGGCGTGGAGAGTATCGGACCGGTGCTGGTTTGATTCGCCGGATTGCCGAAACCTTGCGGATTGAGAGAGTCAGGATTTCCAGTCTGGGCCAGGGCGCCGTTGCCGGTCTGCACATCCATGTGGCCGGAATGCAGCCGCCAGTCGACACCTAGCTCTTTCAGCGCATTGTCGGTGATCTCGATGATAGTCGCATCTATTTCAAGCACGCCGGGGCGCTGGTCCAGCGATTCGATCAGCGCTTGAAAAGCCGGCATGTTTTCGGCCCGGTCGCGTACGAAAATCGCATTGCTGCGAGGATCGGCTTCAATCACCGGTCCGGCAGACGCCGCGGCTGCTTCGGCGGTGTTGCCGTCGGCGCGGCCAGTCACGGCGCCGGCGGGAAGCGGTGGAACTTCTGCCGCAGACTGGCGCGAACTATCGAGCCCGGGCAAGGTCGGCAGCGGCGGCCGCCCGTTAGCACCGGACGCAAGCGAATTGCCGCCGTTGTTACCGTTATTGCCGGTGCTGCGCAGGCTCTTCATGCGGTAGGTATCGCGCGGCGCCGGAGTGGCGTCGCCGGCTGCTCCCTGGCCGCCGCCGTTCGCCGAGTACAGGCCGCGCAGCAACGAGGCGACCCCGCGCACCGTCACGCCCTGGCCGTCGATTGTGACGGTACGGTCGGTGGCCCAGGCATAGCTCAGAGGAAAACGCTGCACAACAATCTTATCGCTCGGCGCCGAGGTTTGATCAATCAAGCGGGCCACATCGGACACCAGTTCTACGTAGCGCGGCGGCCCGGATGCGATCACCAATCCTGTTTCGCCGTCATAACGGACAGGAAACCGCCGATCCGCTATGCCAAGGCTGCCCAGCACGCGCCGCAGTTCCGCCACATTGCTGTGCTTGAGACTGATGGTTGCGTTACGGGCCTCGTTGGCGCCGGCGATACTGAGCACCGCGCCGTCGTAGTACCAGATGAAGCCGAAAGTATTGGCCATTTTGTCCAGGAACTGTTCTGGAGAACTGTCGAAACGACCTGACACGGAACCGTCGACATGCGAGGAAATCGAGGTCATGATATTTTCGCTGGCGCCAAAGTCGCGCAAGACATCCTTAAGATCCTTATGGTCAGCTACATACTGGAATCTCTGGCTTTTCCAGACCAGCGGCTGAGCGCCGGCGCTGGCCCCCGCCACACATAGAATCACCGGCAATACCCAGGAGATTTGTCGATACAGCGCGCTGCGCTGTCTGCGCAGATATGAAACCGCGCTGTGCGCTTGCCCGCACATCAGAGGAGTGTTTGTCATGAATAGGTATGAGAGAGATAGGCGGTTCGGGAGAACCGCCTCGGGATTCAGCCGTAGATGGTTTCGGATGGCGACTCGTTGAATTGCCGGCGATAGCCCTTGGCCAGCGCGGACCGGCTGCTGACGCCCCAGCGGCTGGCGGTATCGAAAATCGACGCCCCGGCCCAATCGCCGTCAAGCAAATCATTGCGCACGCCATCCAGCCGCAGACTGCGAATCACGTTGCTGGGCGAGACGCCGATCGATCGCTTGAACGCCAGCTGCAAGGCACGCTCGGTGACATCGACATGGGCGGCAACTTCGCGCGTGCTCAGATTTGCCCGGTTCAGGTTATCGACGATGTAGCGGTATGCGCGCCGGTATTTTGCCGGCAGGCGGGCCGAAACATCATCGCTCGCCGCCGTTCCGCTGTGCGTCCCGCCGTGTGCCTTGTCGAGTTGCCGCACCTCGACCGCCTCCAAGCGCAGGCATCGCAACGCTTCGCTTGCATATTTCGAATAGAACTGGAGCGCCTGGGCTGGATTGCCGCGCCGTACTGCGACTTTCGATGAGGCGTACAGAAACTCGACATTCCAACGTCGCGTTCCTGCTTCTCCTTCAGAGCGGTTGATCTTGACCAGGACGCGATCCGCAATGTCGTCGAGTCCGCCAGCCAGCGCCGCGAGTATGACGTCGAGCTTGGCAAGGAAACCCTGGCCGGCGCCGCCGAAGCGTTGCGGTTCGTCAATCGCGAAAAAAAGCCGGTCCGCCGCGCTAGCGTCGCCCTGCACCAGACGATCCAGCAAATTAAGGTATTCCCGGCGCTGCACGAATAACAAGGGCATGGGCGACATTACCGCAGTCTCCTCATGTACATGGCGCATGCGTGCAGCGCGCTCGCCGGCCGACTGCATGCTGGCGCTGCGCGCCGAAGTCCAGAACGCGTGATCGCCCAGGGTCGCGGCGCCGCGGATCTGCAGCTGCACGTCGAACTCTCTTGCCAGCAGCGCCACCAATAATCGCCAGCCAGGCTGACGATGTTCGTCGGCCAGTTCTGCAGCACGCAACAGCGCATCATCGGCCGCAGTCTGGTGGCCGATTTGGTGCTGGACCAGTGCGATCCCCAGCAAACCTTCCAGCACATCGCTGGTGCTGGCGGCCTCGTCGTTGCACATGCGCGTAAAACATTTCGCGCTGGCGCTGTAGCGATCGCGCAGCATCAGCTGCCAGCCGGTATTCCGGCAAGACATGATGCGCAGCCGGTCGCCATTGGCGCCGAGCAGTTTTTGTGCGCGACGATATGCCTCTTCGGCATCCTCGTCATGGCCAAGCAGCAGCGACGAATCGCCGAGCGCAATCAAGCGCGCAATATCGTCAGCCGTCAGATCGCGGCGGCTGCACTCAAGCACGTCGTCGACCTGGCAGTAGGCGCGATCGAAAGCGCTGTCGAGCAATGCGGTTGAATAGGCGGGAAGTTTATCTTGCAAAGAAAGCGCCGAGGTGAGCGCAAAATAGACGGTGGAAAACATGAACGTTACTCCAGTGTAGGTTGTCAAAAAAAATCAGACGATCCGTTGCCGGCTGCCGAATGAATGACACCAGCGACAAGTTCATCATAGGCGAAAGCAACACCGCGAATTTTCAACAAACAACATCTGATTCCACAACAATCTTCACTTCTTCAATGCATTTTCCGGCGCCGTTTTATCTTGTGGATTACCGACCATGCCGGCGCTTAACGCCCGACCGAAACCCAGAAATTTAATATCGTTCACAACCTGTCCCGCGAACACCGCCGCCAGCGCAATTACCATCACCAGGCCGACCGCGCCGCGCAGCGGCTGGCTCAGCGAGTTCGGCTCAAGTTTATCTGCCGCGCGAGAAATCAAGCCTATGCCGATTTCGATCAATACCAGCACCAGCATGATTGGCGTACCGAGTTTCGCGATGCCGGTCCAGATCGAGTCCGTGCGTTGAATCAGGAATGCCTCGGCGGTACTTGAGAGCGATGGCATAAGCTGCTCCACCGGCCACCATTTGAAAGATTCGAACAGAGCTCCGAGCACAAAGATCATGCCGCCGCCAACGTAAAACAAGGTGACCACAAGTTGCAGCAGCACCGCCGACACCGGCGTGCTTTGATCGCCGCGCAGCGGGTTGCTCATCTGTATGTTGTTGAACCCGGCAAGATCGTCGATCAGTGTGCCAACGCTCTGCGCGATCCAAAAGGCCGTGGCTGCGGAATAACCGAACGCCAGCCCAAGGAAAGCTTCCTTTGCCGTCAGGACCAACAGCGTCGCACTGTTTAAATTTTCAAAGGTTTCAGGATTCTGTCCCGCCGTTACAAAATAGGTGAGCAGATAGATGACGCCGTTGCGGGCTATGCCAGGTATCGCCTGATCGCTGGTGGGCGGAAACACGAGAAATACAATCATGATGCGCATGCCGGCGAGCAGCATCATGACGATCAGATTGTGATACGCCGTGTACAAGGACAGCAGCGTATTGCTCAAAGTCGTTAATTCATTCATCGTTATCTGCCTTGGGGGACTTCAAGAGTTTGATCGTTGCGGCGAAGGTCGAAATGATGCGGCAATGCATGTGCGAGGTCACCACAAATTCGCCGCGAGCTCACCTTAAGGCACGCCGCGCCAGCAGCGTTTCAATCGCTTCCTCGTCAGCGTTTTCCTCGCGGCGGCGGCGGGTTTCGTCTTCAATCTGTTTCAGCTTGTGCCGGCACTTGTCGAGCGCGGCGTCTATGCGGGAAAGCTTGGTACGCAACACTGCAACTTTGCGCTCCTGTTTTTCGAGGGCGTCGTGCGCCTGGCGCTCGCGCGCTTGCAGGGCCTGGACTTCACCGCGCAAATGACTGCGCCAGGCGTCATGGCTTAAATACAGTGCCGCGGACAAGCTTGCGGAGAGCAGCTCTCGCAAGCCATCTTCGTGAATGCGGCGGCGTTCGCAAGCTTGCGCCGTTTCCGCAACGGCTGCGGCGTGCGTGGCCTCGACCGCCAGCATGTCTTGCCGGGCAGCTTCGAGTTCATCCTTTGCGCGCTGCTGCCGCCGCATCTGCGCGGCAACAATTGCCCGCCATATTTTTGCGGCGTCAACGCTCATCGCGCGCCATCAGTTGGAAAACTGCGAAATGATCGCATGGGTATGCGCGCCCGGCGCCTCTTCGTCCGTGCCCTGGATCAGGAATTGTTCGATGGCGTCGTGATGCGAGATGGCCTCATCGGCCAGCGGATCGGCGCCCTGCTGATACTCGCCGATCTGCAGCAGCAGCTCGATCTCGTTGAACTTCGACATCAGCTTGCGCACCCGGCCGGCGCCGTTGCAATGTGCGCTGCTCGCTACCAGGGTCATTACCCGGCTCAAGCTATTGAGAACGTCGATCGCAGGATAGTGATTGCGCGCGGCGATAGCGCGCGACAGAACGATGTGGCCGTCGAGGATACCGCGTACTTCTTCGCTGACGGGATCGTTCCCTTCTTCGTCCTCGGCAAGCACCGTATAGAACGCCGTAATCGAGCCTACGCTACCCATGCCGGCACGTTCCAGCAAGCGCGGCAACTCGGCAAAAATGGAGGGAGGAAAGCCGCGCCGTGTCGGCGGTTCACCAGCCGACAAGCCGATTTCACGCTGGGCCCGGGCAAAACGGGTCAGCGAATCCATCATCAACAACACACGCATGCCCTGGTCGCGAAAATACTCGGCAATCGCAGTGCCCACGTAGGCCGCCTTGGCGCGCTCGATCGATGAGCGATCCGACGTCGCGCATACCACCACGCTCTTGGCCATGCCCTCCTTGCCAAGAATCAGTTCAATGAACTCGCGCACTTCGCGGCCGCGTTCGCCGATCAGCACCACCACATTCACGTCGCAAGCTGCGCCGCGGGCCAACATGCCGAGCAGCGTGCTCTTGCCGACGCCGGCCGGAGCGAAGATACCGACCCGCTGACCCTCTCCAATCGTCATCAAGCCGTCGATGACACGCACGCCGGTATCAAGCGGTTCTTCTATCATGCGACGGGTGAGCGGATCCGGGGCAGCCGCGATGACTGAGCGGAAATCTTTGGTCTCGATTGCACCCAGCTGGTCCAGCGGCTCACCCAGGCCGTCGAGCACGCGGCCCATGAGTGCCGGGCCTACCGGCACTGACAAGGGCCTGCCCTGCCCGACCACCCGGGTTGAACGCGATAAGCCAACTACGCTGCCGAACGGCGCCAGCAGCGCGAACTGGCGAGTGAAGCCGACCACCTCGGCGCGCTGCACCAGACGCCCGTCAGCTTCGCGCAGCTCGCATAATTCACCTAGCGTCGCGTCCAGGCCGCCCACTTTCAGCAAGGTGCCTATGACTTCGACCACCTTGCCGTGTTGCTTGAGCATAGGCGTCGCATCGAGCGTGGCGTCCAGCGTGTCGAGAAAACTATCGAAGCCGTCCATCATTCCATACTTTCATATTCGGCCAGCGCGTCGTCCTGGTCCAGCGGATTGTCGTCGTCGGGTTGCGGGAGTTGCGGCTGCGGCTCGGCAACCAGGCCGCTAACAGCGCGTCGCAGCGCATCGACATGCAATGAGAGACTGCCGTCGATCACGCCGTAATCCCACTCGCAGACGCAGCTGCCCGGCAGCAGGTCGGCGCGTCCCACGACTTGCGGGTTGACGCCCCATTGGTTGGCGCTGCAGGCCGCGCCGAAGGCGTCTCGTGCGGCGTCCAGGTCTTGAGGAGCAACCCGAACGGTCAAAAACGATGAATCTTCCAGCAGCCGGTCGACAGTTCCGGCAACCTGCGCGAACAGCGCCTTGGGATCGGCAGTACCGAGCACGCGTTCGACGCTACGCGTAACAATCTGCGCGATCCGTTCGCGGCTGGCGCTGAGCAACTGGCGCTGCGAAGCCGCCTGGCGCAGCATGGTTTCGTGCACCTCTGCCAGCCCGCGCTGGCGGCCGGCCGAGTAGCCCAGCCGCGCGCTATTGTCGAAGCGGCGCTGCGCTGCCGTTTCAAGCGTATCCGCCCGTTGCTGCGCCGCGGCTACGATGGCCTGGGCCGACGCTTCGGCGTCAGCTAGCAGTCCGGCATAACGCCGTTCGAGTGCGCCATGTGCTTGATCGAGGGCCACCATGCTGGCAAGTTCTGCGCTGCGTATCACGTCTACGTCGGGTCCGACGGACGGTTGTTCCGAGCTTAGCCAAATAGCCATTGCATCTCCGGAAAGAACGATCCTAATTTCGAAAAAAAACGCGCCGATTCAGCGTCGCTGGAAACCTGGCTGGGCGACGAGTGCTTATCCCGGGTGGCGCCTGGAACGCCTGCCACGGCAGCGCCAGCAATCTCGTCCAGCGCAAGTGTAGAAACCACCAGAGCAGCCGCAGCCGGGGCCAGGCCGGCATCCTCGGACTGGATCAGTTGCCAGCCATCGGCCGCCAGCGATGCTGCGGTAAAAGACTCCGGCAGCGGCGGCGCAGAACCACCGACAAGCGCATCCACCTGCTGCAGACCTTGCAGCGCATGCTCGCCGACCGCAGCGAGCAGCTGCTCGCGCTGGCTGCGGGCCACCAGCCGGCGCAGACCGGCCCGCGACCGGTACAGCGCACGCGCCGACAATACCTTGCGCAAAGCGGCGCCATCCAGCAAAGCAAGCCGGTTGACGCTCAGGCTCAGCTGGTCGATCGACACGGCGCCTGGCAGCCAGACATGGCGCGCGGCGAGCCATATCTGGACAGCGGCAGGAGTGCAAGCCTGGCGCCAGCGCTGGCAATGCAGTTGCGACTGGCGCGCCGCCTCCTCGCGCATCTTTGCTTCGTACCTGGCGACCCAGACATGCAGCTGGGCAAGCGTTGCTGGTCCGCTTTCCCTTGGCTCGCCGACGTGGCTGGCATCGCTGGCGTTCAAGACGGCTTGCTCCGCGAAACCAGGGCACGCAAGCCGCTTGGCGCCAGCTTGCGCAGCAGACCGTAGCGTCTGCCGGCAAACGCCAGCGCTGCGGCCAGAACTCCCGCCAACAGCAGCCCGGCGCCGATCAGCCAGGCGTCGCCGGTGTTGCGGCGCCCCGACCCCGCGGCTGGCAAGTCGGTGCCGGCCACCATCGTCACGCTGACGTTGTCGTAGGTCAGTCCTTCCACCGCATGCACCACCAGGTTCTTGATGCTAGGCACCAGCGAAGCGACGTCGGTTCCAGGCAAGTACTTGACGAATACTGCTGCCGACGACGGCTTGACCTCGGTTGCCAATGGGTCGTTATTCGGCAGGACGATCTGGACACTGGCGTAACTGACGCCGTCGATCCTTGAAAGCACCTCCGACAGCTGCTGCGATACCCCATAGATAAAACGCACCCGCTCTTCGGTAGGGGTGGAGATCAAGCCATCCTTCTTGAACATTTCACCCAGATTTTCGTGCTTCTGGTGCGGCATCCCGTGCGAGCGCAGCACGTTGATGGCGCGCGCAAAATCTTGCTCTTCTGCTTTCACCGACCAGCTTTTCCCGCTGTCGTCTTTCTGCTTGGATGCGGAAATGCCGGCGTCGAGCAGCGCCGCCAGCATGTCGTTGGCGTCGGCTTCGGATAATTGCGCAAACAGCTGCTCGCTGCAACCGCTGATGAGCACGACGCTAAACAGAGCGACCAGAACGATGCGGAGCCTGCGGACCAACGTTGGATAGTGTGGCATCTGGCCCTCCTACTGATTCTTGACCAAGGTCTGTATGGCGCCCTTGCTGCCTTGCGCAAGCGTTTGTCCCAGATAAAGCTTGGCCGTCAAGGTGGCAACGTCAAGCTGTACCTTTACCGATTGCGCAACCACCTCTTGCATGCTCATCTTGTCGGCGCCTGCTGCGAAGGCGTCGACCTTGTTGGTCAAGGTTCCCATGGCCTGGTCTTGTTGCGTAATCATTTGCGATACCGCAGAAGGTCCCTGGAAGTGCGTCACGCTTTGCGGCGAAAGGCGCGCTTGCTCGAACTTGGCGCGGAACTGTTCGACCAGATCGCTGCGCGGCGCCGGCGTCGGCGCCACTGCGGCTGCCGCGCTTTCCTTGGCAGCGCCCGCACCACCCTGCATTGCGGGTGTGCTTGAGATCGGTGGCAGTGGTGGAATTGTCATGCTCATATTGATCTCCTTAAGCCCGCAGATGCCGGTGTTGTAGCAAAAATTGCAATTGACTCTTATCGATCTGTGCCACAGCCGGCCGTTTCGCCGTCTTCTCGCCTGCCTGCCCCATCAGGGTAGTCATGAGCTCGATCGAGTCGGCATCCTCCTTGCCCGACATGACTTCATTTGCATAGTGACGCCAGGACTCATCGTTCTGATTGGCCAGGCAGATCGCCAGCAGCGAACTGACGTAAGGGCCGAACGATCCTCGCAAGGGTTGCTGCTCAAGCTCTCGCAACAGACGCACGGCGTCGGAGAAACGCTTCTGACGGATCAAAATCCAGGCGTCGTACGCGCGCAGCTCGATAAAACCCGGCCGCATCAGGTGCACCGCCGCCAGCAGGCGCTCGGTTGGCTCGATATAGTTGTGCTTGGCGCCGAACATCAATAGTTCGATCAGCCCCGTTAACAGCTCGTTACTGCAATTTCCCGTCTTCATATCCGGCTCCTCGAAGAAAAAAACCCGCACGCCGCCTTGAGAACAGCACGCACTACGCGGTAGGTAGTACCAGAAGGTAAATCAACCTCGCAGTGATTACCGCTGCAGATACGAACCGGCATCGCAACTAGCGAAACATCGCACTGAGCGACGAAGACCGGAAGGCTGGACAAGGACTTCCCGAGGACGGCAATACCCTCCTGCTTCGCCACGACGCGCATCGGTTCGCATTCGCGCTCTTGCCGCTGGCGCGCCGACTCAATAATCGCTGCACACCTTATTTCGGTATACCTCCATGTCCGACGAAAAAACCGAAGAACCCAGTGAAAAGAAACTGACCGACGCCCGGCGCGACGGCGAAACCTCGAAAAGCCAGGATTTGCCGTTTGCCGCAATTCTATTCAGCGCAGCGATCGGTTTTTCGCTGGGCGGCCCGGTCATGACAGAACAATTGCGTTTGCTGCTGCGCATGGGGCTCGACGTTGCGAATGCCCAATCGGAAAACTTTAGCTATACCGATGCGCTGGTGACTGCCGGCACACGCGGCTTGGCTATTTGCCTGCCCATAGCGCTGCTCGCCGCACTGATTTCGGCTGCCGTGATTGCGGCGCAAGTCGGCTTGCAACTCGCCTTCAAGCCGCTGGAACTGAAATTCAATTCAATCAACCCGGCGTCGGGACTGAAGCGGATCTTTTCGATGCGCTCGATGATAGAGCTGGCCAAAACCGTGGTCAAAGCTTGCATTTTGAGCACGGTACTGTGGAAAACCGTGCTGATACTGATGCCCTTGCTGATCGGGGTCGTGTACCAGCCGATCCTGGGATTGGACAGTATCGCCTGGGGCGCTTTATGCAAGATGCTCGCCATCTCTGCCGTGGTTTTCCTGGTGATAGGCACGGCCGACTTTGCTATCCAGCGCTGGTTGTTCATCAGGGATCACCGCATGAGCAAGGATGAAGTCAAACGGGAGAACAAGGAAAGCAACGGCAATCCGCAAATCAAGCAAGAGCTGCGCAAACTGTCAAAGGAACTTGCCAACGCGCCGCAGAAATCGCATGTGGGGCAGGCCAATGTGGTGGTTGTCAACCCGACCCACTACGCTGTCGCCCTGCGCTACGTGCCTGAAGAGTGCGGCTTGCCGCGCGTCATCGCCAAGGGAACCGATGACGAAGCGCGTGTCATCCGTGAACTGGCGGCTCTGCATGGCGTTCCGATTGTCGGCAACCCGCCATTGGCGCGCGCGCTGTATCTGGTTGCCCTGGAAGAAACCATCCCCGAACCCCTTTTCGACGCGGTAGCAGCAGTGCTGGCCTGGGTTGACGATATGGGCAAAGGCCACAACACAGCTGTCAATCCAGCTTGAAGGAGATTTACATGAAATCGTCGCGCCTCTTCAATATCAGCGGCGAAGTCGGCATCGTAGCGCTGGTGATCTCGGTTATCGCCTTGATGATCCTGCCTTTGCCCACTTTTCTGATCGATATGCTGCTGGGCCTGAATATCACCATCAGCATCGTGCTGCTGATGGTGACGATGTACATTCCCAGCGCCACATCGTTGTCGGCCTTTCCATCCTTGCTGTTGTTTACTACCTTGTTCCGTCTGTCGCTTAACATAGCCTCGACCAAATCGATCTTGCTGAACGCCGAAGCCGGCCACATTATCGAGAGCTTTGGCGAACTGGTTGTCGGCGGCAACCTGGTGGTCGGGCTGGTGGTGTTTCTGATCATCGCAACCGTGCAGTTCATTGTCATCGCCAAAGGCTCGGAACGGGTGGCGGAGGTGGGCGCGCGTTTCACGCTGGATGCAATGCCGGGCAAGCAGATGAGCATTGACGCCGACGTCAAGGCAGGTAATCTTTCGGTCGAAGACGCCAGGCAGCGGCGTGCACTGCTGGCCATCGAGAGCCAGCTGCATGGCGGCATGGACGGCGCGATGAAATTCGTCAAGGGCGATGCGATCGCCGGCCTGGTCATCACCATGGTTAACATCTTGGCAGGCATGGTAATCGGCGTCAGCTACCATGGCATGAGCGCCGGCGAAGCTGCCAATCGCTTTTCCGTGCTTTCCATCGGCGATGCGATGGTTTCGCAAATTCCATCGTTGCTGATCTCGGTCGCGGCCGGTATCTTGATCACCCGCGTGGCTGACGAACACAGCCGGCCGCGCTCGCTAGGCATGGATATCGCAGCGCAGCTGTCGACCAACGCGAATGCCCTGTTCAGTGCTTCGGCGATGTTATGCGGCTTCGCCATGGTGCCAGGCTTTCCGACCACCTTGTTCCTGGTATTGGCGGCTGCGATCTTCGCCGGCGGCTACAACTTGCGCCGCAAGCAGCGCCAAACCCAGCCCGATGCCGGGACCGAACTCTCCGCCCTGCTCACCGACGGCGTCAAAGGCGGCACGCCAAGCATCGCCCAGCACGCCCCCGCGTTTGCCGTGCCGCTGTCCTTGCGCCTATCGAAAAACCTGACCGGCCGGCTCGACGAGACGGCCTTGAACCTGGCCCTGAACGAGATACGGCTGCGGCTGGTAGAAGAACTTGGCCTGCCTTTCCCGCGCACTGCTGTCTGGACCGCCGACAACCTGCCCGGCCTGTCGTACCAGATCCTGCTGCAAGAGGTGCCGTTGCCGCCGGTAGAAATGCCGGAGTCAGTCAGTCAACGCGAACAGGTGCTGGCAGACGATGTCTGCAATTCGGTGCGACGTGCAGCGCATCTCTTCATCGGACTGCAAGAGACGCAGTGGATACTGGATCGAGTCGGCGCCGAGTATCCGGGCCTGGTGGCAGAGGTGCAGAAAGTTTCGACCGTGCCGAAGATAGCAGAAGTATTCAGGCGTCTTCTCGAAGAGCACGTACCGATCCGGAATATCCGGGCAATCCTGGAAAGCCTGGTGGCATGGGGCGCCAAGGAAAAGGACGTTCTGATGCTAACCGAATACGTACGCGGCGATCTGGGCCGCTTCATCGCCCACCGGGCGACGGCAGGCACCGGGAAAATGCAGGCGATCGTGCTCGACGCTGACGTCGAACAGACGATTCGCCAGGCTATCAAGCCCACCCCGGCGGGCAATTTCCTGACGCTTGAACCGCAACAGATCGACGCCCTGCTGGAGTCGGTCCAAAGCGCCGTCGGCAGCGAACCTGCGGCTGGCGTCGCGGTTGTTACAGCAATGGATATCCGACGTTACTTCCGGCGCATGATTGAGCAAGGTTTTCCGGCACTGCAGGTGTATTCATTCCAGGAACTGGGAGCGGATGTCGAGCTGCAGCCGGTCGGCGTGGTTAATCTCTAGCCATGGATAACCGCTTCCGGCAGGCCCGCGAATTGCGGGTGCTGCGACTTTCCGCAACGCATTCCGACAACGCTCCAAGCCGCCCCGCACGGCAGCGGACAGCACGTTTCAACGCAGTTCTCGGCGCCGCCCGGCAAGCGCTGACAGATAATACCTACGCTGGCTCCGAAGATCGATCGACCGACGACGACGCGGAGCAGCGGGATGACGCTCCGCCAGTCATGCCTGAGCAAGACAATCAGGCTGCGGCGGCAACTGCGGCAGTTGGCACCGACGCCGAGCGGGATGCGCTCGCCGCCTTGCGCGCGCACATGATCCGGCAATGCTCGCAGGCGGCGGAGGCCGACCTGGTAGTCGAGCATCTGGCTGAGCGCATCGCCAACTTCTGTTCGTCGCCGGCGGTTCAGGGAGGCGGCAACTGGGAAGTAGTCATCGTGCTTAATCCTGCCATCCTGCCTGAGACCCGTCTGCAATTAAAACTTTCGCCTTTCCGGCTGTCGCTTCGCTTCGATTGCAGTAATGCGCGGGCCAATGACCTAATCTGCTTGAACACGGACGCACTGCAACGGCGTCTGCGTTCCCGGCTCGGCGCCAGCCTCGAGATTGACATCGAGCTGGCCTGAAGCCTCTAGAAAAGAGATGGATTCCTATGCATAAGCAAGTTACGCAGCAAGTTACGGAGCAAGGTATGGAGGAAGTCATGGCAACCCCCATCGGCAACCGCTTGCGCTCCTATCCTGCAGCGCTGGCCAGTCTGTCGCGAGGCTTATTCGATGCGCGTAGCACGATGCGCGTGGCGGCCCGCGCCGCCGGCATCGAACTGCGTGCGCTGCCGGCGGCATCGGTCAGCTTCAAACGCGCTGCTACGCTGCGCCTGGATTCTGCCTACGGCGTCCTGACCGCGCTGGTCGATCTGGCCAGTCATCCGGCGCTTGAAATGATCGCGCTCGACACCGACCACCCAAGGCGTATCGCACTGGCCAATCTATGGCTGGCGCCGTTGCTCGACAAGCTGGCGGCGCACGGCTATCCGCAACCAACCGTTGCGGAGCTGGCGCTGGCTGACGATGCGACGCCGGCGCAGGGGCTGGCATTTGAATTCCAGCACGTATCGGCAGACACCTGTCCTGATGTTGCCGATGTTGCTGTGATTGTCGATCTGCCGCCAGCGTTGGCGACGCTGCTCGAGCGGCAATGGCTGACTGCCGCCGGCGCCACGCAAGCATTACCCGCACTATCCCTGCCCACCCATCTGCGGCTGCGCAGCCGCAATTGCAGCCAGGCCTTGCTCGCTTCCTTGCGTTGCGGTGACATCTTGCTCGGCTGGCAGCCACGCGGAAATTACGTGCGCGGCGCGCCTATCGACAATGTAGCGCTGCGCTGGGGCGTCAGCAACGGCTGGTGCGCCAGTGCGCTGGCAAGCGTCGCGGCACACACCATTACCCTGGAGAACAAACCTATGACGACCACCTACAATCTGGACAACGATCAACCTGCGGACCTGGAAGCGGAAGAAATGGGAGACGCGGCGCAGCAGATCTATGTCGGACAGCTTGAGATTCCAGTCCATCTTGAAATTGTTACGCTCAATCTACCCATAGCGCAAATCGCCGCGCTGGAACCCGGCTGCATCCTGGAACTTCCAGTGCCGGTAGACGATGCCCAGATCCGGCTGGTTTCGCATGGCCAGGTTCTGGCGTTTGGCGAACTGGTAGCAGTCGGCGGCCAGCTGGGCCTGCAAATCCACCGCATGGCAGAGCGCAATGAGCGGCACTCCTGATATCGCGTCGCTGCTGATCGCAGCGCTCGCCCTTAGCATCCTGCCGTTCGCCGCGATGGTGGTCACGTCGTACACGAAAATCGTGGTCGTGCTGGGCCTGCTGCGCAATGCTCTCGGCTTGCAGCAAGTGCCGCCGACCTCGGTGCTGAACGGCGTCGCCATCATCATTTCATGCTTCGTGATGGCGCCGGTAGGCATGGAAGCTGTCAAGCACGCGCAGCTGTCGAGCGAACAAACCGCCGGATCGCAGATCATGCCATTGTTCGACGCCGCACGCGAGCCGTTCCGCGCCTTTCTGCGCAAGCATACGTCGGAACGCGAGAAGGCGTTTTTCATGCGCTCGGCGCGCCAGATCTGGCCGCCGGAACGGGCCGCGGAGCTGAAGCCGGACGACTTGATCGTGCTGGCGCCGGCGTTCGCATTGAGTGAGCTGACTGCGGCTTTCAAGATCGGCTTCCTGCTATACCTGTGTTTCATCGTGATCGATCTGGTGATTGCCAACGTGCTGATGGCGTTGGGACTATCCCAGGTCAATCCGAGCAACGTCGCGATTCCATTCAAGCTGCTGCTGTTCATATCGCTAGACGGCTGGTCCACCTTGGTTCACGGACTCATATCCACTTATCGGTGAAGCCATGGAATACGATGCAATCACCCACCTGACGACACAGGCATTGACGCTGGCCCTGCTGGTATCCCTGCCGGTTGTCGGCGTTGCTGCAATCACCGGCCTGGTGATTGCTTTTCTGCAGGCGATTACCTCGCTGCAGGATTCCAGCATCTCGCAGGGCATTAAAATGATAGTCGTGACGGTGGTGGTGGTTATCGCCGCTCCATGGGCCGCCGCCGCCATCCAGAACTATGCGCGTTCCGTGTTCCAGGTGATATTCCCATGAGCATCTCGCGTATCGACAGCTGGAACAGTCCGCACCAGGTGGACGACGAGGAACAGCCGATCCAGCAGCCGATCCAGCTGCCGCTTCCCGGCCACCATCGCCATCGGGCCGCTGCCCTGCGCGCCAGGCGGCAGACGGCGCGGCGCGGCGCCAGCGGGGAACCGGAGCAGCTCGAATCAGGCGCCATGAGCGACGATTTGCTGATGATGCTGGAAGAGCATTCCTCCTCGCAACGTACAGCACTCAACACAATAAATCTTCGTCAATCCAGCGACGATGGCCGCCCATCCGACCGCGACCGGCGCGAGGATCTGCACCAGCGCCGCCGCGATGGTGCAGGCAATGCCGGGCGCGTGCAATTTGATGCGGCGGGTCCGGCGCGCACTATCGACATCATGCGGGCCGCCCGGCGTCCAATCCGCGAACAGGCTCTGCTACTCGGCACATGGCCATTGGCGCATGACACCAATTTGCGGCTGCACGGCCAGGCGGCTGCCGAAACAGCATTGCTCGGAGCACGCGACAGCCTGGCCTCCGGCAAGCCGCAATCAGGCACAACCTATAGGATTCTGGCGATCATGCGCGAATTTTTGCAAATGCCGGTTGCAGCCCGCGCGCAGACAACTACTTTGCATACGGTGCGCGACCGCCTGGTGGCGCTGGTCGAGCCTGGCAAGCAAGCTGTACCGGCAATCATCAGAGGTGGCGATGCGTCTTCCACCGCCCTGCTGCTCCGGTCCGGCCCGGCATCCCGGCGAACACGCACTGCCGCCGAGGAAACCATGAATCTGCTGCTGCCGTTGCTGCTGCTGAACCTGTCCCGCAAGCGTACCGACATGGAACGTGCGATCGGCGTGGCGAAGCTTTCAGCACTTATCCTGCGCGGCCGCGGATGGTAATCAAGTTCGTTCGCGAGCCAATAAATTCGGGCCTTGGCTGCGGGCCTGCAGAACACGAAGATAGACTTATATCAAAGCAGTACAGCAAGGTGAACAGCAGCGCTAGCCTGATTGATCCTGATTCAACAGCAGAACAAGGGAGTTAGTCCATGAAAAAACAGATTCGCGTATTGACTGGCCGTCACTCCGGAGCAGTGATCAATCTGGCCAATGGCGATACCACGATCGGTTGCGACGCCAGGTCTGAAATCCAAATCTCAGACTGGAACGCGCCGGCCATGCTGCTTACGCTGGATGAGCAAGGCAAGGTCGCGATAGGCGTCTTAAATGACAGCGAGCCGCAGGCCCAGTTGGAAGATTTTGAGCCGCGCAGCTTCAGCGATATTGTTCTATGCGCGGGGCCGGCAGAGGCAACATGGCCGTCCGACATCAGCTTGCTGCGCATGGTCTGTAGTCCGCAAGCCAATCAGCCAGCTACTCAGCAAGCCGCGTCGGAGAATTTACCGGACCAGGCGCAGGCATCTCTGCATCCAGTCAAGACTGTCCCCATCTGGGCGCGCCACGCAACCATCAGCTGGCTGGTTCTGGCCTCGTCGGCGCTGGCTGCCGTGACCGCCACCGCGATGATCGTGCCCGGCACGAATCCATTGCGGAGCGGCGCTCTGCCACAACCGCAGGCGTCGCTGGAAAAACTGAAACTGGCTGTGGCGCAGCTGAATCAAGACGATCTGACAATTACCGAGCAAGACGGCGTGCTCAACGTCAGCGGCATCGTCAAGCAGGAAGACGCCGCAGCCAGGATCTATCAGGCGGCGCACGCCTTCGCAGCCGGACATTTGAAGTGGAACGTAAGGGCGGCAGACGAAGTGGTACGCGATCTCAGAGAATCATTGCGCGCCCCCGACGTCAGTGTGCAATACAGGGGCGACGGCGTGTTTGCTGTCACAGGAACCGTACTGCATCCCGAGGCCATCCAGAAAGTTGTAGAACAATTCCGCGCCGACCTGGGGCCGCTGGTCAAAAAGGTCGATGTCAATGTCATGCGCGCCGACGAAATCGCTACCGCTAAGGATATCGGTTCCGCGCTGGCAGTCGACGGCCTGCAATATTTCGCGTCGAGCGACGGTACGAAAAGTTTCGTTTCGCCGCAACACGCTTCGCTCCGTTTCCAATGAGGTGATTGCAATGTACGAATATATGACAGAACCGCTGATCAATACTTTAAATGCGCTACCTAAGTTAGCCGGCGATCCAGCCCATTCCGCCGAGTTGAAGGCGGTGGCACAGGCACTGGAACAGATGGCGCTCAGCGCCGCCGAAGCCAACCGGGCCAGCACAGACCCGAGCGAGCGCCAAAGCGGCGGTGTGATAGTCGATGGATTGAGAGCGGCAGCCGAGTTATGCCGCTCTGCAGTGGAACAGCGTGCGTAATGTTTTTCAGTTTTCAATGCCGTGCGGCTGTTTTTCACGGCATCGACTCAGTTTTGTGTGATGCCCATGCGGGAATTGCACATTTTAACCGGACTCCTCACGGAGCCCATCTAGCCCGCTTCGAAATCGGAGCATGTTTTTCATCAAGGAGAATCAAAATGGCAGGAGCAATTACCGGTCTGGATACAGGTGCACAAATCGCTGAAATTGAAGCAGCAGCGGAAGCAGAAAACGCCATCAACTTGGCTAACACTCTGGCCAAGGTCCACACGATGGGTCTGAAGGCAGCCAAAGATATCGTCGGCTAATCATCGTAAACAACCGGCCGGCGCCTTTCAAGGTGTGGACCAGTCTTTTTTAATTTACATCACTTTCATCAAGGAGAATCAAAATGGCAGGAGCAATTACCGGTCTGGACACAGGTGCACAAATCGCTGAAATTGAAGCAGCAGCGGAAGCAGAAAACGCCATCAACCTGGCTAACACTCTGGCCAAGGTCCACACGATGGGTCTGAAGGCAGCCAAAGATATCGTCGGCTAATCATCGTAAGCAACCGGCCGGCGCCTTTCAAGGTGTCGACCAGTCTTTTTTTTAATTTACATCACTTTCATCAAGGAGAATCAAAATGGCAGGAGCAATCAAAGGTCTGGATACAGGTGCACAAATCGCTGAAATTGAAGCGGCAGCGGCAGCAGAAAACGCCATCAACCTGGCTAACACCCTGGCCAAGGTCCACACGATGGGTCTGAAGGCAGCCAAAGATATCGTCGGCTAATCATCGTAAGCAACCGGCCGGCGCCTTCCGAGGTGTCGACCAATCTGTTTTTAACCTATACCACTTTCATCAAGGAGAATCAAAATGGCAGGAGCAATTACCGGTCTGGACACAGGTGCACAAATCGCTGAAATTGAAGCAGCAGCGGAAGCAGAAAACGCCATCAACCTGGCCAACACTCTGGCTAAGGTCCACACGATGGGTCTGAAGGCCGCCAAAGATATCGTCGGCTAATCATCAGACAGCGGCAGGCCGACACTCGTCCGGGTGTCGACCAGCCTCTTTTTTAAAATACAGCGCTTTAACCTGGGAGCGTCAACATGTCTGCAATCACCGGTCTGAATACAGATGAGCAAATGGACATAATCGAAGCAGCGGCCGCAGCAGAAAACGAAATCAACCTGGCCAACACCCTGGCCAAGGTCCACACGATGGGTCTGAAGGCCGCCAAAGATATCGTCGGCTAATCGTCAGACAGCGGCAGGCCGACACTCGGCCGTGTGTCGACCAGCCTCTTTTTTAAAATACAGCGCTTTAACCTGGGAGCGTCAACATGTCTGCAATCACCGGTCTGAATACAGATAAGCAAATGGACATAATCGAAGCTGCTGCCAAGGCAGAGAACGCCATTGACTTGGCCAATGCTCTGGCCAAAGTCCATACGATGGGTTTCAAGGCCAGCAAGGATATCGTTGGCTAACGGCCTGGCGCCGTTGTTCCGGATATTGCCAGTTTCTTTTGACGATATGCCGTTTATTCTTTTGTCGATCCCTCGATCTCCAATCCCTCTTCCTGTAAATTTATGAGCATAGAACGCCGCGACGAATTGATTCGCGAACTGTGTGCGATCCGGCAAATTGCCGACGTGGACGGTGTGGTGAATTCAGGCTTGCTCGAAATTGACAGTTTCGAGGTGGCGATTGATTATTTCGACGACGACCCAAAAGCCGTCTACGTCAATTTTCAATTGGGCATAGTCACGGCCGGCCGTACGCTGCGCATCTTCAGATTGCTGCTGGAAGCCAACCTTGCCGTCTATGCGCAAGACCAGGCGCAACTTGGGCTGGACGTAGATACCGGCGGCATCGTGCTGATAAGCCGCATCGCCCTGGACGATGAAATCGATGGAAAATGGCTGGTCGACCTCGTCGATCACTATCTCGAGCACGGCCGTTACTGGCGCGACAATATGTTCCAGGCGCGGGACGACATGTTCGAAAATATCGCCTATGGAGAATACGTCTGGATTCGCGCCTGACGGTTCCGCTTTCCACTCTCAGCTCCCCTCATCGCGCTTTTACCCGTTATTCGATACCGAATACTTCCTTTGCCGCCATCCCGGGAAATATTGTCATCCCGTTGTCATCTGTTTCGCTATTTTCCGGCTAATTTCGCCGTCCGCTTTTCAACGGCCAGCATCCAGCCGCGAAAATGTAAGGTCATCACATCATGGAGTAAATAAAATGGAAATCACCAGAAACGCCCCCGCAACATCCCAACATATCGATACCGAAGCTGCTTCGGAACAGCAAGGCAATAGCGCTGCACGCCGCAGCGGCAGCAGATCGCCAACCCGGGAATCGCTGCCCGGATTAGAGTCGCTTTCAGGCAGCGGAAAGAATGCAGCGAGCAGCAATGTTTTCAGCAGCAAAGGAAGCAGCGCACTAGCGGCCCTGACAGTTGAACAAGCTCCCCGCAAGAGCGTCGGCTATAAAGGCGAAGCTAGCAATGCCGCTCTTGCAGCGCATCTGAAGAACTCATTCACCCACGCATCGCAGCTTGACGCCAAGATGGATGAAATGGTGGTCAAGGGTAAATTTACAGTCAAGGACGCAGATACAGTCAAAGTGAAAGATACGCTCGACCTGGTGAAATACGTTAAAGGCCAGGTCCAGACATGGTTGAAAAAACCGGGGACCGAAGCTGCGCTCCATACCCAGGCAACCCAGGCTTTCACCCATAAAATCGGCAAGGAAGATTTATTTCCCGGATGCATCCTGGTGCGTAAGGAAAGCATTCCGGAATCGAAGGCGCATGCGTTTTCCCTGGGCTTGCAAATGGTGCCCAATCTGAATGGCATCGAGGACAACAAAGGCGACGATAATTGTTTTCACATCATGATGTGGGCGCACGACAAGCAAAATCCGGTCAAGACAGAGCTGGATGGAAAAGGCGAAGCAGAACAACTGGAAGCGCGCGGCGGACTCGGCACGTCGAACACCATGCGGGTGCAGGCGTCTTCGATACAGGACGGCCAATACTGGGTCTACAAACCCACCGACAAGAATGTCGGCGATTGGGCGGCGCAGGCGGGTCAAATGTGGCAGGACGTCCCCTACAGCAAAACCATCCTGGGTACTTCGATGAAACCGGGCGACAAATTTACAAAATTTACCGAGGCAGCCAAGAAGGATATCCTGCAGGTGGCGTCGGATCCCTTCACCCATACTCCGCCGCAGGCGCAACCGTCGGACGGCGCCCATTTCTTATCCATGACCCCGAAAGAACGTACTCCAGGGGAAATCTGCTCCAGCGTTGCCGTGCGCTTGTATCAAGCGGCGCACGCCCAGATTGCGCTGGCCAAGCAGGTGGAAAAGAACCAGGAATTGCCGACCGACGACGAAGCAGAGGCGATGCTGGAAAAAATCGTTTCCGAATTTACGGGATTGATGGCCAACAACGCAGAAGGTGTTTCCCCCAAGAGCGTCGAGCATTTCTGCAAAGTCGGAAAGACGGCGGAAGGCGAACCGCAATTTAATTTCCTTGGCGTGTTGACGGTAGACGCAAAGGACGTCCTCTACCCTGAGGCCAGGTACGACTCCAACAACAACAGAATTCCCCCAGCGTCGCACTGATTGCAGTCACCACGATCTGGTCCTTCCCCGCTTAAAACCTGCGTGCGAGTAGTCTCTATGGTGATATCTGCTCATGTATCATTTCAATGCGCTTAACAAACGCAGCTAAGTGGGATCAGCAGCTAAGTGGGATCAGCAGCTAAGTGGGATCAGCAGCTAACTGGGGTCAGAGTGAACTTTCTGCGTGCTTTTTGCAGAAACTTCACTCTGACCCCACTTAGCGGGCCACGGAGTACTGCCTCATCGTTAAAAAAAACAAAACCGCGTTGTGCGCCCTGCCTTTCTCCGAATCCGTCATGTGGGGTCAGAGTCAAGTTTCGCGATGAAGCACTGCGAAAGTTGACTCTGACCCCAGATGACTCTTGCCGTGGCGATGTCATGAATCCTGCCCCGCATTTTGTTCCCCGCTTAAAACCTGCGTGATATCTGCTCATGTATCATTTCAATGCGCTTAACAAACGCAGCTAAGTGGGGGTCAGCAGCTAACTGGGGTCAGAGTGAACTTTCTGCGCGCTTTTTGCAGAAACTTCACTCTGACCCCACTTAGCGGGCCACGGAGTACTGACTCATCGTTAAAAAAGAACAAAACGGCGTAATGCGTCCTGTCTTTCTCCGAATCCGTCATGTGGGGTCAGAGTCAAGTTGGCGATGAAGCACTGCAGAAATTGACTAACCCCGTTGACTCTGACCCCAGATGACTCTGCCGTGGCGATGTCTTGAATGATGAAACTCTCAATAGTAAGAGGATAAGAATGCAACTAGCATGGCTGGAGGATTTTGTCGAATTGGCTCGGACACGCAATTTTTCGCGGGCGGCGGAAAATCGTTTTGTCACGTCTCCAGCCTTCGGCCGCCGCATTCGCGCACTGGAAGAATGGGTCGGTGCACCGCTGGCGGAACGCAAACAGCCGGTTTCCCTGACGCCGGCCGGCATGCTGTTTCTGGACGCGGCGACCCATTCGCTGGATGTCTTGCATGCAGCGCGCGCCCAGTTGCAAAACACCGCGCCGCATTCGGAGCAGACCCTGAGAATTGCAACCGGCCGGACGCTGGCGAAAACCTTTTTCCCGGACTGGTGTGAATCCATCAACCAGCGTTTCGGTCCATTCCTGGTGTCGCTCAGCACCGGCGGCGCACAGGAGGGGATCATGCGCCTGGCGTCCGGCGACGTCGATTTGCTGTTGAGTTACGGCAGTCCGTCTACCCGGCTGCTGATCGATCCCAATCTCTACGAATCCATCTTACTGGATCACGAAGTGCTGCTGCCCGTCAGTGCGCCAGATGCAAAAGGACGTCCTCAATTCCGCATTTCTCCAACCGGTGATACACCGATTCCCTGGCTAGCTTACGCTCCGTCATTGACTCTGCGCAGCGTGCTGTCCCAGCATCTGGCGGCTCTGCCGCACAAATTACCGCTGCACATGGTCTGCCAGGCCGATTCTTACGAAGCAATCCTGGAAATGGCCAAGCGTGGCGCTGGCTTGACCTGGTTGCCGCAGAGGCTGGTGCAGGATGAATTGAAGCAGGGCCACCTGACGGTCGCCGGCGGCGCCAGCATGCGGGTCAGTTTCGATATTTCGCTGTACCGCTCGCGCCGCAGCAGCAATGCGCGGGTGGAGGCTATCTGGCAGGGCCTGTCAGCAGCTGCAAAAATAAATAAGTAAGTAAATAAGTAAGTAAATAAATAAGATGATCTTCATGATGCATTGCACCACGCATTGCACTACACATCGCACTAGTTACGCGCACCGCAGCACCAAATAAGCCCTTTTTCAATGGTGCGCAGCACCAGTTGCGTGCACCGCAAATCGGCTGGGCCGAATGAGCAGCGATCGCTGCCGAAATAGCAATGAGCGTAAAAAACATCGCCCTACACTTCTCGCTCATTACAATTCCGGAGATATCTCATGTCAGCACAGTTTCATTCAACCGACATAGGCGCAATGCCAGTCGCAAGGCGCAATCCCTGGAAAGAAATTTGCGCCGCCAGCATCGGCAACGCGCTGGAATTTTACGATTTGCTGATCTACGGATATTTCGCGATTGTGATCGGCAAATTGTTTTTCCCCGCCGCGGACGAGACCACCTCTTTGCTGCTTAGCGTCGGCACGTTCGGCATTTCCTTCGTCATGCGCCCGCTCGGCGCCGTTATCCTGGGCTCGTATGCCGACCGGGCCGGGCGCAAGGCGTCGCTGACGCTGTCGATTCTTTTCATGATGGCAGGCACGGCGATGATTGCTTTCGCACCGACCTATTCCCAGATTGGCATCCTGTCGCCGTTGATCGTCATCGCTGCCCGGATGCTGCAGGGTTTTTCAACCGGCGGCGAATTCGGTGCGGCGACCGCTTTCATGGTTGAGCATGCGGACGCCAAACGGCGCGGCTTCTTCGCCAGCTGGCAATTATCGACACAAGGCCTGGCCACTGTACTTGCAGCCGGCGTCAGTGCGCTTCTCAGTTATGCGTTGACGGAGAATCAGTTGAATGACTGGGGTTGGCGGCTCGCCTTTTGCGTTGGCTTGCTGATAGGACCGGTTGGCCTGTACATCCGCAGCCAGATCGACGAGACACCGGAGTTCAAGAAACTTGCCGCCGTCAAGCCAGAGAAATCGCCATTGAGGGTAGTACTGGTTAACGATCGTTTGAATCTGTTGCTGGGCATCGGCGTGGTTGCTGGCGCGACTGCGTTCAACTACGTCCACAAAGTGTACATGCCGACTTACGCGTTGAAGCAATTGCATATTCCCGCGACGTCTTCATTTCTCGGCGCGATGGTGACAGGTTTCGTCCTGATGGTGACGGCGCCGATGTTCGGCACACTGTCTGACCGCTATGGACGATTCCGGGTACTGTCAATTGCGATGATGATGATCGGCGCCACTTCCTACCCGCTGTTCCTGATGTTGACCACCTGGCCGACGGTGACGACCCTGATCATGGTCCAGGCGGTAGTCGGCGTGTTGCTGGCCGCATGCCTTGGACCGATACCGGCAATGCTGTCGGACATTTTCCCGACCAGCACCCGCGGCACCGGATTAGCGCTTAGCTACAACTTTTCAGTGACCATATTCGGCGGCTTTTCGCCTCTGATCGTTACCTGGATGATTGCCTTCAGCAACAACAAGATGGCGCCCAGTTTTTATGTAATGGCAACCGGCTTGATCAGCATTGTCGCGGTGCTTGCACTGGGCCGCCGGATGGCGCGCCGCAAGTCATTTTAAGATCCCGGCGTCTGTCAGCATTTTTTTGTCAGTACTTTTTGTCACTACGCATTCACATTATTTCTGCCGGATCGCCAAGAGCGTCCGGCATTTTTTCGCATTTTTTGCATTTTTTTTTGCTGGAGTGGAATCTATGAATACCTTGGAACAAATTCGCGCCAAGTTGCAAGTCTATCCAATGGAGGTGACGTTTCCCGACATCCGCAGATGGCAGCACGGAAATACCGGCGTCGATTACGTCCATGCATTTGACAGTGGCGTCGCCGGTCCGCACGTGATGATCATGGCGCTAACCCACGGCAACGAAGTCAGCGGCGCGATCGCGGTCGACAAACTGCTGCGCGGCGGATTGCACCTGCTTAAAGGCCGCGTCACACTCGGTTTTGCGAATGTCGAGGCCTATCATCGTTTCGATAGCAAGAATCCGGACGCAAGCCGTTTTATCGATGAAGACTTGAATCGCGTCTGGTCGGCAGCCCGCCTCGACAGCCACGACGACACCTTGGAATTGCGCCGCGCGCGGGAATTGCGTCCAATCATCGATAGTGTCGATTTTTTGCTGGATCTGCATTCGATGCACGAAGAAGCGCCGCCGTTATTGCTAAGCGGGCCGTTGCAAAAAGGCATCCGCTTTGCCGCGGAAATCGGCATACCGGAACATGTGATCGTCGATGCCGGTCATCCAAACGGAAAACGGATGCGCGATTATGGCGGCTTTGGCGACGCAGCCAGCCCGAAGAATGCGCTGCTGATCGAGAGCGGACAGCATTTTTCACTCCAGAGCCAAGGCGTTGCACTAGATGCCGCGTTGCGCTTCCTGATCAAGACCGGAGTCGTCGCGGCAACCAAGCTGGATAATTTTTTGATGCAAGGCGAACTCTTGACCCAGCACTTTTTCCAGGTAACCCAGCCGGTCGTCGCGGACACGACAGATTTTGAATTTACTCAAGATTTCCGCGGGCTGGAGTTGATCAAGCACGCCGGCAGCGTCATCGCGCGCGACGGCGAACGGGAAATTTCCACGCCTTACGACAACTGCGTCATCATCATGCCGTCGCTGCGCCATGTGGCGCCTGGCGTGACGGTGATGCGCCTGGCCAAGGTGCTTGACGATCATTTAATAGTAAGAACTCAAAATGCGACGTAGACAGCTTATTATCAGATTGGCCGTATTCGCGGCAGCGGCGCATCTATTCTTTTCGGCACATGCCGCCGAGCAGACCGACATCGTTCTTGGTCAATCCGCGCCGTTAAGCGGCAGTTTCAGTGAAATGGGCGAAGCCTATCGAGACGGCGCGCAAATCTACTTTGAAAAAATCAACAAGGAAGGCGGCGTAAACGGCCGCCGCATTCGTTTAATCACTTTGGATGATGGCTATGACGCAAAACGCGCTCAAGCCAACACCACAGAATTAATCGAACGGCATCAGGCACTAGCGTTGTTCGGCCACATGTTCACCAATACGGTCTTCGCTTCGCTGCCGATAGCCACTGCTGCCGGCGTACCGTATGTAGCACCGTATGCTGGCAATGAGTCGCTATATGCACGGCCGGTAAATCACATCCTGTTCATGACGCGAGCCAGCTACTCCACTGAACTGGACGCTCTGTTGCGCCATGTACAGACAATGGGATTATCGCGGGTGGCGCTGGCGCGCTACGATACCGCCGGCGGTTTCGCCTTGCAAAAAGACCTGGAAGAAAAATTGAAGGCAATCAAGCTGGCGCCGGTCGGCGTCGCGACGATGCAGCTCAACTCTTTGCAAGCGGCCGATGCGGTACTCAAGATAGTAAAGATGCATCCGCAAGCGATCATACTCGGCGTCTCCGGCGATGACGCCGTGGCCTTCGTGCAGCAATTCAATCAGGCTGCCGATAAGGCGCCGGTTCAATTTCTGGCGCGCAGTCTTATCGGCGGACATCAGCTGGCTGTAAAACTAGGTAAAGAAAGCAGAGGCATCGTGATATCGCAAGTGGCGCCGTCGCCGTTCAATGGCGAGACCCATATCTCCCGTGAATATCAGGCTGCATTGAAAACCGCGAATGCAGCTGGACGTAAATTGACGGCGAGCTATATAAGTTTTGACGGCTACATCGCAGCGAAGGTATTAGTCGAAGGGCTAAGGCGCGCAGGACCGAATCCCAGCAGGCCGGCTCTGGCCAAGGCGTTGGAAACGATGCATCACTGGGATGCTGGCGATTTCATCGTGAATTACGATGAAACCGACCATGCAGGTTCGAAATTCGTCACGGTTACGGTGATCGGCGCGGGCGGTCATTTCATCGAATGACCGGGAGCGTGATTCAATTAGTGATTCAATTCATGAAGAACGCGACGCCTTTGTTTACCGCACACGCATAGCTGATTTGCTCAGCCTTGCGGGTATACGACGGCAACGAAAACACATCCATCGTAAACGTCACGGCTTGATCCGGCTTGACCTGATAGCGCAGGAACTGCCAGATAGGCTGGCCGCTGCGGTCAACCGTGGCATGGCCGTCGGCGAAGCTGAGCGTGCCGTCCGCAAGAATCCGGTATGCCTCAATCTTGAGGCCGCCGCGGACTGTGCCGGGGGATGTGGCGCCGGCGCCAGGAACGCATTTGGCAAGATCCAGCACCACCGAGATCGGCACACCTTGACCGAGAGCATCTTCCACGTCGGCGAGACTTGATAATTGAGCTGTCGGATTGGCATGGACGGAAAGCGCAAACGCCATGCCTGAAATTGCGATAAATAGACTGCGATGCATGCAAGTGTCCTCTTCTGAAAGTTATAAAAACGGATGAATCCTGGGAACTGTTTCCCCAGGGTCTGTTATCAGGGTGCGGCGCTATTGCCCAGCCTTTATGCGTCGCGCGCTGCTGATATAGCTTGATGCGGCCAGCGGCACGAATCCGGAAAAGCGCGCGTAGCGGTCACCGTTCTCGAACAGATAGCTGGCGAACGCCGTGACTTCAGGTTTGGCTAATGCCGACTGGGCGATATACACGTACAGCAGCCGGGTCAACGGCTCATAGGCTCCCGACAGCACCGAACTTGCATCCGGTATTACAGCCCCTTTTCCGAAATTGACTGGCATCGGACGGACATTGCCCTTGTGTTCGACCAGCGCACCAAGAGAGACGAAGCCAATGGCGTTGATATCTTCCGATACCGCATCGATAATCTTGTCATGGTCGCTGAATATCGTGGAGTCGCCACGCAGGAAGCCGCGCATGGCGTTCACGCGCTCCGTGAAGAACATGGTCGTCCCGGACTTGGTGTCGGGTGATACGATCTTCAGCGGCGCATCGTTGTAGGCGATTCTCACCTGGTTCCAGCGTGTTATTTTGCTGAAAGATTCGGGATGAAAAATTGATTTCAACTCTGCCATCGTCAAGTCATTGGCCCAATTGTTCGACTTGTTGACGATTACCGCGACAGCGTCGTAAGCGATTGGCAGCTCAAGATAGGAAATCTTTTTATCCGCACACGCTTTGGCTTGATCGGCCTGTATCTTGTTCGATGCCGGCACGATATCAGCCGCGCCTTTGCAAAGGTCCTTGAGTCCGACACTGGTTCCCCTGAACTCGGCCTTGATATCGCTTTTACTGCCGCGCTGATATTGCGCAATGGCAGTGGTGATCAGATTTTCTTCCGTATCGGAACCGGAAATACGAACGTCGGCATGCGCCAGTGTCGAAATCAATCCAAAAACAAAAAACAGCGTAGCGCTGGCCGAGCGGAGATACGTGCCACAAATTTTCATCTTGCCTGCTTCCCTATTATTGATATTTTTCACAAACCATAGACAAGTCAGTATGCCGTGGCAGATGTGGAAAGCTATCGGGAAAGGTAGGTTTTTGGGTAGGGCTTTTCCTACGATATCTGCGACCTGTTTGCAGCTGCGCCAATCACGTTCACGCGCGGCGACAACTATTCGCTTTCGTACGTGTCTATGGCCGTTTGCGCTGGATAACATAGTTGTACGAACATTCCGACGTAGCGAAGACTAAGGAGGCGCCGATCGGAACGCCATGTCTCGACCTCTGATCTGCACTGAGGTCGTAGGCATGGCCCTTGGTATATTCTTTCACCGCATAGCAGCATGGACTACGCTGCCGGTCCCCGATTGTCCTCCGGCATGTCAATCACGTGATACTCCGCTGCCGCGGCCATAGGCGGATTGGATTGATGAATCATGTTGCCAACCCTATTTGCTGCCTCGCCCGCTTTATCAATTGCGGTATCGGCGAGAACATCGGTCATTGTCCATGCCGCAAATACCGGCGCGCTGGTGATCGTCCCGACCGTTTCCTGGATGGCAGAGATGCTGGCTGGATCCATGCCCGCCTTTTTCGCTGCGATTCCGGCCGCGGCTTTTGCTGTGGAGACCCCGGCAAAACCGCCGGCCAATACACCGTTTGTCAAGATACGTTTGGCAGTCAATAGTTCGCGCGCCCCGCTGAGCGTGTCCGTCGCGATATCCACTGGCAATCTGGCGGCACGCTTCAATCCATTGATGCCGGCATCGGTCCATGTGGTTTTTTTCAGGCTATCGAAATGCGCTTCCCAATCAGGACGGCCGAGCAGATATTCAGGGCCAACACGATGATTCTTCTCATTGAACGCATTCATGGCGACATATGCGGCCGCGCCGGCGACGGGACCTCCGGCAGCCGCCATCCAGGAGTCAACCTCAGTTGCCACAGCCGCGCCCGCTTTCTTGACAACTGCCGGAACGACAGCATTTCGCAGGATGTTGCGTCCGGTATAGGTCTGAAACGAAGCCGAGATTTCGAGAGCTTGCTTCATTAGATTGCCTGTTGCCCCTTTTGCTTCAGCCATCACCGGCTCCAGCTGTTCCGCGTCTGCCTTCATCCATTGGGTATTGCCGGTCGATTTCTCCAGCATTTTTGCGCCCGCGGTATCTGCAGCGCCAGAAAACGCGCCGGCAATTGCGCCGCCTTGTGCCGGGTTTTTTGCGGCCGCGGTCAATACCTGCCTGGCGTCCAGCAATCTTGATGCAATCGCAAACGGGACTGATCTCACGTAGCCAACGGTAGCTTGCGCGACGCGATCCATGTTAGTTCCTTTTGACAGGATCTGATGGATACTTTCAGGTGTTTCGCGCTTTTCATCGAGTCTGTTCGCTCTCTCGTTGATCAACAATTCGAAAGCTTGATGGTTGCCTTCATTAATATGCGGCGCAAATATTTCATGCAGTTGCGCTGAGATTGCATCCCTGTTCGGAATCTGAATTACTTCCTCTCGCAGCTGAATGTTTTCAGCATTCAAGGGTGCAGTTGGTTCAGCCTCGTCTGCAAGCATGCCTCCCATTTCGATTGCAATATGGGAGGCCCCGGCCATTGCCGAACTTTCCGCAGTGGGAGAAAGAGGCGCTTTCGCAGTTGAGGACGAACCGAAAAAATGTTTTCCAGAGAAAATGGTGGAGAGCTTTTTTCGGCTGGCGACAGTTTTCGGAATCAGCGGCTGCGGAGAACCTTCCGCAATTGGCGAGCCGCCGATTCGAGAAAGCGCCAACTGCTCATCGAAAGCTGTTTTCTTCCCCTTGTCTGAGAGGACGTCGAGATTCAATTCCCCGCTGTGATGCCGCAGTGACGAGCCAACGGTGGCCCGTCCGCTCCTGCTTCCACTTCCGCTTCCACTCCTGCTTCCGCTCCTGCTTGACGATGCTGAAATTCGTCTGCCGCTGTCTGTGCGTCCTTCAAATCCGATACTGGAAGACACTGATATCCTGGCGCTTTCCACTCTTCCTTCATGGCCTATGCTGGAGGACACTGAATGTCGGTTACTACCAGTATTTAGCTGTGCAAGCCGCGTTAATTCGCCTGAGCGCGCAATCGGGCTGCGCGATCTCGACCTTTGGCTGGAACCGCTGGTACTCGTTTCGACGTTCTGCGTAGTCTCGGCGTTCTCGGACGCAATCGTGGACTGGGGTAGGTTTTGTATATGCATTTCTGATACTCCATAAAAGACCTTCAAGGGTCTGGGTCATAATTTCCTGTCAAATAGTCTCGTCTATCAATCGATATCTGCCATCCGATATTCAATCGCTCGATATTTCCAATTGGAAATTTTTATGTCGTTCTCATGCTGCTACATATGACCAGCCAAGCTCTTCAAGATGCGAAACAAAGTGGCCCTGAACGAATAGATACTTGAGATGCCATTAGGGCGTAGCAAAGCATCGGAAGCTGGGCGATTTTGAGTACTTGTCAATAGTCTTCGGAGCAGGCGTTCCCGTTTCGCGGCGGCAAGTCTGGTTGGACACTTATTCCGGAATAATTCGCCAAAGCGCCATCGCGCGAGCACACAGATTTCGGGAAAAATGCAATGCAGAGCGGAAAAATCAGTGATCATCACGTCCCCATATCTGCGGAACCGGCTATCGCCGCACAAGAAGAAACCGGCGCCAATGCCGGCGAGCGTTCTGGCGCACGAGGTCGGGAAGGCGCAGGGCTGTCGGCGGCGGCATTGGCAGGGTTACCACCGCCGTCGGCGCACCAGGCGCAGACGCGGCCGGCATCCTCCGGACGGTCGAGGCGCACCGCGTCGCTTCCGCAGGCTCCGGCGAATAACGCACCGACCGTCGCGGAACACGAAAAAGCGGTGAAGACTGCGCTGAAATATGGCGAAACCTGGCAGGTGCTGGTCAACGGATCGATGACGCATATGGCGCAGCGATTGAAGCTCGCTGAAGCGGGCGTGAAATCCGCCGAATCCGGCCTGGCAGGGCTGGGGGGACTGAAAGGGAAAATCGCTAATGACCAATACGAAGAAATAAAAGGCGTCTTGCACGTGCGTAGCGCTCAGTCGGCAGAGTACGGCGTCAATGCAAGCTCGGATCAGGTTGCTCAGTGGTCTTGGCAAGGAACGCAAGGCGCCCAAGGGCCTTCATCTCATGGCGGCGAGGAACTAATCGGAACGCAGGAAGAGTTGGCCGCCATGGGCCGGGCGCTGGGCGAACTGCGGGGCTTTCACGAAGTGGTTACGAAGCATGGCGGCATCCTGCACGAATTCGTTTGTCAGTGTGAACAGGCCGAGGTCCATGAGAATATGTTGCAGCAATTGCCTGTCGTCAAATCCGGCGCGGCCGCGGCCAGGAAAGCGCTGCTGGCAATCGCCGGTCACGCGGTTACGGTCAACGTCGATCGCCTGGTCATGCTTTGCCTGCGCTTCGGCGGCATGGAATTCTTGCATCTCATGCAGCGCGTGATGGGACTCTTGGACGCCATATCCAATCGGAGCAGCGATACCGAGCAGGCGATAAGAACCCTTGAGCGGGGTGATGAACTCAGTCCAGAGAAGCGCAGTGAGTACCAGGCACTCGCCGCCGCATATGCCGACCAGCTTAACGCGGCAGGAGAGCTTTTTTGCCTGGACGCCGCCAGCATGCCGGAAATGAGCGACAACTCTGATATCTGGCAATATTCGCTGGAGATGGCCCATGCCATTTCCGCGTATCAAGCGTGCTTGCGCGAGGTGTGCGAGCCGCACCGCGGTGACACTCCTTCCACAGCGTTGCCAGAAGCGCCGCCCGAGAGTTCGGCGAGTTTGCCGGCTGATACACCAGCATGGCCGACTTCGGTGAATGCTCCCACCCGATCGAATAAGCCGGCATCCGGCAAGGTCAAGAAGTCGCACGGACGCGGCAAGCAAGTGCTGAAACAAGCCGCTGCACGTCCGCCAGCCGTCGCGCCATCGACGTCTCTTGTCCAAACCTCTCATGTCCAAACCTCTCATGCCCAAGCCGATACTGCCGTATCGGCCCCGCGTGTTGAAATTCCGGCTGAAATTCCTGCGCAGTCTCCAGCACCGAAGGCGCACGATGGTCTCCAAGGGATGATCGAGCGAACCTTGAAAAAGTGTCCGATCGACCTCGATGTTGCGCAGAGCTTGAGCGGTGATGTCGTCGCCCTTGCACAATCGATAAAGAAGAACACGGGAGGCATTGAGGCCCTGTACGGTCCGCGCAACGATCCAATGGATGCAGCTGATTTCGTCCGTTCGTCAGCGCAAAACTGGTTCGGCGACATCGCCCGTCTGCGCGCAACGAGCGACGAGGCACGCAAGTCTCCGGTTATAGATAAAGCCACTATCGCATTGCTCGGGAGCCGCCTGCAGGCGTTGGAAATAATTCACCAAAGCATGGACACTCGGGAAGGGGACGCACTCAAGCGCCACAAATTCCCCAAGGGAAAACACGTGAGCCGCTTGCTGCAATTGGGTGAGATTGAAAGCGTACGCCCCCCGCTTCAATTGCCGTCGGATAAAGATACGCTCTACGAAATACGCATCCAGCCCAAACCGTTGTCGAACCGCGAACGGGCGGCGCCGGTGTTCCTGCACTTGCATAGCGACAAATACATCAGTGGCAAGGAGGTGTTGAAGCAGCCACTCCGTGCGTTCGCGGCAGCGCATCTGAAGACGGATGAACAAAAGAACCTGGGGTCGAAATACGACGCAATGTCGCGCGCATTGCATAAATACGATGACAGGAACCATAAATCCGACGAAAAGATCCATCGAGGTTATGTCACTTCGGCGTTGCTTGACCAGCTGCGGAGCTGGGTTCATGCCTAGAAGCCAGCGCAGCTCGGTACAGCAACAGGCATGCGCGAAAGCGGGACTGAGACGCTCGCTTCGCCAAACGAAACGTCGGTTCGCAATGCCGCGTCGACGCCGGGGAGCGTCGACGTAGGCTGTCCTTGCTCCATCAGGAGACGAACCGGGAACCAGCCTTGCCGGTTTCCGGGTGGAACGCGATGCACACCGGGAGTTCAACCTGGCGTGTATTCGACATTCCGTGAGGAATGTCCTAGCACCATTGTCCTAGCACCATGTAACACCGCAACGTAAGCCGGATGTTCAGCAACAGGCGATGATATCTTTTCAGCCCCAATCCCAACGAGGAGACCAGAATGCATAAAAACGTAACAGACTCAGCTCGATCATATTCGATGCCCCACATGTCTCAGGAGGAAGCCACCTCCAGTCGAGAGCAGCCGCCCCGGCCTGCCCGGCAGAAGTCTCGGCCGACTACCGATTTCCTGCGCAGCAACCTGCCACCTGCCCCACGCCCCAAGGAGCGAAGCGATGAAGGTGAGACCAGCCGACTCTTTGGCGGCACGTCGTCGGCTCCTGTCTCGGCTCGATTCGATTCGGCACGCCTTGGTAGCGTGCTTGGCCACTCGCCCGTGGATCAGCATCACTCGAACTCGAGGCCAGCGACAGGCAACCCGGAATCTTCCCATACCCGCACCGGCAGCACGGCCGACCTGGAGTCTGGCATCGTCGAACATCCCGCAGTCGAACATCAGACGAGGACGGGGGCAGGCCCAGCAACGGCTGCGGCCGCGGACGGCTCGGACCTTTCCGCGTCCGAAAAACTCAATGCCGGTCTGTCGTCGGTCATGCAGCAATTCCTCGTCAGCGGCGTGAGTTGGGGCGTTTCCCGCAAGTTGTTCGAGGAATTCGTTCCGGCAGTCGGACAACTGATCGGCAGCAAGACCAGCGCCACCGCAGGCGCCGCTTACGGGCAGATTGCCGGTGCGGCACTGGGCAACCTGCTTGGCGGCGTAGCACTGGGCGCCACACACTACATGACTGAGCATGGCGTGAAAAAGATCAGGCTTGCCATCGGCAAAGGCAGCGAATATGCGCCCAAGGTCTCCGGCGAAGCGATGAAACAAGCCATCTTCATTGCCACGTTCACTACCTTCATGGCCTGCAAAAGCATGGCAAGATCATCCCTTCCCAAGCAAAAAAACGGCGAACAGGACGCCGCGCTTGCCTATGCATTGGACATCGCGTTTTCCGCGTTCGGCGGCGCCGCTGCTGAGGGCATCACGCAGTCGCTAGCCAAGGGCTTCGGCAAGATCTCGGCGAATTGGTCGTGGGACGAGTTGAAATCACGCGTGATCGGAGGAACTGCAGCCGGAGCGGCCAGCGCCTTGGGAGACATCAGCACAGACCTCAACAAGGCAAGGAGCGATCTTCCCGGCAGCTCACTCGCCGCAGCCGGCGTGGGCGGCGCGATAAACAGCGTCATGGCGCTGGGATCCTGGTTCCTGGTCCGAAAAGTGATGAACGATCATTACGCGGCTCAAGCCTCGCCAAGCGCTGCGGCATCCGGCGCCACCCAGCCGGGGCCGATTCGGAGCGCAGAAGCAGTGGCAGTCCCGCACGATCCACATGCATTCTCGCCGGAAGAAATAGTGCAATTGGAACAGTTCGTCAGTAGCAGCGTTCCTCTCACAACGGTCAGCGATTCGATGGCGGCCGTCCAGATGGCGGAACAGCTCGCCCGGGAATAATACAAGCGTCAGCGCAAGCGTTCAATTACCCGCATCTTTCGGATGCGAAATTGAAACCTAGGGAAGTGCTTTTATGGACGTCCCTAGGATTGCAAGCATTAGCATGACATGTCAACGGCGGTTTGCAGTCTGATATACACCTGTTTGGCCAGTTCCGCGATGGTCTACTCGCCCTTGAGCACCGCCAACACCACCTTGGCTTTGAACGCCGATGTGTGGTTCTTTCTGGTCATTTTGCTCATGCTCGCTCCTTCAATTGGGCCTTTCGGCCCCGATCATGAAGCAAGGTTTTCACTTAACCTATTGTCCGAATTTCCGGGGCTGGCTCTGCCGACGCCGCTCCCTCGTCTACCGAACCGGCGGGCGACGATTGCCTGGTGAGATCGGTGAGGCGGTCGCGCACGTCATGGCTCATTTCTTGGCCGCGATTGGCCGCGTGCCGGGTCATGGATAGCGGAACCTGCGCCACGAGCTGGCTGATCGGGGACGTGATCGACACATGCATGTTATTGGCGATCATGCCGGTGCGCCGCATCTGGAACTTGGCCTTGGTGCCGACTGACGCCTGCTCGTAGCGCCAATTGAAATAGTTCGATGTGCCGCTCAACTTGCCGGTTGCAATGCTGGTCCCGCCAATCGAAAGCTTGATGTCGTCTGGCAAATCGGCAAGCCTTTCGAGATCGTCCACCAGCTTGTCGAGCGCGACATCGATCCGCGGATCGCTCATATCCATCGCCCCCGGATCTTCCCCTGCGACGTCCAGTTTGAGAGAAACCGGATCGCCATCCCGCGCCAGCGTTCCCAACAACTTCGCCATGCTGGTCTTCTGGAATCGGGCGCGTTCGGCCGAGATGTATGGCGCCGTGACCGGAGCCGTTCCCTGCACAAACACGCGCGCGTCGTTCTGATTGTTGTACATCTTAGGAGCGTGGATGCCGTGGCTTAGCTCGATTTCTTTCTTGATATTGAGGCCCAGGCTTGCCGCAGCGCCGACCATATTGGCGGCACCCGCCAAAGTGGCAGAACCGGCATTGGTTATGGTGTAGCGCTCAACCTCGCCGGCAGTCAATCTCTTCGCCAATTCGGTCGCTTCTACCTGACCGCGGCCATCGCCGGTGAACAGCGCCTGAGCATCGACATCCTTGATCGCTGCGAGAGCCCGGGCAGCCGATTGCAAACCGGCTTGCGCAGCGGGGCCGTCCTCCTGGGAAAGGGCGCTCTTGATGTTGGATTGCGCCAGCTCGAATGAAATCCAATCGCGCAGGCTGGCTTTGACGTCGGCGCGCAAGCCAGCATGAATCTGCGCCTGCGCAAATGTGCGGCGTTCGGGCCGGTCGGACGATGCCTGTCCGGTGCGGGCGGCGGATTTCAGCAATGCCGTCAGTGTCTTGCTGCTCTTGCCCAGCAAGATACGGCCCATGCTGTCCAGGCGCATGCGATACGGCGTTTTCCAGGAGTCAGCGAGGGTCGAAGCCTTGAACTCGGCTTGGTGCGCCTGCGTAAAAGCGGCTTCCAGCGCCTGCATGGCATGCGGATCGCCGGCGGCGGCTTCCATCTGCTGCCGGTAATCGGCATGAGCTGCCCAGTTCGCCAGCGGCTTGACGTCATGCTCTGTCGTGTCGCGGCGCGCGATACCGTCTAGCGTGGCGAGCAGCTTGGCTTTTGCCTGTGCGCGCACTTCCGGGCGGCGCCAGAGGCGTTTTTCCTTGATGTAGGTTTGATAGGCTTGCGCTCTTTCCTTTTGCTGTTTGGCCGCATTGCCGCCGAGCAGATCGAGCGACTTTCCAAGCGCCACGATGGCGCGCTTTGCCTTGGCCTCGCCATCTTTGCTCGGCCCGGAACTGAGCTGATAAACCACGTACATCAACGCCACCGCCGTCACGGCTGCGGCACTGACGCCGCCCGTCACGACGGCCGCAGCAGCATGGGGCAAGATACCCAGAACGGTCGCCGTAACGGAAAATGCGGCGCTTGCGCCACTAACGCCCAGGTAGCGCTTGTTGCCCTCATATTCGATTTTGGCGCTTTCAGAAGCGGTTTTGTAGTCCGTCTTCAGCTCGTTGCGCAAGCAGAACCGCGCGTACTCGATGCCGAGTTTCTCTCCAGCGGCACGGACATCGTTTTCAGCTTGCAGACGCTCTGCGGGAGAGACGTTCGCAGCGGCAAGCCTTGATTTCGCAGCATCGAGCTGCACCTGCGCTTTTTCCATCCGCTGCACGCATTGCCGGATCTTCGGCAAACGCCATACGAGCGTTGCCGCCGCACCCAATACGTTGGGGCCGGTTTTCGCGCTCGGAGAGGCATCGGCTTTCCCCAATGGCATGATTTCCTCGGTGCCGGCGTTACGCAAGCGCAAATCGGCGGAGTCAAACGAAAGCTTGGTGGTCACGGCCGTGAGAATCAATTGAACCGCCGACAGTGCGGTTTTTGCTGCCGGATGGGAGGAAGCGGCAATCTGCGCGATGCTGCTTACCGCACCGCCCACCGTAGACGAAGACATGACCGGCTGCCGGTGCAAAGCACCGGTTCCGGTCGTCTTGAAACTATTGAGCACTTCGTCGGCATTCTCGATCCCGGCGGCCCTGAGGAAGGTCGCGATCATTTCCCGGTAGTAGTCGTCGTCTCCCGCCCCTTTGGGAAGAAGCCTCTGCCCTTGCCTTTCCTCGGGAATCGCGCCGGCATGGGCACGTTCGAAATTAAGCGCCATGAGCCGGGACAATTCCGGTATTGCCGGCGAGCCAGCCTGGCTGTTGCGCCACCCCTGGCAAATCTCCAGCGTGCTGTCCAGATTCCACTGTTCGACCCGGATGGGAGGCGTGAATGGGACTTTTTTGATATTGACCAATTGTGCAAATCGGTCTTTGACCGTGCCGCGAGAGAATTGCGGAGCGGCGGCGGCCAGCCTGCTCGACTGGCGTTCCAGCACCTCCGGCCGCGGCTTCGCGCTGCCATTGCGGCGCGCGCCGGAACTCGTGGAGGGCTCGGTGCGTTGTTGATCCCGCAGGTCGTCCTGCTGCTCGGCAATGCTGGGCAAGGAGGCGACACTGCGTCGGGAAGAGCCCATCGGCGGTGCGCGCAATATACTCGACGAAGGCTCTGCCACACCGCGCCTTCGCGGGTTGTTCAATTCAGCCTTTGACAGCCATGAGGCGACGATTTCCTCGCTCGTAAGCGGCGCAACCGACGAGTGCAAGTCTGGCAAAGCGTGAAGATTGTTCACGCCGGACCACTCCTCAAGCTTGGCCTTGCCTTTCGAAGCAATCGACTGCTCCATTGCTTCCTCATTCCATACCCCATCGTCGCTACGCACCGCACTATCGAGCAACGCCGCCGAAGCGGAGGTCGGCGGTTCACGAAAACTACGCGATGACGGAAGATCTGGCATGGCATGGCGCGAAAGTCCGATATCAGACCGCGAGCGCCGCGCGGTTTGATCGACTCGCGCGGATCCTTCAGCCATATGCGAAGGGACAAACGGCATCATGCGGATATTTGCGTCCGCATTCGTCCCTTTTTGCGAAGGAATATCGTCCGCGCCGACGCTTGCGTCCAGGATGCTCTCCCAATCCTCGTCCTTTGCATCGCCGGTTTCGGCCTCTTGACCGGGAGGCACGAGTGGTTCTCGAAAACTGCGCGACAAGGAAACGGCTGGCTCCGCCTTGCGCGGCAGGTTGAGCTCGGATCTGGAACGCCTTACTCTAGACATATCGGAAAGCGTGGATAGTTGCACCGACATTCCAGCCGCCCGTTCGCGCCCCGCTGGCCGGTTCTCTTGTTCGGCCGCTGATGCGGTGGATGGCGGTTCCTGCGCGGAAGTTTGCGCTGTGACCGGAATTCCCCGGCCAACGTTGGGATTTATAGGCATGGCATGCTCCAGGTAGTTTGCAATATTAGTGTCATGCCAGGCATGAAAATGAAATTATTGTCCCGACTCCAATTTGACGCGTGGCTGGCTTCAAACTCCGCGCAGCACACCTGCGATGGAATTCGTCGGCCACGTGCTTGAGAAAGAGTGTGGCGAGTAGCGCACCGGTACCGGAACGGAACGCAGCTATAGACAAGTCGGGATGCATGTCGATGCGGTTATGCAATTCGGTTTGTGACGCAGCTTGTACCTCATCCCATTTTTCGCGCTCCAATTCCACGATCACGGGCAAGTCGAACCTGGTGAGGAAGCGGGTATGTACAGGCGCGCTGGTTGGCGGGAACACGGCGCCCGGGGTCGATAAATGTTGTGCGCAATCCATGGTGTTTCCGAGAACAATCGTCTTGATGGGGTGGTCAATAAGACGCGACATCTCACCACGGTCATATGACACGATCATGACAAGACGGGAGTTTTACCGCCCCAATAGCGCGCACGACTCATGAAGTTCGCATATCGAAAAAATCTTTCGCAGGCGCGTCACGCGGCAACCGCGGTTGGGAGCGAAATAGCAGTTATCTGATCGCCATCAGGGAGAATTGCATGTTCCAAAATTCACCAGCCGTAGATACCCATCTTCTGTTTCCCACCGGCTGTTTGGCATAACGCAATGTTGCGCGCCAATGCCTCGGCAATGATCGTCGCGGATTGGGGATTCGCCCTGGACGAAGGCGACACCGCCTGTCTGCTGATGAATCTTCCGTCGACCATGCATGAACCGGAACTACTTCGCGCCGCATTGGAAAGCATGCACGATCAATCCGTCGCTCGCACGGCGGCCATCAACAGCAATATTGCGGCCAGCAACGCGCTATCCGTCATCGGGAAACAGATGGGGCTCCCCGAGGCGGCGACAACGCTGCTCTCCAACGCAGGCGCCATAGCCGGCCTAAGTTACAAGGTGATTGGCGGAACATGGCAGGCCGAAGGCGCGCATTGCCGTTGAAGGGTAGCACGGAGAGAATGAAGTACCGAAATGCCAACTCCTCGACGACAGAGGTAAGTTGCAACAGGGAGACTACCAGTCTAATGAGTTGCTTTGGCACTGTCCAATAGCTGCTGTATCGCCATTATTCCAATCCCATTCATGAGATCGAGTGTTTTTACGATTTCATGGACTTCATCGATCCAGGCGATCGAGCTGAGTTGCAGCAGGCCCTCCGCGGAAACTCCCAGATACCAGCCGAATTCGATGAGAAGCATGCGCTGAATTTCCAGCAATTGCCCGACCTCCGGCCCCATCAGCTCGTTGACAGAGAGCGGCAATACGATTTCCGGGAAGACGGAGCAATGACCGTCAAGCAGATGCAGCCGGCAATCAAGGCCTGATGGCCCGGTGATTGCCATCGGCGCAACCAATTCTGCATGACTCGACGCCGGGATGCCGAGAAGCATGGCAATCTGGATCAGAAAACTTTTTTGTTCTGCCGTAATCGATTGCTCCTTGATTGAAAAATCCCGCGATGTATCGGCAGAAGAGAAATGTGGCAATTGATTCATAGCGGGCGGATCCCGATTGAAAATGAGACGCTGCATGTTAGGAGCCCTGCGCAACATCAAGCTAAAAAAAAACGAAACCAACTGCCTGGGTGCGAAGCTGGCCACGATCCGCGCCATCCGTTTTCGCTCCCGAGCAAGTTCGACTGCGGCCTTGAGAATCACGTTCTCTATCGTCTTCTTGCCCAGCATCCGCTGCGGTTGAGCGATCTGCGCACGCGCGTTCGCCAATTTGGTGCGGCATCTGCAGTTTGGTCGCGCCTATTTGGTGCGTTGTCCGATTTGCGAAAAAACATGCGTTGATGCGAAGTGCCGAAGAGTCCGGTTTCATCAGCCATTTTGGATGCAACGGAAAATCCGAAGATACGTCAAGACGACGATCAGTCGGCGACGTGCGTGGTTCTCCCGCCACTGCCGTGACCGAAAGATTGAAAAAGAGGATTTCAAAAACGCGCGATTTGATACACTTCCCGGCAGGTGCTCATTAAAAAAATAGCTAGCGAATCTGGGCAATATTCAGTCGGCGCGAACGATGTGGACACAGTTGGCGCGATTGAAATCCCTTTTAAATAAAACTAAAGAAATAGAGGAAATGGTAATGAGCGACGGAAAAAATGTTCAACTTGTCGAGCATGTCTTAGAGCAGGGAATTTTTGCGAGCAGATGGATTCTTGCCCCAGTTTATGCGGGACTTGTAGTCAGCTTATTTTTAATCATGTTTAAGTTTGCCCAGAAAAGCTGGGCAATGGCGACACATGTGATATCCATTAGCCTGGACGACACAATTCTAGGAATTTTATCGCTTATAGATCTGTCTTTAATGGGCAATTTATTGTTAATGATAATGTTTGGCGGATATCAGAATTTTGTTTCCAAATTAGAACTGCGCGGACATGAAGATACGCCTGAATGGATTAGCCACGTTGGATTCGGCGACTTAAAGTTAAAGCTCATGGGATCCATCGTAGCGATTTCAGCCATCGAGTTGCTCAAGGGGTTTATGTCCATTGAATCAGCAAGTGATCGTACACTCGGATGGGGAGTCGGAATTCATATGACATTTGTCATATCCGCGTTATTTTTAGCAATCATGGATGCATTGATGGCAAAGGTGCGTCACGTTAAATAGAACTGCTTTTTATGTAGCAGCAATCTCTAAGCGCCAAGCCGTCAAGCTCGATGGAGGGCCGGGTAAAGATGATCGAAAAGAATTGGCTTTTGACCGTCCTCCTTGAATGGCATGGACTTTGCGTGCTGCGGTTCACCACACCTGCCAGAAAAAATCAAACGAGCGCCAACAAGATGCCATACAGCGACGATGTTTCTTAAGAATGTCAGAACAATTTGAAATAACAAAGGCTCTGCGCTATTGGCTGAAAGTTATCGTATTTCTGTGCCAGCTCTCTCTCCCGACACTTGGAATTTGCCAGCAACTGCCATTGCACTACTACAGCCAAGAGGACGGATTACGCAATCTCGGGGTTACCGCTCTCGCGCGGCAGGCGAACGGCTATATCTGGGTCGGCACGGAAAACGGCTTGTTCCGCTATGACGGCGCGCACTTTCAGCGCTTTGACATAAGCGACGAGACTGGCGCCCTTTATATCGCCGCGCTGCATGTCGATGCAAGCGACCGCTTGTGGATCGGGACATTGAAAGGCTTGTATCAGTTGCAGGGTCAACGGCTGGTGCCCATGCGGTTTAAAAATACGGAACTTGCTTTTCATTGGGGCCAGGTTTTTGCCCAGCTTGGCCCCGACCGTCTGCTGGCGTTAAGCCACGACAACATATGGCAGATCACCTCTGCGGACGGCGGAGCGACCTGGCAGGCACAACAGTTTTTCAGCGCGGAGCAGTTGCTGCAGCATCCGGAGATGCAAGCCCTTCACAGTCTCCATGTCGGGCCGAAGGGGGATTTGTGGATGGGATGCGACCATTCGCTATGCCATTACGACCAAGGCAAGCTAGTTGTCCTCGGCAAAAAAGACGGCTTGCCCGCCAAGCAATGGGGCGCCTTGCTGCACGACCGCCAAGGGACGTTGTGGCTACGCGGCGAAAAACAGGTATTTGCATTGCCAGCCGACGCCCGACTGTTCCTGAATCGCTCGCCACCGCAGGACGAACAAAAGAAACAGGAACGCGTTCCTATTCTCGCCGAAGACCACAACGGCATGATCTTGAGCCAGCAAGATAGCGGCCTGATTCGCTGGGATGGCCGCAACTGGCAATCCTTCGCCGACGGCAATGGACTGACCGTGAGCGACGGCATCAGCGCCATCCTGGAGGGGGGCAACAATGGCCTCTGGCTAGGGTCAGCCGGACGCGGCCTGATTCATTGGCTTGGCTACCCCGACTGGGAAAACTGGACCTCGCGGCAAGGATTGCCTCACAACATCGTATGGTCTTTTTTGCGCGATCAGGCTGGCCGGTTTCATGTCGGCACCCGCTCCGGATCGGCTGTACTGCAGAAAACCGGCGGTTTCTCCATTTTGCAAGGCCGTTACGGCGGCAGCTCGCACGAGTGGATCAGCATGATCGAAGATGGCAAAGGGCGCGCCTGGGCTACCACACTTTCAGGAACGCTGGTGCGTCGAGAGCCTGGCGCTACGCAAGACACGCTGATTGCCAAGCTGCCCGTGAGTAATGGCATGTTCTTCGACAGATCCGGTCAGCTCTGGCTGAACACTCAGCGCGGGCTATACGTCATCAGGCAACCTGATGTAAGCAGCTTGCCGTTGCAGGTGAAGGAAATATCGTCGGTGACCGGAGCCAAAGACGTCAATGTTTTCCACGGCTGCCAAAGCACTTCCGGCGCGCTATGGTTCGTCTCCGACAAAGGCCTGCTGCGGTTCGATGGTAAGGAATGGAGCAATCCCCGCTTTGCCGGCTACGGCACTCCTCGGGGAGAGCTGAATACCATTGCCTGTTCGAGCAAGGGCAATTTGTGGCTGGCTAGCCTGGACGCAGGACTTTGGCGTGCCACGGAACAGGATGGCACCTTGGCGATCAGTGACATTACCCCGCCGCAGTTGCAAAGGCAAAGCGTTCTGGCGCTGCTTGAAGATAGTCGCGGCTGGCTGTGGGTCACCAGCGACGCCGGAGTCGCTGTATGGAATCGCAATCAATGGCGGTTTTTTAACCAGCAAAGCGGCATGGTCTGGAACGACAGCAACACCGACGCCCTGTATGAAGATCACGATGCTTCGATGTGGGTAGGAACCAGCAATGGCGCATCACATATTCTGCGGCCGGAATCCCTGTTTTTACCGCTTTCCCTGAAGGTAATGGTGGAAAGCATCACCGGCGACGGCCGACAACTCCCCTCGGACCAACCGGTTCGTTTGCCGTGGACATCCGGGGCGCTGAATTTCCGATTCGCAGCGCTTTCGTTTCAGAATCATGAGGCAATCGAGTTTCATTATCGAATGAAAGGTTTGGAGCAGGCGTGGTCGCAGACCGCCACGCCTGAAGTACGCTACTCAGCTTTGCCGCCCGGCCGTTATCGTTTTCAAGTTACGGCAGAGAACGTTGCCATGCAGACGTCTTCACCGGCAGCGGAAATTGAAATCGTGATTCTTGCGCCTTGGTGGCAGACCACGCTTTTCTATTATGTCTGCGCTGTACTTTTGCTGCTGGTGCCATTCTTGTTGCAGCGTGCTCGTATCCGCCGATTGCTCGCTCGGCAGCGCCTGAAGGAACAATTGGCGCGTGAGCGCGCTTATGAACTCGAACAATCGCGAGAAGAGGAACGCAAGCATCTGACGCGCGAAATTCACGATGAACTCGGCCAATATCTGTCGGCAATGCGCATGGGAGTTTCGGTGATCGGTATCGAGTTCGGGGAGAACGATCCGGCACTGCAAGGAAAGGTCCAACGGCAAGTGTCGCTGGTCGACAGCACCATTAAGATAGTACGCAACATTGTTTCTGCGTTACGTCCGGGTGCACTGGATATGGGAATGGTGCCAGCGTTGGAATGGCTTGCGAATGAATTTTCGGAAAACACCGGTGTTCAATGCACTTTGCAAGTCGATGAAAAAACGATCGTCCTGGACGAGAAACGAGCGACAACTTTTTTCCGCATTGTGCAGGAATCCCTGACCAATATCGGTCGTCATGCACAAGCCAGCCTGGTGGAAATCCGGTTGCATAGAAAAGATGCGCAATATTTGCTGGAAGTGCGCGACAACGGCAGAGGTTTTGATCCTCTCCTGCGCAAGAAAAATTCATTCGGCCTGACCGGCATCCGGGAGCGGGCTTTTATGCTCGGCGGCAGTGTCGACATCGTTAGTGTACCGGGTGCCGGCACCACCATCCGGGTTCAGATTCCGGTCGAAGATGCCGGGAAGGCCAAATGAACGGAGTTCGCCGCCAGAAATAGTTCTTCTATTTGAATGCTCGGCAACTTGGCCATGCAAATGCAAAAATGCTTTTAAGATGTGCGTGAAGTGGATTGATGCTGCGAATCGCGGAAGGGAAAAAGCAAAAATGGAAGCCGTACTGCGCTTCCATTCATAATTTGCTGCCAACAATTTTCATAAAATAAATTCGGAGTTAACCCAAATTTATCCCAGCACTCCCGCAAATCCCGAGAATACTGGTAGGCACGATTGGACTCGAACCAACGACCCCTACCATGTCAAGGTAGTGCTCTAACCAGCTGAGCTACGCGCCTAAAGAAGCGAAATTATAATAGCAAATCTCGTTTGTGGCTAGTGTCTCGTATCAATTTTTTACAAGCTCAGTTTTGCGGCGGATTTTCTGCGGGGTTGGCCTCCGGCTGGCGCCATATGCACGCGCCTTTTGCATCCTTGTCCAAACCGTTGAGCAGCAACTCATGTTCGGCTAACTCTTCCGCGTTCGCCGTCCGCACTGCAATCTCCGCCAAAGGCAGCAATTCCAACGCAGCGCCTTCGCCATCCTTATCCCCGTGCCCCGCTCCCACGTCAATGCTGAAGCTGTTCTGCCCACGCGTCATCGCCAGGTATACCTCCGCCAGCAATTCGGAGTCGAGTAATGCGCCGTGCAAGGTGCGGTGAGCGTTGGAGATGCCGTAGCGGTCGCACAGGGCGTCTAGCGAGTTGCGCTTACCGGGGTACATTTCCTTGGCTTGTACCAAGGTATCGATGACGCCGGCGATATCACGCGAAAAGGGGCCATGGCCCAGGAATTTGTATTCGGCGTCCAGGAATCCCAAATCGAAGGGCGCATTGTGGATGATGACCTGGGCGCCGCGCGTGTACTCGCGCAACTCTTCAAATATTTCTGCAAACTTTGGTTTGTCGCTGAGAAAGGCGGTGGTCAAACCGTGGACTGCCAGCGCGCCTTCCTCTGAATCGCGTTCGGGATTGATATAGCGATGAAAATTATTGCCGGTCAGGCGCCGGTTCATTAGTTCGACGCAGCCGATTTCGATGATGCGGTCGCCGGTGCGCGGGTTGAGGCCGGTGGTTTCGGTATCCAGAACAATTTGTCGCATGGTCACTTAATCGTCAATACAAACATAAAAATATACTCAGCATAAGAGCATCGCCGGCAAAGTGGCGTGCTATTGCCGCTCTATACAACGGTGGTCACGCCGCGATTGGCCAACTGGTCGGCGCGTTCATTGCCAACGTGGCCGGCATGCCCTTTTACCCAGCGCCATTCGATTTTATGTTGGGCTTGTGCTGCGTCCAGCGCCTGCCACAGGTCGACGTTTTTCACCGGCTCGCGTGCCGCGGTTTTCCAGCCGCGCGCCTTCCAGCCGTGAATCCATTCGCTAATCCCCTTTTGCACGTACTGGCTATCGGTAAAGACCGTCACCTCGCAGGGGCGGGTCAAAGCAGTCAGCGCTTCAATCACCGCTTTCAGCTCCATCCGGTTGTTGGTCGTATTGCGTTCACCGCCAAACAATTCCTTTTCCTTGCCATCCGCCACCAATAACGCGCCCCAACCGCCGGTACCAGGATTGCCCTTGCAAGCGCCATCGGCAAATATTTCCACTTTATCCATACTTTTATGATTCACTTTCGCTGCTTTGTTATGACGGCGCGCCAGGGCTACCCAACGCGCCGGGTGTTGAAAAATACCAGCTTACTACTTTGCTCCGTTCTGATCCGTCTTGTGAATCTTGTTGGTGGCCGGCACGCCCCGTCCAGCCTTGATCACCTGCTTGCTGAAAGCCGGGCCGATCAGGTGCATGCCTTTCACCCGCTTGATCGCCTGCACAATGTATACCGCGCCGAAATACGGCCACCAGCGATTACCTGCCTTCTCCATGAAGGCAAAGCGGTGCAACCATTTGCTGCTGGTGTACGGCGGTGCGTAACAGCCAAAGTGGCCGCGATTGACTTCCATGTTCAGCAGTTTCAGCCAGTCTTTCAGGCGCAGCAAACTGATGAATTCGGCGTTTTGCGGCAAGAAGTGCACGCCAGACATACGGCCGACGGTTTGTCGAATACCCCATAAGCTGGCCGGATTAAAACCGCAAATGATAACCTGCCCTTCCGGGATCAGCACCCGTTCGACTTCGCGCAAAATCTGATGCGGCTCGGCCGCGAATTCCAGCACGTGCGGCAACACCACCAGATCCAGACTCTGCGAAGCAAACGGCAGCTCGGCAAAATCGTGGGTCACGACCACCCCGGATTGCACTTCGCCCGAATTGGGCAGGCGGCTATCCGTCAGCCACTTGTGGCGCATCCGGTTCGCTTGCAAGGCTTTGATTTGCGGCACGCCAATCTGCATCGCGTTGAAGCCGAAAATATCCGCCGTCATCGCGTCCAGACGCGCCTGCTCCCACTCCAGCATGTAACTGCCGGTGGGCGTCTGCAGCCAAGGGCCGAGCGCTATAATGGACTTTTCTGATGACGGATGTCCCATGCCTGCCTTAGTTGCTAAAATTGCTAAGTTAATCGATGAGTCGCCGGATGAATCAATGCATGATGAATCAATGCATAAGTCTCTGAGTGTATTGGCTGTGCCGGCATTTAACGACAACTATCTCTGGCTGATTAACGATGGCCGCCATGCCGCTGTGGTCGACCCCGGCGACGCCCAGCCGATTCTGGCCGCACTCGACGCAAATGGCCTGACACTTGTCGCTATTTTACTGACACATCATCATGCTGACCATGTCGGCGGCGTACAAACCTTGCTGCGGCATTTCAACATTCCCGTCTTCGGCCCTGCCGGCGAGACCATCGCCGGCGTCAGCCACACGCTCAGCGAAGGCGATACTGCGACCATCCCACAACTAGGGCTGAATTTATCGGTGCTGGACGTGCCGGGCCATACCAGTGGCCATATCGCCTATGTGGCGCAAGGCCAGCCATGGCTGTTTTGCGGCGATACGCTGTTCGCGGGCGGTTGCGGGCGCCTGTTCGAAGGCAGCCCGCAACAAATGGTCAACTCGCTGGCCAAGCTGAGCCGCTTGCCGGAGCACACCCAAGTGTATTGCGCACATGAGTACACGGTGTCAAACCTGCGTTTTGCGCTGACGGTAGAGCCGGACAATTCCGCCCTGGTAGCCCGCATGGCAGACGAACAAGCCAAACGCGAACGGCAGCAAGCGACGGTACCGTCGACCATCGGCCTGGAGAAGACCACCAATCCCTTCCTGCGCTACCAACAGCCAACCATTATTGCCAGCCTGCATGCCAGCGGCCGCCTTAACGATCCGCACCGGCAAGCCGACCCGGTTGCGGCATTCGCCGCGCTGCGCGAATGGAAAAACAATTTCAAGTAATCCGGCAAAAATAATTCGGCAACTCAGAACGTCGAACACAGTGATGCATTGTAAATGTTCGTTAGATAGCCCCTAGATATCGATTTCTCAAAAGTAATACCTGATAAATCAATCACTTATCGCTTGTAACAGTGCAATTTTTGCTTGACGGGAGAAAACTGCCTTACGTACACTGCGTCTAATCCATTATTACCGGTTGATGACATCCCGGTTACATAAATTGAACCCATGTATCAGCTAAAACTCAAGACTTTCGCTTTTGCCGCACTGGCTTTTTTCGGCGCCCCGCTCTTGGCCCAGGCCAACGACATTTCCATCTATACCCCCACTTTCAGCTTGATCGACCCGAACGACCCTAGCGCCGGCATGCTTGGCATGGAACAGGTCGATATCTGGGCTCGCATCCGCAAGGGTTTCGGCATTCCCGATCTGGACAACCAGCAGGTGGTCAGCCAGACCGACTTTTACAGCGCCCGCCCGGAATATTTCGAACGCACCACGGTGCGCGCTTCGCGCTATCTGTTTCACGTAGTACAAGAGTTGGAAAAACGCGGCATGCCAACTGAACTGGCTTTGCTGCCGTTCATTGAATCGGCCTTTAATCCGCAAGCCTATTCCAGCGCCAAGGCAGCGGGCATGTGGCAGTTCGTGCCGGCTACCGGCCGCGACTACAATCTCAAGCAGAACATGTTCAAGGATGAGCGCCGCGACGTCCTGGCCTCTACTGACGCCGCCCTGACTTACCTGCAAAAACTGTACGGCATGTTTGGCGATTGGCAACTGGCGCTGGCCGCCTACAACTGGGGCGAAGGCTCGGTGCAACGCGCCATCAACAAGAACCAGGCCGCCGGCCTGCCGATCGACTTCAACAGCCTGGCGCCGCTGATGCCAGCGGAAACCCGCAATTACGTACCCAAGCTGCAAGCCGTCAAGAACATCATTGCAGCGCCGGACATGTACAACATCGCGCTGCCTAAGGTGGACAATCAGCCTTACTTCGTCACCATTGGCAAGACCCGCGATATCGATGTCAAGGTTGCCGCCCAATTAGCGGAACTGTCGCTGGATGAGTTCAAGGCCCTGAATCCGCAGTTTAACCGCCCGGTGATCATCGGCAGCAGCGACACCAAGATCCTGCTGCCTGAAAGCAATGCCGAGAAGTTCAAAAGCAACCTGACCAAATGGACCCAGACACTTTCTTCCTGGACCTCGCACACTGTCAGCAGCGCCCGCGAACGGATTGAAACCATTGCCGCCCGCTTCGATACCACACCGGCGGTGATACGGGAAGTCAACCACATTCCGCCAAGAATGCTGCTAAAAGCCGGTTCCACCATCCTGGTGCCGAAAACCGAAGCTGCCAGCAACGACATCACCGCCGAAGTCGCCGACAACGCCACCATGGCAGTCACCCCGGACGCTCCCGAAACCCGCCGCATCTATGTCAAAGTAGGAAAACGCGACACCCTGGCGTCGATTGCCGCCCGCTATCGCGTCAGCGTGAGCCAGGTGAAGGAATGGAACGGCTTGCACCACGACGGCGTCAGCCGCGGTCAAAGCCTGCAGTTGCAAGTACCGAACCGCATGGTGGCTTCTTCCGGCGGCAAAAAAGCCAGTCACAACGTTCGTTATCACACAGCAAGCGCCAGTCATAGCAGCAAAAGCAAGGTAGCCGCGAAAAAAGGCGGCAAACCAGTGGTTCTGGCTTCGGCCAGAGGTTCGCGCAGCTGATCCCTGACCGCCGTCCTGCGGCAGAAATGACTCATGGCGCTGCTCGCAAGCACCATGAGTCATGGTAAAACCCTTCCCGATATTGAAAATACATCATCACCAGGCAAGCAGGCGGAGTTGCCGTCCTTGCGGCGAACCCCTACAATCCTGTCCTGTTCGATAAGAACTTCAACAGAATATCCGGTGCACAAGCATCACACCAACGCCAGCAGCACACGCGGCGCACATCTGGAGTCAATATGGCATTCCTGCAAGGCAAAAAAATTCTGATCACGGGCTTGCTGTCCAATCGCTCGATCGCTTACGGCATCGCGCAAGCCTGCAAGCGCGAAGGCGCCGAGCTGGCGTTTACTTATGTCGGCGAGCGCTTCAAGGAACGCATCACCAATTTCGCCAAAGAATTCGACAGCGAACTGATTTTCGACTGCGACGTTGGCAGCGACGAACAAATCAACGCCCTGTTTGCCGATCTCGGCAAGTCTTGGGAGCACCTGGACGGTCTGGTGCACGCCATCGGCTTCGCACCGAGCGAAGCGATCGCCGGCGATTTCCTGGACGGCCTGTCGCGCGAGGGCTTCAAGATTGCGCACGATATTTCCTCCTACAGCTTCCCGGCAATGGCAAAAGCCGCCCTGCCGATGCTGCGCCCGAATTCAGCACTGCTGACACTGACGTATCTGGGTTCGGAACGTGTCGTGCCCAACTACAACACCATGGGCCTGGCCAAAGCATCGCTCGAAGCCAGCGTGCGCTACCTGGCTGGCTCGCTGGGCCCCAAGGGTGTGCGCGTGAACGGCATTTCAGCCGGACCGATCAAGACCCTGGCTGCCAGCGGCATCAAGGGTTTTGGCAAGATCCTGGGTTTTGTAGCCGAGCACGCACCGCTGCGCCGCAACGTCACGTTAGAGGACGTGGGCAATGCCGCCGCCTTCTTGCTGTCGGATCTGTCCAGCGGCATCACCGGTGAAATCACCTATGTCGATGGCGGTTTCTCGCATGTGGTGGGTGGCATCGCCGAATAATTCGGTGAGCGGCCCTGTCCGTAGCAGCAGGACGCGGACATGCTGTCAATCTCAGTTCGAAAAAAACGCCCGGTACAGTCTGAGTCGGGCGTTTTTTCAGCTTCTTAGCATTACTGGTGGACACTCACTTCGACCCGACGACGGCTCAGACAATTTCCAATGCCGCTTTCTGTTCACTATCATTATTTTCCATAAGCGTGCCCCTATTGTTGAATTGCAAATATTTGATTGCATCTGATCTGAATACGTAAAACATGCACCGCAAACAACGCTACAGACGCAAATCGGCAGCTAATTCACAGCAATCGCATGAATAAGGTGCGTCAAATACAAAAGTCATGTATTATTCTGTGCTGCGTTGCAATATGAACGCAGACAGCGAGTTATTGGATTTTGATCATATTTATTTCCATTGGCGCTGTAAAAAACAATAAGTAGCTGCGCAAGCCTAAGCATGTCCTGATCTCTGTAGGGCATTGCATTGTAAAAGCCCTCCCGCCTTGTGTGTCGATCCTGACACCGTCCCGGCGCAAAGCTTTTGTGCCGAAATTTCTTTGTATTTGTTTCTTAGTCATTTCGTTGGTTGGCGTTGCTTTTTTGCGTTCGCTGCATTCGTCGCATGGTCGACTGTTTGCAGTTTATGACGCTGCACTTTACGAAAGAAAAAAATGACTTTTGAATCACTAGGCCTCCACACGTCCGTTATCAAAGCACTGACCGAAGCTGGCTACACAAAACCGACAAGCGTTCAAGAACAAGCTATCCCTGCCGCCATCGAAGGCCGTGACTTGCTGGTTTCCTCGCAAACCGGCTCCGGCAAGACTGCAGCATTCATGCTGCCGGCATTGCACAAATTCGCCTCGGAGCAGCAAGTTGCTCCGGCTGCAGTTGGCAAGACTCCTAATCAAGAAATGCAAGCCTCCCGTTCACGCGGCGAGCGTCCGCGTTTCAAGCCGGCACAACCAAAGATGCTGGTATTGACACCGACCCGCGAACTGGCTTTGCAAGTGACCACCGCTACTGACAAGTACGGTTCGCACATGAAGCGCGTCAAGGCGATCTCGATCCTGGGCGGCATGCCTTATCCAAAGCAAATGCAATTGCTGGCCAAGAATCCTGAAATTCTGGTCGCTACCCCTGGTCGTTTGATCGACCACATGGAATCCGGCAAGATCGATTTCTCGCAACTGCAAATCCTGGTGCTGGACGAAGCTGACCGCATGCTCGACATGGGCTTCATCGACGACATCGAAAAAATCGTCGACGCTACTCCTGAGTCGCGTCAAACCATGTTGTTCTCGGCTACGCTGGATGGCGTTGTCGGCAACATGGCAAAACGTATCACCAAGAACCCGATGATCATCCAGATCGCCGGCTCTGCCACCAAGCATGAAAACATTCAACAGAAGGTTCACTTCGTCGACGATCTGTCGCACAAGAATCGCCTGCTGGATCACCTGCTGCGCGACGTCACCATGGATCAAGCGGTTGTATTTACCGCCACCAAACGTGATGCCGACACTATCGCCGACCGTCTGAACATCGCCGGTTTCGCTGCTGCTGCTTTGCATGGCGACATGCATCAAGGCGCGCGTAACCGCACCCTGGACAGCCTGCGTCGCGGTCAAGTCCGTGTTCTGGTAGCTACCGACGTTGCCGCTCGCGGTATCGACGTCCCGGCCATCACCCACGTATTCAACTACGATCTGCCGAAATTCCCGGAAGACTACGTCCACCGTATCGGCCGTACCGGCCGTGCTGGCCGTAACGGTGTTGCCGTATCGCTGGTGAATCATGCTGAAGGCGTCAACGTCAAGCGTATCGAACGTTTCACCAAGCAATTGATCCCGGTCGATGTGGTTGAAGGTTTCGAACCAAAGCGTTCGGCATCTGCTCCGCGCTCGAACCACAAACCAGGCGGCTGGAAACCAGGCGACAACCGTGGCGGCCCTGCTAAACCAGGCGGCCGTACTTTCAGCAAGCCAGGCGCACCGCGTAAAGACGGCGGTGGCGGCGGTTACAAAGGCAATCGTTCCAACGACAGCGGCGCTCGTCGCTCGTTTGGCGACCGCTAAGTAACCAGGGCGATCTTGATGATCGCTCCGCAGTTCTGGTAATAAATAAAAAGGCCGCTGAAACTACAGCGGCCTTTTTCATTGAGGGCGTCGCAAGCAAGTCGCAAGTAAGTTGCAAGCAATAATCTATGCCGACCACCCCAGCGTCACCGCACCTAGCGCAATCACTGCGCACGATAATAACCTGCGCATAGTCAGCGCCTCCCCCAAAAACATGCGGGCGATCAACGCCGCAAACAATACCGAAGTCTCACGCAAAGCCGACACCGGCCCCATCGGCGCCAGGGTAATAGCCCAAATCACAATGCCATACGCCAGCAGCGACATCGCGCCGCCACCCAGCGCATTCCAAGTGGCGCGCTCACGCAAGGCAATCCGCAGGCTGCCGTGCATCGACAGATAAATCACCAGCAAGGGCAAGCCGTCCAGCAAGAACATCCAGCCGGCGTAGGATGCAGCACTCCCTGCCAGGCGTGAACCAAGGCCATCGACGATGGTGTAGCCGGCGATGAACAGGCCGGTGGTAAACGCCGACAATGGCGCATCCCATTGCCGGCTGACGGCCAAGCTGCCGGCGCGCGTGAATTTGATCTGCGCCAAGCTGATGATGCCGACCGAAATCAAGGCTACGCCAATCAGGGTCAGGGTTCCCAACTGCTCGCCTGCCATCAGGGCTGCCCCGAGCGACACTAGCAACGGCGAGGAACCGCGTGCAATCGGATAGGACTGGCCGAAATCGCCAGCCCGGTAAGCGCGGACTAAAAACAGGTTGTAACCGGCATGCAAAACCACCGACAGTAGAATGTAAGGCCAACTGGCAGGCGCCGGCAGCGGCGCCCACAGGACAATGGGGACGGCGGCTACAGCGGCGCCGATGGTCATCAAGGTGATGGCCCACAGGCGATCGCCGCTGCTCTTCAGCATGGCGTTCCAGGAGGCATGCAGCAAGGCTGCGCACAATACCAAAGCAATCACGCCAGCCGTCATGCGCTAGCTCCGCGGGAACACCATGAGTACTTGAACATAGATTTGAAATGACGGCGCTGAGTAGCAAAGCCGTAGATTGTAAATGCAACGCGGGGTTTGCGCCCACTGCCCGCTGTTACCCCCTCCCCGCATATTTTGCTGCTACCGCCAGAACTACCAAACCCGACTACTGAGCGCGCGTCCGGCCGGAACTGAGATAGTCGGCGATCGAGTCCTGGGTCACTTCCCCCAGATAGCTATTATCCTGGTCGATCACCGGCATCCAGCTGGTGCTGTGTTTGTACATCTTGGACAGCACCACGCGCAGATTTTCGTCGGGCGCCGCGCTGACGGCAAACGGTTTCATCTTATCGATGCAAGCGCCCTGCGCGCCGCGCGCATCGCGCCTGGCGACATAACCCAGCGCATGATTGGCGGCATTGGTGACCGTCACATACCGGTAATCGTGCTCGTCCATCACGCCGTACGCGACCGCCATGCTAGCGTCTTCCAGCACCGTCGCCGAGTTGGCGGCGGCGTCGCCGGCACGCACCAGCAGCAAGCGCTTCAAGGTAGCATCCTGGCCAACGAAAGAAGCGACGAATTCATCCTTGGGACGCGCCAGCAAAGTATCCGGACGATCCACCTGCACCAGTTTCCCGGCGCGGAAGATGGCGATCTTGTCGCCTAGTTTGATCGCTTCATCGATGTCGTGACTGACCATGATGACGGTTTTATTGAGCTGGCGCTGCATCTGGAAAAATTCATTCTGGATCGATTCACGATTGATCGGATCGACAGCGCCGAACGGCTCATCCATCAACAACACGGGAGGATCCGCCGCCAACGCCCGGATCACGCCGATGCGCTGCTGCTGGCCGCCAGACATTTCACGCGGATAACGCGACAGAAAGCGCTTGGGATCGAGCGCCACCATCGCCATCAACTCAGTAGCGCGCTCGTGACAACGTTTCTTGTCCCACCCGAGCAGCCGCGGCACCACGGTAATATTTTCTTCGATGGTCATGTTGGGAAACAGACCGACTTGCTGAATCACGTAACCGATTTTCCGGCGCAAGCTGACTTCATCGAGGCCGGTAGTATCTTCGCCGTTCAGCAATACGCGGCCGGAGGTCGGCGCAATCAGGCGGTTGATCATTTTCAGCGTAGTGGTTTTACCGCAACCGGATGGCCCCAGGAACACGCAGATTTCGCCTTCGGCAACCGTCAGGTTAACCTCATCCACCGCCTTGACTTTGCTGCCGTCCTTTTGTGTGAATACTTTACTGAGCTGGTCGAGTTGAATCATGATTTTTGCATTCCTTTCGGTGTAAGCAGCCGCTGCAGGACTTGCAGCAGCAGGTCGGCGATAATCGCCAGCAAGCTGATCAATACCGCACCGACTACCAGTTTTTGCATATTGCTTTGGCTGATGGCGTGCAGGATCAGGACGCCGAGACCACCGGCGCCGATAATCGCCGCCACCGCCATCACGCCGATGTTCATTACCACGGCGGTACGGACGCCGCCCAGGATGACTGGCACCGACAAGGGCAAATCGACCAGCCGCAAGCGCTGCCAGAAGGTCATGCCGATGCCGATCCCGGCTTCCTTGATGCCGTGGTCAATGCCGTCCAGCGCCAGATAGGTATTGCGCATGATCGGCAGCAAGGAGTACAGGAACACCGCCGTAATCGCGGGCAGCGGCCCAAGTCCTTGGCCAAAGCGGGAAAACAAGGGGATCATCAAGCCAAACAAGGCGATCGACGGCAAGGTCAGAATCACGGTAGCCAAGCCCATCAGCGGACTGGCCAGCCAGCGGTGGCGGATCATCACGACGCCCAGCGGCACGCCGATCAGAATCGCCAGGCCAACCGCGATCCCCACCAGCATCAGATGCTGGATCGTGAGATGCAGGATTTCCGGCCAGGCGCTCAGTAAATAATTAAAGAATGTCATGCGGCGCCCCTATATCAAACCTTCGGCGCGCAGGAAATCTGCGGCGACCTGGGATATCGGTAGCTGATCGATATCGACTTTTTTGTTCATCTCGGTCATCTTGGCGGTATCGATCTTGGCCGACAGCGCATTCAGCTGATCAGCAAGCTGCGGGTTGGCGTCGAGGATCTCCTTACGCACTATCGGCACCGCGCTATAAAAGGGGAAAAAACCTTTGTTATCCTGCAGCAGTTTCAGATTGAAGCCCTGCACCCGGCCGTCAGATGAATACGTCAGCCCGACATTCAACTGATCGTTATGCAAAGCGGTATAGACCAGGCCTGCATCCATCTGCTTTACTTCACTGCGATCCAACTTAAAACCATATAGCGCTTGCAGCGGGCCAAGACCGTCCGGGCGTGAAGCAAACTCGAAATCGACCCCCATCAGGTATTTTTTATCTGGGTCTTGCTGGCGCGCTTGATTGATCTTGTTCGCCAAATCTTCGATGGTATTCAAACCCTCTGCATCGGCGCGTTGCTGCGGCACCGCCAACGCATAGGTGTTGTTCAATTCAGATGGCTTGAGCCAGACCAGATTCCTTGGCGCATCCAGTTCCTTGACCCGTTGATAGGATTGGTCGCGGTCCAGCTTTTCATCTATCTTGTTGTACACAATCATGGCGGTGCCGGTGTAATCCCAGACGATATCGATCTGGCCGCTCTCCAGCGCCTGGCGCATGATGGTAGTGCCGAGGCCGTTCTTCAAATCGACCGTATAACCTTTGGCGCTCAGATACTGCTGCGTCATGGACGACAGAATCAATTGCTCGGTAAAGTTCTTGCCGCCGACGACCAGAGCGGCCGCACTCGCTTGCGCCATGCCGAACAGAGCGAGCGTGAAAGCGAGAAACGCTGCAATACGTGACGCTGTAATTCGTGCCGCTGTAGTACGTGCCGCTTCGATACGTGATGCATGCATATTTTTTTCCTTATTAGAATAGGCCGCCATCAGCGCAGCAGACCGCGCTTGCTCAGGTAAGCATTGCTGCCGAGCGAGACGATCGCATCCAGCATCAACGCCAGCACTGCGGTAGCGGTAGCGCCAAGCAGCAGTTGGCCGTGGTTGTTCAGATAGATGCCCGGGAAGATCAGGCCGCCCAGGCTTTCGCCGCCGATCAGGATCGACAATGGCGCGGTGCCGACGTTGATCGCCAATGCGGTGCGGATACCGCCAACGATGATCGGCAAGGCATTCGGCAACTCGACCCGGAACAATACCTGCAGCGGCTTCATGCCGATGCCCTTGGCCGCCTCCTTCATCGCCGGCGAGACCTGCCGCAAGCCCTCATAGGTATTGCGCACGATAGGCAGCAGCGACGCCAGCCACAAGGCAATGATGGCAGGCTTGTCGCCGATGCCGAACAAGGCCAGCGCCAGCGCCAGCACGGCCATGGAGGGGATGGTGTTACCGATATTGAAGATTTGCATCCACTTTTCGGCATGCCGCGCAAAATACGGCCGGCTCAGCATGATGCCGGCAGGTATGCCGCACAACAGCGCCAGCGACATCGACCACCCGACCAGCACCAGATGACGCCCGGTGTAATAAATCAGATCGCCCTGATATTGATGGATAACGGCGGGGCCAATCGACCAGCCAATGGCGGCCACGACCAGAATAGTGATGGCTGCGCCAACCATGGCGTTGCGATAGCGATTCGTCATGCTTACTCCCTTGCATAAGCAGCGGCAAGCAAAACGCGCGTCACGACACGCTGGCTTTTGCCAACGAGCGCGCAACCGGCTTTCTTTTCCGCTGCGTATTGAATGATCGCCAGCTACAGGACAGCCTAAGCAAAGGCACAGCCGGGACCTGTCAGCGCGACATACAACCTCAATTTTTTATGATCTCGTCCGGTCTTCCCGCAGGGAGGACATTGAACAAGCCGACTACCGCATGGGGCGGCAAAGAATGCGAGGACATCCCCGACTTTGATGAAACTCCGGCGTTGCCGAAGCGTGAGACAACCCGCTGACGCGAGTCACGAAACCCAAAAATGTGCCGTTGAGGCAGCACCATGTTGTTGAGAGTTTGCCATTATAGCCAACTTCCTTGATGACGTCCAGTAATGAGATTGGCAAAAGCTATTACCCGAATGTCTGAAGGTCAAGATAACACAGGACATTTCTACGAAATTTGAGAAAAATCCGATTCTTGCGGTAATAAAAGGTTTGGGGATAAAGATGGACTACAGCTAGGGGGTACAGCTAGTCGCAGCCGCCATGCCTGATAAGCATGGCGGCTGCTGCGGGAGGGAGGAGATGATTTAAAGCGCCTTGCGCAACTGGCTGGCGGCCGCAGCCAGTGCGGTGATGCGCGCCCAGTCGCCGGACTTCAAGAGTTCTTTCGGCGTCAGCCAGGAACCGCCGACGCAGGCGACGTTTTTACAGGCCAGGAATTCCGGTGCGCTATCCAGCGAAATGCCGCCGGTCGGGCAAAATGTGACATCGCCTAAAGGACCGGCAATCGCGTTCAACATGCCGACACCGCCTGCAGGCACTGCCGGGAACAGTTTCAATTGACGAAAACCGGCTTCCCGCGCCGCCATCACTTCAGACGGCGTCATCACGCCCGGCAACAAAGGCAGGCCGCTGGATTTGGCGGCGGCAATCAAGGCCGGCGTCAAACCAGGAGAAACGCCGAACACCGCGCCCGCATCGCGCGCCGCAACGAATTCGTCAGCCTGGGTCAAGGTACCGACGCCGACAATCGCGCCCGGCACTTGCTCGGCGATGGCACGGATTGCCGGCAAGCCATGAACTGTACGCAAAGTCACTTCAAGCACGCGAATCCCGCCTGCGACCAGAGCTTTGGCCAGTGGTACCGCATGCGCGATATCGTCGATCGCAATCACCGGAATCACCGGCGATGCACGCATGATGTCTAACAACTGGTTGCCGTAAAGGAGATTTGTGGATGTCATATCATTGCTTTCTGTGGTTGTTCCGAATGGTCGGCGCTTTCCGGGTTGTGCAAAACAGGCGGCAAGCCAAAGCTGGTAGCGCCCTCTTCCGCCGCGCTCACAGTGCCGCGGAACATCGCAAACAGCTCGCGGCCCATGCCGACTTGATTGGCGGATAAGTCGATCGCCAGCGGCTGGCGCTGCGCCCATTCGTCCGCGGGCACCAGGGCTTCGAGTATACCCTGCTCGGCGTCCATGCGAATCATGTCGCCGTCGCGCACCAGGCCCAACGGGCCGCCAGCCAGCACTTCCGGCGTCACATGGATCGCTGCCGGCACCTTGCCCGACGCGCCCGACATGCGGCCATCGGTAACCAAGGCCACATGGCGCCCGGCATCCTGCAAAATCCCCAGCGCCGGCGTCAAGGCGTGCAATTCCGGCATGCCATTGGCGCGTGGGCCCTGATGGCTCAATACCGCAATAAAATCGCGATCCAGTTCGCCGGCGCGGAAGGCTTTCATGAACGCATCTTGCGAATGGAACACCAGCGCCGGCGCTTGCACTACCCAATGCTCTTTCTTCACTGCAGAAATCTTGATGACGGAGCGCCCCAGGTTGCCGGTCAGCAGCCGCAAGCCGCCGTCAGCGGAAAATGGCTCAGTGGCGGTGCGCAATACCGATTCATCGCCGCTTAAGTCCGGCGCTGGCTTGAACACCACCGACTCGCCCTCCAGGAACGGCTCGGCACAATGCGCGCGCAGACTGTCGCCGAGGATGGTTTTGACATCTTCATGCATCAGGCCGGCATCCAGCAATTCGCGAATCACAAAACCGGTGCCGCCGGCAGCATGGAAATGATTGACGTCGGCATCGCCGTTTGGATAAATCCGGGTAACCAGCGGCACCACGGCGGACAGCGCATCGAAATCGTTCCAGTCGATGACGATCCCGGCGGCCTTGGCAATCGCTACCAGATGCAAAGTGTGGTTGGTGGAGCCGCCGGTCGCCAGCAAAGTGACGATGGCGTTGACGATGCTTTTCTCGCTGACCACATGGCCGACCGGCAAGTACTGATTGCCGCGATCGGTGATCCTCAAGGCCTGGCGCGCGGCCTCGGCGGTCAATGCATCGCGCAGCGGTGTATTCGGGGTGATGAATGCCGAACCCGGCAGATGCAAGCCCAGCGCCTCCATCAGCATCTGGTTGCTGTTAGCGGTACCGTAGAAAGTACAAGTGCCGGCGCTGTGATAAGACTTGGCTTCCGCTTCCAGCAATTCGGCGCGGCCGATTTTTCCTTCGGCGTAGAGTTGGCGAATCTTCACCTTCTCTTTGTTGGTCATGCCGCTGGTCATCGGTCCGCCGGGAATGAACACCGCCGGCAAATGGCCAAAATGCAGAGCGCCGATCAACAATCCCGGGACGATCTTGTCGCAGATGCCGAGATAGACCGCAGCGTCGAACATATTGTGCGATAGCGCAATCGCCGTCGCCATTGCAATCGCATCGCGCGAGAACAGCGACAATTCCATCCCCGGCTGGCCCTGCGTCACGCCATCGCACATGGCTGGCGTACCGCCGGCAAACTGGGCGACGCCACCAGCGGCATGAACCGCATCCTTGATAATTTGCGGATAACGTTCGAACGGTTGATGCGCGGACAACATGTCGTTATACGACGACACGATCGCGACCGATGAACTTTTATCCTGTTTCAGCCTCAACTTATCATTGGCTGGAAATGCGGCAAAACCGTGAGCGAGATTGGTACATGACAGCGCTCCACGTTGTACATCCTGACGGCGCGCATGCTCCAGGCGCGCCAGATAGGCGCTACGATAAGGCTGGCTGCGCGCAACGATACGTTCGGTGACTTTGGCAACGCTGGCTTGAACAGACATGATTAGATCCTTGAAACAGTAGGAATTTGAAATTTTACTACAAAATAATGCAGCAACGCTAATCCAATACCTTTTTTATCACCCTCACTTGCCTTTACCATTCTTTTCAAGGCAAGCTCGCTCCATACGCAACGTAGCACCCTTAGCCATACGACAAGCTATAGCAGTTACCTGGAAAAAATGGCGGCCAGCCCGGTCGCCACACTCAGCGGAACAACTCCAGACAAGCACATTACAAAATAATTTGTAGTGAAATTACCGCCAACTGTTGTATAGTCGTATAAATTCCTGACCGACAATAAAGACTCCGGATATGCCACAACCAGCGCTTAATACTACTGCCAGCTTTCAAGCCTTGCATGCACATTACGCAGCGATCAAAGATTTATCGTTGCGCGAACTGTTCAGCGCCACGCCATCCCGCTTCGAACAGTTCTCCCTCAAAGCAGCCGGCTTGTTCCTCGATTATGCAAAAAACAATGTCAGCGCGGAAACCATGGCGCACTTGTTTGCCCTGGCGCGCGAACGCCAGGTCGAAGCGCAGCGCCAGGCCATGTTTGCCGGCGCAAAAATCAACACCACCGAAAATCGCGCGGTGTTGCACACGGCGCTCAGAGCGCCGCGCATGCCTACGCTGGAACTGGATGGCCAGCAGGTCAGCGCCGATGTGCACGCGGTGCTTGAGAGAATTCAGACTTTTACCAGCGCACTTCGTTCCGGCACATGGCAGGGATACAACGGCAAACCGATCAGGGATATCGTCAATATCGGCATTGGCGGCTCCGACCTGGGCCCCAAGATGGTATGCCAGGCGTTGCGCCCCTATCAACAGGCCGACCTGAATCTGCACTTCGTCTCGAATGTCGACGGCGACGATCTTGATGCAGTGCTGACGCAAATCGATCCGCAAACCACGCTGTTTGTCATCGCATCGAAAACCTTTACCACCGCGGAAACCATGATGAACGCGCACTCTGCGCGCAACTGGTTTTTGCAAAACGCGGCTGGCGCGCAAGAGTCGGATTTGCGCAAACATTTCGTCGCCGTCTCCACCAATGTCGACGGCGTTACAGCGTTCGGCATCGATGCGGCCAATATGTTCCCGTTCTGGGATTGGGTCGGCGGCCGCTATTCGGTGTGGTCGTCGATCGGTTTATCGGTAGCGCTGGCGATCGGCTTCGAGCAGTTCAGCGAATTCCTGGCCGGCGCGCACGCCATGGACCAGCATTTCCAAAGCGCGCCGCTGGAACAAAACATGCCGGTAATCCTGGCTTTACTGGGCGTCTGGTATCGCAATTTCTTTGATTACCGCTCGGTCTCGATTGCCCCCTATCACCAGGATCTGGGAAGTTTTCCCTCCTATCTGCAGCAGCTTGAAATGGAAAGCAACGGCAAGCGCGTCAGCCTCGACGGCAGCCCGCTTGAGGAAGAATCCTGCCCGATCATCTGGGGCAATGTCGGCACCAACGGCCAGCATGCCTACTTTCAATTGCTGCACCAGGGCACAGACATCACACCGGTCGATTTCATTGCGACATTGAACGCCAGCCATCGCTTGCCCGGCCATCAAGCCGCGCTGCTAGCCAATTGTTTCGCCCAGTCGGAAGCCCTGATGCGCGGCAAACATGCGGATGAAGTGCAAGCGGAAATGCAGGCCAAAGGCATGTCGGCCGGGCAGATCGCCGCCCTGCTGCCGCATCGCACCTTCCCTGGCAACCGTCCCAGCAACACCATCCTGATGGAGGCGCTGACGCCGGCCAGCCTGGGCGCGCTGATCGCCCTGTATGAACACAAGGTATTCGTCCAGGGAGTTATCTGGGACGTCAACAGTTTCGATCAATGGGGCGTCGAGCTCGGCAAGGTTTTGGCAAGCAATATCTTGAACGAACTGACCACTGCTCCTGCGCCGCAAGCTGCAGAAAATGCGCACGACAGTTCGACCAACGGCTTGATTGCGATGGCGCGTTCGGCTTTGTCATGACAGGGTTATACGAGGTTATATATTCATAGCAGGATGAAATGTCCGGCGCTGCACCCATCCACCCAGCATCTGTCTCTCACTATATCTCTCACTAGCGGCAGCAATTTATAGGTCTTATTTATCATGGCACTTGCAGAATTTGATTTGGCAATCTTTGGCGGCACCGGTGATCTGGCAATGCGTAAGCTGCTGCCGGCAATGTATGCGCGCGACCGAGCTAACGACTTGCCGCCGGAGGCCCGCATCCTGTGCATCGGCCGCCATGACAGCAGCGACGAGGATTTCATCAGACACGTGGAACGGGACGCCAAGCCGCACATCGGCAAGGAAAGTTTCGACGCCAGCGTCTGGCAGCGTTTTTGCAAACGCATCAAATACGTCGGCATGGACGCCACCGATGCTGCCTCGTACAAGGCACTGGTCGACGCCATGCGGCCCGACCACGCGATTACCAATGTGTTTTACCTGGCGACGCCGCCCAGCCTGTTTTCAAAAATCTGCAAAAACCTGGCGGCCAGCGGCTTAGCCACCTCCAACTCGCGCGTAGTGCTGGAAAAGCCTTTGGGCCGCGACCTCGCCAGCGCCAAGCAGATCAACCTCGAAGTTGGCGAAGTATTTTCCGAGTCGCAGATTTTCCGTATCGATCACTACCTAGGCAAAGAGACAGTGCAAAACCTGCTGGCGCTGCGCTTCGGCAATGTATTGTTTGAGCCGTTGTGGCGCCGGGAATGGATTTCCGATGTACAGATCACGATTGCCGAAGAGCTGGGAGTCGGCAACCGCATGGGCTACTACGAGACTTCGGGCGCCTTGCGCGACATGCTGCAAAACCACTTGCTGCAACTGCTGTGCATCGTCGCCATGGAACCGCCGGTATCGATTACGCCGGATGCGGTGCGCGATGAAAAACTCAAAGTGCTGCGCTCGCTAAAACGCTTCACGCCGACTACGCTGGCGCAAAACGTGGTGCGCGGCCAATACCGCTCCGGCCATGTCGAAGGCGTTGCGGTGCCGGGCTATCGCAAAGAGGCCGACGCCAATCCCCATTCACGCACGGAAACCTTTGTCGCCCTCAAGGCCGAAGTCGACACCTGGCGCTGGGCCGGCGTACCGTTTTATCTGCGCACCGGCAAACGCATGGCCGATCAGCTGGCGGAAATCGTGATTCGCTTCAAGACCATTCCGCACTCGATTTTTGCCCAGCCGAACAGCAGTTTTGAGCCTAACTGCCTGGTGATCCGTTTGCAGCCGGACGAAGGCCTGACCCTGAACCTGATGGCCAAGACGCCGGGCGACGGCATGCGCCTGAAGCCGGTCGAACTGGAACTGAATTTCCGCGAGAGTTTCAAATCGCCGCGCATGGAAGCTTACGAGCGCTTGCTGCTGGATGTCTTGCGCGGCCAGCTGACACTATTCATGCGCAGCGACGAGCTGGAAGCTGCCTGGGAATGGGTAGAGCCGATCCTGGAATTCTGGGATCAGGAAGAAGATGACCCGATTCCCTACACCGCCGGCACATGGGGCCCGGCCGCGGCCAGCGCCCTGATCGCACGCGACGGCTTGCAATGGCGTGAAGAAGCGCTGCCGGAGCTATAGCATGACCATGCTGCTGGATGCAATCCGGACCCAGATCGACCTGCTGTCAAAGTCAGAGAAAAAAGTCGCCTTGACCATTCTCGACAATCCACAGCTGGCGCTGGCGGAAAACATCACTGCCCTGGCAAAAAACGCGCAAGTGTCGGAACCGACGGTAGTGCGGTTTTGCCGCGCCATCGGTTACGAGGGCTGGCATGATTTCAAGCTGAAGCTGGCGCAAAGCCTGGCGGTGGCCCTGCCGGGCGCCAACGAAATGCTGGCGCAAGACGATATCGCCGCCGATCTGGTCAACAAGATTTGCAGCCGCTCGATCAACACCCTGCTCGATCTGCGCAACCATTTAAGCGCCGACGCGATCCAGAAAGCGCTGGACGTCTTGCTCAAGGCGAACAAGATCGAATTCTACGGCCAGGGCACTTCCGGTATCGTTGCGGCCGACGCCCAGCATAAATTTTTCCGCTCCGGCGTCCCTACCGTAGCCTACTCCGATCCGCATATCCACAGCATCGCGGCCTCGCTGTTGCAACCGGGCGATGCGGTGGTCGCCATCTCGCAGCGCGGCGGCAATGCCGCCCTGTTGCGCAGCGTGCAGCTGGCAAAAAAAGGTGGCGCTGACATTATCGTGCTGGGTCCCAGCGGCACGCCGCTGGCCGAACTGGCCACGGTGCTGGTGCCGATCGACCTCAGTTTCAATATCGATCCCTACACGCCGATCTCGGCGCGCCTGGCGCATCTGGTGGTGATCGACATCCTGGCAGTTGGACTGGCGCTCAAGCGCGGTCCCGAATTCCGCAAGAAAATGCAGAACGCGCAAAAAGCCTTGCAGCAGTTCGACATGCAGTTCGACTCGTTCTTCCGTTGACGAAATCTCACCTTTATCGCCAGCGACGCATCCATAAAAAAACCAATCATGAGACCAGCCGCCACTTCAGCCAACTACCGCGATCCGGAATTCCTGCGCGACAGGATGCGACGCGACATCGCCTTCTTTCATCCGCGCGCGATTGATCCCAACGGCGGTTTTTTCCATTACCTGAACGACGATGGCAGCGTCTACGACAGCGCCAGCCGGCACCTGGTCAACAGCAGCCGGATGGTGTTCTGCTACGCCCTGGCCTGGCGTCTCGACGGCAAGGAAGAATATCGAGATGCAGCGCGGCACGGTTTGCGCTTCCTGCAGCAACAGCATTGGCAGCCGTCTTACGGCGGTTATGCCTGGGTCCTGGAAAACGGCGTCGCCGTCGATCGCACCCAGCATTGCTACGGCCTGGCGTTCGTGCTGCTGGCGCACGCCCATGCTCTACGCATCGGCATCAGCGAAGCAGCCGACGGCGTTGCAGCCACTTTTGATTTAATGGAAAAACTGTTCTGGTCGGAAGCGGACGGTTTGTATGCCGACGAAGCAACCGCCACGGGCCTGGTCTCGCCTTATCGCGGCCAGAACGCCAATATGCACAGTTGCGAAGCCCTGATCGCCGCCTTTGAAGCGACTGGCGAGCAACGCTACCTGCAGCGCGCCGAGCTGCTGGCGCACAACATCACCGTACGCCAGGCCGCGCTGGCGGATGGCTGGATCTGGGAACACTATCACGCCGACTGGAGCATCGACTGGGAATACAACCGCCACGACAGCAGCAATATGTTCCGCCCCTGGGGTTTCCAGCCCGGCCACATGGCCGAATGGTCCAAGCTGTTGCTACTGTTAGAGCGTCACCGCCGTCATTTGCAGGGCGACGCCGGCTGGTTGCTGCCACGCGCGCGGGAATTGTTCGATGTCACCATGCCGGCCGCCTGGGATCAGGAATTCGGCGGCCTGGTATATGGGCTGGCGCCGGATGGCAGTGTCTGCGACGGCGACAAGTATTTCTGGGTGCAGGCGGAAGCCCTGGCCACCGCAGCGTTGCTGGCGGCGCGTAGCGGCGACCAGACCTATTGGGACAGTTACCAGCAATTGTGGGAATACAGCAGCGCGTATCTGATCGACCAGGAGCGCGGCGGCTGGTATCGCATTCTGCATCGGGATAACCGGCGCTACGGTCCGGAAAAACCACCGCACGGCAAAACCGATTTCTATCATCCGATGGGCGCCTATCTGGAAGCATTGGCCGCTGTTGGCTGCCCGCTTGAATAGTCACATAAATAAGTTACGTAAATAAGTTACGTAAATAAGTCGCGTAAATAAGCGCTTGAAAAAAAATTACACTAAACATTGTATGGATGCTGTCATGCCTGAAACAAGCAAACCCGCCCAAGCCTTCCCCCAATTCGTCAGCGCCGGTGAAGCACTCACCGATTTAATCCGCGTCGGCGCCGATCAATGGCTGAGCAAGACCGGCGGCTCGACCTGGAACGTGGCGCGCGCCGCCGCCAGCCTGGGCGCCTCATCCGCCTTTGCCGGCGCCATCAGCCAGGACTGGTTCGGCGACGAACTGTATGCAGCCAGCCAGGCCGCCGGCCTCGACCTGCGCTTCCTGCAGCGGGCGGCGCGCTCGCCGCTGCTGGCCGTCGTCTATGAAACCACGCCGCCGCAATACAATTTCATCGGCGACAACAGTGCCGACCTGTCATTTGATCCCAGCGCTCTGCCCGCCGACTGGCAGCAGGCGGCGTTATGGGTGCACTTCGGCGGCATCAGCCTGACGCGCTCGCCGTTGGCAGAGCACTTAATCGAACTGGCCGAGGATTTGCACAGCCGCGGCGTAAAAATCAGCTACGACCCGAATTTCCGCAATGTGATGGACCAGCGTTACGATGCGGTGCTGAAAAAAATGACGCAGCTGGCGGACCTCGTCAAAGTCTCGGACGAAGATCTGGCCGGCTTGTTCCGCAGCGATGATACCGAGGCCGCCCTGGCGACCCTGCGCGGCTACAATCCAGACGCAACCGTGCTACTGACCTTGGGCTCCAAGGGCGCTGCCATTTATGCCGGCGATCAATATTGGCAGGTAACGCCGCCGCCGATCACCGTTGTCGATACGGTAGGCGCCGGCGATGCCGGGATTGCCGGCCTGATCTACTCGCTGATACAGGAAACCGCTGCAGTATCGGCGGCGTCGGCTACATCCCGTCAGCCGTCAGCACCTGACTGGCTGCAGCACCTGCGATTTTCCGTCGCCTGCGGTTCGGCCGCCTGCTTGAACGCCGGCGCCAAACCGCCGCAATTGGCGCAAGTGCATGCACTACTGGAAAAGATCTAGGGCGGGAAAAGATCTTAGGCGGCAGACGGCGCCGCACGCGCAAACGCTCACAGCGCCATGGAAATGTATCAAAATTACTTGTAGTAAAAATACAGATAAAAGAATTTCCGCAAATAAACAATTAAAAAAACCACTAAACAATGGCATTTTTCAATAGGCCTTTCAGTTGCCACAACTATGCATTGCACGCATGAAAAATCAACCAATGCTGTAAATTAGCAACAGAAATATAGTAAAACTACACAAATAAAACAAAAATTTCATAAACCGGTTTACCATCTTCAACAACAAAGAGATCGGCAACACAACAAGCAACAATGAATGCCCGGTTCAAGAATTTCGAGCTACACAAGACTCGGAAAGCAGTGGTCCACGCCACATTTTTACTTAGGAGATGAAATGAGAAAATCTGTTCTGAAAGCCATACCGTTGGCCAAGCCACTCGCAGTTGCGGCAGTTCTGGCTTGCGCCTTCGCTAGCCAGGCCCAAGCGCAAACCAATGTGATTATCTACGGTCGCGTTGACGCAGGCATCAACTACCAAAGCAATCAAGTCGGCAAAGACGCAAATGGCAACACCATCCGTGGCGGTCAATGGGGCGTCGGCGGCAACGAATGGGGTACCAGCATGATCGGTTTCAAGGGCACCGAAGATCTGGGTGGCGGCCTGAAAGCGATGTTTACCTTAGAAAGCGGATTCCAAGCCGACACCGGCCGCTTCAACGGCACCGGCCTGTTTAATCGTCGTTCGACCGTTGGCTTGAACGGTGGCTTCGGTACGGTGAAAATCGGCCGTGATCTGGCGCTGCCAAGCGACCGCGTATGGAGCATCGACCCTACCGGCCAACAGAACATGAGTACTTCGACCTTGTTCAAAGGTCGTAACTGGCCACAAACCAGCAACCAGATTCAGTACATCACACCAGAGATGGGCGGCCTCTACGTGCACCTCATGTACGGCGCTGGCGAAGCTGCAGGATCGACTACACGCGGACCAGCTGGTTCAGGAATCGGTAACAGCACCGGTGTCGCAATCGGTTTCGTACAGCCCACCTATGAATTGCTGGCGATGTACGATACGGCCCATGACGAAAACGGCACTTACGACAGCTTGTTCTCCCGCTCCAAGGAAATCACCGTCGGCGGCAACGTTACGTTCGGCGCAGCAAAACTGTTTGCAGGCTGGCAAAATCTGTCGGCACCTGCCCAGGCTGTCGATCCTCTGAATCCCATGACCAAGGCCAACAAAGCCAACCAGTTCTGGCTAGGCGCCAACTACCAGCTGACCCCGGCTCTGACACTGATCGGCGCGGCTTATCACGTCAAGCTTAACCACGACGTAGGCAGCGCAAATCTGTTCATGCTGGGCACCAACTACAGCCTGTCCAAACGCACCCTGCTGTACGCGAGCATTGGTACTATCCGCAATGGTTCGAACACCGATTTCCAAGTTCAAACCGGCGACAGCACTGGCTTGGCTGGACAGAACCAAAACACGTTCTACACTGGTATCAGCCACTCGTTCTAAGACAGCAAGCCGCAATCGGCGCGCCGCTTGAGCTCGGCGCATCGATTGCGCTTGCCAGCACTACCGTTGTGCTTGCTACGCAAGTGGCATTAGTGAGAGACGTCCCTGGGTAACTCCCAGACTTTGCCCATTCGCGTGCGAATGGGCATTTTTTATGGGCCTGCAGGATCCCGCTCTTGATTTTCGCCCCCCGCCGGTTTCCGACTTACCCCAAAACGGTATCGCCGCTGCAACTGCTGCTGCGGCGCCAGTAGTGTCAAGCCATTGAGCATCGGGCCGCCGGCTAGATTATGCGCATTGATGGCGTGGTCGACCGGTTCGAAACAGAAATAATCTGCGCCGACCGGCGTGTATAAGATGTAATACTGCGCCTCGGCGTCTAAGGTCAGGCACAGGCGGAGCTCCGGCCACCAGATTTCCGCGTGACCGTCCCAACCGCTAAAAGCATGATTTACCAAGTGATCCGGCAAAATCTGACAACGGGCGAAATCCCATTGCGCCGGTGTCGGCCCTTGCCTCAGCGGCAGATAATCCTCTCCGCTCAGCCAGACATGAGGCGCCGCAGCGCGCAATTGCACATCCGCGCTGCGCGGCATCCAGGGGTGCAGCCCAAGACCAAAAGGCAGCGTTACCGTTCCGGTATTCCTCACCTGCAAAGTCACCAGCATGGCGGCGCCATCCAATTGGTAAGTCATGCTAGCCGTATAAGAATACGGATCGCCGCTGCGGCGGTTGAGCCGCAGAGTCACCGCGCTCGCGTTGCGCGCAGCCACTTGCCAGGGATGCTGCTTGCTGGTGGAATACGATATTGCGGCGGGGAGACTGCTGCGGCTATTCGATATAGAAACGCCATTGCGGCTGCATTACCATCTGGTCTATGCGCCGCATGCGAAAGACAATCCGGCGTTTAAGACGTTTTATGAATGGCTGCTGAAGGAGAGAAACAACCGGGACGGATAATTTAGGACATACGCAAAACAGCCCCAGCGGCGTTGCTCCTCCTAGCCGTGCAGGTGCACTGTCTTCGTCGTCGCGCCTTGCTGGGGCAGCTTTGCGTAAGTCCTAATAATGTCGCGCAGCCGCGAAAAAACCGTCCCCATCCAGTGCGGATTATTTGATATGCGAAATCACATTCGGCGACAAGGTCACTTCCTGATCGGCACGCGCCGACTGTACCGGCTTGCCGTCACCCCCAGCAGTGATCTTGTCGCTGGCGGATTCACCCAGCGAGGCAATATGCGTCAAGATGCCGCGCTTGGCCTGGCGCTGCAATTCTGCAAACGGACTGGAACGGTTGAGCGATACTCCCACCGCCAGCACGTCGATCAGCAACAACAGCAGAATCCGCGACACCATCGGGATGTGCATCATGCTGCTTTCGTCGTGCTCGACCGCCAGCGTGTAATGCGCACGCTTGGCCAATTGCGAATTGCTCGGCGCCAGCGCAATGATGGTGGCGCCGGAATGCACCGCCACCTCGACTGCCGGCGCCAGATGGCGCAAGCGCCCTGAATTCGAGATCACCACCACGACGTCGCTGCTTTTCAGCATGGCGGCCGAAACTTCCTGCAACTGCGGATCGGTGTACGCCGAAGATGGAATCCCCAGGCGGAAGAATTTTTGCTGCGCATCCTCCGCCACCAGGCCGCAACTGCCGAAACCGTAAAACTCGATGCGGCTGGCCTGGCTCAATACTTCAATCACTCGCGATAAAGTATCGGCGTTGAGATTGTCGCGCACTTCCAGCATCGCTGAGATGGTGTTGTCGACCACCTTGACGCCGACATCCAGCGACGAATCGCCGACATGCACCTGGCTGTGCGCGACCGGCACCGTACCGGTGACACCGGACGCCAGCTTCAGTTTAAAATCGGCCAAACCCTGGCACCCCATGGTGCGGCAAAAACGGATCACCGTCGGCTGGCTGACGTCGGCGCGGCGGGCGATTTCTGAAATCGGCTCGCTCATCACGGCGCGTGGATGGGCCAGAATCAGGCTGGCGACCTTTTGCTCGGCCGGTGAAAACTGATCGCGCGCCTTGCGGATTTTTTCCAGGATAGGCACGGCGTTGCCGCCGCCCAGATGCTCGGAAAGTATCGCAGCAACACCCACAAAAGCCGGGTACGGCGCAGTAATGACGAAGGTCGGGATTTTGGCGAGATAATTGCTAAAACGCCCTTTGCTTTCGAAGCGCGCGCGAAACGGCGAGCGTGCGAAATATTCTCCCAGGCGCGGCACCACGCCACCGCCGATATACAAACCGCCCAAGGTTCCCAAGGTGACGGCAACGTCGGCCGCGACGGTTCCCAACATTGAACAAAAGCATTCGACCACGTCCATGCACAAGGCATCCTGGTCCTGCAACGCGCGTTCGACGATTTGTGCGGTATGCAAAGGCTCAGGCTTGGCGATTCCCTGCAGCTCGGCCAAGGCCTGATAAATCATTTCGATGCCGGGGCCGGAAACCAGGCGTTCGGCCGAGACGTGCGAATAAGTACGCCAGCAGTAAGCCAGCACCGCCGCCTCACGCGCGTCGCCCGGGGCGAAGGTGACGTGGCCGCCTTCGCTGCCCAGCGCAATCCAGCGCCCCTCGGTCGGGATCAAACCGCCGACACCAAGCCCGGTACCGGCGCCGACCAGGCCGATCACGCCGCCGCTCAACGCCCTGCCGCCGCCGATCTGGATGCAATGTGCGTGCTCAAGATGCGGTAAGGACATCGACAAGGCGGTGAAATCGTTGACCACCAGCAGCGTATCCAGATTCAAGCGGCGGCGCGTGTTTTCAATCGAGAATTCCCAATGGTGATTGGTCATCTTGATGTCGTCGCCCTGCACCGGATTGGCAATCGCGATCGCCGCGTGCCGCACTTGCGGATGCTGGCTGGAAGCCAAATACGCCTCGACCGCCAGCGCGAATTCGGCATAGTCGGCACAACGCAAGGTTTGTATTGTGTCGATCTGGCCCGGTGCACGCTCTAGCGCAAAACGCGCATTGGTGCCGCCGACATCTGCCAGCAGGCGCGGGCCATCCAGATAGCTAGTTGCAGAATTCTCGCTAGCGCTCATGATCGTGGATGAAGACATGGTGTAAAACTTTCACTTAAATACTAATACTGTTAGTAGGATGCGCGGTGCGATTGTGATTATTTATGCGCCTTGCCACGCTTCTCAATTTTCTTAATCAGGCGATTCAACGATCTTCCGGCCATTGAGCACCAGCACGCGCCATCATCGCAAACGACGCGGTCGGCCCCCAACTGCCTGCCATATACGGTTTAGGCTGGGATGAACTGCTCTGCCAGTGCTGCAGCAGCGGCTCGACCCAGCGCCAGGCGGCTTCTTGCTCGTCACGCCGCACGAACAAGGACAAATTGCCGCGGATGGCGTCCAGCAACAGACGCTCATAGGCTTCGGCCCGGCGCTGCTTGAAAGCCTGGTCAAACGCCAGGTCGAGCGCTACCGGCTGCACTGTCATGCCGTCGCCAGGCTGTTTTGCCAGGCAATGCAGTTGAATCGATTCGTCCGGCTGCAGCCGGATCACCAGACGGTTGCTGCTGCCCCCGGCCTGGCCGCCCGGCATCGGCAAGATGGCGTGCGGGATAGGCCGGAAGGTGATCACGATTTCCGCCGTGCGTTGCGCCAGACGCTTGCCGGTGCGCAAGAAAAACGGTACTCCGGCCCAACGCCAGTTATTGATCTCGGCATGCAGGGCGACGAAAGTTTCAGTCTGCGATTGCGCCGCCACTCCAGGTTCTTGCTGATATCCCGCGACCGACCGCCCTTCGACGGCGCCGGACACATACTGGCCGCGCACCGCTCTGAGCTCCATGTCTTCCGCCGAAAACGGCTTCAAGGCCCGCAACACACGCAGTTTCTCATCGCGCACCGCATCGGCGTCCATCGAAGTCGGCGGCTCCATCGCCACCATGCACAATAATTGCAGCAAATGGTTTTGCACCATGTCGCGCATAGCGCCGGTGGCGTCATAGAATTCGCCCCTGCCCTCGACCCCCAGTTGCTCGGCAATCGTCAACTGCACATGGGCCACCGATTCGCGCCGCCACAGCGGCTCAAATAAAGAGTTGGCAAAACGCAAAGCCAACAGGTTTTGCACCGCTTCCTTGCCCAAATAGTGATCGATGCGATAGATCTGGTCTTCGGCGAAGACGCGAGCTACCGCATCGTTGATCGCGCGCGAGGACAGCAAATCATGGCCTAGCGGTTTCTCCAGCACCAGCCGCGCCTGTGACAGATCGATCCCGCTGGCGGCAAGATTGGCGCAAATCGGTTCGAACAGCGAGGGCGAAGTCGCCAGATAAAATACCGAAACAGCCTTGCTGGCAGCCAGTGTGTTTGCCAACACCTGATAACCGGCGCGATCCAGCAGATCCAGCGGTAAATAAGTGATGCGCGCCAGAAAACTTTGCCAGAGCGCCTCATCCTGCGCACCGGCAACGCCGCTCTTCACATACGGGATAGCGCTCTTGCTAACCCAGGCCAGGTAATCGTCCTGACTGAAATCCTGCTTGGCGACGCAAATAATGCGACCATCCTGATGCAACTTCCCTTCCCTATGGGCAACAAACAACGCAGGAAGAATCTTCCGCATCGACAAGTCGCCGGTCGCTCCGAATAGGGTAAAAATAAAGGGGATATGTGTTTGCATCAAAATTTTTGTAATAAATAAAAAACTTATATTGCAATATTAATGTAGCATTACTACAATTACAAGCGGCGAAAGGAGTAAATCCTTGATTTTTGCAGGGAAACTCAAGATCGCATGTAGTTTTACTAGTTTTTTCACATGATACACATGGGCCGGCAAATGCGCAGAGCTTCGGCGATGCGCTGGGACATGGCCCTTGCTTCATAGCACGGCTTAAATAGCAAGACTTATCACCACAGGCAATTAAGTATTCATCGCAGATTCAACTCAACCAGGAGACAAGAATGAAACTAGGTCAAATAATAAAATCGGTATTCGCAACTACTGCACTGCTGTCCAGCGCCGCTGCGGTTCACGCGGCAGAAGTCGAAGTACTCCATTACTGGACCTCGGGCGGCGAAGCAAAATCGGTCGCCGAGTTGAAAAAAATCATGGAAGCCAAGGGCGTGACCTGGAAGGATTTTGCGGTTGCAGGCGGTGCTGGTGAAAACGCCACTACCGCGCTGAAAGCCCGCGTGATCGCTGGCAGCCCACCGACAGCGGCGCAGATCAAAGGGCCGTCGATCCAGGAATGGGGCCAGGAAGGCGTATTGGCGAATATCGACGCCGCAGCCACTGCGGGCAAATGGGATGCGCTGCTGCCTAAGGTAGTCTCCAACACGATGAAGTACCAAGGCCACTATGTAGCGGCGCCAGTCAATGTGCATCGCGTCAACTGGCTCTGGATCAATCCTGAAGTCCTGAAAAAAGCCGGCGCCAAAACACCGACCACCTGGCCAGAGTTCTTTGACGCTGCCGACAAGATCCAAAAAGCCGGCTTCGTCGCCATCGCCCACGGCGGCCAGCCTTGGCAAGATGCGACCGTGTTTGAAACCGTCGCGCTGGGCGTAGGCGGCGCCGATTTCTACAACAAGGCCCTGGTCAAGCTCGATCCAGCCACCCTGACCGGCCCGACCATGATCAAGACCTTCGACACACTGGGCAAGATCAAGGGTTATATCGACAAGAACGCCGCCGGCCGCGACTGGAACCTGGCGACTGCGATGGTCATCAACGGCAAGGCCGGCATGCAATTCATGGGCGACTGGGCTAAAGGCGAGTTCACCGCTGCGGGCAAACAACCTGGCAAGGATTTCTTGTGCGTTGCGGCTCCTGGCACCGACAAGTCATACACTTACAACATCGACTCGATCGCCATGTTCAAGGTCAAGAATCCTGATTCGCAAAAAGCTCAGCTGACCCTGGCAACCGCCATCATGAGCCCGGAGTTCCAGGAAATTTTTAATTTAAACAAGGGTTCGATCCCTGTGCGTCCTGATATCCCGCGCACAAAATTCGACAGCTGCGCCACCAAGTCGATGGACGACATGGCCGCATCCAGCAAAGCCGGCACGCTGGAACCAAGCATGGCGCACGGCATGGCAGTCAATTCTGCAGTACAAGGGGCTATCCTTGACGTAGTTTCGAAGTTCATGAATTCCAACATGACCTCGCAAGCTGCGGCACAGGCTCTGGCAAAAGCAGCAAAGACGCAATAACGCAATGACGAAGTGGCAATAAGTAGTTGTTTGCTGTGTTATTTTTCAAATAGAGAAAATGAGAACAGGGGCCGAAGCGAGTAAGATCGACTTCGGCCCCCGCCGTGTCCGGCAGTGGCTGCCATTGCACCGCCAGACACGGCTCTGATCCTGCTTCAGGAGACTTGCATGTCCGATCACACTCTCCCCTATACAGCTGCGGCTGTCGGGAGCTCAAGCAACACGCCCAAGCAGCAAGGGCGCATTGCGGCAATCGCCGATGCCTGGTTACCGCGCATCGTACTGTCGCCCACTATCATCCTGTCACTGGTCTTCGTGTACGGCTTCATTGGCGTCACCGCCTGGCTGTCGCTGACCAATTCGCGGATGCTGCCGAATTACGAAATTTCCGGCTTCAATCAATATGTCGCGCTGTTCGGCCTCGATCGCTGGTGGGTTGCTGCCGCCAACCTGGGCATTTTCGGCGGCTTGTTCATTCTGTTCTGCCTCGCCATCGGCCTCATCATGGCGATCCTGCTGGACCAGAAAATCCGATCCGAAGGGGCATTGCGCGCAATCTATCTGTATCCGATGGCGCTCTCGTTCATCGTTACCGGCGCTGCCTGGAAATGGATCTTGAATCCAGGCCTGGGCCTGGAAAAAATGATGCACGACTGGGGCTTCGCCAATTTCCATTTCGACTGGCTGGTGAACTCCGATTTCTCGATTTACACCGTGGTGATCGCTGGCGTCTGGCAATCCTCTGGCTTCGTGATGGCCCTGTTCCTGGCCGGGCTGCGCGGCATCGACGACAGCATCATCAAAGCAGCCATGGTCGACGGCGCCAGCTTGCCAACCATCTACCGCCGCATCGTGATCCCGGCTCTGCGGCCGGTGTTTTTCAGCGTGCTGCTGGTATTGGCCCACATCGCGATCAAGAGTTTTGACTTGGTGATGGCGTTGACCGCAGGCGGTCCGGGAACCTCTTCCGACCTGCCGGCAATTTTCATGTATCAGTTTTCCTTCTCGCGCGGTCAGCTAGGCTTAGGTGCGGCGTCCGCCATGATGATGCTGGCAACCGTACTGGCAGTGCTGGTGCCCATGATGTACCTGGAAACCAAAGGAGCGCGCAATGGCCGCTGACAGCACTAGCAACACCATCTATAACGAAAACAGCAAACTCAGCGTCGGCCGCGTCGTCATCTACGCCCTGCTGGTCTTGTGCGCGCTGTATTACCTGGCGCCGCTGTATGTGATGCTGAGCACCTCGGTGAAAACCTTGGATGAAATCCGCTCCGGCAACTTGCTGTCGCTGCCGATGGCGCCAACCAGCGCCGCCTGGGGCAAGGCCTGGAGCAGCGCCTGTACCGGTGTCGATTGCAACGGCCTGGCGCCGTTCTTCTGGAACTCGATCAGGATGGCGGTGCCGGCGGTCTTGATTTCGACCCTGGTCGGCTCGCTCAACGGCTATGTACTGGCGCACTGGCGTTTCCGCGGTTCGGAAATTCTGTTCACAGCCTTGATGGTGGGTTGCTTCATTCCATTCCAGGTAGTGATCTTGCCGATGGCGCGCCTGCTGGGCACGGTCGGCATGGCCAACACCACGCCTGGCCTGGTATTCGTCCATATCGTCTACGGTATTGCCTTCACCACGCTGTTCTTCCGCAATTACTACGTCACGGTGCCGGAAGAACTGGTCAAGGCGGCGCGCATCGATGGCGCAGGCTTTTTCATGACTTATCGCAAGATCATTTTCCCTTTGTCGCTGCCGATTTTCATGGTCTGCTTCATCTGGCAATTCACGCAAATCTGGAACGACTTCCTGTTCGGCGTGGTGTTCGGCGGCTCGGACGCCAAGCCGGTCACGGTGGCCTTGAACAACCTGGTGAATACATCGACCGGCGTCACTGAATACAACGTCAACATGGCGGCGGCCATCATTGCCGCCTTACCGACCTTGGTGGTGTATCTGCTGGCGGGAAAATATTTTGTGCGCGGCCTGACTGCTGGTGCGGTCAAGGGTTAAGCGGTGGCGCGGCGGCTCTGATTTTCGGAGCCGCCTCGGCAATTAATAAAATTTAAGGAATGGTTCAAAATGGCAAGCTTATCAATTCGCAATGTGCGCAAGGTTTACCCGAACGGCAATGAAGTTCTCAAAGGCATCGACCTGGAAATCGAAGATGGCCAGTTCCTGATCCTGGTGGGCGGCTCCGGCTGCGGCAAATCAACCCTGCTGAACATGATTGCCGGGCTGGAAACGGTGTCCGAGGGCAAGATCATGATCGGCGACCGCTGCGTCAACGATGTCCCGCCCAAAGAGCGCGACATCGCCATGGTGTTCCAGTCTTACGCCTTGTATCCGACCATGACGGTGCGTGAAAACATCTCGTTTGGCCTGGGCATCCGCAAGGTATCGAAAGCGGAACAAAAACAGATCGTCGACCGCGTCGCCACTACCCTGCAAATCACTCATCTGCTGGATCGCAAGCCAGCGCTGTTGTCCGGCGGACAACGGCAGCGCGTCGCCATGGGCCGCGCTATCGCCCGCGATCCTTCGCTGTTCCTGTTCGACGAACCGCTGTCCAACCTGGACGCCAAGCTGCGGGTTGAGATGCGTGCGGAAATCAAGCTGATGCATCAACGCCTGGGCAGCACCATCGTGTATGTCACGCATGACCAGATCGAAGCGATGACGCTGGGCGACCGGATAGCCGTGATGAAGGATGGCGTGGTGCAGCAGTTCGGCAGTCCGCAAGAAATCTATGACAATCCTAGCAATCTGTTCGTGGCAGGTTTTATCGGCTCGCCGTCGATGAATTTCATGCGCGGCAATCTGGTCGCCAACGGCCACGGCCCGGCCTTCGAACTGGAACACGCAGGGCAAACAACCCTGCTGCCGCTGGCTCCGGTGCAGGCGCAGAATCCACAGATTGCGTCCTGGATCGGACGCGAAGTGATCCTCGGCATCCGTCCCGAACATGTCACCGACGCCCAAAGCGCACGCGGTTCGGAAATCACCGACAGCAACGGTAACGGCAACTATCATCCGACTGAAGTCGGCTGCACCGTGGAGCTGACCGAACCGACCGGGCCCGACACCTTGGTGTTCACCAGCTTCAATAACGCCCGCGTGACCTGCCGTACTCATCCACGCGCCGCAGCCAAACCCAAGGATCAGATGCAACTGGCGTTCGATCTGTCGAAAGCGGTTCTGTTTGACGCCAAGACCGAGGAACGGATCAGCTGATCGGGCCAGTTGTAACATTGGCCGATAAATTGCGTAGAATGGCGGGGAGGCATTTCGTTGTATTTCCGACTAACAGTCCCTGCTTTTCTAGGCTGCCATGAACCAACTCGAACAACTCAAGCAATTCACTACCATCGTTGCCGACACCGGTGACTTCCAGTCCATCAAGGCGTTTGCGCCGCGCGACGCCACTACCAATCCGTCGCTGATCCTGAAAGCGGTGCAGAAGCCGGAGTACCAGCCGTTGTTGAACCAGGCAGTGAAGCAATACGGCCATTTGCCGGTCACCGACATCATCGATCATTTGCTGATCGCATTCGGCCAGGAAATCCTGAAAATCATTCCGGGCCGGGTTTCCACCGAAACCGATGCCCGCCTGTCGTTCAATATCCAAGGCACCATCGACAAAGGGCACGCCCTGATCAAGCTGTACGAGGCCGCTGGCATAGACCGCGAGCGCGTGCTGATCAAGATTGCCTCTACCTGGGAAGGCATACGGGCTGCCGAAGTACTGCAAAAAGCCGGCATCCATTGCAACCTGACCTTGCTGTTTTCATTGCCGCAGGCGATTGCCTGCGCCGAAGCCAATGTGCAGCTGATCTCGCCGTTTGTCGGCCGCATTTACGATTGGTACAAAAAAGCCAGCGGCCATGACTACACTGGCGCCGACGATCCAGGCGTGCAGTCGGTCAATCAAATCTACAGTTATTTCCGCAAATTCGGCTACGCCACCGAAGTCATGGGCGCCAGCTTCCGTAACACTTCGCAAATCGTTGAACTGGCCGGCTGCGACCTGCTCACCATCAGCCCCGATCTGCTGCAGAAGCTGGCGGAGAGTGAAACCCCGGTCAGCCGCAAACTCAGCCCGGAAGCGGCGCAACAGAGCGACCTGAAAAAAATCGACCTGGACGAAACCACTTTCCGCACCATGCTCAACGACGACGCCATGGCAACCGAAAAACTGGCCGAAGGGATACGCCAGTTCAGCGCCGACGCGGTCAAGCTGGAAAAACTGGTAGATGCTTTGCGCTGAGCGGCCGCGGCCGTCTGGCAGCCGCATTGCTATGACTACGATGTTATAAAAAATGGCCCCGATGGGCCATTTTTTTCGCTGCTTATTTGCTTACTTACCTACTTGCTTACTTGAACACCACCGTCTTGTGCCCGTTGAGCAAAATCCTGTGCTCGATAAACCATTTCACGGCCCGCGCCAGCACCACGCATTCAACGTCACGCCCAATGGCGGTCAGGGTCTCCGGCTCCATTGCATGATCGACCCGCGCCACGTCCTGCTCGATGATCGGCCCCTCATCCAGATCGCCGGTGACGAAATGGGCGGTGGCGCCGATCAGCTTCACGCCGCGGTCATGCGCCTGATAGTAAGGTTTGGCGCCTTTGAAACTCGGCAAGAAAGAATGGTGGATATTGATGGCGCGTCCGGTCAGTGCGGTGCACATGGCTGGCGACAGGATTTGCATATAGCGCGCCAGCACCACCAGATCGATCTTATTCGCTTCGACGATTTCCATCACCCTCGATTCCTGCGCCAGCTTGGCTTCAGTTGAAGCGCCTGTGGCCAACGGCAGATGATGGAAGGGAATGTTGTAGCTGGCGGCCAGCTGGTAGAAATCGGTGTGATTGGAAACGATGGCCGAAATCTCTACCGGCAGCAAACCGCTCTTGTAGCGGAACAGCAAGTCATTCAGGCAATGGCCGATTTTCGACACCATCAGCATCATGCGCGGCTTCTTGTGCGCATCATGCAATTGCCAATGCATTTGCATGGTGGCGGCCAAGGCGGAAAACTCTGCTCTCAAGCGCTCGTCGGCAACCGTCGCATCCTCGGAGGAGAAATGCACGCGCATGAAAAACAGCTCGGATTGAGCGTCGCCGAACTGGGCTGAATCGATGATATTGCAACCGTGCTCCGCCAGAAAACCGGAAACGCGATGGACGATTCCGCGTTGATCGAGGCAAGACAAGGTGAGAATGTATTCTGGATAGCTCATGAGATTTTGTGTGAGGCGGGAAAGCGCTTTAGCGTTGAGCCAAAAGACGCTATTGTCGCATGCCTGCATGCACATGACAAAAAACCAGGGTGGCCCTGCGACCACCCTGGTTACTAGGAGCCTGTCGGACTTAGGAATGATCGGCTGCAAAAATAGCTGAGCGGTCCATATTTCACCGGCTTCTTGGTCAATAGCCAGCTATTGACGCTGCGAACCCGGCAAAATCTGTCCTCGCCCAGCTATTTTTTCGCTTCGACCACCTAAGTCCGACAGGCTCCTAGCTTGCTGCAAATGATAGCGGCAAACAGTCAGCTCGGACGCCGACCCGGACGTTAACCTCCGACGTTAAACTTATGCTACCGCAGTAACGGCAGCCGGCTTGACGGCGCTGGACGCGGTGCCGACTTGCACTTCGCCAGTCAGTTGACCGCCTTCTTCGATGACAACCTTGCCATAACGGATTTTGCCGGAAACCTTGCCGGTCGAATAAATCACCAGCTTTTCACGGACCGTCAGGTCGCCGTCGAATTCGCCGTAGATTTCTGCCAGATCGATTTCGGCCGAACCCTTGAATGCGCCTTTTTCTGCGATATGAATCACGCGGGAATTCATCGTAGCTTCAACCCGGCCTTCGACCACCAAGGTGTCGCAATCGGTAATTTCAACGCCCTTGAGCTTGATATTCGGACCGACGATCAACTTGCTGCCAACTTCATTAGTGCTGGAAGCCGAATGATTGACCGGTGTGCTCACAGGATTGCTAGCCTTTGGAATGTTGGGAGTGCTGCCCGAAGTCAGATTGCTGCTGGCGCTGAATGGTGAATTGGATGTTGGTGTTTCTCGCTTGCCGCCGAAAAACGTGTCTGATTTAAGCATGGGATCTCCTGAAAGGTGTTGCGTGCACTAATGGGCCAGCGCGGCGATGTAAAAATGAAAATATGGAAATGACCGGATGAGACAAAGGTCTCCTGCCTTCGAGGATACCCTCCGGAAAAAGTTCATGGCAAAAATCTTTAATTTGTAACCGTGGCGGAAATGCTATCGACAGCAAAAAAAACTGCTATTGACTTTTGATTATCAATCATTCATCTTGTCTTCCGACAACACCAATATAAATCACACCAGGGAGAAAACCGCAATGAGTCTACCACCTAGCGACGCATCGCCGTCTGGCTTTGACGGAGGCCAGACGCCTGCATCAGCGCATCAGGTCGAAGCATTTGTTTTTTCGGGCCGAGGCAGCGAATATTTCCGTATATGGATAGTCAATCTTCTGCTGTCTATCATCACCTTGGGGATTTACTCGGCATGGGCCAAGGTCCGCCGCACCCGCTATTTCTATGACAACACGACTATCAACGGCAGCAGCTTCGAGTATCACGGCAATCCGATAGCGATCCTGAAAGGACGCATCATTGCGGTGATTCTGATTGGCGGCTACCAGATTGCCTTCAAGTTTTCACTCGGACTTGGCGTATTGGCACTAGCCCTGATGCTGGCCGGAATGCCGTGGCTGATCTGGAAGAGTTACCAGTTCAAGTTATACAACTCTAGTTATCGCGGCATCCGTTTCGGTTTCCGCGGTAGTGCCGGGCGTTCCTATTTCAACTATTTGCTGTTGCCGCTGCTGGCTGGCATCACGCTATGGCTGGCGCTGCCATTCGCCCACCAACGCATCAAGAAATACCTGCATCAGGAAAGCAAGTTCGGCGCGACGCATTTTTCATTCGACGCCAGCGTCGGTTCCTTTTACAAGACTTACCTGATCGGCGCCGGCGTAGCCTTGCTTGGCTACATCGCCATCATGATAACGTTTAGCAGCACGCTGGCGGCCTTGGGTGCCGGCCTGCAGCATGGGGGAGCGGCTGTGATAAGCAGCGCCGGCCTGCTGTTCCTTAGTTTATATGCCTGGACCTTCCTGATCATGCCGCTGTTCCTGACCATGATCCAGAACCTGATCTGGAACCACACCAAGCTGGGACAACACCAATTCCAGAGCCAGCTGAAATGGTCGAAAACGGCTTTCATCATGATCACCAACCTGATCGGGATTGTCATCACGCTGGGCTTGTTCGCGCCGTTCGCGCACGTTCGCTGGTTCAAGTATCGGATCGAATCGGTCACCTTGCTCGCTGCTGGTTCGCTCGACAACTTCGTTGCAGACGAGGAAGCACAGGGCTCGGTTGCCGGCGAAGGCATCTCGGATCTGCTTGATTTCGATCTGTCGCTGTAGACCCGCATCAAACCAATGCAAGGTATGCAAGATGCGCAACCCAAGGCGGTGCCAGCTTTTTATTTCGACGGCAAGACATCGCGCAGGCATGCGGTTGAGCTGACGGTGGCAGCGGGCGTCGCCAGCATTTCCGGGGAAGCGCAGCGGCAGGCGCCGCTTAGCGAGCTGCGCGTTTCCGAACGCGCTTCGCGCGCGGCGCGCAAGGTAACCTTTGCCGATGGCGCCTATCTTGAGATCGTCGACGTCGGCGCCTTTGACGAATTACTGGCCAGCACCGGCTATCAAGATCCGCTGGTAGTGCGGATGCAGCAAAGCTGGCGCACCACACTGTATGCAACTGTCGCCCTGGTGCTGATTCTGGCGCTCGGCTACCGCTATCTGCTGCCGGCCGCCGCAGGCCTGATTGCCAATGCTTTGCCGGAATCGGTAGAGCGGCGGATCGGCAGCGGCACGCTGGCGTTTCTCGATCAGCGCATATTCGCCCCCACTACCCTGCCCGTGGCGCAGCAAGAGTCGATTGACAGCCGGTTTCGGGCATTGCAGCCGCCGCATCAGGGCGCGCCCGACTATCGCATCATTTTCCGCAAAAGCAAGATCGGTCCCAACGCCTTTGCCCTGCCCTCCGGCGAAATCGTCTTGACCGATGAACTGGTCAGGTTGCTGGACGACGACGATGCGCTGATGGGCGTACTGGCGCATGAACTCGGGCATTTGCATCAACGCCACCTGATGCGGCGCTTGATACAAGGCTCAGCGATTGCCGCTACCGCAACATTATTGTTTGGCGACGTCTCGGCGCTGATCGCCAGCATTCCACCGGTAATGCTGGATCTGAAATACTCGCGCGATATCGAACTGGAAGCCGACGACTACGCGATCGCCATGTTCAAAGCCAACGGCATCAGCCTCAACAAACTGGCGCGCACCTTCGAAAAGCTCGACAGCCAGCCGGGCGAATTCTCGCCCTACCTGTCGACCCATCCGCCAAGCAAGGAGCGGATTGACCGGATCTTGAAGGCGGCGATGGAATAAGAGCGGGAGTAACAGCGGGAGTAACAGCGGGAGTAACAGCGGGAGTAACAGCGGGAGTAACAGCGGGAGTAACAGAGGGAACGCAAGCAGCAATAAGAGCGGTGGACAGATGCGTTACAATCTCACGATTCGCTTCTGTCATCTGTTCCTGTCATCACAAAAAATGCGCCAATACCTAGATCTCATGCGTCATGTGCAACAACATGGCACTCTCAAAACCGACCGCACCGGCACCGGCACCCGCTCCGTGTTCGGTTATCAGATGCGCTTCAACCTGCAAGATGGCTTTCCCTTGCTGACCACTAAAAAATTGCATCTGAGATCGATCATTCATGAGCTGATCTGGTTTCTGGCCGGCTCCACCAACATCCAGTACTTAAAAGACAACGAAGTAAAAATCTGGGACGAATGGGCCGATAGCGACGGTAACCTGGGACCGATCTACGGTTATCAATGGCGCTCATGGCCAACCCCGGCGGGCGAACATATCGACCAGATCAAGCAAGTGGTCGAGCAAATCAAGCACAATCCGGATTCACGCCGGCTGATCGTCTCCGCCTGGAACGTCGCCGATATCCCGCAGATGAAACTGCCGCCCTGCCACGCCTTCTTTCAGTTTTACGTGGCCGACGGCAAGCTGTCTTGCCAGTTGTACCAGCGCAGCGCCGACATCTTCCTCGGCGTGCCCTTCAACATCGCCTCCTACGCCTTGCTGACCCATATGATGGCCCAGCAATGCGGATTAGAGGTTGGGGACTTTATCTGGACCGGCGGCGATTGCCATTTGTATTCCAACCACACGGCGCAGGTCGAGGAGCAGTTGTCACGCACGCCGGGGCCGCTGCCGCGCTTGCACATCAAGCGTCATCCAGACTCGATTTTCGACTATCGTTTCGAAGATTTCGAGATCCTCGATTATCACCCGCAGGCGCACATCAAGGCGCCGGTCGCGGTATAGCCCTATTAGAACTCATTTCATAAATATCCGTGAGATGCGTTCTTGGCAGAAGAGGCGCTGGCAAGGCGTGCGACGCGTCCAATAGCGAGCTATTGGCAAGGAGCGCAACGCAGCCAGCGCCTCTTCTGCCAAGAACCCTTCGGGAACGGCTGCAGGCGTCGCATGCCGTTGTTGCAACTCCTTGCCGTAGTGCCGCTACGTCGCGTCGTTGCGCCTAGGCACACAACGCCTGCCGCGCGTTCGCACTCGCGGATATTTATGAAATGAGTTCTAGCTGCCCTGCGTCGGCTCGGCAGCCGGCTGGCCGGCAGGTACGTCCTGCCAGCCCCCGCCCAAGGCTTTATATAGCGACACCGTGGCTTTCAAACGTTTCAGCTTGATCTGCCCCAGCTCATTCTGCACTTCCGACAACGAGCGCTGCGTATCCAGCACCGTCATCAAATCCTCGGCGCCGACGCGATAGCGGATTTCCGACAATTCGAAAGCAAAGCGCGCCTGCTCCATTTCCGTGATTTTCAACTTGCGTTGCTCATCCAGGCTGCGGATCTGTCCCAGCGCCGTATCGACTTCAGACAGCGCCGCAATCACGGTGGAGCGATAGACCTGCACCAGTTCCTGCTTCTGCGCGATTGCCAGGTCGCGCTGGCTGTTCAGGCGGCCGGCGTCGAAAATAGGCGCCACCAGTCCCGCCCCAAAATTTGCCAGCATATTGGGAGCATTAAACAGCGACAGCAAGGCATTGCTCTGGCCGCCGGCCGAACCGGTCAGGCGAATACTGGGAAACAGTGCGGCGCGGGCCACGGCTACGTTGGCGTTGGCCGCCGCCAGCGCGGCTTCAGCATGGCGGATATCCGGACGGCGCGACAGCAGTTCCGACGGCAAGCCAGGGGTTACCTGCGGCAGCAAAATCTTGGCTAGTCCGGGCTCATTCACGGTAAAGGTTTGCGGCGGCCGTCCCAGCAAGATCGCCAGTGCAGTCTGCGCTTCGCGCTCCTGCTGTTTCAGATCGGGTATCACCGCTTGCTGCCCGGCCACCGCCGAGCGCTGCCGCGCCAGGTCCAGCGGCGAAGCAGATCCGGCGCGGCTTTGCGCCGCCACCAGTTTCAACACGCGTTCCGCATTGTCGACGTTTTTCTGAGCGATTTCGATACGATCGCGCAGCGACAACACCTGCAGGTAAGTCGAGACGATGCCGCTGGTGACGGTCAACGCCACCGTTTCGCGGTCATAACGATTGGCTTGCAAGGTCGCTTCGGCAGCAACCAGCCCAGCCTTGTTCTTGCCCCAGAAATCGACTTCATAGCCAATCTCGAGCAGGCCGCTGGTGGAGGTCACGCCGCTACCGCTGGAGGTCAACGGCAAGGCACGGTTGATGCTGGTGGAAAAATCCGCATTCGGCAGCAAGGGCGCACCGGCAATCCGTGCTTGCGCTTCGGCCTGGCGCACGCGTGATATGGCTGCCGCAATTTCCAGATTGCTGGCCTGCCCCTGCGCCACCAGCTGGCTCAATTCGTCGCTGCCAAAACGCTTCCACCAACCGCTGTCGGGCCAGTCTTGTTCGCCAGTGTTGGCGGACAGATCCCAGCTCTGCGGCAGCTCTACGCTAGGAGTCGGCTCGCGGATCTGAGTCTGGCTGGCGCAAGCCGATAGCAACAACAATGCGCTGACACAGGCAGCCACGGAAGACCGGCGGCGGGAGAAATGCTTCATGTACAGCTCCATCAGCGCGCTTTGGGTATAGACACAGGTACCGATGCAGCCGGCGGCGGCACGGCTTTTTTCACTGCCGGCGCTGCAGCGCCGGCAGGCACCACCACCCGCTCACCAGGCTCCAGTCCCGACAGGACTTGCACCATCTGCTCGCTGCGAATGCCGATTTTTATCTTGCGCGGAGTGCTTTGCTGATTTGCCTGATTTGTCCGAGTTGTCTGACTCGCGCCGGCCACCTGCACCAGGTAACTGCCGTCAGCCTCCGGCTTACCCACCAGCGCCAGCGGCAACAGCACGGCATCATGCACCTGCGCCAGCACAAAACGCACCTGGGCGCTCATGCCGCTCATCAGCTCTTGCTGCGGATTATCGACTTCGAACAAGACATTATAAAAAGTCTGCTTGCCTTGTTCGCCCGAGCCGTCGGCCGGCACCGGAATCACTTGCCGCAACTTGCCCGACCAGCGTTTGCCGGGGTAGCCAGGCGTAGTGAAATAGGCGGTCATCCCCTTGTGCAGCAGCGGCACGTCGATTTCCGCCACTCTGGCTTGCACCGTCAAGCGGCTCAGATCGGCAATCCGCAGCAGCGGCACAGTCGCCTGGCCGGCGGCGATCATCTGCCCGCTGCGGGCCGCCACCGACACCACCGTGCCGCTGATCGGCGCCAGCACTTGCGTATGGCTGCGGGTCTCCTCATCGTCTTTCAAGGTTGCCTCGATCTGGCGAATCTGGGCATTGATCGCCTCGACCCGCGCCGCCGCTGAATACACGCTCATGCGGCTGGATTCGAAAGATTCCTCGCGCGTGGCGTTCTCCGCTTTCAGCTGCGTCTGGCGTTTGAACTGCAACTCGGCAAAATCCTGTTGTGCCCGCTGGTCCGACAATTCCGCCCGCAACCTCGCCAGTTGGGCGCGATTGCTTTCCAGCCGCGCCGACGGCACGGTCGGCGTCAGCTCGACCACCATCTTGCCGGACTTGACTTCGTCGCCCACCGTTACCAGCACATCCTTGATCTGGCCCGATACCTGGCCGAAAACGTCGCTGTATTTATGCAATTGCAATTTACCGCTGGCGAATACCGCCTGTTCGATATCGCCGCGCTGCACCGTCTCCGTCTGCAGATACACCGGCGCCGGCTTGGGCGCCGGCGGCGGTGGTTGCCAGAATGCTTTCCACACCAGGAATCCCGCCCCCAATGCAATCAGGAGCGCCAGGATTGCAGTCAGCCAGCGCCGGCCGGAATGGCCGAACGCGATTGGCGAAGCAGATTTAGCTATCGGTTCAACAGTCATTGGTGCAAACTCAAGAATAGTCAGATTTCAGAAATAACGAACGGCATTGTTTGAGTTTGTTTAAGCTTGGCGCAGTATTTCGCCAATACGAAACACTACGCCAATACAGCCTGGGTCTCGCCCGGCAATTCATCTTCATCCACTTCCTCGCCCAGGAAACCACCGCTCTGATGCGCCCACAAGCGCGCATACAGGCCGCCGTGTTCCAGCAAGCTGCGGTGATCGCCCTCTTCGACGATGCGGCCCTTGTCGAGCACCACCAGACGATCCATGGCGGCAATGGTCGACAAGCGGTGCGCTATCGCCACCACCGTCTTGCCTTCCATCAGCCGGTACAAGCTGGCCTGGATCGCCGCTTCGACTTCCGAATCGAGCGCGCTGGTAGCTTCATCCAGCAGCAGGATAGGCGCGTCTTTCAACATCACGCGAGCGATCGCTATCCGTTGCCGCTGGCCGCCGGACAGCTTGACGCCGCGTTCGCCGACGTGGGCGTCGTAACCGGTGCGGCCCTTGGGATCGGTCAGGGTCAGGATAAATTCATGGGCCTCGGCGCGTTTCGCCGCCACCAGCATATCGGCGTCGGTCGCATCGGGACGGCCATATAGCAAGTTGTCGCGCACCGAACGATGCAACAAGGACGTATCTTGCGTCACCATGCCGACCTGCGCCCGCAAGCTGTCTTGCGTGACGTGGGCGATGTCCTGGCCATCGATCAGGATGCGGCCTTGCTCAACGTCATAAAACCGTAGCAGCAGGTTGACGATGGTCGATTTACCGGCGCCGGAGCGGCCCACCAGGCCGATCTTTTCACCGGGACGGACGTGCAGGGACAGCTGGTCGATCACCGGCCGCTCACCGCCATAGGCAAAGCCGACCCGTTCGAAGTCCAGTGTGCCCTGTTTCACTTGCAGCGGCTTGGCGTCGGCTTGATCCTGTACTGCATGTGGCCGCGACAAGGTATTGATACCGTCCTGCACCGTGCCGACTTGTTCGAACAAGGAGGCAAATTCCCACATGACCCAGTGCGAGATGCCATTCAGGCGCAGCGCCATCGCGGTCGCTGCAGCCACCGCACCGATGCCGACCTGGCCCTGCGTCCACAACCAGAGCGCGGCGCCGGCAGTACTCAGGATCAGCAACATGCTCAAGGTATGGTTGACGATTTCAAAGCCGGTCACCAGACGCATCTGGCCGTGCACCGTCTGCAAGAACTCCTGCATCGCCGAGCGCGCATAACCGGCCTCGCGGCCGGCGTGCGAGAACAGCTTGACGGTAGCGATATTGGTATAGGCGTCGGTAATCCGTCCGGTCATCAAGGAACGCGCGTCGGCCTGCGCTTTGGCGACCTTGCTCAGGCGTGGCACAAAGTGGCGCAACGCCAAGGCATACAAGGCCAGCCAGCTCAAGAACGGCACCAGCATCCAGCCGTTAAAGCTGCCCACCACCGCTACCATCGTGACGAAATAAATCACCACGAATACCAAAATGTCGCACAGGATCATGCAGACATCGCGCACCGCCAACGAAGTCTGCATGACTTTGGTGGCAACCCGGCCGGCAAATTCGTCCTGATAAAAATGCATGCTTTGATTCAGCATCAAACGATGGAATTTCCAGCGCAACAACATCGGGAAATTACCCGCCAGCGCCTGCTGCTTGAACATGCTTTGCAGGGCGACGATCACCGGGCTGGCCAGCAATATCCCCGCCAGCAACAGCAAATTAGTGCTTTCATGGGTCCACAAGGTGGACGGCTCAACGTGGCCCAGCCAATCCACGATGCGCCCCATCATCGCAAACAGCAATGCCTCGAAGGCGCCGGTGACGGCGGTCAACAAGGTCATGGCAATAATATAAGGACGCAGACCCTTGGTGCAGGCCCAGACAAACGCAAAAAAACCGCGCGGCGGCGGCGTCATGACCGTATCCGGATAGGGATACAACAGTCTTTCGAACCAACCAAACATGGAAATACTCCAAAAATAGGCAGGGCAAAAACCAGCCCAAGCCCGACAGTATATTGTAAATTTATCAGGCGCTTCTGGCTCGCTGCCAAGCACGGATGCAGCGCCGCGAGCTAGCGAATTGAATCGCTCGCAACGCCGCAACGACTAGTACGTACGCTTGGCCGGCGCCGGCGGAGTCCATTGATATAACCAGGTCTCGCTCAGCGGCTGGCCGTCTGCCTCCAGGTAGAGGCGCACGTCAATCGGCTCGATGCTATCGTCAGCCGGTTTCAAATCGAACATCGCGCGATAGCCGTGGATGGCGTCCAGCGGACGCGCCGAACTGATTTCCACCTTGCCGCGCGAGACGCTGATCATGGCCTTGACCTTGACGTCCTTGCCCAGCAGAGCCAGGTCGCCGCCGGCAAAATCGATCGCGAAACGCCGTGAGTAATAAGCGCGCTTCTGGCCGACCACGCCGCCCATGCCGGTGCGGGTCGCGACCACTTGCGCCAGCGACGGCGAGAACGGCATCTTGCTGCCCCAATGCAGGCGGTAGGCGAACAAGCGTTCCTGCCCGGCTTGCGGTTTGTCGGCCGGATTCCAGAACGCTACGATATTGTCGAAGGTCTCGTCGGCGGTCGGGATTTCTACCAAATCTATCGCACCCTTGCCCCAACCCGATTTCGGCTCGACCCACAAGCTTGGGCGGCGGTCGTAAAACACGCCGTCGTCCTGATAGTGATCGAAATTGCGATCGCGTTGCAGCAGACCGAAACCGCGCGGGCTCTCATCCTGATAGGCATTGAAACGCAGATGCTCGGGATTGGTCAGCGGCCGCCAGATCCATTCGCCGTTGCCGCGTTGCATGGCCAGTCCGTCGGAGTCATGGATTTCCGGACGCCAGTCGTCGCTGGCGCCGATGCGGCGGTCATTCTCGCCATACTGAAACATGCTGGTCAACGGCGCCACGCCCATCCGTTCAATCGTCTTGCGCGGATACAGGGCGACATCGACATCCATCACCATGGTGGCCGAAGGCTGGATCTCGAAGCGATAGGCGCCGGCTACGCTAGGCGAATCGAGCAGCGCATACACCACCAGTTTGCCGGAATCCTTGGCCGGGCGCTCCAGCCAGAAACTGGTAAACATCGGAAATTCTTCCGGCCTGTCCATGCCGCAATCGATCGCCAGGCCGCGTGTCGACAAGCCATACTGCCATTCGGCGCCGACCGCGCGGAAATAACTGGCGCCCAGGAACGCCGTGACATCGCGCTCCAGATCGGTATGGAAATTCACCCGGAATCCGGCAAAACCAAGATCCTTCGGCATGTGATCCGCCTTCAAACCGCTCTTGCCATAGTTGAACATCGCCGGATCGTAGGCCAGTTCCTGCGCCTGGCCGTTCTTCAATTCGTAGATCTGCACCGGACTCTTGAAGAACAGGCCGAGATGAAAAAACTTGACCTGGAAACGCAACTTTTCCTCACCCCACAGGGCATGGCCGTCACGATAGCCGATCGCCTGGTATTGATCCCAATCGAGCGCCTTGACCTCTGGCGGAATATGGTTCACCGGCGGCTGATAGGGTTGGCTCGCCAATTGTCTTGCGTGGCCCTTGAGCCAGGCGTAATCGAAGGCTTGCGGCTGGCCCAGGAATTTCAATTGCGCTGGCGCGGTTGCTGCTGCCAGTAGCGAAGTTGCCGGGAAACCGGCGGCAGCAAGTGCCGCCGACGCTTTTAGAAAATCACGTCGTAACATGGTGCTCCTTATCGGATTTAAATCGAATTAAAGCAAGAGCTGGCTCAGCGCGCTGCAGCAGTCAACGACTGCCAACGCCGGTTAGCTTGCTCTGAATTCCAGATTTCGAAATGCAGCTGTGACAAGGTCAGAGGATCGTCCAGCAAGGCATTCTTTTGACGCGGCGTCAAACCGTCCGGGCCACCTTTCAATGCCGCCTGAAGCAGCGCTGCACGCGCCGCCAGGGTAGCTGCCGGCACACCAGGGCGTGCACTTACCGCCGCACACACCAAGGCATTCTGAATCGGATCGACCACTGCGTCGTTAAATTTCGCCAGCACCTTGCCGTTGTCGTTATAGACCGTAGTAGCCGCCAGTTCAGGCGGCAAATCGACCTCTTCCGGAATCACGAACAAGCGCGCATGGCGGAAGCTGCGGCCAAGCGTGACCCGGCTGGAGAATACCGACAAGGGAATCGACAACATCAAGGAGCCGACGATAGGCAGCAACCACCACAGGAAGCCCGGCTCCAGCCAATACACGCCGCCGCCCCAGACCAGCCCCAGCAAGGTATGGCCGCCATGACGACGCACCGCTTCGCCCCAACTGGTTTCAGCATCTTCGCGCGGTGGCGACTTCCAGCTGATCGCCCAGCCGAGGAACGCAGCCACCACAAAGCGGGTGTGGAATAGCATGCGCACCGGCGCCAGCAACATCGAAAACAAGAGTTCCATGATCATGCTGGCAGTCAGGCGCAAAGCACCGCCAAACTCACGCGCGCCCTTGATCCAGATCAGCAGCACGCTCAGCACTTTAGGCAGGAACAACAGGGTTGCGGTAGCCGTGAACAAAGCCAGGGCGCGTTCCGGATGCCATTCCGGCCAGACCGGGAACAACTGCCCGGGCGTCGTGAAATATTCCGGCGCCACCAGGGTGTGCACCGCCAGTAACGCCGTCGACAGCAGCAGCGACAAGAACCACAGCGGCGCTGACAGATAAGCCATGACACCGGTCACAAACACCGCGCGGTGCACCGCATGCATGCCGCGCGCCAGGAACAGGCGGAAGTTCATCAGGTTGCCCTGGCACCAGCGGCGGTCGCGCTTCAGTTCGTCGAGCAGGTTAGGCGGCATTTCCTCGTAGCTGCCGGCCAGATCGTAGGCGATCCAGACACCCCAGCCGGCGCGCCGCATCAGCGCTGCCTCGACAAAATCATGCGACAGGATTTCGCCCGCCAAAGCGCCCTCGCCGGGCAGCGGCGCCAAGGCGCAATGCTCCATGAACGGTTGCAGGCGGATGATGGCGTTGTGCCCCCAGTAATGCGATTCGCCCAACTGCCAGTAATGCAAACCGGCCGTAAACAAGGGCCCGTAAACACGTGTCGAGAATTGCTGGATCCGCGCGTACAAGGTATCGCGGCCAGCTGCACGCGGCGCGGTCTGGACTATCCCGGCGGTAGGATTGGCCTCCATCAACCGCACTAGGGTAGTCAGGCAGCTGCCGCTCATAACGCTGTCCGCATCGAGCACGATCATGTAGCTGTAATTGGCGCCCCAGCGCCGGCAAAAGTCGTCGATATTGCCGCTCTTGCGTTTCACCCGACGGCGCCGATGGCGGTAAAAGATACGGCCAAAGCCGCCTATGGTGCGGCACAAGCTGGCCCAGGCATCCAGTTCGGCGCTGCAGATATCGCTATCGCCGCTATCGCTCAACACGAAGAAATCGAAACGATCCAGCTCGCCGCTGGCGGCAACCGATTCGTAAGTAGCGCGCAGGCCGGCGAACACCCGCGTCACGTCTTCATTACAGATCGGCATCACGATCGCGGTTCTGGCGCTGGCTGGGATCGGCCCCGGCGCGGCTTCTTCACGCGAGATCACGTAACGATCGCTGCCGCGCATCAGCACCAGAAAACCTGCCATGGCGGTCCAGAAGCCGGCCGAGACCCAGCAAAACAATAGGGCAAACAAGCCTAGCGTGACCACCTCCAGCGGTTTGTCGCCGTGATACGGCAGCACCGCGCTCATGAAATACGTCGCCATTGCCGTCTGCGCCAGCATCAACAGCAACAGCACGATGCGCCGCAGATTGCCGTGTGACTTGCTTATATGCTGGTCCTGGCTATCCACTGCGGCTACCGGCATTGGTTCCGGCTGCGGCAGTACAGTCGAGCGTGTCGCTTTTTTATAGCGCCGCTGTTTGGCGCGCGGCCGCAAGTCGAATTTCTTGTTCGCGGTTTCGATCCAGCGCACCAATGGATTCAAGGTTCCCCACGGATGGGCGACAATCGGCGTGCGTTGCAACGGCGGCGCGATGGCGATGCGGGCGCGGCCGTCGGCGTCGGTGCTGATCTTGGGCAAGCCGTCGGGCGTCGCATGCGGTGCAGCTGGAGTGACCGAGTCTGCACCAGCCGCTGGCGTAAAAGCCAGTTGCAGCCGCGCTGCCACCGAACCGTAGGCCGGATTGGCGCTGGTCAATGCTGGCAGCAGCGCTGCATCGGGATCAGGATCGGGATCAGAATCGGCAGCGCGGGCCAAAGCCAGATGCAAGGCCGCCATCGGCTGCATGCCATGCGCCGCCAGTTGCGTAGACAATGTCGCCCGGCGCTCCGCCGATAACGGCAGGCGTTCCAGATAGCGATCACAAATATCCGGCAGGCCCGGGTCCAGCTTGGGCGCCTGCTTGTGGTCTAGTTGGGCGGTAATATGTAGCTCCAGGTTTCAGATAGGGTTGTGCTGCCGCCGCGCAAAAATCCGCGCAGCTCGACCGGTTTGCTGTCTTCGTTACGCCGCACGCGCAACATCATGCGCCAGCCGCCGGTAACCTCGTTGCGGAACACCTTGGTCTCCAGCACCTTGCCGTTGTCGTCGGCGCTGACCACGCCTTCCGGTTGTACCTTGTCCGACAATTTCTTGAAGACCGGGCCTTCAAAATCGACTACCAGGCCGATGCTGTTGTCGTCGCTTCTCTCGCTCTTCTTTTGGAAACCGAAGCCACGCCGGGTCTGCGTCACCCATGACAAAGGCGGCCGCTTTTCAGCCTCCTTCTGCCATGACAAAGTGTATTCCAAATTGAAAGGCTGGCCGACCTTGGGCGCGGTTTCCGGCACCCAGAACGCCACCACATTGTCGTTGGTTTCATCCGGCGTCGGGATCTGCACCAGCTCTACCCTGCCATTGCCCCAGTTACCCTTGGGCTGAACCCAGGCGCTCGGGCGTTTTTCATATCTGGCGTCCAGATCCTGGTAGCTGGCGAAGTCGCGGTCGCGCTGCATCAGACCGAAACCAGCCGGATTGCTCAGCGAGTACGAAGTCACCAGCAGCCGCTTCGGATTGACCAGCGGCCGCCAGATCCATTCGCCGGTGCCGGAGGCTACCGACAAGCCATCGGAATCATGTACCTCGGGCCGGTAATCCTCGCCTGGCGAGCGTTGGTTATCGCCATGCAGATACATGCTGGTCAGTGGCGCATAGCCTAGTTTGCTGACGTTTTCACGCAGGTACAGCTGGGCCTTGACATCCACTGTCGTGTCGACGCCCGGCTTCAGCACAAAACGATAGGCGCCAGTGATGCGGCGCGAATTGAGCAAGGCATAAATGGTCAGTTCCTTGTCGCTGGTTTTTGGCCGCTCGATCCAGAATTCGGTAAAGCGCGGAAACTCCTCGCCTGAACTCAAGCCGGTATCGATAGCCAGGCCCCTTGCCGACAGGCCATAGTTTTGTTCCTTGCCCAAGGCACGGAAATAACTGGCGCCCAGAAACGACAATGCCTCGTCTTTGTATTTAGCCGTGTTCAGCGGGTAATGCACACGGAAGCCGGCAAAACCCAGCGAGCGCAGCTTGCGCGTATCGAGCTTGTTGCCGCCATAATCGAAATCATTGGGATCGAAACGGATTTCACGCACGCTCTGGCCGTTGATCTCGTTGATCTTCACCGGCTGGTCGAACGAATATCCCTCGTGAAAGAAGGCTAGCTCGAAAGGTAGCTTCTGGTTGCGCCAGGTAAATTTTTCGGGACGAAAACGAATGTCTTTATATTGCTCGTAATCGAGACCGCTGATCTCTTTCGGCAGATTACTCTCCGGCTTGCTATACGAGCTGGCCGCCAGTTCCTTGGCCTGCTTGGCGACATTATTGAAATCGAAGGCGAAGGCGCTGCCGCCAACCCCTGGCAACAACAAGGCTAGCGGCAAAATCGCAGCGCGTACTTGCGCTAGAGCGGGGAGGCGCGACTGCGTCCGCTGAAACAAATTTAAATGCATTGGGTTCCCATCTGACACTGCTGTTGTGACCTGCCCGAGCGTGCCAGTGCTGGCAGCATCGAGAGTAGGCGGTAGTTTATCAGTGTTCTATAATTTTTTATGTCCATCGAGAAACTAGTTGGCGCCACTTTCCATTGGCGCCCGCCTTTAGAGTCTGCTGCAGTAACTATGCAAGGCGCATGCCATTGCATTGCCAAAGATTGCCAAATTGGCAGCAGAGCGGCGCCAAAAAAGTGAAAAAGAAGAAAATCCCTGACTTACCCTGGAGAGCCTTTGCAAATCTCAGGTTATCAGGCCATGGCATTTAAGAGCAATGACAAGCGGACAAAGTTCCTTGCGAGACTTTATAGTAATATCACCCTTTTTTACCCAGCCTGTAAATAACACATAGCAGGCCCATGCATCAGCGCCCATGACTTCTCGCCTCACCATTATTGTCGCGACCGACGCCCGCAACGGCATCGGCATCCGCAACACCCTGCCCTGGCATTTACCGGAGGATCTGGCGCATTTCAAACGCACTACCTCGGGCCACCCTATCATCATGGGCCGCAAGACCTTTGAATCGATAGGCCGGCCATTGCCGCAACGGCGCAATATTGTTATTACCCGCAATCCCGACTGGCGCCACGACGGCGTCGAAAGCGCGCCCTCGCTGGCTGCAGCGACGGCCATGGTGGGTGACGCCGAAGCCTTCATTATCGGCGGCGCCGAGATCTATGCTGCGGCACAGGAATTGGCACAGCGGCTGATCGTCACCGAGATCCAGCACAGCTTCGATTGCGACGCTTTTTTCCCGCCACGCGATGCCCGGCAATGGCAGGAGATTTCACGCGAAACCCATCATTCCGCGGCCAACGGTTTCGACTACGCGTTTGTGGTGTACGAACGCTGCTCGCCCAGCCTCGGCGAGACCAACAGCTGACCCGGCCCGATGACGGAATGACATCTGTTGTTTTCTGCAGGAATTTCCTCATCTTTGTCCCCAATTTCGTGCAATTCTGCGAGAATTCGACTTTCTTTTTTGAGTGTTGCCGCCATCTGCGGTGATGCGCAAAGCAATAGGCTGTATTGCCCTACCCTGGCAACTCCGCGAACGCCTCTGGCGCCAAGCGGTACAACGTTTTTTTAATCGCCGCTACGCGCGGCCTTATTTACAGCCCCTGTATACAGCCTTGTTATCAACCACCGTCTCCTGGAGACCTCGATGAAATTCCGCTTCCCCATCGTCATCATTGACGAAGACTTCCGTTCCGAAAACACTTCCGGCCTCGGCATCCGCGCACTGGCCGACGCCATGGAGGCAGAAGGCATGGAGGTATTGGGCGTCACCAGTTACGGCGACCTGTCGCAGTTCGCCCAGCAGCAATCGCGGGCGTCAGCCTTTATCCTGTCGATCGACGATGAAGAATTCGGCGCCGGCTCCTTCGAAGAAACCGACCACGCGCTGAAATCGCTGCGCGCTTTCGTCGAAGAAATCCGCCACAAGAACGCCGACATCCCGATCTACCTGTACGGTGAAACCCGCACCTCGCGCCATATCCCGAACGACATCCTGCGCGAACTGCACGGCTTCATCCATATGTTTGAAGATACGCCGGAGTTCGTTGCGCGCCACATCATCCGCGAAGCCAAATCGTATCTGGACGGCCTCTCGCCGCCATTCTTCCGGGCGCTGGTGCACTACGCGCAAGACGGTTCCTACTCCTGGCATTGCCCGGGGCACTCGGGCGGCGTGGCTTTCCTGAAATCGCCGATCGGCCAGATGTTCCATCAATTTTTCGGTGAAAACATGCTGCGCGCCGACGTCTGCAACGCGGTCGAAGAACTCGGCCAGCTGCTCGACCACACCGGCCCGGTAGCCGATTCGGAACGCAATGCAGCGCGCATCTTCAACGCCGACCATTGCTACTTCGTCACCAACGGCACCAGCACCAGCAACAAGATGGTGTGGCACTCGACCGTGGCGCCGGGCGACATCGTGGTGGTCGACCGCAACTGCCACAAATCGATCCTGCACTCGATCATCATGACCGGCGCGATTCCGGTGTTCCTGATGCCGACCCGCAACCACCTCGGCATCATCGGCCCGATTCCGCTGGAAGAATTCACGCTGGAAAGCATCCGCAAAAAAATCGAAGCCAATCCGTTTGCGCGTGAAGCCGTCAACAAGAAACCGCGCATCCTGACCATCACGCAATCGACTTACGACGGCGTGATCTATAACGTCGAAACCCTGAAGAACATGCTCGACGGCGAGATCGACACCCTGCATTTCGACGAAGCCTGGCTGCCGCACGCGACTTTCCATGATTTCTACAAAGACATGCATGCGATCGGCAAGGATCGCCCGCGCGCCAAGAAATCGATGATCTTCTCGACCCAGTCGACCCACAAGTTGCTGGCCGGCCTGTCGCAGGCGTCGCAAATCCTGGTGCGCGAATCGGAGAGCGTGCAACTCGATCAGGACGCCTTCAATGAAGCCTATCTGATGCACACGTCGACTTCGCCGCAGTACTCGATCATCGCCTCTTGCGACGTTGCCGCCGCCATGATGGAAGCGCCGGGCGGCACTGCGCTGGTCGAGGAAAGCATTCTGGAAGCGCTGGATTTCCGTCGCGCCATGAAGAAGATCGACGAAGAATGGGGCAAGGACTGGTGGTTCCAGGTGTGGGGGCCGAACAGCTTTTCGGAAGACGGCATCGGCAGCCGCGAAGACTGGGTCATCCGCGCCGAAGACGACTGGCACGGTTTCGGCAATCTGGCGCCCAACTTCAACATGCTCGATCCGATCAAGGCCACCATCGTCACGCCTGGCTTGTCGCTCGAAGGCAAATTCGGCGAGAGCGGGATTCCGGCATCGATCGTCACCAAATACCTGGCCGAACACGGCGTCATCGTCGAGAAATGCGGCTTGTATTCGTTCTTCATCATGTTCACCATCGGCATCACCAAGGGCCGTTGGAACACGCTGCTGACAGCGCTGCAACAGTTCAAGGACGACTACGACAAGAACCAGCCGATCTGGCGCATCCTGCCTGAATTCGCAGCCGCCAATCACGGCAAGAATGCCCGCTACGAGCGGCTCGGCTTGCGCGACCTGTGCCAGCAGATCCATGAGACTTACAAGTCCTACGACGTGGCGCGCCTGACCACCGAAATGTATTTGTCCGACATGCAGCCGGCCATGAAGCCATCCGATGCGTTTGCAAAAATGGCCCACCGCGAAATCGACCGCGTACCTATCGACCAGCTCGAAGGCCGCGTCACATCGATCTTGCTGACGCCTTATCCACCGGGCATTCCGCTGTTGATTCCGGGCGAACGCTTCAACAAGACCATCGTCGATTACCTGAAGTTTGCGCGCGATTTCAACGAGAAATTCCCGGGCTTTGAAACCGACGTGCATGGCTTGGTGAAACGGGAAGTGAATGGCAAGCGGGACTATTTTGTCGACTGCGTCAGGCAGTAAGCCAGCGTACTGCCAGTGATGGCAAAACGGGGACCAGGCATGCATGCCTGGCCCCCGTTTATCGTATGCGCCTCTGGAATTACAGTGGTGCAAAGCGCCGTGCGCCATTTTCCAGAACGCCGTTGAACAATTCGGCGGGCCGTACCCATAATCCTGGAGCATGCGGCCACAGGTGCTCATACACCACCATGCTTTCCTCGGTTTCCGAATGCCTGGCAGTACCGACGAAACGATATAAGCCGCCCTTGTAATGCCGGTGCGTGGCGATCTTTTTCGCGTCTTCTTCAGTCATTCAACTCTCCATGTGAAATTTCATTTCATATATACCGGCAATTGCATTCCGCCCGATCGCCAAATTCCACCGCAACTCTCGCTCGTCAACGGCGCATTCGCCCAAGTAAATTTTTATGATGAGGTGGAGCGATCGTACAACGATTGGGGGAGGTTACTTCTCTAAACTAACTTCGACTGTAACTGAGATTTTGAAATGATCTGGCGTTCTTCAACGCACGCCAGATCAACATACTACCGGACGGTTTTGCTAACAAGGCCAAATTCATCAATTCGCATAGGGTAAACTTTCTTAATGAATTGATCTCTAGCATTCAAAGACAAAAAATTCTCGAACACATGGGACTCAATGCTCCGAGCTTTATCCCCATTTTCCGACTTCACCGCAATGCTAACGCCCGTTGTATCGGGATCTGATAGTAAATCTGAACCTTGCGATGGATCAAAACCTAAACTCTTAAAAGATTCCCAGAGCTGAGCAATCGCCCGGTCTTCTTGCCAAGTTAGCTGCCTACGATCCATATTTCGATGTTTTTTCAGACAGTTACTAATGGTAGCTCCGATCACACCAAAATGCTGATGGTCGATTAAAATCGCGGTTTTGTTTGCTTCAACATCTTGAGCCCCTACCATTTGACGCTCCCAAGCAACCGAGAGCGCATGACATATCAGATCTTGATACTGAAGATTTTTTGCATCTAATAGCAAACAAAGAAATGCAAAATCAGCGGTCTTAATTGGAGCTTCTTTAATCGCGAGATAAAGAAAGGAGTGTATTTCTTGACGTGAGTTCCCCTCAACCTCTCGCAGATTTTCGTAACAAAAAATAGCAACGTGATGTACGTTCAACTGTTGCGGTTTCAGTTTTTTAATTGCATGCTTAACTTCATCATTTAGTCTTAGCAGACGAAGAAAATCCAAACTAACGCGTGTTTTGATATTCAATAATTCAACCATTTCAACAAATGATCATGAGCTGGTGATTTTTTCAAAAAATCGACTATGTCCGGCGTAAGTGCGGCACTAATCTTTGACAATGTGCTCGGCTCATCGATTTTTGCTTCTACCATCCAGGAGGAAACAAGAAATTCTTGAAAGGATCGATGCGCAAAATACAGCACGTCGGCATCTTTTTGTTCTGTTAGCGATGAGATCAAATATTCCGACTTTTTTGCGGCCAGATCGATTGCATCCCCGCTGGGAAGATGTTCAAGAAGCGATAGCGGCACTTCATCTTTTCTGAAAACACCTTGAGCTGAGTTATCACGGGTCCACGCCCACCAAGCCAAATCTCGTAAAAAGGTAATTCTTGCATGATGTGGAATTTTTTTTCGAGCCGGCTTCTCTTGCTCTCTGTCAATCATTTTTCCTACGAAGTCAGCATATAATTTGAATAAATTAATTCTGGCAAAGTTATAATTTGTATCCGCTGCCAGCTGCCCCACGATGCGCGCTTGCACTGGTCTTTGCATAAGATCGACGTGGATATCGGCTAAAATTCGACCGACCCTAGTTTCGACTGCAGCCAAGTTCGTATCATCACTATACCTATTCCGCGAATAGGTTAAATATCGCGTAAGAAATTCACGACTTTCAGCACTAGTAAAGAAATCAAGTGTCTCCTCACGCCAAGCAGGAAAATCTGTATCTACATATGATTGGTCGGCCATTCTTCCCAGACCTTTAACCAAAAGGTCATACGACTCTGAGGACAGTGCATTTGGCCGTCCGAGCAATAACACTTTAGATTTTCCTGCAAGACGAAGTTTGTTGAATTCTCTAAAATTTGCCTTAAAATCCGCCTCAGTCATTGCATGCTTCATTTCATCGAAGCCATCTAAAATAATGAGGATACGACCGGCCTGATTGAGATGCAAAAGGGTTCGATAAGAAAATTCCGGGAGATGAAACTGGTCGTTGAACTCTTTCCCGAAAAGGCCTGCTAATTCAGTTTCATGAACAACATGCCCTAACCTCAGCAGAATAGGAATTCGCTCAGACGGGTCCTGGAGATAGCGCTTTGCTTGTTCAGACGCCAGCCGTTTTGCAAGACTACTTTTGCCAAGCCCATAGCCACCAAGAACTGCAAAACCAGTTCCTTTATCCTCGGCCATCCATTTGGAAAGAGCTTCTAATGCAGTACCGGCGCAGCCACTAAAACGCCCTTCGATGTAGTAGGCATGCACTTCATCACCGTCAAACTGGCGTGCGAGATCTTCTACGTACGGTCGTAAGCCAACTAGCGACTCTTCAAGCTGAGAAAATGTCTGAAAGCGCAGCAATGGATTGGTAGAAATGAGTTGACGTGAGGCTGCCTCTAATCCATGGACAGAGACAATTATGAGTTTATGAATTTCTTGATTGCTCAGTGCTGCACTGTAGTCCCCAACGATCTTATTAAGATCAGCCGTGTTGAGTTTTTTCGAATATTTCTTGCACTCCACTGCAACCCTTATACGACTACCATGATCCATCTGCGTATAAGTAATGTCAGCGTTTTTCCAAGCCACCTTCGTTTCTGTTGTGGCGTCTGGATATTTTGTTCTTAACAAATCGCACACCCGATCCCGAAATGCGTTTCCTTCTGCTGTAGTATTCATAGATACCTAATGTATCGATCCATTAAATTTAGAAGTATTGTATTGCGGGCACCATTGACCTTGAACGGCAATCGTTTGTGACATAAATTAATTGTATCCGATCTGATTTCCATCAAAAAATAGCTTTATGCCATGACTCACTTAGATTCTTCAAGATCGAATAAGGGTATCAATTTTTAAAGCCATTCATCATGCCTCTCCTTGATTGAACAGATAGCGTATGAACGACGAACCATATGACGCAGGATTATCATCTAGCTCCAAGCGACCGTTATAGCAGCAGGGCAGCGGTTCAGGGCACTTGGATCAAGACACAAGATTGCAGCCGGCCGAAATTTCTGTCGCACCTCCTGTCCTTCTAGCCCGCCCCCCAAAGCACGAAATGCGCGGACCTACCATTTCGACTGGTCCAAGCAATAATTACCAACCGCCCTGTCTCCAATTGAATTTTAGTTTGTCGCAATAGCCTCCGATGGGTACTACTCCAACTACAGATAAATAAAATCCGGATCGACAGTCTTTATTGAGACAGCACGCTCGGTGGTATCCAATTCGTCAAAGTAGCTGTCTCGCCCGGCGCGCCACAATGCCCTAGCCTTACCACTACGACGCTCTGCAAGTTTCTCGACGCCATTCCGGCGACCTAACAGGGTCAAGGCCATCGCGGAGCAGTGAAGCCCGCATGCTCCATCCTATTCGCCTTGACGGGAGTGGCGTCGACTACCCTTCCGGTGACTTGTTGTTACCGATACGGTGAGGCCGATGCGAAGAGTCGGGTAAAGGCGTTGCTGGACCACTAAGCAACGTAACCAAAACGGTTGCAGGTAGTCGCCAGGTGAATTATTCCTCAGCAAAAATACAACAGCACTTCCTGTTATGACAATGCTTCAAAATATGCCATACATATATTTTTGTTGCTATTATATTATTATTTAATTTACAATAAACAGCAAAGAAAAACGGAGTGCACTCATGAAAAAATCCTTCCCAGCAAACTCGCCAACAAAAATGATAGCGGTCGCCGTCTTCTCATCACTGCTTACCTACCTTTCGATTCCGTCTCTTGCATCAGACATCCCTCCTGTTCCGGGCACCACTACGAATAAATCAAACAACGACGACATAGCTCTCGCCACAACGGAGACTTTCGCAATAGGCATGATTGGATTCGTAGGGCATATATCCCCCGGCGAATCAGCCTATCGAAACATTTTGAAGGAACCTGATGCGCAGTCTCGCTTTTACGCAATTTTCAAATCCAGTGACAGCACGAATGCTGCGAAATTGTATTCCGCTTGTGGGCTAAAGACGCTATCCAGCCTTAAATTTAAAGAGGTCGAACGAGATTTGAGAACGTCAAAGGAACAAGTTTCCACTATGAAAGCTGACGTAATGAGAAAGGAGGCAGTATCCGAAATAATGAAAGGAATAGATCGTTTTGGCTGTTAAATTTTTTACTAATCGCACAGGAGAAATTACATGCAAATAATGACAGAAGAAGAGATAAAGTTGGTCAGCGGCGGAATGAAATGGGAAGGAAATCGGCAGTCCGACAATGTCCTTGATTTCAGAAGCGGAATTTACGTAAATCGGGACGGCATGTGTTGGAACCCTCAATTTTTTGGTCTAAGAGCAAATTTTCCGTAATTGCATAAAAAAAGGTAATCAAAAAAGGACCAAGTGATTTTTCCTCTGATTACTGAGAATTTCCAAAAGCCCTCGCCAACGGCGAAGGCTTTTAGTTTCATAGAAGGATGCTAAAGACATCCAACACGCGTTGGAGATGCATCACTACGGGATCCATCTATTGTTGATTTATTGACCGCACCTCATGCGGCTGGCCGTCCGCATCAAATCTCACCGCGACCGCCAGCGACGTGACGCCGATGGTGCGCAGCGCGTCATAGGTATCATCGACTTCCACCTGCAGGTCGGCGCCGGCAGCCAGCGGCTTCTCCGACGAGGCTAGCAAGGCGCCGTCCTTGCCGTACAAATTCACCCGCAAGACCATCTCGCCGCGCACATCGGCCGGACCGACGACGGCATTGGCGTCGAAAGGCTCGACGCCATGCTGATCGAGGCCGTGATTCAGCTCGGACATCATCTGCAGCGTGAAGTATTCGGCAATGCCGCGCTCTTTGCCGCCGTGGAACAGGTCCTGGTAGAGGAAATGCAGATCGATTTCGCTGCCATCGGTGACCAGGCAACGCTTGAGCAAGGGTGCGACCTGTTCGGTCCAGCCGTGGAAGCGCTCTTCCCGCGCATTGAAATAAGCATCGGCGCCGGCTTCATCATCCGGCACTTTATAAAACGCATCGTCAGTGGCCTTGAGCGAAAAGCCCAGCAAGAAACGCAGCTCGACCGCCTGGTCGTCCGGCCCGAACAGGTTTTCCGGCCAACCGCTGATGCTGCGTTCGATCGCTGTGGTCGCCGCCAGCTTCTTGTCCGCCATGGCGCCGAACGCATCGCGGTTCATTTCAAACAGATGGCTGTAACGGATGCTGTCGATTTCGTCGAGGTGGTAGGCATGGCTGACCAGCACTACGGTAGCGTCCGGCCCTTCCAGTTGTGCCTGCTTGAAACTGGCGGACAGCGCCTCGAATGCCTCCTGATCCTGGAAACACTGCTCGCGCTTGAGGCCGCCGCTGGTGTGCGCGAAGAATGGCACCACGAACGCATTCAGCTCCAGCACCTTGCCTTCATCGCGGCGCACCAGCAAAATCTCCGATGCTTCTTCAACTTGCTCTTTCAGGAATTGCCAGGCGTCGAGATCGGCGTACTTAGCGCGCTCGATGGCGTCGTACAGGATGTCATCCTTTTTCTGCTGCAGGCTCTTCTTTACGATCTTGTGAAAATCGATACCGGCCTGCTGCAAAGCGGCGCCGGCGGCGTCGCCTTCGGCTTCATCGTCATCCTGCTCGGCCAGGGCGATCGCCAGGTCGCATAGCTGCTGGGTTACGGCTTCGTCTTTATCTTCGGGGGAAAGGCTGGATTTCCGCGGCGCCGGGCGCTTGTTCTTGGGCATCTCAGACCTTTAGGTTTTTGGCAGGGTAACGCCGTGCTGGCCTTGGTACTTGCCGCCGCGGTCCTTGTAGGAAGTCTCGCAGATTTCATCGCTTTCGAAGAACAGCACCTGGGCGCAGCCTTCACCGGCATAAATCTTGGCAGGCAGCGGCGTGGTGTTGGAGAATTCCAGCGTCACGTAACCTTCCCATTCCGGTTCGAACGGCGTCACGTTGACGATGATGCCGCAGCGCGCATAAGTCGATTTGCCGAGACAGATAGTGAGGACGCTGCGTGGAATGCGGAAATACTCCATGGTGCGCGCCAACGCAAATGAGTTGGGCGGGATAATGCAGACATCGCCGCTGAAATCGACAAACGATTTCTCGTCGAAATTCTTGGGATCGACGATGGTCGAATTGATATTCGTGAAAATCTTGAATTCGTTGGCGCAACGGATATCGTAGCCATACGAAGAGGTACCGTAAGAGACGATCTTGTGGCCGTTAGCCTCGCGCACCTGGCCCGGCTCGAAAGGCTCGATCATGCCGGTTTCCTGCGCCATGCGGCGTATCCACTTGTCGGATTTGATGCTCATTTTTTTTACCTGGAATAGTTTGTGATGTGTATTGGCCGCAATTTTACGCGAAAACCCCTTTAAAACAGCGATTTCACACGCTACGGGCTGTCTATTGTCTCTAACGCTGCATGGTTTCCCAGACTTTCTGCAAGCGCTTGACCGAAACCGGCATCGGCGTCCGCAACTCCTGTGCGAACAGCGACACCCGCAGCTCCTCCAGCAGCCAGCGGAATTCGGCCATTTTTGGATCTGTCTTGCCGCTGCGGTCCTTTTGCGCACGCTGCCACGGCGTCGCCACTTGCGCCCACTCCGCCATCAGCCGTGTATCGCGGCTCGGGTCAGCGCGCAGTTTCTCCAGCCGCACATTCACCGCTTTCAGATAACGCGGGAAATGGGTCAGGTTGGCGTAATCGTTGTCGGCAATGAAACGTTTGCTGACTAAAGCTTGCATCTGCACCTGGATATCGGTCACCGCTTGCGGATGCCCCTTGGCGCCTTGCAGCCGCTTCGGCAAACCGTGATACTCGGCCAGGATCAACGCTGCCAGCCGCGCAATTTCATTGCACAGCAAACCCAGGCGCGATTTACCCTCATCCTTGCGCTGGGCGAACTCCGCCGCATTCTTGGGCAAGGGCAGTTGCAAACAGGCGCGCTCCAGTCCGGCATAAATAATCTGGTCGCGCAATTCTTCCTGCGAACCCAGCGCCAGGAATTGCATGCCCATTTGCTGCAAACCCGGAATATTTTTCTCGAGGAACTTCAATTGTTCCTTGAGCTGCAAGGCAAACAACCGGCGCAAGCCGAGATGATGGACCCGCACCGCCTCGTTCGGATCGTCGAATACTTCCAGGTCGCAGTGAGTGGCCCGGTCCACCAGCGCCGGGAAACCGATCAAGGTTTGTTTGCCCTGCTGGATTTCCAGCAGCTCGGGCAGTTCACCGAAGGTCCAGCTGGTCAGGTTGCTGAATTGCGCATTCGTGCTGTCGCTCGCCTTAGCCGCAGGCTGACTGCTAACTTTGGCGGCTGCGGACGGGGCTGCAAATTTCCCGGCTTGCAACGGCGCATCCACCTGCGCCGCAACCGGATTCTCATCAGCTACCGTCACGCTCGCCAGCTTCTGGAAACTCTCGCGCGCCTGGCCGCCAAACTCGACTTGCAGCGCCGCCAGATTGCGTCCCATGTCGAGCTGCCGGCCGTGCTCGTCGACCACCTTGAAGTTCATCGAATGATGCGCCGGCAAGGTTTCCAGCTTGAAATCGGTACTGCGCATGGCAACGCTGGTTTCAGTGCGGATATCCGCCATCAAGGCATCCAGCAGATTACCGTGGCCGAACACATGGCGCGCTTGTATCCGCTCGCAAAAGCCGGCGGCGTAATCCGGCAGCGGCACGCAATTACGGCGTATCTTTTGCGGCAGCGATTTCAGCAGCAGATGCACTTTCTCCTTCAGCATGCCGGCCACCAGCCAGTCGCAACGGTCGACGTACACCTGGTTCAGCGCATACAGCGGCACCGTCAGGGTTACGCCGTCGCGCGGCGTGCCTGGTTCGAAGTGATAGGACAAAGCCATCTCGATACCGGCCACCCGCATCACTTTCGGGAACAGTTCGGTGGTGATGCCGGCCGCCTCATGCCGCATCAAGTCGTCGCGATTCAGGAACAGCAGCTTGGGCGTCTTGGCGGTCTCGTCCTTATGCCATTTTTCAAACGTGATGCCGTTGCAGATATCGGCCGGAATCAGCTTGTCGTAAAACGCTGCGATCAATTCGTCATCCACCAGCACATCGAGCCGGCGCGATTTGTGCTCCAGGTTTTCGATTTCGCGAATCAGTTTCTGGTTGTGCGCGAAGAACGGTGCGCGGGTATCGAACTCGCCGCCGACCAGCGCATCGCGAATAAAAATCTCGCGCGCCTCCTGCGGATTGATCAAACCGAAATTGATGCGGCGCTGGCTATACACCACCAGCCCGTACAAGGTGGCGCGCTCGGACGCCGATACTTGCGCCGTGCGCTTTTCCCAGCGCGGCTCGCCATACGATTTTTTCAGCAGATGCGCGCCCACCCGCTCCAGCCACTCCGGCTGGATCTGGGCGATGCAACGCGCGTACAAGCGGCTGGTGTCGACCAGCTCGGCCGCCATCACCCACTTGCCGGCCTTCTTCGACAGATGCGAGCCCGGCCACAGATGGAATTTGATAGCGCGGGCGCCGAGGTAATGCGGATCGTCGTCGGCCTTGAAACCGACGTTGCCGAGCAAACCGGTCAGCAAGGCGCTATGCAATTGCTCATAAGTAGCTGGGGTCTCGTTCAAACGCCAGCCCTGCTCGCGCACAATCGTCAGCAACTGAGAATGCACATCGCGCCATTCGCGCAGGCGCAATTGCGAGAGGAAATTGGCGCGGCAGTTATCCATCAGCTGGCGGTTGGTTTTCTTGTGCTCGATGGCTTCTTCAAACCATTTCCAGATTTTCAGGTAACTCAGGAATTCCGATTTTTCATCGGCAAACTTCTTGTGCGCCTGATCCGCTGCGCCTTGCGCCTCCAGCGGCCGGTCACGCGGGTCCTGCACCGACAAGGCGGCGGCGATGATCAGCATTTCGCTCAGACAGACATTGTCCAGCGCCGCCAGGATCATGCGGCCGACGCGTGGATCGAGCGGCAGCTTGGCCAGCTGGCGGCCGGTTTTGGTGAGTTGATTGTTGTCATCGACCGCGCCCAGTTCCTGCAGCAATTGATAACCATCGGCGATGGCGCGGCCCGGCGGCGGTTCAATGAACGGGAAGGTTTCAACATCGGTCAGATGCAGCGACTTCATCCGCAAGATGACCGAAGCCAGCGACGAACGCATAATCTCCGGCTCGGTAAATTTCGGCCGCTGCAGATAATCCTGCTCTTCATACAGGCGGATGCAGACACCGGCGGCGACCCGGCCGCAACGGCCGGCGCGCTGATTGGCGGCAGACTGCGCAATCGGCTCGATCTGCAGCTGCTCGACCTTATTGCGGTAGCTGTAACGTTTGACCCGCGCCAGGCCAGCATCCACCACATAGCGAATGCCGGGTACGGTCAGCGAAGTTTCGGCGACGTTGGTAGCCAGCACGATGCGGCGCGCATTGGACGATTTGAATACGCGCTCCTGTTCCTGCGCCGACAGCCGCGCGAACAGAGGCAGGATTTCGACATGGGCCGGATGGTGCTTGCGCAAGGCTTCGGCGGTATCGCGGATTTCGCGTTCGCCCGGCAAGAACACCAGCACGTCGCCGGAGCCGATGCGCGCCAGCTCATCGACCGCGTCAACTACCGCATCCATCAGGTCACGTTGCTCGCGATCGCGCTGGGCGGCGCTTTGCGGCGCGTTCGGCTTGGCTGCTGCAGCGGCTGGATTGACGCCGCCGCGGTCAGCGTTATCGACCGGCCGGTAACGCACCTCAACCGCGTACAGACGGCCCGACACCTCGATTACCGGCGCCGGCTTGTCGTTCGTACCGAAATGACGGGCAAAACGGTCGGCATCGATGGTGGCCGAGGTGATGATGATCTTCAGGTCGGGCCGTTTCTGCAGCAACTGCTTCAGGTAACCCAGCAGGAAATCAATATTCAGGCTGCGCTCATGCGCCTCGTCGATGATGATGGTGTCGTACTGGCGCAGCAAGGGATCGGTCTGGGTTTCCGCCAGCAATATGCCGTCGGTCATCAGCTTGATCCAGGCGCCCTTGGTCAAGGTGTCGTTGAAACGCACTTTGTAACCGACATGCTCGCCCAGCGGCGAATTAAGTTCCTGCGCGATCCGCTTGGCGGTCGAGGAAGCAGCAATCCGGCGCGGCTGGGTATGGCCAATCAGGCCATTCTGGCCGCGCCCCAATTCCAGGCAGATCTTCGGCAGCTGGGTGGTTTTACCCGAACCGGTCTCGCCGCAAACGATGATGACCTGGTGCGCAGCCAGCGCCGCCGAGATTTCACCGCGCTTGCCGGAAACCGGCAACTCCTCGGGAAACACAATAGGCGGCAAAGGATTGCGCTCAGGCGCCGGCCGCGCAGTCTCTGGGCGAGCTGACGCGGAACGCGGCTGGGATGGACGGCCAGCAGTGCGCTGGGGATTTGGGCGATCTGCTGACCGCGACGGTTTGTTGGATTCTGATACTGACATGAGGATGGAATTATACAGAGCGCCATAGCTAACGCCTCGGCATATCGGCAACTGTTTTGGCTGTCTTGAAAAATTTCCATGGCAGCAACATCAATGAAATAAATAGCCAGCGGATTAATGGCATGGCGGCGATGACGATCTTGCCGCTGGTTCCACTTCTCTTGTTAGCTGCTCTTGCCCGCTGCCGGAGGATACGGAACGTTACCTATCCTTTGGCTTAAAACCTCCATCAAGCACCTTTTTAATCTGTATCTACGGTTTCTTACATGGTATTTTGGGCTAGCCTTTAAAAAAGGCGAACAGCAAAACAATGAAGTAACCAATGAAGTAACACAAAGGTGTTTGAAGTGCCTGCGCTGGTGTTGGCAGGTTTTGAAGAAGACGCGGGTCAGGGATGCGACTAACATCCCCAACCCGCTAACCACAAGTAACTAAATCGGAGTTAAATATGGCTAAGCGCAATGATACGCGAGACAGCAACACGCCGGTAGTAAATGCATCACAACGGCTCACCGTGTCCTTCTATCAGGACGACAATCCCGAAACGCTTTGGATACGCTTGCATGGCAGCGGCTTGAAACAGGCCGGGTTCATGCCCAACGTCCCTGTTCGCGTCAGAGTCATGAAGGGGTGTTTGATGATTACCAGTGACTAGGATCGGCGTTTGATCGCAGTATTTGCCGCTAAAAAATCCGTTCTACAACCCTGCGCAGTGAGCAGGGTTGGGAGCGGATTTTTTATCCAAACGATCTGGCAATCCGGAAGCCAAGATCATCGATGGCAAATGTCGGATGACTACGACGACGATTCGTAGCAAGGCAGCCTCTTTCGGCATCAGACCAGCCACCGCCACGAAACACACGATACGAACCATAGACCTCCGGATCGTATTGATCTGCACACCACTCCCAAACGTTGCCTAGCGTGTCGTACAGTCCCCAGTCATTTGCTTGCTTCTGCCCCACCTCGTGTGTGCGGCCCCCAGAGTTTTCTCGATACCAGGCGATATCGTCGAGTTCACCATATCTCGGGCCATTTGTTCCGGCGCGGCTTGCATATTCCCATTCAGCTTCGGTGGGCAAGCGATAGCCGTTACTTTCGGGAACAGCAGAAGCTCCCGTTTCATCTTCATGGATTTTGTAATAGGCAAGAAAGCCGGCAGCCGTCGATAGCTTGTTGCAGAACCGAACGGCATCGATCCAGGATACGTTCTCTACCGGACATTGCGCGGCGACATATGACGATGGCCAGCACCCGGTTACAGCAGCATATTGCGCCTGAGTGACGGGATAGCGACCGATCGCAAAGCGTTGCAGTTCGACTAGCCATTTACGGCCTGTTCTATCGTCCCTCAATGCTATGGTTCCTGCGGGAATTGCTACCGTTTGCACATCGAGCGTTTCAGTTTCTGACAGATGCTCCATTTTTTTCCACAATGTCGGCGCGAGTTGAAAAATACCCTCGTAGGGATAAAAGGGTTGGAGTCGAATATTCTAATGCGAATATTCGACTCCAACCCTTTATTCCGTTGAATGCTTTACCAGCCGTGAATTTGGCGGCTAGGATTGCGATTTCCGATGTTGCGAACTGGATTCAGTTCACCATAACGATCTTAACGATAATAACTAATGACGTTGGGATAATCACGCCGCCAATGTCTTTTTTCTACCGTAAAAAACCCGAGGGTAATTATTGAGACTGAGATAGCTTGCACCATTGAAAAGGGAATTCGTCCTTGCCGAGATATGCTGAATATGGTCTGCAGTAAGCAGAATCGATAGAGTAACCATAAATTGCTAGTTGTTCTGCTGCGACTGAAACGAACGCCCTGTTCTTAGCGTCAACATCTACGATATCGGAAGACAACACACCCATAGAGCATTTAGCTTTGCCGACGGGGTGATCCAAAATATTTACCGATGCGTGGAGCTTTAGATGTACAAATGTCCATTGAAGCGCTGCACATCCCTTTTCACTCGATGTAATACCTAGATCAGACGCGGTTTCACTAATTTTTGCGACCTGCGCTATCCGAAATGATGGACCTATCCCTTGGACCATGGCGAAAACCGGGCCACCACGTTCCTTCACCATTGCATGAATTCGGTTGCCATATGCCGGCATGGCTTCCGGAAAGCTGCCATGCACTTGAGCGAATGCAACGCTAGCTGGAAATTGGGCTGCAATCCATCCGAAAGGCGGATCACCGCTAGGTTGAAGGACGGTCGTTTTTTCTGGTGCATCAAGTGGCGGTAAATCAACGCGAAACATTTTTCCTGACCAGGATGCGTGTCCCCAAGTATGCACACCCCCGAGAAGCACAATCGCAGACGATATAGTAAGAACCCATATGGCGATCTTACGTGCTTTCTGATAATGCGTTAGCCGCATAAGAAGAATAAATGCCACTAATGGAGCACATAGTTCAATCGGCAACAGGTAGCGCTGGATACTAAAGAGTTTCATCCATATCAAATATCCAATAGCGACCACAGCAACGATATATTTTGAAGACGGTCGCATGCCATTTCCAATGTTTGGACCTTTGCTTTTAACCAGCGCCATCACGACCCAGCACCAGAAAAGGATATACACGACTGGCCAAATAATTTGATGTATGCCCGGCAGCTGCGCGGTCCTTTCAGATTTCAACGAAAACACGAACGGCCAGAATACTGTTTCAAAGCCATTTTTTGGTCGAAATACAACATCAACCACCGCGACGGCATGCGTCAATGGATTCGCAAAAAAAGCGCTGAACTGCGGGAACAACGGATTGCCGAATGACCGCCACATCTCATAAAACCAATATCCGCTTGTGGCCGCCATACCAATCAATACGCCGAAACCAAAAAGGAATGCCACACGAAAGCGAATTGCCCAACTGACCGGTGCAACAAAAAAACTCACACACAACGCCACTGCACACACAACATTCGTCAACTTTAGTCCCGCACCAAGACCCACGCATGAACCAGCCAAGATTGCGATTAAGACAGGTCGAATTCCGCGTTCAAAAAGCTTGTCCCAATCATTTAAAACAATGAGTAAAGAGGCCAGAACGAAAATAGATGTGGTGTCGTCCCCCATCGTACTTCCTATTTCTGATAGAAAACTTGCCGTAAGACAGCCAAATACGGATAGAAGAAGCGGAATCCGAAAACGATCATCTGGCGGAAGATTAGGTAAAGCCGTGCGACATATAGCAGCTAGCAATATGAAATTGATTCCGTGTATCGCACCCATAATAAAACCGACCAATGGTGCAGGCAAATACAACGTCATCAAATAATATGCCACATCGAGCGTAGGATTAAAATACGTCTGCAGCCCCGCTACTGCCAAATCCATATGCAATTTATTATTCAACAAGGAAAAGGCATTATACAAATGATAATTTCTCAAATCCCAATTCGCATCGGCACCCAACCATAAGGAAATTAAGCCAAAAAAAATCGGCACAAAAAAATAAGAGTATTTAAATATCTTTGGGTCGTTTAGATCGATATTACGCAATCCAGTTTTATTTATAATTCGATGAAAAATATTCATTCTTTATTCTTAAATTTCTCTACAGATTTAAATACCCATAATTTTGCAGAAAAATAATTGACCATCATCCCAGCAATGGAACCAATAGCAACTGCAAAGAATGGAAGAAAAGGTAAGTTATGCGCCCGCATTACGACTATCATGTATGCAAGGTAATTAATCAATCCGCCAAAAAGCATTGCCGTAAGATAACGCAACATTTCCTTGAGGTCGGAATTTCCCCCATTCGAAATGAATGTGAATTGCCGATTAATTTTCCATGTTACCCATACAGCGCAAAGAAAAGATATAGCACGACCAATAAAATAGCCCATGCCAAGATGAAGGTTTAAATATAGAACCCCTACATCAACTACAAAACCAATGGCTCCAACTATAGCGAAGCGAATAAATTGCTGGTAACCGGTCATTATTCCGCTTGCTCTATAGATGGGGCGGGATTAGCCAAGTATGCGAATCGTTTAGCCTCAATACGCCCTTTTGTAACTGTATTAAGTACAATTCCGCATGTCAGCAAAATTATGCCGAATAACATGAAGGCTACACATAAAATCGCGGTCGGAACTCTTGGCACCAGGCCTGTATTGAAATATGTTTCAAACAATGGCGCAACAAGAATAATGGAAATCAAAGTACAAAACAAAAAACCTAATGAAAAAAATGTGAGCGGCTTTTCTGATTTGAACAATCTAAATATGGTAATTAAAATTCTTAAAGCATCTCTGTAAGTATTTAATTTACTTGAAGAACCTTCTTGCCGTGCTCCATAAGAAGTAGCCAATTCTGCTACCGGCATTCTCAGCTGCAGGGCATGCACCGCAAGTTCAGTTTCGGTTTCAAAACCGACAGATTGTGCAGGGAAGGATTTAACATACCGACGTGAAAAAATTCGATACCCGGATAACATATCAGTGAAAGTGCTACCAAAAATAAATGACACACAACCAGTCAATAATACGTTGCCAAAGCGATGCCCGAAGCGGTAAGCCGCTTGCTCTTCAGTAACCCGCGTCCCAATAACCATATCAAGTCCCTCAGATACGAGTTTCTCGACTAAGCGCGGTGCTTCCTTCGCATCATAGGTATTGTCGCCATCAACCATGACGTATATATCCGCGTCCACATCTGCAAACATTCTTCGTATAACATTGCCCTTACCCTGCAATGGGACCGTACGAACTATTGCGTCAGAATTTTTCGCAATTTCTATAGTGCGATCAGTTGAATTATTATCAAACACATAGATTTTTGCTGTAGGAAGAGCAGTACGGAAATCGCGAATGACTGAAGCAATTGCCGCTTCTTCGTTATAGCAAGGAATGAGTACGGCTATGCGTTGTGAGATGTATACGGCCTGATCATTACTCTTATGCAATTCGCAGTCAATTAATTTACTCATATTTTGATTTTAATAATCTCTACCTGGACCCCGTTGGCCATGTTAAATGCCTCCACCCGTGGCCGGGTCAAACTCCCGCAGGCTGGACATTGCGGATTGTAGATTAATCGTGCACCGTGTGGTCGTTTTTTGTATCGCTTTGAGTAGTCTGTTGATGCCGATGCATTCCCCCTGCCAGGATTTCGTTGGCCAAGACTCTGATCTCGCGAACCGTTGTCGCAGGGAGAATTGGCAGGTGTTGAGATGGGTGACTGATGCGATGCATTCGCAGCCAATCCAATGAGAAACCGGGTGCGTGACTGACATCAAAACGGTAACGAAAGAAGAGCTATGATCACAATCCCTTGCGAGAGGCATTTCTTTGGCCCTTGATATCGGCCCGCTAATGGTGACCCTTTTATTTTCCGGCCCCTTTTATTCCTCTTCCGTTTTTTCTGGAACATACTTATTTATCATTGCCACAGCACCCGTATACAAACTTCCAGACACAAGCCCAAAACACGAAAAAAATATCAATCTGCGCCATGCGTAATGAAGCATGAAATCAGCATCAGACCATTTACTCCAATTACTCGGAAAGATTGGCATATCGAGAAGAAGCCAAATAGCAGTTGAGCATACCAAGCCACCGATGATGTAGCGCCACTTATATCTTGATAATTTCCATTGAATTAGAGCCAGTAATGGCCATCCGATAATCGCACTTATAAGTGCTGCAAGAAAGAATAGGCTAAGCATTCCTGATGCATGCGAATAATCCGACGTATATAAAAAATATGGCAACGACAATCCAAGCGTAACAATTAAGCCCCCACATGCTGGCAAGGAAAAAATACGTAGAATCAAATTCTTAGTTATCTTTTTCATTGACACACCTGCATGGTCTTACCGTCAGGACCCGTTGTTTGCATGCATTTCGGTTGTGCCGGCAAAGACGTGAATGGCCATTTGTTTGTCGCCGCTTCGTCGCCAATGGTTTTAGTGTTACTTCCCGACACAACTCCAGCCATCCAAACGTTGGAATTAAAGAGAGGACTACTGTGTGGCATCGCTGGCCAGTTGCATTATCTAATTTGTCCAAGGATTAAACAGCCACAATTCAATTTCTTTACGCCCTTCTTCTGTTTTGATTTTTTTCTCAATTTGTTCCATTGGAGTTTTAAATTCTTCGATTTTCAAAAAATATTTAAATCTTTGAAGCCATGTCAAAGAGTCTTTTTCAAGACTCCCATCAAGCATTTTGAGAGAACTACTTCCGTACTGGTCCCAAATCATGATCGCAATGTCTTCATCAAACAGATCAAGTAATTTACGAGTCGTCTCGTTGTCCTTCCAACGGTGTTCTTTTGACCAAACTAAACGTTCTGTCCAGCCAGGAATCATGTTTTTGCCCCAGTTTGTGAAGGTAATGAAGCAAAGGTAACTAAATTTTCCGGCCGCTTCTGCACAAGTTGCGGCCCCTTTTATTCCCTCGCAAGCCGTTGAAAAGCGACACGCACGCAGCATGAATGATCTAGCCGCGCCCATTAAAGGTTATTGCGTCACTGAAAAATGAAAATTGCAGGCAAGATCGGACCCAAGTATTTGATATTGAATCGATTTTTGCTCGAACTTGTAATCAGGAGTTATGTGCATAAAAAAGGTTCTTCACGGATTACTGGGGTAGGCTGCTTTAACCCTCAGGAAGAAGGTGCTATCTCGGCATTCGTGAAGAACCAAACAAAAGCTCCCACTTAGCTTAGATTTCATACTCTCGCCTGCAGTAAATAAATCCATCAAGAGGGGAAAGCGTGCCAATCGGAGAAATTGCATGTTGGCAATCTAGCTCTATATGAGCAATCGCATCTAAACTTATTGAAGCAGATATATTGGTCGCGACAATTTCCATGCTGTCGCGGTCCATTTCGGTTGGGGTTCCATCTACGTAATAGCGAATTGTAAGAATCTTATCCTCGGACAAAGCGATGGCAATTGCTCTAATCGAAGGATAAATCTCACCGAGTAAAGCCCGCCACACACACACAACTAGCCAGTCAGGTAGTGGTTTATTCATTTCTTTCCTCCAATGATTGTTGGATTGGTGGGCACGATATGCGCCCCATTATTGCCAGAGTGAATTGTTCCATATTGCGTAGGTAATCCTGATGCTGCATCAATTCCAATTGGCGTCCCAAAATCCACTATTGGTTGCCCTCTTGATCCGGTACCGACAACGGGATATTGACCGCTATGCGCACCATTCAGTAACTCTTGTGGATCAACACCGCTATTAATACTGCTGCGTCCAGGAATGAAATTATTATTGCCCGGAACGTGTTTTCCTTGTTGTCCTGTGTGAATATTGGTCGCAATGCCATCCAAAGCACTGCCGCTCGCTCCATCTTGCACGGACTGCACCATGGTCACAGCCAACATCATAGCTGCCTGAGGAGATAAACCGAACCGGTTCTGTAGCTCTTTTGCCCCACTTTCTATCGTCGCGCTCTGCCAGTTGATTGCAGCGTAAAACTCCGGTGCGATGCTGACCATTAGTGCTTGATTGGTACGTGCTGAAACATAGGTCAGCGTATTCATGCAAGCGCTGTCACCCGGTGGGCAGAAATTGTAAATATCTTTCTGTCCTGTGACAAACAACCCCATAAAGCCATCTTGTTTCGTCGGCGATACCGCATCTGCTGTCAAAGCTTTGCAAGCTTCTGTCGTCGTACATTGTTTGAGCAAGGCATCCTGCGCATCCGACAATTTTTTCATGTCAGTCAACACTTCGCTCTTACATGCATCTGTTGTGCAGCTTGCGTAACGGTTTTTGAAATTATCCAATTGTTTATGCTTCAGATAATTGTTCGTCGCCGCATTCGCCGCAATATTCGCGCCCACACTGGCATCCAGCCCCGAGCCGCCCGTCGCTCCCACCACCAGCGCACCCACTGCCGTCGACAAAGCAATCACCGTATTGATCTGATTGGCGTCTAACTTTTCAGGATGGAAGGTGCCATCGGCATCATAGGCAGTCGGATACAACTGACGAGTCAGCACCTGTGCGGCAAGTTCACCTGATGCGCCTGCACCAGCACCGGCTGCGGCGCTGGTGCCATTGGCCGCAGCGAGAATCGCGCCGAGCACGGCATGGGTTAATACTTGCGCCGTCTGGTTCTCATGGCCAGGTTCCGAGAAATAGTCGCCAATCGCCTGCGCTGCATACGGCGCACTGGCATTCGCCGCAAGCTGACCCACACCTTCACCGGCAACACCGCCAACTAAAATCCCCGTCACGACTTTCAAGGCGCGGGTGTAATCGCCCGTTGGCCCCCAGTTCTTGATGGCAGCTTGTGCATCATTGGCGTCTTGTTGTGCTTGCTCCTTTTGCGCTTGCGTACTGTCTTTATTGTTGAGCACGGCTTGTGCTTGTTCATTTTTCTTGTTCGCTGCCGTACCTAAATCGTTGGCGATCTGCGCGCCGGTGGCAATCACGGTGTTGGCCGCAGCGGCCATCGCCTGCTGATTGTTCATGACATTCTTCAGATCAGGCAAGGGCGCAATGGCAGTATGGGCCGTCGCCAGATCGGTATGCGCACCCAAGCCGGCGGCACTTGTCATGTGCTGGCCACCAATGGTGATCTTGCCATCGGTGAGAGTGCCGTACGTGGTGGAGCTGGCACTGCCGCTCTCGAACAACGGAATGCCGGGAGTGACGTTCGGATTGCTGGCGCCTGTGCTGGTTTGCGTCGGCGCCTCACCTTTGCTATTGCCGTTGCCGCTACCACCGCTCATGCCACCCGACATACTCACCGTGTCCGCGGAG
>Ga0210409_10000076_pt1 | contig 226640 bp, 192 predicted proteins | sample IncBWH17MmetaG_FD_161649 | JGI IMG/M metagenome (GOLD analysis project Ga0210409, IMG submission 161649) | Forest soil microbial communities from Barre Woods Harvard Forest LTER site, Petersham, Massachusetts, United States - Inc-BW-H-17-M | ecosystem: Environmental > Terrestrial > Soil >... | reverse complement strand
CCGGCCCGGCCCGAGACATACCAGCCACCATCGCCAGGCTGACCAAACCCATGCCGGCCATACAAGGAGACACCGGTATTGCGCCCCTTCGATTGCCCGCCGAGCCGATCAAAACTGGCCTTGCTGTCGGCGTAAGCCAATGCCGCGCCGACGATGGTGCGCGCATCGAGCCGGGTGTCGACCCCGAACTGGCCGCCCCACAAGGAGGTATCGCCAGTGGCGTAACCGCTCTCGCTCAGCTTGCCCGAAGCACCGATGGCGCTGACCCACAAGCCGCTGCCGTCGCGCCCCTCGGCCTGGTTGCCCAAGGCCGCCAGCCGATTGCCCAGGTCGCGATTGAGCGCCTGCGATTGCTGGAAGGTCAACGCTTGCGCCGAGGCATGAATCTGTCCCGCCAGACTATCCAGCACCTGCCCGGCGACAGCCACGCTGGCGCTCCTCTGCAAGGCGGCGGCACTGGCCAGGAACTCGCCGTTGACGCCGCTGGTATTGCCGCTGGCGACCATCTGGTCAGCCGCCTGCAAGCCGGTTTCCAGGTTGGCCGCCGCATGGGTGCGGGTAGGATCGCTGCCGAATGCCGCAGCAGCCATGGCGCTGACATCGTTGCGGCTGATCTGCAGATTGACTTGCTGCGCCTGGTACGACAGCGTCGCCACGATAAACACCCCCGGCGCAAAGCTGACGCCATTGGCCTCGAAACTGACGTCGCTGAACTGGCCGCTGACGCCGCCGGCGGCAGTGAGCACCTTGCCTGTCACACCCGCCTGCTGCGTCACATAACCGGAAGGATCCGAGCTGCTGCTGGGGGTGGTGGCAATCAGGTGCGAGTTGCCCAGTAGCGCCGCGCCGCCCACCGTCAGCGTGCTGTTGAACTGATTCGCCAGGATCGCCGTCGGCGCAGCGACATAATTGCCATCGATGGTCAGGCCGGCGCCGCTGTTGTTGACCCGGCCGTTGTTGATGACATTGCCGTGGATGCGGCCCCCCTCGCCGCCCAGCTGGCCGAGCGCGCTGACATTCACGCCGGAGGCGACGGCGCCGGTGATGTTCAGGCTGCCGCCCAGGATATTGCTGGCGCCCAGGTAGGTATTGTTGCCGGCCAGCGTCAACTGCCCGCTGCCGCTCTTGTTCAAGCCGGCGTCGCCGCCGATATCGTTCTTGAACACCGAGGAGGCGTTATCGAACTGGACATTGACGTTGGGCCCCAGCGCCAGGCGCTGGTCGAACAGCGCCGGGCCGTTGACCGCCTTGCTGGCGTTGAGCAGCCCCCAGCCATAGGTGGCGGTATCGTGCATGTCAGTAGCGGTGGAGAGGATGGTTTGGCGGATCAGGTCGGCATTCATCCAGGGATAAGCCTGCTGCACCAGGACTGCCGCGCCGGTCACCGCGGGCGCGGCGAAGGAGGTGCCGAAGACCCGCGTGCCGCTGGCGCTGGAGACGAAATCTCCGGCCGCAGCCAGGCACCAGTTGGCGGCCAGACCGCAGCGATTGGCGTAACTGGAAATCACCCCCGGCACGGTGTCGCTGGCGGCATAACCGTTGCTGCCGCCGACGGCGTTGACCGCCGTCACCGCCAGCCAGCCGGTTTGCAGATCGGCAAATAAGGAAGGCAGGCTGGCGCTCAGGCTGGGCTGCGCCGCACCGTCATTGCCGGTAGACCAGATAAACAAACTCTTCTGCGCCACAAAGGGTTGATACAAGGCGTGCAAGGCAAGCGCTTGGCTGACCGAAGCGCCCACCCCACCGATGCTGTTGGATTGATTAAAAATCCGCGCCCCCTTGGCGAACAGATCCTGGTACATCTGGTTATTGAGCAGCAGGTCGTTGCCAGTGATGCCGGCCGCCGCCGCTTGTATGAACACGCCAGGGGCGACGCCCAAGGTATTGCCAGCCAATGCTTGTGCCACTTCCGTGCCGTGCATATTGCCGTTGGCGCCGCCGGGGCTGTAGACCGTCTTGCTGATGCGCCCGGCGAGCTGGGGATCGCTAACATCGAAATCGGTATCGACCACGCCGACCGTGACGCCGGCTCCGGTCAGCCCTTGGGCACGCGCTGCCTTGACATTGCTCGGATCAAGTACGTTCAACAGCGCCGCTGGCGGTGTTACCGCAGCGCCGCTGCCGGTGGCAGGTGGCGAACTAACGGGGGTGGGGGTGGCAGCTGGCGGGGTGCTTGGAACCGGTGACGTAGCGGGATTAGGATCACTGCTGCCGCCACCGCCGCCGCCGCAACCCGAAATCATTACCAATACTGCAACATAGATAATCGATAACGATCTTTGACGAGATAATTCTTTACCCATAACGCCTCCCCCATATGTGCATCAACTTCAACCCGATCAATGATCGGCATATCGGCCTACTGCATTCACATACTTAGTCGCGCATCAATAGTATTAATCTCAACATATTTCTATATGGCAATTAATTATGCTCTCGTTTGAGATGTCATTTCCCAATTTTTATTTATCAAGAGAAACTGTTTCTATATGGATACACTATTGATAAGGTAATAATGCAGAGGCAATATATCGACACGCGGAAGGTATTGAGAGGGGAAATAACGACGGGAATTTTGTCCGCAGGAACAAGCGCCTGGCTGTTCCGACGCCATGTTGAGGATCCGAATGAATGTACGACAGGCCAACATTCTTTCGGAATTGCTTCGGCTTTTGTTATTATTACCCGCCGGCAACCATACTTAGTGAAACCCACGGGCGTATGCACACCCGTGTCAGCAAAACTTCAGGAGATAACCATGACGTTTACGGAATCGATCAAAGTCTGCTTTTCCAAATACGCCGACTTTAACGGCAGGGCCTCACGCTCCGAGTATTGGTGGTTCGCACTTTTTATCGTACTGATCTCCTTGCTCGCCGGAGCAATCAGCCAATCATTCCGCATGGTGCTTATGCTTGCCACACTGTTGCCATCCATTGCGGCCGCAGCGCGGCGGCTGCATGACACGAATCGCAGCGGCTGGTTGCAATTGATCGGGCTGATCCCTGTCCTGGGCTGGATCGCCATCATATATTTTCTGGTTCAGGACCCGAAGGAACCGAATAATTTCGGCGCAGCAGCGGTGGATCCAAGCCTTCCGGAAACCTGAAATTCACACAGATCCATATAATAAGCCGCCTCCTCCGAGCGTCGAAGCAGTTCAGCAACAACGGGAATTTCCTCGAAATTCCCGGATCACCTATCCACAGGAATCCATGAAATCCGCCCTTCTTGTCATCGATGTCCAACATGGTCTTTTTGATGAAACGCCCCGTCCGTTCGAAGCCGATGCGGTAGTTGAACGCATCAACACCCTGACCGCCAAAGCCCGCGCTGCCGGTGTTCCCGTGGTATTCATCCAGCATGAAGCCAGTGATATCGAATACAACTCTGCCGGCTGGCAACTTCAGCGCGGACTGCAGGTAAAGGAAAGCGACGTCAAACTGCGCAAGACGACGCCTGATTCCTTTCTCCGCACCGAGCTCGAAGCATTGCTTGCCTCATGGCGTACCGAACAAGTCGTGATCTGCGGCTACGCCTCGGAATTCTGCGTTGACACCACCACCCGCCGCGCAGCCGCCCTCGGCTATCCGGTGCTGCTGGTGTCCGATGCCCACACCACCCATGACAAACCGCATGCGACCGGACTGCAGATACGCACGCACGAAAATGCGACCTTGCCCGACATCGGCAGTTTTGGTCCGGAGATCAAAGCGCTTACCACCGCTGAATTGCATTTCTCGAACTAAATTATTTAGCAACGCCATTCCCTCACCGAACGCGCAGAAACCGGGATCGAATAGGCCCGCAAGAGAGGATGGCCTTGGCAATGAGAACCTGTTAGAATTCTGCCCTGTCCCGTATCGCAGGCAATCGCTGTCGATACATGTTTTGCGCGTTTATATTTCTTCGGAACAGCAAAATTGCCCGAGTGGTGAAATCGGTAGACACAAGAGACTTAAAATCTCTCGCTCGTAAGGGTGTGCCGGTTCAAGTCCGGCCTCGGGCACCACCCCCTCTTTAAGAAGATATGACCTCAAGGCATATTTTCTTACAAATCAACGGGTTAAGAAAATGTGAATGTAGTCAATATCGCAACAAATTATATTAGATTGCGCTGCGGTTACACATTTTTTACACAGTGATTTACACAGTCACTCAATCCATGGCAAGTATCCAAAAAATGAAAACCGGCTATCGCGCACATCACGGTAGCCGGCGTTCGCGAGAGCGCATCCTTTCCGATTAAGCGTGAGGCCGAGTCGTGGGCAGCGAGGAGGGAAACCGAAATTCGGGATGCCAAGAATACGCGTCCAGGCAACCGGTACACGCTGGTCGACGCATTCAGGAAGTACGCCGAGGAGGTCTCGCCGACCAAACGCGGCGAGCGCTAGTATGCACCTGCGAGATTGGCCAAGGCCGCGTCACCTGTACAGGCGGGCCGAAGGCTAGCATATTTATGCAGGTATACCTAGATGCAAGATACCGATGTGGGAATTGTTCCCGAAAACTAGGGGAAGGTGAAACCCCTCGAATTTTTTCCATCGGTAAGTTGACAGTACCGCGAAATCAGCTTCCGGACTTGGGCTTGTATGTTGCCCACACCTGAGGTTCAAGGTCCCATGGCGGATCGCACTGCTCGAACTCTGGCCGGTCCGCGGCCAATTGTGCCTGATAAAATTTGACCCGCTCCTGGTAGCTCGGGTCGTTCCTGTTGCGATACAGGAAGCGCAGTTCGGAATCGGTGACGCTGGTCTTTGCGTCGAAGCCATGTTTGAAAAACCGCTTTTTGGCGGGTGCTGACGTCATTTCTTCACGGCCGGCCATGCCGAAAGCGATGTCGCGGCCCGTCTCGACTGCGAACGAGATCGCGCCTTTGGACTTTCGTGAGAACACTTCCGTCTCATTGAGCGCCGCCTGCCGCTCCAACGCCTGGCACTCCGTATACGGCAATTTCTGGTCGATACCCACGCATATCGCGATGCTCATGTTAGGTTTTTCCTCGCTGAAATTTTCTCGATTCTCCGCATTCACGGCCGACGACCGCTTAGGATCATTGCGGAGGTGATCAGCAAATGCCTGATTCAACTCCGGGCATTTCAACTCCGGGTCAAACAAATCGTTCCCACCGAGAAACTGCCGAACCATGATCAGCCTGTTCTCGTAACTGAGTCCCAAAGCATCGTGGTCATTGCCATGCGCCCAAAGCACGAGCTCCTCTTGCGTATCCTTTCGACCAAAGAAGAGGGTGTTGTCGAGGTCGCCTTTGAAAATTGCTGTTCTGACCCGTCGCGTCGCCCCGGCCGACTGCCGTCGCCTTGTAAGATCAGGGAAGGCTCTTGCACTGCGCTGTTGACCGTCGACAGGCATCCGGTTGCTTGCACCTGCATGCGTTTGACTTACCTCCTGCGTCTCCATTGCCTGGTGGGGCGATGTAGCTCCCCCCTTCGAAATACAAGCGCCCATTGTTTACTCCCTCCCATTCACAAACATGATATTGCGCCGACAATAACGATCTCTCCCTTTGGCACCACCGCAATTACGCAAACTTGTGCGCTGAAGCGAACTGAAGGCACGTGCCGCACTGGTGCGGGGCAAAGACAGTGTTGAGCTGCACGAGGCAAATGACGCGCTTCGCGCAAAGCTACTGGATCAGGAATTATTTGGTGAGACGAACAAGCTATCAAAGACAGCCAATATGAAATAACAATGCGTCACGTATCAACGCTTGGTCGGTCGCGCTAAAGCCCAGTAGAGGCCGGGCCGGATAGTGATAGTTCGGTCCTTTTTTTTGCGACCTTGTCCGTCAATCCTTCCTGGTGCACGCGGGCGATCCGCGCCACGCGCCCATAGAACCCGACCGAGAGTTGGTTTTCGTCCTGCGTGGTTTTAAGGTATTTGGTGGTGCGCACCTTGTTGAACATGACCGCCTTTTGCCGCTTGATGCGGCCCTTTTTACCACGCAGATCCTTGCGCTGCTTCCTGGCTGCATAGATCGCGCCGTCCGGTGCCTGCTGGCTGGCGATGCGTTGCGCCTAGCTACGGCGCAGCTCCTGGGCGATCTTGCGCGTCACCACCCGGCGCTGGCCAGGCTGGAACTTTGCCAGCAATACGCCGGCCCATTGCTCAATAGCGCGCAGATCTTCCGTCATTGCGGGCCTGCCGGCGTGTGCCATTCCGCAAGGAGTGAATCCCCCGCGTAAGCCTGCCAGAACTCGTCTGCATGGATCGGCGTCAGCTGTGGTTCTGCCGGGTGTCGCACGTCCAGCCGGCCATCGTTGACCCGATTAACGACCACTCGCTCGGTCAGAGCCAGCTTGATCGACAGGTCAATCGTTTGATGGTTATTGAAGTCAACATCAAAACCAATGCCACTCTTACGCAGCTCGGAATTGTCCAGTAAATCTCGCTGATGAATTTCGACCCATGCCAGCAGCGCCACCATGATCGCATCGGGAACTGTTCAACAAGCGCCGGGCCAAGGCCGACCAGGTCGATATCGATATCAGTCACTTGAGGCTGTCGAGCGGCTTTACGGGCGAAGACAAGATGTGGCGCCAGATCGTCACGATTCTGGATGCTGAGCGCGGCGGCTGCAATCTGTTCGACATCGATGAGCTGCGCAATTTCGAATACAGCCCCGACCAGTTCGAAAACCTGCTGATGTGTAATTTCATCGACGACACGCAATCCGTGTTTCCGTTGATGGCCTTACAGCGCTGCATGATCGATTCATGGGTTAGCTGGGACGACTACAAACCGTTCGCCAGCCGCCCCTTCGGCGACCGGCCGGTCTGGATCGGCTACGACCCCTCACTGACTGGCGACAGCGCCGGCTGCGTCGTCATCGCGCCGCCCCTGGTGGCTGGCGGCAAATTTCGCATTCTTGAACGCTTCCAGTGGCGCGGCATCGATTTCGAGGCGCAGGCCAAGGCGATCAAGGAGATGACGACACGCTACAACGTCGCCTATATCGGCATTGACACTACCGGCATGGGGATCGGCGTGTATCCCTTGGTCAAACAATTCTTTCCGCTGGTGACTGCGATCAACTACTCGCCGGAAGTCAAGACCCGGATGGCGCTGAAGGCACAAAACATCGTCAACAAGGCACGGCTGGAATTCGATGCCGGCTGGACCGACATTGCGCAGTCCTTTATGACCATCCGCAAAACCCTCACCACCAGCGGCCGGCAAGTCACCTATGACGCCGGCCGCACCGATGAAACCGGCCACGCCGACCTGGCGTGGGCCTGCATGCACGCCCTCGATCACGAGCCGTTCGAGGGTGCCAACGAAAACACCCAATCCTTTATGGAGCTTTACACATCATGAGCAGAAAGCAGCAACGGCGCGCCGCGCAACGTGCCGCGACATACGCGACGGCGTTGTCAGGATCTGCGACAACCCCGAGCGCCGGCGGCGGCATGCAGGCGTTTACCTTCGGCGATCCGACGCCTGTGCTTGACCACAGCGAGGTGCTGGATTGTTTCGAGTGCTGGCTCAATGGCAAATGGTACGAACCGCCCGTGAGTCTTGCCGGCCTGGCGAAATCGTTTCACGCCAGCGTCCATCACAGCAGCACCATTTATTTTAAGACCAACATCCTGACCTCGACATTCATTCCGAATAAATACCTGTCGCGGGATGCCTTTAAACGCTTTGTATTGGATTTCCTGACCTTCGGTAATGGCTACCTGGAGAAACGGGCCAGCCGCAGTGGACTGCCCCTGCAGTTGAACCACGCCCTGGCGAAGTACATGCGGCGCGGCAAGGATCTGGATACCTATTATTTTGTGGCGGGATGGCAGCAGGAATATGCATTCGACAAGGGATCCATTTCCCATTTGATGGACCCGGATCTCAACCAGGAGGTCTACGGCGTGCCGCAATACCTGAGCGCCCTGCAGTCGGCCTGGTTGAATGAGGCCGCCACCCTGTTCCGTCGCAAGTATTACAAAAACGGCTCGCATGCCGGCTTCGTGTTCTACATGACCGACGCCGCGGCCAACATCACGGATGTCGACAACCTGCGCCAGGCCATGCGCGACAGCAAGGGACCGGGGAATTTCCGCAACCTGTTCATGTACGCGCCAAATGGTAAAAAAGACGGCATCCAGATCCTGCCGGTGTCGGACGTTGCCGCCAAAGATGAGTTTTTCAATATCGAGGGCGTCACTCGCGACGACGTGCTCGCCGCCCACCGCGTGCCGCCTCAGCTGATGGGGATCATGCCGAACAATACCGGCGGCTTCGGCGCCATTGAACCAGCCGCGGGTATTTGCCCGCAACGAGCTGGAACCCCTGCAGACTCAGTTCATGACGCTCAACGACTGGCTGGGAATCGAAGCGGTGAAATTCGACAAATACGAATTATTGACAGGAGAGGGAAACAAGCCATGAGCGACATCGCAGACCGCGCCGACTGGCGCATCGAACAAGACGTGCAGAATGCGAGAATGCATGTCGGCAAGCAGCCGATACTCGCTAGTGATGGCCGCTGTCACTTTTGTGACGAACAGGTCGCGCATGCGCTGCTGTTTTGCAATGTGGATTGCCGAGACGACTACCAAAAACAACAAACGGCGTTACAACGTGCCGGTCGTCGCGTGGATTAAGTCCGCACAGCTTGCCTAACATCCTGTACCCCGGTTGAGCCGCTGGCCGCCTGAGCGGTGGCCTTAGTTCTCGACTTACACTGCAGGTCTAGTCGAACGTCTTTTCATCAACAGTACAGCCGATTTTCTTGATAGCAGATTTCACAACACCATCTACGCTTATTTTTTTCTTGATAGATACCTGCGCGACCCAAAGCTGCAACGTAACAGCACCGCTCACAGAACCGCATCGAATCCTACCATCAGCTGCACTCGGCGATCGCGCAAGTCGGTGGCACGAAGGAGCTGGCCGGAAGGACCGACATTGAGATCGAAATCAGCAACCAATGCGCGTGGTTGGTCACCAACGCGATTGTCTACTACAACTCGGCGATCCTGTCGCGGCTGCTGGAGAAATACCAGGCTAGCGACAACGAAAGACGTTGCCGCTGCTCAAGTCGATTTCGCCGGTCGCATGGCAGCATGTGCACTTGAATCGGCGCTACGGCTTCACTGCGGCTTGGACGCGAACAGCCCAATTTCGGCGAGATCCGTAAAGGTGCTATCGCCATTATTGGCTGTGATGTTGAGCCGATAGTAGCGATAGGAGCCCGGACTCGCGATCGTGTAGCTCTTCAGCTTTAAGCGTGTGGCAAACACCTGGTTGCTTTGCGTGTCGAGCGTGGTCCAGGTAGAGCCGTCGGTGGAGCCCTGGAACTGCCAGTTCTTCGGATCGCGCGGGACCAAGTCGTTGGAGCTGGTGACCGTATAGCGTTGAACGATCTCCGTATGGCCGAGGTCGTACTGCAGCCAACCTGTCACACCTGAGTAGAACCATTCCGTCGCCGAGTTTTGGTCGAAGGCGCTTCTGGCATTGGTCGCGTTGCTTGCGCTGTCGTTTGCGGTGCCACCGGTGGCGACGTTCACCATCGGATGCACCGGCGTAGCGCTGTCCGCGGGAGAATTATCGCTCGTACCAGCGGCGTTGGTCGCCGTGACGGTGTAGTAGTAGGTCGTGCCATTGATCACCGACTTGTCCGTGTAACTGCTGCCCGTGACACCCGACGCGATGGTTGAGGATGGGCCGCCGCTGAAGGCGGAGCGCTTGACCGTGTAGCTGGTGGCGCCGAAGGACGCCTGCCAGCGCAGCGGGACGGCGCCATCGCCCGGCGAGGCCAGCAGCATGGCGGGCGCCGCGGGGATGACGCTCGGCGCACCGCCGTCGCCGTCGGTGATCTGCACGTTGCTGAAGGTGGAGCTGTTCAGGGTGCCATTGGCGACTGAGGAGACCACCAGACCGACATAGATCGTGTCGGGAACGGGGGCGTCGATGCGGCCGACATCGGTGGCAGCCCAATTGGTGCCATCGGGAGAAACGTAGCCGGTGATGATGTTCCCGACGCGCTCGAGCTTCACCCAGTACGAGGCCGTGGCGCTGGCGATACCCAGGGCTTTGGTCCCATAGTTCGCGCCACCATACACGGCGAGTTTCTGCATGTTCTGTTCGGCGTTGCCTCTGCTGGCGATGGCCATCCAGGCGCGCGGAGCCCCTGGTTCCAGACTTGTGCGTATCATCACGCCCGCCACTGCGGCCGGACTGGTGTTCTGGACGGACTCGACTTTCGCGATGATGGCGCCGTTGCCGGTGATGGCCTTGTAGGTGAAGTGACAAGTGTCTTGCGCGCCCCAGAAGATATCGTTACCCGCTCCCTGCACTATCCATTTGCCGTTGGCGTATGTGGCCCCGCCCGCCGGAGCGGCGCCCCCGATCTCAGCATTGCTGAATCCCGAGGTGATCGAGGTAGTCGAAGGAACGGGCAGCGCCGGCGGCGGCGTCGCCTTCGAGGTGTCGGAGTCCTTGAGGAACATGAAGCTGTCGCCGTCCACCGGCATCCAGAGGCGTCTCTGCGCGATGAAGGGTGCCTGGAGACCCTTGCGGAGGACGTAGGCGCCATAGATCTGGGTCAGCGCCACGCTCCCGCCATTGGCGCCGTTCCAGCCGTGCCCGGTGATGTCGGTGAGATAGTAGCGATCGGTGGTGCCGAAAGGAAGCGCTGCCGTGGGCACAAGCTCGTTCACCCTCGCGAAATACTCACCGGCCGCCAGCAGGCGGTTGTCAAGATCGGAATAGATGTCGATGCCTTGGCTCCAAAGCGCCTCGGCGAGCATGGTCAGTGACTTGAGCTGCCCGTAGGCGTGTCCTTGGTCGCGAAGGTAGTCGCCGAGCATGCCGATGTCGTTGGAATTGCGCAGTCCGATATGGGCGAGCGTACGAGTCTGATAGACGACCTTGTCCAATGTCTCGAGGTCGTCGTTGTAGATTGCCAGCAGTCCAAGAGCGGCGAGGGCCAGTGCGCCCTTGTTGGCAGCCCCGTAGGAGCTATCGCCATAGGGATTCGCTGCCGGTATCAAGACGTCCTTGAAGTACTTCTTGACGATTGCCGTGTCGGCCTGCGTCCAGCCCGGCCATGTGCCGCGCAGGATGTCCGCGCCGCCCACGAACAGGTAAGCGTAGTCGCCCAGATCGAGCATCGACTCGCGACCCGAGAATTCAGTCTGGGTGCTGGCCCACGCGAGAAGGATCTCGCGCGCCTTCTTCGCGTATCGGTCGTCCTGGGTGAAATACCACATGCGCGAGAGATTCCAGATCGCGACCATGTCGTTGCGCCAGGCCCAGAGGTTCTCGTTGGGGGCGCGGCTCACTTTCGCGAACGGGCCTGCCATGCCATAGGTGAGGTGGGCCTTGCCGTCATTCGCCAACAGGTTGTAGGCGGACTTCCACGGCTCCTTGCCCTGATCGACGTATGCCTTGAGAGTTTGGAGATCCGAGAGGGTGAGCGGAGCGCCTGGATGCTTGATAACGCGGACCACCGGAGCACTTCCCACTGGAGTAGTTCCTACCGAGGTACTTCCCACCGAAGTACTTCCCACCGGAGCACTTCCCGCTGGGACGCCTTCCACAGAGGTATTTCCCATCGGTTCGCCGCCGCAAGCGCTGAGTATCAGACAGGCAGAGAACGTTATAAAAATTTGTTTTTTCAAAAAAAAAGTCATTTTATTCAAAAGAAAAAGGTGTCCGTAAGAATAATTTTTCCATCTTGTCAAAAGGGGAAAAGTTATTTTTCCAGAAGGAATTTCGAATGGTAATAGGTGCGGAGTCGATACGTGCGCAGTCATCTTCGGGTGACACCTTCAGCACAATCCGTGCCATATCGAATTCCCAATACGAAGCCGGATGAATCAGAAGAACATGCGGAAACCGTGAAGTAACTTTGACTGAAGGACGAAAAAGCCGACAAATTTTGGTCTGGGCAAAATCCCTGACCGCGGCTTTGAGCCGTAGTGCTGCCGGGCCAGCGGCCTCAACCTGGTGACGGCGGCCGTCATGCTGTGGAACACGATCTATCTGGAGCGGACCGCGAGTGCCTTGGGAATGTCCAGAAACACCGTTCGGCGCTCTCTCCGCTCGGAAATCACCAGTCCATCAGGATCTGCGGGATGTGAGTTTCGACGGATATTACGATAGAGGGGCAGCCTTTGCCGGGGTATGGCGGGCGGGTCAAACTGACCGGGTCAATTCAGCAAGCACAAGAACAAACTGGATTTTCGTTGTTTCGAATTTTGAGTGCAGTTATTTGGGCCTGTTCAAGTTAAACGAGACTGCCCAGTCGGTGTTAGCGCTAACAAAATTGGTCAGTCTTTTTGTTTTTCGATTAACTTTCTGTCCATATCCTGATGCCACAACTTCGAATCACCTTCGGCCTTTTCGCCTGAATTCGTTCTACTGCGTGTTCGGTATTCGATGTGGCACGGATAGTGCTGATATGTTTCCACGTGACAACTATCGCATGCGAAAAATATGACATCTTTTTTTAAAAAACAATTCTTTATAACGATCTCTGCCTGCCTGATACTCAGCGCGTGTGGTGGCGGCACGAGTGATGCCGGAACAGGCTCTTCCTCAACCGGCACGGCGGCCACTCCAGCTGGCACGGGGTCCACGCCAACCGGCACGGGCTCCACGCCTACCGGCACAGGGTCCGCGCCAACCGGCACGGGGTCCACGCCAACCGGCACGGGGTCCACGCCAAATGTCACTTTCATGGGCAAGAGCACGGTGTTGATCGGAAGAACGTCGATTGATGCTCTTTCGGTTGCCGCACCATTCGACGCTCAGTACCAATACGTCGTCAGTTCGCCGGCGCCGTCGAGCGACCTGTACACGGCGACATCCTGCCCGAATGGGACGAACTGGTGGGGATGCGCGGGCGGTAGCATCGGAGGGCTCATCCCCAACGTCGAAGCCCGCGCTGCGCAGGCCACCTACTTGGGTAAATCGTATCCGCAGACAGTGATGTGGACATGGTTTGAACTCGGCCTCCTGGCGCCCGTGAACAAGTGGCAGGACGAGGTGACGGCGGTCAACCAGGTCGACCTCCTCACCAGATACCTGAACGACTACCGTTTCTTCCTCCAGAAGATCGGCACCTCGCACGACATGATCGATCTCGAACCCGATTTTTTTGGTTTCGCGCGAGGGTACGGCCCTCTGGACCAGGACCCGGCGCAGGTGACGGCTGCGAATCCGACCGACTGCGGAGACCAGGCGAACACTGTGGCGGGTCTGGCTCACTGCCTGATCGCAATGACCCGCAAGTACGCTCCTAACACGGCCGTCGGCCTGCACCTCACCTGCTGGGACTGGCCCGGCAACGTGGATAAATGTGCCAAAGATTACGTGACCCTCGGGGGAAAGGGTGCAGACTTCCTCGTCGGGGAGGTTGAATCCACGGACGCCGGACTCAACGCCAAGCTGGGGAATGGCAACTCATTCTGGAGCGACCAGAAGTGGGCCACGCAACTCGCCTATTGGAAACAGATGGCCGAGGCGGTCGGCCACCCGATCGTCGTCTGGCAGATCCCGATCGGTAACATGGCACAGAACAACACCGACTACCACTACCAGGACGACAAGGTGGACTGGCTGTTCTCGCACATGGGCCAGGTCGCGAGCGCCCATGTCGGGGCTCTGATGTTCGGCCAAGGATCGGACCTGTCGACCACGGCTGAAACCGACGGCGGCAACCTGTTCGCGAAGACGATCGCCTATCGCAATGCAGGGGGCACGCCGCTCAAATAGCGTGTCCCTGCGTGCTGTCGCATATCCGACCGAACGCTCGGCTGCTCCGTACCACCGATTCCTGGAATCGATTTATAGACTTCTTCAGCTGCGAGTAAATACGCATCGGAAAGTGGCCCCGATGTGGCAAGCACGAGCGACCCGTGAGGAGCCCTCAAAGTAGGCGGATATCTCCGCTTTTTGAGTTTCGAGGAATATTGCGACAGGGCAGCAGCCTTCGCCAGGGTATGGCGGACGGGTCAAACTGACCGGGTCAAGTCAGCAAGCAAAAGAACAGACTAAATTTTCGTTGTTTCGAATTTTGAGTGCAGTTATTTGGGTCTGTTCAAGTTGAACGAGACTGCCCAGTCGGTGTTAGCGCTAACAAAATTTGTCAGTCTTTTTGTTTTTCGATTAACTTTCTGTCCATATCCTGATGGCACAACTTCGAATCACCTTCGGCCTTTTCGCCTGAATTCGTTCTACTGCGTGTTCGGTATTCGATGTGGCACGGATAGTGCTGATATGTTTCCACGTGACAACTATCGCATGCGAAAAATATGACATCTTTTTTTAAAAAACAATTCTTTATAACGATCTCTGCCTGCCTGATACTCAGCGCGTGTGGTGGCGGCACGAGTGATGCCGGAACAGGCTCTTCCTCAACCGGCACGGCGGCCACTTCAGCTGGCACGGGCTCTACGACAGCCGGCACAGGGTCCACGCCAACCGGCACGAACGGGACACCAGCCGGCACGGGCTCTACGCCAACTAATGGATCCGGAGGCACCTCGACCGGCAGCGCGGCGGCCACCTGGACCAGCGTCAAGTGGGGCGGCGGCGGCTATGTCAGCGGCCTGATCTATCATCCGACGTCGCCTAACGTCTTGTACGCCCGGACGGACGTTGGCGGAGCCTACCGCTGGAACCAGACCACGTCGCAATGGGCGCCCATTACCGATGGCCTGGGTTTCAGCCAGGCCGACTCCGTCTTCCACTGCATCGAAAGCATCGCCCTCGATCCAACCAACGACCAGCTCGTCTACTTGGTCGGGGGTAATGGCGGCAACGGTCGGCTGTATGCTTCCAGCGACCGGGGCGCCAACTGGACGTGGGTCAGCCTGCCATTCATGGTGAACGGCAACGCTGAGGGCCGGGCGATCGGCGAGCGCCTGATGCTCGATCCGACCAATCCGTCGACGATGTTCTACGGTTCGCGCAATGCCGGCCTGTGGAAGAGCGCGGACTCGGGCCATACTTGGGCGCAGGTCACGGGATTGTCTTCCCTCAATATGAACACCGCCGCGGTCGGCGTCGAGCAGATCATCTTCGACAATGGGAACGTGGGCGGCGGCCAGACGACCTGGAATATGTGGGTCGCAGTCGCCCCCGACTACGCCAACGCGGCGGGCCTGACCTCCACCTTCTACAGGTCCAGCAACGGCGGTTTTTCATGGACGCCGGTCGCGGTGCCGGCCGCGGTCGCCGGGTATTACATCCCGCACTTCGCGCGTGCCGCCGATGGCATGTACTACGTGGTATTCAACAAGAACGCGGGCCCGGGCGGCGATGGTCCCGGCTACCTCTATAAGTTTAGCGGTAACAATGGCGGTATCTGGACCTTGCTTAGCACCACCACCGCGGGCGGCTACGGCGGCGTGTCCGTCTATGGCAGCGGCCCGACCACCCGCGTCGCGCTGGCTGTGACCAATACCTGGACCGATTTCCCCGGCCAGAAGATCACCCAGTTGTCCGACAACGCCGGCAGCACCTGGCGCGAAATCGAGTCCCAGATGCCCCACACGCAGACCACCTCCGGGTACTGGGGCTGGAATGATGACGTCGAGATCGATCCGAACAACCGCGACCACATCATGCACCTTGACGGTCCCGGCATCTGGGAGACGATGAACGCCTCGTCGGCGACACCGAGCTGGACCTTGAAGGTGAACGGCATCGAGGAGACTGTCACCCTGGCCGTCATCACCCCGCCAGCCGGTGCGACGTACAAGCTCATCAACAGCGGGGGCGACATCGGCACCTGGGTCCAGACGGACCTCGCGACGATGCCGACCAAAGGCCCCACCACGGGCTGGATTAATGGCAATTCGGCCGACATGAGCTGGTCCGATCCGCAATACATTGCCGCTGTCGCCGCCGCGAACGGGTCCGGTGGCGCAGGATACGGATACTGGTCGGGCGACGGCGGCGCCACGTGGGCGAACTTCGCCACCCTGCCTGCCGGCGCCGCGGCCGATGGGCGCGAAGCGTCCAACATCGTTGTCACCGCACGCAACAAGGCGATCTGGGCGCCGTCCAATGCGGTGCCGTCCTACACTACCGACAACGGCGCCAGCTGGACGGCGACGAATCTCCCCGCGCTGACGGTGTTCGGCGGCTGGACACGCGCCTACCGGCTCGCGGTGGACCGCAAGAACCCGAACAAGGTCTATGCCTACGATTCGGGCGGTGTATGGTGGTCGGGAACGCCAGGCAGGGTCTATGTCTCGACGGATGGCGGCCATACCTTCACCCTGAGCCAGGGCTCGGTGTCGGCGGGGCTGCGCGCCAATCCGTGGCACGCCACCTCGATGGCCGTCAATCCGAACGTCGAGGGCGACGTCTGGCTGGCTGACGGCGATACCGTGTACCACTCGGTCGACTCGGGCGCCACCTGGACCAAGCTTAACAACTTCGCGTCTATCTTCAGCAACGGCAACGGGGCGCCCGACGCGCAGGGCGCCAGCGTCGTGGCCCTGGGCAAGGCAGCCGTTGGCGCGCCGTACTCGGCCGCAATCTACGTGGTGGGCGTGATCAACGGCCAGTGGGGCGTGTGGGCTTCCGACAATGCAGGCAGCACCTGGAACCGCTTTAACGACGATGCCCACCAGTTCGGCGGCATCGGCGCGATGGCGGCTGACTGGAACATCTACGGCCGGATCTATGTCAACGGCGCGGGCCGCGGCTTGCTGTATTCCAATTAATGTCGCTTGATCGCAGGTGGACAAGGGCGGCTGCGGTCGCCCTTGTTATTTTGGGTCGCTGGATAGCGACGCTGGCGCGGTTGACGCCCTGGCGCAATCCGCCGGGCATCTTGGCCCAGATGGCGTGCTACAGCAAGACGGTCAAAAGCTGTTGGAACGGTGAGAAAAACGGGATTCTGAAATTTCCGCCGGTTTGGGCGTAGAACCTCAGTTAATGAGCCAAACTAGAGGATTGAACCGACACCATGAGCCGGCGCGCGCAGTCATCCCCCCGCCACGCCTGCCCGCTAAATTGGGCGGTTTCGACTCAAATTTTTGGAATTGATGCACATAGGGAAGTCCTGCCGTCTGAGGGCCAGAATGCGTCGAAAAAAAGTGACGCAAAATGACGCACCTGTGGAGTGAACCCCTGCCACTGGACCAAGGGAAGCAAAAAATTCAAGTCGCCTGTTGTACGTGTTTGGCCTCAAATTGGTACAGCGACGAACAGCCGAAGGTAAATTGGATGTCCGTTTAAGATAGTTAAAATTGCCGATAACGGGATCGCTTCATATAACTAACGTTTATTAGGTACGTCAATCATTCGTGTTCCTGAGGTGAGGCTAGTACTTAACCCCCACACTGCGCTAGCCCAAAGAATGATACCGGCACCAAGACATCCGACTGGATCGCTGGCACCAGCTTGAGCAAATAGTGGATAGGCGATGGCTAGCAACATCAACGAGCTTCCGGTGACATAGTGAGCTCGGTTTGAAAAGATACGGGCCAAGGGTAAGAAGTGTAGGCCAACGATAAAAATGATAGAGGGGACAATCCACGAAGTCATGCCAAAATTTGGGAAAACATTGGCAACAATAATGATGAGTGTCCATTGAACTGCATTTACTATATTAAAAACGCGCGCTGTTCGCCGTCTTTCGGGAGAATTAGCGTTTGCCGCTAATGCGTCTCGATATCTGCGATATCGCAATAGTGCGCAAGAAAATAATATGATCGTCGCAGTGACGACGCCCCCTAGGACAATAGGGGTTACCCCGAATACCGAATAACTCCACAAGATTAGCCAAGCACCACCAAAGACGCTGAAAAACATTACACCAATTGCTCGGCTGGCACGCCGAGCATCCCTGATTATTGATGGCGATGTAGTATTCATGACCGACGGCTCCCTGATTTCTAATTTCGGGTTACTTAGCCTCATCCGATGCGAGGAATTGCTTTGAGGATATATATATTACTTATATTGTTACCAATTGAGTGCCATTTTTTACAAAAATAGAGGTACAGTGAATTTCCCTCCTAGCGACCGGATTAGGAGAAGTAAAAAATTCAAGTCGCCTGTAGTGCGTATTCCGCCTCGAATTGGTTGGGTGACATGTAGGCAAGCGCCGAGTGCATACGCTTGGCATTGTAAATTTCTTCAATAAAGCGTGGCAGACGTGCCGTGACATCCGCAAACGTTTCATAGCCGGCCCAATATACCTCTTCCACCTTGAGCGTCTTCATGAAGCTCTCTGCCTGTGCATTATCGTACGGATTGCCAACAGCGCTCATCGAGCCGATCAGACCATAGGCCTGCATGGCCTGTCGGTAACGGATGCTGCTGTATTGGCTGCCCCTGTCCGTATGGTGAATGCATGTGCCGGGCGGTGGATGCCGTGCCTGCATAGCGGCCTTCAGTGCCGCCAGAGTCAGCTGTGTATCGATCTGCGGGGAAAGGCATAGCCAACTACTTTCCGGCTGAACGCATCCAGAATCGCCGCCAAGAAGACGAAACCGGCTACAACCCGGATGTAGGTAATATCTGCAACCCAGACCCTGTTGGGCATGGTCGGGATGGCATTGCAGTACAGATTGGGAAACACCGCCGGATCTTCCTCGGCCGCACCAGTACGTACGAAACGTCGGGGTGGCTTGATGTGCAGATCATGTTCACGCATGAGGCGCGCAATGCGTTTGTGATTGACGACATAACCGCGTGCACGCAATTCCAACGTGACACGCCGGTAGCCATAGCCGGCGAATTCATCCTGGATATCGCGGATTAGCGCCACCAGTTTGCCATCATCCAACGCGACTAGTGCTGCAGTTGAACGGTAATAGTAGGTGCTTCTTGGCAATTGCATCACTTGGCACCCCCGTCGGATGGAGAGGGTCGCGGGCCGCTGACGATCGAGGACGACTCGTTGTTGCTGACGATTCGTACACGGGATGTTTTTTTTAATAGATCCAGCTCCATCGTGAGCTGTCCGATCTTGCGTTCCAAATGGGCAATCTTGACTTCGCACACGGCGACGGTGACCTCTTCTGCGTCCAGCTCGCCTAGATCATATTGCCTGAGCCAGATCTGGATCAGCTGAGATGACAAATGATAAAGCCGCTCCGTTTCGCGTCGGCCATACTTGCCACTACGAATGTCGCTACAAACCTGCGCTTTGAACTGCAAGCTATGGCGCCGATTGGATGCTCTCTTTGACATGATGCTGCTCCTTTTGGTAAAGGCACAGCAAGCGTATCAAATTCTCCCCCCTACCTGGCCCAGCCGCAGGGGTTCACTCCACTGGAGGGGTAAAACGAGGCTCTTGATATGAGCGATGAAAAGCTGATTTTAGGTTTGACCTCGGGGAAAAGGTAACATTGGTAACCTCCCCCATTTCCCGCTTGCAAGTGCCTGATTTATATAGATTTAGATGGTTACCTTTGAAGGTAATCTTTGGTAACCTCAAAAGTAACTTACACCTAAGTCATTGATATATATAACTATTATTTTTAGCTATATTACCTTCTACGATGGTAACCATGTTACCCAAAGGTTACCCGGAAGTTACCTTTTATCAAAACTCGCAAAGTCTTATGCAGCAAGGCTTTGCGGCCGATTTTAAAAAAAGGTTACCAATGTTACCGTTTTCCCGAGGGGTACTTTATTTTAGAAGCAGGTTCGCTCTATAGTTGAAAAATGCGTTATTTCATGCGCAAAGTTGGCACAGCACACGTTCGCCAGAGTTACTACAAATTGCACCAGGTCAATAACACGCCAGCTAGAATACTCTCAACGGCCTTAAAAAAAACTGAATTCTCCGTCCACATGAATCACCATAAAAAATAATTGGATATGAAAATGTCAGCAGATAGAGTATTCGAATTGTCGACTTGGGTTGGCGTCGTTGCTCTCACTATTGGGGTCGTGTGTTCAGCTCTAATTGCTATTTCTGGGAAAATACGAGACGACAGCCTAAAACTTGAACTCAGCGCCTCTGCGGAAAGAGTAGCAGCGGCCGAATTGAAGACGGAGCAGCTTCGAAAACAACTAGGCCCGCGCCAGATTCAGCGGGACTTATTTCTAAAAGCGATCGAGGGGCAACCTCAAGCACATGTCGAGATAGTGTATTTGAGAGACGATCCAGAATGTTTCGATGTTGCCCAGCAAATATGGCGAGTTTTGCAGGACGCAAAATGGGAGGTCGTAGCACCTGTTCCGATTCCGCAAAACGCTTCAATTGCATCGCAGCAGAACCCGACAGCAATATCTGTTGATGGGCAGCCGTCCGGGGTGACGGTCGTAACGCACTCAGTTTCAGAGCAAGAAGCGGAAGCAGGAAGCAAACAAATGCTAGGCGTGCCATGGGAACGAACACCGTGGACAGTGCTTATGAACGCGCTTAATCAGTCATTGGGGCGAATTGGTGGAAGTGGTGGCGGCTCGAATAGTCCGCCTGAAGGAACACTTCGCGTCGTTGTAGCACCACGATAGCCATGTACACAAAATTTACACAATGACTAAAAAAACGATATAGATATTGGGCTTCAGAGTCCGGCCTCGGGCACCAATGAATATAAGGCTCTCAGCGATGAGAGCCTTTTTTTCTTGCGCTCTGTAGATCATTGGAAACAGAGAAAGCGGACCTTATTGCGGTTTGGCGTATTTTGCGACGCCTGTCACATCGAACAACACACAACGCTGGTCGCCGACTACCCAGGCATCATGCCCAGGCGGCATATAGAAAAGATCGCCCGGTCCGTATTCCGTCTCGGCCCCATCATCCATCCTCACGACCATCCGACCTTCAAGGATGATGCCGGTATGCGCGGCATGGCAGGAATCCGTCCCGGCTATCGGTTTCACATGCAGGCTCCAACGCCAGCCGGGCTCGAATTCGCCACGGCCCATTGTCTGGTTACCGAGTGTAAAGACGGCTAGCTGGCCCTTTCCTTCTTTGAATGGCCGAACTTCGTCCGGTTCACTCAAAGATTTTTTCTCTAACGTCGCACTCATCGCATTTTCCTCCGCAAGAGGTGGGTGGATATGGCATTGACGAGTCAGGATAGTAGTTCAGCGGTGACAACTATTGATCAGGCGCGCCGCTACCTACCGAATAACCGGCTTTGAAAGCAGGACTGATAGTCAATAGTTCAATATATGCCGGGGCATGGCAAGTGCAAGACGCCTCCTATTTTGCGATATTGGAAGCGGCACTATGAGCTGGCGCGCAATGCTGCCGCTTTCCCGAGGGCTACTTTATTTTAGCGATTTGCTAGTTTAATGCAGAAATATTGCTTAATATCAATATTTCCCATCCTGCGGAATATGAGATGAATTTCAATCCTGCAATTCCCATAATCGCCGCCGCAGCCGAAATGCCCGTGATCCGCCCCATGACCCGCAGGAGAGAAAACAATATGTCGATTGCAAAGACGAGTGCTATCCATATCGGATATCGCGTACCCGCAGCGGTACTCACCAGCCTTGCCCTGTTTGCCCCCCATGCCGCGCTCGCGGATGAGCCCGTAGTCACCAATCCCCCCTTGCTGAAGGCACTTACCCCGACGGTGCAGCCACCGGTGCAGGAAACCGGCAGCGAGCAACCGCGCCGCCTCAATCTGCTGAGCCTGCCACGCGCCAATGAGCTATCGCCCGGGGTGGCGCGCGAGGTGTATTTCGATCTGAACATCCAGTATGTGAATGGCTGGATTCGCAACCCGGCGCGCGAGAAACCGGGCGAAATCAAGTATGACAAGGTGCAACTGCGCAGTTATGCGCAAGGGGACGGCAGCCCGGCCAAACCGACCGAGCCGTCCACGCAATGGCCCAAGGAGGGCTCGACCGTTTATATGGCACCGGAAATCGAGGCTTATCCGGGGCAGACCATCCGCATCAATCTGAACAACAACCTGCCGCGCGACCATAGCTGCACGCCCCCTCCCCCCAAGCCCGGTGAACCCAAGCACGACATCAACAAACCGCATTGCTTCAACGGCACCAACCTGCACTCGCACGGCTTGTGGGTAAACCCGGCCGGCAATAGCGACAACGTGCTACTGTCGATCAACCCCGGCGTGGGCTTCCAGTACGAATACAACATCCCGCAGACCCATCCGGCTGGCACCTTCTGGTATCACACACACCGCCACGGCTCGACTGCCTTGCAGGTATCGAGCGGCATGGCCGGCCCCTTGATCGTGCGCGGCACCCGCTTGCCGACGCCGACCGAGAATGGCGATCTGGATACGCTGCTCAAACCCTACGGCGCGACGACCTTCCCGGAACGGGTGCTGGTGTTCCAGCAAATTCAGTACGCCTGCCGCAATGCGCAAGGCGCCGTCAAGAAGGACACCCAAGGCCGGTATGTGTGCGATGCCGGTGACGTAGGCAAGATCGACGCTTACGACCAATTCAGCTCGTGGAACGACTCAGGTCGCTATACCAGCATCAACGGTGTCGTCATGGGCACGCTCGCCAAGGCCAAGGCCGGCGAGATCGAGCGCTGGCGGATGATTCACGGCGGGGTGCGCGATACCATTTCTTTCGTGATTCGCCGTCTGGCCAGCAACGCCCCCAAACCGGCCGGTTTGCAGGCGGCGGCGACCGAGCAATATGTCAACAAATATTGCACCGGCCCCAAGCTGGACATGCCACTGGTCGCAGCCGATGGTTTGACCCTCTCCAAGGCGCTGGTCAGGCAGTCGGTCACGTTCCAGCCGGGCTATCGCTGGGACGCCCTGGTGGTCTTCCCTGAGGCTGGCGAGTATTGCGTCATCAATGATGTGAAAGTGGCGGATACCGTCGACCAGGCCGTGCCTTCTGCACGCTTGCTGGGGCTGGTGAAAGTCGAGCCGGGCGTTCATGAGCCGATCAAGAGCATCCCAGCGTATGTGGAAAGCAAACTGCTGGAAGCCGCCAAGGCCAATATGCCTGTCGACGTGCAGGCCAGGATTGGCGAAGAGCTGCGTGGCGGCCTGAAACTAAGCAGCTTCGAGCCCCATCGGACCATCGACCCGAGCGAAGTGACCGGCACGCAAACCCTGGTGTTCGATATCAAGCTCAAGACCGAGACCACGCCCACGCTCTTTCAGGTCGGCACCAATGACGCGGACGTGCATTCGTACGACCCGGCGTTGATCGACCGCAAGCTACGCTTGGGTGATGTGGATAAATGGGAAATGACATCGATGCTCGGCAGTCACCCGTTCCACATTCACGTGAACCCCGTCCAGATCGTCAGCATCATTGCCCCGGATGGGAAGACAGACCTGAGCCAGGACAGCCCGCAACCCGATCCTTTCGACGACCAGTTCCGCGGCATGAAGGGCATGTGGAAAGACACGATCTGGATACTGAATCAAAGCCAGAACAAGGAAGGCACTGTCCCGTCAGGGCGAGTGGGTAAATACACCGTGACCTTCCGTACCCGGTACGAGCGCTACATCGGTGACTTTGTCCTGCATTGCCACATCCTTGACCATGAAGACCAAGGGATGATGCAGAACGTCCGCATCGCCTTGCCGGATGGCGCGGGCGGCGTCGCAATGGCGCATCACTGATCGCATGCGTCATGCCATGACCGGAGCCGCGCAAGTGGCTCCGGTAGCAGCTGTCGGCAAACCCGCGATCATGTTGCAGCGACTGTCGTTCATGTGCTCAACTGAAAAACTGCAAAACTGCAAAACTGCCGGGATCATATTCAAAATCCGGCTATTTTCCAATCCCAATCATTGTTGAGGCATTTGCGCCGGTAGTGGTAGTCGGAAGTTTGCCGTCCCATTTCTCAATCCAGCGCGATTGATTCTTGACCTGGGCGGCCTCTGACCCATAGCGCTTCATCGCTTCACCCACAATTTCCAGCGAGCGTGCATCTCCCTCTGCTTCAGCAACCTTTGCATCTGCCTTGCCCTTGGCAATTGCGACGGCATTGGCTGCGTCCGCCTGGTTTTTGCGCAATAAGGCTTCTGACTGCAACGCCTCCTGTGTCGCCTGGATTTTTGCGTTGATGGCGCCTTGAATATTGGCCGGCAGCCTGAGTTCATTGATAAATCCGAACTGCTCGACCAGCACACCGTAAGGTCCGAGTTCATGGTTTATCTCGGTACGCACCTGCTCGGCCAGCTTGATCTTGCCGCCGGATAGCAGGCCCTCGGCGTCATAAGCTGAGCCGAAAGCGTTCAGTGAATTCCGAATGGCGTTGCGAATGATCTGCGACGTGATCTCTTCATAGCCACGTTTGTATTTTTGATACAAGGCCGGCGCTTTGCTCGGGTCGATGCCATAAGAGATGCTGACATCGGCATTGATCACGACGCCGGAAGCCACTTGAAAATTCACGGATTCGTTTTCAGCGCGTCCCTCTGTCAACGATTTTGTCCAAGCGTAGGTTTGCGTAAAAGTCGGGAAATCCACAACAGTAGTACCGAATCCGATCAGATGCCAACCACTGGTCAGCGGTGCGGGTTCGACACGGCCATCGACTCGATTAAATTCAACACCGACATGATTGGCTGGTACTGAGGCAATGAAAGTATGAGAGAACATGCCAAGCACAAGCAGAGCGCCCACGACCATAACTGCCGGTTTACCAAATGAACTACCTTGCATCTTATTTATCCCAGCGCCTGTGCCCGGCGTGCGGTGGATTCAGGCGAATCCATGCTGGGATTGTAAATCAAAGATGCCGCTCAGAAACTATGATGTCTCTGATTTTCATAGGGCAAAGTGATTTTGTTTTCTCCTGCTGTGGTGCATCGGCGGTGCGTTGAAGGTAATCCATCTTATTAACTACCGACTATCGTATGCGCGAGATCGTTTTAAAGCACCGGTTTGTCAAATTCCCCACCGCTGGCCAGCGAGCAAGGATTGCAGCACACCATGCCGTCGATTTGATCTAGAATTACCAGTTCCACCTTAGGGAGAAACGCTAATGAGCCCGTTAGCCGCTATCACAGCAATCCTTAGCGCGTTATTAATCGGGGCGATCAGTCCAGGCCCCAGTTTCGTGATTGTTGCCCGCAACGCTATCGGCCTGTCACGTCGCGATGGTTTGGCCACGGCTATCGGAATGGGGATCGGGGGAGTTTTTTTCAGTGGCGTTGCACTGGTCGGACTTTACTCGCTGCTGGCTTCGGTTGCATGGCTCTACATCGGCCTCAAAGTGGCAGGCGGGCTGTACCTGGTTTACCTTGCGGCTAAAATCTGGCGCGGAGCGCCGGCTCCGCTTACCGTTGACAGCGACCGCTCTGAAAGCGGCGGCAACCTGCAAAAATCTTTCTGGGTCGGTCTCAGCACGCAATTGAGCAATCCGAAGACCGCCATCTTTTATGGCAGCATCTTCGCAGCGCTGCTGCCCCAGCATCCGCCCCTCTGGTGCTACTTCGCCCTGCCGCCGCTGGTTTTTGCGGTCGAAGCCGGGTGGTACACGACCGTCGCCCTGTGTTTTTCCAGCCAAGGTCCGCGCGAACTTTATCTGAAAGCCAAGACATGGATCGATCGTGTCGCAGCCGGCGCAATCGCAGCGCTTGGGCTGCGCTTGATATTCACAGCGCATAAAACCGGCATTTGATATTTGAACCGGATTTATCTCTGTCGAATCAATCAGAGAAGGCCGCAGACGGCACCAACACCACGCCCTCCATCAAGCGGCGCGCGCTGCGGCTCATGACGGCTTTGGTTACCACCCAGGCGCCGTCGCGTTGCTCTGCCTCGGCGCCGACAGTCAAACTACCGGAGGGATGGCCGAAGCGGACCGCACCCGCCGCCTGGCTCGCTTGCTCAGGCATCATACGATTGACGATGGTGCCGGGAATGACGGCGGCGACAGCGATTGCTACGGCCCCGGTTCCGGTCATCGCGTGATGCAATTTTCCCATTGAAAAAATCCGGACATTGAGATCCAGCGCGGCGGGGTCGATATGCTTGCCGCTCGATGCCACGTAGGCCAACGGTTTGGCGACGAAAGCCAGTTTTGGCGTATGCGGCCGCAGTTGCGTTGCTTCCTCTGCAGTCTTTGCCAGCCCCATCCGGACTGCTGCGTGAGCGCGGATCGCCTCCACCTTTTGCAGCAATTCGGCGTTGCCATTGACGTCACGCTGCAATTCAGTTCCCGTCAGCCCGAGCGTTGCAGCATCCACAAAGATAGTCGGATTGCCGGCATTAATCATGGTCAGCGCGACCGCACCCACACCGGGTACATCGAGCATGTCGATCGGCGATCCGGTCGGAAACATGCCGCCTGCGCCGTCCTCAGCGCCATCACCGCCCGGATCCAGGAATTCGATTTTGATTTCGGCCGCCGGAAAAGTAACGCCGTCCAGCTCGAAATCGCCCTCCTCAACTACCGCACCGTCTTGCATCGGCACGTGGGCGATGATCCTGGCGTTGATGTTCGCCTGCCAGATGCGGACGCTTGCGACGCCGTCACGCGGCGCACCCACCAGGTCTTGGGCGATCGCAAACGGGCCAACCGCTGCAGTCAGATTGCCGCAATTGCCTGACCAGTCGATCATCGCCTTATCGATGGCGACCTGGCCGAACAGATAATCGACATCGCAATCTTCGCGTATGGAGCGGCTAATCAGCACAACCTTGCTGGTGCTGGAGCTCGCACCTCCCATGCCGTCAATCTGCTGGCCGTAAGGATCCGGGCTGCCAATCACGCGCAGCAATACGCGGTCGCGCAATACCGGATCGGCCGGTAGCCAATCCTTACAAAAGAACACCCCTTTGCTGCTGCCGCCACGCATATACACGGCTTGAATTTTGCGTTGTGCCAAGACTGCTCCCGAAGATACGCCCGGTCATCGGACTAGGCATTGCGCCTATTTAACTACGAACGTATCTGCAATACAAGATCAGTGCTGCACGGATGTCGAGGCATAAAGAGTTGCTGACGGCGTCGACGCGCCACTAGCCGCCCCCAGAGACAGCAGCCGCTGCGCCATGCAAAACACGAACAGCAACACACCGATGACGATTTTGGTCCACCACGAACTCAAGCTGCCGTCGAAAGCAATCAAGGTCTGGATCAGGCCCAGGATCAGCACCCCGGTCAGGGTACCGGCGACATAACCGTAACCACCGGTCAGCAAGGTGCCGCCGATCACCACAGCGGCAATCGCATCCAGCTCCGTGCCCTGCGCGTGCAAGCCATAACCGGACAACATGTAAAACGAAAACAAGACCCCGGCCAGGGCTGCGCAAAATCCGCTGAATGCGTAGACCATCACCTTGGTGCGCCCGACCGCCAACCCCATCAGCAACGCCGACTGCTCGTTACCGCCGATGGCGTACACCGCACGCCCGAAGCGCGTGTAGTGGGCAATGTAGATGGCCAGCCCAAGCATTAGCATGGCGATCGCTACGCTGGGCGAAATGAAGGCGCCAAAAATTCCTATGCGGGCCTGCGACAAGGTCACATACAGCGGCTGATCGATCGTGATGGAATTGATGCTGATCAGGTAGCACAAACCACGCGCCAGGAACATGCCGGCCAAGGTGACGATGAACGCCTGCAATTTAAAAAAATGAATCAGCGCTCCCATCAGCGCGCCGAAGCCGCTGCCGATCAGGAGCACGCAAGCAATCACCAACAGCGGCGGCCAGTGCCACATCTGCAACAGATAGGCCGAAATCATGGTGGTCAGGGCCAGCACCGAACCAACCGACAGATCGATGCCGCCGGATAAAATGACGAAAGTCATGCCAATCGCGATCACCAACAGGAAGGCATTGTCGATCAAGAGATTCAACACCACCTGCAAGGAAAAAAATCCGCTGTAGGCGAATGATCCGAGAGCGAACATCACGATCAGCAAAGCAACGGTTGCCAGCGAAGTGAAGTAAGGCGACGACAGTGAGCGGCGGAAGGATTTCATATTTTTTTACGATTCACTTTCTCACAGTGCGCGACCGTGAAGCGCCGCCAAACATCTCGCTTCCAAGACCGCGAAACTCAGGCGATTGCGACAGGCACACGGCAAACACCACCATCGATTTCACCACCATATTCACTTCCGGCGGCACGCCCATCGAATAAATCGTGTAGGTCAGCGCCTGGATAATCAATGCGCCGATGGCACTGCCGACCAGGCTGAATTTTCCGCCGGCCAAAGAAGTGCCGCCCAGCGTCACCGCCAGGATTGCATCCAGTTCCAGCAGCAGGCCGGCGTTATTCGCATCTGCGCTCTTGATATTGGAGCTGATCATCAAGCCGGCGACGCCGGCGCAGGCGCTGCAAAACATGTACACGAAAAAGATCAAGGCAGCGGTCCTGATGCCGGCCAGCCGCGCCGCCACCGGGTTGATGCCGACCGTCTGGATGAACAAACCTAGCGCGGTCTTGCGCATCAGCAGCGCCACCACAAAAAACACGCCGACGGCGATAAACAGGGAAAACGGCAGCCCGAAAAGGTAGCCGCTGCCGATATAAAAAAACGGTTTGTAATACACCGTGACGATCTGACCGTCAGTCAATAATTGCGCCAGTCCACGCCCGCCCACCATCAGGATCAAGGTCGCAATAATCGGCTGCAAACCTAGCGTGGCGACCAGAAATCCATTCCAGACACCGCATAAAATAGCTGCGCCCATAGCCGCAGCAATCGCCCACACCATCGGGATGCGGCTTGCATATTCCGGCACGCCGTTATGCATTTCCACCGTGCCGCCTATCAGCAACGCGGCAACCGTACCGGCGATGGCGACCACCGCGCCCACCGAAATATCGATGCCGCGCGTGGCAATCACCAGGGTCATGCCGAGGGCAGTCAGTATGAGCGGCGCGGCGCGGTTGACGATGTCGATCAGGCTGCCATACAGATGGCCATCCTTCCACTCGAGCCGGAAAAATCCCGGGATCATGAAAAAATCCAGCGCCAGCAGCAACCCCAGCGCCGCCAATGGCCGCAGCAGCGGATGCAGCAACAACTGACGCAAGCGCGCCGCCGATCGCAGGCCGGCGCCACTCTGCAACCCGCTATCGGAGACGGGATCGGATACTGAATCGGAATTCAACGACACGCTCATTCACACTCTCCTGCGATCACCTGTAACACCGATTCGTCGTCGAGTTCGCCATTCAGGTATTCGCCGCAAGCCTGGCGATCGCGCAGTACCAGCATGCGGTCGCTGCACCGTATTACCTCTGGAATTTCAGAGGAAATGAACAGGATCGCCATGCCCTTGCGGCACACGGCGATCATATGATCCATGATCTCTTGTTTGGCGCGCACATCGATGCCGCGTGTCGGCTCATCCAGAATCAGCATTGCGGGATCGGTGGCAAGCCAGCGCGCCAGCAAGGCTTTTTGCTGGTTGCCGCCGGACAGGGAGCTGATCGGCGTCTCGCTATCGGGAGTCTTGATGCCCAGCCATTTGATATAGTCGCTGGCGATCGCTTGCTGGCGTTTGCGCGGAATTACGCGCAGCAAACCGGCCCGCGCCTGCAGCGCCAGGATGATGTTTTCGCGCACCGACAGCGCAAGTATCGCGCCTTCTGCCTTTCTGTCTTCGGAGCAAAAACCGATACCGGCGGCGATGGCGTCGCGCGGCGAGTTGAATCTGACGGCTTTGCCCTTCACGCATAGGCTGCCGCTGTCGGCCTTGTCGGCGCCGAACAGCAAGCGCGCGGCTTCGGTGCGGCCGGATCCCAGCAAACCGCATAGCCCGAAGACCTCGCCCGCATGAAAATCCAGATCCAGCGGCGCCAGCACTCCCTTGCGCCCCAAGCCACGCGCCTGCAGCACCAGCTCGCCGCCGCCTGGCGTACGCGCCTCTTGGCCGGCGCCGACCGGCTCTCCATTTGATGGCGACTGCAGGCCGACCATTTTGTTAACCAGTTCGAAGCGGCTCAAGCCGCTGGCCGGATATTCGCCTTCGAGAACTCCGTTGCGCAAGACCGTGATGCGATCAGAAATTTCGTAGGTCTGCTCCAGAAAATGTGTCACGAACAGGATCGCCATGCCCTGCCCGCGCAATTTGCGCAAGACATCAAACAGCAAACCTACTTCGGCCTCATCCAGGCTGGAGGTCGGTTCGTCGAGAATCAGTACTTTCGCCGATACGCTCAAGGCGCGTGAAATCGCCACCATTTGCTGGATCGCCAGCGGATACCTGGCCAGAGCGGCCGTCACGTCGATATGGATCTGCAAATCGGCCAGCAAACGTTGCGCCTGCTGCTGCATGGTTTTCCAGTCTATGCCGCCATATTTCCTTGGGTAACGGCCAATGAATATGTTTTCAGCAACCGACAGATTCGGACACAGATTGACTTCCTGATACACCGTGCTGATGCCGAGGTTCTGCGCCTCCAGCGTGGAAGCCGGCTGGACGATTCTGCCGTCCAGCCGGATCTCGCCGCTGTCAGGCGTATAGACGCCGGTCAATACCTTGATGAGGGTCGATTTGCCCGCACCGTTTTGCCCCATCAATGTGTGAACCTCACCTGGGTACAAGCGCAAGGCAACGTCACTCAGCGCTTTGACGCCGCCAAATGCCTTATGTATGCCGTTTAACTCCAGCGTCGGTGCCGCCATCATCTGTACAAAACTCAGTACTTACGATTTGGGAATTCCTTGGCTGCCACTTCAGCCGGGAACACGCTTTCTTCCGTCGTAATGCGCTTCGGAACGGTCTCGCCGGCAATCACCTGTTTCGCCACTTTCATGAGTTGCGGCCCAAGCAAGGGGCTGCATTCGACCGTGACATTGAGTTTGCCAGCCATCATCGCTTCAAACGCGCCTTTAACGCCGTCGATGGAGATGACCACAATGTCGACGCCGGGTTTCAAGCCCGCTTCTTCGATGGCCTGGATTGCACCGATCGCCATGTCGTCGTTATGCGCGTATAAAACATTGATCTTCTTGCCGTCGGTTTTGAGGAAGGCCTCCATCACCTCCTTACCCTTGGCGCGGGTGAAATCGCCGGATTGCGAGCGGATAATTTTCAGATGCGGATTGGCGGCAATGGTTTGCGCAAAACCCGCCTTGCGGTCGATCGCAGGGGCGGATCCGACTGTCCCCTGCAACTCAACGATATTGATATCGCCGGCGGGCATGGTCTTGGCCCGTTCCAGCAACCAGCGGCCGGCGCGGCGGCCTTCTTCAACAAAATCGGAGCCGATGAAAGTCACATACAGGGATTTGTCGCTGGCGTCGACCGCACGATCTGTCAGGATAACCGGGATCTTGGCGGCTTTCGCTTCGCGCAAGACAGTATCCCAACCCGACTCCACCACCGGAGAAAACGCAATGACATCGACCTTTTGCGCAATGAAGGAACGAATCGCCTTCACCTGGTTTTCCTGCTTCTGCTGAGCATCGGCGAACTTGAGCGTGACGCCGGCCTGTTTTGCCGCGTCCTTGATCGACGCCGTATTCGCGGTGCGCCATTCGCTCTCGGCGCCGACCTGGGAAAAACCCAGCACCAGCGACTTTTCAGCATAGGCGCTGGCGGCAACTCCCAAGCCCAGACCGAAACAAAGGGCCGCGCTCAATACCGTTCTGCGTGTCATTTTCATTGGTAGTCTCCGTTTTTATGTTTTTGATAGATAAAACGTTTGAAGGGCGCGATCCATACTAGGAGGGAATCCGGCCGTTTTCCAATGAATTTTTTCGTGATTCAGATACAGGTTTAAGTATCTGTTTGCCGACGCTGCGTCAGCGGCCGATAAATGCTGGACAAAAAATCAGCACTGACTTTCGTTGCGGGCTGAATCCAGAGCTTATGCAATCGGCCGCAGCTCGCTGCGGCTCATGCTAAGCGATGAACATAAAAACCGTGCTAACCACCCATCTTGGACCTGTCAATATTGATAGTTACGGCTAGCCGCATATTGAAGTAGGTTATGCGATGCCCTGGCGTCCCTCCGCGGCATGCAGCCTGAAATCATCGATGACTCAACCTCACCCTGTCTACCCCGTCCGGGGAGATATGAAGGATGTTTTTTAGAGGAAATGAATATGAACAATGAAATTGTCGGCGAATACAAAATGAGCTCCAGTGACAACTATGATGCATACCTGTCCGCATTAGGAACGGGCATGATAATGCGCAAACTCCTGACAACAGCAAAACCCACCGAAACGATATCGATCGCCGGCGACACTATCGCAATAAAAATATCGACTGTGTCCAAAACCAACGAAATAAAGTTCACTCTTGGCCAGCAATTCGATGAAACGACAATCTCTGATAAACAGTTCCGAACTACGGTAACAAGTGAGGGCAACATACTCATACAGAATCAAATTGACGGCGACAGCAAAACAGGTGTCATCACCCGAGAGTTCACAACGGAGGGCATGACAAAAAAAATGGAGTTCGGTCCAGTGAAGGCTAGACAGGTTTACACAAAAGCCACATAAGGGTGCGGCTCACGACGCATTCCAGACAAAAAAAAGCCCGCTAACTTTCGTTGCGGGCTGAATCCAAACCTTATGAGGTGTTGGAGGAGACAGAGACACTATATCGCGCTGCAGCATAGCCGTCTGCTTGATTGTTGTGATATCAGATATTCACCATACAAATATTGCAGCGAGGTTGCCAGATTATTTGCGCGCCGCATCGAGAATCAAGCCGGCCAGGCGCTCATAGTTACCGTCAAAATGATGGCCGCCGCTCAGCTTGAGCAATTTGACGCGGCTGGCATCTAGGCTCGGACAGGCGGAATCGTTTTCTTCGCTGCCGTAAATGCACATCGCCAGGCCGGCCGGCAGTTTTGCGACTTCGGACGGGATAGGCAAACCGTCGTTACTGGAGCTGACCCAATTGGTCAAATGAAATTGGAAATCGGCTTTTTTACCCAGGCCCATCATCGCGATCAAGGGCACCGACGCCAGCGCCTTGCCTGACAAGCGGTTGCCGACAAAGGGCAAGACATCGGCTCCTTGCGAATAACCGATTAATACCACCTTGGTTTTTTTCCAGCGCGCCATATAGAACTGCATCAGACGCTCCACATCTTTTGCCGTCGACGCCGGGGTGCGGGCGCTCCAGAAATAGCGCAGCGAATCGATGCCGATCACCGGCACGCCGCGCTTGGACAACGCAGTGGCGACGTCACGATCGATACCGGCCCAGCCGCCATCGCCGCTGATCAGGATCACCATGGTATCGGCATCACGGCTGCGTTCGGATGACGCCAGTGCAGCGACTTCCACCACAGGTAAATCGGACACTGCGGCAGGCGGCGCTTGCACCGCTACAGGTAATTTTGCATTCAGGCTGGAGTAAGCCGTCTTCAGTTGCGCCAACCGGTCCCGCTCCGTGCCGGACGCCATGCTCAGTTCGGCTGAGCCGACGCTAGCCACAAATGCACGGGTGCGGGCTACACCACCTTCGCAATGCCGGGCCTCAGACGCTTCTGCATCCAGCAAAACCCGCCAGGCCGCCGGCAGCTTGGCAACCGGCAGCAGGTCCACTCCCTTGCTCTTTGCACGCACTTTGAAATGCACGTTCTCGCCTTTGCACAGCGGCTTGCGCAAGTTCAGCGTCGGACAAAATCCCAGCGACAAGGCGGCGCCAAAAGTATTCGCTGGCGCTTGCGCCAGCATCGCATAAGCCAGGGTTGCGCCGGATCCTTCTCCCACCAATAGCGGCGGATAATATCCGGGAAGTTTTTCGTAAGCCTGCACAAAGCGGCTCAAATTTTCCAGGTCACCGTCCGGAAACGCGCAATCGCCGCCGTCCGCGTTCAGGCTGGCGAATAGTTGCGGCGTACTGATGCCGGCCACCAAAGCGCCCTGCTGCGCCAGCGCATGGGCCTTGTCGGCGGCGCTTTTGTCCCAGCCGGCATCCCCCGAAAGCAGCAAGACGACGCCATTGACCGGCTCCGCCGGCCGGTAGATTTCAATATTTTTGAAACGCCCATGGCTTAGGCTGTGATACGCCTCATCTGCACCCGCACGGTTGCCGATGAAAGCCAGCGCGCATAAGGCCAGGCAAATTATTCTCTGCTTGCTTAGTTTTCTCAGTGTCATTTACTGATTGCTCCCTTGAGGCCGCCGCTGATCAGCGCAGCGGTATCGGTGAACGCGAACAGCGGCGCCAGGCCGCCCTTGGTCACCAGATAACGCGCCTCCCACACCGGATCGAATTTGTCTTTGAAATTGCGCAGGCCGCGGAAATTATAAAAACGTCCGCCGTGCATGAACAGCATGCGGCCAAAGCGCTGCCAGCGCGGCGCCAGCTGATGGTCTTTCATGCCCGACATCGGCGCCATGCCCAAACCGAAACGCTGGAATCCCTGCTCCTTGAAATGCAGCATCAATTGGGAAAACAGGAAATCCATGGTGCCTGGCGGCGCATCCGGCAATTGCCGCATCAAATCGATGCTGGCTTCAACCCGCAGTACGTCTGGACACATCAAACTGGCAAAGGCGATGATCTTTTGCTGGCGACGAATCACTGCGACCGGTTGACGCAAGACATAGGTCTCGTCGAAAGCACCCAGCGAAAAACTCTTTTCGCGGGTGTCCTGATCGGCCAGCCAGGCATCCGAGACGAGCTTGAGCTGCCCCAATAGCGGCGGCAATTGTTCAACCGTCAGCATCTCGAAACTTAAGCCCTCGCGCTCGGCGCGATTGACACCATGCCTCAGGTTGGCGCGGCGCGGTCCTTGCAAGCTGAATTGATCCAAGGGCACGTAAGCCTCTTCGCCCAGCTTATAAACCCGCAGACCGGCATCCAAATATAGCGGCAGGGACTGCGGCCTTACTTTATAGAACGCAGCTCGGCCGCCGTGGCCGTCAGCCAGTTCGATAAAGCGCCAGATCAGCTCGGACCACTCCTGTTGCTCGCCGACCGGATCGGACAAGGCCACCCAGGAACGATTATGTTTGGCGAACATGATGAAGCTATTGCCCGAAGCAGAAAACAGCAGGCTTTTATCGCCCATCAGAGCCAGGCAGGCGTCTGCGGCGGGCTGCTTGCGGAGGATCTCGGCGGCGCGTTGCAGCTCCTGTTCCACGGGCCGTTCGGCGACGCCGGTTGAGCGCCGGAACAGCTGCCACAAGCCCAGTCCCAGGGCCATGATGGCCACCACCATCAAGGTTCGCATCGAGCGCGGCGCGTAATCGTCGAAGGCAAATTGCCACCACATGCGATCGGCGTAGTCGATATCGCGGTAGGCGAACAACAGTATCCAGCCGCAGGCAGCGAGCACGCAGGCAACCGCAATCAGCCAACCGGGCTCGAAGCTTTGTGAAAACAAAGACGAGCGCCGGTCGAACTGCTTGCGCGAAATCACCAGCAATGAGGCCAGCATGAACAATACGATAAATTCGGAAATGGCGATGCCCTTGGGCAGCGCCAGAATCCCGGCGATCACGGTCAGCACCAGCGACGCCCACCAGGCTGCATCGAGGCGGTGCAGCAAGCCGCGCGCCAGGAATAACATCGCCAGGCCGGCGACGCTACCGATCAGGTGCGACGCCTCCACCACGAACAAAGGTACATGCAGCCTCAGCAATTCTTCGGCATGGCGGGTAGCCGGCGTGACGCCGGATATCAGCAACATGGTGCCGGTCACCAGTGTCAATGCGGTGAGCAGCCATGGCGATAATCTGACCGCCGCACGGGCCACCGGTGCGCCGGCGCCGGCACGCATTTCAAATGCAGCGAGCAGAATCGTTGCCAGCAACAACGGCAACAGGAAATAGATGCTCCGATACAGCAGCAAGGCGGCGGCGATGGTGCTGGTCGGTGCGTGATTGGCGCAAGCCAGCAAAATCACTGCTTCGAATACGCCGACGCCGCCCGGCACATGGCTGATCACGCCGAGCGCCATCGCTATCGCATAAAACGCAACGAATGTCGGCAAATCGATGACGCCGCTCGGCAGCAAGAACCATAAGGTTGCCGCTGCGGCACTTAAATCGACGGCGGAAATCAGCAGTTGGCGCAGGGCCAGTCCCGCTTCTGGCAAGCGCAGATTCCAGCGACCAAACAACAACAGCTCGCGCTGCATGCGACATACGCCGATAAAACCGGCGACGCCCAACAGCACGATGCAGGCCAGCGCACGCAACAGCCAGCCGGGAATATGCGCCAACGCCTCGACCTGCGGCGCCCCCCACAGTAAGCCGATAGCGCCGAAAGTGGTCATGCCAAGGCCGAATGCGCCCGCGTTGAAGGCGATGGCTTGCACTACCTGAGAAGCCTCGACCCCGCTCGCCGTATATAAGCGCATGCGCACCGTGCCGCCGGTCAGCACGCCGAGCCCGACGGTATTGCCGAGTGCGTAGGCGATGAACGAGGTCAAACCGATGGTGGTCCCTTTGACCTTGGCGCCGACGTAACGCAAACTGGAAACGTCGTAGCCGGCCAGCGACAGATAACTTACCGCCGTCGCCAGCACTGCCAGTAAAAGATTGCTGAGCGGCGTATGTTTCACGGCATGCACGATGCTGCGATAGTGCACATCTGCGAGCAAGGTATGCAGGGACTTGAACACCAGGGCGCCCAAAACCAGCACTACCAGCACAGTCAGCCAGAAGCGCCAGCTTATACCCGTCTTCTGAGCAGCAGGAGCGGCGTCAGGCGCCGGCATATCTGTTGTCGATGAGGATGAAGGACGTGCCATGTAACCTTTATTTATCCGGCCGAACCTCGATGAGCAATCTCAATGAAATCGGCCGTCAACTACTTGAACAACTGGTAAGAGCCAGTTTACAAGGCAAGGTTCGCTACGGTAAATAATAAACTGACAAAGAAAAGTAGCGCAAAAACAAAAAAACCGCATCAGCACGAGGCTAGAAGCGGTTCTTTGTACGTTCTCGAATTTCTCGGAACATGTTCTTGGAGGAGGCGGTGGGATTTGAACCCACGATACAGGTTTAAGCCCATATGCTTCCTTAGCAGGGAAGTGCCTTCGACCACTCGGCCACGCCTCCAAACTTAAACGGCTTTTAAGCAACGCCGCGTTAAGGACACGAATAATAACTTTTCATGCGGTTTTGGTCAATAACGCTATGCGAGATTAACAGCTTTTTTGAAAAAAAAAATCAATTAAGCGCTTTCCAGCCCAAAAGCCTTGTGCAAAGCCCGCACTGCCAGTTCCATGTACTTCTCGTCGATCAACACCGATATCTTGATTTCGGAGGTCGAAATCATCTGGATATTGATGCCCTCTTCCGACAAGGTACGGAACATTTGCGAGGCGATGCCGACATGGCTGCGCATGCCGACGCCGACGACCGACACCTTCGACACCTTGGTGTCGCCGGTGATGCTGGCGGCGCCGACGTGGGCCTTGACCTTGTCGTTCAAGACCGCCATCGCCTTGGTGTATTCGCCGCGCGGCACGGTAAAGGTGAAGTCGGTTTTTCCGTCCACCGACTGATTCTGGATAATCATGTCGACTTCGATATTGGCGTCGGCGACCGCGCCCAGAATCTGGTAGGCGATGCCGGGACGGTCAGGCACGCCCAGCACGGTAATCTTGGTCTCGTCGCGATTGAACGCGATGCCGGTAATGGTGGCTTGTTCCATCTTGGTGTCTTCCTCAAACGAAATCAGGGTGCCGGAAATTGCTTCTTCTTCCAACGGCATTAAAGGGTCTGTCAGCGAAGACAGCACGCGGGTCGGCATCTTGTAGTTGCCGGCAAATTCGACCGAGCGAATCTGCAGCACTTTCGAGCCCAGCGACGCCATCTCCAGCATCTCTTCAAAGGTCACGGTCTTCAGGCGCCGCGCATCCGTCACCACCCGTGGGTCGGTGGTGTAGACGCCATCGACGTCGGTAAAGATCAAGCATTCTGCGGCCTTCAGCGCGGCAGCCACGGCAACTGCCGAAGTATCGGAACCGCCACGGCCCAGAGTGGTGATATTGCCGAGTTCGTCGATACCCTGGAAGCCGGTGATGATCACTACCTTACCGGCGTCCAGGTCTTGCCGCACCTTGACGTCGTCAATCGAGCGGATGCGCGCCTTGGTGTGGGCGGAATCGGTCTTGACCGGCACTTGCCAGCCGGCGTAGGACACCGCTTGCTTGCCGATCGCCTGCAAGGCCATGGCCAGCAAGGCAACCGAAGCTTGTTCGCCGGTAGCGGCCAGCATGTCGAGTTCGCGTGGATCCGGATGCTCGCTGATTTCTTTCGCCAGGCCGAGCAGACGGTTGGTTTCACCGGACATCGCGGAGGGCACCACGACGATTTGGTGGCCAGCGTCATGCCATTTGGCGACGCGCTTGGCGACATTCTTGATGCGCTCGGTCGAGCCCATCGAAGTGCCGCCGTATTTGTGAACGATTAAAGCCATAGGGAGAGTAGTTGGGTGCTAAAAGCGGGCGTGGTGCAATGAAAAAATAAGCAAGAAAAATAAAATCAACCCTTTAATGTACCCGCAACGGCACATTATGACAAGAGGCCTGTCGGAGAGAAAACAAGGAGAAAATGCGGCGGCAACCGTTGCTTAAGTTGAAATAAGTTGAAACAAGCTGAAATACTTACTTCAGCGCAATCTCATCTGCTTGCCAACGCAAGCTGATATGCGGGCCCGGCCCGGTTGCCAGGTGCACGCAATCCATGCCAATGCCGGCCGCGAACAGGATCTGCTTGCCGCTGCTCACCAAGGGCAGGCGCTCGCGCTCCCAGGGTGGCACATCGAAAGCCTGATAGTGATATTTGATACTTTTTGTGGGCCGGTTAAACGCCAGCTTGAGCCGTTCGCCGCCGGATCGATATTGAATTTGCAAGGGCTGTGCGGATAGCCAGTCTGCCGCAATCCCCTGCTCTACCCGGTCGAAATGCAAGACGCCGCCGAATTCGGGAAAGCGCATCTCAGCTTCGCCATTCCAGCGAAAAGCTTGCGGCTCGATCTCGGAACGATCGATATCGTCACGCGGCGTCAGGAATACGCGATTGCGGTGGCGGCGAATATGGCAATCCGGATGTGTCACGCACAATTGGGCGTCGGCTTTTGCCTCCAGCAATTGCTGCCGCATTTCACTCAGCCAGGCGCTGGATGGCATGCGCAAATGATGCAAGCCGAACCAGTAGCGCAACAGATTATCGATCCGCTCGCCGCTCAGCTGGCGCACGTGCTGCAAATCAAGACATGCACCGTCCGCACAAACTGCCATGTCTTGCGCCGCCAGGTCGATCAGCAATCTTTGGGTAGTCTGCATATGCCCGGAACTACGCGAGAAACGCTCCTGGAATCCGGGAAAATATTGGGCCAGCACCGGCATCACTTGCTGGCGCAAGGCGTTGCGGGCATAACGCGGATCGTGATTCGATTCGTCTTCGATATACGTCAGCTGTTGAGTTGCGACATATTTTGCAACGTATTCTTCCAACGCTGCACGCGACACTTTCAGCAATGGCCGCGCCATCAGCAATTGGTCATCGCCAAGCAAGGTCGGCGCTGTGTTCCATCGATCCATGCCGGACAAACCGGCCGCACCGGAGCCGCGCAATAATTGCAGCAGCACGGTCTCAGCCTGATCATCCAGGTGATGCGCCGTCAACAATAAAGGAATCTGATGCTGCCGGCATAAATCGCCCAGCGCCGCGTAGCGGCCGATGCGAGCAGCTTCTTCCACGCCGCTCTTGGCGTCGTTGTGCAATTCGATGCCGCGGGTATCGAATGCGACATTCAGCTTTGCGCACGTTTCTGCACAATGGATTTGCCACTGATCTGCGTTGGGGCTGATGCCGTGATGGATGTGGAAGGCGAATAACGCGATGCCATGCTGGCTGGCATACTGCGCAGCCGCATGCAGCAGCACGCTGGAATCGAGTCCGCCGCTATAGGCGATCGCCAGCCGCGCCGACTGCTCTGGAATCACGGCAGGGAACGCTTGCGCGATTCCTGCCAGGGTGTTTTCTAAGTACGCGTAGATACTTGTGGTGATTGAATTCGACACGCCTATTCTGCTGCCAGCACTTCCTTGAATTTACCGTAGCTCATCAGTTTTTCATGGCGTGCATTCAACAAATCCTTGGTCTTGACGCCCTGGAACTGGCGCAGCGTATCGGCCAGCGCGCGCTTCAGCAAAGAAGCCATCTGCTTCGGATCGCGATGGGCGCCGCCCAATGGCTCGCTGACGATCTTGTCGATCAGGCCGACTGCTTTCAAACGATGCGCGGTCAAGCCCAGCGCGTCAGCGGCGTCGGCTGCGCGCTCGGCGGTTTTCCACAAGATCGAAGCACAACCCTCGGGCGAAATCACCGAATAAGTCGCGTACTGCAACATCAAGACCGCATCGCCGACCGCAATCGCCAGGGCGCCGCCAGAACCACCTTCACCGATGATGGTGGCGATCAGCGGCACTTTCAACTCAGCCATCGCATACAAATTATGGCCAATGGCTTCCGACTGGCCGCGCTCTTCCGCATCGATGCCAGGGAAAGCGCCAGGAGTATCGACAAAAGTAAAAATCGGCAGGCCGAATTTTTCCGCGACTTTCATCAGGCGCAAGGCTTTGCGATAACCTTCCGGCTTAGGCATGCCGAAATTACGCATGGCGCGCTCTTTAGTATCGCGCCCCTTTTGATGGCCGATCACCATGCAAGCCTGGCCGTTAAAGCGCGCCAGACCGCCGACTATCGACTGATCGTCGGCATAGGTGCGATCGCCGTGCAGCTCATGGAAATCGGTGAAAATTTCATTCACATAATCCATGGTGTAGGGGCGTTGCGGATGGCGTGAAATCTGCGAGACTTGCCAAGGGGTCAATTTTGCGTAGATATCCTTGGTCAATTGCTGGCTTTTTTTCGACAGGCGATCGATTTCTTCTGAAATATCCACCGCCGAATCGTCCTGGACGAAACGCAGCTCTTCGATCTTGGCGTCTAGTTCGGCGATCGGTTGTTCGAAGCCGAGGAATGTTGTTTTGCTCATTTTGTTTCCTTGATTAAAGCATCATTACTGCGTAAGTTATAAGTAAATTATAAGAAAGTTACTACTCAGCAATGACTTGATATTCTGTAGACACCGGATCCAGGCTGCGCCATAGATACCAGGTTGCCACGGTACGCCATGGCTCCCAGTTGGCCGACACCTCGCGTGCATCGCTACGCGAAACCGGCTCTCCTGAAAAGTAATTGACACTAATGCCTTTAAGCAACCCCAAGTCATCCAAAGGCAAAATATTGGGCCGGAGCAAATTAAATATCAAAAACATCTCCGCTGTCCAGCGTCCAATGCCGCGGATTTGCGTCAGATCCGCGATGACATCCTCATCCTCCATCTCCTGCCACTGCTCGGCGTTGACTCGTTTCGACTTGAAATGGTCCGCCAGATCAAGGATATAGTCAGCCTTACGCTTAGACAAGCCGCAAGCCGCAAGTTGCTCGGGGCCGGCTTTCAAAACCTGGGCAGGAGTGCTCTTGGGACAGACTAACAGAAATTTTTGCCATACAGATTCCGCAGCCTTGACAGAAATCTGCTGGCCGACCACCGAACGCGCCAGCGTGGTAAACGCCTCACCGCGGCTGACCAGGTGCAGATCGCCAAATTGCGGGATCAATTTACGCATGATACGGTCACGCTTCATCAACTCGGCCTTGGCGTCCTCCCAATACGAAGGCACAAAAAACCCGGAATTGACAGCTATCGCTTTTTGCATGAGTTTACGCCCTTCGCCATTCGGTTTGACCACCGGGCTTATCTTCCAGCAAGATGCCTTCGGCCAGCAGTTCCTTGCGAATCTGGTCTGCGACAGAAAAATCCTTGGCTATTTTTGCCGCTTGACGAGCTTGAATTTTGAGTAGGATATCTTGCTCTGACAACGTGGCTTGTGCAATGCCATTTCCGACAACATCGTTAGCGGCAAGCGCACGGCCTTTCAAAAAATCTTCGGGCTCACGCTGCAAAAAACCCAGTACGCCGGCCAGGCCTTTTAACTGGCGAGCCGCCGCCGGCGAGCGGTTTTTATTTACTTCATTGGCCAGATCGAACAAAGTCGAAATGGCCATAGGCGTATTGAAATCGTCATTCATGGCTTGCGCTACCCGCTGGGCATGGGCCTCGCTCCAGTTCAGCGGCAAGCTATCCGCCGCGACTTCCTTCAATGCGGTATACAAGCGGGTCAGGGAATGCTTGGCGTCATCCAGATTGGCGTCCGCATAATTTAGCGGGCTACGGTAATGCGCACGCAGGATGAAGAAGCGCACCACTTCCGCATCGTATTTTTTCAGAACGTCGCGAATCGTGAAAAAATTTCCCAAGGACTTGGACATCTTCTCATCGTCAATACGCACAAAGCCGTTGTGCATCCAGTAATTGACGAATTGATGGCCGTGCGCGCCTTCCGATTGTGCAATTTCATTTTCGTGATGCGGGAACTGCAAATCCTGGCCACCGCCGTGGATATCAAACTGCTCGCCCAGCAATTGTTCGGCCATGGCGGAACATTCAATATGCCAGCCCGGCCGGCCCTGGCCCCAGCGCGAAGTCCATTTGACCTCGTCCGGCTCGCTGTCCTTGGCCGCTTTCCATAACACGAAGTCGAGCGGATCGCGCTTGCCGAGATTGACGTCGACCCGTTCGCCGGCGCGCAAATCGTCGAGCGACTTACCCGATAATTTGCCGTAGCCGGCAAAGTCGCGTACAGAATAATTCACATCGCCGTCGCTACCCTGATACGCCAGCCCCTTGTGCTCCAGCTTTTCGATCAGCGCCAGCATCTGCGGCACGAACGCCGTCGCGCGCGGTTCGTGATCCGGCTTTTGCACGCCGAGCGCTGCCGCGTCCTGGTCCATGGCCTGGATGAAACGGCCGGTCAGTTGCGAGATCGTTTCGCCATTCTCTACGGCACGCTTGATGATCTTATCGTCGATGTCGGTGATATTGCGCACGTAAGTGACATCCAGCCCCGATTGCCGCAACCAGCGCTGCACCATATCGAACACCACCATCACCCGGCCGTGACCAAGATGGCAATAGTCGTACACCGTCATGCCGCAGACATACATGCGGACCTTGCCCGGTTCGATTGGAGAAAACGGCTGCTTCTCACGCGCCAGCGTGTTATATATTTTCAGGTCGCTCATGGGGAGTTACTGCCTACGGATACAAATATGGAACAGAAATAAAGCACAGAAATATTGCACGCCGTTCCACGCATCCGCGCACTTACGGTGCGGGACATCAGTACAACTGAATCGCCAAAACTCTTTTGCAGTGCTTAGTTTGATAAAATGTTGCTTTTCGCCGCAGTATATCATTGCTGAAATACGAAAACGTAGCACTTACATGAAGGATTTTTATGCTTGCACCTCGTAGCTTGACTTTTCGTTTGCCGCGCCGCACCTTCACTCTGGCGCTTGCATCGGCCGTAGCGGCTGCCTGCCTGATAGGCAATCCGTCAGTTGCCAGCGCCGCCGACAAGGCCCATGCTTTGTTGAAAACCAATGCAGACAAACCCCATGTCTTGTTAAAAACCAATATGGGTGACATCGTCATCGAGCTCAATCCGGAAAAAGCGCCGAAGACCGTCAATAATTTCTTAAGCTATGTTAAAAGCGGCCACTACAACGGCACCATTTTTCATCGCGTCATCGACAATTTCATGATCCAGGGCGGCGGCATGACCAAGGACATGATGGAAAAGCCGGCGCCGAACAAGGTGGAAAACGAAGCCAGGAACGGCCTCAAGAATGCCCCTTACAGCGTCGCCATGGCGCGTACTGCAGACCCGCAATCGGCCGGTGCGCAATTCTATATCAACGTAAACAATAACGAATTCCTTAACTACCCTGGCCGCGACGGTTGGGGTTACGCGGTCTTCGGCCAGGTCATCAAAGGCACTGATGTAGTCGACAAGATCAAGAAAGTGAAGACCGCTTATCAGGACGTGCCGACCACGCCTGTCATCATCGAATCGGCTACATTGACAAAATAAGCCCGCCTTTTAACTTTATCCATCTACCAACCATCCAATAGGAAATATCATGGCTGTCATTCTCACCACCAACCACGGCAAGATCAAAATCGAACTCGACGCCGAAAAAGCACCAAAGAGCGTTGAAAATTTCCTGGCTTATGTTAACGCCGGCCACTACAACGGTACGATTTTCCACCGCGTGATCCCTGGCTTCATGGTGCAAGGCGGCGGCTTTGAACCGGGCATGAAACAAAAGCCAACCAACGATCCAGTCGAAAACGAAGCCAAGAACGGCCTCAAGAACGAACCGTACACCCTGGCGATGGCCCGTACTTCTGCGCCGCACTCCGCCTCTGCCCAATTTTTCATCAACGTCAAGAACAACAGCTTCCTCGACTATCCAGGCCAGGACGGCTGGGGCTACTGCGTATTCGGCAAAGTGGTTGAAGGCATGGATATCGTCGACGCCATCGAAAAAGTAAAGACCACGCGTACCGGCATGTTTGCCGATGTACCGGTGGATGACGTCATCATCGAAAAAGCCGAAGTAGTCGCTTGATTCAGGCTTAAATCCTTCTTATGACAGTCTCAGTCTCGAACCAGCCCGGCGCTCCGCTTGCGCTATTCATCTCCGATCTGCACTTGCAGGCGGCGCACCCGCGCACGACGCAAGCCTTCCTGGATTTTCTGCAGGAACACGCAAGGCAAGCGCAGCAACTGTATTTGCTGGGAGACTTGTTCGAGTACTGGGCTGGCGACGACGACCTGGAAACGCCCTACAACCGCGAAATTGCCGAAGCGATCCGGCAGATCAGCGATAGCGGCGTACAGGTTTTCTGGATCGCCGGCAATCGTGATTTCCTGGTTGGCGACGGCTTTGCGCAAGCGGCCGGCCTGACCATGCTGCCCGATCCATCGGTAATCACGGTGGGCGGCCAGCGCCTTGCCATCGCCCATGGCGATGCACAATGCACCGACGATCTTGCTTACATGGCGTTTCGCGCGCAAGTGCGGCAACCGCAATGGCAGGCGCAATTTCTGGCGCTGCCGCTGGCGCAACGCAAGGCGATCATCGCCGGTGTGCGTAAAGAGAGCCAGGAAGAACAGCGCCACAAGTCGATGGAAATCATGGACGTCAATCCGGCAGCGGTGACGGCCTTATTTGAAACCACCGCCACCACCACCCTGATTCATGGCCACACCCACAGACCGGCACGCCACCTTTCCGGCAGTGGCGAGACGGCCCGTACACGCTACGTATTGCCGGATTGGGACTATGACGTCAAGGCGCAAAGAGGCGGCTGGATCGCGATTGATGCGGCTGGCGTGATTCGGCGCTTTGGCCATGATGGCCAGGAACTCACCGACTGAGAAATCTTGCCGACTCTCAGTCAGGTGCGAAAGTAAAATAATTAATCAAACTGCCGCTTGAACTCGGCAAACTGTGCCGACAAATCTTCCATCTGCCGCCGCAAGCCGACAACTTCTTCCTCCAGCTGGCTGATCCGATCGTGGCCGCCATTTTTCACTACCGCTGCACTGCCCGACATCGCATCCGCAATCGCCTGCTGTTCCAATACTTCCTCGCCTGCCAGCAAATGCGCGTAACGCGATTCCTTGGTGCCAGGCGCTTTGGTCAGACGTGCCGCCAGCGGTGGATATTTATCGACCAGGAATTGCAATGCCGTTTCGACCTCGCCCACCGAGGTAAACTCATGCAGCCTGCCGCTACGGCTGCGCAACTCGCCCGCAGTCTGAATCCCGCGCAACATCAAAGTGGTCAATACCGCCAGCTTGTCTTGCTCCAACAGCCATTTGACGCGCATCCGGTGCTCATATTTGGCCACTCGGGCACCAGCCTGATTTACCTCCACCACCAGCTTGCGCTGCATCAGGCGTTGCAAAACATCCAGCACTGTCGACTCGGCGATGGCCATTACCGGATCCCGGCTGGATAACTGGTTGCAGCCATTGGTCAGGGTATTCAAGGACAAGGGATAGTTGTCCGGCGTCAGCGCTTCTTTTTCGGCAAGCACCGCCAGCACGCGAATTTCAAACTGATCGAGGTAAGCATCTGCAGCAGCGGCGCCGGCATTCGCCGCCAGCTTGCCATCGCTATCATTTTCGTCGGCCGGGATATTGTTCACTTCTTGATTCATCGCTATCTCTCCTGGCGCACAGTCCTACTCAACCAGTTTATTCAGCTGGTCCGGGTCAAATTTTTCAAGCTCAGGCAAACTCTCGCAAGCGATGCCCGATTTTTTCAGCAGAGCAATGATGCGGTCGATCTGATGCTCCTGCGCCGCCGCATTGTCGATCAGGCCATGCAAGGCTTTTGACAAGGGATCGTCGCCGTTGGGGGTGACGCCGTAGGCGGCAAACATGCGGGCCGCGGCCTCATCTTTGCCACCACTGCTTTCTTTCAGAACGATGCGCGCAGGATTGCCCACTGCGGTCGCCCCCGGCGGCACTTCCTTGACCACCACTGCATTGGAACCGACCTTGGCACCCTCGCCGACAGTAAAGCCACCCAGCACCTTGGCGCCGGCGCCGATGATTGCGCCACGCGCCAGAGTCGGATGGCGCTTGGCGCCCTTGTTGAGGGAGGTGCCGCCCAGGGTGACGCCTTGATAAATCGTGCAGTCGTCGCCGACTTCGGCGGTTTCGCCGATCACCACGCCAAAACCGTGGTCGATGAACACACGCCGGCCTATGGTGGCGCCGGGATGGATTTCAATTCCGGTAAAGGTACGGGCGATCTGCGAAATAAAACGCCCCGGCCACTTGAAGCCGTTGTGCCAGCAATGGTGGGCCCAGCGATGCAGGATGATGGCGTGCAAGCCGGGGTAACAAGTCAGCACTTCCCACTCGGTGCGAGCGGCGGGATCACGCGCCATGATGTTGGCAATATCTTCACGAATGCGGCTGAACATAGGGATGTCGAATCAATGCGGAGGCGTAATGTTATTCCAAATTACGCCTGCCGTCTTTTGCTGCGGAAGTCCGGGGAAATCGGTAAAACGATTTCAGGCTGGACGGGGACTATCTGAATCGCCGCCGTCGATGGCAAACATCAAATAATAGCTGGCGGCAATTCAGAATGGCTAACGCGGAATCGGATCAACAACCCTTTACCATGCGCTGGCGGCGGGCTTCATACAAGCAAACGCCGGAAGCCACCGACACATTCAGGCTTTCGACCGAGCCGAACATCGGCACATTGACCAGCACATCGCAAGTTTCACGGGTCAGGCGGCGCATGCCCTCGCCTTCGGAACCCATGACCAGCGCTGCCGGGCCTGAAAAATCGGCTTCGTACAAGCCCTTTTCGCCATCTTCGCTGGTGCCGATCAGCCAGATTTCGCGTTCTTTCAGCTCGCGCAAGGTGCGCGCCAGATTGGTCACGGTAATGTAAGGCACGGTTTCAGCCGCGCCGCTGGCAACCTTGGCGGCAGTCGCATTCAATCCAACGGCCCGGTCTTTCGGCGCGATCACGGCATGCGCGCCGGCGCCGTCGGCCACCCGCAAGCAAGCACCCAGGTTGTGCGGATCGGTGATGCCATCGAGCACCAGCAATAACGGCGGACCGACAATCGCATCCAGCAATTCATCCAGGTTACGCGCCAGCGACAGTTCGCCGGCTTTGGCTACCACGCCTTGGTGGCGGCGGGTGCCGACAATATTCGACAAGCGCGCATCATCCACCGGAATCACACGTACGCCAACAGCCTTGGCCGCATTCAGCAATTCCTGCATGCGACGATCGACGCGGCCGGCATCCACATAAATCTCTTCCACCGACGATGCCTCATGACGCAAACGGGCGGTGACGGCGTGAAAGCCGAAAATCATTTTACTTTTCATATTCTATCTATCAGGGGGCTATCTAAATCTATCTTTTACGCTTGCTGGATTTCGTGAAGGCCTTTGGCGCCCGCGTTTTTTCCGCGGCGCTTGGGGTCTTGGCCTTCTTGGCTTTGCCAGGGCTAGTGGTCTTGGCTGCAGTCGTAACTCTGCTGCTGGTCTTTTTCGGCGGCGCTGCCTTGCCGCCGGCCTTAGGTTTGGCGCTGCGCGCTTGTTCGCTATCGGCGCGCCGCGCTTCGTTCTTGAGCACGGTCTTGATGCCCGGCTCGTTGACCAGACGCAAATCGATCTTGCGTGCGTCCAGATCGACCCGGCTTACCTGCACCGTGACCCGGTCGGTCAGTTGATAACGGATGCCGGTGCGCTCGCCGCGCAATTCGTGCCGCGCTTCGTCGTACTGGAAATAATCCGCGCCAAGTTCGGTGACATGCACCAGGCCCTCGATGTACAAAGCGTCGAGCTGGACAAAAATGCCGAAAGTGGCGACACCGGAAATCACACCGGTGAACTCTTCGCCCAGCTTGTCGCGAATGAAATAGCACTTGAGCCATGCTTCAACATCGCGTGAAGCCTCGTCGGCGCGCCGCTCGTTGGCTGAGCAGTGCACTCCAAGCGCTTCCCAGACGGCCAGGCTGCCTTCATTTTTCTTCTTGCCGGCCGCCCTGTCTTCAGCCTGCTTCTTGCGGCCCGCCGGCGACAGCATGGTGTTCAGCGCGCTGGTATCGAGCCCCTTAGGATCGTAGCGTTTGCCTTGCAGGATCGCCTTGATAGCACGATGGGTCAGCAAATCGGGATAGCGTCGGATCGGGCTGGTGAAATGCGCATACGATTCGTACGACAAGCCGAAGTGGCCAATATTTTCCGGGTCGTAGACTGCTTGCTGCATGGAACGCAGCAGCATGGTTTGCAGCAATATGGCGTCCGGCCGCGCCTTGATCTTCGGCATCAGCTCGGCGTAATCGGAGGCGGACGGCGTATCGCCGCCGGCCAGCGTCAGGCCGACCTGCTTGAGGAAGGTGCGCAGTATCGCCAGCTTTTCCTTGGTAGGATGGGCGTGGACCCGGTATAAACCCGGATGCTTGTGACGCTCCATCAGATCGGCGGCGCAGACGTTGGCCGCCAGCATGCACTCTTCAATCACCTTGTGCGCATCATTGCGGGTGCGCGGCAGGATTTTCTCTATCTTGCCGGCGGCATTGCAGACGATGTAAGTCTCGGTGGTTTCAAAATCGATGGCGCCACGTGCCTGACGTGCTTGCAGCAAGGCATGGAACACTTCATACAGATGCAGCAAATGCGGCACCAGGCCGGGACGTTTGGCGGCTTCCGGGCCCTTGGTATTGCCAAGGATGGCCGCCACTTCGGTATACGTCAGGCGCGCCGCCGAATGAATCACAGCAGGATAAAACTGATAAGCCTTGATTTCGCCCTTGGCGCTGATCACCGCATCACATACCAGGGTCAGGCGGTCGACGTCGGGATTGAGCGAGCACAGGCCGTTGGAGAGTTTCTCCGGCAGCATCGGAATCACGCGGCGCGGGAAATACACCGAGGTGCTGCGTTCCAGCGCGTCGACATCCAGCGCGTCGTTAGGCTTGACGTAATGGCTGACGTCGGCAATCGCCACAATCAGCCGGTAACCGTTGGCGCGGCCGATCTTGACCGGTTCGCAATATACAGCGTCGTCGAAATCGCGCGCGTCTTCACCGTCAATCGTCACCAGCGGCACGTCGCGCAAATCGACGCGGTCGCCCAGATCGGCGGCCTTGACTTCGCCCGGCAACTTGGCGGCCAGTTTCTTGGCGGCTTCGGAAAATTCATGCGGCACGCCATATTTGCGCACTGCAATTTCGATTTCCATGCCCGGGTCGTCGATATCGCCCAGAATCTCTACAATCTTGCCCACCGGCTGGGTATAGCGCGACGGTTGCTCTGTCAATTGCACGCTCACCACTTGCCCCGCCTTGGCTTTGCCAGGGGAGCCGGCCAGAATGATGTCCTGGCCGATGCGCTTGTCTTCAGGGGCGATCACCCAGACCCCGTTTTCATTCAACAAACGGCCGATCACATGGGTGTTCGCACGCGACACCACCTCGACAATCGTCCCTTCCGGACGGCCGCGGCGGTCGGTGCCGATGATGCGCGCCTGCACCCGGTCGCCATTCAGCACTTTCTGCATTTCCTTTTCAGGCAGGAAAATGTCGCCGCCGCCCTCGTCCGAAATCAGGAAACCGTAACCGTCGCGGTGACTGCTGACGCGGCCTTCGATAAAACCGGGTGAATTGGTGAGTTTGTAGATGCCGCTGCGGTCAGGCTTGATCTGTCCGTCCCGTTCCATGGCGTTCAAACGGCGCGTCAAACCATCCATTTCATCGGGTTTGACATTAAGCGCGGCGGCTAGAGCGGCGGCGTCTTGAGCCTCGGAAGAGGTGCGCAGAAGGCCGAGAATTTCCTCCCGGCTGGGGATGGTGTAGGAATATTGGCTCAAAAGGCTATTTTCAACAGGTTGTTATTCATCAAGGCTTAGTGTAACGGAGGATTATGACATTCTCCTAACCAAGCAATTTATATCTTCAGATCGTTATGACTTGGTTGACTTATTCCTATATTGGCTTATAATCTCGCTCTCTCAAGCCCACGTGGCGGAATTGGTAGACGCGCATGGTTCAGGTCCATGTGCCGCAAGGTGTGGGGGTTCGAGTCCCTCCGTGGGCACCAAATACCATAGACCAGACCCCTCTTCGGGTCTGGCTCTCCGCAAAATTCCCAGTACTATCGAGTTGGTTCGGGGTACGTTGTGGATATCAGAATTAGCAATCATCTAAGCATCACGGTGCGCCATTTCCTGCGCAAACGCGATGCATATAATATCAGCAAAATGCATTAATCCAGCCTCAGCGAGTCCCGACCGGTTATCGGCTCGCCACGGCTCTATCTAATTCCGATCTGCGCGAAATGATGAAGCGTAAAGCCTGCCTCATCGGAATGGATTGAGCAGCACTTTCTGAGGATTCACCACGATTCCGGCCTGAATCTCAGCATCAATCACCTGGTAGAAGGCGTTGCCGGTATCGGCGATATTCCAAGCACTCAAAATCACGTGATAACCACTACGGCTGGCCGGAATATTGCAGCTGTGCGTTACGTGCGTGTTGCTGACCGGAGCAAAACCGCCCTTGATAATGCAAAACGGCGTCAGCTCAAAAGAATCGCGGCGCAATTCCTGATTCGGATTCCAGCCTTGCTTAGTAATGTAATAACGCCAGTCCTGCGTCATATGGCCGGCGGTAAAGTACCAGGTGAAATCATGCTGCCCCGCCTTTAGCGCCACTTTTTTCCAACGTCCCTGGGTTTGCGCGTTCAATTCGGAAAACTGTGCCAGGCCGCCAGCCGCGATGGTACCGTCGGCAGGCGCCGCCTCCGGAAAACCCTTCGGACCCTCGACACTTTGCGGCTCATACTGGATCGCGCCACACGCTGAGTTTTCTTGCGTCTTGCACATGAAAGCGCGGGATTTTGGCGCATCGATATAACCGTGCGCCTGAACTGCCAGCGGCGACGTCAGCGCCAGCAATAGAGTCAGTTTGGCTGGACAAGACAATGCTTTTTTCATTCGGCCTCCGGAAAAGTGGGAATCTGCATAGATGGATAAGGACACGAACAACAACTACCGGCCGCTCGATTCTCGAACCAAGCCCGCCTGCCGCGTAACTGCTAATGTTGACAGTCGCGCGACCGACCTTGCCGGCAGACAAATCCTTTCCAGATTCACCATATAATGAGCGGCTTCTTGCCCGCCGCATTTTTCCAGTCGACCGGGGCGTCAACGCCATAAGGATATTCATAGTGAAACTGACCAACCGATCTGTCATAGCATTGCTGTGGGGCTTGCTCTATCTGGTCACCGGCTACATGTCGCATCAGCTCAACGGCCCGATAGCGGCGACAGGTTATATCTGGCTGCCCGCCGGCGTCACGGTGGCGGCCTTCATGCTGACCAAGACCGCACGCTGGCTACCATTGATCATCGGTTTCGTGCTGGCGCAACTGCTGCTGGGCTGGATCGAAGATCGCAATTTGTTTCGTGTCACGTTGTTTGCTCTTGACGAGATCGGCGTCGCGGCGATTGTGGTGGCGTTGGTGCGGATGACGCAATTGCCGATGGAAGGTTTGCATTTCGTGCGCGGCCTGCTGATCGCCGGCGTCGCATGCAGCGCGATCAGCGCCGCAATCGGTGCCGCCTGGTACTTGCTGGTGCAACAGGTGCCATTCTGGCCGACAGCCCGTATCTGGGCCGCATCGGACCTGGTCGGCATCCTGATCGTCACACCAGTGCTGGCGGGCTGGTCGCGCTTCCACGCCATGCGCTCGGGCGGCATGGGCCGCAGCGACTTTCTGATGGGGCTGGCGGCGTTCTTCGCCCTGGGAGTGACTGCTTATGTGATTTTCGACGGCCACGGCATCGGCAATTTTTCTGCCGGCGTCAATTTTGCACTGACCTACATACCGCTGTTTTTCGCCGCGATCGTGACCCTGCTGTGGGGCGGCCGCGGCGGTTCACTGGCGGTTGCCATGCTGGCCTTCTTTGCCCTGCTGAACACAGTGCAAGGTGATGGGCCGTTTGCCGCCTTTGCCGATACCCATTCCAAACATTCCCTGCTGGAAGCGCAGCTCTATCTTGCGGTTGCCGCCCTGCTTTGCCTGTTGATTAGCGCCCTTAAAACCACCCGCGAGCAATTGCACGAAGACGCGGCACAGTGGAAAAGCGATGTCGAGCTGGCCTTGTGCGTCAGCCGGCAACTGGTCTACAACATCGACCCGGATAGCAAAAAACTGTGCTGGAACGGCGACCTGCAAGGATTGCTAGGCGTAAGCAGCAGCGCATTCAGCGATCTCGACCAGGTTCTGGCGCACGTCCATCCTGACGACCGCCAGCAATTACGCAAGCGCTGGCTGGACGACACCGATGACGACGCCCGGTCCGACCTGGATTTCCGCCTGCTGCTGCCGGCCGGAAAAACCAGCCATGTGACCGACATGAGCGCAGTGCTGCTCGACAGCGACGAATCGGTCGCCATGGTAGCCGGCGCCTGGCGGCTCAACCTCAAGGAGGATGCGCGGCAACGGGGCCGGGCATGACTGTTCGTACCGGCGCCCTGCTGATTCATGGCCTGGGCGGTACTCAATTCGATCTTGGCTCGATGCACAAAGTGTTGCAACGTGCCGGCGTGGAAACCCACGCCGTTACCCTGCCCGGCCACGGCGGCCAGCCTGAGGATCTGATCAGCGTAAGCTACGAAGACTGGCTCGACGCCATCACCGCCAGCTACCGTGAACTGGCGCCGCAATACGATACTTTCCATGTCTTGGGCATGTGCCTGGGCTCGCTGCTGGCGCTGGCCCTATGCGAACGGGTGCAGCACAGCAAGGGCAAACTGGTGACTTTGGCGCCGCCGGTCTTTATCGATGGCTGGTCGACGCCCTGGTATCGCCAGCTGCGGCATCTGGTGTATTGGATCCCCGGCATGGCGAGCCGGATGAAAGTGGAAGAAGACGAGCCGTTCGGCATCAAGAATGCGACGGTGCGCGCTATCGTCAAGGCCAAGTTCGCACGCGGTGACAATTTCCACTACCGCTGGGTGCCGCTGGCCTGCATACGGCAGGTCGACCGCCTGCGCCAGAAAGTGCTGGCCGGCGCCCATAGAATTTCTTGCCCGACCTTGGTGGTGCACGCACGCGAAGACGAACTGACCAGTATGAAATCCGCCGAATTCCTGCAAGCGGCTTTGCCTGATACGCAGCTGGTGGTGCTGGAAAACAGCTATCACATGATTTGCGTCGACAATGACCGGGAGCAGGTGGTTAACAGCGTGCTGGAATTTTTCGGTCACCCGCCGCTGCCGCCACGGCGGGTGCGTGGCGCTGACAAGGCTTGAGGTTCGCCGTCCGCATCAACTTATTAAGCGCCTTAGATAGGCGCCTTAGAACACCCGCCCCAATTGCAAATACACATTCCAGACGCCACGCGGAGCCAGCGCCAGGCCAAAATACAGAGGTCCAAGGAAGCTGCTGCCGCCCAAAAACACACTGGCGCTTTTCTTTAACGGGCCAGAACCAAAAGCGGTGCGCGTCTGCCAGACGTCGCCGGCTTCCAGGCTGGTGCCCAGCACCGTACTGCGCAGCCCGGGCAAATTCAGTTCCGGCATGTCGCGCAGATAGGTCAAGCGGCTATACAGCAGGTAGTTACCGGTAAACTGGTCGGGGGCGTAAGCCGATAAATGCTGGAATCCACCCAGGGTAAATCCGAGCCCGCCATTGCCGGCAGCATCATTCGATTCGTTGCCATAGGTGCCCGCCGCTTCCAGCGCCAGGTTAAGTGTATTGCCGCCGCGGCTGGCTGCCCACAGCGCCTTGCCTTGAGCGTCGCTGTAGCTGTTATTCGCGCCGCCGAAAGCAACGTTGCTGATAGCGGAAAGATAGTAGCCTTTGCGCGGAAACAGCGGGTCGTCAAGCTGATCCACGGTGAGCTGAGTACGGACCACCGGTTGTTTTGTCCGAACTGTGTCAAACGTCAGATCGGGGAAAAAATCAGTAATTATGTTTGGAAAATTATAGATAGGCTTGGCCACCTGCCACTGGTAGTAGACCCCCGCTCGAAATTCGCCGAGTCGTCCGATCGGCATGCCCAGATCGACCCCCACCTTGGTGGTCTCGAGCCGATACGCGGTTAGCGGAACGGTGGAAGAATTCGCATCGTTATCTGTGTAGATATCAAAATGCCGGCGCCCGTATTCGGCATAAGGCGCCACATACAAACCTACGGTATTCCATATCGGCTGCCGCAATTCGGTATGCAAGCTAGCTTGCTTGCTGCCCAGCACGATGTCGTTGCGCCACTCCAAGCCACTTTGCGTAAGCCATGGCAAGCGATGGCCGATTTGCAAATTGAAATCGCCGCGGCCGTCGAAATTGTTCGACATGCCGAGGCCGAACAACAGGAAATGCGGCCCCCAGGATTTTTCATCGGCCTCCACTTTCAATACATTGCGGCCGTTCTCGCTCACCAGCTCCTGCGTCACGCTCTTGAAATCACCGTTGGTCGACAAGCTCGCCACTTCCTTATTGAGCGCGACCGGGTTGTACAAATCTCCTTCACTCACGTTCAATGCGCGCCGCACCACTGCTGCCGGCACGCGTCCATTACTGTGGATTTCAATCGCATCGATGTGGGTATCCTGCGCCAGCACCGGGCCGCCGCTGCGTGCTGCAAGATACGCCTTCCATTCCTGCGGCTGCAGCGCCAGCGCCGCCAGTTTGGCGCGCTGGCGCTGAGCGGCGTCGTAACCGGCCTTGACGCCGTCCTTGCCGCGCGAGAAATCGGAAAACGACAGATCGCCCAGATCCGGCTCTATCAGCACATCGTCTTGCTTGAGCGAATCGATCTGCTGCCGGACATTTTGGCGAATCAGAATCGTCACCATCTGCTGCGCCACCGAGGTCGGCGAATCGAGGGTGGATGGGTCTTCCAGATCGGTGGCGATATTGACCGCGATGATGATGTCAGCACCCATGCTGCGCGCCAGCGATACCGGCAAGTTGCGCACCAGGCCGCCGTCCACCAGGGTGCGGCCATCCAGCTTGAGCGGTGCGAACAGTCCCGGCACCGCCATGCTGGCGCGAATCGCACGTGGCAGCGAGCCTTGGCTTAGTATCACTTCGGCGCCGCTGCCGAGATCGGTCGCCACTGCGCGGAAAGGCGTCGGCAGCTTGTCGAAAGAAATATTCGCCGGCAGCTGCGGCGTCCAGTTCTGCAATAAGGTCAGCAGATTATTACCCTGCACCAGGCCGGCCGGTAGTTTCAGCTTGCCGTCGCCGTAACCGGCTGCCAAGCCGATCGGATATTGGAAATCGTCCTCGCGCTGTGATTGCGGCAATTCTGCCCGCTCATTGCGGTCAAAGGCGATATCGCTCAGATTGGTCTCGGTCAGGATACGATCCAGCTCTTCCACCGACAAGCCGCTCGCATATAAACCGCCGACCACCGCCCCCATGCTGGTTGCCGCCACATAATCGATAGGAATGTGCATTTGTTCCAGCGCTTGCAGCACACCCAGATGGGCGTAGCCGCGCGCGCCGCCGCCGGACAGCACGAGGCCGATGCGCGGCCGGGCCGGGGTTATGGTTTTTGCGTCAACAACGGCATCAGTTGCACCAGCGGCTCTTTCCGGCGCGGCCAACGCCGGGCTCGCATGCGCCAGACTCAACAGCAGGCACCCCAGATAGATACATAAACTGTGGAACAGACGGGAAATTACATTATTTCGCTTCGAAAGAGGCATAACTAGCGGGAAAGCACCTGATATTGGGATGATTGACTGGGTTATTAAGCAAGGAACTGCCAGATTATATTTGAATAAGCCAAAGTTTCCCCAATACATCCCGTGCCATTGCAAACAGCTGGCTATTGAAGCCGACATCCGCGCCCTAATATGGTTAAAACGCACAGCCGTCAGATGGCCTCGTTGCGCCCCAATTCATTTTTCTCACAGGTTCCCCCATGCCCTCGCGTTTTGCCATTCTGGTTGTACTATTTTTGCTGGGCCTGTTGCATGCTCTGATCGGCATGCTCTTGATACCGGTGCTAGCGCCCATCCCGCTCTTGCCAGCTTTGCTGGGCTGCTGGCTGTTGCTGTCGTTTCTGCTGATTCCAGCGGGTCTGTTAGCCCGCGCCATCCAGAGCCAGCCCTTGTCGGATCGCCTGGCATGGGCCGGCATGCTGGCGATGGGGATCTTTTCATCGCTGCTGCTGGCAACCTTGTTACGCGAGCTATGCCTGTGGATGTTGCCTTGGTTTAAGCTGAACCATGATCAATTCTCGCTCTGGAGCGCGGTCGCAGTATTACTGCTGACCGTCGTCTCAAGCCTTATGGGTTATTTCAATGCGCGCCGCCTGGCGGCGGTAGTCGAGGTGGATATACCGATCAGCGGCTTGCCGGCTGCCTTGCATGGTTACACTATCGTGCAGATCAGCGACATTCATGTCGGCCCGACCATCAAACACAGTTATCTGGACGCGATCGTCAACAAGGTCAACACACTTGAGCCGGACTTGATCGCTGTCACAGGGGATCTGGTCGACGGCAGCGTGCAGGAACTGGCTGCGCACACTGCGCCACTGGCCAATTTGCGCTCCCGCCACGGCGCTTATTTCGTCACCGGCAACCACGAGTACTATTCGAACGCACCGGAATGGGTGACGGAGGTGCGCCGGCTTGGATTGACGGTGCTCATGAATCAGCATGTGATCATCAATCATCAGGGAGCGTCGCTGCTGGTGGCTGGCGTCACGGACTATAGCGCCCACCATTTTGACGAAGCCCAGCGCAGCGATCCGCATGCGGCGCTGGCCGGCGGTCCGCAGCATGTGGCGCTGAAATTGCTGCTGGCGCATCAACCGCGTTCGGCGGCAGCGGCAGCCGACGCCGGTTTCGACTTGCAACTATCCGGCCACACCCATGGCGGCCAGTTCTTCCCCTGGAATCTGTTTGTACCTTTGCAGCAGCCGTATACCGCTGGCTTGAACCGCTTGCGCAATTTATGGGTGTATACCAGCCGCGGCACCGGTTATTGGGGGCCGCCAAAACGCCTGTTCGCGCCATCCGAAATCACCCGCTTGCGTCTGGTGCTCGCTTAGACCAGGCTGGATGCAGCAGGCAAGATGCACTACGCCGGATCGATTGGATTTTCAGAGAACCACCTTGCCGCGCATGGCTTTGTCTTTGCCGCGGCGGGTCTTGCTGTCGACCCGCTTTAACTGCGCGCTGCGGCTGGGCGCGGTTGGCCGTCTTTTCTTGGGAATCACGGTCACGCTCAGCAATAATTCCTGCAAGCGCAACAGAGCTTCACTTTTGTTCTTTTCCTGGCTGCGCGATTGCTGCGCCTTAAGGATCAGCACGCCGTCTTTGGTAATCCGCTGGTCGTTCAGGGCCAGCAGTTTTTCCTTGTAAAACTCCGACAATGACGATGAACGGATGTCGAAACGCAGATGTATCGCCGATGAAACCTTGTTAACATTCTGGCCGCCCGGCCCTTGGGCGCGGACGGCGCTGATCTCAATCTCACTAAGCGGAATCGCGAGTGAAGCGGTGATGCGCAGCAGCTTGTCGTCGTTAGGCGGAAACATGGGCAATATTATGGCACCTGCGTGCAGGCCATGCGCTTGCGCCTCAGTTCGATGGCGCGCTACGCAAATCTTGCAGCAAGGTTCCCGCCGCCTTGGCTTCGGCTTCATGGCCAGGTTCACGCCATGACTCCGCCAAAGCGTCGGTCTGCCATTGCTGCATCGCCGGTAGACCGAGCAAACGCGTTGCATAGGCTTGCGCTGCAGGACTCAGCTTGAGGCCGTAGGTCTGCACCCGGAAAGCCACCGGCGCGAAGAACGCATCGACCGCGCTGAAGTTTGCACCCGCCAGGAAAGGCCCGCCAAAACGTTGCAAGCCTTCGGTCCACAACTCGTCCAGGCGCGCAATATCGCGCTGGAGTGCATCGGACAACTGTTCAAGCCGCACTCGGATACCACAATTCATCGTGCAGTTTTCGCGCAAGGCGCCAAAGCCGGAATGCATCTCGGCGGCGGCGCAACGGGCCCAGGCTCTGGCTTGCGGATCGCTCGGCCAGACGCCTTCATGGCGCTCGGCCAGATATTCGACAATCCCCAACGAATCCCACAAGGAAGTACCGTCATGTATCAGCGCCGGCACCTTGCCGGTCGGAGAAAAACTGCGGAACGCATCCCAGTTGGAGCCTGCTGCCCCATCCGTAAACGGCACAATATGCTCGTTGAACGCCAATCCAAGTTCACGCATCAGCACCCATGGCCGCAAAGACCAGGAGGAATAATTTTTGTTGGCGATATACAGCTCATACATGGTGACAGGCACTCCGTTTCGAGGTGTTATGGTTAAACGTCAAGGTCAAACAAAATAAGTGATCTGGATAGAACCGGCAAGTTTTCAAATGTGCATCGCTTTGCAGCGATGGTATTTTATATGTTTCCGGATAAGAATATCCATGAAGCTGTGGCGTTGCCATATCGGCTGAGGCATGATGACTATGGCAGTCGATAATTTATCCATCACGATTTATCCATCACGATCAAGCCACTCAACGTAAAATCAGCTGCGACCATGCAAATCACAGGAAAACCAATGAGTTTTTTGCCACCTGCCCTGTTCGGTTCATCGCTGTTGCTGCTGGCGCTCGGCAGCAGCGTCTGCAATGCGGCTGATCGTTATCTGATTGACCCAGAACATACTTTTTCGTATTTCGAGTACAACCATTGGGGTTTATCGACGCAACGCAGCCGCTTTGACCGCACTACTGGTTCGATTGACATTGACCAGACCAGCCATAGCGGCAGCATAGACATCGAGATCGATGCAGCGTCGATCAGCACCGGTACCGACAGCTTCAACCAGATCTTGCGCTCCGGTAGTTTTTTCGACACCGCAAACTATCCAAAGATCAGCTTCAAATCCTCCAATCTGCATTTTGAAGAACAGCAGTTGACGCAAGTCGACGGCGAGCTGACGATCAAGGGAATCACGCATCCGGTAAAGCTGGAAATCCACAATTTCAACTGCCGCTTCATGCCGGTATACGGCAAGCAAGTCTGCGGCGCCAACGGCTCCGCCAATATTTTACGCAGCGATTACAAGCTTGGGCGTTATGTCCCTTTCGTCAGCGATGCAGTAACCTTGCGCATCGACGTCGAGGCCATCAAAGAATATAACGTGGCGGTGCCGAACTGAGCCAGGCGGCGGCGATATTCATTTGTCGTTTTTGTTAAAGCGAAGCTGAGCTGAGGCAGCCCGAGTCAGCTGCAATCGGTTACAGGCGGTACTCGACGAAAGCGCGCGATTGATAAGGTTTGCGCGCTATCCACATGGTGTGGCTGGCAGCATCGATCAGAGTCGTCGCGACAGTCGCGTATTGGGCGTCGACGCCGTCCGCTTCAGGCTTACGCAATACGCCCCCAGCGTTGAGAAAATCATCCGCCAGCACGTTTTTTACCGTTGCCCAACTGATTTTTCCGGAACCATGGCCGATGGCTTGCAGCATTGCGGTCTCTACCCGTCGCTGGCGATAAAGAGAATCGGGATTGACGGCCAGCCCCAGTTCACGCAGCTTGGTGCGCGCTACCGGGCATAACCAGTGATTGGCGTGCACCAGAAAACCGTGCTGCGGCGCCAGCCAGAAAATTTCGTCAGGCGCACACTCAAGATTGACCGCGTCGCCCACCGATTTGCCGTCGCCACTGACACCGGCTTGCGCCAGCATCAGGTTATTGGAACAGAAACGCCGCGTGCGCCACAGTATGCGCATGGCCGTATTCATATTCGGCGCTTCCAGCATCTTGCGCCGCACCAGCACCAGGGGAACATCGGCCAGCTGGCGGTAGTCGCGATCGGAATTCAGGAAATTGCCGGTCAGGGATACGCCGGCGCCGTTGAAGCCATGCCGCGCCAGGCTGCCGGCTTCGGTAAACATGAGCACATCCGGTTCGCGCGCATTACCGCCGCGCCGGATTCGCAAGACGATGCCGGTGTCGAGGCATTCTTCGCGCCAGTCCCAGTTATGGGCGTGCATCAGGCGGCCGCTTTCTGCGTTTTCCGGCAATACCACCAGATTGGTGCAGCCATCATCCAGCGCCTTGCACACCGTTGATAACTCACCATGACCAAACATCATTTCGGTACGACAATTGATGAGGATCACATCCTCCAGCGGCACGTCGGCGCCCTGGGCTATGCCTTGCATTTCTTCCAGGTAGTCGGGGTCGAAACGTTCGATGGCCGGCCGCATGCCCAGCGCCAGTGCGTTGAGACGTTCGGTAGAAACTTCTTGCCGCGCCAGTTGCTGGCGATACAGGCGAGCGCTGCGCATGATGCGCTCCGGCACCGCCAAGCCATGTTGCTGTCCGCGCCGATACGGCGAGCCGCAAACATCCACCTCAGGGAAAGATTCAATAGCCGCCGCAATATCGTTCATACAGGAAACACCTCCAAAATTGCTTAATAAACAATTAACAGGCATTTTGTATTATCAATTTAATAAAATCAATTCAATGTTACCTTTTCAGAATTTCCTTATCCGTTACTCCTAGTCGTCCTGCTTGCCCTGTAGTTTACTCATATGATATTAATCATTTAACATCATCCAAATGTAAACCTAACAGCGGCGTCAGAATGACAAAACCCAAAAAATCGAGCAATCCAAGCCCCTTGCAACGTGACTTGGCAAACCGGCTAATCCAGCAGATCACGACCGGAGAGTTAGCCGTCGGTGCGCATCTGACCGAAGAAGGTTTGGCGAGTCAGTTCGATGTCTCGCGGACCCCGGTCAAAGCGGCGTTGCGCTTATTGGCAGAACAGGAGTTGCTGGATTACCACGTGAATAGCGGTTATTTCGTCAGCCCCAACGCCAACTCCGAGAAAGCCGCAGAGATGGTGGTCGGCGGCGTCAGCAGCGACACCCTGTATCAACGGCTGATCGACGACCGTACTCACAATCGATTGCCCGACACCATGACCGAAACCGATTTCCTGGAGCGCTATTCGGTGCCGCGCAGTTTATTAAGAGGGACGCTGGTGCGGATGGCGGCAGACGGCCTGATTGAAAAACGTCGTGGCCAGGGCTGGAATTTTCCGCCGACCATAGGCACCCCTGAACTGATGACCGATAGCTATCAGTTTCGCATCATGGTGGAGTGCGGCGGATTGCTTGAAAGCGGTTTCAGAATTGATCCAGCCCAGTTGCAGAGCAGCCGCCTGGCGCATGAAAAACTATTGGAGCAGACACCGGCCGACTATTCAGCCACGGCGTTTTTCGCCCTCAATTCCGCATTCCACGAAATGCTGGCGCGCTTCTCCAACAATCGCTACGTGCTGCAGGCGATACAACAGCAAAACCAGCTCCGGCGCCTGGGCGAGCACATCGCGTTTCACCGCGCCCCACGCCAGATCGACTCATGCCAGGAGCATTTGCAAATCATCGAGGCGCTGGAAAGTAACAACACGGAATGGGCGGCCGCACTGATGCGGCATCACCTGAATACTGCTCGTGATGTCTGATGTGAATGCAATAGGCATCGGACGGCCTGTCAAACTCTGCAGGTCCGCCCATTTTTTCTATTATTTTTGCCTAACTCAGAATCAAAAACACCGCTGCACTAATTCCTGAAAAAAATCGAAACAGCACTGCTGCTTCATGGCTGCTTCATGGCTGCTTCATGGCTAATTCATGTGCGGCAGCTTAGCGTCCATAGCCGCCAATCGCGCTTCCAATGCGTGTATTTTCTCCAATAAATTGAGCGCCATCGCCACGCCATGTGTATCCAGTTCAAAATCGTCACGCAAACGGCGCGCGGTTCTTGCGAGCACAATCGTTTGCGCGCGAAACACATAGGCCGGCGCCGCGCTATGATCCGGCTCGATGGCGCCGATCGCTACCAGATCCGCCAGCTCGGCTTGGCTGAGCCCTGAAAATTCCGCCAGCTCATCCAGCGAACACAACTCGATGTCGTTTAACCAAACGGCTTCTACTAACAGAGCAGTCATTGGCGCTCTCCTAACTAAGATGCTGACGTGGATTGAATTTCGATTCCGCCGCGAGTTGCTCGAACAATTCACGCTCGCGCACCGTTGGCGCCGGCGGCACCTCTATCCTCACCACCGCATATAGGTTGCCCGATTCGCCACTGGCAGACGGCAGACCGCGCCTGGCAAGGCGGAATTGGCGATTGGCGGCGGTGCCGGCAGGAATGTTCAGCTCGACCTTGCCGCCCAAAGTCGGCACCAGCACGGCAGCACCCAATACCGCTTCCCACGGCGTCAGAGGCAGGTCGATATACAGGTCTTTCCCGCTCACCCGATACAGCGGGTGCGGGATCACTTTCATCACGACATACAAATCGCCATGCTTGCCGCCATCGTGTCCTTGCCCGCCTTTACCGGATAAACGCAATCTCTGTCCGTCTTCTGCGCCCTTAGGCACCCGCACCCGGTAAGTGCGCGGCACCCGGTGCAAGGCGCCGTGTTCATCGTACTCGGGCATGCTCAGGCGGACGTCGGTTTCGCCGCCGTCATAAATCTGCTCCAAAGTGATGGGCGCGTTGACTTCATAATCTTCGCCCCTGGCCGGACGCACTCGGGCGCCAGGTCCGCCGCCATGGCGCGATGCGGCGAAAGCCGCCAGGATATCGGCCATGTCGACATCGCCGAAGGCGGCGCCATCCGCCGCGAATCCTTGCTGCCAAGAGTGCGGTGGCTCCACGTTTTCACCCGCCTTGTGGCTGCCGAGCTGGTCGTAGGCGGCGCGCTTTTCGCCGTCTTTCAAGGTCGCATAGGCTTCGGCGATCTCTTTGAATTTTTCTTCCCCTGCCGGGTCTTTGGAAATATCAGGATGATATTTATGCGCCAGCTTGCGGTAGGCCTGCTTGATCTGGGCGGCGCTAGCCGAGCGCTCCACGCCTAATGCGCTGTAATAGTCTTTGAATTTCATTTCAGTTTTTTAAAAATTCGACAAAATTCCGGTTGAATTCCCTGAGTTGCTCACGTACCTGCTCGTCAACCAATTCTCCGTTCTCATTAAATACCTTAGTGGCGCGCGACACCATCAGACGCCCGCCGAACCAGGGTTGCATGCCTAGCGTGCGCAATACCGGCAACCATGCATTCTGCGACAGGATGGTGCCGAAACCTCCCGGCGAAGCGCCAATCAGCGCCACCCGGCGGCCACTAAAGATGCGCGCGCTATCGGCTGGCGGCCGCGACAACCAGTCGAGCGCGTTCTTGAACACACCCGGTATGGAATTATTGTATTCCGGCGTCACCAGCAGCAAGCCGTCGGCCACCGCTATCTGTTCCTTCAGCAGTGTCACGGCCGGCGGAATTCCCTCGGCTTGTTCGAGATCGCCGTCATACAAGGGAATCCCCTTGATGCTGCCGATTTCCAAGACCGCGCCAGCTGGCATCAAGCCGGTGGCGGCGCGTAACAATGCGGCATTCAGCGAACCGCTGCGCAAGCTGCCTGCTACTCCGACGATTTTGGTCATGCGCTTCTCCTTTGAACGGCTTATTGCGTAGCTTAATTGCTTGGCTTAGTTGCGTAAATTAACTGTGCGGATCGAGCCCGGCCTGGCCCTGACTCAAGGTAGTCAGAATTTCCGTGCCTTGCCTGATGGTCTTGGTCACCGGCGTCTTTTCACAAATCTCTGCCAATCTGGCTATCTGTTCCGGGCTGAGTTGCGCCCCAAAAGCGACTGTGCGGTCTATGCTTTCCCGCCCCTGCTCATCGCGCGCAAAGTGCAGCCGCACATCGATCAGGCCGAGATCCCATTGTTTGCGATCGGCATACATGCGTAAAGTGAGGGAGGTACAGGCGGCCAGTCCGGCCAGCAGTAATTCGTAGGGTGCAGGGCCGCTATCGGTGCCGCCGTTGCTAAGCGGCTCATCGGCCTGCAATTGGTGCGACCTGGCTTGAATTCGTTGGGCAAAGCCGGTGATGCTTTGTAAGTGTACAGACGCCATGCGCGCTCCTTATCAAAGTGGGGATTGCTAATCCACGGACGCCGGCAAGGCATGCGCGGATTCGATGTAGAGACTATAGCCGTTTTAGAAGATGGGGATAACAGGAATCTGCCGTGCGGTCGGTGCGAACCTGGGTCGCACCAGGCAAAATCTCCCTAGTACAGCAAGCTCAAAGCAGCTCAATCTGCTGGCGCAACGCGCCACACGCCGCGCTAAGCTGGGCATGATCAACCGCCAGTCCGGTATTCAGGACAGCTTCAATGTGCAGCGTGGCGTTGACGGTTGCCGGCACACGGAAAATCATGGCCGCCCCTTTCAGGCTATGCGCCGTTTGCTGTATGGCGCAGTAATCGCGGCGCTCAAGCGCCTGCTCGATGCTGGCCAGATCTTGTCTCGCGCTGGCCAGGAACAAATCGTCAAGACCTAGTTCGGCATCGTTCAAAGGCAATGGTGGATCTGGCTGAGGCTGGCTATGCTTGCTGTTGGTCATGTGGTCCAATTCCAGTTATCCCGAGATGTCGCCGTTATCGTCTGCACGCATTGCAGAACGCGCATGCAGGACACGCATTGCCGGACGAAAAGCGACCTTGCGTTCATCTTTTAAATCAGATGAATAGAGATAGCCTAGATATGGAAACTAATTGCCGCAATAGCAAACTTATATATTTCACAATCATTAACAATAGGTAATAACGAAACGCCGGTTACATCGAAGGAACCGGCGAATTTACAACAGATATTTCCATTCGGCAATTAAATTCAAAGCCTATTTAATCCAATCCCCCCGTTAACGCACCGCCAGCCGCCATAAAGAAGTCAGTTCAGCGGCACGCGCTGAATGCAGCGGATCGGTTTGATCGGATGCCTTGGGATGCTGCGGCCGGATATCGGTTTTCCCCAGCACTATCAAGCCTGCCGCCGCAATCGCCGCCAGCAGTTCGGCGCGCGAACGCAGGGCCAGATGCTCGGCCAGATCGGACAAGATCAGCCAGCCCTCGCCGCCAGGTTCCAGATGCTGCGCCAGGCCGCTCAGGAAACCACGCAACATACGGCTTTCGGGATCGTATACCGCATGCTCGATGGGCGAGCTGGGCCGCGCCGGGATCCAGGGCGGATTGCAGATTACCAGCGGCGCCCGGCCTTCGGGAAACAGATCAGCCTGCACCAGGGTTACCTGACCATCCAGATTCAGCCGCAGCAGATTTTCACGGGCGCAAGACAGCGCACGCGGGTCCATATCGGTGGCGACGATGCGCTGCACGCCGCGTTTAGCTAATACCGCCGCCAGCACGCCGGTCCCGGTGCCAATGTCAAACGCCAGTTTGGTGCTCGGTAACGGCGCTGCCGCCACCAAGCCGATATATTCGCCACGGACCGGCGAATACACGCCGTAGTGAGGATGGATGCGCTCGCCCAGGGCGGCAATCTCAACGCCCTTCTTGCGCCACTCATGCGCGCCGATCAGGCCCAGCAGTTCGCGCAGCGAAGCTACAAACGGTTCTGTCGACGCGCCATAGGCTTCATTGCAGGCGAGTTTCACATCGGGCGCGCGCCGCAACGGGATGCTGTAGTCGGCCTCGAACGGCAGCAACAGCATGCCCAGGGTGCGGGCTCGTTGCGATTGCGCCTGGCGATGCAGATTGAAGGCATCGGTCGGTGAAACCGGTTGCTTGCGCGGCTTGCCGCGCTTTTCAGTCTTCGGTTCGGCGCGCCGCGCCAGCGCCTGCAGCAACTGACGAGCATTCTGGAAATCGCCGCGCCACAGCATGCCGGTGCCTTCACAGGCCAGGCGATACGCGGTGTCAGCTGTCATCCTGTCATCGGCAATCACCACCCGCTTGGGTGCCGCATTACCGTTTTCCGAGCGCCAGCGCGCCGAGCGCGGCTGATCTTCCTCGATCCAATGGATCATCGGCTGTTCGCTTGCCGTCATAGGGCGCCCGCAAGACGGTCGGCCGAAGGCAATTCGACAGTGGGGAAATTCAAAAGCATGGATTGGTCTCGATCAGTGTGGTAGGTGGGAAGCAGATCATGGTGTTTTACTAAAACACCATCTGCGCTGCCCGTTTGCAATCGCGGCAAACGGGACATCTTCGATAGTTCCCAAGTATACCTCTTGAGCGCGGCAATAAGCCGTTTCTTTCATCCAGCCAGATTCAAGATCGTCTTCGCTTGAGGCGTGGCGTTAAAAAGTTTCCCAGTCGTTCGCGTCAGACGCCGCCAGTTTGACTGCTGGCGCCTTCGACAAAGCCGGCCCGGTTCTGGATGCTGTCGCCTTGCTGGAGCCAGCACCAGCGCCATTCCGAGCTTTGGCCGCATCGACAGTCTTCAGCAACGGTGGCGGCGCCCGTTTGACTAGCACCGGTTTGGCGCCAGGCGACGTTTGCGAGCGCTTGGCAACTGTCAGCGGCGTGCTGCTACGCTGCTGCTGGTCAGATCTGGATTTAGCAACAGATACAGCTGCCGTCTCAGCCACCTGGAACACCGCTACCGCATCCTGCAAGCGCTGCGCCTGCCCTTCCAGCGAACTGGCCGCAGCCGCCACCTGCTCTACCAGCGTGGCGTTCTGCTGCGTCACCTTATCCATTTGCGTCACCGCCTGGTTGACCTGTTCGATGCCGCTGCTTTGCTCTTCCGACGCCACCGTGACCTCCGCCATGATGTCAGTCACGCGCTTGACCGCCTGCACGATTTCATCCATGGTCTGGCCGGCGCGGGCCACCAGTTCAGAGCCGCCGTCAACCTTGCTGACCGAATCCCCGATCAATTCCTTGATTTCCTTGGCGGCCTGAGCGCTGCGCTGCGCCAGATTGCGCACCTCGGCCGCCACCACCGCAAAACCGCGTCCTTGCTCACCGGCGCGCGCCGCCTCCACCGCTGCATTCAACGCCAGGATATTGGTCTGGAACGCGATGCCGTCGATGACGCCGATAATGTCGGCGATGCGTTTGGAGCTATCGGTAATGCCTTGCATGGTATGCACCACCTGGCCCACCACCTCGCCACCCTTGGCTGCAATATTGGAAGCGCTCTGCGCCAGCTGGCCGGCCTGTCTGGCGTTATCGGCATTTTGCCGCACGGTTGCCGTCAGTTGCTCCATGCTGGCGGCAGTCTGTTCCAGCGAAGCCGCCTGTTGCTCGGTGCGCGCCGACAAATCGCTATTGCCGGCGGAAATTTCCTTGATCGATGCACCGATGTTTTGGCTGCCTTCACGAATTTCGGTGATGGCTGCCGCCAGTTGCTGCTGCATCTGCCGCATCGCATACAACAAGCTGCTCTGGTCGCGGCTATCGACTTGCACCGTCAAATCCAGTTCGCCTCCGGCGATTCTGGCGGCAATGGCGGCGGCATAACTGGGTTCCCCGCCCAGGCTGCGCGTCACGCTGCGAATGATCAGCAGCATGGTGGCCGATACGGTGGCGCCGATGACAAACATGATCAGCAGCTGCTTCAACAGATTGTCATAAAACGCGGCTTGCACATCATTCACAAACACGCCAGACACCAGGAACCAGTCCCACGGCGCAAAGTAATTGACGTGACTGATTTTTTCCCCGCGGACATCGGCGGTGCCGGGTAAGCGCCCCATGTAATGGACGATGCCCTGCTGTTGCTGCTTGCCGAGCTTGACCATTTCAGCGTAATACAACTTGCCCTCGGTGTCCTTGCGTTCACCGACGTTCTTGTTGACGATGTCCTTGCTGGTCGGGTGCATCAATACCACCGGCCGCGAATCGAAGACAAATACGTAGTTATCCTGCGCATAGCGCATGCTGCCGATGCGTTGCAAAGCCTGACTCTGGGCGTCCGCCAGGCTGAGCTTGCCGGCGGCGACGTCATCGGCATAGCCTTTAACGATGCCGGCCGCGGTCTCCACCACATTCTTCAGCCCCGCTTCGCGCTCGTGCATCATCGTATCGCGCGTATTCAAGGCCGACCAACCGGCCAGCAACAGCAAGCCTAGCCACATGACCGCCAGCACCAGCCACAACTTTGCTTTCAGACTCAGATTTTTCATACTTGCGCACTTTCCCAAAAAATAAAATCTAGGCGGCAACTCGCCGCGCCCCAGGCCGAGCGGACAATTGCGCAGCTTGCGGTGTGATGTCGACACTGCGCCGGCCTGGCTCAGCATGGTTGACATGACTGTTATCGGTTTTGAACACCGCTACCATCTGCGCCAGATTGACGGCTTGTTCCTGCAGCGATGCGGCGGCAGCGGCAGCTTGTTCCACCAGCGCGGCGTTTTGCTGAGTTACCTCATCCATTTGCGCAATCGCGTGATTGACCTGTTCAATCCCCGTGCTTTGCTCCTGGCTGGCGGTGGCGATTTCGCCGATGATGTCGGTCACCCGCTTGACGCTGGTAACCACCTCGCCCATAGTCGCGCCAGCCTGTTCGACCAGCTTGCTGCCGCTGCCGACCTGGCTGACCGAATCGTCGATCAACACTTTGATTTCCTTGGCTGCTGCGGCCGAGCGTTGCGCCAGGCTGCGCACCTCCGATGCCACCACCGCAAACCCGCGGCCCTGCTCACCGGCGCGCGCCGCTTCCACCGCAGCATTCAGGGCCAGGATATTGGTCTGGAAAGCGATGCCGTCGATGACGCCGATGATGTCGACGATTTTCTTCGACGAGCTGCGGATGTTACCCATGGTGTCAACCACCTGCGACACCACCGCGCTGCTATTGCTTGCCACCTGCGAGGCAGTTACCGCCAGCTGGTTGGCCTGGCGCGCGTTATCGGCGTTTTGCTTGACGGTCGAGGTCAGTTGTTCCATCGCCGAAGCGGTTTCTTCCAGCGATCCGGCCTGTTGTTCGGTACGGCTCGACAAATCCAGATTGCCGCTGGCGATCTGGCCGGAGGCGGTGGCAATGGTGTCGGTCGAACGCTTGATATTGGTGATCGTATGCAGCAGCGATGTGCGCATGCATTTCATCGCATACACCAGGCTGCTTGTGTCGCCCGGGCGTGTCGCTATATCCAGGCTGAGATCGCCATCGGCAATCCGGTTGGCGATAACGGCGGCATGACCGGGGTCGCCGCCGATTGCCTCCAGCATGCTGCGGTTGGAATAGATCACCAATGCAATCAGCGCCAGCGCCACCACCAGCAAGATGGCGCCGGCCCGGTACAGGGATTGCATGAAAGCCAGGTTCAGGTCATCCACATAAATGCCGGTGGTGGCGATCCAGTCCCACGGCTGGTAACCGAGTGCGAACGACATTTTCGGCACCGCTTCGGCAGCGCCGACACGCGGCCAGACATAATTGACAAAACCGCCGTCGGCCTGGCTGCCGGCCTTGGAAATCAGGGCAAATACCAGATTACCGTTGGGGTCCTTGAAATCGCTCATCTTGCGCCCGTCCAGCTCCGGCTTGATCGGATGCATGACCATCTCTTCATGCGACGTCGACACCGAAAAATAACCGTCCTTACCGTAGCGCATGGCTTTCAAGCGCGCCAGCGCCTGCTGCTGCGCCTCGCTCTTGCTGAGGGCGCCGCTGGCAGCCAGCGCGCCATATTCCTTGATGATGCTCATGGCGACGGTGGAGACATTGATCAAATCGCTTTGGCGTTCTTCCAGCCGAATCTGTCGTGCCTGATAAGCGTTGAACACGGAGATCGAAAATAATGCGACCAGGCTGAGCAGCAATGGCAGCCAGAGTTTTTGCGTAAAAGACAATCTGTTCATGAATGGGTCTCCGTTTTGCCTTGGCAATTATTGATATGACGAACAGCGATGACGAGCAGCGATAGCGAGCAACAAGCCAGCGGCGGCAATGCGCCTGTCGTGCCTTCCTTTGCTTTAACGGCAGAGCGTTTGAATAACTAAAGGGGAAATTGAGAATTTACACAACCGTGCTGAGTGCACAGGGCCAATTGAGCGACAGCGGATTAGGTTGCAAAACAGGTTTGCAAGGATAGGCTAGCTGTGTCGGCGATTTGCCGATGGAGATTTAACAATCAACACCTATGTTTGAGTGACTGTCCATCATCGTCACATGAAATTATCAATTGTTACCTTTGGGATTTCACAATGATATACAAATCAGGAATAAAAAATCTGCAATAATCGCGTCCTGCAGCGGTCCGCCATCGCCAAAAATTCGCCCGATTTCGACCCGACTGGTTTATTGTATCCACTTAGAAACTGACCATCGCGGCTCTATTATCAGTACACCAATTTCAGAGCGTTCTTAAGCCATAAGTCAGGCGGCAGCCCAACAGATAGATCGCAGCGATCATCGATTAACGACAGGAGAAATAACACGTGAAGCAATGGACTATTCGGCAAAGAATGCTGGTCAGTTTTGGTGTGATTCTGGCGTTGATGGGATTCATGGCCGGCGTCACCTACTGGAAGCTGGCCGCGATCCAGCACGAAACCACCAGCTTCCAGACTGACTCCATGCCGGGCCTGGAATTAAGCACCGGCATACGCTCGACCTGGTTTCAAAGTTATCTGCTGGCGTTGCAGGTGATCGCAGTGGATAACGGCGGCGAACGCAAGCATGACCTGGAAACCCTGCGCGCCGACAGCGAGAAAATGGACAAACTGATTGCCGACTACGACAAGACCATTTTCGAAGCAGAAGACAGAAGCCATTTCAACGCCTTCAAAGCTGCACGCTTGCAATACGACCGGATCATGGCCGAGGTATTGAAACTGGATGAAGCGCAAAAGAGTGCGCAAGCGCGCAGCCTGCTGATGGAACAATTACAACCGGCCTGGCAGCAAGGCCGTGCCGCTGCTACCCAATTGCGCGACTTTAACCAACAGGCTGAAGTGCACTCGGTAGAAAAAATCGAGGCCGCAGTGCTGGTCGCCAAAAGTACTTTGCTGGCAGCGTTGGTGATTGCGCTGGTGGCAGCGGTGATCTGCGGCTTCTTCCTGCTGCGCGCAATCACGCGGCCGATGGCGGACCTGATCGCCGCACTCGAAGTGATGCGTTCCGGCGATTTGTCACAACGCCTCAACCTCAATCGCCATGACGAGTTTCAGGCGCTGGAAGCAGGCTTGAATCGCATGTCCGATGAACTGACCGGACTGGTCGGGCAGGCGCAAAAATCGGCAGTTCAAGTCACCACATCGGTAGTCGAGATCGCCGCCACCGCCAAGCAACAGCAAGCCACTGCTAACGAAACCGCCGCCACCACCACTGAGATCGGCGCTACTTCCCGTGAAATCTATTCCACCTCGCGCGAGTTGGTGAGCACCATGAATGAAGTCTCGTCCGGCGCCGAGGAAGCCGCCAGGCTGGTCGGCACCGGCCAGGCCGGCCTGACCCTGATGGAAGACACCATGCACCATGTGATGGATGCGGCCGGCTCGGTCAACGCCAAACTGGCCATCCTCAACGAGAAAGCCAGCAATATCAATCAGGTAGTCACCACCATCACCAAGGTTGCCGGACAAACCAACCTGCTATCGCTGAATGCTGCGATCGAGGCTGAAAAAGCTGGCGAATACGGTCGTGGATTTTCTGTGGTGGCGATCGAAATCCGCCGTCTGGCCGACCAGACAGCGGTGGCTACCTACGACATCGAGCAGATGGTGAAAGAGATCCAGTCAGCGGTATCGGCCGGCGTGATGGGCATGGATAAATTTTCCGAAGAAGTGCGGCGCGGCATCGCCGACGTCCAGAATGTCGGCACCCAGCTATCGCAGATCATTCATCAGGTGCAAGCTTTGACGCCACGCTTCCAGTCGGTCAACCAAGGGGTGCAGGCGCAAGCTATCGGCGCCGAACAGATCAGCCAGGCGCTGGGACAATTGAGCGAGGCTGCTCAGCAGAGCGTGGAATCGCTGCGCCAGTCGAGCCAGGCGATTGATGAACTGACACTGACTGCGAACGGCTTGCGCAACGGCGTCTCGCGCTTCAAACTGAAACTCGGCTAAATGCTGCCCGGCTAAAGCAGCAACAGGAATTTGCAAACCACACCATGCTTTTTTTATTGTTCCAAATCGGCGAAGACCACTACGCACTCGACACCAGTCAAGTGGCGGTAGTGCTGTCGCTGGTCAAGCTGAAACAAATGCCGGCGACTGCGCCTTGGGTGGCTGGCGTATTCACCTACCGCGGCCAATCGGTGCCGGTGATCGATCTCAGCCAGCTGGCGTTGGGGCGCCCTGCCCAGCGCCGTCTCAGTACCCGCACGGTGCTGGTGCACTACCCTGCCCCCGGCCCGGATAGCCGTCTGCTCGGGCTGATATTGGAAAAAGCCAGCGAAATCATGCGCCGCGAGCCCTCTGAGTTTCGCGACAGCGGCCTCGATCACGATCATGGTGGCGCCCCCTACCTGGGCCCGGTCACCGACGATGCGCGTGGCTTGATTCAATCGGTCAAGATACAAGACTTGCTGCCACCCGCAGTGCGGGCGCAACTATTTCCGCCGGCGGAGCAATAATGCCGCTGGCAAAATTCGAAACCATGCTAAAGCGCAGCATGGGCCTGGATATCCAGTCCATAGGCCGCCCCATGCTGGAACGCGCACTGCACGAAAGACGCGGCTACTGCGGTGTTGACGACCTCGACGCCTACTGGCATTTGCTACAGGTGTCGGAGCCGGAACAGCTGCAATTGATCGAAGCGGTCATCGTGCCGGAGACCTGGTTCTTCCGCAATCGCGAAGCCTTCATCGAGATGGCGCAGTTGCAACAGCAATTGCAAAAACGGCGGCCGCTCAGCGCCAGCCAGCCCTTGCGCGTCCTGAGCCTGCCCTGCTCCACCGGGGAAGAACCGTATTCGATTGCCATGGCGCTGCTGGACGCCGGCCTGCCACCGCAGCATTTCCATATCGATGCGGTCGACATCAGCCCGCAATCGCTGGCCGTCGCGCAGCAGGCGGTGTACGGCAAGAATTCATTTCGCGGTAATTTCCTGAGCTTTCGGGACCGTTATTTCGCACTCAATGAACACGGTTATGCGCTATCGGAAACGGTAAGGCAGCAAGTGCGATTCGTGCAGAGCAATCTGTTTGCTGTCGATCTGTTGGCCGGGCAAGCGCCTTACGACATCATCTTTTGCCGCAATCTGCTGATCTATTTCGATCGCCCCACACAGCATCAGGCAGTGACCATCCTGACCCAGCGGCTGGCGCCCGAAGGCTTGTTGTTTGTCGGTCCGGCAGAAAGCGCCTTGATGATGCAACACGCGCTGACGCCGCTCAACGCACCGATGGCCTTCGCCTTCCGCCAGGGCGTGCCGAAACAAGAAATGCCTAAGCCAGCTGCGCCATCGACAGCGCCGGCCGCCGCCATTTTTGTGCCGCAAGCGGTAGCGCCATCGCCGCGGCCGCTGCCCGGATCTGCCGGTGCGGGCTCAGTTCGCGCAGTTCGCCCACGAGCCAGAGCAGCTGCAGATATGCCCGCGACGGCGCCGTCGCAAACAGCGCTAGCAACGGTGCAGCTGCTGGCCGACCAGGGCAAGCTGGACGAAGCCGCCAGCCAGTGCGAACAACTGATCCAGCACCACGGCGCAGCGGCTGCTGCCTACTATCTGCTGGGCGTGATCCACGACGCAGCCGACCGCAAACCAGCCGCCGCAGACTGCTATCGCAAAGCCTTGTATCTGGAGCCGACCCATGCCGAAGCCATGACGCATCTGGCGGCGTTGCTGCAAACCCAGGGCGACGCCGCCGGCGCCAGGTTACTTCAGCAACGCGCGCGGCGTTCGACAGAAAACAATCCTTCCTGATATGTGTTCAGCCCTGATTTTTTCAAACAACGATAGCAGCGGCCCAGACTGGCCGCTGCTGGTCGTATGATGTGCCAATCATGACAAGTACATCCCCTGAACCCCAAACCGATACCGCCATGCCATTGATCGACGATTGCTGGAACCGGATCGGCGTGCGCGGCGACGCTTCATGCGAGCGCCTGACGCTGCATATCGATTGCCGCAACTGCCCGCTCCATGCCCGCGCCGCTGCCGAACTGCTAGACCGTTTGCAGATAGACGATGTTGGCGGCAGCTGGTTTGAGCAAACCCTAGCGCGGACCCAGGAGCAAGCCGAGGAGCCGCGGCAAACTGCGGCAGACATGCGCTCCCTGCTGCTGTTCCGCATAGGCGAAGAATGGCTGGCGCTGCCGACCACGCTGCTGGAGGAAATCACCGAACTGCGCAGCGTGCATCGCTTGCCGCATCGGCAAAACGCCATCGTCCTCGGTATTACCAATATCCGCGGCGCGCTGGTGACTTGCGTTTCTCTGGCGGCGATGCTCGGCATCAGTGGAAACCCGCAAGCCACCGCGCGCCAGCAGCTGTTACGGCGCATGCTGATCATCCGACACAACGGCCAGACTACCGCTTTCACGGCGGATGAAGTGCACGGCACCTTGCGCATAGCCGCATCCGCTCAGCAAGCGCTGCCCACCACGCTAACCCGCGCCGCCGGCCATTTCACCCATGCGGTGATTCACTGGAACGGCCATAGCGTCGGTTTGCTGGATCAGGAATTACTGTTTCACACGCTGGATCGGAGCCTCGCATGAACGCTGACGAGATGCGCGACGCCTCCATGCTCGACCTGTTCCGGCTAGAAGTGGAAACCCAGGCGCAGGTCATGAGCAGCGGACTGCTGGCGATCGAACGCGCGCCATCCCCGCAGCAACTGGAAGCCTGCATGCGAGCTGCCCATTCGATCAAGGGTGCAGCGCGGATTGTCGGCATCCAGGCCGGAGTAGACGTGACGCATGTCATGGAAGATTGTTTTGTCTCGGCACAACAGGGAAAAGTGCAACTCGGCCCGCGCCGCATCGACCAGCTGTTGCACGGCGTCGATCTATTACAACGCATCGCCATCAGTGCCGAAGACGTGGAGCTGTGGCAGGCCGGCAGCGGCCGCACGGAAATCGAGGTCTTCCTGCAAGGCTTGCAAAACAGTTTGCAACAAGCTGACGATCGCGCCCGGGAGTCGGATTCAGAGTCGAACTCAAAAGCACTGCTGGCGGTAAGCATGGCAGCGGATGGCGCTGCCCCCGCAGCCGGCGAAACGCAGCAAGCCAGCAGTCAAGATCGGAATCAAGAGCGGAATGAAGACAAGAGCAAAGACCAGGCAGATCGCATGCTGCGCGTCACCGCTGCGCATCTGAATCAGTTGGTCAGCTTGTCCGGCGAGTCGCTGGTGGAGTCGCGTTGGCTGCCGGCATTCAATGAATCGCTGCTGCGCCTGAAACGGTTGCAGCAAAGCGCCGCGCAATCGCTGGAAATATTACATGACGCGCTGCGCGAGAGTAGTCTCGCTGGTGCCCAATTCAAGGCCTTGCAAGAGGTTCGGCAACAGGTCGACGCCAGCCAGAAAATGCTGGCGGAACGTTTGACCGAACTGGAACTGTTCGAACGTCGCAACAGCAGCCGCGCCCAACGTTTGTACGATCAGTCCCTGGCCTGCCGCATGCGGCCGTTTGCCGATCGGGTGGTCGGCTACGACCGCATGGTGCGCGATCTGGGACGCACTTTGGGCAAGCAGGTAAGGCTGGAGATCAACGGCGAAAACACCCAGGTCGATCGCGATATCCTGGAGCAACTGGAGGCGCCGCTGGTGCATCTGTTGCGCAATGCGCTGGACCACGGCGTCGAGCCGCCAGCGCAGCGGCGCGCTGCCGGCAAAAGCGATGAAGGCCTGATCACACTGGCTGCGCGCCACCATGCCGGCCTGTTGCAAATCACCATCAGCGACGACGGCAGCGGCATGGACCTGGAACAGTTGCGCACCTCCGTGCTGCAACGCGGCCTGGTTGACAGCGCAACCGCCTGCCGGCTGAGCGATGCCGAGCTGCTGCATTTCCTGCTGCTGCCGGGTTTCAGCATGCGCGACACGGTCACCGAAATTTCCGGACGCGGCGTCGGCCTGGATGTGGTCCACAACATGCTTAAGCGCATGCGCGGCACGATTCAGATTTTCAGCGAAGCCGGCCGTGGCATGCGTTTTCAATTACAGCTGCCGCTGACTTTGTCGCTGGTGCGCAGTTTGCTGGTCAGTATCGGCGGCGAGCCCTACGCCCTTCCTTTGGCTTACGTCAATCGCACCATGATATTGGAGCGGGATCAGATCGAATCGCTGGAGGGCCGTCAACATTTCGCGTTTGAAAATCGCCAGATCGGCCTGGTCGGCGCCAGCCAGATCTTGCAAAGCGGCGATGGCAACCCAGCAGCAGGCGACGATCGGATTTCCCTGGTAGTCATCGGCGACCAGAGCCAGACCTATGGCCTGCAAGTCGACCGTTTGCTGGGCGAGCACATGCTGGTGGTGCAGCCGCTGGATGCGCGCCTGGGCAAGATTAAGGATGTGGCGGCAGCGGCGTTGATGGAAGACGGTGCGCCGGTGCTGATACTGGATGTCGCCGACATGCTCAATTCGGTCGAGAAACTGATTGCCCAGGGTCAACTCGGCAAGATTCACGACAACAGCAGCCAGCAGCAGGTCCAGACTAGCAAACGGGTGCTGGTGGTCGACGATTCGCTCACCGTGCGCGAACTCGAACGCAAACTGCTGAGCAGCCGCGGTTACACGGTGCGCGTCGCGGTGGATGGCATGGACGGCTGGAACGCCTTGCGCAGCGAACCGTTCGACCTGGTGGTGACCGATATCGACATGCCGCGCATGGATGGCATTGAACTGGTCACCTTGATCAAGAAAAATCTGCAATTGAAGGCAATTCCGGTGATGATCGTGTCTTACAAGGATCGCCAGGAGGATCGCCAGCGTGGGCTCGAAGCCGGCGCCGATTATTATCTGGCCAAAGCCAGTTTCCACGACGAGACCTTGTTGCAAGCAGTTGAAGACTTGATCGGCGAGGCCCATTCATGAAGATCGGGATTGTCAACGATGCACCGATTGCGGTAGAAGCGCTACGCCGCACCCTGCTGCAGCGCCAGGACCACGAGATCATCTGGATTGCCGAGGACGGCCAACGCGCCATCGAACTCTGCGCGTGGCAAACGCCGGACCTGATCCTGATGGATTTGATGATGCCGGTGCTGGACGGTGTCGCCGCCACCCGTCATATCATGGCGCATACGCCGTGTGCGATTCTGATCGTCACCGGCGACGTCGGCGCCAATGTCTCGGCAGTCTATGACGCGATGGCCTACGGTGCGCTCGATGCGATCGATACCCCCAGCACCCTGAGCGGCTATCCGCGCAACGACGTCAACTCTTTGCTGGCCAAGATCGACTCGATTGAAAAACTGCTGAATCAGCGCCAATCGCCACCTGAACAGAAGCCGCCGCCGGCAACTGCGGCCAGCACCACAGCCGCCGCCAGAAAACCGTCATTGCCGGGCCCCGATTCAAAATACCTGGTCGCCATCGGCGCCTCCGCCGGCGGCCCGGCGGCGCTGGCAACCTTGCTATCGAAACTGCCGGCGGATTTTCCTGCGGCTTTAGTTGTAGTGCAACACGTCGACGCCCAATTTGCCTCTGGCATGGCCGAGTGGCTCAGCAGTCAGTCGAAGTTGCCGGTACGGCTGGCGCAGAGCGGCAACAGTCCGACCCCAGGCGTGGTCTTACTGGCCGGGACCGATGACCATCTGCGCCTGACCCGGCCGTTTCAACTGGGGTATACCGAGCAACCCAGCGGCTACCCCTATCGGCCGTCAATCGACGTATTTTTCCAGAGTATCGTCGGCTTATGGGCCGGCAAAGCGATCGGCATCCTGCTGACCGGCATGGGGCGGGACGGCGCCCTGGGCTTGAAAGCCATGCGTGACAAAGGCTATTACACGATCGCCCAGGATCGTCAATCCAGCGCCGTATACGGTATGCCGAAAGCGGCAGCGCTGCTGGACGCCGCCGACGCCATCCTGCCGGTCGACCAGATTGCCGACAGGCTGGTCAGCATCATATGCAAACGATAGCAACAATCAGTACAGATACGGAGCAAGTTATGCCTAAAGAATTAAATCTCGACATCGACGCCCCGCCGGACGATTATCCGGTCATGGTGCTGCTGGTCGATGACCAGGCCATGGTGGGCGAAGCCGTCCGCCGCGCATTGGCGAATCAGGTCAACATCGATTTCCATTATTGCGCGCATCCGGACGAAGCAATCGAAGCTGCACAGAAAACCCGGCCCACGGTGATCCTGCAAGATCTGGTGATGCCGGGGATTGACGGCTTGACCCTGGTGCGCCAGTATCGCACCACCCCGGCCACCCGCAACGTGCCCATCATCGTGCTCTCGACCCGCGAAGATCCGGCTGTCAAGAGCGCCGCGTTTACCGCCGGCGCCAACGACTATCTGGTCAAGCTGCCCGACACCATAGAGCTGGTGGCGCGGATTCGCTATCATTCGCGCTCGTATGTGAATCTGTTGCAACGCGACGAGGCCTATCGCGCGCTGCGCCAGAGCCAGCAACAGCTGCTGGAAACCAATCTGGAACTGCAGCGCCTGACCAACTCGGACGGTCTGACCGGGCTCGCCAACCGCCGTTATTTCGATGAGTATTTCGGCGCCGAATGGAAACGCGCCGAACGCGAGCAGAGCGCTTTATCGCTGCTGATGATCGATGTCGACGATTTCAAACTGTATAACGATACCTACGGCCACCTGGCGGGCGACACCGCACTCAAGCAGGTAGCAGACAGCATCGGCCAGTTTGCGCGGCGGCCGACCGATCTCGCGGCGCGCATAGGCGGTGAAGAGTTTGTGCTGGTGCTGCCATCCATGTCGCGCGAACATATGGAGATTCAGGCGGACAAGCTGCAGGCGGCAGTGCATGCACTGAACATCGCCCACGGCTCCTCCCGCAACGACGCCCGGGTCACCGTCAGCATCGGCGGCGCCAGCATGGCGCCACAACGCGGCAGCTCGCAGGAGAAACTGGTGGAAGCGGCCGATCAGGCGCTGTATCGCGCTAAGCGGGGCGGCAAGAACCGGGTCGAGATTGCTCAGTAAAACTGGCCGACCGAAGCGACGGCGCTATAGGGCCAAATACTGAGTCAAAAACTATTTGGCAGTCACCAGCCGCCATCTGCTCGCCTTAGACAAATCGCTGTCCTCCGCTTTCCGGGCTGCCAGCATCCGCACACGCCGCTTGCACGCGCAGACGATCACGCCGGTAACGCTTAGAGGAGATCAGATTCTTGAGCGTCTGTAATGCAGCCGAAACCAGCCGCAGCTTGATATCTCTGTGTCGCCAGAGCCGCTAATCTATAACTAGGCCTGAATAATCGTTCCATCCCCATACTCTCCCACAACGGGGTCTAAATTTTCTGGCGAGTGAAGAATCGTAGGACCTCGGGAGCAGGCCTGCCGCGTCAGGTACTCCGTCAATCCTTCCGCTTGAACTGCGGGAGGAATTACCGCATACATCTCCGTTAGTAATTCTATCGTTGCTCTCACAATCCACTCTATCGTGCGATATTTTGGAGCTACTATCTGGATGTTCTGCGAGTCAGTCTGATCGAAGAAACCATGTTGCAATTTGTGCCTGACATAAGAAAGTGCAGTGATACCAGGAATGGTGCGCTTTTCCAAATACGCCTGATTCCCTGCATCGTCATAACGGACGACGTGATCCGGAAACTCGTATCCCTCATCTTCCAGAAGTGCGTCCGTGACGATATTCGGTAACAGAGGCCGCGCGTCTTCGTGGCTGACTTCAAACAAGAGAATTTTCTTGAGTTTCTTCATTTCTTTCTGTTGTTCCGTGTCAGTTTTTCGGATGGCGATACTCGGAAAGTATTCGCGAATGAACTTATTGGATTCATTCATGAGTTCATCCCTGCTCAACTTTGCTTGCATTTGCAAAAACCTGTCGTCCATATCCATCATCTTCCAAGCGTGGTTAAGATCGTGGATGAGGAATTCGAGTGGGGACTGCCAGAATTCATCAACATAGACAGGTTCCGTTGACACCCCAACAAAATATATTGGAGTCCCTCGGATTTTCATGAGATCGGTGGCGGAAATGTTGTCGAAAGTCGGGATGATGATCACTTCGGGAATCCGACGCATCAGCTCCTCGTACCGGTACCAGTACTTCTTTTGAAAATGGATACTCAAATCCTTCTCAATACGGCAGGCCACATCAAAGAAGCCTACAGCTTCAAACAGGATACGCAGCGTCGGGGCATAGGGACACATCGGGCCGTTCTGGATCGTAACGTGGTGAAGTTTATGCAGCAACTGATCGCGCATCGACGCAAGTGCGACATTGTTGCGGCACTTCTCTTCTATCGCAGATAACATCATCTGGCTACGAACGTACTCAACCACTGGCAACAACTCCAGAACTGGCGTATCAAAGTTGTCGTTATTCGACTCAAACCGTGTCCGCAATCCACGGTACGCATCCAATGGGCGGCTTACCGTTTCGCGTATCCATTCATGATGAGAAGCCCCCTGCGTTTTAGTAAAATTTTTCGCAATGAGCGCAGCGGCAATCTGTTTGTGGTGACCGAAGGCAAAGGAGCCTTCTTTCGCGTTCGGCGTAGTAATCACGCTCTCCGGGAGCCACCTGCCTTCAACCCCTTCCGTTTCGGGAATCTCCACGAGGAATCCAACCGTATCAACGATATGACGCGGATCTGACGGGAGAGCGATGTCTTTAAGGTGATCGCGATATCCGTGAGAAATGGTTCTATCCATATAGATTCGCGCTTCTTTTCCTGCTTCGTTGCGGACGAAATAGTATTTACGCCCGCCTAATTCCGCAATTCCATATTCTGGTGTTACTGATCCGAACACTTTGCTGCCCGTTACCCTAAGTGCGGCAAAAATGTTGGATGGGATTCCGATCTCGTTTTGTTCATCTTCGTCGCGAAGCAAACCGCCAGGCAGCGACATACCCGCGGGAAAAAAAGTCCGGTCCAAGGTCAGGAATTCCCGCCCGTGCTCTCCGTCTCGCATCACAAGTACGTCGACAGTCTTACGAACCATGACCCCCTGATCAATTCGTTGCTTGGCCTGAATTTTGAGGTTCTGATCGGACAACAACGCATTCACTACTGTGGATTGATGATCTACGTTGAGATATTTACCAATGCAATTTTCGATGCCATTCTTGCGGATGGGGTCACGCAGGCGATGGAACCAATAAACCATATACAAGAGTGATTCGGCATAGAGGCTCGCCGAATAACTTTGCGTATCGAGAGCGAGCGCGTATTGATCGAGTATTTCCAAAACGATGCCCGTGGCAGTATCGCGTTGCGCGGTTGAGGACAAAGATGAAAGATCGTCGATAACGTCTGGGAATTCGCTGGTGTCTGATAATCCGAGGACAGGCGCAGGCGCGTTAAATACCATCATGTTTTCCTTAACGGTTTCTCTCATGTTAAACACTTAAATTGCGTTCAAAATTCACGATGTCGGCGCCTGGTTTCAGTGAGTAGAGCTGCGCCAATCGCCCACCTGAAGATATTTTTTCATTGGAAATTTCAAACATTTCTGATGCCTCAATTCGTCGCATCAAACTTTTTCTTTGAATTGGCTTTTCGATGATTGCTTCAATCACCTTGATCAATTGGCCGATGCTAAATTTTTCAGGTAAACAAAATACTGGAATCATTGAGTACAGCGTTTTCTGCTGAAGTCGCTGCCGCGCCATATCAATGATGTGCCGGTGGTCGAAAGCAATCAATAGCTTGGGCAATTCACTCACATTCAACCAACAGCTACTCTCTACAGACGCGATTTTAGACTCAACGTTTTGATGTGCTACCAACGCATAATAGGCAAGCGTAACGCTATAGCCACGCGGGTCACGCTTAGGTCCAGAGATCACCTGCAGTTGTTCCAAATAGCTCGGCACCAGCCCCGTTTTGTTCAACAATTTTCGGCGTGCAGTCATATCAGTGTTTTCATCCAGACTGATATCAATAAATCCACCGGGCAGCCCCCAATAACCCGCAAACGGCGATTCAGCACGTTTGGCCATGAGCACTTTCAAAACGCCATCGTGAACAGTGAAAAGCACGCTGTCCACAGTGAACAGAGGTTTGTCTATTTGCAATATGACATTCATTTTCTCGTCTTTTTATGTCTTTGGGACACTTTCTTTATAGCATAAATGGCAGCTTGATAAAAGTTGCGAAATTTCACTTTACTTTATGTCTCACAGACACTAATATCTCTTCATGTTTTATCCATGCCTCGATAAACCAAAGAAAACATAGTCAAACGAGCAAGAATTGACTGTGCTCTGATTACTTCAAAACAGGGTAAGCAAATGGGCAGCCACGCTACAAGCAATCGTCGTTATTTTTTACCAAATCCTCAGCCAGCGGAAGATTCGTTTAAGCATTTTCAATTTGGCAGCGGTGAAAATCACCTCCAAATTTTGGCGCCCAGCAGCTCCCATGTCGAAATCATGTTTCGCTACAGCGGAGATCAATCGCTGATTCAACTCATACTGCTGACCGATGCGCTTCGCCGCCAGGGCGCAAATGTGATCGATTTATGTATTCCCTATTTTCCAGGTGCAAGGCAAGACCGCGTTTGCAATTCAGGCGAACCACTGTCGGTGAAGGTCTACGCCGATTTGATCAATCAACAGCATTATCAAAAGGTTTGTGTTTTTGATCCCCACAGTGATGTGCTTGTCGCCCTTTTGAATAACGTCCATGTAGTCAAGAACCATCAATTTGTCCGAGACGTCGTGAACGACATTCGATCAGATTTTATTTTGGTGTCGCCCGATGCCGGTTCGAATAAAAAAATCTTTGAATTATCTTGTCAACTGGGCGGATTGCCGGTGATCCGGGCAGACAAGGTTCGCGACGTACGGAATGGAGCAATTATCGGCACGGAGATTTATTGTGACGATTTAAGCGGGAAGACGGCAGTGATTGTCGATGACATTTGTGCTGGTGGCAGGACTTTTATCGAATTGGCCAAAAAACTAAAAGCCAAAAACTGCAAAAAAATTATCTTGGCTGTGTCTCACTACGAAGGCACCGCCGATGAGAAAAAATTAGTGGCAAGCGGCATTGATGCGATATACACCACCAACAGTTTGCACGACTCCGCCGCAACGGAATTTTTAAATGTAAAAGATATTTGGCACTTTATGCCAGCACAAGGAGAAAAATAATGAACTTGAATCCCGCCACTGCAATCGACGGCTACAAAGTCGATCATCGTCGTCAATATCCCGACAATACTGAAGTTGTATTCAGCAATTTGACTGCCAGAACAACCCGCCGCGAATACACCGAGCATTTGGTTTTTTTTGGATTACAGTATTTTATAAAAAGTTTTTTAATCAAAAGCTGGGAAGAAGATTTTTTTAAACAGCCAAAAGACGAAGTCATCCGTCGATTTTCTCGTCGTATAAATAATTATCTGGGCCCGAATAATGTCGGCACTCAGCACATTGTGGATCTGCACGACCTGGGCTACTTGCCTATAAAAATTATGGCGTTGCCCGAGGGTTCGGTCTACTCGTTAAGGGTGCCATGTCTTGTGATCTTCAATACAGACGAGCGCTTCTTTTGGCTCACCAATTATTTGGAAACCATCCTCTCGACCAATGTATGGGGCATGTGCACCAGCGCCACTACCGCGCACGAATACAAAAAAATACTGACAGCTTACGCACTGGAAACCGATGGCAGCACCGAGTTCGTGAACTGGCAAGGGCACGACTTTAGCTTTCGCGGCATGTATGGCGCTGAAGCCGCCACAATGAGTGGTGCCGCCCACTTATTGAGTTTTACAGGCACAGACACCATTCCTGCTATCGATTTTCTGGAAGACTTTTACGGCGCAAATAGCGATTTGGAACTGGTTGGCGGCAGTGTTGCAGCAACTGAGCATTCAGTCATGTGCGCCGGCGGCATGGACAATGAACTTGAAACCTTCCGGCGCTTGATTCAGGACATCTATCCGGCTGGGATCGTTAGCATCGTGTCGGATTCCTGGGATTTCTGGCAAGTGATGACGGACTTTACCGTCAAGCTTAAAGAACAGATTTTAGCGCGAGATGGAAAAGTCGTGTTTCGTCCTGACACCGGTTGCCCAGTCAAAATGATTTGTGGTGATGCTGATGCCGAAATCGGCTCGCCAGAATACAAAGGCGCGATTGAATGCTTGTGGGAAGTGTTTGGCGGTAGCGAAACTAAGCACGGCTACAAAATTCTGGATCCCCATGTCGGCTTGATTTATGGCGACTCCATCACTATTGAGCGCGCCACGGCAATTTGTGCCGGACTCAAAGCCAAAGGATTTGCCTCAACCAATGTGGTTTTTGGAATTGGCAGTTACACCTATCAATACGTAACTCGCGATACCGATGGTTTCGCCGTTAAAGCGACTTTCGCCAAAATTTCCGGTGAAAATCGTGAGATTTTCAAAGCACCCAAAACGGGGGATGGAACCAAGAATTCAGCCAAAGGCCTGGTAGCCGTATACAAAAATGATCAAGGTGAATTTTATTTAAAAGACCAAGTGAGCTGGAATGAAGTCAATAACTGCGAATTTGTTCCCGTGTTTGAAAATGGACAATTACTCAACGAGGTAACCCTTACTGAGGTTAGGGGGCGTTTGGCCGCCACGATTTAATATAGGCAGTCATCAGATATGTTTTTCAGTTTGGGATTTTTTTATGTTCACCTTTTTCAATTCAAGAACTCGCAAAATTTAGAATCAATCGACGGCTTCAGTGGCAGCCCTGCATTCACGTGGAATCCGTCCGGACTCGAGCGGCCGAAACTTATTCTTTGTGGATGGCAATCCGTGGAACGGCAACCTCTGGTTTGATTCACTTCTTGCTCACCTCCGTTTTATTGGACGCCTTGACAATCAAACGGACTAGAACTGGTTGGCGTTCCATCTAAGCCCAGTGACAGCAACCAGTTGCGGTCATTGGCTTTTTATGACGCGGTTATTGATGTCGACGGTATTGCCCCTTCCTTCGATGTAATTCTAAGCGGTGGCTTCACTTCACATGGCTGCCATTCGCTGATTCAAACAACAATTACTTTGGCGTCGCTTTTTTTAGTTGAATTCATGCGTATCGAGTCGATTCCGCACTCGCGCCTGGTCAGGCTCAGCATCGGCATAAGCGCCCATTCTCAGCACTCGCTCGACTCAATCGCTGTCGGTGCGTAAACTTGTAGGAAGACGGTGATGGCTCGGTCTGCAGCGAGCTTGATCTCTTTTTCGTCCGGCGTCTCCCTTGCATGTAGCAGCAAAGGCTCAACAAGCTCGGCCTCCAATAAGGCTCGAAGATAGTCTGCAGCCAGTCGAGGGTCCTCGGGGCGCAGTGAGCCGATGGCCATGAATCGCGCTAGTAACGCAGCCACTTGAGCTCGCAATACAGTAATCTTTGCGTAAAAAAGCTTGCCTATACCAAAGCGGTTCGCTTCAGCGATGAGAAGGCGCCGCACCGCCACTATGTCGGGTGAACAGGTAAAGCTAAGTACGCGGACGCCATACTCGCGCAAGACGGTGTTTGGGTCTGAGCCCGAGGCGTCAAACAGCGTAACGATTTCCTCAATATATGCCTCAGTGGCGGCCATCATGCATTCGACGAATAGCTCCTCCTTTGATGGGAAATGGCTGTAGATCGTCGCTTTTGAACCACCTACTTTGGCTGTGATTTCGGAGACCGATGTCTGGTCAAACCCCTGCGTTCTAAAAAACTGGTAAGCCGTGTCAAGAATGGCCTGTCGTTTAGCATCTCTTTTCTTTGTCATATGGTCCTTCGCAAATCTGAACTGTTCGGTACGGTCTTCCAATTGTAAGCTTTAAGCTAAGATTCTGCAGCGGAAATGCAGCGTGGCTGGGATCTATCTTCTCGGTGTAGATAATGTGCGCCTACCGCATTTATCGCGCCGTGGGCGCGTAAGCGCGCATGAATACCGCTACGGCTCGCCCTACGGCGCGCAAAATCTCCTTTTCATCAGGTGAATTTTCCCTTACGTGCAACAGCAAGGATTCGACCACTTCGGCCTCGAGCAGCGCCCGGAGCTGCGCAGCGGCGAGTTGGGCGTCATCGGTACGAAGAACTCCCGCAGCCATTAGCTTGGATAGGAATGCCGCGACGAATCCCAGCAAATTGGTAATTTTGTTGAAGAACAATCTACCGATGCCGGAGCGGTCTGCCTCGGCGACAAGAAGGCGTTGCGTCGCCACGGAATCCGGGGAAGACGCGAAGCTGAGGAAACCGGCGCCGAATTCGCGTAGCGCTGTGCCTGGATCGGATCCCGATGACTCCAATAACGCAACGTTGCTTGTGATGTAGTCTTCGGCGGCGGCCATCATGCACTCGACGAACAGCTCCTCTTTCGATTCAAAGTGGCTATAAATCGTCGCCTTTGAACCGCCAACCTGGCGGGTGATTTCGGAAATTGTCGTTTTATCAAATCCATGGGCCGTAAATAGGCGATAAGCCGTATCAAGTATGGCTTGTCGCTTGATATCTCTATTATTCATCTTCTTCCTTAAATTGAACTGATCGGTACGGTACGTACTGTGTGGTACATTTTTGCTTGACACGCGAAATAAGTCAAGTTTAAAATGTACCACACAGTACGTACCGTACCGTACAGTTCTTAAGGAGCAATACCATGACTGCGGTAAATTTTTCTCGTTCTTCTCGTTCTTCTCGTTCTTTAACTGGCCGACGTGTCTTTAACGCATGTCTGGCTGTCAGCCTTCTCGCCATGGGCGGTTGCGCCCAAATCCCTGAGCTGGGTGTTGCACCCACACTGAAACCTGTGGAGCAACTGGCGAGCGCGAAGTCCTTTTCTTCCGCGCCGGTCACTTGGCCAGGAGATCACTGGTGGGAAGCATACGGCGACCCCCAACTCAATGCGCTAGTCGAGGAGGCATTGCGCGGCTCGCCAAACCTGGAGCTGGCTCAGGCGCGGTTACGCACGGCTGAGGCGGCAGTTCAAGGAGCAGGAGCCCCCCTCATGCCGGAAGTGACCGCTAATGCGTCCTTGGCGGAAGCAAAGCAAAGCTACAACTATTTGATGCCAAAGGCTGCCGTTCCCCAAGGGGGGAAAGACTACGGCCAGGCGACGCTGAATCTGTCTTGGGAACTGGATTTCTGGGGCAAGAACCGCTCGGCGCTGGCAGGAGCGATCTCGGAGCAACGCGCCGCCGAGGCGGAGGTAGCGCAAACCCGCCTGATACTGTCGACCTCGGTGGCTTCGGCTTATGCCGAATTGGTTCACCTCTTCGCCGTTCGAGATACCGCCGAGGCATCTTTGACGCTACGTACCAAGACCGTCGCGCTATTCCATCAGCGCAACGAGAATGGCTTGGAGAACTTAGCCAGCGTGCGCCAGGTGGAAGCGCGCCAGGCTGCGGCACAGGCGGAGTTGCTCGGCGTTGACGAGCGGATCGCGCTGCTGAGGAACGGCATGGCAGCGCTGTTGGGGGACGGGCCAGATCGCGGCCTCGCCATCATCCGCCCGACCGTGCAATTTACCGGCGGCGCAGGACTTCCGTCCAACCTGTCCCTGGAGCTACTCGGTCGACGGCCTGACATCGTGGCCGCGAGGCTGCGAACGGAAGCGGCTGCCAAGCGCATCGACCAGCAGAAAGCGGGATTTTATCCCAGCATCAATTTAATGGCTTTTGTTGGCGTCCAATCCTTGGGCATCGACAAAATGATCAAATCCGGTTCCGGTATTGGCAGTGTCGGCCCGGCAATTTCCCTGCCGATTTTCAATACGCAAGGACTGCAAGCGCAATTGCGCGGCGCCCGCGCCGAGTATGACGCATCAGTCTCGATCTACAACGCCACCCTGTCCAACGCCCTGCGTGAAGTGGCTGACGCGGCGACGAGCCGGAAAGCTCTCGACGGCGAACTGGCCGCATCGCGTGCCGCCGTCGCAGCAGCGGTAGATGCTTACGACATCGTCGACAAGCGCTACAAGGGAGCGCTTGCCACTTATCTCGACGTATTGAGCGCAGAAGACGCGCTTGTCTCGGCACAGCGCTCACTCGCTGACGTCGAAACGCGCGCGGTGGTACTCAATGTGGCCTTGGTACGCGCCCTTGGGGGTGGGTATCAAAACCCCGAAAAGCAGTCGAGCGGCAAGCTCGGCATCACTGGATGAATTAGGCAAAATTTAAGGAGAATGCAATGAATCAAGCGACAAATGTTTTAAATCCGAACGATACAAATAACGCAAACCGCGGACAGAGAAAAAAACTCTTCGCTCTGCTTGCGCTAAGTGTTGCACTAATTGGAGGCGGGGGCTGGGCCTATTGGGAACTCGTCGGTTCCCACCACATTTCGACAGATGACGCCTATACAGGAGTCGAGTCGGCCGAATTGACCCCTGCCGTCACCGGCACAATCGCCGAGGTGCGGGCAAACGATACACAGTCAGTGAAAAAAGGAGATGTCCTGGTCGTGATCGACCCAGCGGACGCCAAGCTCGCGCTGGCCCAGGCCGAGGCCGACCTCGGTCGCGCCGTTCGTCGTGTGAAGAGCCTCGAAGCCAACGACGCCGGACTCGGCGCACAGGTACTCGCCCGTGAAGAAGAGGAGAAGCGGCTTGACGCGCAGTTGGCAGCCGCTCAAGCCGATTACGAGCGGGCCGATATCGACCTCAAACGGCGCAAGGCGCTGGTGGCGTCGGGTTCGGTTTCCGGTGACGAACTTACCCGCGCGCAGAACGCGCATGCCTCCGCCGAAGCGAACGTGAAAGGCATGAAAGCCTCCATCGCGCAAGCCCACGCCACCCGTAGTGCCGCAATCGGTGCGAAACAGGCCAACGCTGCACTGATTTCCGGCACCGACCTGGACAGCAACCCCGAAGTGGCATTGGCACGCGCAAAACGCGACCAGGCCGCGCTGGATCTCGAGCGCACGATCATCCGTTCGCCCGTGGACGGGGTAGTCGCCAAGCGTCAGGTTCAACTCGGCCAGAAGGTGCAGGCCGGGATGCCGCTGCTGTCGGTCGTTCCGATCCAAAACATGCATGTCGACGCCAACTTCAAGGAAGTCCAGCTCAAGAAAGTTAAAGCCGGACAACCTGCCACGGTGCGGGCCGACATTTACGGCGAATCCGTGACCTATCACGGTGTCGTTGAAGGATTTTCGGGCGGTACGGGTGCGGCGTTTTCGCTGATTCCGGCGCAAAACGCGACGGGCAACTGGATCAAAGTGGTGCAGCGCCTGCCTGTGCGAATCCGTCTCGACCCCGCCGAACTGCAAGCTCATCCGCTGCGGGTCGGGATGTCGACGACCGCCGAAATCGACTTGAACAGCAAGTCCTGAGAAGGAGAAAACCATGACACAAGCTCAGGCCGCGCGTAATGACGCGCCCGCCCTTCAGGGGGCGATGCTCTGGGTGGGGGCCATCGTTCTGGCGCTGGCCAACTTCCTGGCCGTACTGAACATGACCATCGCCAACGTCACTCAGCCGAACATGGCCGGGGCGCTTGGCGCCGGCTCCAGCCAAGGCACCTGGATCATCACCGCCTACGCGGTCGCGGAAGCGATCAGCGTTCCTCTGACCGGGTGGCTTTCTGCTCGCTTTGGCGCGATCAAGGTGTTCTCGCTATCGGTACTCTTGTTCGGTATCTTCTCACTGATGTGCGGCGTATCCACCTCGATCGGCATGCTGCTCCTGATGCGCGTATTCCAAGGCTTCGCCGGCGGTCCGCTGCTGGCGCTGTCGCAGACGCTGCTGCTGCGCATCTTCCCCAAGGAAAAGTCCATGCAGGCCATGGGATTGTGGGCAATGACAACGTTGCTCGCGCCCGTCGTCGGGCCTGTGTTGGGTGGATGGATTTGCGACAACTATAGCTGGCCGTGGGTCTATTTCATCAACATACCCATGGCGCTGCTGTTTAGCGCGGTCGCTTGGAAATTGCTCAAGCGCTACGAAGAGCCGGTGGTCAAGAATCCGGTCGACAAGATTGGCGTCCTGCTGCTATTCACCTGGGTGGCTGCGCTCCAGATCATGCTTGACGAAGGCAAGGACAAGGATTGGTTCTCCTCTCCGGAGATCTGTGTCCTCGGGGCGATCGCGGTGATCGGGTTCATTTCCTTTGTCATCTGGGAATTGACCGAGTCGCACCCCATTGTTGATCTGCGCGTATTCCGCCACCGCGGCTTTTCCGCCAGCATGTTCGTGCTCGCGTTGGCCTTCGGCGGTTTCTTCGGCCTGAATGTGCTCACACCGCTATGGCTCCAGTACAACATGGGGTACACCACCACCTGGGCCGGGTTGGTTGTTATGTGGGGCGGTGTGCTTTCGGTAATTTTTTCCCCGATTGCGGCCAACCTGTCGAATCGCGTCGATGCTCGATGGCTGATCTTCATCGGTTGCGCCTGGCTGGGCGGCGACACCGCCTGGCGGGCACTCGCCAACCCGGACATGGACTTCTGGACGATCTGCATCCCGTTGTTGGTGATGGGCGTCGGCATGCCGATGTATTACGTGCCGATCACTGGATTGGCAATGGGCTCGGTGGATGAAAAGGAAACCGCTTCGGCGGCCGGACTGATGAATTTCGTGCGGACGATTTCCGGTGCATTCGCCACCTCACTGGTCACGACGTCCTGGCAAGACCGCAGCTACACAGCCCATGACCAACTGGCCAGCATTGTCGATCCCGCCCGCACGCTCACCGCTCAAATCGCCGGTGCCCCGGCAATGGCAGGCCAGGCGGCGCGCGAAATGTTCAACAACATGGTGACGGGCCAAAGCCTGATGCTGGCAACCAACGGGTTGATGATGGCCATCGCCGTCGTCTTCTTCATCGCGGCCTTCGCGATCGTGTTGGCACCCAAGGCGGCGCGGGCAGTGGACGCAGCATCAATCGGCCACTAGGAGCGACCATGAAAACGATCCCGCTCATCACTTTGAGCCGAACAACGACTCGGGGCGCAGTCCCGCCCCGGTTGCACGCACTCGCGCCGGCAGTCCATGTGGTGAGGCCTCGGCTCAATCCACGCGAAGTGAGGTCCTGCCGTTCCGACCTGCGTTTGACGAAGGGGACGACACAATGGTCTTAGACTTCCTGATATTCCGTCGACACAGCGACGACCTTGAAGGATTGAAGAAACTCTCCCTATTCGAGGACCTCTCCAAGCGGGAACTCAGTATTGTCGCCCGTCTGCTGCATACGCGTGAATACCTCGCCGGCGAAGTGATCTTTGATGAGGGTGAGGTCGGACAGGCAATATATTTGTTGCTCGAAGGCCAGGTGACCATTTTCAGGCAGGGGAGCCTCGACGACGGGCATCTGGCAATCCTTGGCGCAGGCGAGTTCTTTGGCGAGTTGGGCTTGCTCGATGATTCGGTTCGAACGGCCCAGGTTCGTGCCGCCAGCGACTGCAAGATGGCGGTACTTTTCCGGGAGGACTTTCATGGCTTGATGGAAAGCCACCTGCGCATCGCGCACAAGATCGGCAGACAGCTCCTGCGCCATTTGGGAGAGCGGCTGCGAGAGCTCCGGTTGACTGTCGGGAATCATCGACACCTATGAACAGAACAATTCATCGTGAGCCAGGGCCGCTGGTGTGGGCAATCATCATCGCCGCAACGCTCGCCATATTGCTCGCTTTAAGGGGGACATTGTGGCTTGTGCTGCCCGCCTTGTTGGCATTACTCCTCTACTACACGCTCTATCCCTTGATGCAGGCTCTGACTCATCGGGGTGTTACACGGAATAAAGCAGCTGCATTGGTGATGCTTTCCTTCCTCATGCTTGCCGTGGTTTTGATCGCGCTGATGGCGCCTCACGTGGTAAGCCAAGCCGCTGATTGGCAGGCGTCGGCAAATCGCTATCTGCACGGGGGGATACATTTTTTGCACAAGGTCTTGGGCACGCTGGAGACCGGTTTTTCCCCATTCGCTCGAGCCCACTTGACCGATACGGTCATGCAACGCATCGATCAGTCGAGTTCATTCAGCGAACATCTCGAACCACTGGGCATAGCACTTTCGACTAATTTGCCTCCGCTCCTTCTCGTACCTTTCTTTGCCTATTTTCTCCTTAGGGACGGACGACGATTCAAAGATCTCATGAGTGGCGCTGTTCCCAACGCTTATTTTGAGAAGAGCTTGAGCCTGCTTCATCAGGTTGACCGGATCGCCAGCGCCTATTTCATGGGCCTGCTGAAGCTCACCGTCCTCGATACCCTGACGCTTGCCGGCGGGCTCTGGATTTTGGGATTCCCGAGTGCCTTGGCTCTGGGATTGACATGCGCCGTGCTGGCGTGGATTCCCTTTGTAGGTTCAGTTCTTGGCGGCGTGTTGGTGATGCTGGTAGCGGCAACGGATTTTCCCCATGCTCCTTCGATGGCCTACTCGGTTGTGGGGTTCTTCGTCTTTGTACGCCTGCTCGACGATTTTGTGTATATGCCGATGACCGTTGGCCGAGAGCTGCGCATGCATCCCGTGATGACGGTTGTAATGATATTCGCCGGTGGTGCGGTGGCCGGTATTGCCGGGACGATGCTAGTACTGCCGGTTCTCGGCGTGGTTCGCATCATTGGCGAGACGATCAGTGTAGTCGCGACGGACGAACGCCTGCTCGCGCGTCACCGGCACGCTCGAGAACTGCGCCGGCGCTCAGCTGCACGGGATCTCCTTCATGACTTCGAATCGGACGGCGAATGACGCAATGACGCATATACAGCCATCTATGCCAGGTTGAGCAATTATTTTTTATTTCTTTGAATTTTTAAAAGCAACATTTACCAATAGGAACCATCATGGCCATCCATCTCGCTCATTTCGAATACCAGAACCACGTCCATTGGGGCGTGCTTAGCGCCGACGGCGTGATCCCACTGCCCGAGAGCTACGCGACCACGGGCGAACTGGTGCGTGCGGTGAAGCCCGCCGAACTCGCCAGGCTCACCGGCACACCCATTCCGCGCAAGCTCATCACCCTGCTCAGCCCGGTTACTCGCAATCAGCAGTTCGTCTGCCAGGGCGCGAACTATCGCGAGCACATGATCGAATCGGGCATGGACCCGGACACCAAGCACTTCAACATGATCTTCACCAAGGCCACCAGCTGCATCGTAGCCGCCGATAGCCCGGTGATCCGTCCAGCGCACGTGCGCTTTCTTGATTACGAGGTCGAGCTTGGTCTGATAATGCGCCGTGAAATAACCGGCCCGGTGCAAGTGACCGAGCAAAACCTGCACGAATTCATTGCCGGCATCGTGGTTGTCAACGATTACTCGGCACGTGATATCCAGATCCCGCAAATGCAGTTCTACAAAGGCAAGAGCTACCGTACCTTTGGTCCCGTCGGGCCGTGGCTGTGCCTGCTGGAAGCTGGCGACATGAAATACCTCAGGCAACTGCAACTCACGCTCAAAGTTGATGGTCAGGTTCGGCAAAGCGACAGCTCGGGCAACATGGTGCATGACCCCGTGGCCACGCTCAACGAGCTGGCCAGCCTGCAGGATCTTTTTCCAGGCGACCTTATCGCCACCGGCACGCCGGCGGGGTGCGCTCTGGTCATTCCGTCACCTGCCAAGCAGAAAATCGCTGCGCTTTTGCCTGAGGCCAAGAAGTGGGCCTTGTTCCTGGAGGCACAAGAAGAGCGTACGCAGTACCTGCAACCCGGCCAGGTTGTCGAAGCCGGCATCCGCAGTGCCGACGGTGTGATCGATCTGGGCACACAGCGGAACGTCGTCACCATCAGCCAATCCGACGACGATCGGGCATTGATCGCAACGACCAAAAAGATTCTGGTCACGGGACTCCGTTCCGGCGCCACCGAGTCTGCCGTCCAGTCATGGCTCAGCAGCTTTGGCCCGGTGGCCCGGGTCGAGATCATCCGCGAAGGTAACGCCGCCAGTCCATGCGCCCTGGTCCATATGGACATTGGCGACGCTGCGGCGGCCATTCTGGTGTCGCGGTTGAGCCATTACTGGCACGACGGTGCAATGGTCAACGCCTCGCTGTTGCATCACTGAAGCGGCGTTACTTCGCGAGACAGCAATCCCATGCAACTCCTCCTATTGATCCGATCATCAAATTTCGCGCTCTCCTCATCCACACGCGGGCTGAGGGTTGCGCGAAATTTTCTAGCGAACATGTTTACCGTCGCGTGGTTCCCCTTTTGCGCCGCCCATCCACGTGATCTCGAGGTGATTCATGAAAACTGACGTAATGCTCTCGACGCCGCAAGGCGAGGGTCAGACGGCTTGCCGTGAATGCGACTTGTTGGTGGGTGAAGAGCCGACAACGGCGGAGACATACGTAGCTCTGTGCCCACGCTGCGGCGCGCACCTTTACCGGCGCAGCCGCAACAGCCTGGAGCATACGCTGGCCCTGGCCTGTGCTGCCCTGGTGCTGCTCGCCATCGCCAGCGTTTTCCCGGTGGTCGGCTTGAGCCTGCAGGGGCAACACATTGACACCACAGTCATCGGTGCGGTCACTCAGCTTTGGCAGGCTGACATGCACGCCGTTTCGCTTCTGGTATTGGCGACGACGACCGTGACGCCGCTGTTGGAGATGACGGGGTTGATCTGGCTGGTGCTACCGCTCATGTTCGGCCGGCGGCCACCTGCCTTTGCCCGGGTTCTCCGCACGCTACAGGCGGCTCACCCTTGGGCGATGGTGGAGGTATTCATTCTTGGCATCCTAGTTGCACTGGTGAAGCTGGCACATCTGGCCGACGTGCTGCCCGGTCCAGCAATGCCATGTTTCGCCATGCTAATGCTACTGCTCACGACCCTGGGCGCCATCATCGAACCGCGCGATCTGTGGCAAGCATGGGAGGAGGCAAAGGAATGAATGATTCCACTGCGGCATCCGTCGGAAAGACCGTGTGCCCGACCTGCGGACTGCTTGGCTCGCTCGCCACAGACCGTGCCTGCCGACGCTGCGGCACACCGCTGCATCTTCGCAAGCCGCATAGCATCCAACGTGCTTGGGCCCTGCTGATCGCCGCCTATGCACTTTACCTGCCGGCCAACCTGCTGCCAATCATGGAAACCCGTTCACTGTTCGGATTGCAACAGGACACGATCATGAGCGGCGTCGTTTATCTCTGGGGCAGCGGTTCGTGGGTGTTGGCTGTGGTCGTTGTCATCGCCAGCGTCGCGGTGCCATTGGTCAAGCTGCTATCCCTGACCGCGCTGTTAGTTGGCGTCCAGCGCGGCTCGCGGCGTCAGCCGCTACACCGTACCAAGCTGTATCGGCTGCTCGAATTGATTGGCCGCTGGTCGATGCTCGACGTATATGTCGTGACCATCCTCGCCGCCCTGGTACAAGTCGAGTCGCTGGCGTCGATTCTGCCCGGTGCCGGTGTGGTGGCATTTGCGGCCGTCGTCGTCCTGAGCATGCTGGCGACGATGGCTTTCGACCCCCGGCTGATCTGGGATGCGATCGATAACCCCCAAAACAAGGAAATTACATTGTGAACCAGAACCTCTCCTGCACCGAGCCGCGCCCAATTCCCGCTGCCAAGAAGGTGGCCCGCCTCCGTTCCCCCATCAGCCTGATCTGGATCGTACCGCTGGTCGCAGTCCTTATCGGCATCGGCCTTGCCGTCAGCGCCATTCTTCAGCGCGGCCCTGAGATCGAGCTGCAATTCGCTTCGGGCGACGGGCTCGATGTGCACAAGACCAAACTCAAGTACAAGGAGGTAGCTATCGGCACGGTAACCGCCATCGCACTCAGCGAAGATCATCACTCGGTCAAGGTCTCCGTGCAGATGGACAAGCGAGCCGCGCCCCTAGTGGCCGAAGACAGTCGATTCTGGGTTGTGCGTCCACGCGTCGCGGCGGGCGGCGTTTCGGGCTTGAACACGTTGCTCTCGGGCGCATACATCGCGCTCGATCCCGGCAAATCGAGGAACGTCAAGCGCGCCTTCGTCGGGTTGGAATCGCCGCCGCTGGTGGTCGGCGACATGCACGGGCGGCAATTTGTGCTGGGCGCCGACGACCTCGGTTCGCTCGACATCGGCGCTCCGGTGTATTACCGCCACATTCCGGTCGGACGGGTGGTCGGCTATGCCATGCGTCCGGACGGCAAAGGCGTGGATGTGCGCATCTTTGTCGACGAACCTTATGATCATTTCGTCACTATGGCGACACGATTCTGGCACGCCAGCGGTATTGACCTGTCAGTGGGCGCGGACGGTATGAAGCTGGAAATGCAATCGCTGCTCAGCGTAGTCGCAGGTGGCATCGCCTTTGGCGGCGGTGACGCGGGCAACGGTGAAGCGCCCGTCGCATCGCGTTTCACGTTGTTCTCCGACCAGACGACGGCGCTCCGCCAGCCGGACAGCATCGTGCAGAAATACGTGCTGGTCTTTAACGAATCGGTGCGCGGCCTGACCGTCGGCGCGCCCGTGGATTTCCGTGGAATTTCTGCCGGAGAAGTGTCGCGCATCGACATCGATTTCAATCGTCGCGCCAGCGATGTCGCGATGGCCGTCGAGATTAGCCTCTACCCTGAACGCTTCGCCCGCCAGCAGCGGACCCGGCCGACTGCACTGCCGACGCAACAAGAGCTGCGGCAGATCCTTGATGGCATGGTTGCAAAGGGATTTCGTGCCCAACTGCGCACCGGCAATCTTCTCACCGGCCAACGCTATGTCGCCCTCGACTTCTTCCCGAAGGCAAAGGCCGCCCCGATTGGCTGGAATCGGCCGATCCCCGAATTGCCGACCCAGCCGGGTAGCCTCGATTCGCTACAGGAGAAATTGGTGGCGGTCGTAGACACCTTGCAAGGCACTCTGCAGCGCGCCGACCACCTTATCGCCCATATCGACCAGGAGGTCGTGCCGGAAGTGGCGCCCACCCTGCGCGACGCGCGGCGGACGCTCGACCGCGCCAACGCCGTCCTGTCAAGTGATGCGCCAGTGCAAACGGAATTGCGCGACACCTTGCGCGAGGTCGAGCGCGCCGCAGCCTCTGTACGCGACCTCGCCGACACGCTCGAACAACAACCCCAAGCCGTCCTTACCGGAAAGAAGGCAAGCAAATGACATCTCCCGCAAGACTGGCGTGCATCGCCGCCCTCGCGTTCCTTAGCGCCTGTGCGAACGCGCCGCCTACCAGCCTCGTCACGCTCGACAACGGCCGACCGAAAATAGCCGGAGTGTCGAAGGCGCCGAGCATCGCCGTGATCCGCGCAAACGTGCCCGAGCGCATCGACCGTTCACAGTTAGTAATGCGCACCGGCGGCAACCAGGTGACGTTGAGCGAGCAATACCGCTGGGCGGAACCGTTGCGTCGCGAAATTCCCCGAGTGATGGCGAACGATCTCGGCGAACTCCTTGATTCGAGCCGCATCGCCGCCTTGCCCTCCGACGCCGCAGGTTACGACGTCGATTTCAAGCTCATGCTCGACTTCCAGCAACTAGACGCCGTCGCTGGTCAAGGTGTGGATGTCGACGTGCTGTGGCGCGCCGAACATCGCAGCGGAAGCGCCATCGTCGGCCGCAGCAGTTTTCGGCAGTCCGTGGCAGGAGCGGCGGCCGATTACCCCACCCTGGTCGCCGCACAGCGGCAAGCCCTGCGGCGTGTGGCGACCGAGATCGCCCAGGACATCGCCGCGTATCAAAGGCATTGAGCTACATGAGGATACCTTACAGTCGATCGGCGGTTGGCTCGCACGAGAGTCGATTGCTCTTGTTTTTTAGGCTTTCCCATGGTCGGAGGCCATGGTCGCGATGCGCATCTGGGCTCGCGCCAGCAGGGAATCGTCCTGCACGGCCAGGCGCGGCAGCGGCGTCGCTGTCAGTCGGACCGCCGCGGCGCCGCTCACGCCCAGCGAGCGCAGGATGGCCTGGACGATCTGTTCTGGATAATCCTTGGCGATCCGGCCCTGCGCCATGCGGTGCAATGCGACCAGCACCGTGCCCTTGACGACGTCGACCGCCACCGCCAGCGCGGCGGCGTCGAACTGGCCGCGCTTGACACCCTCGTCCAAGTCGGGCGGCAGCACTTCGTATAGCACGCTCTTGGCGCCCGCCACCCGCAGGCCGGCGCCGGACACGAAGTGCGCTAACAGGCGGCAGGAACGGGCCAGGTGCAGATAACAGCGGATCGCCGTCGCCACCCGCAGCGCCGGATCCTCGATAGTGCCGACCACGCCCTCGATCAGCTCCAGCATCTCATTGCTGATCTGCTCGCTGACGGCAACCAGCAAGTCTTCGTTGGTACGGAAATAGTTATAGAAAGAGCCCTGCGACACTTCGGCCGCCGCCACCACGTCGGGAATCACGCTGGCGCCGACGCCTTTTTGCGCGAACACGACCAGAGCGCTCTCGATCAGGCGCGAGCGCATGCGCTCGCGACGCTCGGCGGCAACGCGCGGTCGGTGGTCGGTGGAATTGGTGGCAGCGGGCATCGGGTGGTCCGGGCAGTTGGTACGCCAGCGATGATATCAGATTCGCCTGCTCGGCAGCTTAAGCCGGATCAGGCGGCGCCCGCTTGCCCAGCCGCTGCGCCAACGGGTCAATGGCGCGCACCAGCTCACTGTTGATCTCGCCGATTTGGCGTGCTTTCTGGTTCCATATTCTGTCCTGTGCGGCGCTACCAATGCGCTGCCCACTCACCTGTTTATACGAAAACTATATTTGACATATCCGTCATTATGACGATAATGTCACTTAGAAGCGATAATAAATCGCCGCCCCGGCAACCCTATCCACCAGGAGACACTATGACTGCACCCTCGCGCGCGCTGCTGCGTACGCAGCCAACCTATCCAGAACATGCCCTGCCGCCGCAGGTACAAAAGCTGAAACGCCCGGCCGCACTGGTCAAGGCGAACGCTCTCGCGTTCCTGATGTTCGAGAAATGCGATCTCGACGCCACCGAAACCTTCCTCACCGACTTCGGCATGCGCACCGTGACGCGCAACGCCAGCCAATTACTGATGCGCGGCAGCGGCACGGCGCCCTGCATCTACCTGGCACGGCGCGGCAACCGTTCACGCTACCTGGGCGCCGCCTTCCGCGTGGCCGGCGAGGCCGAGCTGATCAAACTGGAACGCCAAGCCGGCGCGCGCCGCCTGCCGGCCGACGCTATCCCGGGCGGCGGCAGCGGCGTCGAGCTGGTCGACCCGGCCGGCAACCTGCTGTGGCTGGTCTGCGACCAACCGCCGCTGGCGTCGCTGCCGCTGCGCGCGCCGCTGCACCCGCTGACCAACAGCGTCGGCCACCTGTCGCGCGTGAACGCCACAGTGCGCCCGCCACTGGAACCGGCCGCGGTCGCGCGCCTTGGACACGTGGTGCTGCAGACCATCGACTTCCCCAATATGGCGCAGTGGTACATGCGCCACCTGGGCCTGATTCCCACTGACGTGCAGTATCTGGAGGACGGCGCGCCCAACCTGGCCTTCTTCCGTCTCGACCTGGGCGCCGCGCCGGCCGACCACCACAGCTTCGTGCTGGCCGGCGGCATCGAGGAAAAGTATGAGCACAGCGCCTACGAGGTGGTCGACCTGGACGCGCTGGGACAGGGTCACAACGTGCTGCGCGCCAACGGCCACCGCCACATGTGGGGCATCGGCCGCCATGTGCTGGGCAGTCAACTGTTCGACTACTGGTACGACCCGGATGGCATGGAGTTTGAGCACTACACCGACGGCGACGTGTTCACCGCCGACTACCCCACCCACTACGTGCCGCTGGAGCTGTCGGGCATCTGGGCCTGGGGCGACGATGTGCCGGCCTCAATGGGGGTCCAGCGCGACCTCGGCACTTTGTTCAAGGTATTCCGGTTGCTATGGCGTGGACAGCTGTCGGCCGCGCGCCTGAAGCTGCTGGGCCGCGCCATGGGCCGCCCGCGCCCGTGGCTGTGACGAGTCCGCAGCACCACCCATTCCAATAACAAAGAACCAAGGAGAACATCATGGCAACCACTGTGGTCCGCTATCAGCACCAAGGCAAACCGGCCTGGGGCGTAGTGCACGAACGACGCATCGCGCCGTTGTCGCGCCACTACGCCAGCACCGCCGATTTCATCAACGAGGGCCTCGACGAGGCTCATGCCAGCACACCGGCGCAGGCGCTGCTGGCGCTCGATCAGGTCGCGCTGCTATCGCCCATCACCGGTGACCGCCAGTTCCTTTGCCAAGGCATCAATTACGCCAGCCACGTGCGTGAGTCCGGCATGGACCCGGCGCGGATCGGCTTCAACACCCTGTTCACCAAAGCACCCTCGTCGCTGGCATCGGCGCACGACGACGTGGTGCGGCCGGCCCACGTGCGCCTGCTGGATTACGAAATCGAGCTGGGCCTGGTGATGCGACGCTCGTTGCGCGGAGCCACCAAGGTCGGCAGCGGCGAGCTGCACCATTGGCTGGCCGGCGTCACCATCGTCAACGACATCTCGGCGCGCGACGTGCAACTGCCGCAGGGTCAGTTCTACAAGGGCAAGAGCTACCGCACCTTCGGCCCGGCCGGGCCCTACCTGCTACTGCTCAGCGCCGAGGAATGGCTGCGCTGGCCGGAGCTGCGCATGCGCTTGGCGGTCAACGGTCAGCCGCGCCAGGACAGCTATTGCGGTGACATGATCTACAAGCCGCACCAGACCCTGACCGAACTGTCCGCCCTGCACGACCTCGACGCGGGCGACCTGATCGCCACCGGCACCCCGGCCGGCTGTGCCGCGCGGGCGCCTGGCAAGCTGACGCTGTGGGTGATGAAGCACCTGCTGTCGGACGCCACCAAATGGCGCCTGTTCATCCAGAAAGGGCTGGACAATCCGGCCTACCTGCGGCCGGGCGACGTCATTACGGCGGCGATCCGCAGCGACGACGGCAGGCTCGACCTGGGCGAACAGCGCAACCGGGTGGTGGCGGCATGAGCGCGCCCTGCCTGGCCGCCACCGTCGAGCAGTTTGGCGACGCCAGCCAGCTGCGGGTGCACGAGGTGCCGGCGCCGCAGCCGCGCGCCGGCCAGATCGTAGTGCAGGTGGCGGCAGCCGCCATCAACCCGATCGACGTGCGGCGCCGCAGCGGTTATGGCCGCAAGCTATTCGGCCTGATGGGCGCGGCGCGCCTCCCGCTGGTGCTGGGCAGCGATTTCGCCGGCACCATATGCGCGGTCGGCCCCGGCGTGACCGGCTGGCGTGAAGGCGACGCCGTGTTCGGCGCCAAACCGCCCTCCCGCCAGGGCACGCACGCCACCCATGTGGCGCTCGATGCCGCCCACGTACTGGCGCAGCCGGCCGGTATCGCCCCGGCACAGCTGGCCACGCTGCCGTACAATTTCCTGACGGTGTGCCGCGCGCTGGCCGGCGCCGGCATCACGCGCGACAGCGTGCTAGGCCGCAAAGTGCTGCTGCATGGCGCCTCCGGCGGGCTGGGCCTGATCGCCATCGCCCTGCTGAAGCAGCTGGGCGCGCACGTCACGGCGGTGGCGGGCGAGCGCGGCCTGGCGGCCTGCGGCGCGGCCGGGGCCGACTTGGTGCTGGACCGGCGCCGCCATCCGCTGGAATCACTGCCGCGGCAATTCACCGCCACGCTCAACTTCGCACACTGGGACGACGACGCGCAACTGGTGTCGCGGCTGGCGCCGGGCGCGGTCGGCCACGCCACCACGGTCCATCCGCTGCTGGCGCAGATCGACCGCTATGGCATCGCTGGCGGCGCGCTCGCCGCGCTGTACTGCAAACGCCGCAGCGCCGCCGCAACACCGCGCGGTACGCGCTACGCCTGGACCGTGTTCCGGCCCGACCGCGACGCGCTGAACTGGCTGGCCGAATACGCCGTGATGATACCTGCCGCACCAACGCTGCAGGCCTTTCGGCTGATCCACGTCGCCGCCGCACATCACTATGTCGAACAGCGCTGTGCCGGCCGTGCCGTGCTGCTGCCGTCCCCCCTCTGACCTGAACCGCACACCTACGGAGTTCCTATGCCTGACTTTACCCTCGCAGCGACGGACGCGCCTGCCCGCATCCGTTCGCTGGACGACCTGCGCGCTGTTGAACAAACCCCATGGCAGCAAAAGCTGCCAGCCCGCACCACCTATGAACTGCTGCGGCAAGCCTGCGAACGCCATCCCGACCACACCGCGTTGCGCTTCGTGCTGTTCGGCGCACCGGAAGCACCCGCGTTCACCATCAATTACCGCACCCTGCTGGAACAGGTAACGCGCGCCGCCAACGCCTTCCATCGCGCCGGCGTCAGCTCCCAACAGGCAATCGCGCTGCTGCTGCCCAATCTGCCGGAAACCCACTACGCGCTGCTGGGCGCGCAGGCGGCCGGCATCGCCAGTCCGATCAATCCCATGCTGGACGTGGAACACATCGCCAGTATCGTCAACGCCACCGAGGCCACCGCGCTGGTGGCGCTGGCGCCGCTGCCGGACAGCGATGGCTGGAGCAAGGCGCTGGCAGTGGCCGAGCGCTGCCCTTCGCTGCGCACCCTGTTCGTGGTGAGTCTGGCGCCCTATGTCGACCCGGCCACCGGCGCCGCGCTGGACGCGTTGTATCAGGCCGCGCCCCAGCCGCAACGCGCCGACTTGCGCATCCTGCCGTTCGATGCCGCGCTGCGGGCGGAGCGCCCGGACCGGCTGGTGTCCGGCCGGATCATCGACGCCAGTGACCGCTGTGCCTATTTCCATACAGGCGGCACCACCGGCCTGCCGAAGATCGCGGTGCACACCCACCTGAACGAAACCTTTGTGGCCTGCATGCTGAGCGTGATGGAGCCGCGCCACCATGTGGTGCTGTGCGGACTACCGTTGTTCCACGTCAACGGCGCCATGGTGACCGGGCTGGCCGCATTCCATTGCGGTTGGGAAGTGGTGATGCTCACGCCGCAGGGCTATCGCGGCAAGGACGTGCTGGCTAACTTCTGGCGTCTGGTGGAGCGCTTCCGCGCCACCAGCTTCAGCGGCGTGCCCACCATCTTCGCCACCCTGGCCGGCTTGCCGCGCGACGGCGCCGACCTGTCTTCGCTGCGCCACGCCTTTTGCGGCGCGGCTCCGTTGCCGGCCGAAGTGGCACGCCGCTTCGAGGCGGCGGCAGGCATCCCGCTGTGCGAGGGCTACGGCCTGACTGAGGGCGCTTGCATCTCCTCGCTCAATCCCACCGACGGCGGCCACCGCGCCGGCAGCGTCGGTCTGCGCCTGCCGCATCAGGACTTGCAGGTGTGGCAGGTCGACAGCGCCGGCCTGGCCGTGCGCGCCTGCGCCAGCGGCGAGACCGGCGTGATCGGCGTGTCCGGCCCCAACGTGTTCCCCGGCTACCTGAACGAACGCGACAATCGGGGCATCTGGCTGGCGCCGGGTTGGCTCAACACGGGGGATCTCGGCTACCTGGATGCGGACGGCTTCCTGCACCTGACCGGCCGTGCCAAGGACTTGATCATCCGCGGCGGCCATAACATCGATCCGGCCATGATCGAGGACGCGTTGCTGCGCCATCCGGACGTGGCCATGGCGGCCGCCGTCGGCCAGCCGGACGAACACGCGGGCGAACTGCCGGTGGCCTACGTTACGCTGAAAACCGGCGCCGTCATCCTGCCGGAGACGCTGCAGGCCGCCGCCCGCTTGCTGGTACCGGAACCGGCCGCCGTTCCGGTGCGTATCGAGGTGCTGGAGCAAATGGCGCTGACAGCGGTCGGCAAGGTTGCCAAGGCCGAGCTGCGCATGCGCGCCGCCGCTCACGTGTTCCGCCAGCGGCTGGCCCAGCACAGCATTGACGCCAGCGTCCAGGTGCAGGCCGACGCCCAGCGCGGCGCGGTCGCCACCATCCAGGCCGCAGCGCTGCAAGGCGAAGGCGAGCGCGCCCGCGCTGCGCTGGCCGGCTTCAGCTACGCCATCGACATCCTGCCACAGGACTTAAAGGAATCACCATGACTACTCCCCTGCCCGACACCATCGACGTGCTGCTGGTCGGCCTCGGTCCGGTCGGCGCCGCCGCCGCCAATTTGCTGGGCCGCTACGGCGTGCGCACGCTGGCAATTGACAAGGCCAGCGACGTGTTCACCATGCCGCGCGCCATCGCGCTCGACAACGAGGCGTTACGCATCCTGCAGCTGGCTGGCCTGGAGGAAGGCGCGTTCGCTACCCACGCCATCGCCAAAGTGCAGATGCATTCGCCGCTGTTCGGCCGCTACGCGCGCGCCAACACCGCCGGCGAACAAGACGGCCACCCGCGCCTGGTGACCTTTTACCAGCCGGAGCTGGAGCGCACTTTGCGCACCAGGCTGGCTCTCTATCCCTGCGTGCAGACCGCGCTGGACACCGAACTGGTGGACTATACCGAGACCGCCGATGGGGTCAACGCCACTCTCAGGCAGGCCGACGGCGCGCTGGCCACGGTGCGGGCTCGCTACCTGGTAGGCGTTGACGGCGCCAGCTCGCCGGTGCGCCAGCGCGCCGGCCTTGAGTTCGATGGCCAGACCTTCAGCGAAGACTGGCTGGTGGTCGACGCCATCGGCGTGCCCAATCCGATCGACCACGTGGAATTCATCTGCGACCCGCGCCGGCCGACGCCGCACATGGTGGCGCCGGGCGACCGCCAACGCTGGGAATTCAAGCTGGCCCCGGGCGAGACCCGTGAGCAGATGGAGCAGCCGGAAAAGATCCGCGAGCTGCTGGCGCCTTGGTGCGACATCGACCACGTCACCATCGAGCGCACCGCCGTGTACCGCTTCCATGCCCGCATCGTCGAGCGCTTCTCGCGCGGCCGCGTGTTCCTGGCCGGCGACGCGGCCCATATCACGCCGCCGTTCGTGGGCCAAGGCCTGGTGGCCGGCCTGCGCGACGCAGCCAACCTGTGCTGGAAGCTGGCCTGGGTGGTGCATGGGCGCGCCGCGTCGTCCATTCTCGACAGCTACGACACCGAGCGCCGTCCGCATGCCAAGTCCATCATCCAGCTGGCGCTGCTGATGGGCCGCCTGGTCATGCCGCACAACCGGCTGGCGGCGCTGTGCTTGCACGGCACGATGGCGCTGTTGCAGCGCGTCCCCTTCACCCGGCCCTGGTTCCAGGACTTGAAGATCAAGCCGGCCAACAGCTTCCGGCGCGGCCTGTTCCAGCCGGGGCGCGGGCGTGCGCGGCTAGTACGCGGCGGCTTGCTGCCGCAGGGCCTGGTGCGTAGCGCCGCGCACGCGGGCTGCCTGCCCAGCGACGAAGTGCTGGGCCTCAAGCTGAACCTGATCGGCTTTGGCTGCGATGCCCAAGCGGTGCTGTCCGCGGAGCTGCGGGCACGCTGGCAGCGGGCCGGCGGCCACGTTGTGCAGTTGCGCCACCGCGGCCAGCACGGCGCGTCGACTGACTCGTGGGAAGACATGACCGACTGCCTGGTACCGGGTGCGGCGCCAGTTGGCTGGGTCGCCGTGGTACGGCCAGACCGCACCGTGCTGCACGATGGTCCGCTGGACCAGCTCGACAGCATCGTACGCGAATCGTTAGCCTTGTTGGGCGCTGCCGCCTAGCCTGCGGCGCGCGCAACCCGATTAAGCAACTTTTCATGCAGTAAAACCCTAAAGGAGACAAAATGAAAATGCAATTTATGAGCAAACGGTTAGGTGTGGTGACGGTAGGATTTGCGATGCTCAGTGCTGTCGGCATGGCGCAGGCGCAAACCGCCGGCAGTAATGTAATCAGCGTAGGCTGGTTGCATGCCGCGCCACAGAACCAATCCACGCCGTTAACGGTCAACAGCATCAATGGCATGCCGGTCAATCTGGTGGAAACCGGCAGCGGCTTCGCTGCCGAGAAGACCGATACTTTGGGCTTCACCTTCGCGCATTATTTTACCGACGATATTTCGGTGGAGGCGGTTGCTGGATATCCGAACTATCTGAAATTCGAAGGAACAGGTACGCTGTCGTCATTCGGCGTGCTTGGCAAGGCCAAGCCGATCGCTCCGATTATCTTGTTGCGTTACCACTTTTTCGATGCGCAAACCAAGTTTCGTCCATATGTTGGTCTGGGTGTCAATTACACCAAGTTTATCGATGCTCAAGTGTCCAACAATGATTTCGTGACCAGCAAAATAGGCCCGGGTGGATCAGCCACTGTCCATGCGACCAGTTCGTGGTCGCCGGCATTCAGTGCCGGCGCAAACTATGCGATCGATGACCACTGGTCGCTTGGTCTGTCGGTTTCTTACGTTCCGGTAAAAACAACGGCTACGCTGACGGGAACAACCGCCGGCGGCACGGTAATTGACAGCACTGCGACACTCAAGATACGACCGGTAATAACATTCCTTAACGTCGGCTATCGCTTCTGATCGCTTTGCCGTCAGCTGACGTACCGCGTCGGCTGATCGGCCGGTTGCGCTCTCATCAGAAGCAATGGGCGATTACCGTCCTGTAAAGGCGGTTTAGATTCAATAAAATCTGACGTTGTAGTACCGTTGAGTCTGAACCAACACAACTCAGCCCAACCCGGCCTCAAGCATGTATATGTTGTTCCTCAGGCGCGCTGTAATTGCAGCCATCCGCCGTGTGGGCACAAGGATTTATCTCAAACTGCAGCGTGGTGTGATACACCGCAAACTGCGACGCCAGGACTTCTTTCAAAGCCGGCAGCAATTGCTCCGTCGAATACGCCGGGTCATACACCACATGCGCGGTCAGGCTGGCCTTGCCGCTGGTGACCGCCCACAGGTGGAAATCATGCACGCTTACCACGCCGGGTACAGCGCGCAGCGCGGCTTGCACCTTTTCAATATCCATGCCTTCCGGCACTCCTTCCAGCAGGATGTTCACGCTTTCTTTGAGCAATATCCAGGTGCGCGGCAAGACCCAGAGACCGATCAATACCGCAATCAGCGAATCAACCCAGGCCCAGCCGGTATAGCGGATCACCAAGGCGCCGAGAATCACGCCAATCGAACCCAGCATATCGCTCCAGACTTCCAGATACGCCCCTTTGACATTCAAGCTGGCGTCCTTGCCGCCGCTGAGCAGGCGCATGCTGATCAAATTGACGATCAGGCCGAAGACGGCAATCACCAGCATCCCGCTCGATTGAATTTCTGCCGGGCTGCGGAAGCGCTGGTAAGCCTCGTACAAGATATACATCGCCACCAGGAACAGCAGTACCGCGTTGAACGCCGCCGCCAGGATTTCAAACCGATGGTAGCCAAAGGTGCGGCGCGCATCGGGCGCCCTTCTGGCGATGCGAATTGCTGCCAGGGCGATCGCCAGCGCCATGGTGTCGGTCAGCATGTGCGCTGCATCCGAGATCAGCGCCAGACTGCCGGTGATCAGGCCGCCTATCACTTCGACCACCAGGAAGATCGAGGTGAGTCCTAATGCGAGCCAGATAGTTTTCTCGTTCTGGCTGCTGGGTAAGGCGTGAGAATGGCCTGCGCTCATAATTATCCTTGGTGCGATATGTAGAAGTAATAATGCGCCGCTCTATTGTGGCACACCGCAATTGCCGCAGAATTTTTCTCCGGCGATATGGTTATATGGCGTCATTTAAAACCCTGTAGTTACCACAAGGTCAAGCAGCCACATAAAAAATTACGCAAGGAAACAAAGCGGACTACACTATCGCCTGATTTTCAGCTTTCTTTGAATAACACTATGCATCCCACTGTTCGGATTTTTGGCGCATTCTTGCTGGCTATCGCACTTGTCAGCGGCGGTTTATATGCGGCCGACCACTGGTTCAATCCGGTTAACCGCAATCGCGTCGAGAACCTGAAAAAAACCGCTAACGCTGCGCCGCTGCCAGGCAACCCCGCCAGCCCTGCGCCGGCCGCTGCGGCAACATCGACAACACTGGCGGGTAGCAGCACACCGCCACCATCGCCACCGGAATATGCCCAGCCCAGCAAGCCGGCTCTAGCCGCAGACCCCGGCGCCATTGCCAAATGCAGCGTAGACGGCAAGATCGTCTATACCGACAAAGGCTGCCCCCAAGGCAGCAAAACCAAGCCGCTGCAAATCACCGATAACGCCGTCATCCCCGGCCTCGACCAGGCTGCGATTGAACAGTCACTACGCCAGCCGCAGCCACTGGCCAGGGCTCGGGCCGCGCCGCCTGCCGCCGTTATCGAACCGGAACCGGTTACGTCGATCACCACCGAGCCTAACGTCGATTGCCGGGCGCTGGAACGACGCCTTGACTGGCTCGACTACATGGCGCATCGGCGCCATCCGCCGTATATCCGCGATCGCATGCAACGCGAACGGGACGAGCTGCAAACCAGGAGGTTCTGGGCGCATTGCTAACACCTGCGGCAATCGAGATGGTTGCATGCATCAGGTATAGTTACTTGTTACTCAATGTGCAATCAGTGCATCACTCCAACTCATGACCCGAACCGAAAAATATCAATGTTGCATGGTAATGGCGGGCGGCGGCTTCCGCTTTGGCTACTACCTTGGCATGTACGCAGCAGCCGTCGAAACCAATAACCAACCTGATCTGCTGCTGGCCAGCTGCGGCGGCGCGATCGCTGCCGCCGTGATTCAGGCGCTGCCGGACGACGCCCAGCGCAAGGCATGGATCAGTTCGCCGGCGATGTATCAGTTTCTGTGCGGCTTGCAATCGACACCCAAAGCCGCCATCGGCCGCGCGTTTACCCACGCCGTCAAACGCCGCCTGACGGCAAAACGCGCCGCCGTTATCCCGGATCTGTTTAGCGATTATTTTTTCGACATTCCGGCGCAATTGCCGTTGCCGCCGCTGCAGCCGCAATCGGAAAATCCGCTGGCGGTAGCGATTGTCGGCGGTAAAATATTATTTTCAAAAGATGAAGTAGGAGAGCGCAGAGCCGGCCGCAAATTGTTTGCCGAAACCGTGTTTTGCAATCCCCGTACGGCGGCGCTGCTTGAAGGCATGCCATCTCCCATGAGCAATCCGATCTGGGGCGACAATGCGATTGCGCCGCAATTGCTTACCGAGGTGGATATGCCTATCGCCGATGCTGTACGGATTTCCATTTCCGACATGTTTTATTTCCGCTGCCACTCGCATCAGGCCAGGCACTACACCGGCGGCGTGGTCGACCTGTTCCCTATCGAATTGGCAAACCAACTGGCGCAACGCGTAGTGATGGAAATGAAAGCGCCGTTTAACCAGGCGCTGGCGATTCCGGCCTGGCGCGCGGTGCTGGGCGTGGACGGCAACCAGCGCTTGCGCCATGTGCATAGCCAGCATGCCGATGTCTGGATCGACGCTTCGGATGTGGAAAGCGTCTTCCACAAGCATGGCATGCAACAGAAACTGTCCTGGCCGAAAAATCGCCTGCGCCTGCGCATGCCGGCTCGCTATGCTTCCTATCTGGAGCACGTGGAAACGCAATGGCAATATGGTTATCAGCGCGGACTGGAGGCCTTTAGCAAGCCCGGCCCCAATTACAAAAAGCACATGCGTTATGCGACCAAATACAACCAGGGCTAATCATTACTGACTGCCACCAAGGCTAACTTCCCAGCCAGCCCTGCAGGGCGACACGGCGCGGCACACCATCCAGATCGCCGCGCACCAGGCTGCGTGAACGCATTTCGATAAAGGCAGGCACGCCCGGCTGCGTCAGCAAAGGCGCGATCTTGCCTAGCGCGGCAATCAATTGCGGCGTCAACTCATCCAGCAGCGGCCGCACGTCCCGCCCCAGATCCGGAGCGTCATCAAAACGCCCGGCGCCTTGCCGACGCCACTGCGCGTGCAAGCCCAGTTGCCAGGCTTTGCTGGCGTCGAACTGGGCCTGGAAGAAGCGCCGTACTAAAACCGCATCCAAGCCCTTGGCCTGGGCTGTGACGGCGTCCAGTATCAATTGCTCGCGCGGCGGATCGTTGATGGCGCCGCCGCTGTTCCATTTTGCCTTGGCCACCATGGGGGCGACCGCCAGCCGTTGATCTATCAGCGTCAGCAGCTGATCGACCTGCGCCGCATCGGCGGCGCTCGGCGCTGGCGCTAAAGTTGGCGATAAAGTTGGCGATAAAGTTGGCGATAAGCTCTGGCAGGCCGCCAGCATAAACCACAGGAACATACAGGCAAAGATTTTGCCCAAGAATGGTGCGTTGGAAAATTTCATGGATTCTTTGATTCTTTCTATGACGATTTGGGACAGAGCATTCATTCACAACCGGCTGCGGCAAACTAAACGTACACTATCGACTTTGCATTTTATAAAATTCTACATGCTGTCAACACTAAAACGCATCGCCGCCGATCCGAACTCCGACAATATCGACCATCTGGTGGCCTTGATAAAGACCTTACGCCCGAGCAAGCCGGAACTTGGCCAGCAAGCCGCCGAGAACGTGCGCGTGCTGGTGCAATTGCTGCACGGCGAACCGGCCCAGGCCAGCGCCTTGCGCCATTACATACTGCGTTTGTTTTCGACACGCCACCAGATCAGCCTGTATACGGATACCGGCATCCTGCCCAACGCCGGCTTTTTTACCGAACTGTTTCAGCGCCTGTCGTTTCGCATCTTGCCGCCGGCGCTGGATGAAAACTACTTGCGCGATTGCCTCGACCGTCTGCTGCCGGTGGAAACCGATTATTTGTGGATCAACGCCGTTCCTGCAAGCGACTGGCTGAGCCTGTTCGACCTGCTCAGCCAGGCCGCGCCCTATACCGACGCCGAGAACAATGCCGCCAGCGACGCCGTCGAGCGCCATAAAACCGTGGGTGAACTGCTGGAGGCGATCCAGACCCTGTCCTATCGCATCAGCGCCATGGGGCTGGAGCCGGCGCTGCTGCGGCTCTACCCCAGCATCGATGAATTCGAATCGCCGTTCCTGATGCAAAACGTCGAATTGCATCTGTATCTGAACAGCTATCGCCAGCATCTCGCAGCGGCAGACGCGGCTGCCGATCTCAGCAATTTGCCGCCGGTCGAAGACGCCCGCCATCTGTCGGTGATGCTGGATCAGTGCGAAACCATCGTCCTCAAGATCCGCAAAAACGCCTTGCGCATGGGTAGCAGCGTCTCCCTCACCTATCTGCTGGTCCGGCTGGAACAAAGCATTGCCCGCCTGCGCAAACTGTTGAGCCTGGTCGATGTCGGCCCAGCCAAAATAGAACTAGCCGAAACGGCGCCCGATCAAAGCCAGGCTGAAGCGGAAACCGAAGCTGAAGCCAGGCGACTCGCCAGGCGCAACCAGGCATTGGCGCTGGGCCAAGAGTTGATCGAAGGCCATAACCGCAAATACGCGGTGCGTGAATTATTCGCCGACAACATCAACCTGCTGGCGCGCAATGTCACCGAAAACGCCAGCCGCACCGGCGAACACTATATCGCCGAAGACCGTGCCGAATATGGCGCGATGTTCCGCTCCGCCTCCGGCGCCGGCCTGATCATCGGCTTCATGTCGCTGCTGAAGATCCTGGCATCCTATCTGCGCGCCGCACCGCTGGTGGAAGCGTTTTTATTCAGTATGAATTATTCGCTCGGCTTCATGCTGATCCATGTGCTGCATTTCACCGTCGCCACCAAACAGCCGGCGATGACCGCATCGCGCATCGCCTCCGGCCTGCAAAGCCGGGACGGCCGCAATATCGATCTCGACAGCCTGGTGGAACTGATCGTCAAGGTGTTACGCACGCAATTCATCGCGGTGGTCGGCAATTTGCTGCTGGCTTTTCCAGTGGCTTACCTGATCGCCCTCGCCTATCACGCCTTGTTCGGCCATCACCTGGTATCGCCCGACAAGGCTGGCCACCTGCTGCACGACATCGATCCGTTCGCCAGCCTGGCGCTGTTCCATGCAGCGATTGCCGGCGTCTGCCTGTTCCTGGCCGGCCTGATCTCCGGCTACTACGATAACAAAGCGCTCTACACCCACATAGCGCAACGGGTGGCGCGTGCACACTGGTTGCGCAAGCTGCTGGGCCAGCAGCGGCTGGCCAGGTTCGGCGAATACCTGGAAAGCAACCTGGGCGGCCTGATGGGTAATTTTTACTTCGGCATCCTGCTCGGCACCATCGGCACCGTTGGTTTCATGCTCGGCCTGCCGATCGACATTCGCCACATTACATTTTCGGCCACCAACTTTGCTACCGCCCTGGCCGGCCTCGACAATCAGATGGGCTGGCATACCGCGCTCATCTCTGTCATTGGCGTGCTGGCGATAGGTACGGTCAATCTGTGGGTCAGCTTTTCGCTGGCGCTGTTCGTCGCCATGCGGGCGCGCCAGGTGCGCTTCCGTCACGGCATGACCCTGGCCAAAGCCGTTTTCACACGCTTCAGGAAAGCTCCCAAGGATTTTTTCATGCCACCTAAAAGAGCTGTGCCACTAGAAGAAGACAAGCCCACCGTTTAGTGTTCGAAATCAGATATGGAAAATATGTTGAACGCTCAGCAGCATGGTTTGTTTCTACGGCGTTTTTTGAGATATGCTGCCGCGCTGCTGTCCATCCTGACAGCAGCTTGCTCGACCCTGCCCGATGTCAGCAATCTGAGCGCTTCAGCATTGCAGTCGGTCGCCAGCAACGGCGACCCGGCTGCCGGATTATCCAGGCTCGACAGAATAGCGGCGATGGAAGAAGCTGCAACCGGCAGTCCGCTGATCAAAGGCAATAAGGTGACCTTGCTGTTCGACGGCCCGGACACCATGACGGCCATGATAGCCGCCATCCAGCAAGCCAAAAGCACGATCAATTTCGAAACCTATATTTTCGACCGCGACCAGCTTGGCCTGCGCTTTGCCGATCTGCTGATTGAAAAACAGCGCGCCGGGGTCCAGGTCAACATCATCTACGACAGCGTCGGCAGCATCGGCACTCCTACCGAGTTTTTCGAGCGCATGCGCGCTGCCGGCATCAAACTGATCGAATTCAATCCGGTCAATCCGCTCAAGCGTTTTGGCCGCTGGCAGTTGAATCATCGCGATCATCGCAAAATCCTGGTGGTGGACGGCAAGATCGGCTTCACCGGCGGCGTCAACATCAGTGCGGCGTACGCCAACAGTTCCCTGTTTCGCGCCAGACGCAGGCCTGGCGCCGACGCCATCGGCTGGCGCGACACCCACGTACAGATAGAAGGCCCGGCGGTCGCCTCCCTGCAACTACTGTTCTTGCAAACCTGGAGCGCCCAACAGGATGAAGATCTGCCCGACCTGGATTACTTTCCAAAACTGGAGAGCGCCGGCGACAAGACCGTGCATGTACTGGGCAGCCAGCCAGACCACGACTACAGTCTTTACAAGGCCTATATCCTGGCGATTCAACAGGCGCGCAGGAGCATACATATCACCACGCCCTACTTCATCCCCGACCGCCAGCTGGTGGCTGCGTTGGTGGCCGCCGCCAAGCGTGGCGTCGAGGTCACCCTGATCTTGCCCAGCGTGACCGACATCGGCCTGGTGTACCACGCCGGCCAATCGTTTTATACGCAGCTGCTGAGCGCCGGCGTCCACATTTATCAATTGCAGATAGCGGTGCTGCATGCAAAAACCGCAGTGATCGACGGCAGCTGGTCTACCGTCGGTTCCGCCAACATGGATATCCGCAGCTTTCTCCACAACTATGAAGCGAACGTGATCGTCATCGACGATCAGTTTGGCCGCGAAATGGAAAAGGCTTTCCGCGAAGACATCCGCGGTTCAAGCCAGATCACGCTGGAACAATGGCAGCAACGGCCGCTTTCCGAGCGCATCAAGGAATGGGCGGCGCGCTCGCTCGGCTATTGGTTGTGAGAGATCAGCGCAATGCGTGGGTCTGCGCCCAGGCCAGCATCACGTCCATGAAGCGCTGTAAAGTCGGCCTTACCCGCGCGGCTCGCTGCTCATCGAAAGCAAACGGCAGTTGTTCTTCCATATAGGTGCATTGTGTCTGTTCCAGTTGCACCGCGTGGACATTCTGCTCGGGCTTGCCGTAGTGGCGCGTGATATGGCCACCTTTGAAACGGCCATTCACGGCATGACTGTAGCCGGCATCGGCCGCCTGGACGGCAACCGCCTGCAGCTGTTGCGTCAGTTCCGGCGCGCACGAACTGCCGGCGCCGGTACCCAGATTCAAATCGGTCAAGCGGCCCTCGAAGAAACGCGGCACGACGGATGCGATGGAATGCGCATCCCATAACATCGCCACGCCATGTTCAGCCCGCATGCGCTGTAATTCCTGCTCCAGCTGCTGATGATAAGGCCGCCAGTATTGTGTGACGCGGCGCTGGATTTCGGCTTCGTCAGGATTCTTGCCGGGTTGATACAAGGCTTCCTTATGGAAGGTATCCAGCGGACAGAGCCCTGTCGTATCCTGCCCCGGATAGAGATTGACGTTGTCCTCGGGGCGATTCAGATCGATCACATAACGTGAGTGAGTTGCCACCAGAATCGAAGCGCCGAGCTGCTCCAGGAAGTTGTATAACTGCGGCAGGTGCCAGTCGGTATCGGCAATATCCAGCGCGGCGGCGCTCATGTTGGCGCGGATATCCGGCGGGATGTGTTCGCCCGCATGCGGCATCGAAACCAGCAGCGGCAAACGGCCGCGATGAAACAGGAATTTTTCTACAGGCAAGTTCATAGTCGATCCTTAAGATGAGGCAGGTACTCCGTGGCCCGCTAAGTGGGGTCAGAGTGAAGTTTCTGCAAAAAACCCGCAGAAAGTTCACTCTGACCCCAGTTAGCTGCGTTTGTTAAGCGCAACCGGGCACGGACATTGTCATGCTTTATGAAACTCTCAATAATCCAGCAATTTTTTCATGGTGTTCGCATACGATAAAGCGCTCTGCTCCTGCAGCGTATGCTTGTGGTCCCTGATGACCCAATGGCCGCCGACCATGACATCGCGCAGCGGTGTCTGTCCGTGCTGGCAAAACACAAAACTGTCGAGCAACTGCTCGCCGTGCTTGCCGTTCAGGTCTGCATGTTGCTGATCCAGCACCAGCAAATCGGCGCGCTGCCCCAGTTGCAGGCCAGCCACCGGACGGCCGCTGGCCGCAGCACCGCCGCGCAGAGCCTGGCGATACAAATAGCCGCCTACCGAAGTTCCTTCACTGCCGACCAGCATATTACGCTGGCGATGCTGGAGGCGCTGGCTGTATTCATACAAGCGCAATTCTTCGCTGACGCTGGTACTGACATGGCTATCAGAACCGATGCCCCACACGCCTTGCGCACCGGCATAGGCAACGCCGTTGAAAATGCCGTCGCCCAGATTGGCTTCGGTGGTCGGGCAAATGCCAGCGACGGCGCCGCTGTGCGCCAGCTTTTCTGTCTCTACCGTCGTCATTTGGGTGGCGTGCACCAGGCACCAGTGGCGGTCAACTTCGACATTATCCAGCAACCAGGCCACCGGCCGCGCGCCCAAAGCAGCGACACAGTCTTCGACCTCTTTGTTTTGCTCGGCGATATGGATATGCACCGGTGCTTGCGCATCCCATTGCCTGAGATGGGTCAGCAGCTCTTGCAGCGACTGCGGCGTCACCGCACGCAAGGAATGGGGAGCGACGCCATAACGCAAGCCGGCATGTTGCGGGTGTGCCGCTTGCAACATTTGCAAAACATGCATGATCCATTCCGGCGAATTGATGAAGCGCGCCTGCCCGGCATGCGGCGCCTGGCCGCCGAAACCGCTGTATTGATACATGACCGGCAGCAAAGTCAGGCCGATGCCGGCTTCCTGCGCCGCTTCGATCAGGCACACCATGTTTTCGGCCGGATTGGCATAAGGCTTGCCATCACTATCGTGATGCAGATAATGGAACTCGCAAACCGAGGTATACCCGGCTTGCAGCATCTCGATATACAGCTGCACTGCAATCGCCTTCAGATCCGCAGGCGCCAGCTTGCCGGCGAACTTGTACATCAAAGTGCGCCAGCTCCAGAAGCTGTCGTTCGGATCGGAGCGATATTCGGTCAAGCCCGCCATCGCTCTTTGAAATGCGTGCGAATGCAGGTTGGCGATGCCTGGCAACACCGTGCCGGCGACTCTGGGAGCTAGTGCGATTTTCTCGGCGTCGGGGCTGACGCGGGTCAATATGCCCTTGTCATCCCATTCCAGCAGGACATTGTTGCGCCAGCCTTCCGGCAACAGGGCGCGGTCGGCGATCAATTGTTTCATGCTGCCTCCTTTTGCGATACAGCGCTGAATTGGCCGGCGCGGACTATCGCGCTGCAGCGATTGAGCCCCGACCAGTAAGCCAGTTCCGCCAGCGACTCCACCGACCAGACCACAAAGTCGGCAGCCCGTCCCACCGCCAGCAAACCATGACGATCCGCCTTGCCCAGCGCCAGCGCGGCGTTGGCGGTAACTCCCATCAGCGCTTCCGCTGTAGTCATGCGGAACAAGGTACAAGCCATGTTCAGCATCAGCAGCAAGGAGGTGCTGGGAGAAGTGCCCGGATTGCTATCGGTAGAGATCGCGATCGGTATCCGGTAGCGTCGCAACAGTTCCAGCGGCGGCTGTTTTGTTTCACGGATAAAGTAATAAGCGCCAGGCAGAAGCACAGCAACCGTGCCGCTTTGCTGCATGGCGATCACATCTGCTTCGCTCAGATATTCCAGATGATCGACCGAGAGTGCCTTGAAGCGGGTCGCCAATTGCGTGCCGCCCATATTCGAGAGCTGGTCGGCATGCATCTTTACCGGCAGGCCAAGCTTGGCGGCGGCGACAAATACCTGTTCGCTCTGCGCCACGGAGAAGCCGATGTTTTCGCAAAATACATCGACCGCATCGACCAATCCTTCAGCATGCAAGGCCGGCAGCATCTCTTCGCAAACCAGCTTGATGTAGTCGTCGGCGCGGTTTTGGTATTCCGGCGGCAAGGCGTGAGCGCCAAGAAAAGTGGTGTAGACCGTTACTGGATAAGACTCGCCCAGACGCCGCGCTACCCGCAGCATCTTGCGCTCGGTGGCCAGGTCCAGGCCGTAGCCGGATTTGATTTCAATCGTGGTGACGCCCTCGGCCAGTAAAGCTTCCAGGCGTTGCGCCGCTTGCTGGAACAGGCTGTCCTCGTCGGCCAGGCGGGTGGCGCGCACGGTAGACACGATACCGCCGCCGCGTCGCGCAATTTCTTCGTAACTGGCGCCAGCCAGACGCAAGGCAAATTCATCGGCCCGATTGCCGCCGTACACCAGATGGGTGTGGCAATCGATCAAGCCGGGTGTGATCCAGCGCTTGCCGACATCGTGCCGGGCCAGCCCGGCGTGACCAAATTCGGCCGGCAGCTCCGACTCGCTGCCGATCCAGGCGATCAAGCCGTCGCGCACTACGATGGCGGCATCTTGGATGACTTGATCGGGATTGCCGGCGGGCGCAATCCTGGCGTTGTGCCAGATGCCGTCGGCTGGTTTGGTTTGCTTGCCTGGTTTGATTTCTTGACTCTGCTCCATGCCGGTTTCCCTATAGCAGATTGATGTTGACACTGATGACGATGCTGCCAGCCTGCAGCGAACGCAACGATAGTTGTCCCAGCTTTTGCTCACAGACCAGGCTCTGGCGCGGTTCCAGCGATACCTGCTCGCCGCCAGCCGTCAGCACATCCCAGCGGCCTTGCAAACAAAACAGTAGATTGCAACCATGCGCCAGATCCTGGTCGGCATGCCAGATATCAACTGAGCCGGTGGCAGCACCGCGCCGCAGCATCAGGTTGAAATCCAGGCAGGCGACGCCTTCCAATTGTGCGCTGATTTGCTCTTCCCCGCGAAAACGATGCGCTTGCAATGGCGTCAACAAAGTGCGATCGCCGTTAGCCGAGAGCAACTGCATGCCCTCTCCTTGCAGCAAGGTAATCACGCGGTCGACGCCGGGAAAACTGGAAAAAGGGCCGGATTGCGTGACGTCGGCAATGCTCACTCGCCATATGAACTGGTCGAACGAGGCGGTTGCCGGATAGCTGCATAGCTCACGCGTGACGCCACCACCGTTTTTCCACGGCGTGGCAGGCAATGCCTCGTAGCTGATCAGACGCATCTCATTCATCACACTTTTATCCGCCACACTTCACTGAGCGTACAAATCGGCAAACAAAGCCTGGCAGCTGTCGCTGACCGCGCCTTGCAAGACCAGTTGCTTGGCAGCTTCGATATCCGGCGCGAAGAAACGATCCTTATCGTAAAACGCAACTTGCTTACGCAGGCGCTGCAGCACTTCGCTCAGCAACGGCGAAGTAGCCAGCGGCTGATGACAATCCACGCCCTGCGCCGCTGCCAGCAATTCAATCGCCACGATGGTGGCGGTATTGTGTGCCATTTCATGCAGGCGGCGGCCGGCGAAAGTCGCCATGCTGACGTGGTCTTCCTGGTTGGCGGAAGTCGGCAGGCTGTCGACACTGGCCGGATGCGCCAGCGATTTGTTTTCGGACGCCAGGGCTGCGGCCGTCACGTGCGCAATCATGAAACCGGAATTGAGGCCGGACGATTGCACCAGGAACGGCGGCAACCCCGACAAGGATGAATCGATCAGCAAGGCGATGCGGCGTTCCGACAAGGCGCCGATTTCCGCAATCGCCAATGCCAGCGTATCCGCAGCAAAGGCGACCGGCTCGGCGTGAAAATTACCGCCGGAAATGACTTCATCATGTTCTGAATAAATCAGCGGATTATCGGTCACGGCATTGGCTTCAATCAGCAGCGTGCGCGCCGCATTGCCGATCAAATCGACGCAGGCACCCATCACCTGCGGCTGACAACGCAAGCTGTAAGGATCTTGCACGCGCTCGTCGTTGACCAGATGCGATTGCCGGATCGCGCTGCCGTTCAACAGCTGACGATAAATTTTAGCCGTAGCAATCTGCCCCGGCTGGCCGCGTACTTCATGCACACGCGGATCGAACGGCGCGTCGCTGCCACGGGCGGCGTCGACTGCCAAGGCGCCAGTCACGGTCGCGGCTTCCAGCACGCGCTCGGCCAGGAACAAGCCGTTCAGGGTCAGTGCGGTGGAAACCTGGGTGCCGTTGATCAGCGCCAGCCCTTCCTTGGCTGCCAATACGATAGGCGTAATGCCGGCCTTGGCCAACGCCTCTTTGGCGTCGATCAGCTTGCCGTCGACCCGTACCTGCCCTTCGCCCAGTATCGCCAATGTCATGTGCGACAGGGGCGCCAGATCGCCGGATGCGCCGACCGAACCTTTGACCGGAATGCAAGGCATGATGCCGGCGTTGTAGATCGCCAGCAAGGTGTCGATCACCTGGGCGCGGATGCCGGAATAGCCGCGCGCCAGGCTGCCGATTTTCATGGCCAGGATCAGGCGCACCGCGGCATCGTCGATCAGCTCGCCGGTGCCGACCGAGTGTGACAGGATCAGGTTACGTTGCAGCAGTTCCAGCTGCTCGTCGGGGATACGGGTCTTGGCCAGTTTGCCGAAACCGGTGTTGATGCCGTAAGCAGCGTCGCCGCGTTCGACTATCCTGGCGACGGTGGCGGCGGACGCATTGATGGCGGCATAGGCAGCCGGCGGCAACTGCAGCGGCACGGCCTCGGCCCAGATACGGCGAATCTCTGCCAAAGACATTTTTCCAGGTTGCAGAGTCAAGCTTGTTTTCATGATCATTTCTTTCAAATTAGCGCAGAATATACGTCGATTTTACGGCCACAGCTCAGCTCAGCTTAGCTTAGCTCAGCTCAGCTCAGCTCAGCTCAGCTTAAGATGATCAGCGATTGATCATCGGCAGATTCAAGTTATAGCGTTTGGCGCATTCGATCGCCAACTCGTAACCGGCGTCGGCATGGCGCATCACGCCAGAGGCGCAATCGTTGACCAGCACCCGTGCCAGGCGCTTGGCGGCTGCTTCAGTGCCGTCGGCCACAATCACCATGCCGGCATGCTGCGAGTAACCCATGCCGACCCCGCCGCCATGATGCAGCGAAACCCAGGTGGCGCCGCCGGCAGTGTTGAGCAAGGCGTTCAGCAAGGGCCAGTCGGAAACCGCGTCGGTGCCGTCTTTCATGCTTTCGGTTTCGCGGTTCGGGCTGGCGACCGAGCCGGTATCCAGGTGATCGCGGCCGATCACTACCGGCGCTTTCAATTCACCGCTGCGCACCATCTCATTGAAGGCCAGGCCGGCGATATGGCGTTCGCCCAAACCCAGCCAGCAAATCCGCGCCGGCAAACCCTGGAAAGAAATCCGTTCACGCGCCATGTCGAGCCAGCGATGCACATGCTTATTTTCCGGAAACAATTCCTTGATCTTGGCGTCGGTCTTGTAGATATCTTCGGGATCGCCGGACAAGGCAACCCAACGGAATGGCCCCTTGCCTTCGCAAAACAGCGGCCGGATATAGGCCGGCACGAAACCGGGAAAATCGAAAGCGTTCTTGACGCCTTGGTCAAACGCCACCTGACGGATGTTGTTGCCGTAATCGACGGTCTTGATGCCCATCGCATGGAAATCCAGCATCGCTTGCACGTGCCGGGCGCAGGATTGCGCTGCATCTGCGGTCAGCTTGGCTTGTTGCGATGGATCATGTTGCGCCGCCACCCACTGCTCGATGCTCCAGCCGATCGGCAGGTAACCGTTGATCAAGTCATGGGCGGACGTCTGGTCGGTGACCAGGTCCGGCTTGATGCCGCCAGCCTTGGCGCGCTTGACCAGCTCTGGCAAGACTTCGGCCGCGTTGCCCAGCAGGCCGATGGAAATCGCTTCCTTGCGTTCGGTATGGTATTTGATCAGTTCCAGCGCATGGTCCAGATCCCTGGCCTGCTTGTCGAGATAGCGTGTGCGTAGGCGGAAATCGATGCTCGATTGCTTGCACTCGATGGTCAGCGACGCTGCCCCGGCCAAAGTTGCCGCCAGCGGCTGCGCGCCGCCCATGCCGCCCAGGCCGGCGGTCAGGATCCAGCGGCCGGACAGATCGCCGCCGAAGTGCTGGCGCCCGGCTTCGGCAAAAGTTTCAAAAGTGCCTTGCACGATGCCCTGGCTGCCGATGTAGATCCAACTGCCGGCAGTCATCTGGCCGTACATGAACAAGCCTTTGCGGTCGAGTTCATTGAAATGCTCCCAATTGGCCCATTTCGGCACCAGGTTGGAATTGGCCAGCAATACCCGCGGCGCATCGGCATGGGTCTGAAACACGCCGACCGGCTTGCCGGACTGGATCAGCAAGGTTTCATCTTCGTTCAGATTGGTCAGGGTTTCGACGATCTTGTCGAAACAGGCCCAGTCGCGCGCGGCACGGCCGATCCCGCCATACACCACCAGATCGTTCGGCCGCTCGGCCACTTCCGGATCGAGATTGTTCATCAACATGCGCAGCGGCGCTTCGGTCAGCCAGCTCTTGGCGGTCAGCGTGGCGCCGCGTGGCGCCCGGATGGTGCGGCTGGGGTCGCGGCGCGGATCGGTTTTGGTGGTTGTGCTCATGTTGACTGGTCTCCTTAAAAAGGTTTGCAAATAAGGTCTGCGAACAAAACGGCAAGTTGTATAGTCCAGTAAGATATAATGCATATACAACTTAGTCAACCGGATTTATGCGAATCTTCTGAGCACATGATCGTCGCCATAGCAACGTTGAAAAATAGCTATTGACTTCAAGCACACTTGAACTTGCATACTTGGCTCGGCAGCAACTGAAGTATGCAACTGATGTAGTATCCGTGATGAATTTTCTTGAGTAGGAACCAGCATATGCAAGGCGCATCAAGCAACAAGGCAGTACCGGCATTTCAACAGGTAAAAGACCATGTCTTGCAGCAAATCCGCAGCGGCGACTGGAAACCCGGCGACCTGATCCCTTCGGAACGCGAGCTGATGCTGCAATTCAGCCTGTCGCGGATGACGGTCAACCGCGCCCTGCGCGAACTGACCGACAACCAGTTGCTGGTGCGGATCCAGGGATCCGGCACCTATGTCGCGCCCGGCAAATACCAGTCGACGCTGGTGGAGATACACAGTATCGATGACGAACTGGTAGCGCGCGGCCACCGCTATCGCAGCCAGGTGCTGACGCTGGAAGCCAGCAGCGCGCCGCTGGCGCTGAAGGCGCTGGGCCTGGAAAGCGGCCCGGTGTTTCATTCCGTGATTGTGCATTTTGCCGACGATATTCCGATCCAGCTGGAAGACCGCTACACCAATCCGCAACTGTTTCCCGCATACCTGCAACAGGATTTTCATCGGATCACGCCTAACCACTACATGGTGCAGATTGCGCCGCTCGACAAAGCCGAATACAGCATCGAATCCAAAATGCCCGACAGTGCTGTGCGCAAGCTGTTGCAGATGGAAGCCGGCGAGCCATGCCTGCTGCTGTCGCGCCGGACCTGGGTGCGGCAGACGGTGGCGACTGCCGTCTCCTTGTGGCATCCCGGTTCCCGCTACCAATTTACCGGCGGCTTCTGATCCGCGGCAGCAGGCAGCGGCGCCCCGGTCGCCGCAGTAAAATTTCAATTAGCATGCGCTAGCAAGCTATACAACAGGACATATCGATTCATGTCAGCAACCCCTACTTCGCTTGACGCACCCTCTGCCAGCTGGGCAGACCTGCTGTCAGGACGCAATGCCTTGCGCTCTATCACGCTGGCCGGCGGCATCGGCATGCACGCTACCAATGTGTATATCGTCACCACCATCTTGCCGTCGGTAGTCAAGGATATCGGCGGCCTGGAATACTACGCCTGGGCCACTTCCTTGTTTGTGGTGGCGTCCATCATTGCCGCTGCTGTAGCGTCGCGGCTGGTCGAGTGGATCGGCTATCGGCCCGCCTGCCTGTTGGCGTTGCTGGTGTTTTCACTCGGTTCGGTCGGCTGTGCGCTGGCGCCGCACATGGTGTGGCTGCTGCTGGCGCGCACCGTGCAAGGTTTTGGCGGCGGCGTGCTGGTGTCCCTGTCTTACGCCATGATCCGGGTGGTGTTTGCACCGCCTCTATGGTCGCGGGCGATGGCCCTGATGTCAGGCATGTGGGGAATTTCCACGCTATCCGGCCCCGCCATCGGCGGCATGTTTGCGCAGGCCGGCAGCTGGCGCGGCGCTTTCTGGGCGCTATTGCCGGCCGCCGTCATACTGGCGCTGCTGGTGCAATTCACGCTGAAAGTTCCAGCGGAAACACGCTCCGAAGAGCAAGCGAATAGCATCCCCATCATAAAAATATTGCTGCTGGCGGCGGCGGTGCTGTCGGTGTCGGCGGCCAGCCTGTTCAGCAGCGCCGTGCTGAATATCGGCGGCATAGTCTTCGGCATTGCCTTGATCGGCCTGATTGCATGGCTTGAGCAACGCGCTGGCACGCGCTTGCTGCCTAGCGGTGCATTCTCCCTGCGCAGCCGCGTCGGCGCCCTGTACGCCACCATGATATTGATGATCCTGGGATTGACCACTGAAATCTATGTGCCGTACTTCTTGCAAGTGATCCAGGGCCATTCGCCGCTGCTGGCCGGTTATCTGACCGGCATCATGTCTTGCGGCTGGACCCTGGCGGCGCTGCTGTTTTCCAGTTATAGCGGTGCTCGTGCAAGATTTGTCATGAAAGCCGGACCGCTGCTGGTAATTGTTGCGTTGCTGGGCCTGGCGCTCATGTTGCCATCGGTAACCGTACTGGATAACTACGGCCTGCTGCCCTTGTGCATCGCGCTGATACTGGTCGGTTTCGGCATAGGCATGGGCATGCCGCACCTGATGGCAAAAATATTGAGCAGCGCCGATCCGGATGAAGGCAGTCTGGCCGCCTATTCGCTCACCACCGTGCAACTGTTTGCAACCGCCATCGGCGCCGCCCTCGCTGGCATGGTGACATCGCTGGCCGGGCTGGCCGATCCGGGTGGCTTGCCAGGAGCGACAAATGCGGCACAATGGCTATTCATCTGTTTCGCAGCGGCGCCGATACTGGCCTTCTTCACCGTACGGCAAGCGCTGCGCTTGAACGCTCCGGTTGTATCCGGGTCCGGACGTAGCGAGCAACTACAGGAACCTCTTGCATGAGCAGCGCACCCCCGAAAACCCCGGTTTCCCGCCTCAAGGCCAGCACTGAAACCGTCACCAGCGTGCACCACTGGACTGAGAAACTGCTGTCGTTTCGCACTACGCGCCCGGCCGGCTACCAGTTCACGCCCGGGCAGTTTGCCCGGCTGGGCGTGGTGGCCGGCGACGAAACGCTGTGGCGCGCCTATTCAGTCACCTCTGCAACCACCGAAGACGAACTGGAATATTTCCTGGTGCAGGTTCCCGGCGGCCTGTTCACCGAACAGCTGAAAGACCTAAAACCAGGCTACCCGATCCTGGTCGAAAAATTCAGCTACGGTTTCATGACTGCGGACAGGTTTGTGGATGGCGAGGATTTGTGGATGCTGGCCACCGGCACCGGTCTCGGCCCGTATATCTCGATCTTGCAAGATCCGGCGGTATGGCAGAAATTCCGCAACCTGATTCTGGTGCATTGCGTAAGAAATATCGAGGAACTGGCCTATCAGGAGATGCTGTCCAAGCTGCACCTGCGGCCGGAACTGGCCGCCGGCGGTGCACGCTTGCAGTTGCTACGCTCGACCACTCGCGATGTGCAAACACCCGCTGCAGGCAATCTGCAAGGTCGCATCACCGCCCTGCTGACCAGCGGCGAACTGGAAGCGGCGGCAGGCCTGGCCATCACGGTGGAGAGCTCGCGCGTCATGATGTGCGGCAATCCGGAAATGATTACCGCAACCCGCGAGATCCTGTACCAGCGTGGCTTGCGCCCATGCCGACGCGCGGTGCCGGGGCAGTTTGTGACGGAAGACTATTGGTGATCGCTATCCTGTCGACTCAGTTACTTGATTCGGTTACTTGATTCGCCTACTTGACAAAGATCGGAACCGACAGACGATTGCCTTTGGCGTCGACGACGCTGGACATTTCATGCACGACACGGGCCTGTACGCTATCGGGCAGGCGAATATAGTCCAGGCTATTCGCCAACTCATCGCCTTCCATGAAAGCCCAGGTGAAAAACTGTATGACCGCGGCGGTGCGTTCCGGCTGGCTGGTGATACGCGGCACATACACGTAGGTGGCGCCGGTGATCGGCCAGCTTCCAGGGCCGGGCTTGTCGGTCAGCATTTCCTCGAAATTTCCAGTGTTTTTCCAGCCACTGTTTGCCAATGCCGATTTAAATGACAGTGCATTCGGCCGGACGTACTGGCCTTCGCGGTTCTTGAGTTGCACATAGTTCAGACTGTTCTCGACCACGTACGCATATTCTGCATAGCCTATTGCACCCATCGTTTTCTTTAGCGTCGCCACCAGATCGTCCGAGCCTTTAATTGTTTTGACATCGGCATGCCAGGCGATGGAGAAATTGCTGCCGTACTGCTTTTTCCATTCTGGATTGACGCGGCTGAGGTAGTCGGTAAACGTAAAGGTTGTACCGGACCCGTCAGCGCGCGCCAGCGGCAGGACACGCAAATTAGGCAGCGTCAATTTTGGATTTTCCTTGGCGATGGCGGCATCGTTCCATTTCTCTATCTTGCCGGAATAAATAGCCGCGATCAGATCTGCGCTCAGATGCAACTCACCGTCCTTGACGCCAGGTAAATTGACAAACGGCACCACCCCTGAAATCACGGTAGGGAAATCCAATAAATTGAATTTCTTGAGATCGGCGGCCGACATGGGGGCGTCGCTGGCGCCGAAATCGCTGGCATTTTCCTTGATCTTCTTGATGCCGCCGGATGAGCCGATCGCTTCGTAGGCAAGTTTGTTGCCGGTTTTCTTGGTATAGGCTTGTTGCCACTTCGTATATAACGGCGCTGCAGCGGTAGAACCGGCGCCGGTGATGTCGGTAGCCTGGGTCGCGCTGACAGCGAGCGCGCAGAAGAGTAGAACAGCGTGTTTCAACATTATCAACCTATGGAGTAATTAATTGACAGACAAGCGTTACAGACAAGCGTGACAGACAAGCGCTGGCCGGCGAGTGATGTTTTGAGCCGTCATGGCGGCCAAAGCCTGGCTTGGCAAAATTGGCGGGAGCAATTGTGCCATCAACCGCGGCTCTATTGGCAAATGTCGGATATAGCCAACAACAAACATCAAACTTCCAGCCACTTTTGCCGCAGCGCCGGATTGGTGCGCAATTCATCCGGCGTGCCGGCAAACACAATCCGGCCGTGCCCCATCACCAGCACGCGGTCGGATATCTCCAGCGTGATGCCGAGTTTTTGCTCGACCAGCAACACCCCCAGCCCCTGCGCTCGCAGCGCCAGTAAATGCTGCGCTACCGAGCGCACCATCTGCGGCGCCAGACCTTCGGTCGGCTCATCGACCATGACCAGCTGCGGCTTGCCCATCAGGCTGCGGCACAGGCTGAGCATCTGCTGTTCGCCGCCGGACAGCAAACCGGCCGCGACATGTTTGCGCGCTGCCAGTTGCGGCATCCATTGCCACATGTCTTCGATCGACACCGGCTCGCGTTGCTGACCCAGCAGCAGATTCTGTTGCACCGTCAGCGTTGGAAATACTGCCCGCTCTTCCGGTACGTAGGCCAGGCCGTGACGGGCGATCTGAAAGGTTTTCAAGCCAGTCAGCTCAACCCCGTTGAAGCACACCGAGCCACTGCTGCGCAGCATGCCCATGATTGCTTTCAGGGTCGAGGAACGGCCCGCGCCATTGCGTCCCAGCAAACTGACTATCTCACCCGGCCTGACCTCCAGATCCACCCCGTGCAAGACATGGCTTTGATCGTAGAAGGCGTGCAGATCACGAATTTCGAGCATGGCCGTCATGGCGCCGCCCCCACATCTGCATCCGCACTGCCGAGATAGGCGGCCTGCACCAAGCGATTGCTACGAATCGCCAGCGGCGTATCGCAGGCGATAATCCGGCCCTCGACCAGCACCGCGATCCGATCCACCAGGCCGAACACCACCTCCATATCGTGCTCGATCATCAGCAAGGTTTTACCGGCACTGACGCGCCGGATCAACTCGGTAGCAACCGCGGATTCATCCCGGCTCATGCCGGCGGTCGGTTCGTCCAGCAGGATCAGATCGGCATCGCCGGCAATCGTGATGCCGATTTCCAGCGCGCGCTGAGCGGCATAGCTGAGATCGCAGCCCAGCGTGTCACGCTGCGTTTGCAAACCGCATTGCTGCATCACGTCTGCGGTACGCTGGCTGACTGCGCGCAGGGTCGACAAGCGACGCCAGAATACTTTGCGATAACCATGTGACGACAGCACTGCCACACGCAGGTTCTCCTGAACGCTCAGTTGCGGAAATATGTTGGTAATCTGAAAGCTGCGCGCCAGGCCAAGGCGATTTATCTGGAACGGGCTCAGGCCGCTTATCTGTTTATCACGCAGAATGATTTCACCGCTGCTGGCGGCGGTACGGCCGGATATCAGATTGAACAAAGTCGATTTTCCCGCGCCATTGGGGCCGATCAACGCCAATCGTTCGCCTTGCTTCAACTGCAAATCCGCACCGCAGATGATCGGCGTGTTGCCGAATTTTTTATGCAGATCGCGCAGTTCCAGGATGGTTGGCATTGCGTTTTCACTCATATGCCCGCCGCCTGCCGATACAGCGTTTCGATCAGGAACACGGCGCCGCCCGCCAGCAGCAACAGGCCGGCCAGACGCAGCAAAAACGGCGGCGCCAGTTGCCGCAATTGGGCCGCGCTCAGGCCCCGCCAAGTGGTAACGGCTCTCGCCAAAACACCGGCGATGCCGCCTGGCGCAAACAGAACGACAATCACAAACAGCAAACCCAGATACAGTTGCCAGCCCCGCGTATAAGTCGACAATAAAGCCGAAAACAGCACACCGACCAGCGCCCCTATCATCGGCCCGAAGAAATAGCCGACGCCGCCTATAAAAGTAAATAACAGGATCTGCGCCGAACGCAGCAAACTCAGATTCTCGGCGCTGACAATTTCAAAATTGATGGCGGTCAGCGCACCGCCAACGCCGGCAAAAAATGCCGACAGCATGAACATCAGGTAACGCACCTGGCGCGGATCGTGGCCGATAAAGGCTGCCCGCTCCGGATTCTCGCGCACGGCGTTGGCGATGCGGCCCAGCGGCGTGCGCGTCAATCCATACATGGCGGCGGCAGACACGAAAAGCCAGAATGCGATCAGGTAATACACTTGCAATTGCGACGCAAAATCGATGCCGAGAAACGGCGCGCCAAGCACCCTGTCGGTACTGATCCCGCTCTCGCCGCCGAACCACCCCGGCAGCATCAAGGTGCCGGCCGCCACCAACTCGACCAGCGCCAGGCTGATCATAGACAAAGCCGTAGCCGATTTACGGGTGGTGATAAAACCGAAGACGGCGCCGCACAACATACCGGCGCAACCGCCGGCCAGCGGCACGAACACCAGCGCCAGCGTCGCAGAACTGCTGCCGGCCAGCCGGTTCATCAGATGTACCGCGACAAACGCCGCCAAGCCCGAATACACAGCATGGCCGAAGGACAGCATGCCGCTTTGCCCAAGCAGCATATTGAAGGAAAGCGCAAGGATCATCATGCTGCCGCATTGCGACAAGATCGATAGCGCTGCGCTTTGCGGGAACACCCAGGGCGCGGCCAGCAATACCAGTGCGAACCCCAGCCAGACCCACTTGCGTTCCAGTCTCCGCTCTAATCTCATATGGCGGCCCCCGCCCATCAGTCGCGTACGCCAGACAAGCCGCGCGGGCGCAGCAGCATGACCAGCACCAGCAACAGATATGGCAGCAGCGGCGCTACTTGAGCCAGCGTCAATTGCAGCAGCGGATACGCCGTCGCATCAGGATTGATCTGCACGCCCCAATGCGCCAGACCGCTAGCCAAGGACACATCCAGCGCTACCGCATAAGTTTGCAAGATAGCGATCAGCAGCGAGGCTATAAACGCCCCGCGCAGCGAACCCAGACCGCCGACCACCACCACCACAAAAATGATGCTGCCGACGCCGGCCGCCATGCCCGGTTCAGTGACGAAGGCATTGCCGCCCACCACCCCGGCCAATCCAGCCAGGCCGCAACCGGCAGCAAACACCAAGGTAAAAAGGCGCGGCACGTTGTGCCCAAGGGCCTCGACCATCTGCGGATGGGTCAACGCCGCCTGGATCAACAGGCCGATGCGCGAACGTTTCAGCGTCCATCCGGCCGTCAGTAAAATCAGCAATGCCAGCAGCATCATGAAAGCGCGATAGAGGGGGAATGTGGTGGAATAAAGGGTAAATAAAGGCCCGTCGAGTTGCGCCGGAATGGCATACGGCAGCGCCGATTTGCCCCAGGCCAGTTGCACCAGTTCGACGATCACGTAGGACAGGCCGAAAGTGAACAGCAATTCCGCCGCCTGCCCATGGCGACGCACATGGCGTAATCCAAACCGCTCTACCAATGCGCCCAGCACGCCGACCAGCAGCGGCGCCAGCAGCAGCGCCGGCCAGAAGCCAAGCTTGACGCTGATTGCATAGGCGAAATAAGCGCCCAGCATGTAAAAACTCGCATGCGCAAAATTCAGCACTCCGAGCATGCTGAAAATCAGCGTCAGTCCCGACGATAGCAGGAACAGCAACAGGCCGTAACTGAGGCCGTTGAGCAAGGTGATGAGAGCAAATTCCATTGCGTAGTTTTATGGCAGACGACGATGACAGGCAGTCCGGCATTCTACCGGTTTGTCGGCCTCATGATTTTCAGTTGGCAACGCCGGCGACTATCGAGTATTCAGTTTGCCAGCCAAGCACCTCATATTTTACCAAGGTAATATTGACTCACCAATTAAACCCGGGTAATATCCACTCATTGTCATAGCTTACAAGGAGTATCCGAGATGAGCACCACCACCCCGCACCCTGTTATCGCCTTTGCCGGCGCTCACCGTATCGCTTCCGGCCAGCTGGCGCTGGTGGCGTTGAAAGCCAAGGAACTGATCGATAGAAACGACTCGGCGGCCATCCTGATCTTCGACGACGTTACCAGCGAGCAGGTCGAAATCGACTTCCGCGGCAGCGCCGAGCAAGTGCTGCAACGCCTGTCCGCGACCGAGGCCGGCGCGGCCACAGCGGAAATAACTACGGACAACCAACAGACGGCGCGTGGCCCCGGGCGACCGAAACTGGGCGTCATCGGCCGTGAAGTCACCCTGCTGCCGCGCCATTGGGAATGGCTCAACCAGCAATCCGGCGGTGCTTCGGTGGCGCTGCGCAAACTGGTTGAAGAAGCAAAACGCCGCAGCGAAGTACGCGACCAGATGCGCCGGGCTCAGGAATCCGCTTATCGCTTCATGTCGGCGATGGCAGGCAATCAAGTCAATTTTGAAGAAGCGACGCGCGCTTTTTTTGCCGGCGACCAGCCGCGCTTCGAGGAATTGAGCGAAACTTGGCAGATCGACATCCGCGATCACGCACGGACTCTGGCGGCCAGAGCCTTCACCGCGGCGGAATGAAACCGGGGGGCTCGCCAATCGCGCAGCCATGCGATACTTGAGGCTTCCCGTCACTCTTCATCGCCATCAGGATCAACGCTTTCATGAACAACCGCTTGGCTTTTCCCACGGCACCCGGACTCGAACATCTGCGCTTCGCCAATTCGTTTGCGGACTTGCCCGCAGCCTTTTATACCAGGCTGACGCCGACACCTATACCTGCGCCGTACCTGGTTGCCGCCAGCGAGCAGGCGGCGCAACTGATCGGACTGGCTCCGACGGCATGCGCCAGCGATGATTTCATACAGATCTTTGCCGGCAACCGTGCCGCGGCCGACTCACAAACCTTGGCGGCAGTGTATTCCGGCCATCAGTTCGGCGTCTGGGCCGGACAATTGGGCGACGGCCGCGCCATACTGCTGGGCGATGTCGCCGCCAGTGACGGCGGCCGCATGGAATTGCAGCTGAAAGGATCGGGCGCGACACCTTATTCCCGCATGGGCGACGGCCGCGCCGTGCTGCGCTCGTCGATCCGTGAATACCTGTGCTCGGAAGCCATGGCGGCGCTCGGCATCCCTACTTCGCGGGCGCTGTCGGTGATCGGTTCGGATCAGTTGGCGATGCGCGAAAGACCGGAAACCACCGCGGTGGTAACCCGCATGGCGCCCAGCTTTGTGCGCTTCGGTTCGTTCGAACATTGGTATTACAACAATCAGCCTGAGGCGCTGAAAGCCCTGGCCGATCATGTCATCGCCGGTTTTTATCCTGAATTGCTGGCGGCCGAGAATCCCTATCAGGCGCTGTTGACGGAAGTGACGCGCCGTACCGCGCACCTGATCGCGCAATGGCAGGCGGTCGGCTTCATGCACGGTGTGATGAATACCGACAATATGTCCATCCTCGGGATCACCCTGGATTACGGTCCGTTCGGTTTCATGGAAGCCTACGACCCGCGTCATATCTGCAACCATAGCGACCAGCAAGGCCGCTACGCCTATAACCAGCAACCGCAGATCGGTCACTGGAACTGCTTTGCGCTGGGTCAGGCGCTGCTGCCGCTGATCGGCAGCGTCGAAGCGACCGAAGCTGCGCTAAGCAGCTATCAGGCTGAATACGGCGCAAAGCTGGATGAGTTGCTGCATGCCAAGCTCGGCTTGCTGTCGCACCAGGCCGACGATGACAAGTTGCTGGACGCCATGTTTGCCTTGATGCAGGGCAGCCATGTCGATTTCACCCTGTTTTTCCGCCGGCTCGGCAATTTGCGCCAAGAGGAAAGCAGCGGTGACGCCCCTCTGCGAGATCTGTTTATCGATCGTGCGGCGTTTGACGCATGGGCGTTACAATATCGGGCGCGCCTGAAACTGGAAAACAGCCAGGATCAAAGCCGCAAGCTTGCAATGGATGCAAGCAACCCCAAATATGTGCTGCGAAACTATTTGGCGCAAACAGCAATCGAACACGCTCAGAATAAGGACTTCTCGGAAGTCCGGAAATTGCAGCAGATTCTTGAAAACCCGTTTGACGAACAACCGCAACATGCGCAGTACGCCGAATTGCCTCCGGATTGGGCGCGCGGATTGGAAGTCAGTTGTTCGTCGTAGATTGGACACCACCACATGAGCAGCAAAGTTATTAAAACCGACGCCGAATGGCGCGCCGAGCTGGATCCGATGGAATATGAAGTGACCCGTCACGCCGCCACTGAACGCGCGTTTACCGGCAAGTTCTGGGATCATCACGAACACGGCGTCTATACCTGCGTGTGCTGCAACACGCCCTTGTTCGAGTCTGACGCCAAATTCGATTCAGGCTGCGGCTGGCCGAGTTATTTCAAGGCTATCAATCCCGATAATGTTGAAGAGCGTATTGACCGTAGTCATGGCATGATGCGCACTGAAATTTTATGCAAGGTGTGCGACGCCCATCTCGGCCATGTATTCCCCGATGGACCGCCGCCGACCGGTTTGCGCTACTGCATCAACTCGGCATCGCTGCGCTTTGACCCGGCCGGCTGAAGCACTGATTTTACGTTTCGACACTTACTTATCCTGACTGAAAGCAAACCAAACAAATGAAGTTCCTGTTCGACCTGTTCCCGGTAATCCTTTTCTTCGGCATCTTCAAATGGACCAAGGACAGCCCCGATACTGCGCAAGCGCTGGTCAGCCAGTATTTGTCGGGCTTCGTGTCCGGCGGCGTGGTCACCGCTGACCAAGCGCCGGTATTGCTGGCGACCGCCGTAGCAATCGTCGCCACGATTGCGCAAATCGGCTATCTGCTGCTGCGCCGAAAAAAAGTCGATGCGATGCTGTGGGTGTCCTTCGTCATCATTTGCGTCTTCGGCGGCGCCACCATCTACTTCCATAACCCAAACTTCATCAAATGGAAGCCAACCGTCCTGTACTGGGCGTTTGCGACGGCGTTGCTGTTCAGCCAGCTGCTGCTGAAAAAAAACCTGATCCGGACCATGATGGAAAAGCAGATCGCCCTGCCCGACCCGATCTGGCTGCGCGTAGGTTTTGCCTGGATCGCGTTCTTCATTGCGATGGGGTTCCTGAATCTGTATGTCGCGTTTAATTTCCCGACGGCGACCTGGGTTAACTTCAAACTGTTCGGCGGCATGGGGCTGATGTTTGCCTTCGTGATCGGCCAGAGCATCCTGCTCTCCAAATACATCAAGGACCCAGATGAACCCAAGGCTTGATACCATTCGTAACAAATTGACAGCAACCCTTGCACCGTTGGAATGTATAGTTGAGGACGAATCGGCGCTGCATGTGGGACACGCCGGTGCTGCAGCAGGCGGCGGGCACTACAAAGTACGAATAGTTTGCGCAGTTTTTGAGGGACAAAACCGTTTAAATCGGCATAGGCTGGTGTATGATTGCTTGGCTGACATGATGCATTCTGAAATTCATGCGCTTGCTATCACTGCATTGGCTCCATCTGAAATTAATTGAAACTAAAGCTGCGTAAAACATAGTGATCTTAAAGAATAATTGTCCTTCAAACATACTTCGGTTATTCTGCCTTGCTTCGCATTGATTTATTAACAACCTCCCCATTTTAGGATTTGATAATGACATTTAAACCTTCACGTTTACTGGTGATTCTTTTTGCAGCAGCGACATTGCCGGTTATGGCCCAAAACCTTGCGGTCGTGAACGGTAAGGCAATCCCGTCGTCGCGCGCCGACATGATGGTCAAGCAATTGTCGGCACAAGGCGGTCAAGCCGATACCCCGGAACTGCGCAGCATGGTCAAAGACGAACTGATCAACCGCGAAGTGTTGATCCAGGAAGCCGACAAACTGGGCCTGGGTAACAACGCGGACGTCAAGGCACAAGCCGACATCGCCCGTCAGTCGATCCTGATCCGCGCTCTGGTAGCCGACTTCATCAAGAAGAACCCGATCAAAGATGCCGACATCCAGGCTGAATACGACAAGTTCAAGGCACAGGCCGGCGACAAGGAATATCACGCACGTCATATCCTGGTCGAAAACGAAGCCGATGCAAAATCCATCATCACCAAGCTGAAAGCCGGCGGCAAGTTTGAAGATCTGGCCAAGCAATCGAAAGATCCAGGTTCGGCAGCTAACGGCGGCGACCTGGGCTGGGCAACTCCAGCTTCTTTCGTGAAGCCTTTCTCCGATGCGCTGGTAGCCCTGAAACCAGGTCAATTGACTGAAACACCGATCAAGACCCAATTCGGTTATCACGTGATCAAGCTGGAAGAAGTACGTCCAGCCAAGATCCCTACCCTGGCTGAAGTCAAACCGCAAATCACTGAAGCTCTGCAACAGAAAAAACTGCAAGCTTACCAAGCTGATCTGCGCGCTAAAGCCAAGGTGCAATAAACCTTTGGCGGCAATCTGCAGCGCTCGCAAGGGGCTGCAGGAAATACGAAAAATCCCTCCAGATAGCAATATCTGGAGGGATTTTTTTTTGCCATGACGACTGGATATCCACGTATTCGCAGGCGGATGGACGGGCATGCCGGCCGGGTCCAGCGGCACAGCCGCTTGTCAATATCCAAACTGAAACGCGCCTTAGCTTGTTTGCGGCAACCCCGCCAGATATCGCAAGCCTTTGATGCTCGGGAAAAAACAATAGGCACCACCGCGCGTGGTGATCGTCCGGGAAAAGCCCGTCAGCTCCTTGTTTTTGCTTCCCAGGGGTCCCTCTCGCGGCAAGGTGAAAGAACTGTCAGTCGGATTATTCACACCAAGAAAGACATCTTCACCGCTGATGTTAAAGACTGCATTGCCGGCATTTTGACCACCCGGCCCGGTCGCCGCCATCACAAATTCCGACGAATTGTTCCATTGGCTGATCAGGAATTCAAACTGATTGATGACGCTGGCGTTGATGAAATAGCCGACCAGGCCGCGCGCCTCGGTGTCGGGATGTTGCGGATCGTATGCCGGCCCATAAGGCATGGCGCGACGCACGATGCGATGATGCGGGCTGCCTGCGCCCACCACCGCTCCGTTGCGCGGATTACTGCGGCGGATATGCGATCCTATCGGGCAGTTGAATCCCAGCGTATCGTCGGTTGCGGCATCGCTGCTGACGTAAGTGAAGTTATTCAATTGCTCAGTCGGCAGCACAGGGCCTTGCTTATCCGGTGCCAATTCCAGAGGATTGCCGTTGCGCCAGCGCCCGCAGATCTGTGCCGCCAGCTTTTCGGTATCCATTTCAGCCTCGCCGGCATAACTCGCCAGCAGGGCGTCGAATCCTGCCACATCCTGCTCCAGGATACGGAAAGCCGCGTAGCTGCTGTTGATCGACAGCTCAACCGGCGACACGCGATAACTGCCACCGGTCTCGTTCTGATAGCCCAGCAAAAATTCACCTGTCTTCACCGCAGGCTGATCGTCGGGCGTCTGCCGTTTGCTCGGCGGCGCGCCTATCACGGTCGGTTGCGCGATGCTGTCGCGATAGCCGAAATGCACCTTATTATCCGGCAGCGCGGCCGCGTCTTGCGCGTATAACTCCGTCATGCAGCCGCCAAAGGCGCTGCGCAACTGTGCTGAAACCGTCTCCAGCACAGAGCCGGATTCGGCCACCCACAAGCTCAGCAAAACATGGACTTGCGCACCGTTATTCAAGCCGCCTATCCAGTTTTCCGGTGCGCTCGAGCCGACATCGCCGACTGTAGTCGCGCTCTTGGGACTGGTGGCGCCGAGCTGGAACGAAGCGTCGAAACTGCTCAATTGCTGTGCGCTGAGGCCCATCGCTGTCAGGCCGGCACTGGTAAAACTGAGATTGAGAAAGCAATCCGGCTTGGGCATGACGCGTCTGGCCGTGGTGATCTTCGGCAAGCCATTACTGCCCTCGACCAGCGCCTCGATCAGCCTGCCGGTTGCTTGCGGATTGGTGATACTCAAAATGAAGTGCCGTGCCAAATCTACGCGATAGCCGCGCAGGATGGTGCCTTGAACATCGTCGTAGTCAATCGCGGGATCGGCCATGCTGTCTCTCCGGATGGGAAATTCGATTAAATTCAGATTAAGCAGAAGAAAAAAGGTCTGCGACTGGCGCAGACCTTGTGAGGGGCAACGAACGGTTATTGCGGCGGAAACACAGCCAGAATTTTTTGCACAGTCTGAGGATAGGCTTGATACAGATCTGCGTTCGGAATGTGTTGCGAAGCATCATTGAGAGTGATGTAGGCTTGGAACGCGGCGACATTGTTGTCCACCGGAATGAGCTTCTTGCCATCCACCACGAACTCCAGCAGCGCATCGAACACACCACCCAATTTCGAGACGAAATCTTGGATGTACATATTGAAATTGCCGTCGTATTCGGTGATGACACCTAGCACCAAGGAATTTGACGCCGTTTTCGCGGTGAGGTCCGGCTGGAGGTTGGGTTTTGAACTATCCAACAGCAGGAAGCGGGCGAAATGGACAGTGCCTATTGTTTTCAGCGCATCGTCAATTTGCTTTGTATTTTCTGCCAGGGTTGCTGCAATGGCAGTCAAGCTAGTGCCTGGGATGATAGGCATGATCAAGGTAAGAGGGCTGCTCATAAAAGTCCTTAGTTGATTATCAATGGGAATATCAAAACCACATCCGCCTGCCAGAGTCGTTACACCCCGTCAGTTACACACTAAAAAAGCTCCCCCGAATTTCATGGAGAACAATGCAGATTAAGTTGGCAGCGCCGATCAGGCAGACGCCAGGCGCTGATGGTAAGCCTCGGCTTCTGACTCCGGGATTTGCTTGGCATCGATCCGGACATAAGTCGCTTCTGCTGTATCAAAAGGTTCGGGTCCAAAAAATGGCATGATTGTCCTCGCTCTTCTACATGGTCGACTGACCGGATAGTCAGCTAAACCAAGATATACGAGCAAGCAAGCTCCCGCCATCGCAAATTTGACAGCTAGACAGCGGGCTCACAATATGATTATTTGTTGGCGCCGATTAATTCAAGGGCGCTCGGGATAGCTGATAGTTGATAGTTGCTCGATCCGCTAGCCATAAGCATGCGCCAGCCTGGCTGGCGCATGCTTATGGCTAGCGGATTCGTGGCACGGCGTGGCCGGTCAGCAGTTGGCGTTTGACGAAACCGATGTATCTCGCATCTTCGCTGTTGTCGCGATCATCGCCGAACATCGGGTATTCGTCTGCCTGCACCGTATATTGTGCAGGCCCGGGAAAAATTACCCGACCCACTTCCGCGCATTACGGAACATGCGCATCCATGGCGAATCCTCACCCCACGATTCAGGGTGCCACGATTGCTGCACCGTGCGGAACACCCGCTCGGCGTGCGGCATGCAAACCGTGAAACGGCCATCCTGGGTAGTCACCGAGGTGATCCCTTGCGGCGAACCGTTGGGGTTGTACGGATAGCCTTCGGTCACTTGCCCTTGGTTGTCAACGAAGCGCATGGCGACCAGCGCTTCCTTGATATCGCCGGTTTGCGAGAAATCGGCAAAACCTTCACCGTGCGCGATGGCGATGGCGCTTTGGGTGCCCGCCATGTCCTGGAAGAAAATCGATGGCGACGATTCCACCTGCACCATCGAGAAACGTGCTTCGAATTTCTCCGATTTGTTGCGAGTGAATTTCGGCCAGGCCTGAGCGCCGGGAATGATCGCCTTCAGGTTGCTCATCATCTGGCAACCGTTGCAGACACCGAGTGCAAAGGTGTCGCCGCGCTGGAAGAAGACGGAGAACTGTTCCGCCAGCTTGGTGTTGAACAAGATCGTCTTGGCCCAGCCCTCGCCGGCTCCCAGCACATCGCCGTAAGAGAAACCGCCGACTGCGATGAAACCCTTGAAGTCGTCCAGCCGGGCGCGGCCGGCAATCAGGTCGCTCATGTGGACGTCGACTGCGGAGAAGCCAGCCTGATGCATTACATAAGCAGTCTCGACATGCGAGTTGACGCCTTGCTCACGCAAGATCGCCACCCGCGGCTTGGCAGCCAGGTTGAGGAAAGGCGCGGCAATATTCTCTTGCAAATCGAAGGGGATTTTCGGGCTGATGCCAGGATCGGCGGCATCCAGGATGCGATCGTATTCAGCGTCGGCGCTGGCAGGATTATCGCGCAGGCGGGCGATGCGCCAGCTGGTTTCGCTCCACAAGCGTTGCAGATCGATGCGGCTCTGGCTATAGATGGTCTTGGCGTCGCGGCTGAATTCGATGACGTCGCGCGTATTCGGTTTGCCGATGATATGGCTGCATGCGCCCAGGTTAAAGCTGCGCAGTACATTCATTACGTCCGATTTCTGTTCGGCGCGTACTTGCAGCACCGCGCCCAGCTCTTCGCTGAACAGCGCGCGCAAGGTCAGTTCATTGCGGCGCTCGGCCACCTGGCCAGTCCAGTTTTTCGAATCGCCCCAGTCGGCTGCGTGTTCGCTTTCCATGGTCAGGATATCGAGATTGATCGACAACCCGCTATGACCGGCAAACGCCATCTCGCACAAGGAGGTGAACAAGCCGCCGTCGGAACGGTCATGGTAGGCCAGCAGTTTTTGCTCGCTATTGAGTTGCTGGATCGCGGCGAAGAATGCTTTCAAGTCTTCGGCGCTGTCAACGTCCGGCGTCTCATTGCCGATCTGCTGCATCACCTGGGTCAAGGCCGAGGCGCCCATGCGGTTCTTGCCACGCCCGAGGTCGATCAGGATGATCGCAGTATCGCCGACATCGGTGCGCAGCTGCGGCGTCAAGGAACGGCGTACATCGCTCACCGGCGCGAAGGCGGAAACGATCAGCGATACCGGCGAAGTTACGGCCTTGGCTTGATCCTGGTCTTTCCAGGTGGTGCGCATCGACAGCGAATCCTTGCCGACCGGGATGCTGATACCCAGCGCCGGGCACAATTCCATGCCGATCGCCTTGACCGTATCGAACAAGGCGGCGTCCTGGCCCGGCTGGCCGCAAGCGGCCATCCAGTTGGCGGACAACTTGACGTCGGAGATATCGGCAATCGCTGCTGCGGCAATATTGGTCAAGGCCTCGCCCACTGCCATGCGGCCGGATGCGGCGGCGTTGATGACGGCCAGCGGTGTACGCTCGCCCATCGCCATCGCTTCGCCCAGATAACCTTCGAAGCTCATGCTGGTGACCGCGCAATCGGCAACCGGAATCTGCCACGGGCCGACCATCTGGTCGCGCACCGACGTCGCGCCCACAGTGCGATCGCCGATGGTGATCAGGAACGATTTATCGGCCACCGTCGGCAGCTTCAAAACGCGCTGCGACACTTCCAGCAATTCCATGCCGGTCAGGTCAACCGGCGGCAGGACTGGATTCAGATGCTTGACGTCACGCTGCATTTTCGGCGGCTTGCCGAGCAATACATCCATTGGCATATCGACTGGATTATTGTCGTGTTGCGGGTCGATCACCTTCAGCTGGCGTTCTTCGGTAGCCGTGCCGACCACCGCAAACAGACAGCGCTCGCGCTGACAGAAATATTCGAACAGCGGCAGGCTTTCAGGCGCAATCGCCAGCACATAACGTTCTTGCGATTCGTTGCTCCAGATTTCCTTCGGCGCCATGCCGCTTTCTTCCAGCGGCACTTTGCGCAAATCGAAAATCGCGCCGCGCTTGGCGTCGTTGGTGATTTCCGGGAAGGCGTTCGAGAGGCCGCCGGCGCCGACGTCATGGATCGACAGAATCGGATTCTTGTCGTCCATGGCCCAGCAGGCGTTGATCACTTCCTGGGCCCGTCTTTCCATTTCCGGATTGCCGCGCTGTACTGAATCGAAATCGAGATCGGCGGTATTCGAACCGGTCGCCATCGACGACGCCGCGCTGCCGCCCATGCCGATCCGCATGCCGGGGCCGCCCAACTGGATCAACAAGCTGCCGACCGGCAGCTCGTTCTTCTTGGTGTGCTTGTCGGAGATGCTGCCGATGCCGCCGGCGATCATGATCGGCTTGTGATAACCCTGCACATTGCCGCCGACGTTTTGTTCGTAGGTGCGGAAATAACCGCCCAGGTTAGGACGGCCGAATTCATTGTTGAACGCAGCGCCGCCAAGCGGGCCGTCGATCATGATTTGCAAGGCTGAAGCGATGCGCTCCGGCTTGCCGTACTGGCCTGCATCTGCTTGGCCGGCAGCAGTTACGTCGGCAGCATTCTCCCAAGCCTGCAACGCATCCGGCAACTGCAGATTGGAAACGGTGAAACCGGTCAGACCGGCTTTCGGCTTGGCGCCACGGCCGGTAGCGCCTTCATCGCGGATCTCGCCGCCGGCGCCGGTGGAGGCGCCAGGGAATGGCGAAATCGCGGTCGGGTGATTGTGCGTTTCGACCTTCATCAGGATATGCGTCAGCTCATCCGAAGCGCGATAAGTGTTGCCTTCCGCCGCGCCGCGCGCATAGAAACGCGAGACGGTTGCGCCTTCGATAATCGATGAGTTGTCGCTATAGGCGACGATGGTGCCCTTGGGTTGCAATTGATGGGTGTTCTTGATCATCGCGAACAAGGACTTGTCTTGCGCCTCGCCGTCGATGATCCAGTCGGCGTTGAAAATCTTGTGGCGGCAATGTTCGCTGTTGGCCTGGGCGAACATCATCAGCTCGACGTCGGTCGGATTGCGCTTGGCGCTGGTGAATGCGGCCAGCAGATAGTCGATCTCATCGTCCGACAAGGCCAGTCCCAATTCGCTGTTGGCTTGCTCCAGGGCGGCTTTGCCACCGGCCAGCAAATCGACAAAGGCCAACGGCTTGGCATCCAGTTCGCGGAATAGATCAGCGGCTTGCTCAGCGCTGCGCAAAACGGTTTCCGTCATACGGTCATGCAGCACATCGGCGATAGCGCGCACGCTGTCGTCGCTGAGTTTTTTAACCCCGCCCAGCAAACCGCTCTTGAGTTTTACCTGATACGCAATGCCGCGCTCGATGCGCTTGATGTGCGCCATGCCGCAATTGCGGGCAATGTCGGTGGCCTTGCTGGCCCACGGGGAAATCGTGCCGAAGCGCGGGATCACAATGAACTGTTCGCCTTCGTCGCTGCCAGTAAATGGATCGCCGTACGTCAACAACGCGTTCAAACGGCCGATATCATCCTGGCTGAGCGCGGTTGATGCATCGACAAAATGATCGAAGCGCCCGCTTATTTCGACGATATTGCTATCGATCGCTTGCAACTGGGTTAAAAGACGTAGGGAACGGAAGGCGGGGACAGCGTTGGAACCGGGCAAAATCAACATGGCGAGAAGGGGGGAGTTGATGCAGCGTGGCTGCGGGTTAAATCAGAAGCCGCCATTATACAGTGCCGATCAGCCCGCTGCCCCGGGAACTGATGACAAAATCACCTTGCCGCGCCACACAAAAGCATGGCGGGCCGGAAAAATGTCAGCTGCCTCGGACCGTCATTGCATTTCAGGCAATTTAACGCTTAAAAATCCCTCAGGACGATCTTGCCGATCACACGCCCGGTTTCCAGCGTGGCGTGGGCTTGCCGCAGGTTGGCGGCATTAATCGGCGATAAAATCTGGTTCAACGTGGTAGCAATGGTCTTGTCGTCGATCAGGCGCGCTATCTGGTTCAGCAAACTGCCCTGCTCCTGCATGTCGGCGGTCTGGAACATCGAGCGGGTAAACATGAACTCCCAGAAAAAGCCGGCGCTCTTGGCTTTCAACAGGCTGACATCGAGCGGCGCGGCGTTTTCGACGATGGTGCAAATCCTGCCTTGCGGCGCGACAGCTGCTGCCGCTGCCGGGAAGTGGCGGTCGGTATCATTCAGGATCAGCACGTAATCGACCTGCTCGAAGCCCTGCTCCTCAAGCTGCGCAGCCAGATCGCCGAAATGATTGATTACGTGCTGTGCACCGAGATCACGCACCCACTTTTCAGATTCCGGGCGCGAAGCCGTGGCGATCACGTTCAGCCCGGCGACCTTGACCGCCAACTGGATTGCAATCGAACCGACGCCGCCGGCGCCGCCGATGATCAGGATGGATTTGGCCGGTGTTGCCGGTGAGGACGCCACCTGCAGGCGCTCGAACAACGCCTCCCAGGCGGTGATCGTCGTCAGCGGCAGCGCAGCCGCCTGCTCAAAGGAAAGCGACTGCGGCATGTTGCCGACGATCCGCTCATCGACCAGCTGGAATTCGCTATTGCAGCCTGGGCGGGTAATGTCGCCGGCATAAAACACCCGGTCGCCAATCTTGAAGCGGCTGACCTCCGGCCCCACCGCCTGCACCACGCCGGCGGCGTCCCAGCCCAGCACGCGTGGCGTCTTTTCAACCGTATCCTTGGGAGCCCGTACCTTGACGTCGACCGGATTGACGGCAATCGCCTTGACTTCGACCAGGATATCCCGGCCTTGCGGTACAGGTTTGTCGAGTACCGCATCGAACAGGGATTCGGGATTATCGATAGGCAGGTAACGGCTTAATGCGATGGCTTTCATGCTGACTCCTGATTGACTAGGTGTTGATTAATTTGCGATGGCTGATACCGATTGCTATTCGGTTGGCCTCGGGTTGAACTCGGGTTGACCTCATTATGATAATGTTGAATTATTTTATAAAGACAGCAGTATTTGATTCACTTTCAAACCATATTTGATAATGTACTCAACCACCGACTTGCAGCTGTTTATTCATACCGCCGATCTGGGCAACCTGTCGAAGGCGGCGCGCCAGCTCGATTTGCTACCCGCGACCGCCAGCGCCAGCCTTAAACGACTGGAACAGCAACTCAATGCGCGCCTGTTTGTGCGCTCGACCCGCAGCATGCGGCTGACGCCGGCCGGCGCCCTGTTCCTGGACTATAGCCGTCAGGCTCTGGCCTTGCTGCAAGAAGGCCAGGCGCTGCTCAACGCCGACGGCCCGGTGAGCGGGCATCTGCGGCTGTCGATGCCGTCCGATGTCGGCCGCAATATCCTGCTGCCGTGGCTCGATGCATTTCAAAAAAACTATCCGCAAGTCACCTTGTCGCTGCAATTTTCCGACCGCGTGATCGACCTGTTTCGCGATCCGGTCGACGTCGCTTTCCGCTACGGCAAGCTGGACGACTCGACCCTGGTATCGCAGCCGCTGGCCGCCAGCCGCCGGGTGCTGGTGGCGGCGCCGAGCTACCTGGCGCAGCACGGCCGGCCGCAATCGCCGCAAGATCTGCAGAACCACAACTGCCTGCTGTATTACCTGCAACGCGGCTTGTTCAACAATTGGCGCTTTTATGCCGGCAAGACGCCAATCGACGTCAAGGTGCGTGGCGACCGCATGAGCGACGATGCCGCGATTGCGCGGCTATGGGCAATCGCCGGCATCGGCATCGCCTATAAATCCTGGCTGGATGTACGGCAAGACGTGGCCGAGGGACGCCTGGAAATCCTGCTGGAACAATTTGCTGGAGAGGAAACGCCGCTCAGCATGGTTTATCCGCATCGCAACAGCATGTCGCCGTCGCTACGCGCATTGCTGACATTCTTGCGCGAAAAATTCGAGGAGATTGAAACGACTAGCCGCTAATTAGTGGGAAATTGAGAGGGGATCGCAGACCTGTCTTAAAGCCGGGATTAAAGATGCAGTCCAAACTGCTCGACAACGAACTCGACAAACGATTTCAACTTCGGTGTCATCTTGCGGTTCGAGGCAATCACGATATGCATCGGCCGGTGTTCCAGCTCGTAGTCGCCCAGCAAACGCTGTAAGCGGCCGGCTGAGACCTCATCGCGCAGCAAGGCTTCCGGCTGCATGATGATGCCGATGCCGTTGAGGGCGGCGGTGCGCAGAGCCAGGCCGTTATTGGCGCGGAAATTTCCATGTACCTCAATCTCTTGCCGCACGCCTCCCTGCGAAAACTGCCAGAGGTTATAGCGATTGCCGTGTGCAAAGCTGAGGCAATTATGCATGGCCAGTTGTTGCGGCGTCTGCGGCGTGCCGCAACGCGCCAGGTACTCCGGAGCGGCGCACACCATGGCCCGATACGGCTGCAAGGGACGCGCAATCAGGCTCGAATCCGGCAGCGCGCCGATCCGGATCGCCACCTCGAAGCCCTCTTCGACCAGATCGACTACCCGGTCATTCAAGGACAGGTCGAGTTCGACATCGGGATAACGCTCCAGATAGGCGCGCACCACGGCAGCCAGCATCTGGCCGCCGAAAGTGGCCGGTGCAGTCACCCGCAGCACGCCGCGCGGCAGCAACTGCATTTGCTTGACCGAAGCGTCGGCCGCTTCGATTTCCAACAGCGCCTGCTTGCAGCGTTCGAAATACAACTGGCCGATCTCGGTCAGGCTCTGGCGGCGCGTGGTGCGGTTCAGGAGGCGCACCCCGAGTTGCTCCTCCAGCTGGCGCACGTGCTTGCCGACCATGGTTGGCGAAATCCCGGCCTCCTCTGCCGCAGCAGAAAACCCGCCCTTTTCGACTACCCGGACGAAAATCTGCATACTGGTTAACCTATCCATAAAACCTCTTATTGAGAATGATCATTAAGAACCATTGGTTTCAAGTGATAGGAATATTAAGGCATTTATCCACCACAGAGAAGCAATCATACTGACACCCTGATTTCAACCTCATCACGGAGTTCAACATGAAAATCGCAGTTATCGGCGCCACCGGCACAGTCGGCAAGGCAGTCGTGGCGCAACTGGCAAGCCGCCATGACATCATCGAAGTCGGCAACACTAGCGGCCAGTACCAGGTAGACATTACCGATATCAAGAGCGTGGAGCAGTTATTCGACAAAATCGGCAAGGTCGACGCCATCGTATCGACCGCTGGAAAATTGCATTTCGGCCCGCTGCAAGAACTGACGCCAGAGAAATTCGAGATCGGCTTGCGCGACAAATTGATGGGCCAGATCAACCTGGCGCTGGTGGCGCAGCATCGCTTGAACGATGGCGGCTCGATCACCCTGACCAGCGGCATCCTCAGCGAAGAGCCGATTCTGCAAGGCGTCAATGCTTCCACCGTGAACGCCGCCCTGGATGGATTTGTACGTGCTGCGGCGATCGAACTGCAACGCGGCATCCGCATCAATATCGTCAGCCCGACGGTGCTGCAGGAATCATTGGCCAGCTACGGTCCATTCTTTTACGGCTTCGAAGCAGCACCCGCCAGCCGCGTCGCCCAGGCTTACAGTCGCAGCGTCGAAGGTGCGCAAACCGGCCGCGTATATCGGGTCTGGTAAACCGGCACCGCCTGCGAGGATGCCGCATCGTTATTGTCAGCATTTTGTCAAGATGATGCAGTAAGATTGGCCGCAGATCGACGCGACCAACCCCATCCTCAAGAGGCTGTTATGGTGAATGTAGTAAAACGCATTCAGGAATACAACGCAGGCCGCGATCCGCAACGCCTGCAGATGAAATACCGCAACATCCGCAACGACCCGTTCACCTTTCTGCGTGGCACCTGCCATCTGTTCTACGAACGCCTGCCGCAAAGCGGTTTGATGCGCTCGGCGCCGCTGGCCTGGATTTGCGGTGATATGCATTTGGAAAATTTTGGCAGTTACAAGGGCGATAACCGCCTGGCTTATTTTGACCTGAACGATTTCGACGAAGCTGTGCTGGCCCCTCTCAGTTGGGAACTGGTGCGCCTGCTGACCAGCGTGTTGATTGCTGCCGACGGCACGCCCAATGGCGCCACCGACAGCCGGCTGCTGTGCCGCAACCTGATCGACGCTTACGGCGCCGCCCTGACCCTGGGCAAACCGCGCTGGGTCGAGCGCGATATCGCGCAAGGCATGGTCGGCGACTTGCTGAACAGCTTGCGCGGCCGCCAGCGCGCCTCCTACCTTGATAGCCGAACCGTAGTCAAAGGCAAACTGCGCGTGCTGCGCGTGGATGGCAAGAAAGCGCTGCCGGTATCCGATAAACAGCGCGCCAAAATCAACGCATTCATGCAACGTTTTGCCAGCGAACAGCCCAATCCCGATTTCTACAAAGTGCTGGACGTAGCACGCCGCATCGCCGGCACCGGCAGCCTCGGCGTCGACCGTTACGTGATTCTGGTGCAAGGCAAGGGTTCGCCCAACGGCAATTACCTGCTTGATTTGAAACAGGCGCTGCCGTCTTCATTGGCGCCCTATTTAAAGGTGGCGCAACCTAAATGGAAGAACCAGGCACAACGGGTGGTCACGCTGCAGCGGCGCTGCCAGGCGGTATCCATGGCTTTCCTGCAGCCGGTCATGCTGGGCAAAACTCCTTACGTGCTGCGTGGTTTGCAACCCAGTGAAGACCGAGTCGCGCTTAAGCAGCCGCGTCACACGCTGGCCGAAATCCAGCAAGTCATGAGCGTCATGGGCAATCTGGTCGCCTGGGCGCAATTGCGCAGCGCCGGCCGCCAGGGGTCGGCGATTGCCGATGAGCTGATCGCTTTCGGGCAAAGCAAGAAGTGGAAAAAGCAGTTGCTGGATGCCGCTCAGGATTGCGCGGCGCAGGTGCGCAAGGATTGGCAGACTTACAGCAAAGCGTATGATGCTGGCGCATTTGAGTTGTAGTTGCGTTGTAGTTGCGCTGTAGCCGCGTTGTAGCCACGGCCAGCACCGCCGATGACGATGTAATTGTGCTTTGCTGTCCTATTATCAAGTAATTCAAGGTATGATTCTGATCGCCTGCAACGCGTGGTGCCGCGCAGAACCCTTGAGAACAATAGTGATACAGCAGCAGACACAGAAACAAATCGTGGTTATCGGCGGCGGCGTGATGGGAGTCTGCAGCGCTTACTTTCTAGCCGAAGCCGGGCACCAGGTTGCCGTAGTGGAACAACGCAGCAATGTCGCGGAACAAGCGACGCTGGGTAATTCCGGCATCTTGTCGGCTGGTGCGGCGCTGCCTTGGTCGGTACCCGGCATGCATCGCAAGATCTTGGCTGGCATGTTTAACCAGGAAGCGCCGAATGTGCTCAACGCCCGCTTCAGCCCTTCGCTGTGGCGCTGGATGCGGCGCTGGATGGCGGAATCCGAGCTCCAGCGCTTTCGCTCCCATACCCATCAAATGCAAAGACTGGCTTCTTACAGCCAAGACTTGCTGGAGCAGATACAACAGCATTTCCAGCTCGATTTTGAACAAAGCCCGGGCTTGCTGCGCCTGTTCCGCAGCGAAGCCGAACTGGCGGCGCTAGCCCCTACCCGGGAGCTGCTGACCGAATGCGGCGTGGCGCATCAACTACTCGATGAAACCGCTGTACGGTTGCAGGAACCAACCCTGGCCGGCGCCGGCAAGCTGGCCGGCGGTGTGTATTTTCCGGATCTGGGTTCCGGCAACTGCACCCTGTTTACCAAACAATTGAAAGCCATCCTGCAAGGACTGGGGGTGCAGTTCCATTTCGACAGCAAGGTAAGCGCGATCGCGCCGCAAGGTGCGCAGGTAGGTTTGCAGATAGATGGCAATTTGCTGCTGGCCGACGCCGTGGTGTGCGCCGCCGGCAACGCCAGCGCCCATCTGCTAAAACCGCTGGGACTGCGCCTGCCGCTGCACGCGATCAAGACCTATACCGCCACTGCCACCGTAAAGAATTATGAAGTAGCGCCGCAGATGGCGGTGCTGGATGACAGTTACCAAGTCACCATGGCGCGCATCGGCGCCCGTATCCGTCTGGCCGGGATTGCCGAATTTGGCGCGCAAGACTTGTCGCTCGACGACAAGGCTCTACGCACTCTGCTGAAAGTGGCGCACGACTGGTTCCCCGACGCCGCCAATTTCAACAACGCCAGTTTCTGGTGCGGCCATACGCCGATGCTGGCGGACGAAGTGCCGCTCATCGGCCACACCGGCGCCAGCAATGTTTTTGTCAATATCGGGCATGGCGGCTCGGGCTGGAGCATGGCGCTGGGCGCCGCCAAAATATTGGCGGATCAGGTCTCCGGACGGATACCCGAGGTTGATCTGGACGGGTTGACAGTGGCCCGTTATCGCTGACAAACGTAGTTAAGTGGGGTCAGAGTTTTTTTTACGACATGCTTTATCGTCGTAAAATTACTCTGACCCCAGTTAACGGGGCACGGAGTACACAATCCAAATGAGCACCATCTACCCCGTCGCCGAAATCCGCAAAATCGAGCAAGCCGCCTTGCGCGAACTAGCGCCTTACAGTCTGATGCAACGCGCCGGTCACGCTGCCGCGCAAGCGGCTTTACGCATACTCCCCGGCCCGGCTCATGCCGCTACCATCCTGGTGCTGGCCGGCCCCGGCAACAATGGCGGTGACGCCCTGGAAGCCGCGGCCGGACTGGCTAAGGCCGGCGCCGAAGTGATGGCCTTGCTTAAAACCGCCCCCTCGCAACTACCGGCCGATGCAGCCCAGGCGCTGAGACGCGCTCAGCAACACGGTGTGCACCTGATGCCGCCCGAGCAGTTTGCCGAGATCGACAGCAATCAATGGACCTTGGTCATCGACGGCCTGTTCGGCATCGGCCTGAGCCGCGCACTGGATGGTGACTGGCGCCGCCTGGTGCAGGCGGTAAATTCTATGGCGTGCCCGGTGCTGGCGCTGGATGTGCCAAGCGGCCTGAACGCTGACACCGGCGTAGTGGTGGGCGCTGCTGCCGGCATCGCAATCCAGGCCAGCCATACCATCACCTTCATCGCCGACAAAGCCGGCCTGCATACCTGCGACGGCCCTGATTACGCCGGCAAAATCGAAGTGGCGACGCTGGCGATTGCGGAAAACCATTTTCCTACGCCCCATATGTGGCTGAACCACGCCGGATTGTTCGCCGAATACCTGCGGCCGCGCCGGCGCAATTCGCACAAAGGCAGTTTTGGCGATGTTGCTGTTATTGGCGGTGCGGCAGGCATGGCCGGCGCACCGATATTAGCGGCGCGCGCCGCCGCCAAGTGCGGTGCGGGCCGGGTGTTTGTCGGCTACGCTGAGCAGCCGCCGGCCTACGATAGCGCGCAGCCGGAACTCATGTGCCGCCACGCCGCCGATCTCGATTTTTCCTCGGCGGTACTGGTGGTCGGCCCCGGCCTCGGCATGGCCGATACCGCGTTGACATTGCTGACCCGCGCACTGGATGCGCTCAGCTGGCTGGTGCTGGACGCCGACGCCTTGAATCTGCTGGCGCGCCAGCCGCAACTGCAAGCCCAGGTGGCACAACGCCAGCATGCCGTGCTGATGACGCCGCACCCGCTGGAAGCCGCCCGCCTGCTTGGCGTCAGCACCAGCGACATCCAGGCCGATCGTATCGCTGCCGCACGCGCCCTGGCCAGCCGCTTCAATGCCGTGGTAGTGCTGAAAGGCGCCGGCAGCATCATCGCCCGCGCCGACGGCGCAGTGGTCGTCAATTCGACCGGCAACCCGGCTTTGGCCACCGCTGGCAGCGGTGATGTCTTGTCCGGCGTCTGCGGTGCTTTGCTGGCCCAGGGCTGGCCACAGTGGGAAGCGGCGCTGGCGGCAGTATGGCTGCACGGCCGCGCCGCCGATCAACTGGTGGCGCAAGGCATCGGCCCGATTGGACTGACTGCCGGCGAGTTGATCCCGGAAGTCCGGTCATTGTTGAATCAGCTGCTGCAAGATCGCTAACTCATACAACCCTTCATACATCCCTTCATACATCCCGTCACACACCCCACGGCACCACCGCCACACCCATCAGCTGGCGATGAAATGTCATCACCAGTAAAGCCAGCAGCAGGCCCGAGATAACTGCAATCACGTCAAACTTCCACGCGGGAGTGAATTGCTTGTAAGTTTTCCGCTGGATCACGGAAAATAAATCAATTACCGCATAAGCCAAAAAGGCTGAAAACAACAGCGTGGCTTTGCCATGTCCGTTCGCCAGCAAATGCACCAGCGCCCAGATTGCCAGCCCGAGCAGCATCGGGTGTTTTACCCAGGCTCGGATATGGGTTTTCATATTGGCGGCGGAAAATAGTATGAAGCTGATGACCATGGCCAACGGCGCGGCATGGCGGGCGCCGATGGACGACGCGAATAATCTGGTTCCGCCGGGTGCGCTGGCGTAGCCGGCTATGATCAAAGTCAGCCCAAACGCTGCCAGCAAGGCAAACAGGCCCTTATAGCGATTTTCACCAAAAGCGTGGACCAGCGGCGCTTTCAAAGCGGGGACAGTGGGAATCAGATGGAGGCCGAGAAAGAGCAGCAGCCCCAGGATCAATATTTCCAAAATAGTTCTCCTTGCATGACAGTCAAACGGCGGCCAGGGCCGGCTAGCATGTGCAATGAAAAAATCCCTCCCGGCGTCGCTGCCAGGAGGGATTCATTATAAGTACTAATTGCAAAACCTTGGCGCTGTTTTACCGGCTTCTGTCAGTGCCTCAATGCGCCTGGATTTCCTTGACCAGCTCGCCACTGCCATAGACCTTGCCCAAGGTTTCCAGAATGGCGCCGCTATGCACTGCAATCGAACGATTGGTGCGTGGATCGAACCAGAATGCTCCACCCAGCGAATGGATATTGCCGTCGAAAATCAGGCCGACGATTTCACCGCTGCGATTGATCATTGGGCTGCCTGAATTACCGCCGATGATGTCGTTGGTGGTGGCCAGGTTATACCGCTGCGCCAGATTCAGCTTGCTCTTGGCGCTATCCCAGGACGCAGGCAAGGCAAACGGATCAGCGCCGGTGTCGCGCTCGAACGCACCGCCAATAGTGGTGAACGGCGCGATTTTTTTATCGCCGTCTTGCCAGCCTTTGACTTCACCATATGACAGGCGCAAGGTGAAAGTGGCGTCCGGATAGGCGCTGGTGCCCTGCTGAGCAAAACGTGCCTGGGCGATCAGTTCGGAGTTCTTTTGTTGTACCGATTCCACTTCTTTTTCATAGCGCTTGCGAATTGCACGCGCGACCGGATCGAGCGCCAGCTCCATCTTGATAAACGGATCGTCGGATTTCAGGATAGCTTCTTTGCCGCCCTGCCACAGTGCCTTGCGCACCGCCGGATCGCCCAGCTTGGTATGGTCGATCAAAGCAGCGCTAAGTTGATCCGGCGATTGTTTGCCGAGCACCTGTTTGACGACGGGATCATCGGTACCGAGGATTTCGCGCAACTTGGTGAGCGAAAAGCCGAGCATCACTTTTTCGTATTCCGGATACACCGGTGCGGTCGAAAACAACTCTTGCTCAAGTTCAGGCAGCTTGGCGTCAGCATATTCCGGCAGGCGCTCGCCGTTCGGCTTGGCCCGTTCTTCCGCACCGCGTACCAAAGCCTGCGCGTAACTGAAGTACTTGCTGTAGAAACCGCGGCCGCCTTCAATCATGTTGTAAGGCGCTTCGATCTGGCGATAGGCTTGCTGCGACGCGGCGATGACGTCCCAAGCACCGCCGATCTTGGCTTGCAACGCTGGCTGCTGCGATACGAATTGACGCAAGGCGGTTTCCTCATCCTGCTTTTGCTTCATCAATACCGGATCTTGCAAGGCGCTGAGACGTCCTCTGTATGCCTTGTAAGCATTTTCCACGCCGAACAAGGCATGCTCGGCGTTACGCGCTGCTTCTGGACTATTTTTGCTGTACTGCTCCAGTACACCGCGCATTTCTGCCAGTCGAATCACATTATTGACTAACGTGAGATCGCGCAAAGTGGTCAGTTGCGATACTGTCAGCTGCCGTTGCGTCGAGCCTGGCTGGCCGGTGACGAATACCATTTCGCCCTCTTCCGCACCGCTTTTGCTGAACGGGAAATAATTCTCGATCCTGGCTGGCTTGCCGCCTTCGTAGGCGCGCAACAGAGTGATGTCGAGGTCGTAGCGCGGGAAGTTAAAATTGTCGGGATCGCCGCCGAAAAACGCTGCGGCCTTTTCCGGCGCCCAAACCAGGCGCGTATCCTGGAAACGATGGTATTTATAGACTTGGTATTGACCGCCGTGATACAGGTCGACGACGTCGCACCGCACGGTTTCCTTGTCGTTGCCGACACAGGCTGAAGTCAGTTTGGCTTTGACTGCATTTTGCGCATTCTTGAAAGCCGCACCATCCAGGCCTGCGGTCGCGCTCTTGACTTCAGTAGTGACGTCGGTGATTTGTTCCAGCCGGTTCAATTCGATCTCAGGGCAGCTCAGTTCTTGCTCGCGGCCCTTAGCCAAAAAACCGTCCTTGATCAGATTTTTTTTTGCTGTCGATAACTGATCCAGGCACTCGGACGCGCAGTGATGATTGGTCATCACCAGCCCATCTTTCGAAACGAAGGAGGCCGAGCAGCCACCGGCAATCCGCACCGAACCCAGCATGGTGCGCTTGATCCAGCCTTCGCTCGGCGTAAATCCGTATTCGGCCTGCATCTTCGCCTTCGGCAAATTATCTAAAGTCCACATTCCCTCCGCTGCCATCGTCATGCCTGGCGCCAGCAGTGCTGCAAAAAGCCAATGAATTCGCATCGTCTTCCCTATCAATAATAAATTTTTAGGAGTGAAACATTACCACAATGCAATACGAAGCGTCATCATCGGCATGTTGTGCGTTATTGCAGGTGCTGCAGCAAGGACGGGCCAAATACTTCCTGCTGAATCTGATGGGCCGCTACACCGCGCGCCAGCAAGGCCTCGCGCTGGATCTGCATGAACGGCGTCGGTCCGCACAAGAAATAAGAACCGTCATGCGGCAGCAAGGCGTCCGGCAATTGCGCCAGCTGCAAATAGCCCTGCTGCTGATAATCCTGTTGCAGGCGATCGTCGGCGGCCGGTTTTTCATAGGCGATATGCGAGCGCATCTGTGCATGCCGACGGCGCAGGTTGTTCAACTCGCCCTTGAGCGGATGGTGGCGGCCATTCAGCGTGGCGTACAAGAAATTGACCGGCCGTTGCGGGCTCTGCTGCAAGCTGCTGTGCAATATGCTCATCATCGGCGTGACACCGACGCCGGCGCTGATCAGCACCAATGGCGTGTCGTCCTTTTGCGGCAAAACAAAATCGCCGCATGGCGGACTGACCCACAGTACATCGCCTTCCCGATACTGCTCATGCAACAGGTTCGATACCAGGCCGGCCGGATAGGCAGCAGCTGCCTGTCCATCCGCATCGGCGCTGCCCTGCTCGCGCTTGACGCTGATGCGCCAGTGGCCGTTGTCCGGCGCATCGGACAAGCTGTACTGGCGTAGCTGACGCAAGGCCAGTTGTTCGATATTCACCGCGACGCTGATGTATTGACCCGCCTGGAAACTCGGCAGCGCACTGCCGTCGCTTGCCTGTAAATAGAAAGAGCTTACGGTATCGCTCTCCTTTTGTTTACGGACCACGGTGACCGAGCGAAATTCGCCAGGTTCGACGCCATGTGCCTGATACTGCTTGCGCTCTTCCTCGATCAAGGCCGCAGCCAGCAAACCGTAAGCCTCTGCCCATGCGGCCATCAGTTCTGGCGTTGCCGCGGCACCGAGGATTTCTGCAATCGCTTCCAGCAAATGTTTGCCGACGATGGGATAGTGCTCTTCCCGAATCCCCAGGCTGACATGCTTTTGAACGATACGGCTGATCACCGGCGCCAACGCTTCGGGATTATCGATATTGGCGGCGTAAGCAAAGATCGCAGAAGCCAGTGCCTGTTGCTGCTTGCCGGACTGCTGGTTCGGCATATTGAAAATATTCTTGAGCTCAGGATGGGCGGCAAACATGCGCTGGTAGAAGCAGCGAGTAATGGTCAGCCCATGTTCACGCAAGACAGGAACGGATGCGACGATATAGGGACGGGAAGCGGCGGAAAGCACGGGGGAAGCCATATAAACACTCCTATTGTGACATTTAAAATACTACAATTAATTTAAAAAAATGCGCCGCGCGATGGCGGCGCTCCGGTTTTCGACAGGATCAAGCCGCTGCCGTCGGCTGAAAATGCATGCGCGTGATGACGCTGGAGGTTGGTGGCAGGACCAACTCAGCCAGGTTGTGCCGGTTCATGCCGGCATAAAATTCTTGCTGGCCGATATCCAGCACGCGCTTCAGATGACAACTGCCTTTTAAAACGCAAGGCGGTTTGTCGCAATCGACCAGGCCGCCGTGCCCTTCCAGAGCACTGAGAATATCGCCCAGATACAAACTCGCCGGCGCCTGCGCCAGTCGCAAGCCGCCGTTGCGGCCCGGGGTTGCGCTGATCCAGCCCAGCTTGACCATGCGGTTGACCACCTTATTCAGATGATTCTTTGGAATATCGAAGTAAGCCGCCAGCTCGCCAACGGTAATCACGCCTTGTTCCGGCGTCGCCGCCAGATACATCAAGACGCGCAAGCCGAAATCGGTGAATTTGGTGAATTGCATGGTTTTGTTTCCTGCTGACGGCAGAAAGTCTCGATGGAATGACACCATCATATTATTGTTGCATTTAAAAAGCAACAATAAATATTTTTGTTAAAAAAACACATTTATTGACTACAACATTAATCTGATGGAAACTTAAGCAAGCTATTATTTTTTTAACAAAACTCAATAGCCCTTGACGCAGCTACCCTATGATGTTACTAGTAATCCAAAGAAACATTTCCTTAAGGAAAATTTAATAGAGAGGATGCTATACATAACAAATGTTCAAGCAAGCGCTTGGATTTCCATAAAGCAATAAAATGTGAGTTGGAGATTTGTCATGAAAAGATTTGTTCGGAACGGCATTTTGCTTATCGCATCGGCAGTCGCATCGCTAGTCGTATCCTTAACCGCATCGTTAATTATCAATACCAGCGCCTCGGCGACCACCGCTACCGCCACCATGACCAACACGGTCACCATCACCAATAACTGCAGCATCTCCGCCCTCGGCTTCACGACGACCTATGACCCGATCGTCACCAATGCCACCACAAACCAGGACGTCACCGCCAGCGTCACCACCACCTGCACCGTAGGCGCCTCTCCGGAGATTACGCTCGGACAGGGAGCGAATGCGAATACCGGTTCGACCGACGCCGTACCGTTGCGCCGCCTTAGCAGCGGCGGCGGCACTCCCGTCTTTCTCAACTATGCCTTGTATTCCGATTCCGGCCGCTCGGTCACTTGGGGCAACACGGTAGCAACCGCGCCTACGGCCGTCACGGCTACCGGCAGCGCTACGCCGATCACGATTTATGCGCGGGTGCCATCCGGCCAGTCTGTCAAGGCCGCCACTTATACCGACACGGTAGTTGCCACCGTCACTTTTTAGGATGGTCGATGATGCCCAATCTGAATCTATGGCGGGCTGCCTGGCAGCCCGCGCTGGTCTTGTGCCTGGCTTCTGCGCAGACTGCTGGCGCCGCCTCGTTCAACGTTAATCCGATTGGTTTCGACCTGAACGCGGAGCGCGCTTCCGGCGTGCTGCAAATCAGGAACACCGGCGATCAAGCGGTGCGTATACAAGTCTCTGCCGTCGACTGGAGCACGGATGGCCGCCAGGAAGTGCTGGCGGACACCGACGCCCTACTGTTGAATCCGCCGATCTTTGCGATAGAGCCGGGACAAACCCAGTTTCTGCGTTTCGGCGTGCGCCACCCCGAGAATTCGGCAACCGAGAAAAGCTACCGCTTGCTGCTCGACGAGGTGCCGCCCAGCGGTCCGCAGGCACCGGGCTTAAAAACTTTGCTGAGGGTCAGCATTCCGGTATTCATTGTCCCGCAGAAAAAACAGGAAAGGATTTCCTGGCAGTTAAGACGGCAAGCCAAAGGTTTAATACTGGTGGCGGCCAATGACGGCAACGTCCATAGCAAGATTATCGGTATCCAGCTGAAGAACAGTGATAGCGATAGCCAGGATGGCCTGCAAATCAGCACGCCTGCCTACGTATTGCCAGGCCAGCACAAGGAATGGTCTCTGGCAAACGGCAAAATCCGTGCCGGCGCGGTCCGACTGCAAGTTCAGACAGATAAGGGCGAGATTGAAGAACACCTCATGCTGGAGGCTGACCAAGTATCTAGCCGCTAGCCTGATCGCATGTCAAATCCCCGCTCTGGCAGCAGCTGACAAGTCAGTCGCAGAACAGGAAATCATCTTGGCTGTGGTCGTCAACGACAAAAAATTGACGGACACAGCGGTGATTGTACGGACTGCTGCTAGCGGCATCATTGTGCCGGCGCGGTTATTGATTGACGCTCGCTTGCGCTTGCCAGATGGCGCCGCCGTCAGCAGCCATCAGGAAAATTATTATCCGCTGACAGCGCTGCCGGGCGTGCGCGCGGAGATCGAGGCAAGCACCCAGACACTGAATATCCATGCGCTGCCAAGCGCTTTCATCGATTCGGAACTCAACCTTGGCGATCACCAGCCTTTGCTGCTGCAAGCCGCGGAAACCGGCGCTTTTTTAAACTACGACATCAACTACGCCAGGGGCCAGGAGCGCAGCAATCTTTCCGGTCTGGCGGAAGTGGGCGTGTTCAGCGGCGGTGGAATTTACACCAGCCGTTTCGTCGGCCAGGACTTGACCGGCCAGCGTTCGCTGTTTCGGCTCGACAGCCAATACACGCGGGATTTTCCGCAGCAACAGACTACGCTGGTGGTCGGCGACAGCATTACCGGCAACAGTTCTTTATCGCGCCAGGTATATTTCGGAGGGCTCCAATGGCGGACAAAATTCTCGACCGTTCCGGGTTACCAGGCAATCCCGCTGCCGGCGTTCAGCGGTACCGCGGCGGCCCCCTCGGTGGTCGACATCTACGTGGATAACATCCTGCGCCTCAAACAAGCTGTCGACACCGGCCCGTTCACGATCAACAACCTGCCGGTCTACGCCGGCCAAGGCAATGTGCAAATGGTGGTGCATGATGTGCTCGGGCGGCAGCAGGTCTACACGCAGGGCTACATCACCAGCGCCCAGTTATTACGGCAAGGCAGCAAGGATGTCTCTTACGAAGCCGGCGCACTGCGCAACAATTTCGGCAGCAAGGACAGCGACTACGGCCGCGTGTTCAGCTCCGCCACCGTGCGTTACGGCGTCAGTAATGCCAGCACCGTCGAAAGCCACGGCGAGATCATGCGCGGCCGCGAATCGCTGGCTGTCGGCGCTACCTTTGCAATCAGCGATATCGGTTTGTTGAGCAGCGGCCTGGCAGCCAGCAATTCGGAACGCGGCAGCGATACCGAGCAATATATGCAATTCGATCGCCAGGGTAATCAATATGCCGTGACCCTGCGCGCGCAAACCGCCGGTCGGCGCTTTTGGCAGTTGGGTTTGAGCGATGATGTTCTGGCGCCGGCGCAGCAATTCCAGGCGCAAGCCAATGTCGCGCTGGGCGAGCGCACTAATTTCTCGGCAGGCTATCTGAGCCAGACCAACCGCATCCAGGATAATGTGCGCGCGATCAATGCCGGCCTCAACGTTAACTTGCGGCAGAACGGCAGCATCAGCATCGGCTTGCTGAAATCGCTGACACAGGATCGCTTGCTTTCTGCCAACGTGGTCTGGGTCATCGCGCTGGAACATCAAAGTTTCCTGCAGCTAGTGGCCAGCGGCCAGCGAGGCAGCAAATACATGAGCGCCGAATACCAGCAAACCGCACCGCAAGAAGGTGGCTGGGGTTATCGCGCACGCAAGGCTGTGTTCGATAACGGCGGCGAAGATGTCGGCGCCAATTACATCGGCAGCAACGGCGAATACATGCTGAGCGCGAATCACGTGAATCGACAAAACAATCTGCAGCTTGAGGCGCGCGGCGGCGTCGCCCTGCTCGGCGGCCACGTCCGGACGACCCGCTGGCTGGATCAAAGTTTTGCCATGGTCGAAGTCCCGGTCAGCCAGCCCATCGATATCTACGCCAACAATATCAAGGTCGGCCGGACTGACAAATATGGCGTCGGTTTTATTCCTCGCCTGATCCCCTACGAATCCAACACCGTTTCCCTGGACGACGCCAGGCTGCCGCTGTCGATGTCGCTGGACCTGGCTCAGAAATCGGTCACACCCGGCTACCGGACCGGCAGCCTTTTGAAATTCAGCGCGCAGCAAAACCAGAGCGCAACCTTGATCCTGGTCGATGAGAACAATAAACCCTTGGATACCGGCACCCGGGTGTATGTCAATCGAAGCAGCAGCGCGCAGGAAGTCGCGCTGCGTGGCCAGGTTTTTGTCGCGGCGATCGACTATCCGGCAGAAGTCGTGGTGCGTGATAACGGCTCAGGCATAAGGTGCCGCTTCAATATCGATGTTCAACCAAAAACAGACATTTTCCCGGTGCTCGGACCTTATATCTGTTCTCAGGAGATGAAATGAAATCTTGCTTGAAATGGCTGGCAGCTATAGCGGCCCTGACGCTCCCGCTCAGCGCCTATGCACTGCTGTCCACCTGCACCGTCAGCGCGACCGGCATTTCATTCCCCGCCTATGCTTCGCCTGGCGTCGCCAACTCCGACAGCACCGGCGACATCGCCGTCACCTGCACCGCAACTCTGGTAGCAGGGACCGGCAACTACACCATCGCCATCAGTACAGGAAGCGGCACTTTTACCAATCGTAAAGTGACATCGGGCGCCAATTTCCTCGACTACAATATATACACCGACAGCGCCCGTTCTATCGTCTGGGGCGACGGCACGGGAAGCACGCAAATGGTGTCCGACAGCTACACGATCCTGCTGACCCCGACCACCCGCCATTACACACCCTACGGCCGCGTGCCTGGAAGCCAGAACAAGCCAGCTGGAACCTACACCGATACCGTGACCGTCACAATTACCTACTGAGCAGATCCGATCTATCGCTCGCCGAGGACAAAAAAAACCGATCTCTCGATCGGTTTTTTGCTCGGCATGTGCGGCTCAACAAGCCACAACTCCGATTTAGATTTCTTCGTACAGCGGCAATGTCAGGAATTCGGCAAACGATGCCGATGTCGACATTTCTTCGAAGATCTTCGCAGCGCGATCATAAGTAGCGCCATCGCCAACCAGCGCCTTGACCTTCGCCAGCTCTTGCGGAATCATCGCCACCACCATTTCGGCGGTCACTTTCTTGCCGTCTTCCAGCACGCCCTTGGTCGAGCGGATCCATTGCCATACTTGCGCGCGGCTGATCTCGGCGGTAGCCGCATCTTCCATCAAATTGTGGATCGGCACGCAACCGTTGCCGGCCAGCCAGGCGCCCAGATAGTGGATGCCGACGTTGATGTTGTAACGCAGACCGGCTTCCGTGATCGGCGCTTCCGGTTTGAAGTCGAGCAGATCGGCGGCGCTGACATTGACGTCCTCGCGCTGCTTGCTGATCTGGTTCGGCTGGTCGCCCAATACCTTCTTGAATTCGGTCATGGCCAGCTCTACCAGGCCCGGATGAGCGACCCAGCCGCCGTCGTAACCGTCGGTGGCGTCGCGCGCCTTGTCGGTACGCACGCCGCCCATGGCGATCTCATTCTTCTCGGGATCGTTCTTGATCGGGATCAACGCAGCCATGCCGCCGATCGCTGGCGCATTGCGCTTGTGGCAGGTCTTCAGCAGCAGCAATGCGTAGGAGCGCATGAACGGCGCCGTCATGGTTACCTTGGCGCGGTCGGCCAGGCAGAAGTCCTTGTCCAGCTTGAATTTCTTGATGCAAGAGAAAATGTAATCCCAGCGGCCGGCGTTCAGGCCTGAGCTATGTTCGCGCAGCTCGTACAGGATCTCATCCATTTCGAAAGCGGCCAGAATGGTTTCGATCAGGACGGTGGCCTTGATCGTACCCTGCGGCAGGCCAAGTTCGTTCTGGGTCATCACGAAGATGTCGTTCCACAGCCGCGCTTCCAGGTGCGATTCCATCTTCGGCAGATAGAAATACGGGCCGGCGCCGCGCGCCAGTTGTTCCTTGGCGTTGTGGAACATGAACAAGGCGAAATCGAAAATGCCGCCGGAGATGCGCTTGCCGTCGACCAGCACGTGCTTCTCGTCCAGGTGCCAGCCGCGTGGGCGCACCACCAGGGTTGCCACCTTGTCGTTCAATTTGTAAGACTTGCCGTTCTGCTCCAGCGAAATCGTCTTGCGGATGGCGTCACGCAGATTGATCTGGCCGGTGATCTGGTTATCCCAGACTGGCGAATTCGAATCTTCGAAGTCGGTCATGTAGCTGTCGGCGCCGGAGTTGAAGGCGTTGATCACCATCTTGCGCTCGACCGGGCCGGTAATTTCGACGCGGCGGCATTCCAGGGCGGCCGGGATCGGTGCGATCTTCCAGTCGCCGTTACGGATATGCGCGGTTTCAGGCAAGAAATCCGGGCGCTCGCCGGCATCCAGGCGTTTGGCGCGCTCTACGCGTACTGCCAGCAATTCCTGACGACGGGTTTCGAATGCGCGGCTGAGTTTGGCGACCAGCGCCAGTGCATCCGGCGTCAGAATCTCGGCGTATCCAGGTTCAATCGCGCCCTTGATTTCCATCCCTGCTGGCAGTGTCAGTTGAGTCATGCTTTGCTCCTGTTGGTTCTATGAAATGTTTATTTAATCTCTGCAACGGTCCGGACCACAAGCTATTGTGCGCCGCTACATTCTGTTTTTCACCATGCTGGATATGCAAAATCCTGAATGGCATTATCTAATTTTTACGCTATATAGTATATTTAAACCAAATCATCATAGGTGGAACGATTTATCATTTGATCTATGTGTTTTAGTCACAAGTGAGCTTAGCACAGCCTTCACATCTAACAAACCCGGATCGGCGACATGGATCAATTCAAGCAGATTTCCACTTTTGTCGAGGTAGCCGCCAAAGGCAGCCTGTCGGCAGCAGCACGCGCCGAAGGCATCGCTCCGGCCATGATCGGGCGGCGGCTGGATGCATTAGAGGAACGTCTCGGTGTGAAGCTTTTGCAACGTACCACCCGCAAAATCGCACTGACTAACGAAGGCGAAGCCTTCCTGGAGGATTGTCAGCGCATCTTGTCCGACCTGGAAAACGCCGAAACGGCGGTCTCGGAGCGCAGCGCACACGCCAGCGGCCATTTATTGATTTCGGCGCCGGCCGGATTCGGACGGCAGCACGTGGCGCCGCTGATGCCGTCTTTCCTCACCGAGCATCGCGACGTCACCCTCACCCTTAACCTGAACGACCGCGTGGTTGACCTGATCGGCGAAGGAATCGACGTTGCAATCCGCATTGCGTCGCTCTCGGATTCGTCGCTGATCGGCGCCAAGCTGGCGGACAACAAACGTATCGTGGTGGCCTCGCCGGCCTACATCAAACGCCACGGCAAACCGCGCAGCGTCGACGATTTGCAAAAACACAATTGCCTGGCGATCAGCGGCGAAGGCAGCCAGCGCGGCTGGAGTTTCCGCCAGGGCGGCAAAATTGTCACCGTCAAGGTGGCTGGCAACATGGTTTGCAACGATGGTCAGGTCTTGCACGACTGGGCACTGGCTGGCAAAGGGCTGGCGTGGCGCTCGATGTGGGAAGTCGGCAGCGAGATCGAAGCCGGCAAACTGGTCACGGTGCTGGACGAATTTGCCGCGCCGGGCAACGACATCTACGCGGTTTTCGCGCAACGGCGCCATCTGCCTTTGCGGATCCGGGTGTTTGTCGATTTCTTGCGGCGCGCCTATGCCCAGCCGGATTACTGGCGCCACGGCTGAGCTGAATTTTCTAAACCACGCCTCCACTTTTTTATCCGCTGATGTACAATAGCGCCCAGCCGCACGGCATGTCGCCTGCGGCGCCCTCTCAAAGGGGAGTAGCTCCTGAACATTGATCGACGTGCTTTATTCGTTGCCCAATGTTCTGCAAGGTAGTCGTCATCACGGAACAGGCACAACGCCTGCGCCCGGTTACCTTGGCAGCAACGCTGTTGAGCAAGACCTTTGTCAGCATGGATTCCATGCAGGCAATGTGTCGCGTATACTCTCGCCATTCCTGATGTTGTCCATGCCAGAGGCCGTTTATCAACCCTGTCGGAGACACTTTATGGATTTTTCTGGTTTACTCTCAATGCTGGGCATGGCTGACTGGAATGCAGGTGCATTCTTCGCCGCACTGCTGGCTATCGTCGTTATCGACCTGGTGCTGGCCGGCGACAACGCCATCGTGATTGCGATGGCAGCCCGCAACCTGCCCGATCATCTGCGTCGCAAAGCAATTGTGTGGGGCACCATGGGTGCAGTCGTCACCCGGGTGCTGATGACGATAGGCGTGGTCTGGCTGTTGAAGGTACCGGGCTTGCTGATGGTTGGCGGCGTCGCCCTGCTGTGGATAGCCTACCGTCTGCTGACGCAATCGGATGACGGCGAAGCGCATGGTGTGAAGGCGACCACCATGGCCGCCGCACTAAAAACCATCATCATCGCCGATACCGTGATGGGCATCGACAATGTTTTGGGCGTGGCCGGCGCCGCCAAAGGAAGCATGGCTTTAGTGATTATCGGTTTGCTGATTTCGGTGCCGATCATGGTCTGGGGTTCGACCCTGGCGCTGAAGCTGATAGAACGCTTTCCGGTCACGATCTTTATCGGCGCGGCAATCCTGGTATATACCGCGATGCACATGATCATCGCGGAACCGATAGCGCAGCCATTGTGGGATAGCATCCCCGGCTTGAGCTACATCGCTTACGCGATTGGTTTTGCCGTCGTACTTGGCGGCGGCTGGGCGGTCTCCAGACGACGCGGCGGCGAAAAAATCGCTGAATAAAACCAACTAAAACCAACTAAAACCAACAGCCCCGCCTGATCATCTGGCGGGGGCTGTTTTTAATTCAAGACTTCTGATTTGCCGTCAGTATGCGCTGATGAAAAGCCAGATGATCCTCGATCAAAGTCGAAATGAAATAATAACCGTGGTCATATGCCGGGTGACGGCGCAGTGTCAGGCTCTGCCCCACCTTCGCGCAAGCGGCTTCAAACTGTTCCGGCAATAATTGCTCGGCCAGAAATTTATCCCCCAATCCCTGATCGATCAAGATCTCCTGCGGAAACGGCTTCTGCAGCCGCAGCATCAACTGCGTCGCATCGTAAGACTGCCAGTCCGCCCGATCCGCTCCCAGGTAATTGCCAAACGCTTTCTGTCCCCACGGACAAAGGCTGGGCGCAGCAATCGGCGCAAACGCCGACACTGAACGGAACACATCCGGATTACGCAGAGCCAGCACCAGCGCGCCATGCCCGCCCATCGAATGGCCAAAGACGCCGATGCTGTCGGCTTGCGCCGGGAACTCTTGGACTATGGTTTGCCGCAACTCATGCAATATATAAGAGTACATCCGGAAATGCGTCGCCCACGGCGCTTGTGTCGCGTCCAGATAAAAACCGGCGCCGTTGCCGAAATCCCAGCTAGCGTCAACACCGGCGATCCCGGTATCACGCGGGCTGGTGTCGGGCGTCACCAGCATGATGCCGTGCTGCGCCGCGTAGCGTTGGGCGCCGGCCTTGATCATGAAGGTCTCTTCAGTGCAAGTCAGACCGGCCAGATAAAACAGCACCGGTACCGGAGCCAGCCTGGCTTGCGGCGGCTGGAACACGGAAAACCGCATGGGCAAACCGATCTCAGCCGACTGGTGCCGGTAAAACTCCTGCTTGCCGCCGAAGCAGACGTGTTCGCTGATCAACTCCATCAGTAAATCACGACCGAACGGATCGATTCGCCGCTTTTCATCAGATCGAAACCTTCGTTGATACGCTCCAGCGGCAGGCGATGGGTAATCAAGTCATCGATATTCAGCTTGCCGTCCATATACCAGTCGACGATTTTAGGCACATCGGTGCGGCCGCGGGCGCCGCCGAACGCCGAACCCTTCCAGACGCGGCCAGTCACCAGCTGGAACGGCCGGGTGCTGATTTCCTGACCGGCGGCAGCGACGCCGATCACGATCGATTGGCCCCAGCCCTTATGGCAGCACTCCAGCGCCTGGCGCATGGTAGTGGTGTTGCCTATGCATTCGAAGCTGTAGTCGGCGCCGCCATCGGTCAGGCCAACGATGGCATCGACCACGTTTTCGACTTCCTTGGGATTGATGAAATGGGTCATGCCGAATTTGCGCGCCATCGCCTCGCGCGCCGGATTGATATCGACGCCGATGATCTTGTCGGCGCCAACCATGCGCGCCGCCTGGATCACGTTCAAACCGATGCCGCCGAGTCCGAACACCACCACATTGGCGCCCGCTTCGACCTTGGCGGTGAACAGCACTGCACCGACGCCGGTAGTGACGCCGCAGCCGATATAACAAACCTTGTCGAACGGCGCATCTTCACGGATCTTGGCCAGGGCGATTTCCGGCACCACGATGTAATTGGAAAAAGTCGACGTGCCCATGTAATGGAAAATCGGCTTGCCGTCGATGGAAAAACGGCTGGTGGCGTCCGGCATCAAGCCGCGCCCCTGGGTCGAACGGATCGATTGGCACAGATTGGTTTTCTGCGACAGGCAGAATTTGCATTGGCGGCATTCCGGCGTATAGAGCGGAATCACGTGATCGTTCTTTTTCAGGCTCTTGACGTCCGGCCCGACATCGACCACCACGCCAGCGCCTTCGTGGCCCAGGATCGATGGGAAAATACCTTCAGGATCGGCGCCGGACAAGGTGTAGTAATCGGTATGACAGATGCCAGTGGCCTTGATCTCGACCAGCACCTCACCGGCGCGCGGGCCGCCCAGTTCGACTTCCTCGATAGTCAGTGGCTGACCGGCTTTCCATGCGATAGCTGCTTTGGTTTTCATGTTGCTGACCTTTACCAGAATGAAATTGGGAATACAGGATTATTCGGGATTAACGGTAATCTTGCCAACTACTCGGCGTCGCGTATCTTGCTCAAAGCGTCATCGATACGCTCCACACCGATCACTTTCAAACCTTCGATGTCTTGTTTTGGCATATTCGCCTTGGGAATCATGGCAATCGAAAATCCCAGCTTGGCGGCTTCACGCAAACGTTCCTGACCGCGTGGCGCCGGCCGGATTTCACCCGCCAGGCCAACCTCGCCAAATACCACAAGGCCACGCGGCAACGGTCGGTTGCGCATCGATGAATTGATCGCCAGCAGCACCGCCAGATCGGCTGCCGGTTCGGTGATCTTGACGCCGCCGACGGCATTGATGAACACGTCCTGATCGAATGCGGCAATCCCTGCATGCCGATGCAACACAGCCAGCAGCATCGCCAGCCGATTCTGCTCCAGCCCGACCGACAGCCGGCGCGCATTCGGCACATGCGAGGCATCCACCAGCGCCTGGATCTCAACCAGCAGCGGCCGTGTCCCCTCTTGCGTCACCATCACGCAAGAACCAGGCACCTGGTTATCGTGCTGCGACAAGAACAGCGCCGAGGGATTCGAGACCCCTTTCAAGCCCTTTTCCGTCATGGCAAAAACACCCAGCTCATTGACCGCGCCGAAGCGATTCTTGAAGGCCCGCACCAGGCGGAAGCTGGAATGGGTGTCGCCCTCGAAGTACAACACCGTATCGACAATATGCTCCAGCACCCGAGGCCCTGCCAAGGCGCCTTCCTTGGTCACGTGACCGACCATGATGATGGTGATGCCGGATTGCTTGGCGACACGCGTCAATTGCGCGGCACATTCGCGCACCTGCGCAACCGAGCCGGGAGCCGAACTGAGCGCATCCGAATACACGGTCTGAATCGAATCGATGACCGCTACTTCAGGTTTGTGTTCCACCAAGGTATTGAGAATTTTTTCCAGCTGGATTTCAGCTTGCAGCTTGAGATCCTTGGCGTCCACCGCCAGCCGCTTGGCGCGCAGAGCGATTTGCGCGCCGGATTCTTCGCCGCTGACATACAGCACCTTTTTCAATTTCGACAGGTTCGCCAGCGCTTGCAACAGCAGCGTTGACTTGCCGATGCCAGGATCGCCGCCGATCAGCACCACGCCGCCCGCCACCAGGCCGCCGCCCAACACCCGGTCGAACTCCTCGATGCCGGTGCCGAAGCGCGGCACGTCGATCGCTTCAATATCGGCCAGGGTCATCACCGGCGCCGTCTGCGCCAGGCCCTGATGCTGATTGGAAAAACGGTTGCCGACCGCTTCGACGATGGTTTCCACCAGGGTGTTCCATTGCCCGCACGACGGGCATTGACCGGTCCATTTATTGGCGACGCCGCCGCATTCGGTGCAGGTGTAATTGGTTTTAGCTTTTGCCATTCGGTTCTACAATCTTTTTCAGTGGACTCACCAGGACTTGCCAGGGCTTACCATTTTTATATCGGCAGGGGTAACTCAAACCTGCCGCGCCGTCACAAGTCCACCACTCTAACCCTTGCAGCCAAAGCGCACATCAACTCATATCCTATGGTACCGGCCGCATGCGCCACCTCATCGATCGGCAAGCCGTTACCCCACAAGGTCACCGCGCTGCCGACCCCGGCGCCCGCCACATGGCTCAGATCGACCGAAAGCATATCCATCGATACCCGCCCGACGGTTGCGGTGCGCACACCGTCGACCAGCACCGGCGTGCCGTTCGGCGCATGGCGCGGATAACCGTCCGCATAACCGCAGGCAACCACGCCGACGACCATCGGTGCTGCCGCGACAAAGCGGCTGCCGTAGCCGATCGCCTCGCCGGCGCCGACGCGCTGGATGCCGATAATCTTGCTGCTCAGCGTCATCGCCGGTTTCAGGCCGAACTGTTCAGCGCTGGCGCCGCCGGGACTGGCCCCATATAACATGATGCCCGGCCGCACCCACGCCGACTTCAGTTCCGGATGCATCAGGTCTGCGGCGGAATTGGCGATGCTGCGCTCATCGCTCAGATCCGCGACGCCTTGTTCGAACTGCTGCATCTGCTGCTGCAATGGCAAACCTGGATTCAGCGGATCGTCGGCATTCGCAAAATGCGTCATCAGCGTGATCTTGCGCACCGCAGGAATCGCTTGCAAACGCTGGTAGGCAGCGCGATAAGCCTCTGGCTTGAAACCGAGCCGGTTCATGCCGCTGTTCATTTTCAGATGGACATCCAGCGGACCGCTCAACCCGGCCCGCTCCAGCCAGACGATCTGCTCGCTGCAATGCACGGCAAAGTCGAGCCTGGCCCGCGCTACGGTTTCAAGATCGGCGGCGTCGAAGACACCTTCCAGCAGCAGGATCGGCTTTTGCCAACCCAGCTCGCGCAAACGCAAGGCATTTTCCGGTTCAATCAGGGCCAGCCCGTCCGCTTCCGCAAAGCCGCGTATGCCGCGCTCCAATCCATGACCGTAAGCATTGGCCTTGACCACTGCCCAGATTTTCGCTTCAGGGGCATGCGATTTGGCGATACGCAGGTTGTGACGTAGAGCAGAAATATCGATGGTGGCGACTAAGGGTCTGGGCATGGATTTGCTGGATTTATGAGAATGCGTTGTGAGGATTCGTAGAGCGCTCTATTTTACCGGATGCACCGGCGATGATGGATTGGCAATACCAATAAATCCGCGGAACGTTTTCTCTTTTGCATCCCTCATAATCACGAATCGGTCATATTTTCATGGTATAAAGCAGGCCGGGGACACATTGTTACATTCTGGGATGCGGATGAATCGCGGTTTTTACACCATCATGGCAGCGCAGTTTTTTTCTTCGCTGGCCGACAACGCCCTACTCATAGCGGCAATCGCCTTACTGGCTGAAATGTCCTCGCCGGACTGGATGACACCGTTACTGAAATTGTTTTTTGTCCTGTCTTACGTGCTGTTGGCCGCTTTTGTCGGCGCTTTCGCCGATTCACTACCCAAAGGCCGGGTGATGTTCATCACCAACATGATCAAGATTTCCGGCTGCCTGATGATGTTCGTCAACGTCCATCCGCTGATAGCGTATGGTGTGGTCGGCTTCGGCGCGGCCGCATATTCGCCCGCCAAATATGGCATCCTGACTGAATTGCTGCCGGCGGAAAAACTGGTGGCGGCGAATGGCTGGATCGAAGGCTTGACCATGGCTTCCATCATTCTCGGCACGGTACTCGGCGGGGCTCTGGTCAGCCCGCACGTGGTTTCCGTCATGTTGCAATGGCATATACCTGTATTCAATTGGCATCTGAACACGCCGACTCATGCGGCGCTGATGGTAATTGGTTTGCTGTATCTGATCGCCACCGGTTTCAACCTGAAAATCCCCGACACCGGCGCCCGCTACCCACATCAGCAACACAGGCCAAGCAAGCTGATCGTCGACTTTGCCAACTGCTGTGCGATCCTGTGGAAAGATAAGCTGGGACAGATTTCACTGGCCGTCACCACCTTGTTCTGGGGCGCCGGCGCCACTCTGCAATTCATTGTGCTGAAGTGGGCCGAAAAATCGCTAGGCATGCCGCTCGACAAAGCCGCCATTTTGCAGGGCGTAGTGGCGTTTGGCGTCGCCATCGGCGCCGGCGCCGCAGCACGCATGATCCCGCTGAAAAAATCGCTGACCGTCATGCCCATGGGGATTGTGATGGGCGTGGTCGTGATGGCAATGACCATCGTGCATTCGGTCTGGGTCGCCTATCCCTTGCTGATCATCATCGGCGCACTGTCCGGTTATTTCGTGGTGCCGATGAATGCGCTGCTGCAGCATCGCGGCCACGTGCTGATGAGCGCGGGTCATTCGATCGCGGTACAGAATTTCAATGAAAACCTGTCGGTGCTGACCATGTTGGTGCTGTATGCATTGATGATCAAAATTAATCTCGACGTGAATATCGTGATTTTTCTGTTCGGCCTGTTTGTTGCCGGCATCATGCTTCTCATCATGCGCAAGCATGCGGCCAATCAACGCGAACATGATTCGCTGGCCTTGATTGGTGAAGTCAAGCATTAGAAAACAGCACAACTCGGGCGAGCCTGCGATCGACTCGCTATCTGGGAAACCGACTAGGGGTTCAAATGACGCTGGGCTGCTGCCCGCCCCGCCCAGTCGTCCGGTACCACAAAACCCCTGCGGGTTTCCAGTCCGTAGCCAGCTTCAACGCGCAAAGTCGCCAACAACACCGGCGAGGCATCTGTAGCGAAATGCTGCGACAGAGCCAGGCGCGCATCTGCCGCGCTGAGCGCATGTTCAAGCGCTATTTTTGCCGGCGCCAGCCAGCGCAGGCGCGGCAATATCTGATACATGGCTGACGGCTCCAGTTGCAACGCTGACAAGCTGCACCAATAGCCGCGGCAGGCGTTGGCGGATACGCCAAGGACAGCCGGCGGAGACAAGTGATCATCGGGATAAAACAACCAGCCCTTCACCAGCGCCTGGGCCGAAGCGAGCGACTCGCTTAGATGAATCTGCGCCGCAGGATGCAGAGACAAAGCCAGCTGGCGCTGCAAAATCTTTTGCATTTTTGCACCCAGCGAATCTGCCAGATTGGGGCCGAGAAAATCATCCGCTTGCAGGCTTTCACCGCTAGTCTCAAGCAAATAGAATTTGGTCGCGAACTCCCAGTGGACCATGCCGCCGTTGAGCCGCAACAAGAAATCGAATTCACCTATGGTGTCGTTCTTGCTGGCCCGGACTTGTACGCTATGCGCCACCAGCATTTGGCGTTGCTCAAAGTAGAACGCCAGCAGTTTTTCTGCATACAGGCCGAGCCGCGTCGATGGCAGGCTGCCGATATAGCGATGCAAGGCCTGCAGTTTTTCCGGGGTCTGCTCCAGTTCGCTCAGCCATGCGGCCAGATTGGCGTCAGCGTAGCTGGCGATCTTCCCTTGCCACTGAACAGCCTGGGGATCCAGCAGATCAGGTGCATCCAGCAACCATGCCAGCGCCCTGACATGGGGATCGAGCAAATGATTCCAGCGCCGGTGAAACTGTTCCTGGCAAGCGCTGACAGGCGCCGCCGAAGGATCATTCACCGACGTTGGCATCGACATTGGCAAAAGCGCTCATGGCCAGGCATAGATCGCTCCAGACCTTGCCCTTGTCGGCCAGCTGACGCAACAGATAGGCCGGATGATAGGTCACCACCAAAGGGCGATCGGCGTAGCGATACACAGTGCCGCGCAGCTTCGAGACCGGCGTCGCCGGATCGAGCCCGAGCAAGGACAGGGCCGCAGTCTTGCCCAGCGCGACCAGGATGGTTGGCTGGATCAATTCGATCTGGCGCTGCAGATACGGCAGGCAAGCCGCCACTTCGTCAGCCGCAGGCGGACGGTCACGCCCTGTACCGTCGGTGGGCCGGCATTTGACGATATTGGCGATGTAAGCGTTTTCACCGCGCTTCAAGCCCATCGCCAGCAGAATATTGTCGAGCAACTTACCGGCCGGGCCGACGAACGGCTCGCCCTGGATATCCTCGTTGCGTCCCGGGCCTTCGCCGATAAACAGCCATTTTGCCTTGCTGTCGCCGACGCCGAACACGGTATTTTTACGTCCATGGCAAAGTCCGCAAGCAGTACATCCGGCTACGGCTTTTTGCAATTGATGCCAGTCCATGGCTGCCGGGGAATCCGCAATAGCGATGCTGACTATGGGCGAAGATGGCGACTCATCGTCATCGCCCCAGGCCGAAACGGCGGCTTTATTCACCGGCGCGCTATGCCCCTGAGTTGCTACTGCCGCTACCGTTGCCACTTCGGCACGCGGCTCCTGTTGCAGAACGGCCGTCGGCGCCGCAAGGATTTCCGCTGCCGGCGCAAACGTCTGCTCCAGCGCAATATCGGCATCAATCAAATCTGTACCCGGCAATTCAACAGCGCCATCGCGCCGCAACCAAAGCGGGCCGAGGCCGATCTCATCGAGAAAGACGCTGCGCCTGGTCATCTGACTCATAAGGGCAACCTCATCACGATGGCTTCTTCGCGCTTGTCGCCAGCCGCCGGATAATAATCTCGGCGGCGGCCGATCTCGACAAAACCGTAGAGCTGATAAATCGCAATCGCGCGCGTGTTCGACGGCCGCACTTCCAGCAATATCGATTGCATCTGCAATTGATGCGCCAGGATGCACACTTTATCGAGCAGCATTTTGCCGACGCCGCGCCCGTGCATATCGCCGTGCACGCTGATATTCAACAGATGCGCCTCATCCAATGCCGGCATCATGAAAAAATAACCCAGCAAGACCTGCGCCGCATCCCGCAATACCCAGCATTGATAACCGCTCTGGATCGAATCGACAAAATTGCCATGGGTCCAGGGATGGGAATACACATCCTTTTCGATCGCCACCACTTCATCCAGATCCTCGATACGCATCGCGGCAAACGACAGTGGCCGCAGCAAATCGGGAGTTGACCGTACATTCGCGCTCATGGGATCACCTTAGCGGCGCGCTCGGCAATGGTGAGGGCCACTTTGTTACGTAAATACAGGGGTTGCGCGTCCACCGCACTCAAGCCACGGCCTTGAGCTAGTGCAACGCTGCCCAGTTGGGCGATCTGGCTGGCGTTCGGCATCACAGCCGGCAAGCCGCCGGCGGCAAACGAGGCCGGTGCAAACGCTTCCGCATACGCCGCCAAGCCATTGCCGCAGGCTTGCAGCGTCCCGCTCTGTGTCGGCAAGGGTGATACCTGTTCCGGCGCAGATAAAGTCGGCTCGACAATCACCTGCCAGAGATTATCGGCAAACCGATATTGCGCCCAATAGACTTCGCCCATGCGTGCATCTAACACCGCCAGCACCTCATCGGCGCCGTTCAGGTCGCGGCAAGCTTGCGCCATGGCGGCCAGCGTCACCACCGGCAACACCGGCAAATCGGCGCCGAACGCCAGCCCCTGGACAATGCCGCAAGCGGTGCGTACTCCCGTGAACGAGCCGGGGCCAACGCCGAAAGCCAGCGCATCGCATTGCGCCAGGCCTATCCCAGCCTCGGCCAGCAAGCTTTGCACCATAGGCAAGATGGCAAGAGAGTGCGTCTGGACACCCGCTGATTCGCGGGTAATCATATGGCCGTCGCGCAATAAGGCGGCGGAGGCCAGTTCGGTAGATGTTTCGATGGCAAGAATGGTCTGCATGGGCGGTATTTTACCGCGCCAGACGCTGCTTCGGCTGCACTCTGCATGATTGAAACGGGCCAGATCGGCGCCAAATGCCCTGAGCCGCCCGAAACCGGTGGTATTCAAGCGAAATCCTGCGCGCTCACTGTAAAATATCGAGCATGCTGATCCTGACACTCAACAACGACAACCATCAAGAACTTGCTACCACTCTGGCCGACGACGGTTGGGTAGTGGCCTGTCTGTGCGCCGCCTGGTGCGGCAGTTGCCGGGAATATTTCACGAATTTTACGGCGCTGGCGCAACGCCACCCGCAGCTGCAATTCGCCTGGATCGACATCGAAGACCAGGCCGAGCTGATCGGCGATCTCGATGTCGACAATTTCCCTACCCTGCTGATACAGCGCGGGGATGTCGTGACGTTCCTGGGGCCGGTCGAAATGGATCTGCACCTGGCTGAACGAATCCTGCTGGCGCAAATGAGCAAAAGCGCTGAAGAATTGCGGCTTGAAGCCCAGAGCAGCGCCGAACGTCGCCATTGGCAGCTGGAAGGTAATTTATTGCGGCGCTTGACGGATGCCTGATTCGCTGAGGACTGCGTAATTGGTCAAGAGGCAAGCCAGGGATCGCAATCGGGATGCGGAAATTGCGCCATCATGAAATCGACAAAACTACGCACTTTGGCTGACAACAGGCGCCGGCTCGGATACACCAGCCGCACCGCCACCTTGTTGATTTGATAGTCTGGCAGCACCCGCACCACGCGCCCCGCCACCATATCGTCGCCCAGCGTATACGAAGTGCGCATGCCGATCCCCATTCCGGCCAGCAGGCAGTGCCGCAGCAAATCGGTATTGTTCGACATCACTTTGCTGGTGATCGGAATAATCGAAGTGCCTTGATCCGACTGGAAAGTCCAGTGATGGCGCAGATGTTCCAAGGAAAAATTCAGGCAGGAATGCTGCGCCAGGTCCTCCGGCACCTGCGGCACGCCATGTTCGGCAATATAAGCCGGCGAGGCGCACAACAACACTTCCGCGATACCGAGTTGACGCGCCACCATGCTGGCGTCGAATTTCTGGTTGACCGAAAAAACGCCGACATCGAAACCTTCTTCGATCAGATCGACGGTGCGATCCGACAAGGTCACATCCAGCTGGACGTCGGGATATTGTTTTGAGTAGAGCGGCAGCAAACGCGCCAACTGCGTCTGGCCAAAACCTATCTGTGAATAGATGTTCAAAGTGCCGGCCGGCTTGCTCGACAACACGGAAGCCGCGGCTTCCGCTTCGTCGATCTCATCCAGAATCTGCCGCACCCGTTCCAGATAAGCCTGGCCCGGTTCGGTCAAAGCCATGCGGCGCGTCGATCGATGCAGCAAGCGAATCCCGAGATGGTTTTCCAGATCGGCAACCAGGCGCGTCACTACCGCATTCGACATATCCAGTACTTGAGCGGCGCCGACAAAGCTGCCCTGCTCCACCACCTTCGCAAAAACCCGCATTGACTGCAAGCGATCCATATTCCCTCGTCCTATCTTATGCGCGGGGCGGCATAAAACACTGTTTCATTTACTAATCAAGGCCACGACAGCGACCACCAGCCCCAGCAGCGCGACGCCAAGCGCACATCCGCACAGCAAGCTGGTGCGCCGTAATCTGGCATCGGCCTGTTGCACTTCCTGTTCCAGCAATGGCAACGCGGTTTTCAATTGCTCGGCGAGCGCCTTGATGTCACCGACATTTTGCAGCGATGCCGTCTGCAGCTCGCTTACCTGTTGCTGCAAAATCTGGATCTGACTCTCTTCTGTATTTCCTTTACGGCGGGTAAACACCGGCACCGTAGCCGAAATAATATCGCCAACATACGGCAGGATTGCCTTTGTTACCGAAATCCAAGTCGACATGTACTTTCCTCCAAATTTCACTCCCTAGGTTTCAACAACTCTTTCCGGCTTATTGAAATATCTGTACATCTGCAGCGGTGGTATCGCCCGGCCGCAACAAACGACCGGCGGCGATGGTGATGGTCTGCCGACACTGCATGGCGATCGATGCATCATGCGTCACCAGAACCAGGGTTGAGCCGCGTTCCTGATTCAGATCAAACATCAACTGGATAACAGCATCGCCGGTAGCTGCATCGAGGCTGCCGGTGGGTTCGTCGGCAAACAATAGCGGCGGCTCGGTGACGAAAGCGCGCGCCAATGCTACCCGTTGTTGTTCACCGCCGGATAAATATTTCGGATAATGCTGCAGACGCGTCGCCAGGCCGACTCGCTCCAGCTTGGCTTGCGCCTTCTCCCTGGCATCTTTGTCGCCGCGCAATTCGAGCGGTAACATGACGTTTTCCAACGCGCTCAAATGACTCAGCAACTGGAACGACTGGAATACGAAACCGAGCTTCTCTTTACGCAAGCCCGCGCGGCCATCTTCATCCAGGGAAAAAATATCGTTGCCGTCGATATGCACGGTGCCGGAGGATGGCGTATCCAGCCCGGCCAGCAAGCCGAGCAAGGTCGATTTACCAGAACCGGAGGCGCCGACAATCGCCAGCGTGGTACCGCCCTGGACGTTAAAATTGATATCATCAAGAATCACCAGCTCGCCGCTGGCGTCGGCAACACGTTTGGTCAAGTGTCGGACATCGATGGCCGGCGCTTTGGACTTTACCGTTTCAGAAATAACAGAAGAGGACTGATGCATGCAGATTATCGACTCCGGGTTGGGGAATGGTTTTCAGAACTTAATCGAAGGCTCGCTCAGCAAGACTCGCAGCAAAATCGTCGGCAGCTTGCGGCTGGCTGCCCTGCTGCTTGGCCTGCTCGGTCTAGTATGGACGAACAGTGCCTATTCTGCATCAAATTCAATACTGGTGTTAGGCGACAGTCTTTCGGCAGAGTACGGGCTGGCGCGCGGCAGCGGCTGGGTTGCCTTGTTGCAGCAACGTCTGAAATCAGAAAACCTTGACAGCAGCATCACCAATGCCAGCATCAGCGGCGAAACCAGTAGCGGCGGCAAGACGCGCTTACCGGCACTGCTGCAACAGCGGCCGGATATTGTCATCATCGAGCTTGGCGCTAACGACGCCCTGCGCGGCTTGCAATTAAGCGCCACCGAAAACAATCTGCGGGCAATGATCAGCGCCGCGCAGCAAGCCAAGGCGAAAGTCCTGCTGGTGGGCATGCGGATTCCGCCCAACTACGGGCGCGATTACACTGAAAAATTCTTTTCGCTGTATGCGACGCTGGCAAAACAAACCAAGGTGCCGCTGGTTCCTTTCCTGCTGGACGGCATAGCGGACAAACCTGAGCTGTTTCAGGCGGATCGGATACACCCTGTTGCCCAGGCGCATCCGATCATGCTGAACAATGTCTGGTCAGGATTAAAACCGCTTCTGGCCAAGTAGCGTCAATGCGGCGTTTTCAAGAAGCGATTTAGCAGAAACTCCCAAAATTGGATTCTTCCAGGAGAAATCGCGCTTATTTATATATGAGATTCATATGAGATTTTTCCCAGATCTTTACGGGACTTCTTTTCTTAAAATATGGTTTGCAGTGATCCAGTCTGGACACTTCCTCCAATCCATTTTTTAGAGACCACCATGAAAAGATTTCTCAAATGCGCCTTGACCGGCAGCTTGTTGGTTAGCGCAGCGGCGGCGGCGCTTGCGTCAGAAACGGCCGCGCACTGGTCTTACCAAGGAAAAACAGATCCTACTCACTGGGCCGAGGGCAATCCCGAAAACGCCGCCTGCCAATCTGGCCGGCGGCAATCCCCGATTGCGCTGTCCGAGAGCACTGCCAAGCGGGTTGCAAGCAAGGACTTTTCTATCCAGTACGAGCCGGGAACGGTCACCCTGGTAAACAACGGCCATACCATCCAGGCAAATGTCCGTGAAGCCAACGATACCGTCAACTTCAAAGGGCAAACATACAAGCTCGATCAATTTCATTTCCATACGCCCAGCGAACATACCATTGACGGCAAATCTTATTCCATGGAATTGCATCTGGTGAACAAAAGTAATGATGGAAAAATAACCGTGGTTGGCATTTTCATCAAAGAAGGCAAAGAAAATCAGGCGTTGGAATCGGCCTTCGCCGATCTGCCCGCGAGACAAACGTGGACCGGACGGCAAGCGAAAGTCGATATCACGGCATTGATTCCGAACGACAAAAAAGCCTTGGCTTACTCAGGATCTCTGACGACACCGCCCTGCTCGGAGATGGTCAACTGGATCGTGCTGGAACAGCCGATTGAAATGTCGAAACAACAAATTGCCGCATTCAAGGCAATCTTTCACGACAATCATCGGCCATTGCAGAAATTAAACCATCGCGATATCGACGAAGAATAAGCGACCAAGAATAAGCTTTGCGCAAAGCGCCTATCGCGCACGTAGATATAAAAAATGCCCATCCCGCTTGCGCTGGATGGGCATTTCTCAAGGTAACTTAATTAAATCAGTTTTGCTTCAATTCTGCGTTAATTTTATTTGTCGTTGCCGTCAACCGGCGCAACCGCCACCGGCTTCAGAATCTTGACCTTGGCTTTCTGTTTCAGCACATCCACATACGCCAGCATTTCCTGTTGCGCCAGGACGTTGGTGATCTGCTGCTGTTCAGCGACACGCCGCGCCTGATCCTGCACCGCCGGCTGGTTGACCTTGGCGATGCGATACAGCGCATATCCTTGCTGCGGCAACACCACGCCGACATAGGCTGGCAATTTATTCGCATTAGCCTTCATCACCGCCTCGAACGCCAATGGATTGATACCCTGACTATTGGCACGCGACACGGTTTGCACTGCGCCGAAACCACTAGCATTGTCTTGCGCCTTCAAGGCAGTCAGTTTTTCTTCGCCGACTTTTTTGGCCAGTGCCGCTTCTTCGGTACGGGTAACCTTGTCACGGATAATTGCCTGGACTTCTTCAAACGAGCGTTTCGTGACCGGCTTGTACTCGACTACATGGCCAGCGATAAACGTATTCGGGGCAATTTCAATTGCTTCGGTATTGTGCTTGTTCTTCAAAGACTCGTCAGAATACAGCGCCGTCAGGAATTTCTGATTGTTGTACGGAACAGTAGGTGCAGCAGCCGGATTCGGCTGGCGGCCGAGATTCGCAGCGGATTGGATTTGCAGATGTAACTTGTCCGCTACCGTCTTCAAGCTATCGGCCTGCTCATACACCGTGTTGCTGAAGGTTTCCGCCAGTTCCGTAAATTTGCGCGCCGCCAGTTGTTTCTTGATTTCCGCTGCGATATCTGTCTTGACTTCATCCAGCGGCTTGACCTGCGCCGCCTTGATGCCGGTCAGTTCGATAATGTGATAGCCGAAATCCGACTGCACCAGATCGCCGATCTCGCCTTGTTTCAACTTGTTTGCAGCATCTTCGAAAGGCTTGACCATCATGCCGGCGCCGAAATAGCCGAGATCGCCGCCCAATTCCGCTGATGCGGTATCTTGCGAATTCGCCTTGGCCACCTTGGCAAAATCAGCTGGGTTCTTGCGCACTTCCGCCAGCAGACTCTCCGCCTTGGCTTTTGCCGCAGCCTGTTCCGCAGCCGGCGCATCTTTTTTCACTGAAATAAGGATATGGCTGGCGCGGCGTTGTTCCGCCGTGGTGTAACGGCTCAGGTTCTGGTCGTAATAGGATTTGATGTCTGCGTCGCTGACCGATATTTGAGCGGCAATCGCGGCGCCGTCGAGCAGTACATAGTCCGCCTTGATTTGCTCGGGAATCTCGAATTCCTTGGCGTTCTTTGCGTAATAGTCCTGTAGCATGGCGTCAGTGACTTTCACTTGCGCCGCATAGTCGGCAGCCTTGAACAGCAATTCCTGCACGTCACGTTCCTGATCGTTGATATCAGACAAACGGGTGGCGACTGTTTTAGGCGTAAATGCAGTCGTTTGGACAGCACCATTCAATTGCTGCATCGCCATATCCTGACGCAGGCGCGCCTCGTACATAGTCGGCGTCGAGCCTTGTGCGGCCAACAGCGCCTTGTATCTTTCATTGTCGAACTTGCCGTCCGCGCCCTGCAATTCCGGCACGCCCATGATGGTTTGCCGCAAGCTTTGATCGGATACGGAGAGATGTTCGCTGCTAACGGTGGCAAGCAACACTCGTTGCGAGATCAGATTATCCAGCACACCTTGCTTGGCTGCTGGTGTCTCGACCATCTTCGGGTCGAAACGATCGCCAAATGCCTGGCGCATGCGATCCATTTGCTGGCGCAAAGCGGCATCCCATTCCTGCTGAGTAATCGGCTGGCCGGCGACTTTCGCCACCGTGTTGGCGCCATCGCCGAAACTGCTATAGCTTTGCAGTCCGACTAAAGCAAAAGAAGGAATGATCAAGAGCATCAACAAGAACTGCATCAAGCGCTGATGGGTACGGACAAATTCAAACATGGTCGGCCGATCAAGAACAGATTGCTAATAAAGTAGGCAGCAATACAAATCAGTAAGACATATGGAAAGGGGCGAACTTTCGTTCGCCCCTTTTGTATTCTGGCGTAATAGATGGGATGACTGAAAACGCCAGCCCATCAAAAAATATCACAATAAAATCAAAAACTTAGCAACAGCTCAAACAAAAATAACAGCAAAATTGCCGGTCGCTTTGTCAGTATTGTGTAATAACGAATGATTTTAGCAGTGTTTTCTGACTTGTTACAGCCATAAGAAGCAAAAATCCCCTGATAAATTGGTTCTTGAAATAAAAACGCCCGCTTGCGCGGGCATTTGTATTCTGGCGGAGTGGACGGGACTCGAACCCGCGACCCCCGGCGTGACAGGCCGGTATTCTAACCAACTGAACTACCACTCCTAAAACTGCTGGCAAATCTTATAAAACAAATTCGCATTTATCATTTGTTGCCTGACTGCGTTGGTGGGTGCTGAGAGGCTCGAACTCCCGACCTACGCCTTGTAAGGGCGCCGCTCTACCAACTGAGCTAAGCACCCTCGCGTATCGGATTTATTCAGAATGCACTCAAAAACATTTTAATAAAACACGACAGCCTAGCCAGTCAAACATCTAATTGGCGTTTGTCACCACGCCAAAAGAAGCTAGTTTACAGCATCTTTCAACGCTTTGCCAGGCTTAAATTTAGGAACTTTAGCTGCCTTGATTTTAATTGCCTCTCCGGTGCGTGGATTACGGCCGGTGCGCGCTGCGCGTTTTCCGACCGAGAACGTGCCGAAACCAACCAGGGTAACGGAACCACTCTTCTTCAAAGTGGTTTTAACTGCGGCGATCACAGCGTCCAATGCGCGTGTCGACGCGGCTTTGGAAATGTCCGCTGACTTGGCGATGTGATCGATTAATTCGGTTTTATTCACTGAAGCCCCCCTCATTTGAATTGAAATTCCAGATGATGCGCGTTTCCGTTTTTTTGCGGAAAATCATCGCAGATGGACTGCAGAAAAAAAATCTGCAGCTGGTATTAAACAAGCCGCAAAGCCTTGTGTCAAGCGCTTTGCCGGCGATACGGGAAGGTTTAGCCTGATTTTACAAACTTGATGTATTCAACATCAAATGGATACACGCGCGCAAAAAAAAAAGCGCTCTTGCGAGCGCTTTTCAAAGAAAAAATTTGCCAATGAATTCAACAGCCTATCGATCAGAGCACAGGCTTAATGCTTGACCACGCTAGGATCCGTCTTCTCGCTGCTCTTGGCAACTGCCGCATCCAGCATCGCTTCTTCATCGGTCAAGGCCACCGGCTGCCGCTCCAGAGCTACCTCCAACACTTTGTCGATCCAGCGTACCGGCACGATTTCCAGCTTGTTCTTGACGTTGTCCGGAATCTCGGCCAGGTCCTTCACATTCTGCTCTGGAATCAATACCGTCTTGATGCCGCCGCGATGCGCTGCCAGCAGCTTTTCTTTCAAGCCGCCGATAGGCAAGACTTCGCCGCGCAAAGTGATTTCACCCGTCATCGCAACATCGGCCCGCACCGGAATCCCGGTAAAGATCGACACCAATGCGGTAGTCATCCCGACACCGGCTGAAGGTCCGTCTTTCGGCGTCGCACCTTCGGGTACGTGAATGTGGATATCGCTCTTCTCGAACGCCTCACTCTTGATACCCAATTTTGTAGCGCGGCTACGCATCACAGTGCGCGCTGCCTCGATCGATTCCTTCATCACATCGCCCAAGGTGCCGGTACGAATGATGGCGCCCTTACCCGGCATTTTCACGGCTTCGATGGTCAGCAATTCGCCGCCCACTTCAGTCCATGCCAGACCGACCACCTGGCCGATTTGATTTTCTTTCTCGGCCACGCCGTAGTCGAAGCGCCGGACACCGAGGAATTTATCGATGTTCTTGGAAGTGACTGCGACCTTCTTCTCTTGCTTCTTCAGCAGCAGCAACTTCACTACCTTGCGGCAAATCTTGGAGATTTCCCGTTCCAGCGAACGTACCCCGGCTTCACGCGTGTAGTAACGAATGATGTCGCGAATCGCACCTTCGGCCAGGCTGATTTCTTCGACCTTCAAACCATTGTTCTTGATTTGTTTAGGCAGCAGATAACGCAGCGCGATATTGGTCTTTTCATCTTCGGTGTAACCGGACAAACGAATCACTTCCATCCGGTCCAGCAGCGCCGGCGGAATGTTGAAGGAATTCGAAGTCGCCACAAACATCACATCCGACAAGTCGAAATCGACTTCGATGTAGTGGTCCGAGAACGTATGGTTCTGCTCAGGATCAAGCACTTCCAGCAAGGCCGAAGACGGATCGCCGCGGAAATCCATGCCGAGCTTATCGATCTCATCCAGCAGGAACAGCGGATTGCGCACACCAACCTTGGCCAGGCTTTGCAAGATCTTGCCGGGCATGGAGCCAATGTAAGTGCGACGGTGACCGCGAATTTCAGCCTCGTCGCGCACGCCGCCCAAAGCCATCCGCACGAATTTACGATTGGTGGCGCGGGCGATCGATTGCCCCAGCGAGGTTTTACCCACGCCTGGTGGACCGACGAAACACAGGATCGGCGCTTTCAATTTGTCGACGCGCTGTTGCACGGCAAGATATTCCAGGATGCGTTCTTTAACCTTATCGAGGCCATAGTGATCGCCTTCCAGCACTTTTTCGGCGTTACCCAGTTCGTTGTTGACCTTGGATTTTTTCTTCCATGGCAAGCCGACCAGCGTATCGATGTAGTTGCGCACCACGGTGGCCTCGGCTGACATCGGTGACATCAGCTTCAGCTTCTTCAGCTCGCTCTGCGCCTTTTCCAGTGCTTCCTTAGGCATCTTGGCGGACAGCACTTTCTTTTCCAGCTCCTCCAGATCAGCGCCTTCTTCGCCCTCGCCCAATTCTTTCTGGATCGCCTTGACCTGCTCGTTCAGATAGTATTCGCGCTGCGATTTTTCCATCTGCCGTTTGACCCGGCCGCGAATGCGCTTCTCGACTTGCAGGATATCCAGCTCGCCTTCGAGCTGACCCAGCAAGTGCTCGTAACGCTTGGCGATATTGAAGATTTCCAGGATGACCTGTTTTTGCTCAAGCTTCAGCGGCAAGTGAGCAGCAATGGTATCGGCCAGGCGGCCGGCGTCATCGATGCCAGACAGCGAAGTCAGGATCTCTGGCGGGATCTTCTTGTTCAGTTTGACGTACTGGTCGAATTGCTGAACGATGGCGCGTCGCATCGCTTCCACCTCAGCCTCGTCGCCCAGCTCCGACTCAACCGGCGTCAGATCGGCGACAAAGTGCGTATCGAGTTCGCTGATGTGGTGAATACGTGCACGTTGCGCACCTTCGACCAGCACCTTGACCGTGCCGTCCGGCAGTTTCAACATTTGCAAGATATTGGCAACGCAGCCGATTTCATAAATATCGTCCGGCGACGGCTCGTCCTTGGCTGCGGCCTTCTGGGCCGCGAGCATGATGCTTTTGCCCTGCTCCATCGCGGCTTCAAGAGCCTTGATCGATTTTGGGCGACCGACGAACAATGGAATCACCATATGCGGGAATACCACCACGTCCCGTAACGGCAAGAGAGGCAACTGAGTTTGTTCAGTAAATGTAGAAGTCGTCATGGTGAGCCCTATCAAAAAAACTTATTAATGATGTTGGCACGAGTGGCCGAAACTCAAGCCCCGGTTTCAACAATAAATCACCACTTCTATTTGCGATGCATCTGCGATGGCCAACAAAAAAGCCACACGCGAAGCTAACTTCGGGTGGCTTTGCGATTGAAGCCAAATCATATATTTTGGTAAATTGTACTACTTTTGGGTCAAAAACCTGCTTAAACCCTTGCTTTTTACATGGTTTTACAAATTTACGGATTTTATCCTGCCGGCAACGACTGGCCTGTTCCAAGGCCAGCCTGCACGGACTAGCGTTTTGCCTTATTTTGCGCCGGACACCTTAGGTTGCTCATGGTAAATCAACAATGGTTTTGCACCGCTGTTGACCGTGTTTTCATCAACCACGACCTTGGCAACATTTTGCTGACTTGGTAAATCGTACATTACGTCGAGCAACACGTGCTCCAGGATGGAACGCAGGCCACGTGCCCCGGTCTTACGCGCCAAAGCACGTTTGGCGATAGCTTGCAGCGCTGCTGGCCGGATTTCCAGCTCGGCGCCTTCCATCTGCAGCAATTTGGAATATTGCTTGACCAGAGCGTTCTTAGGCGCAATCAGAATCTCGATCAACGCCTCTTCGTTCAGCTCGGCAAGTGTTGCAATCACCGGCAGACGACCAACCAGCTCCGGAATCAAGCCGAAGCGCGTAAGATCCTCAGGCTCGGCGTCCAGCAATACTTCGCTGGAGGTGCGCTGGCTTTGGCTCTTCACATTTGCCGAAAAGCCAATACCGCTCTTTTCCGAACGTTCGGAAATGATCTTGGTCAGGCCATCGAAAGCGCCGCCGCAAATGAACAGGATATTGGTGGTGTCGATCTGCACGAAATCCTGATTCGGATGCTTGCGCCCGCCCTGTGGCGGCACCGAAGCCATAGTGCCTTCGATCAGCTTCAGCAAGGCCTGTTGCACGCCCTCGCCCGACACATCACGGGTGATCGACGGGTTATCCGATTTACGTGAAATCTTGTCGATTTCATCGATATACACGATGCCTCTTTGCGCCTTCTCGACTTCGTAATTGCAATTTTGCAGCAATTTTTGAATGATGTTCTCGACGTCCTCACCGACATAACCGGCTTCGGTCAAGGTGGTAGCGTCGGCAATCACGAAAGGCACGTTCAGCATGCGCGCCAGAGTCTGCGCCAGCAAGGTTTTACCGGAGCCGGTTGGGCCGACCAGCAAAATATTGCTTTTTGCCAGTTCGATGTCATCCTTCTTGCCGAGATGCTTGAGGCGCTTGTAATGGTTGTACACTGCCACCGACAAAATCCGCTTGGCCGGTTCCTGGCCGATCACATATTGATCAAGCAGTTCGCAAATCTCTTGCGGGATCGGCAGTTCCGATTTTTGACCATCCAGCGTTTCGACGTTCGAAGCTTCATCAGTAATGATGTCATTACAGAGATCGATACATTCATCACAAATGAATACCGATGGCCCGGCGATGAGTTTTTTCACTTCATGCTGGCTTTTGCCGCAGAAGGAACAATAAAGCAGTTTTTCGCCGCTGGAAGATTTTTTATCAGACATAAAGGCAGAGTTTAAGTAAAACTATGGAGGGGGACCGCCGCATTGAATTGCATTGAAAAATCGCATTGAAAATTTATATTACCCGCGAAATCCAGATTCGTCACGCTCGGACGATTTTTGAAAAGCAAAACGCCCGTACCTTTGGGGCCGGGCGTTTTATTCATCACTTAATAATCAAGCGCGTGTCGCCAGGACTTTATCAATCAGGCCGTATTCCACAGCTGCATCTGCAGACATGAAATTATCCCGATCCGTATCCTTGCCGATCTGGTCAATGCTTCTGCCGGTCTTGTCAGCCAGAATACCATTCAGGCGCTCGCGCAAATACAGAATCTCGCGCGCCTGGATTTCGATATCCGAAGCCTGCCCTTGAGCACCGCCCAAAGGCTGATGAATCATGATGCGCGAGTTGGGCAGCGAAAAGCGCTTACCCTTGGCGCCCGCAGCCAGCAAGAAAGCACCCATCGAAGCCGCCATGCCGGTACACAAGGTAGAAACGTCCGGCTTGATGAACTGCATGGTATCGTAAATCGCCATGCCGGCAGACACCGAACCGCCAGGAGAATTGATATATAAGGAAATATCCTTGTCAGGATTTTCGCTTTCCAGGAACAGCAGTTGCGCCACGATCAGGTTGGCGGTCTGGTCGTTGACCGGACCCACCAGGAAAATCACCCGCTCGCGCAGCAAACGCGAATAAATATCGTAGGAACGCTCACCGCGGCCACTCTGCTCAATCACGATAGGCACCATGCCGAGCATGTCAGTATCCAGTGCCGAATTACGATCAAAGCCTGTCATATTTTTCCTTATGGAGAGCGCTCAAAACTTAATCAATCCACCGAACAGGTCCAGGCATGCGCCTGAACCTGAGGCCAGCTGAAATTCAAGCTGATTAAGCCTGTTGCCCGTTGTTGCTCATTAATTCATCGAATGCGACCGATTTTTCAGTCACTTTCGATTTGCCCAGCACATAGTTAACGACGTTTTCTTCCAAAACAAGAGCTTCGACCTCAGCCAGACGGCGACGATCGCTGAAATAATATTTCAGGACTTGTTGTGGATCTTCGTAGCTTTGCGCAAAGTCTTCAACCTGGGCCTTGACTTGCTCTGGAGTTGCCTGCAGCTTGTTTTCCTTGACTACTTCAGCCAGGATCAAACCCAGACGCACGCGACGTTCAGCCTGGGCTGTGAACAGCTCTGGCGGGAACGGCATGTCGTTGACCTTCATGCCGCGCTGCGCCATGTCTTGACGGGTCATTTCAACCAGACGCTCGACGTCTTGCTCGACCAGCGCTTTTGGCACTTCCAGATCGCTGACCTTGATCAGTGCATCCATCACGCTGTCTTTATTCTTCGCTTTGACGCGGGAACCGACTTCACGCTCCAGATTGAGCTTGATGTCAGCGCGCATTTTTGTCAGATCGCCGTCTTCGATGCCCAGGGTTTTTGCAAACTCGGCATCAACTTCCGGCAGATGCGCCCATTCCAGCTTCTTCAGCGTGATGGTAAATTCTGCAGTCTTGCCGGCTACGTCCTTGCCGTGGTAATCCGCTGGGAAAGCCAGTTCAAAGGTCTTGGCTTCGCCGACTTTCAAGCCGATAGTCGCGTTCTCGAACTCAGGCAACATACGGCCTTCGCCCAGTACGTAAGCGTAATCATCAGCTTTGCCGCCTTGGAATTCAACGCCGTCGATCTTGCCGACGAAATCGACAGTCACGCGGTCGCCGTTCTTGGCTGTCAGATCGCTGCCGCCATCGCCGTGCGCGCCTTGCTCGCCCTTGACGTGGTAATGCACGCGCTGCTTGCGCAGGATGTCGATGGTCTTGTCGATTTCAGCGTCGCTGACTTCAGCCTTGGTTTTTTCGACTTCAACGCTGGCCAGATCGCCGATCTTGACTTCAGGGTAGATTTCGAAAGTAGCATCGAATGCCAGCGTGCCTTCAGCCACGCCTTCGCTAGTCTTCGGCTCGATCTTCGGGTAACCGGCAACGCGCAGATTGTTTTCGTTGGCAGCGGTGTTGAAAGCATTGCCGACTTTGTCGTTCAGCACTTCGGTTTCGACCTGGTAGCCATATTGTGCAGCGACCATCTTCATCGGCACTTTACCTGGGCGGAAGCCAGGCGCTTTAGCGGTGCGCGCGCGAACCTTCAGGCGCTTCTCGACTTCGGTTTGCACTTCGCTCAGAGCGATGGTGAGGGTAAGGCGGCGTTCAAGTTTATCCAGAGTTTCGACTGCAGTTGCCATGTGGATCGTCCAAAAATTAAAAATTCCGTGGTGCGACTAGAGTAAATTCGAGGTAAAAGCGAAACAAAACAGCAAATTATTGCCATTTTGACCCCGACCCCGTCGCGCTAAAGTCCGATATTCTATACGTAAAACAGCCGGTTGCGCCAAAACGCGTCACTCCGCTCTCGTAATAAACCCGTAATTATTCTGCAATAAGCTCCAACAAATCGCTTATTTGAGCGGAATCGGGCTGCTGGCCGGCACCGGCACCGCCGTCACGCTGTTTTGCGGGCTGCCGTCGATCAATTTATCCGAATAGGTAAGATAGACCAGTGTATTCCGTTTGGGATCGACCAGCCGCACAATGTGCAAGCGCTTGAACAGCACCGACATGCGTTCGGTAAATACATCTTCCTGTAACGGCAGCTTGGCGCTGAACTGCACCGTGGCGACCTGGCGACAGGCAATCGACGCTTCAGCCCTATCCTCTGCCAGCCCTACCGTGCCCTTGACACCGCCGGTACGCGCGCGCGACACATAACAAGTGACGCCCTGCACCTTGGGATCATCGTAAGCCTCAACCACCACTCGGTCATTCCGACCGAGCCAGCGGAATGCGGTACTCACCTCGCCCACTTGTTCCGATGCCGCTTGCGCCGCGCTGCTCGTGATTGCAGCAACACCAAGTAATGCGATCGACATCAAGGATTTTGTACGCATGTTTATTCCCAGAAAGAAATTACGATTGTATGCCGGACCAGCCACCCATCGCCTGCAAAAATTGCAGACGTAAAAAAACCCTCGTCAGAGGGTTCTTCTGGTCTTGCTTTATATCCAGCTAGCCGCCAGTAAATTCCGGCAGACTGGTGCGACCGAGAGGACTCGAACCTCCACAAGATTGCTCTCGACAGGACCTAAACCTGTTGCGTCTACCAATTTCGCCACGGTCGCGCTTATTACAAATTTCAACAAATACAGTGCAATCCTGCTCAGCAAGATTGGACAGCCCGCTATTCTACTGCAAGCCGTCCGATATGGCGAGTGATCAACTCATTTTCACAGCAAATTTCTGCTCATTGTGCGTGCGTCAAGCATGCTCGCCCGATTGCGGCTTTTTCACCCGGAACCAGGCCGCATACAACGCCGGTAAAAACAGCAAGGTCAAGCCGGTCGCAACGATCAAGCCACCCATGATCGCCACCGCCATCGGTCCCCAGAACACTGAATGCGACAAGGGGATCATGGCCAGCACCGCCGCTGCCGCAGTCAGCATGATCGGCCGGCAACGTCGCACCGCCGATTCGACAATCGCATCCCACGGCGCCACGCCACTGGCGATATCGTGCTCGATCTGATCGATCAGGATCACCGAGTTACGGATGATCATGCCAAACAGCGCGATCACTCCCAATTGGGCAACAAAGCCGAACGGCCTCTGCAACAGCAGCAATGCCGCGGCAGCGCCGGCGATACCCAGCGGCCCGGTCAGGAACACCAGCAAGGAACGCGAAAAACTATGCAATTGCAGCATTAGTAAAGTGAAGATAATGAAAATCACCAGCGGCACATTGGCGGCAATCGAAGCCTGCGCCTTGCCGCTGTCGTGGGCGGCGCCGGCGACATCGATAATATAGCCAGGCGGCAGCTGCGCTCTTATCTTGTCAAGCTGCGGATTGATCTGCTCGGTGACGGTCGGTCCCTGCACACCGTCGATCACATCGGCTTGCACCGTAATCGCCCAGTTGCGCCATTCACGCCACACCACACCCGGCTCCCACACCAGTTTGACAGTGGCGATTTGCGCCAGCGGCACCGATTTACCGCTGGCCGTCGGCACATTGGCCTGGTTCAAGGCATCGATGGTGGCCCGCTCGTCCAACGGTTGCCGCACCGTGATATCGATCAGACGATCGTGCTCACGATATTGGCCGATGGTGGTGCCGGTCAACAGGGTGTTGACGGTCTGCATCACGGTCTGCGAACCGATGCCCAGCGTGCGCAACTTGTCCTGATCCAGATCTACCCGCAGTACCTTGACCGATTCGTTCCAGTTGTCATTGAGGCCGATAATATTCGGATTGCCGCTCATGACGCCCTTGACCTGATCGGCAATCGTCCTGACCTTGGCAGCATCGGTGCCGCTGACGCGGAACTGCACCGCATATGGTACCGGCGGGCCGCTAGGCAATAATTTGACACGACCTCTTACTTCCGGGAAGCCATGCTTGAACGCTTCGGTAATCCGCAAGCGCAAGGCGTCGCGCGACGCCAGGTCCTTGGTCAGCAACACCAGCTGCGCCACGTTGGTCTGCGGCAGGATCTGGTCCAGCGGCAGATAAAAACGCGGGCTGCCGCTGCCGACATAGGTGGTCATGCTTTCCAGTTCGGGCGCAGCGTGAATGTAGGCTTCGAATTTCTTGGCCTGGGCCTCGGTTGCAGCAAAAGAAGAACCCTCCGGCAACCATAGCTCGATCATCAACTCAGGCCGGCTGGAATCGGGGAAAAACTGCTCTTCGATAAATTTGAAACCGAATACACCCAAAGCAAACACCATCAGGGTCAAGGCGATGGTGGTCTTGCGCCACTCGACACACCAGTTGACGGCATTTCTGACCCGCGTATAGAAAGGCGTATTGAACAATTCATGACGACCGTCGGCGCCGGCTGCCGGTTTTACCTTCAGCAGCAGATAGCCGATGTACGGCGTGAACAAGACTGCCACCAGCCAGGAAATCAGCAAGGCCAGCGCATTCACCGAAAACATGGAAAAGGTATATTCGCCGGCCGCCGACTTTGCCAGGCCAATCGGCAAGAAGCCGGCGGCGGTAATCAGGGTTCCGGTCAGCATCGGCATCGCGGTAGAGGTATAGGCAAAGGTCGCCGCCTCCAGCCGCGACAAACCCTCCTCCATCTTGCGCACCATCATTTCCACCGCGATGATGGCGTCGTCCACCAGCAAACCCAGGGCGATGATCAGCGCGCCCAGCGATATCTTGTGCAAATCGATGCTAAAGATATACATGAACAAGAAAGTTACCGCCAGCACCAACGGAATCGTCAGCGCCACCACCAGGCCGGGCCGGACGTCGATGCGGAACGGCTTGGTATGAAAGCCCAGTGACAGAAAACTCACCGCCAGCACGATCAATACCGCTTCCATCAGGGTTTTCAAGAATTCGTTGACGGATTCGGCGACGATTTTCGGCTGGTTCGAGACCCGCTCCAGATCGATTCCGACCGGCAGTTTGGCCTTGATCTGGGCGGTCATATTTTCCATATCCTTGCCCAAAGCGATAATGTCGCCGCCCTTCGCCATCGAGACGCCAAGCCCGATCACTTCCTTGCGGTTAAAGCGCATCTTGGTTTGCGGCGGATCCTGGTATTCACGCTTGATGGTAGCGAAATCGCCCAACCTGAAAGTAGTGTTGTTAGCCCGCAACTGCAGGTTTTCCAGGTCTTTGGGCGAAGCCAGCGCCCCGCTCACGCGGATTTGCAGATTGTCGCTAGCAGTCGCCAGCACGCCGGTCGACTGCAGCGCATTCTGCGCACTCAACTGATTGACGATGTCTTGTACCGTAATCCCCAGTTGCGAGAATTTTTTCTGCGAAAATTCGATGAATATTTTTTCGTCCTGGACCCCGAACAAATCCACCTTGGCAACCGACGGCAAGGTCAGCAATTGCTGGCGCACAAAATCAGCGTAGTCCTTGACGTCGGCATAATTGAAGCCGTCGCCGGAGACAGCGAAAATCGAGCCGTAGGTTTCGCCGAACTCATCATTGAAGAACGGCCCCAGCACGCCTTGCGGCAGAGTCAGCTTGATGTCGCCGATCTTCTTGCGCACCTGGTACCAGGCGTCCACCGTTTCCTTGGGCGTGGCCGATTCCTGCAGTTGCAGGATGATCAGCGTTTCGCCCGGCTTGGAATAGCTGCGGATGGTGTCGACGTGCGGGGCTTCCTGCAGTTTCTTTTCCAGCTTGTCGGTTACCTGATCCGCCATTTGCAAGGCGGTGGCGCCCGGCCATTGCGCCGACACCACCATGGCGCGGAAGGTAAATGGCGGATCTTCATCCTGGCCCAGGCGGCCATAACTGAGAATGCCGCCGATCACCAGCACCACCATCAGGTAACGCGTCAGCGGTATATGCTCCAGCGCCCAGCGCGACAGATTGAAACCAGTCTTTTTTTCATCGCTCATCGGGCCGCTCCGCTCGCGGTGGCGGCAGCGGCATTAGACGCCAGCGGCGGACTGGCTGCGGATTTGGCGGCAGGCAGGCTGCCCTCCGGCGCATTCAGGATGCTGACCTTTTGCCCCGGCTTCAATTGGTTGACGCCAGCCGTAACTACCTGCTGGCCGCCACGCAAGGCGCCTTGAATCCATACTTCGTTGCCATGCTGCCCGGTAATCTGCACCGCCACCTGGCGCACCGCGCCGCCGTCGACCGCCCACACCGCGCTATGGTCCTGTACCCGCAACAGCGCGGTGAGCGGCACCTTGATTGCGTCGTCGCTGGTTTTGCTGGTGAAACTGGCGTACGCCGTCATGCCCAGCTTGACGTTAGGCGTATCGTCCGGGATGGCAATCTTGATGGCATAGGTGCGCGTCACCGGATCGGCAATCGGCGATACCTCGCGCACCGTGCCGTGGATCACTTGCTTGGGATCGGCCCATAAACGTACCTGCACGTCGCCGCTGCGGCGCAACGCATCGACTTGATTTTCTGGCGCGCCGACCACCACTTCCTTAGCGCCTTGACGCGCCACGCTAACCACCGGCGTGCCTGCCGCCACCACTTGCCCGGCCTCGGCGTTGATGGCGATGACGACGCCGTCCACATCCGACTCCAGCGTGGCGTAAGCGGTCTGGTTCAACTGCCCCTTGAATGCGGCCTCAGCCTGATCGTAAGTAGCTTGCGCGGCCTTGAACGCCGTATCTTTCGCTTCCAGCACCGCCTGGCTGACAAAATTCTTGTCGCGCAGCTCCTGATAGCGTTTCAGGTCAGCCTTGGCTGTATCCCGGTTGCTGGCAGCTGAGGTGACGGCGGCCACCGCCTGCGCTTGCGCCAGTTGCAAATCCTTCGGATCCAGCCGCATCAGCACCTGGCCACGTTTGACGACGGTACCTACATCGACCTGGCGCGCAATGATCTTGCCCCCTACCCGGAAACCAAGTTGCGATTCATAACGGGCTTGCACGGCGCCGGGAAACTCGGAGGTGACGTCGGCATTGGCCGGATTCAACACCACCACTCGCACCGGACGAATATCTTCGACTTTTTCGACAGGCTTGGAACAGGCAGCCAGCAACAATGTGCAAATAAGCAACAAACCGGAAGCACGCATGAGCGTTTTGGCAGGTGCAGCCGGACGCGGATTTATCTGGATCGACACGATTTTTCCTTTACTATTCTGGGCTGCCGCCGGAACGCACGCTACCGTTCAGCATGGCGTGACGGCAATGCATCACCGCCGCTTCGTACACGCCGTTTCGTAGAATTAATAACTTTTAAGTCAGTTATTATAATTGCGTTGGATTAAGTTTGCGCAAAGCTTTTTTATGCCTGACAACAAGAGGCAAATAATGATTTTTTTGATAAAAAAACTCTCTCTTTCTCACTCTTTTAATGTCAATTAATCATTACGAAAATTTCCCAGTCGCCTCACTGCTTCTGCCAGCCAGCTTGCGTCCCGCGGTCAGGGCGATCTACGCATTTGCCCGCAGCGCTGACGACATCGCCGACGAAGGCGACGCCAGCGCCGATCAACGCTTGCGCGCACTGCACGCATATGAAGCAGCATTAGACAGAATAGAACATAAGCAAGCCGCGGAAAGCAGCTTGTTTCAAACACTGGAACAGGTGATTGTTGAGCACCAGTTGCCGCTGACACCGTTTCGAGATTTGCTATCCGCCTTCAAACAGGACGTAGTCACCACCCGCTACAGCCAGTTTGCCGACCTGCTCGATTATTGCCGGCGCTCAGCCAATCCGGTCGGCATCCTGATGCTGCATCTGTATGGTGCAGCGACCGCGGAAAACCTGCGGGATTCGGACGCCATCTGCTCGGCACTGCAACTGATTAATTTTTGGCAGGACGTGGCGATCGACTGGGACAAGGCCAGGATTTATCTGCCGCTGGAAGATTTGCAGCGTTTCGGCGTATCGCAGGCGCAGCTTGCCAGCGGCACGGTGGATCATGCCTGGCGCCGCCTGATGCAGTTCGAGGTGCAACGTGCGCGCGGCATGATGATCGGCGCCCAGGCGCTGGCGCTGAGACTGCCGGGTCGGATCGGCTGGGAATTGCGGCTGGTGATACAGGGCGGCTTGCGCATCATGGAAATGCTGGATGCGGCGGATTACGATATGTTCCGCCAGCGCCCGAAACTAGGTAAAGGCGACTGGTTGCTGCTGCTCTGGCGCGCCTGGCGCATGTAGTGAGCCAGTATGTGAGCTGGCAAATAAGCCCATAAAAATCAATAAACCCAACAAACCCTTTCTGTATTTCCACATTTCTTACGTATACTTCGGGCAAATTGTTTTTTAAGCTGTTTTTTAAGCCGCTACCCATATCCATGTCCCCAGACGATTACTGCCAGCAAAAAGCCGCTCAGAGCGGCTCCAGTTTTTATTACAGCTTCCTGTTCCTGCCGGTAGAACGCCGCCGCGCCATCACTGCGCTGTACGCCTTCTGCCGCGAGGTGGACGATACGGTCGACGAATGCACCGATGAAAGCGTGGCGCGCAGCAAACTGATGTGGTGGCGCAAGGAAATCGCCGCCATGTTGGCCGGCAATCCATCCCATCCGGTGACCCTGGCCCTGCAGCCGCATCTGCAGCCGTACGGGCTAGACGGCAAGCATCTGCAAGCAATTGTCGACGGCATGGAAATGGATCTGAACCAGACCCGTTACCTGGACTATCCAGGCCTGAAGCAATATTGCTGGCACGTGGCTGGCGTAGTCGGCATCCTGTCGGCCAGCATCTTCGGCGTGACTCAGGCGCAGACCTTGCAGTTCGCCGAAAAGCTCGGTCTCGCATTCCAGCTGACCAACATCATCCGCGACGTCGGCGAGGATGGCCGCAAGGGCCGCATCTACCTGCCGGTCAATGAACTGCAGCAGTTCAACGTCACCGCCGCCGATATCCTGAACGCGCGTCATAGCGAGAATTTTGTCAATCTGATGCGCTTCCAGGTGGCGCGTGCCCAGCAAGCCTACGATGACGCCTTTGCCCTGCTGCCTAAACAAGACCGGCGCGCACAGCGTCCCGGCCTGATGATGGCTGCCATCTACCGGGCCTTGCTGAACGAGATCGAACGCGACGGTTTCCATGTATTGAATCAACGCATTTCGCTCACGCCCATCCGTAAATTGTGGCTGGCGTGGAAGACCTATGTGCGCGGTTAAAGTCATGCCATCGGTCATTCGATTACTTTTCTTTGCGCGCCGCTGAAATGGCCGCAGAAGCACAACATATCGCGGTGATCGGCGCCGGCTGGGCCGGCTGCAGCGCCGCCGTCGAACTGACGCAGGCCGGTCATCAGGTTACCTTGTTTGAAGCCAGCCGCCAGCTCGGCGGCCGGGCCCGGCGCGTCGACATCAACGAAACCATACTGGATAACGGCCAGCACATCCTGCTGGGCGCCTACAGCCAGACGCTGCAGATGATGCGCAAGGTCGGTATCGATCCGGCCAGCGCCATGCTGCGCCTGCCTTTGCAAATGTGTTATCCGGCAGATAGTGGCGGCATGACTTTTGTGACGCCGCGCTTGCCGGCGCCGTTGCATTTGCTGGTGGCGCTATGGCGCGCGCGCGGCCTCGAGCGCCAGGACAAACTGGCGCTGGCGCGCTTTTCGTCGGCGGCGCGCTGGATGGGCTGGCAACTGCATGACGATTGCAGCGTCAGCACCTTGCTGGAACGCTTCGACCAGACCGAGCGCTTGATCCAGCTGATGTGGCGTCCGCTCTGCATCGCCGCACTGAATACCCGGCCGGAGCACGCTTCAGCCCAGGTTTTCCTGGCCGTGCTGCGCGATAGCCTGGGCGCTCGCAGAAGGGCTTCGGACATGCTGTTGCCGCGCCTCGACCTGAGCAGCCTGTTTCCGCAACGGGCCGCCGCATTCATCGAAGAACGCGGCGGCAACGTCGAATCCGGCAGCAGCGTCAAGCAATTGCGCCGCCACGGCGAGTCATGGCGCTTGCAAACCAGCGACGCCAGCCTGGATTTCGACGCCGTCGTGATCGCCACGCCGCCCGAAGCCGCAGCGACGCTATTGGACGGCTGCACCGATGCTCCGCAGCTGGCGCCGTTGCTGACGCCTTTACTGAACTCATTGCGCGCTTTTGAATACGAGCCGATTACTACCTGCTTCCTGCAATATGCAAGCAGCACGCGCCTGCCGCAACCATTCTTCGCCCTGGTCGACGATCCGGAAAACGCTGGCGGCACAGCGGCCTGGGGCCAGTTCGTATTCGATCGCGGCCAGCTCGATCCGGCCCAGGCCGGCTTGCTGGCGGTTGTCATCAGTGCCTCATCCGAGGCCATACAAGCCGGCCATCAAGCCTTGGCGAATGCGGTCGCGGCCCAACTGGCTGCGGCCTTCAAACAACCCCAATTGGCGGCGCCATCCTGGACCCAGGTCATTTCAGAAAAACGCGCCACCTTCGCCTGCACTCCGGGCCTGGCGCGGCCGGCCAACGACACTGGCCTCGGCAAATTGCTGCTGGCCGGCGACTACACCGCCAGCGACTATCCGGCGACGCTGGAATCGGCGGTACGCAGCGGCAAGCAGGCAGCGCAGGAGTTGCTGGCACAAATCCGCTGAATCATTGATGCATTGATGCATTGTTGAGGGGCGGCGAGATCATCATTTGACCATTTTGCTTGAAAATGCTTCACGCCAGACATTAATAGATTTCCTCTATGCCGGCGTTGTTTTCATCTAATATAGTGCCATTCATGCAACCAAGAGAATCCTATGTCTGTCATCACCTGCGTTGAAGACTTGCGCCTGCTGGCCAAGAAACGTGTACCGAAAGCGTTTTACGACTACGCCGACAGCGGCTCGTATACCGAATCGACCTACCGCGCCAACAGCAGCGATCTGGCCGCCATGCATTTGCGCCAGCGGGTAGCCATTAATGTCGACCAGCGCTCCACTCGCAGCAGCATGATCGGCCACGATGTGACGATGCCGGTAGCGATTGCGCCGACCGGCCTGACCGGCATGCAATGGGCCAACGGCGAAATGCTGGGCGCCATCGCCGCCGAAAAATTCGGCATCCCGTTTACCCTGTCGACCATGAGCATCTGCTCGATCGAAGACGTCGCCAGCGTCACCAGCAAACCGTTCTGGTTTCAGTTGTATGTGATGCGCGACCGCGGCTTTATCAAATCGCTGATTGAACGCGCCAAGGCCGCCAAGTGTTCGGCGCTGGTGCTGACGCTGGATTTGCAAATCCTCGGCCAGCGTCACAAGGATCTGAAAAACGGCATGTCGGTGCCGCCGAAAATGACGCTGGCCAACCTGCTCGATCTAGCCACAAAACCCGGCTGGGCCATGCGCGCACTCGGCGGCCGCAAGTCATTCGGCAACCTCGCCGGCCACGTCTCCGGCGCCGATGGCGTCGTCACCTTGAGCAAATGGACCGCCAGCCAGTTCGATCCCACACTATGCTGGGACGACATCGCCTGGATCAAGGAACAATGGGGCGGCAAGCTGATCCTGAAAGGGATACTGGACGTTGAAGACGCCAAGATCGCCGCCACTACCGGCGCTGACGCCATCGTCGTCAGCAATCATGGCGGCCGCCAATTGGATGGCGCCGTATCGTCGATCTCGGCGCTGCCAGCAATTGTCGATGCGGTGGGCGATCAGATTGAAGTCTGGATGGACGGCGGTATCCGCAGTGGCCAGGACGTCCTGAAAGCGGTTGCCTTGGGCGCCAAAGGCACCATGATCGGCCGTGCTTTCCTGTACAGCCTGGGAGCAATGGGGGAAGCCGGCGTCACCAAGATGCTGCAAATCCTGCAGCAGGAACTCGATGTCAGCATGGCGCTGACCGGTACTAAAGATATCAAGGATGTGGGGCCGCACATCCTTACTTGAAGCCGACTGTGGGAATTACAGCTTGCCGGCCTGCTTGAGGCGATGCGTCAAGCCTTCGGCAATATCGTCGTGCTCGAATTTCTTGGCGAGATCGATGGCCGTCATGCCGAGATCGTTTTTCAAGGTGGCGTCGGCGCCGCTGTCGAGCAGCAGCTTGACGGTCAGGATTTTGCCGGCGCGCGCAGCCATCATGATCGGCGTCGTATGGTTGGGTGAACCGGCGTCGATGTAGGCCGAGGCGTCCAGCAGCATCTGTACGATTTGATCGTTGCCGATCGCGGCGGCGTAATGCAGCGCCGTCCAGCCAGTGTTGTTAGGCTCAGCTTCCTTGTCCAGCAAGGCTTTGACTGCCGCCACGTCGCCCTTGTAGGAGGCAATCATCAATGCCGTGTCGCCGTTGCGCGCACGCAGGTTGAGATCGATGCCGCGCGCGTTGAGCAAGACATTAAAGACTTTCTTTGAATCCTCGTGCTCAGCCAGCATCAGGCCGGTTTCGCCACGCTGCTTTTGCACCACCTGATTCGGATCAACGCCAGCTGCCAGCAGTGCCTTCATGCCACGCTCGTCGTCCAGCTGTACTGCTTTGGCAAAGGCGTCGGCATTGCTTGCGTGGCTCACCGATGGCAAACAGGCCAGCGCCAGCAGCAGCAACAAAAACGCTGAAAATCGCGAATGACTATTCATGCGATTAATCATGCGATTAAATGAGTTAAGCATGCGCCTGATCCTTTGCCAGTTTGAATAAATTGAAAAAATTATCGGTAGTCTGCTGCGCCACCTCGGCCGCCGGCACCCCCTTCAGATTCGCCAGGAATTCGCCCACATGCATGACCCATCCCGGTTCATTCATCTTGCCGCGATGCGGCACCGGCGCCAGATACGGCGAATCGGTTTCAATCAAGGTGCTGCTCAAGGGCACGGCCAAGGCCACAGCCTGCAACTCCTTGGCGCTCTTGAAAGTGACGATGCCGGAAAACGAAATATAAAAACCCATCGCCATCGCCGCCTGGGCGACTTCCAGCGATTCGGTAAAACAATGCATCACGCCGCCGGCGCCACCGGCATCGGTGCCGGCGCCCTCTTCCTGCATGATGCGGATGGTGTCTGCGGAGGCGGCGCGGGTATGGATGATCAAGGGCTTGCCGGTTGCGCGCGAAGCCCGGATGTGGCGCCGGAAACGTTCACGCTGCCATTCCAGGTCGCCCTGCAAGCGATAATAATCGAGGCCGGTTTCGCCGATGGCGATGATTTTCGGATGATCGGAAAGACGAATCAGATCATCGACGCTGGGCTCGGGCGTGTCTTCATAATCGGGGTGCACGCCGACCGAGGCGTAGATATGCGGATAGGTCTTGGCCAGTTCCAGCACTTGCGGGAAATCGGGCAAATCGACCGATACGCACAGCGCATGGGTAACCTGGTTTTGCGCCATCTTGGCGAGTATTTCCGGCATCCTGGCGGACAGCTCCGGAAAATTGATATGGCAGTGGGAATCGATATACATAGACCGGATTATATCGCTTGCGCGCCCGCCATCGATGACGTGAACGCAGGGCGGGCAGGTTTTTGTGCCCACCCCCTACCTCTGCACGAATTCAGCCAAACTTATTCAGCCGAACCTATTCAGCCAAACCCAAGGCTTGCTTTTGCAACTGGATCAGCTCGCTGATCCCGCCCTGCGCCAGATCCAGCAGGCTATTCAAGGTAGGACGGTCGAACGCTACGCCTTCCGCTGTGCCCTGCACCTCAATGAAATGGCCGGTATCGGCCATCACCACGTTCATATCGGTATCACAGCCGGAATCCTCGACATAGTCCAGGTCCAGCACCGGCGTGCCCTGATAGACGCCGACCGAGATCGCCGCCACAAAGTGTTTCAGAGGAATCGCGGCGATCGCCTTGCGTTCCAGCAGTTGTACAAATGCGTCGTAGGCTGCCACCATGGCGCCGGTAATCGCTGCGGTGCGGGTACCGCCGTCAGCCTGGATCACGTCGCAATCGAGATGCAAGGTGCGCTCGCCGAAAGCCTGCAAATCGAATGCAGCCCGCAGTGAACGGCCGATCAGCCGCTGGATTTCCTGGGTGCGCCCGGATTGCTTGCCGCGCGCCGCTTCGCGGTCCATGCGGGTATTGGTGGAACGCGGCAGCATGCCGTATTCGGCGGTCAGCCAGCCTTGTCCTTTGCCCTTCAGAAAACCTGGCACCTTTTCTTCCAGGCTGGCGGTACAAATAACTTTGGTGTCGCCGAATTCAACCAGCACCGAACCTTCGGCGTGCTTGGTGTAATTGCGGGTCAGGCGCACCGTGCGCAAAGCATCGGCGGCGCGTCCGCTAGGACGGGTGATAGGTAACATGTAACTCCTTAGATATTCTTTTCAATAGCGCCACGGATTTCCGCGATCGCCTGTTCGATATCGGCGTCGCTGAAGCCGTCTGGCGCATCTGTCGCGCCCAGTCGCGGCGCCTGGATGGTGGTGGTCAGGCTGCCAATCGGCAGCGTATGGGTAACGATCGAACTGGATGGATCGTCTAGGTTCGGGTCGCTGCCCCAGGCCATTGCCAAAGCGGTAATATTATCGCTGGTTTTACCGGCAATCCCTAGCGCGTTATTCACCAGTTCCGGCACCGCCCGCACGATGGTGCTGGTTTGCAGACGCTGCGCCAGGACATGATCGGGCAGCATCGACCACAAGCCGTCCGAACACAGGAGCATGACATCACCGGCCTGCAGGCTGACACGGCGCGACAGTTCGACGATGGGCATATTGGTCGCGCCAAGGCAATTGAATAGCTTGTTGCGATCCGGATGGGTTGCGCGCTCGGAAGGATCGGCTTTGCCCTGGGCAATCAGGCTCTCGATGCGCGAGTGATCGCGGGTGCGCGCCAGGATCTGGCCGTTACGCATCCAGTACAGGCGCGAATCGCCGCAGTGCGCCCAGAATGCGCTGTTGTGCTGGATCAGGCAGGCGACCACTGTGGTGCGCGGGGTTTCCGAGAGTTTATGCACTTCCCGGTAACGATGGATTTCCATGTGCGCAGCGTAAAAAGCGTCTTCCAGAAACCGCTCAGGCTTCTTGATATACGGCTGGGCATTTTTCTGGAACAAGGACCCGATGGTTTGCATCGCGATGTTGGCGGCGATCTCGCCATGCAGGTGACCGCCCATGCCATCGGTCAGCAACAGCAGCAAGGCGTCACGCGTGAAGCTATAACCCATCCGGTCTTGATTCACCTTGCGGCCGCCGATATGGCTTTCTTGATAAACAGAAAATCGCATGACTATGTGTAATTCTTACTAAAAATACAGCTAAAAACTGGGGGCAATGAAGCGGCGCACTAGCGCTTGCTATTGGGCACTATTGGGTGTTTTCCTGGATCGTCGTATCCGGGTTGCTCTCGGCTTTGCGACGGAACTGGATATGCGTGAAAAAGACGCTGCGTATCTTGCGCGTAACCATATCGCGCACGCTCACCTCTTCTTCCTGCACCGGCTCCATCAAAGCGCGCTGCACCGCGAACACGCTTTGCGGCCGCTGCAGCGGATCGATCATCAGGCACCAGCGCACCACCTGGATCAATTCCGGCGAATACAAGCCTTCCAGTTTGCGGAAATGACCTTCCATCTTGTCGTTGACCTTGCGCTGATCCACCGGCTGCGGCGGCGCCCCGACCATGCAAGCGAAAATCGAAGCGCCGATGCTATAGATGTCGGTCCAAGGCCCAAGATTGCCATTACGCTCATACAATTCGGCCGGGGCGAAACCCGGCGTGTACATTGGATACAGCTTAGGCGAATCGGAACGCAAGGTTTGGCGGGCGGCGCCGAAATCCAGCAAAATCGGCGTGCCGTCAGCCCGCAAATAGATATTTGCCGGCTTCAAGTCCAGATGCAGCAGTTTATGCGTATGCACTTCGCGCAGGCCATTCATCACATGACGGAACATCTTGCGGATGAATTTTTCCGATACCAGCGGCTTTTCCCCCTTATCGCGACGGCGCAGGATGTGCTCTTGCAGCGAGCGCCCCGATTCGTAGGCCATCACCATGTACACCGTTTCATTGGCGCGGAAGAAATTGATCACGCTGACCACGTTCGGGTGCGAGATGCGCGCCAACGCGCGGCCTTCCTCAAAAAAGCACTTTAGGCCGATCCGGAAGGTCGGCAGGTTTTCCGGCGAGATTGCCGGCGCCAGTTCGCCCCATTGACGTAATGCCAATGAACTCGGCAGATATTCCTTGATGGCGACTGCGTTGCCATCCTCGTCGTATGCCAGATAGACAATACTGAACCCGCCAGAAGCAATCTTCTTTACAATGCGGTATCCAGCAATTTTTAGCCCGTCAGGCAATGGTGCATTGTTTTGCGCGGCCATGCGATCCTACCTTAGTGAACAGTGTGAGGATTGTCTTGATAAATCGCTGACTTGTAAAGAAAAACCCTTGCAACCCAGAAACAAAGGACAGCATTTTGACTATCTGTAGCATGACAGGTTATGCGGTCAACAACCGCGAAACGGCAGCGGGCACGATTACCATCGAAATCAAGAGCGTCAATTCGCGCTTTCTCGATCTGCAATTCCGCATCAACGACGACTTGCGCTCGCTCGAACCGGCGCTGCGCGAAGCCATTATCGGCCGCATTGCGCGCGGCAAAGTTGAATGCCGCCTGAGTTTCGGACGCAAGACCGCCTCCGGCGCATCGCAAGCCTTGAACATGACGCTGCTGGCTTCGCTGGCCGATATGCAAAGCGCGGTGCGCCAGCAATTCATCGAGGCGCCGCCGCTCACCGTCAATGAATTGCTGCGTTGGCCGGGCGTGATCGAAGAAGCGGTGATCAGCCAGGACACGTTGCAGGCCGACATCCAGGCCACCATGAGCGCAACCCTGGAGGCGTTTGTCGATTCGCGTGCCCGCGAGGGCGCGGCGCTGCAAGCCACCTTGATCGCCCGCATCGACGCCATGGAAGTCATTGTGCAAAGGATTACACCACTGGTGCCGCAGGTGGTTGCGCAATTCCAGCAAAAAGCCACGGAGCGCATGCAGGAAGCGCTGGGCCTGGCGCAACAGGACGCCAGCAACTCCAACCTGTCGCGCGAAGAAGCGCTGGATCGGGTGCGTCAGGAAGTCACGCTGTACGGCATCCGCATCGACATTGCTGAAGAATTGTCGAGACTGGCGGCCCACCTGAGCGAAACCCGCCACATCCTGAAAAAAGGCGGCCAGGTCGGCAAGCGCCTCGATTTCATGATGCAGGAACTGAATCGTGAAGCGAATACGGTTGGCTCCAAGGCCGCTATCAAGGAACTGGCTGACGCCTCCATGGAATTGAAGCTGCTGATCGACCAGATGCGCGAGCAAGTGCAAAACCTCGAATAAGAGCTGCGCCGCCGGCTTTGACGCTGCAGAAACAGGGTTTCTGCAGCCTTCACTCCAAAAGTACATCACCCGCCTCCACCTGATCTCACAGGTGACGATAATTATCAATATTGCAATAACAAACAACTCTGTGTAATATCGCCGCCTGAATTGATGACAAATAAATAATATTCATCTTATCTGCGACCTGGTTCTGGTCCAGCTTGAGTGCGAGGAGACTATATTGAAAGTCCGAGATGCAGCGCGTTATCTGAGGCCGCTGAGGCCGCTTACGCCGCTATTAACCGTCGCGCTGATGAGCGCCCATGCAGCAAACGCTGACGCACCGGACGGCCACGCAACAGCAACTTCGGCAACAACTGCAGCAGCACATGCCCGCCCGACAGGCAAGCTTGAAGAACACGGCCAACACGGAGTGATTGATGGCGAAGCTATCGATCAAACTCATTCGGCGCCGGCACAGTCGGTGGCAACGGCACAGCAATCGGACAGCAAGGGCCTGTTTGCCGGTAGTCATCTGAAATTCTTGTTGCGCAGTTATAGCGATCATCTGGAAACCCAGGCTCTCAACACACGCAATGCGTGGGTACTAGGCTCCCAACTGAATTTTGAATCCGGCTTTAGCACCGGCGCCGTCGGTTTTGGCGCCGATGCCGGACTGTTCAGCGCACTGAAACTCAATGGCGGCAATGGCATCGGTAATATGGTGCACGTCGATCCCAATGGCGGCGGCGGCAACCAGGCGGCGTGGACCTACTTTGGACTGTATGACATCAAAGCGCGTGTCTCAAACACCGTGCTGAAAACCGGCGCGCAAATAATCCACAACCCGTTTCTGGAGCCGCACGACAATCGCGCCCTGCCACCAAGCTTTCTGGGCACAACCATAAGCGGCGCAGAGTTCGCCGGCCTCAATCTTGCTGCCGGCAGCGTTACCAAAACCCAGCCGCGCGAGCAAACCCGACTGCGATCATTGAGCAGCGCCTATGGAGACACGGAATTCAAGCGCTTCAGCTATCTGGGAGGCGACTACAACTACAGCCCGGACACCAGATTTTCTCTGTACGCCAGCCGCGCTGACGATGTGTGGACCCAGTACTATTCCGGCCTCTCGCATAGCATAGGCGACGCCAAATCCATACGCTGGAGCGGCCAGTTGAACTATTACGCCACCCGCAACCAAGGCCGCAGCCTACAAGGAACCATCAACACCAACGCCTATAGTGTGGCGCTCAGTGCGCAGCACCGGGCACATACGGTGATGCTGGCCTATCAGAAAATCCAAGGCAAACAATTCTTCGACTATGTTGGAGAAGGCGCAGGCGATTTCCTGAGCAACTCGATGAACGTCGATTACAACGCCCCCGGTGAACAATCGCTGCAGTTGCGGCACACGGTCGACCTTGGCAACTACGGTCTGCCAGGCTTAAGAATCATGAGCTGGCTGGTGCAAGGCTGGGGCGCCGACGCCTCGGCCACGGCCGCAAGCTATGCTGGCCCCGCCAGCAGCTTGTACGGGCTGTACTGGAAAAATGGCGAAGCCGTGCATGGCAAACATTGGGAAATAGGCATGATCCCGACTTATGTGATCCAGGCTGGCAGGCTGAAAGGCAGCAGCATCAACCTGACTCTGATGCATCACCACGCCACCTCGCACTACTCGGACCCCAGCAACAATATCTACCGCCTGGTGATAAATATGCCGTTTAATATTTTCTGAGGTAGTCGAAACAAAAAAGCGCAGCAGATTATTTATCTGCTGCGCTTTTTGCGTCAGAGCTCACGCTCAAAGTCGTCAAACAATCGCTACTATCGTTTAGCCCAATTCTTCCAACCGAATCTTGGTCACTGTGCCGACCACGGTAGCCAAGGCTTCGATCTTTGCAATCGCCGCTTCGACATTCTTTTCCTGCGTCTGGTGCGTCAGCATGATGATATCCGTCTGGGTCTCGCCGGCAGCCGGTTCTTTCTGCAGCATGGCGTCGATCGAAATCGACGAGTCGGCCAGAATCCGCGTGACATCCGCCAGCACGCCGGACTGATCAGCGACATGCATGCGCAGATAATAGCTGGTGGTGATTTCCGCCATCGGCAGAATCGGCGTATCCGCCATGGCGTTCGGCTGGAACGCCAGATGCGGTACCCGATGTTCAGGATCGGCTGTCGCCAGGCGCGTGATATCGACCAGGTCCGCAATCACCGCTGAAGCAGTCGGTTCGGCGCCGGCGCCTTTGCCGTAGTACAGCGTATCGCCGACAGCATCACCGCGCACCAGCACGGCGTTCATGGCGCCTTCAACATTGGCGATCAGGCGCGCGCTCGGAATCAAGGTCGGATGCACGCGCAGCTCGATGCCGCCCGCAGTACGCTTGGTGATGCCGAGCAGCTTGATGCGGTAGCCCAGCTGTTCGGCATAGCGGATATCGGTAGCCTGCAACTTGGTGATGCCCTCCACATGCGCCTTGGCGAACTGCACCGGAATGCCGAACGCGATCGAGGCCATGATGGTCAGCTTATGGGCGGCGTCCACTCCTTCGATATCGAAGGTAGGATCGGCTTCGGCGTATCCCAGCCGTTGCGCTTCTTTCAGCACGACGTCGAAGTCGAGCCCCTTGTCGCGCATTTCGGACAGGATGAAATTAGTGGTGCCATTGATGATGCCGGCGATCCATTGGATGCTGTTGGCAGTCAAACCTTCGCGCAAGGCTTTGATGATAGGAATGCCGCCAGCCACTGCCGCTTCAAACGCGACGATCACGCCCTTTTCTTGCGCCGCCTTGAAAATCTCGTTGCCATGCATTGCAATCAACGCCTTGTTGGCGGTGACCACATGCTTGCCATTGGCAATCGCCTGCAATACCAGATCCTTGGCGATACCGTAACCACCGATCAATTCGATGACGATATCGATATCGGGATTATTGACTACCAGCTTGGCGTCGTTGACTACGGTGACTTCGCCGCTGGTCAGTTGTTTGGCGCGCTCGACATCGAGATCGGCCACCATCGTAATTTCAATAGCTCTCCCCGCGCGCGCTGCAATCTCTTGCTGATTGCGCTTCAATACGTTGAACGTGCCGGAACCGACCGTACCTATGCCAAGCAAACCTACCTTGATGGATTTCATGATCTCTGCTGTCTGTAAAAAAATCTGCTGATGCCGGGCTGGCTGCGACACCAGACCGGCGGGTTTAAAAAATCTACCGAGTACTTAATACCGTGTACTTAATTAAGCCGTGCCATGGCGGCGCCGATAACCTTCGAGGAAACTGGCGATGCGCCCCATCGAATCGGCCAGGTCATCGGTATTCGGCAAGAACACCACGCGGAAATGGTCCGGCGTCGGGCAGTTGAAGCCGGTGCCCTGGACGATCAATACCCGCTGCTCCGCCAACAATTCATAGGCGAAATCCTGATCGTCCGTGATCGGGTACATCTTGGGATCAAGACGCGGAAACATGTACAGCGCGGCCTTCGGCTTGACGCAGGTGACACCTGGAATATCGGTCAGTAATTTGTAAGCCATATCGCGTTGACGCGTCAAACGGCCTTGCGGCGCGACCAGATCGTTGATGCTCTGGTAGCCGCCCAGCGCGGTCTGGATCGCATACTGGCCCGGCGCATTGGCGCACAGGCGCATCGACGCCAGCATGTTCAGACCTTCGATATAACCCTTGGCGTGTTTTTTCTCGCCCGACACCACCATCCAGCCGGCGCGGTAGCCGCAGGAGCGATAGTTTTTCGACAAACCATTGAAGGTGATGAACAGCACGTCGTCAGCCAGCGAGGCCAGCGAAGTATGGGTCTCGCCGTCGTACAAAACTTTGTCGTAGATTTCGTCGGCAAAAATGATCAGTTGATGCTCGCGCGCCAGATCGACGATCTGTTGCAGCAACTCCACCGGATACAAGGCGCCGGTCGGATTATTCGGATTGATGACGACAATCGCGCGGGTATTCGAGTTGATTTTCTTTTTGATATCTTCGATATCAGGAAACCAGCCGGCTTGCTCGTCGCAGATGTAATGCCGTGGCGTCCCGCCGGACAGGCTGACCGCTGCAGTCCAGAGCGGATAGTCTGGCGCTGGCACCAGCACTTCATCGCCGGTGTTGAGCAAGGCGTTCATGCTCATCACGATCAGTTCCGAAGCGCCATTGCCCAGATAGATATCGTCAATCGTGACGCCCTGGATCTTCTTTTGCTGGCAATAATGCATCACCGATTTGCGCGGCGCAAACATGCCTTTGGAATCGGTATAGCCGGAAGCGTTGCCCATATTGAGGATCATGTCCTGCACGATTTCATCGGGCGGCTCGAAACCGAACACGGCCAGGTTGCCGATGTTCAGCTTGATGATCTTATGACCTTCTTCTTCCATTTGCCGCGCCTTCTCCAGCACGGGGCCGCGAATGTCATAACAAACGTCATCCAGTTTTTTCGATTTTTGAATCGGTCGCACAGCACAATCCTTGTATTTTACGCAACATTATTCAGTTTTAAAAAGCTGTCTGGAAAATTGCGGAGTCGTCCCCCCTTCGTCACACTTTCGTCACACTTGAGTACGTGCGCCGCAGCAAATGCCTGCAACAGCCCCTTGTAAGGGCGCTCCAAGCTATTTCACGACTTTTCAGACAGCTTTTCGGCGGTGCACAAATAACCGCCAGAACCACCCATTCTGCCGAAAGCGTGAGGTTTTATCAATCGATACCGCAAGTTTGTCTACGGAAAACGCTACAATGCAGCACTTTATTTTCCATTTTTCGGAAATTTGCACAGCGGCTGCGGTCTATCCTGTGGTTTTGCTAATTATTCTTGGATAGGATTTTCTCCACAACGTGCAAACAACGTGTAAAGACAATGCAATGAAGCTACATACCACCCCGACTCAACAGTATCAGACAGTCACCGCCTACGACGACAAGGGCGTGGAAATCAATGCGGTGCGCTACGAACATAGCCTGCTGGTGCTGCCGGAAGCGGCGCCGGTGCCGTGGCCGGTCAGCGATTTCGACGCGCTCCATGCTGAACATTTTGCTCACATCGACAGCACCGGGCCCGATGTCGTGATTCTCGGCACCGGCCAGCGCCAGCGCTTTGTCCACCCGAAACTGACCACCGTGCTGACCTCGCGTCGCATCGGCGTCGAGTGCATGGACAATCAGGCCGCCTGCCGCACTTACAATATTCTGATGGCCGAGGGACGCAAAGTCGCGCTGGCCCTGATTTTCAATACCGACAAGGAAACCGCCCAAGATGCGTGAATTGCATAAATCAAAAACTTTCGTCTGGCTGCTGTTTCTCTTGTTCTGCATCATCTGGTGTTACATGCTCGGCGCCCGCACGCTGGTGCCGACCGATGAAGGTCGTTATGCCGAAATGGCGCGTGAAATGGTGGCCACCGGCGATTGGATCACCTTGCGCTTGAACGGCCTCAAATATTTCGAAAAACCACCGCTGCAAACCTGGATGAACGCCCTCACCTTCGAGTTGTTCGGGCTGGGCGAATGGCAGGCGCGCCTGTGGACTGGTTTGTGCGGCTTGCTGGGCGTGGTATTGGTTGCATTCACCGGAACCCGTATTTTCTCCCCGCGCATCGGCTTCTATGCAGCGCTGGTGCTTGGCTCCAGCTTCCTGTGGGCCGGGCTGGGCCACATCAATACGCTGGACATGGGCTTGTCTGGCATGATGACGATCGCATTGTGCGCCCTGCTGCTGGCGCAGCGCAGCGACATCAGCCATAGCGAACAACGCAACTGGATGCTGCTGTGCTGGGCCGGCATGGCGCTGGCGGTACTGTCGAAAGGTTTGATCGGCCTGGTCTTGCCGGGTGCGGTGCTGGTGCTGTACACCCTGTTTTCACGCGACTGGCCGATCTGGAAGCGCCTGCATCTGGTGTTGGGCCTGATCCTGTTCTTTGTCATCACCACACCGTGGTTCGTGCTGATTTCGCTGAAAAACCCTGAATTTCCGCAGTTCTTCTTTATCCACGAACAATTCCAGCGCTTCACCAGCAAAATCCATAACCGCTACGGCCCGCCGTATTACTTCATCCCGATCCTGATTCTGGGCATCGTGCCCTGGCTTGGCGTCTTGTTCCAAAGTTTGTGGAACGGCGCGCGCGAACGCAGCGCAGCGTCCGGCTTCCAGCCGAAAAAAATGCTGCTGATCTGGAGCATATTCATTTTCGTCTTCTTCAGCATTTCCGACTCCAAGCTGCCGTCGTACATCCTGCCGATCTTCCCGGCGCTGGCGCTGCTGATTGCCTGCCAGCTGGATAACGCCAGCAACAAGTCGGTGCAAGTCTCGGCGCTGTTGCTGCTGCTGCCGGCCATCGCCGGCCTGGCTTTGTCCTGGAAAATTCCGACGCTGGCCAAGGACGCTTATTCCGTGCCATTGTTGCAGGCGCACGTGCCTTGGGTTTTCGCCGCCTCCGTGGTCGGCTTCGTCGGCGCCATCGCGGCGTTGCTGCTGGTGCGCCGGCAACGGGAATGGGCCATCGTCGCCCTTGCCGCCAGCGGTTTCATCGGCGGCCAGTTGCTGATGTATGGGCACGATCCGCAAGGACGTTATTCAGCCGGGATCGACCTGGTGCCTGCCATCAACGCCGAAATGACGCCGCAAACCACGCTTTACGTGGTCGGCAAGTACGAGCAGGCTCTGCCGTTCTACCTGCGCCGCACCATGACCATGGTGCAGCATATGGATGAGCTGGAATTCGGCATCGGCCAGCAACCGCAGCTGTGGATTCCGACGATTGATGCATTTGTCGTCAAATGGACGGCCGATCATGCTGCGGGCATAAAAGACATCGCCATCATCCGGCCGGAAAATTACCGCGAACTGGAACAACGCGGGGTGCCGATGCGGGTCATCGGCCAGGATCCGCGCCGCGTGGTCGTGACCAACCAGGGAATTCCCGCCAGCGCGCCGGCAACGCCAGCCGCCCCGGTGACGGAACCGCCGCCAGCCGAATCGCCGGCGGTACCAACAGCACCATATTAACTAGCCATACACATGAACATCACCACCTTTGCCTTCATCCTTGCCGGCGTCTGCCTTAACGCCGTGGCCCAGCTTCTGCTCAAGGCTGGCACCAACGCGGTCGGCGCGATCCACCTAACACCGCAAAACTGGCTTGCCATCGGTCTCAAGCTGGCCACCCAGTTGCCGATCCTGGGCGGCCTGACCTGCTATGTCATCTCGGTAATGGTCTGGATCATCGGCCTGTCGCGGGTCGACGTCACGATTGCCTATCCGATGCTATCGATGGGCTATATCATCAGCGCAATTGGCGCCTGGTATTTTCTGGGCGAAGCGATCTCGGCTCAGCGCCTGCTGGCAATCGGCATCATCATTGTCGGCGTCGTCCTGCTAACCCGTAGCTGAGTCCTATATATATATACACAAATTAGCTGTCGATCATTCCATCACGACTTTCCGCCAAACTTACATCGGATTTCACTACCAATATGAGCCAACAACCGAGTCAACAACCATTCCTGCCGTTTGCCAAACCCACCATCGACGAAGCCACCATCGCAGCGGTTGCCGATGTCTTGCGCTCCGGCTGGATTGCCAGCGGCCCCAAGGTACTGGGGTTCGAAAAGCAGTTGTCGGAATATTTCGGCGGCCGTCCGGTACGCACCTTCAACTCCGGCACCTGCACCATGGAAATCGCCCTGCGCGTGGCCGGCGTCGGCGCTGGCGATGAAGTCATCACCACGCCGATTTCCTGGGTTGCCACCGCCAACGTGATTATTGAAACCGGCGCCACGCCAGTGTTCGCCGACATCGATCCGGTCACTCGCAATATCGATCTGGCCCAGGTCGAAGCCGCCATCACGCCACGCACCAAGGCCATCATTCCGGTCTACCTGTCGGGCCTGCCGGTCGACATGGATCGCCTCTACGCGCTGGCGAAAAAACATAATCTGCGGGTAGTGGAAGATGCTGCGCAAGCGCTGGGATCGACCTGGAACGGCCAGCGTATCGGCGCTTTCGGCGATTTTGTCTCATTCAGCTTCCAGGCCAACAAGAACGTCACGTCGTCAGAAGGCGGATGCCTGGTCCTGAACAATGCGGAAGAAGCACGGCTGGCGGAAAAATACCGCCTGCAAGGGGTGACCCGCAGCGGCTTCGACGGTCTTGACGTCGATGTCCTCGGCGGTAAATTCAACATGACCGACGTTGCTGCCGCCATCGGCCTCGGCCAGTTTGCACACATTGACGCCATCACTGCGCATCGGCGCGAGCTGGCACAGCACTATTTCGCTTGTTTCGGCAGCGATTTTGAAGAAAAATACGGCGCCCAGTTGCCGGTCGCCGACTTCGACAACAGCAACTGGCACATGTTCCAGCTGGTGCTGCCGGAGCGCAAGGACGGCAAACCGGCGCGCGCCACTTTCATGGAGCAAATGCAGGAACGTGGCATCGGTATCGGCTACCACTACCCGGCGATCCATCTACTCAGCATGTACCGTGCGCGCGGCTTCAAGGAAGGCATGTTCCCGGTAGCGGAAAAAGTCGGCCGCCTGATCGTCACGCTGCCGATGTTTAATGTCATGACAAAGAACGATGTCGAACGTGCGGTCTCCGCGGTAAAATCCGTGCTTCAATAAACATTCGACACTTGATGAAACCAGAACTTTCCGTCGTCATCCCGGTATACAACGAGGAATCGGGCCTCGCCAAACTGTTCGAACGCCTCTACCCGGCACTCGATGCACTTGGCATCAGCTATGAAATTCTGTACGTCAACGACGGCAGTCGCGACAAATCGGCGGCGATCCTGGCCGAACAATTCCGTTTGCGCCCGGACGTCACCCGGGTAGTCCTGTTCAATGGCAATTTCGGCCAGCACATGGCGATACTGGCCGGTTTTGAAGCCAGTCGCGGGGAAATTGTCGTCACCCTGGACGCCGACCTGCAAAATCCGCCGGAAGAAATCGGCAACCTGATCGCCAAGATGCGCGAGGGTTACGATTACGTCGGTTCGATCCGCCGCAAACGCCAGGACTCGGCCTGGCGCACAGTCGCTTCCAAGGCCATGAACCTGCTGCGCGAGAAGATCACCGGCATCAAGATGACTGACCAAGGCAATATGCTGCGGGCCTATGGCCGCAACGTGGTCGACCTGATCAACCAATGCCGGGAAGTCAACACCTTCGTGCCAGCGCTGGCTTACACCTTTGCCCGCAAGGACACCGAAATCGTGGTTGAGCACGAGGAACGCTCCGCCGGCGAATCGAAGTATTCCCTGTACAGCCTGATCCGCCTGAATTTCGATCTGGTCACAGGCTTTTCTATCGTGCCCCTGCAGTTGTTTTCGCTGATTGGGATTGTCCTGTCGTTCGCTTCGGCGGCGTTGTTTGCGGTCCTGGTGGTGCGTCGCTTCCTGTTCGGCGCGGAAGTCCAGGGTGTGTTCACCCTGTTCGCGTTTGCCTTCTTCCTGATGGGCATGATCCTGTTCGGCATCGGCCTGGTCGGCGAATACGTCGGCCGTATTTACCAGCAAGTGCGGGCGCGGCCGCGTTATGTAGTGCAAGCCATGCTTGAGCAATCGTCGGCAGAGGATAAAGAAACATCATGAAAGCCGTCGTTTTTGCCTATCACAACGTCGGCGTACGCTGCCTGAAGGTTTTGCTGGCGCGCGGCGTCGATGTCGCACTGGTGGTTACTCACGAAGACAATCCGCAGGAAACCATCTGGTTCGAATCGGTGTCCGCACTGTGCCGGCAACACGGCATCCCAAGCATCACACCCAGCGATCCCGCCACGCCTGAATTACTGGCCCAGGTCGCCGCCTTGCAGCCGGATTTCATCTTCAGTTTCTACTACCGCCACATGCTGCCGGTGGCCCTGCTGGCGCTGGCTAAACACGGCGCCTACAATATGCACGGCTCGCTGCTGCCCAAATATCGTGGCCGGGTGCCCATCAACTGGGCGGTATTGCATGGCGCCACCGAAACCGGCGCCACGCTGCATGAAATGGCCGCCAAGCCTGACGCCGGTGCTATCGTGGCGCAAACGTCAGTGCCGATCCTGCCCGACGATACCGCCTACGAAGTCTTCGGCAAGGTCGTGGTTGCCGCCGAACAGACGCTATGGAATGTACTGCCCGCCATGCTGGCAGGGAACATCCCCCGCTTGCCGAATGACCTCTCGCAAGGCAGTTATTTCGGCGGCCGCAAACCGGAGGACGGCAAAATCGACTGGAATCAGCCGGCGCATGAGGTGTACAACTTATATCGTGCGGTTGCGCCGCCCTATCCTGGCGCATGGACTATTGTCAAAGAACGCACTTTTGTTATCGGAAAAGCATATCTATCGGCCAACTTGATCGAAAACCTGCCGGCAAATTTGCCTCGGGGCTTGGCGGTAGTGGATAATCGCATTGTTGGCGTTTGCGGCGATGGCCGCGCGCTGTTGATTAACGAGTTGCTGGCGGACGGTCAAACCATCACGCCAGAAGCATTACAAAACATCCTTTTATAATTTTATAAAACCAACCGGCTGCATCATTTCGCGGGCAAGGCAGGAGTTGTTCTCTACCCTTCCGGCAAGAATTGCAGTGTTTGAAGTTCCGCCTTGCGGAATGCCAATCCAACAACAATAGATCAATATGAAAAAAGTCCTCATCCTCGGCGTTAATGGTTTCATCGGCCACCACCTGTCCAAACGCATCCTGGAAACCACTGACTGGCACGTCTACGGCATGGACATGATGACCGACCGCATCCGTGATCTGCTGGACAATGACGCTTACAAATCGCGCATGCACTTCTTCGAAGGCGACATCACCATCAACAAGGAATGGGTCGAGTACCACGTCAAGAAATGCGATGTGATCCTGCCGTTGGTGGCAATCGCCACGCCGTCGACTTACGTCAAGCAACCGCTGCGCGTATTTGAACTGGACTTCGAAGCCAACCTGCCTATCGTGCGTTCGGCAGCCAAGTACGGCAAGCATCTGGTATTCCCGTCGACTTCCGAAGTGTATGGCATGTGCCACGACGACGAATTCGATCCGGAGCAATCCGAACTGATCTGCGGCCCGATCAACAAGCCGCGCTGGATCTACTCCTGCGCCAAGCAATTGATGGATCGCGTGATCTGGGGTTACGGCATGGAAGAAGGCCTGAACTTCACGTTGTTCCGTCCGTTCAACTGGATCGGCGCCGGCCTCGATTCGATTCATACGCCGAAAGAAGGCAGCTCGCGCGTGGTCACCCAGTTCTTCGGCCATATCGTGCGCGGCGAGAACATTTCCCTGGTTGATGGCGGCCAGCAAAAACGTGCGTTCACTTACATCGACGACGGCATCGATGCCTTGATCAAGATCATCGCCAACAAGGACGGCGTTGCCAGCGGCAAGATCTACAACATCGGCAATCCGGTCAACAACTACTCGATCCGCGATCTGGCCGACATGATGTTGAAACTGGCGGCCGAATATCCTGAGTACGCCGACTCGGCAAAGAAGGTCAAGCTGGTCGAGACCACTTCCGCCGCCTACTACGGTAAAGGGTATCAAGACGTGCAAAATCGCGTGCCGAAGATCACCAACACATGCGACGAACTGAACTGGCAGCCGACCACTACCATGGCGGACACCTTGCGCAATATTTTCGATGCGTATCGCGGCCAGGTTGCTGAAGCTCGCGCCTTGATGGACTAAGCTCCAAGCTAGTATCCGCGGAGACACGAGTTGCTTCGTGGTTTTCGCGGACTCTGTTTTTCCTTACACCAGCCAGACCAGACAACTTGCCCCTCCTCACCTTAAAAATCGACGCCGACACCTATCGCGGCACCCGTGAAGGGGTACCGAACCTGGTGCGCCTGCTGAGCAAATATCAGGCTCGCGCCACCTTTCTGTTTTCGCTCGGGCATGACCATACCGGCTGGGCGTTGAAGCAAGTGTTTCGGCCAGGCTTTTTCCAGAAAGTGTCACGCACCTCGGTGGTTGAACATTACGGCTTCAAGACCCTGATGTACGGTGTGCTGCTGCCGGCTCCGGATATCGGTAAGACTTGCGCGAAATACATGCAGGCAGTACGCGACGCCGGTTTCGAATGCGGCGTCCACACCTGGGATCACCGCGTCTGGCAAGACCACGTCCGGCAGCGCGACGCCGGCTGGACCAGCCAGCAGATGCAGCGTTCGTTCGACCGCTTCACCCAGATATTCGGCCAGCCGCCGAAAACCCACGGCGCCGCCGGCTGGCAAATGAATCCCTACGCATTCGAACAGCTGGAAAAATTCGGCATCGCTTACGCCTCCGACGGCCGCGCCATGTTGCGCGACAACGGCGCCCTGGCCGATACCGGCGCCGGACCGCATCGCCTGCAGGTGAATGGCAAGACACTGGCATGCATACAATTGCCAACTACTCTGCCGACGCTGGATGAACTGCTGGGTAGAAGTTTCGACGGCGTTGAACTGACGCCGGCTAATATCGCGGCCCATATCCTGGCCTTGACCGCGACGCCGCGCGATCATGTATTTACTCTGCACGCAGAGCTTGAAGGCCAAAAACTTGCCCCCATATTTGAGCAGTTGCTGCAGGGCTGGCAGGCGCAAGGCTACGATCTGGTCGCGATGGAAGATTATTATCAGCACGTCAAAGACCAGACATTACCGACCGCGCCTCTCACATGGGCGGAGTTGCCGGGACGCTCCGGTGAAATGATCATGCAGGCAAGCTGATCAGCGGATTTACCAAGCCCCTGATTGGCAACCGATTCATCATAATTTAATGAACAGGACAAGACAGTGGCTGACCATCCTTCCATCATCAACATGACGGTGCCCGATTTCTCTGCAGCCATGACCGGCGAACAGACATTCAAGTTATCGGACTATCATGGAAAAAATGTAGTGTTGTATTTTTACCCCAAGGACAACACGCCTGGCTGCACCACGGAAGCCATGCAGTTCCGTGACCTGCACCAGGAATTTCAGCAGAAAAACACTTTAATATTCGGCATCAGCCGCGACAGCATTCGCTCTCATGAAGGTTTCAAAGCCAAACTGGGGCTGCCCTTTGAACTGATCACAGATCCCGACGAAACGCTATGCGCCATGTTCAACGTCATGAAAATGAAAAACATGTACGGCAAGCAAGTGCGCGGCATCGAGCGCAGCACCTTTGTGATTGACGCCGCCGGCACATTGGTGAAAGAATGGCGTGGAGTGAAGGTGCCATCGCATGTTGAGGAAGTATTGGAGTTTGTAAGTCATTGAATTCACAAAAAATTATTTCTGGAAGCCGTTTGCGGACAAGGCCTGAGGGCCTTCCCAAACGGCTTTTTTACTTTTTATTTTGTGTTTTGTTAGCCAGGCCTCTTCATTCTTAATATTTTTTTAAATATATTTAAGTCGTACCCGCCGTAGCTTCACCCGTTTGGTCCGGTTCGTGTTATCACCAAAGCGAACACTTTTTTCATCTTTAAAGCGAGGTTCTGATGCCCCTACCAAAATTACCGACCAAACCCGCTGCTTTACTGTCCGTTCAAGATTATCCAAAAGCGGAAGCCGGCAAAGCCGTCAAACCACGTATCGCCGTTGTTGAACCGATTACCCGTAACAAAGAAACTGCACCGCAAGCACGCAGCAAAACGATAGAAAACCGTAAAACCGACAAGGCCCCCGCGGAAAATTCGCGTGCCGTTGCCGACAAACCCGCAAAACCGGCTGAGGGCCATATCCGCCCGAAGTCGAGCACCAGCCGCGCCGCCGACAAGTCCGGCTTGAGCAAATTGTTCGTGCTGGATACCAACGTCCTGATGCACGATCCAACATCTCTGTTCCGTTTTGAAGAACACGACATCTATCTGCCGATGGTGACGCTGGAGGAACTGGATAACCACAAGAAAGGCATGTCGGAAGTCGCACGCAACGCACGCCAGGTATCCCGTTCGCTGGATGCGCTGGTGGGCGATGTGGTCGACGACCAGATCGACCATGGCATCCCGTTGTCGAAGCTCGGCAACAAGGACGCCAAGGGCCGCCTGTTCTTCCAGACCAAGCTGCAAAATGCCGATCTGCCGGAAGGCCTGCCGGTCGGCAAAGCCGACAACCAGATTCTCGGCGTGGTGCGCGGACTTGAAGCCGAGACCCCGGGCCGTGCGGTAGTGCTGGTGTCGAAAGACATCAACATGCGTATCAAGGCACGGGCCATGGGCCTGCCGGCGGAAGATTATTTCAACGACCATGTGCTGGAAGATACCGATCTGCTGTATTCGGGCATCCAGCAATTGCCGGACGATTTCTGGATCAAGCATGGCAAGGGCATCGAGTCCTGGCAAGAGAACAAACATGGCACTGGTTACACTCTCTATCGCCTGAGCGGACCGCTGGTGCCGTCCTTGCTGGTCAATCAGTTCGTTTTCATTGAACCGAAAAACGGCGAGCCTGCGTTCTACGGCGAAGTCACCCAGATCAACGGCAAGACGGCAGTACTGCAAACCTTGCGCGATTACGGCCACGCCAAGAACAGCGTGTGGGGTATTACCGCGCGCAATCGCGAGCAGAATTTTGCGCTGAATCTGCTGATGAATCCGGACTGCGATTTCGTCACCCTGCTAGGTCAGGCCGGCACCGGCAAAACCTTGCTGGCGCTGGCGGCCGGCTTGGCCCAGGTACTGGAAACCAAGACCTACAACGAAATCATCGTGACCCGCGTCACGGTGCCGGTCGGTGAGGATATCGGTTTCCTGCCGGGTACCGAAGAAGAGAAGATGGGGCCGTGGATGGGCGCCTTCGACGACAATCTGGAAGTGCTTAACAAATCCGATTCGGATGCCGGCGAATGGGGTCGCGCCGCCACTCAGGATCTGATTCGTTCGCGCATTAAGATCAAGTCGCTCAACTTCATGCGCGGCCGTACTTTCGTCAACAAGTTCCTGATCATCGACGAAGCGCAAAACCTGACGCCGAAGCAAATCAAAACGCTGGTCACCCGCGCCGGCCCCGGCACCAAGATCATCTGCCTCGGCAATATAGCCCAGATCGATACGCCTTATCTGACCGAAGGCTCAAGCGGCCTGACGTATGTTGTCGATCGTTTCAAGGGCTGGTCGCACAGCGGCCATGTAACGCTGGCGCGCGGCGAACGTTCGCGTCTGGCGGATCATGCCAGCGACGTGCTGTAAGATCGCGTAAAAGGAAGCGAGACGGCGCAGCGATGCGCTATCCGGATGGCTGAACGGGTGTTATTCAATTTTGATTGAATAACACCCGTTTTTATTTGATGATGTGATATCCCACTCATCCTCCTTGAGGAAAAGCAGACTATGAAACTCGCCATTCTTTCCGACATTCATGGAAATATCTGGGCGCTGGAAGCGGTTCTGGCGGACATTAAAAAACAAGGCGTGGATTTGATCGTCAACGCCGGCGACATCTTGTCCGGCCCCCTGGAACCGGCTGCGACCGCAGATTTGTTGATGCCGCTGCAACTGCCAACCATTCGCGGCAACCACGAGCGCCAGCTGCTCGCCTGCGAACATAAAACCGGAGACCCGAGCGACCAGTTTGCGTTTGAACACACCACCCAGGCGCAGCGCGACTGGGTCAAAGGATTGCCTGGCACCCTGGCTATCTCCGACGAGGTTTTCATGTGCCACGGCACGCCTGCCAGCGATTTAATTTATTTTCTGGAACAAGTCGATCAACATGGCTGTCATCTGGCGGCGCCTGCTGAGATTGAAATCCACGCAGCGGGAATCACGCATAGCCTGATTATCTGCGGCCATACGCACAAGCCACGGACGCACGCGATCTCAGCCGGACGTCTGGTGGTCAATCCGGGCAGTGTCGGCCTGCAAGCCTACGACGATGACCACCCCTACTTCCACACCATCGAAAACGCCAGCCCGCATGCCCGTTATGCCATTTGCGAAAAAGCCACTCATGGCTGGAATGTTACCCATCTCGACATCAGCTACGATCATCACAAGGCGACCGCCACGGCGCTAAAGAACGGCAGGAGCGACTGGGCGAGATGGCTGTCGACCGGAAGAATTTAAACCAAGCCGAGAATAAAAAAACGGCGCATTTTTCAATGCGCCGCAACCTTAAGACCCTACTGATACAGTTAAAACCTAGAATGCCACAGGACGCCATTTAAGCAAGCGTTTTTCCAAGGTGGTCAGCAAATAATCCGCCGCCAGAGCCACCACCGCCAGCACGATCATCGCCGCAAACACGCCGCTGGCGTTGAACGCGCCTTGAGCGGTCGAGATCAGCAAGCCGATACCTTGCTTGGAACCAAGGAACTCTCCCACCACCGCACCCACCAAAGCGAAACCAAAACTCACGTGCAGACTCGCCAGGATCCAGCTCAGCGCAGAAGGAATCACTACCGACATGGTGACCTGGCGCGGCGACGCACCGAGGATCTGGGCGTTGGCAATCATGTAACGGTCCGCCTCACGCACCCCTTGGAAAGCGTTACCGAACACCACGAAGAACACCATCACCACCGCCAGCGCCACTTTGGACGCCATGCCCAGGCCCAGCGCGATGACGAAGATCGAACCCAGCACTACACGTGGAATCGAATTGGCAACCTGGATATAAATACTGAAGACATCGGACAGCAATTTATTACGGCCCAGCAAAATACCGCAGATAACGCCAGCCACCGAGCCGATCAGGAAGCCCAGCACGGTTTCTTCCAAGGTCACCAGCACCTGGGTCCATAACGGCCCTTGCGAAGTGCCCTCCATGATCCAGTCATAGATCTGCACCACGATCAGCGACGGTTGCGAAAAGAAGAAAGGGTCTATCCATTGCAGCCTGGCTGCCAGTTCCCAGCCGCCCAGAGTGAAAATCAGGATGGCGACGCGCAAGGAAATCACCAACCAGTAACGTTGCTTGATTTTGCGTTGTGCTTCTTGCTCGACAGTGGCCAGGCCGGCAGCGCTGAGTTTGTCGATTGTGTGTACTTGAGTCATATATTGCCTTTTTCCTCTCGCCTATATGAAGTTGATATCGATATAAGCGACGGTGTGTAAATAGATAAAGCCAAAATTAGCTGATGTGTACTTCTTCGCGCAGATCGGCCCAGATCTGGCGTGAGATATCGACGAAGCGCTGTTCATAACGCACTTCTGACATCACCCGCGGCCGCGGCAGGTCGATCTCGTACACACTCTTCAAAGTTGCCGGACGCGCGGTCAGCACGTAGACCTTGTCGGCCAGTGCAATCGCCTCTTCCAGATCATGGGTAACGAATACCACCGAACCGGCTTGCGACGACCACAATTGCAGCAGCTCGTCTTGCATCAGGACGCGGGTCTGCATATCGAGCGCGCTGAACGGTTCGTCCATCAGCAAAATTTCGGGGCTATTGATGAACGTCTGCGCCAGAGCAACCCGCTTGCGCATGCCGCCGGACAATTGATGCGGATAATGATTGCCGAACTTGTCGAGACCGACCCGGCGTATCCATTCTTCGGCCAAGGCATATGCCTGGTCCTTAGGTTTGCCGCGAAACAGCGGTCCGGCCGCGACGTTGTGCAGCACGCTGCGCCAAGGGAATACCGCATCGTTCTGGAACACAAAACCGATGCGCGGATCGATGCCGTTGACCGGCTCGCCCATGATGCGTACCTCGCCCACCGTCGGCTTGAGCAGGCCGGTGATCATGCTCAGCGTGGTCGATTTACCGCAGCCGGTCGGCCCCACTATCGCAACGAACTCGCCCCGCGCCACGCTCATGGTGAAATCGCGCAAAGCCACGGTGGCTTTGCCGTCGGGAGAAATGAAGCGGCACGAAACATTGCGCAGTTCGATGGCGGGCGTATCCCGCAAAACCTGGGGCGCCGGCACGGATGCCGCAGGCGAGGCGTAAGTTGCTTGAGTCATTTGATTTCCTTTGCCGTACAGAGCGGAATCGTGCAGAAGTGTTTGCTAGAGACGAGTCTTCCCACCGGAAAGCGCGACGCGCTTCCGTTCTGCACATTTGATAATTAAGCGTCAGTCTTACTTGGCTTGACTGACAAACTCGTTGGTATAGGTTTTAGCAAGATCGATATGCTTGCCCTTGACGTTCGGATTGAAGCCGGACAAAACCTGCAGCACGGTTTCCGGGCCGCCGGCGGGCATTTTTCCGTCAGGTGAAAACATCGGCAGGGAGTTTTGCAAGGCCTGTACATACATAGCCTTGTCATTGCCGTAATAATCCTTCGGCATCTTGTCGGCGATTTCAGCCGCGCTATGGGTGTTGATGAATTTGAGCGTCTTGACGAAGGCACGCGCCAGCTTGGTCGCTTCAGCTTTATGCGTGTTCAGCCATGGACGCTGGACATACAGGCTGGAAGCCGGATACAGGCCGCCCAGCGCCTTGACTGTGCCTTCGACAGTACGCATGTCGACCAGCACCGAGGCCTCGCCGGTTTTCAGCAACTGCGACACGGTCGGCTCGGTTGTCATGCCAGCGTCGATGCGTCCTTGTTTGATGGCGACGATGAAGGTGTTATCGGCGCCCACCGGCAACACTGAGTATTGATTGGAAGTGATGCCGTTCTTGGCCGCCAGATACTGCGTCAGGAAATTGGTCGATGAGCCCAGACCGGTTACGCCCAGTGTTTTACCCTTGACGTCCGCCATGCTCTTGATGGTGGCCGCAGCCTTGGTCGACACTACCTCTACTTCGCCCGGCACCTGGCCGAAAACCGTAATTGCAGTGACTTCCTTACCCTTGCTTTGCAAATCGATGGAATGGTCGTAAAAGCCGACTACGGCTTGCACTGCGCCGGCCAGCAATTCATTTTCTGCATCCACGCCAGCCGGTTGCGATTGCAGTTCAACATCAAGTCCCTCTTCCTTGAAGTAACCGAGTTGCTCGGTCAGCTTGGCCGGCAGATAGATCATCTTGGTGATGCCGCCGACCATGATGGTGATTTTTCCTGAATCGGCCGCCATAGCCTGGCTAGCGCCGAAAACACCGGCGACACCGGCGCTAAGCAGCGCAGCAGAAAGCAGGGAACCACGGATGAGGGTATGCATTGTGTTGTCTCCATTTGTTTTTTGGGATAATGACCGGATACGCGGGTTGGGATGCCAATGTTCCAGTCTTGAGCGTATTCTAGGATGCATAAACTTTCAACCAGCTTTCCAAATTCGTGTTATTTAGCTTGCAGTGCAACATAACCATGCAGCGTCCCAAACCTATATCGCATCCATGAAGCATCCATGAAATTACTCCTGATTGAAGATAATCCTCCGCTTGCACTATGGCTTAGCAAGATACTGAAAGAGGATAAGTTCACCCTCGACGTCGCCACCGACGGCGAAGCCGCCGATCGCCTGCTGCAAAGCGAAAACTACGATGTGGTCTTGCTTGACCTGCAGCTGCCGAAGATGAACGGCAAGAGCGTCCTGCGGCGGCTGCGCGAGCGCCACAACAATGTGCCGGTGATGATTCTCACTGCCAGCGGTTCGATTGATGAAAAAGTCGATTGCCTGGGCGCCGGCGCCGACGACTATCTGGTCAAGCCTTTCGAAGTGCGCGAACTGGTAGCCCGCATCAAGGCCCTGATCCGCCGCCAGACGCCGGACAAGGCGGCAGAAATGCATTGCGCCGATCTGCGCTATGACAGCAACACCCGGCAATTCTCGATTGCCGGCCAGTTGCTGGCGCTGCCCGGACGCGAACATGACGTGCTCGAAATCCTGATGCTGAAACAAGGAAAAACCGTCTCCAAGAGCGCCTTGATGGACAGCGTGTTCGGACTCGATGACGAACCCAGCGCCGACGCGATTGAAATCTATATCCACCGCCTGCGCAAGAAGCTTGAGCACTGCCAGGCCGCCATCATGACCTTGCGCGGGCTCGGTTATTTACTCAAGCAGAAAGACCAAAATTGATCATCAGCCTGCGCCTGCGCTTGTTGTTGTGGTTGCTGATTCCGCTGACAGCATTTGTCGCCATCAGCGCCATGCTGTCGTATCGCAGCGCGCGCCAGACTGCGGACCTGATTCAAGATCATGCGCTACTGGCGTCGGCCCAGGTGATCGCCGGCGAGATCCAGTGGCTGGACGGCCTGCCGCATGCCAGCGTGCCGCCGGCGGCGCTGGAGTTGCTGGTCTCGCCGGAACAGGACCAGGTGTATTACCAGGTGATTACCGATCAGGACAGCTTGCTGGCCGGGCGCCCCGATTTTCCTCTGGCGCTGCGCTTCCCGCTGAGCGCACCGGCGTTCAGCACCATCGATTACCATGGCCAGATGCTGCGTGTGGTGAGCCAGGTTCGCACGCTGTATAACGCCGGCCAATTGCACAAGATCGCCATCCTGGTTGGCCAGACCAGGCACGCTCGCGACCAGATGCTGGCCGATCTGTGGCGCCCTTCCCTGCACCGCCAGATCGCCATGCTGCTGTTAGCCGTGGCCTTGGTAGTGATAGGCCTGAGCATGGAGCTGCGACCGCTGATGCATCTGAAAGATCAACTGGCTGCGCGCGATACGACCTCCTTGTCGCCGATCAAGGCCGGCCAGCTGCAACTGGAACTGCGGCCTATCGTTGAAGCAATCAACCAAACCATTCAACGCCTGAACACGCAGGTGTCGGCGCAAAAACGCTTTATCGCCGATGCCGCCCATCAGTTGCGCACACCCTTGACCTTGCTCGATTCGCAAATCCAGTTCGCCCGCCGCCTGAGCGATGAAAACAGGCGCGCCGAAGCCCTGCAGGTGCTGCAAGCGATGCAGGAAAGCAGCCGCAACATGACCGAGCTGACCAACAAGTTGCTGCTGTTATCGCAGGCGGAAGCCGCCAACACCACTGCTTTCATCAGGCAGCCGGTGGACCTGCTGGCGGTATCGGCGGGGGTGCTGGAAGAGATTGTCGATCTGGCGCAGCGCAAGAATATCGATCTCGGACTTGAGACAAAACTGCAGCATGCATGGGTGATGGGAAACGAGGCTCTGTTTACTGCCATGATGATGAATCTGGTCGACAACGCCATCCGCTATACCCCCGTGAGCGGCAAAGTGACCGTAACCATCACCGCCAATAACGAACAGGTCGAGATCGGCGTCAGCGACAACGGTCCTGGCATCCCGGCCGAAGTGCGCGACCGCGTGTTCGAACGCTTTTTCCGCAACGCGGCTCCAGGGCAGGATGGCACCGGCCTGGGTCTTGCCATCGTCAAAGAAATCGTCATTGCAGCGCAAGGCAGCGTGACATTGAACGCTAGCGCGCAGCAGCACGGCTTGAATGTGTTGCTGCAATTACCTGCCTGTACGGCTCCTGTAATGCTTGGCCACGACGAAAACAAGCCGACAAAATCTGAACAACAATTCTAGAGCGTAGTAAGCAAGAAATTTCCTTTTGCAGTATATTCTTGCCTAAGCAATGAATATTGATGCAACAAGTTGTGCAAATGAGCTGAGAAAACCGTGAGCAACCCACCCCCATTATTCACTCTGGACACCTACCAGATTGAAGAAAGCATAGGCTATTTACTGGCGCGCTCGCGCGCCATGCTGGTCAAGAGTTCCGACGAATCATTGATGCAATACGGGATTACCCATGCGCAAGGCGCCATCATCCTGATGTTGTCGACCGGGAAATATTCCACGGCTGCCGATCTGGCGCGCGAGACCTATACCGATGCTGCATCTACCAAACGCATGATCGACCGGCTGGTGGCACGCAAGCTGATCGAGCGTGAGCCATGCGCGCAAGACCGGCGCTTGATGAAATTGCATTTGACTGCAGATGGCGTGGAGTTGTCGAAGCTAGTGCCGCAGGCGTATTGCGGCGTACTGAACAAACATTTTTCCGAGTTCAGCGCGGAAGAAATCGGCTTCTTGAAATCGATGCTCAGACGCTTGCTGGCAAGCAATTCGCCGTCGTAGGAAACACATTGACTATGCAATATTTATTTATTCAATATTACTTTTAAACAAGCTGCTCATTCTCTCTGTAGCCGTTAAATAAAACCGTCAAACCGTCAAATCAATACCGACATGAATCCTCATTTATCTTCAGCCCGACGCCACCTGCCGAAACTCGGCACTCAGCGCCTTGTCATCAGCGCCGCCGTACTGTTACTGGCGGCTTGCGCCAACTTCAGCGGAATCCACAGCAGCGCCAGCAGCAACAAACCGGACGACTACGCCTCCGCGACTTCCCTGCCTGGACAAGGCGGCCAATGGCCTGCCTCTTCCTGGGTCGGCAACATCGGTGGCGAGCCGCTGCAACAACTAGTGGACGAAGCGCTGGCAGGCAATCCCAATTTGCAAGCCGCGGCAGCGCGCATAGGTGCAGCACGCGCCATGGTGGAAGCGGCTGGAGCAAGCAGCAAACCGCAAGTCGGCGCCAGCCTGTCGGCCACCCGTCAGCGCTTCACCGAGAACAGCATTTACCCGCCACCGTTCGGCGGCATGTATGTAACGGACTATGAAACCGCGCTGAACTTTACTTATGACCTGGATTTCTGGGGCAAGCACGGCGCCGAGTTGCGCTCGGCCATATCGCAAAGCAAAGCGGCGGAAGCTGAGCACTACGCGGCGCGCCTGGCTTTGACCGCTGGCATCTCGAAAGCCTGGTTGCAACTGGGACGTCAATATGCGCAGCTGGATCTGACCAATCAGCAACTGGCGCTGCGCGATAAGCTGGACAAGCTGACCCAGCAACGCTTCGCCGCCGGCCTCGACACCCAAAGCGACAACCAGCAAAGCCGGCAACAAGTGGCTGGCTTGCGTGCCGAACAGGCGCAATGGCAGGAAGCGATTGCACTGACCCGCAATCAGATCGCGGCACTGATGGGCAAAGGCCCTGATCGTGGTTTGAAGATCGCCGTACCGACACTGCCGGCGGACAGCGCCGTTGCGCTGCCTGACCAGCTGCCGCTCGGCCTGCTGGGACGCCGCCCCGATGTGGTTGCCGCACGCTGGCAAGTCGAAGCTGCGCAAAGCGATATCAAGGTCGCCAAGACGGAGTTCTATCCGAACGTTAATTTGTCGGCGATGGTCGGCTTTTCCAGCCTTGGCTTCTCGAAATTCCTGACCAGCAGCAGCCGGGTGGTCGGCGCCGGGCCAGCCATCCATCTACCTATCTTTGAAGGCGGCGCCTTGCGCGCTCAACTCAAAGGCCGGGTCGCTGCCTACGACGGCGCAGTGGCAACCTACAACCAGGCGCTCAACGACGCCTTTCATGAAGTGGCAGATAGCGTGCAATCGCTGCACGCGGCTGAAACCCAAGACAAGAATCAACAGACTGCGGTCGACGCTGCCGAGCGCGGCATGAAACTGGCTGAGCAACGACAGCAGGTCGGCACCGGCAACATGCTGCAAGTGGTAAGCACCCAGATCTCCTGGCTGGCGCAGCGCAAACTTGAGCTTGATGTGCGCGCCCGCCGAGCCGATCTGCGGGTCAACCTGATCAAGTCGCTGGGTGGCGGTTTCGACGCCACGGCCGAGGGGCTCAATCCCGCCGAGGCAAGCGCAAATCCTGCCGGCACGCAAGCAAGCGCCACTAACTGATTCTTTAAATAAACCGTTCACTTATTGCGAAACCCGCATCATGACCACACCAAATCAAACTCCACAAGATCCATCCGCCGCTGCCGCTGCTGCGGCGCCAGTCGCCGCCAATGGCAACGGCAAACGCCGTAGCTTGCTGATCGGCGTCACTATCGCCCTTATCATTGTCTTGATCGCCTACGGCATCTGGTGGTTCATCTATGCCCGCCACTACGAAGGCACCGACGACGCGTATGTCGGCGGCAACGTAGTGCAACTGACGCCACAGGTCGGCGGCACGGTATTGGCGATCAATACCGACGATACCGAACTGGTGCAAGTCGGCAAACCGTTAGTGGAACTGGATAAGGCCGATGCCAAGGTGGCATTGGAGCAGGCGGAAGCCCAGCTGGCCCAAACCGTGCGTCAGGTGCGTACACTGTTCGTCAACAATAACACTCTGACTTCCAATGTCAGCGCCCGCACTTCGGAACTGGAACGGGCGCGCGCCGACCTGGTCCGCCGTCAGCAACTGATCAGCACCGGCGCCGTATCCAAGGAAGAACTGGATCACGCTAAAGTAGCCGTGCAAGGTGCGGAAGCTGCGTTGCAAGCTACTCGCGAACAATTGGCGTCGAACAAGGTATTGACCGACCGCACCACGGTTGAACAGCATCCAAATGTGCAGAACGCCGCGGCCCAGGTACGCAATGCTTATATCAATCTGGCGCGTACGACCCTGCTCGCGCCAACCACCGGCTACGTCGCCAAGCGTTCGGTGCAGGTTGGCCAGCGCGTCGCCGCCGGTACTCCACTGCTGTCGATCGTGCCGCTGAATGCGTTGTGGGTTGACGCCAACTTCAAGGAAGTGCAGATCAACAATATGCGGATCGGCCAGCCGGTTACGCTGAAATCCGATCTGTACGGTTCCAAGATCGAATATCACGGCAAGGTGGTTGGCCTGGCAGCCGGCACCGGCTCTGCTTTCGCGCTGCTGCCGGCGCAAAACGCCAGCGGCAACTGGATCAAGATCGTGCAACGGATTCCCGTGCGGATTTCGCTCGATCCTAAGGATCTGGAAAGCCATCCGCTGCGCATCGGCGTATCGATGGACGTCAGTGTCGACGTCGCTCAAACCGAAGGCACTTCGCTGACCGCAGGTACTGCGCGTACCACGCCGGCCTACACCACCGACGTCTTCGACAAGAGCGGCCAGGAAGCCGATCAGCGTATCGCCAGCATCATCGCCGCCAATAACAATGCAGCTGCGGCACATTAAGCTGCTGCCTGCCCTGCCGGACGCCGCTATCGTGACAGTGACGGCGTCCGCTACGCGAACCCTTACCGGAATGCCTTCATGAGTTCCCCAAAACCAGCGATGCCGGCGCGGCCGCCATCGCAACCACTGCCGCCGCTGACCGGCGGCAAGCTAGTCATGGGCACGGTAGCGTTGTCGCTAGCCGTGTTCATGAACGTGCTCGATTCTTCGATTGCCAACGTTTCGATCCCTGCCATTTCCGGCGATCTGGGCGTATCGCCGCAACAAGGCACCTGGGTCATCACTTCGTTTGCCGTCGCTAACGCCATCTCGGTGCCGCTGACCGGCTGGCTGACCCAGCGCTTCGGCCAGGTTCGCCTGTTTGTCACATCGATTATCCTGTTCGTTTTGTCTTCGATACTGTGCGGCCTGGCTCCCAGCATGGAAATACTGATTGCAGCGCGGGTGCTGCAAGGCGCGGTCGCAGGGCCGATGATTCCTTTGTCGCAATCGTTACTACTCTCAAGCTACACTCCCGCCAAGAGCGGCATGGCCCTGGCGTTCTGGGGCATGACCACACTGGTGGCGCCGGTCATGGGGCCGCTTCTGGGCGGCTGGATCTCGGACAATTACACCTGGCCGTGGATTTTCTACATCAATATCCCGGTTGGCGTGTTCGCTGCCTGGGCTACCTGGTCGATCTATCACAAGCGCGAGTCAGCGGTATATAAGCTGCCAATCGATAAAGTCGGTCTTGGCTTGCTGGTGATCTGGGTCGGCTCATTGCAGATCATGCTGGACAAGGGCAAGGAACTCGACTGGTTCAATTCCTCGACCATTGTGATATTGGGTGCGGTGGCGCTGGTTGCCTTTATCTACTTCGTCATCTGGGAACTCGGCGACGATCACCCGGTAGTCGACCTGACCCTGTTCAAAGGCCGTAATTTCAGTGGCGGCGTGATCGCGATCTCGGTCGGCTACGGCCTGATGTTCGGTGGCCTGGTGATCCTGCCTTTGTGGCTGCAAACCACGCTTGGCTACACCGCAACGCTGGCGGGAGAAGTGATGGCGCCGGTCGGGATCTTTGCCATCATCCTGTCGCCATTCATCGGCAAGATCCTGCCCAAGATCGATGCCCGCTGGGTTGCCAG